>Ga0209172_10000161_pt1 | contig 202029 bp, 159 predicted proteins | sample LarsenN4metaG_FD_184113 | JGI IMG/M metagenome (GOLD analysis project Ga0209172, IMG submission 184113) | Hot spring sediment bacterial and archeal communities from British Columbia, Canada, to study Microbial Dark Matter (Phase II) - Larsen... ... | reverse complement strand
ATTGTAGCGGCGGGGGTACACCCGGTCCCATCCCGAACCCGGCAGTTAAGCCCGCCAGCGCCGATGGTACTTGAGGGGCGACCCTCTGGGAGAGTAGGTCATCGCCAAAAAGACTTTTTTTATTTCCCTCCTCTTGGCGTGTCGAGAAATTGGCTTTTTTAAAGCAACTGGCGTATTTTATGCACTGTTGAAAGCCCATTGATGATCGCCACAATCTACCCTATTTCAGAAGAATAATTTAATAATGAATGAACCCAGACGACGACCCCAGGATGATGAATTTGAAATGCCCAGCCTGCGTTTGGATGGCCGAGTCGCCCTGGTAACAGGCGGCAGTCGCGGGCTGGGGTTGGGAATGGCCCTGGCTCTGGCTCATGCCGGCGCTGATATCGCTCTGGCAGCGCGCACCATTGAGCAGCTTGAGAGAGCGGCTGAACTGGTCCGGGCAACGGGTCGGCAGGCGCTGATTGTGCCGACCGATGTCAGCGAGGTAGAGGCTGTGCGGGCCGTAGTCCAGCAGACGGCGGCCCATTTTGGCCGGTTGGATATTCTGGTCAATGGGGCCGGGATCAACATCCGCCAACCGGTGGATACCTTTACCGAAGCCGATTGGGACCGTCTGATGGCGGTCAACCTCAAAAGCGTCTTTTTTGCCTGCCAGGAGGCAGCCAGAGTGATGCAGGCGCAGGGCAAAGGCAAAATTATTAATCTCGGCTCATTATCCTTTGAGATCGTGGTACCCAATATTGCCCTTTATGCGATTAGCAAGGGTGGCATGCGCCAGTTGACTCGCGCTCTGGCAGTCGAGTGGGCTAAACACAGGATCAATGTTAATGCCCTTGCGCCGGGCCGCTTTTGGACGGCTATGACCGACGCCGTTTTTTCTCAAGAGGAGCTGTACGACAGCGCCGTTAGTGTTATTCCGCTGGGGCGGCCCGGCGTTCCCTCCGACCTGGCTGGGGCGACAGTGTTGCTGGCCTCTGATGCCGCCGATTATATTACCGGGCAAACTATTGTTATTGACGGCGGTTGGCTGGTCGGTGGGGGAGTAAAGGGGTAAAATCTGAATGGGTTGCGTCTTTCATGTTCCGTTTATCTTTACGTAAGACGCAAGACGCAACACGAATACTGAACATTAATCTGGAAAGTGGTGAAGAGTTATGAAAGCACTCATGTTTACCGCTATCAAAGAGCAGCAACTGCTCGACGTGCCGACGCCGGCAATTGACCGGCCCGATGGGGTGCTGCTGAAGGTTAAATCGGTGGGGGTGTGCGGGTCGGACCTGCATGGTTATACCGGCCAGAGCGGCCGGCGTGTTCCGCCGCTGATTATGGGCCACGAAGTTACGGCAGAGGTGATTGAGGTAGGAGAGGCGGTGCGGAATTTACCCCCTGGCAGCCGGGTAGCGATCCAGCCGGTGGAGTTTTGCGGGGTCTGTCCTCAATGTTTGGCCGGGCGGCGCAACGTGTGCGAAAAACGGCGTTTGATGGGCATGAACACCCCCGGCGCGTATGCAGAATATGTCACCTGGCCGGCTTCTAACTTGTTTCAACTGCCCGATACCTTATCCTATGAAGATGGGGCATTGACTGAACCGCTGTCCGTGGCGGTCCATGCGGTTAGTTTGGCCCATATCAAGCCCTACGATACGGCTTTGGTAGTCGGCGCGGGACCAATTGGGCTGCTGACCCTGGCCGTGCTCAAACTCACCGGACTGAGCCGGATTGCCGTCAGCGATGCCAGCGACGCCCGGCTGGAAGTTGCCCGCGCCCTGGGGGCACAAGTCACGATTAATCCCATCCGGCAGAACCCCCGCCAAGTGGTCAACGAGTTCACTAATGGCGGCGGGGTTGATCTTGCTTTTGAAGCCGTCGGGATCAGCGCCACCGCCCAGCAAAGCCTGGAAGTGACCCGCAACAACGGCGCCGTAGTTTGGATCGGCAATAACCAGCGCCTGATCGAGGTGGATATGCAGGCCATTGTGACCCGCGAACTGCGGGTGATCGGCTCCTATGGTATGAACGACGAGGATTTTCAGCGTTCGCTGCGTTTGCTGGCCGATGGGCAGATTCCCACCGGGCAGCTCATCAACCGGCGGGCCAGCCTCGAAGAAGGGCCAGCCTTGTTTGACCAACTGCTGGCCTCGCCGGAGACGATCAAGTGTGTGATTAACTTTGAGTGAGGCGAAGCGGACGCGAGGAGAGGTGAGGCGAGGACGCGAGGATAACTACTTTATCCTTTCTTCTCCTCGCCTCCTCGCCTCACGTTTCGTCGCCTCTTTTAGGGAGGATTCATGAGACTAGCCGGTAAAGTTGCGATCATTACCGGGGCGGCGTCGGGGATTGGCCGGGCGACGGCGCTGCGTTTTGCCCAGGAGGGGGCTAGGGTGGTGGTGGCCGATATTAATGCCGCCGGGGGAGAACAGACCGTCGAGCAGGTTAAGCATGAGGGTGGCGAGGCCGCTTTTATCGCCACTGATGTGGGAGTGGAGACCGACCTGGAACAGATGGTCGCCTTTGCGGTCAACATGTATGGTGGGCTGGACATTTTGCATAACAACGCTTACTGGACCGATGCCAAACCCCTCCTGGACACAACGGTTGACAACTGGCAGCACACCCTGGATGTGACCCTGCGCCCGGTCTTTTTGGCCAGTAAATTGGCCGTGCCCCATTTGCGGGCGCGCGGCGGCGTAATTTTGAACACCGCCTCGGTACATAGCATTATTGGGATACGCAATTTTATCGCTTATCAGGCGGCTAAAGGGGGCGTGCTGTCTTTGACCCGCGCCCTGGCTCTGGAATTGGCCCCGGAAATTCGGGTGGTGGCGATTTTGCCCGGCCCCATTGATACCCCGGCGCTCGGCATAGACGACAAAAGCGCCATTGGCAATTTGATTACTGCCACACTGCTGAGGCGCTTGGGTAAACCGGAAGAGGTGGCGGCCCTGGCAGCTTTTCTGGCCTCCGATGAGGCTGCGTACATTACCGGCACGGGAATTGTCATTGACGGAGGTTTTACTACCCAGTAGCTATGCTCAGTGGATTTGAATTTGTGCTGATCGGTCTGGCGGCCGTCGCTGCCGGAGCGGTGAACGCCCTGGCCGGCGGCGGCACGCTGATTACCTTCCCCATGCTGACGGCGGTCGGGGTTCCGGCGGTAACGGCCAATGTGACTAATACGGTGGCGCTGTGTCCGGGCTACCTGGGCGCGACCCTGGCCCAGAAGAAAGATTTGCAGGGACAAAAATGGCGGCTGTGGTTGTTGTTGCCGATGAGCGTGATTGGGGGTGTTATTGGCGGCATTTTGCTGCTAAACACGGGCGAGCGCGTTTTTCGGGCGCTGGTCCCATTTTTGATTCTGCTGGCCTCGGTTTTGCTGGCGGTGCAGGACCCGGTAAGGGCCTGGCTGGTACGCCGCTCCCACCATACCGGCTCGACCCTCTCCGAAACGTGGGCCATGCTGCCGACGGGCCTGGCGGCCATTTACGGTGGCTATTTCGGCGCGGGTCTGAGCGTGATTGTGCTGGCCGCGCTGGGGGTGACTCTGGATGACACGTTGACCCGGCTCAATGGCTTGAAACAGGCTGTTGCCTTCGGCGTCAACATCGCTGCTGCCATTTTTTTTCTGTTTTCCGGCCAGGTGGTCTGGTCAGCCGCGCTGGTGATGGCCGTCGGCGCGCTGCTGGGCGGCGTTTTGGGCGGAAAGTTGGCGGGTCGAATCAAACCGGCGGTGCTGCGCTGGATTGTGGTGGTGATTGGGGTGGTCGTGGCTGTTATTTATTGGGTACGTTGAGGAGTGTGTATGGATTTCTACACTGAGTCGACCCAAGCGGAACAACGCATCCGGCCCTACATCCGCGAAACGCCGCTGGATCACGCCCTGGCCCTGAGTGAAACGGGCCAAAGCAATGTCTATCTCAAGTTGGAAAATCTGCAATATACCGGCTCGTTCAAGCTGCGCGGAGCCATGAACAAATTGCTCAGCCTCAGCCCGGAGGAACGCGCCCAGGGCATTGTGACGGCCTCTTCGGGCAACCACGGGGCGGCGGTGGCCTACGGTCTCAAGCGGCTGGGGCTGCCCGGCCAGATTTTTGTGCCGGAGAACGCTTCGCCGGTCAAAGTTGAGCTGATCCGGCGCTTGGGGGCGCAGGTTCATCATTACGGCCATGACAGCGGCCTGACCGAACTCTACGCCCGCGATTATGCCGATCAGCGCGGCCTGGTTTATATTTCACCCTACAACGACCCGCAGATTATCGCCGGACAGGGGACAATTGGGGTCGAATTAGCCCGGCAACTGGAGCGGATTGACGCCGTTTTTGTGACCGTTGGCGGGGGTGGACTCATTAGCGGCATTGCCGGGTATCTTAAAGCCGTTCAGCCGCAGGTCAAAATCATCGGCTGTTTGCCGGAAAATTCGCCGGTGATGGCCGAATCGGTCAAGGCCGGTCAAATTGTCGAAATGGAGTCGCTGCCCACCCTGTCGGATGGCAGCGCCGGGGGGATCGAGCCGGGGGCGATCACCTTTGCCTTGTGCCGAAAACTGGTGGATGAGTTTGTGCTGGTCAGCGAGGACGAGATCAAAGCCGCCATGCGCCTGATCATCGAAAGCCAACACCTGCTGGTCGAAGGGGCGGCGGGCGTGGCGGTAGCGGCTTATCTCAAAACGGAAACGACGTTCCGCCATAAAAATGTGGTGATTGTGCTGTGTGGAGCCAATATCAGCCTTGAGGCATTGAAGACTGTTCTGGTTTGAAGCAGGGGCGAGGCAGGTCGGAAAGAGATTTACCTGCCTCGCCCCTACATCACCGGGTTAACCAATCGCCCAATCCGCTCGATGGTAATTTCGACCACATCCCCTGCCTGGAGGGTGTAATCGTCGGGCGGGACGAGGCCGGTGCCGGTCATTAAGAAGACGCCGTGAGGAAATTCGTTTTCGCGCCCCAGGTAGGCGACCAGCTCGCTGATGGGGCGTTTCATTTGGGCGGTGCTGATCTGGCCAGCAAAAACTGTTTCCCCGGCGCGCTGAATGGCCAATTCAATTTCCACCGGGCCGCTCAGGTCGGCGGCCAGGGTAATGACCGGCCCCAGGGCGCAACTACGAGTGTAGATTTTGGCCTGGGGCAGGTACAACGGGTTCTCGCCTTCGATGTCGCGGGAAGAAACATCGTTGCCGGCAGTGTAGCCGACAACCTGCAAATTGGGGCTGAGCAGTACCGTCAATTCTGGTTCGGGCACAGTCCAACTCGCGTCGGCCCGGACGCGGATAAAATCGTGCGGGCCAACCACCCGATGGGGGGTTGCTTTGAGAAAGATTTCAGGCCGTTCCGCCTCATAAACCCGATCATAAACGCCAATTTTGTTTGACTCCTCCTCACGGGCCTGACGGCTGCGTAAATAGGTCACGCCCGCCGCCCACACCTCCTGAGCATCCAAAGGTGGTAAGAGGTGCGGTCGGGCGGGGTCGGGTTGATGCTGCAAGTCGGCCCAGTCATAAATCGGGGTGAGGTTGGCGGTCGCATCGGCCAAAACGGCGGCCACCTGGGCTGCTCCCTGCTGTCCGGCCCAACTCAGCCAGATATTGAACGAAGCAAAGGCAGGCCGGCCAGTGGCAGTCAAATCGTAAACCCGCTCATCGAGGATCGCTCCCAGGCGCGGGCCAAGGGCGGGTTGAAAAAAGCGACAAATTTGCAGCATAACGTCACCTCCAGTCATAACTTTAAAAGAAATTTGGCGTGGCCCCGACTATAATTTATTGATCGGGCTTTGTCAATTTGGGGAGGAGTGTTGAATTTATAGAACCCGTTGACAGCCCATCTACCCGGTGCTATACTTGAAGATAGAGAAGGGTAACAGGCAATGTTCAAATATGATTGCCGCAAATGCCCCATTCGAAACCGTTGTATTGATCAGAGCGACAACTCTCCGAGTATCAAGACCATGATCCGTAATGCCTTTGCGGCGCGGACAGACACTCATGCTACCTGGGGGATGCTGCAAATCAATTGTCTTCTGGTCAAAGCAGACGAGGAACGGGCCAGAAAAAATTCGGGGCAAGAAGAGTCTATGTTAGCCCGCCGGCTGCGACAAATTCGGGAGGCTAAAGAAGGTCCACCCCCTCCCCCGCCTCAATCCGCACCGAAAAGGCCCGACTACCTGCGACCGGTTTCATCCACGGCGGCTGAGCCTCCGCCCGCCGCTAAATTTAAGCCACTCCCATCCCAAAGTAAACCTGAAACCCGTTGGGAAACCTCGTCGCTGGGCCACACCTCTGAAAAGCCGGCCTGGACTGCTCCGCTGCGGGATGAAACGCGGCCCGACATGATTGGGGCGGTTGAAGCGCTGCCCAAAAATTTACCCAGTAAAAAGGTAACGGCGTCTCAAGGCAGACCCTATTGGTTGGTCCTCGGTTCAAGTAATCGCCATATTGCCCTGCCTGTCACCGGTGAATTGGTTTTGGGCCGGTTTGATCCCAACCTGGGCCTGCCGCCGGATGTTGACCTGGCTTATGAAGATGCCGGCAGTCGAGTTATTTCACGCCGGCATGCCAAAATCGTTGGCCAGGATGGCCAGCACACCATCGAAGACTTGGGTAGTCGCCATGGCGTGTTTCTCAATGGTGAACAGATTCAATTCAGACCCTCGCGCCCGTTGCAGCATGGCGACCAGATTACCCTGGGGAATATGCGGTTTTATTACGAGGCAGTGCCGGTAGAACGGCTGATGGTCTCCGCCACCCCCCAAGTTCAGCATGTTCTGATGACCCCCACCGGCGAACAATTCCTCATTGCGCCGCCCCAGGAGATCACCATCGGCCGTTCAGATCGCTATGTTGATTTTATCCCCGAACTTGATTTGAACTCGATGGGCGAGGTCGCGGTTCGGGTGTCGCGCCGCCACGCCGTTATCACCTGGCGAGACGGCTTGCCTTATGTGGAAGACTTGGGCAGCGGTTTTGGCACCCGCCTTAACGGCGAAATGCTGCTGCTCGGCCAGGCGGTCGCCTTAAAACCCGGCGATCATATCTGGCTGGGCGGCTGTGTTCTGGCTTATGATATTATGGTTTAAAAGAGGTGGATGATTATGATCCAGCAACCTGTCCCTGCATCTAACCCAACCAGTACCTCGGTTATTGTCTGGCCTAACGACGACAAAGAAATGGTTTTTATTTCCGGCGGTGCTTTTACAATGGGCAGCAATGATGGCAACCCCAATCACCAACCGCAGCACCAGGTTTTTGTAGCCGACTTTTATCTTGACCGCTGGCCGGTGACCAATGCTGAATACAAAAAATTTGTAGATGCAACCGGCCATGCTGTGCCCAATTACCAGGTCAGTTGGTGCGACACCCAAGGGTATAACTGGGACCCGGAGACTCGCACTTACCCGGCGGGCAAAGCCGATCATCCGGTGGTGCTGGTCACCTGGGCCGACGCCATGGCTTATGCCGCCTGGGCCGGCAAACGCCTGCCCACTGAGGCCGAGTGGGAGCGCGCCGCGCGCGGCTTTACGGGCCGGCGTTATGCCTGGGGTAATGAGTTTGCCGCCGATTACTGCAACTGTAAAGAAGCGGGTTTACACGAGACCAGTCCCGTGGGCGCTTTTTCTCCCGCCGGGGACACCCCGGAGGGGGTGATTGACATGGTTGGTAATGTTTGGGAGTGGACCAACAGCCTGTTTTACCCCTTCCCCTATGACCCCAATGATGGGCGGGAAAGCCGACAGGCGCAGGGATTCCGGGTGCTGCGCGGCGCCTCCTGGATGAACGACGCCAGCGTGGCTAACTGCCTTTCCCGGCTGGACGGAGATTTTCAATTTTATAACAATGTGGGTTTTCGCTGCGCGGTCTCGCCGGAGTAGCGAGGATAGAGATTGGAGATTATTAGCTTGAATCTCCAATCTCTAATCTCCTATACATTCACCGGCTTTAGCAGCCACAGCCCATCGCGCCGCTCGACGACCAGCGCAAAATCGAAGCGGTCCACCTCAACGCAGCGAGCCAGGTCCGCCTCGGAAAATTCGGGGTGGTCTGGGTCGGTGAAGAGATGGCCGGTAGTTGACTCGTACACGCGCCGGATGAAGGGGGCGATGTCAGGCTGCTCGCCGCGCAGCAGCGCCGTTAAGTAGTCGGCGCAGGCGATATCCTCATCCCCGTCGCGCCCCAACAAAATCCCTGTTATCACAAATGTCACCCTCTCTGGCTGAGCCTGCCGCAGATAGCGGGCTGTCGCTCCGGCGCAAACCAGGCTGCCGGCCAGCAGCAGCTCAGCGCTGGTGCTGCGGACCACGCCTTGCGTACCCGCTGAGGTTCGCTGGATCAACCGCCGTCCCGTCAGGTCGAGACCGGCTATTTCAGTGGGCGAGTTGCCGAAATCAAATTCGGAAACCGGCAGACCGTCTACCTCACCCATCAGAAATGTGCCGGGAAATTGTTCACGCAAGGTCAGGGCTTCTTCAACCGTACCGGCCAAGATAATCTCGCTGGCTCCGGCGGCAAAAGCGTAGGCGGCGGTAGTAAACGCCCGAACCACATCAATGGCAACAACCGCGCCGGTGGCATCAGGACAGGTTTCGAGGGTGGCTTGGCAAAATTCCATTATCGTTATCTGACCGGGGACCGAAGACCGAGGACGGGGAAATCTTTACCCGTCTCCGGTCTCTGGTCCCCAATCGTTTTTAGAATAGAACATTCGCCAACTTTTGGCGGTAGGTGCGGGTCAGTTCATTGTCTTCGCCGAGAGTGGTGAAGAGGGCCAGCATCGCTTTGCGGGCGCCGTCGTTGTTGTACTTGCGGTCGCGGCGGACCACTTCCAGAAATTCGTCCAGGGCTTCGATGTAGCGCTGCTCGCTGGCCAGCAGGCTGGCCAGGGCGTAGCGGCTGGCAACATCTTTAGGGTCGGCGGTGATGGCGGCGCGTAAATCTGCTTCGGTGTGACCGTTAGCGTGCTGCTGAAATTGAGCCGTGGCGATCAAAGCATCGGCGGCGGCGCGTTCCGGGATACCGGCGGGGATTCCGTTCAGGGTAGTCAGGGCGGCTTCAACCTGGCCCTGCCGCAGCAAGGTCCGGCCCAGGCCGACCATGGCCGGGTAATGGTCCGGCTGTTCGGCCAGAGCAGCCTGATAATTGGTCACGGCCATCGCCAGTTGATTACTCATTTCCCACTCGTAGCCCTGCCGGGCCAATAAATCCGCTTGGGACGGAACGAGACTCTGGATAAATTTACGGACCTGCGGTTCGGGCTGCGCCCCGGTAAATTCGCCGGCCACTTTGCCGTTGTAAAAGGCTTTGACCGCCGGAATACCCTGCACCCGAAACTGCATGGCCAGCCGTTGATTTTCATCCACATTGACTTTGGCCAGAATAAATGCGCCGTTGAACTCGGCGGCCAATTTTTCCAGGGTTGGCCCCAGCATCCGGCACGGGCCGCACCAGGGCGCCCAGAAATCAACCACCACCGGCGTAGTTTTGGATCGTTCCAGGACCTCAGTGGCAAAGGTTTGTTCGGTTACGTCAATGACATTGGTTTTGGTAGCAACGGGTGTTTGCATAATAACTCCTCGAAAGTAGTAGATGGTAGACAATAATCAGTCAATTTACTGTTTACTGGTTTCATCGCCTGGGATTTTACCTCAAAGGGGAAATAGCGTAAAGTGAGAGGGATATCTTCAACAGGAACTTGCTCAATTGTTTCTCATAAAACGGGCGGCGATCCAGGCGGCGGTCATGGTTGGCAGAAATTGGGTGCCGGGGATCAGGCTCTCGACGGTGGTAATGGTCCGGAGCGGTTTGAGGCCCAGGTAGCTCAAGAGAATCCAGGCAAAGGGGGCGGAGAGAAAATCAAGGCTAAAATCAAGCAAATCCAGCGCCAGCACCACCACCAAAGGGGTGGCTCGCATGGCCGTGATCCAATCGGCGTTGGGCGGCAGGTTAATCCGCCGGACTCGCCAGACAATCCAGGCAATCAGCAGGATAGCCAGGGTCAGGGTAATCCCTATAAAAATGAGCAGAGGATAGATGAATTGAGTCAGGTCAATGGGGTTGGGGCCTTCCATGTGCCACATCCTTGGTAAACCCTAAAGGTCTTCAAGACCTTTAGGGTTTTGGTTAAGCGTTATCATACCATTGAGTAATCTTAATCACCACCGCCGGGCGATCAAAAAGGATACAAATGCAGGTATATCTTACTGGCCCAGACTCAGCTCTCCGGCCAGGAAGCGGCGGGCGGTTTCGGCCAGGATGGCTGCGCCAATGGGCAGCGCTTGTTCGTCAATATCAAAAATGTCGGTGTGATGGTTGCGCACCAGACCATCCGCTTTGGCCGCGCCGACCATAATCATCGCGCCGGGGGCCTTTTGACCCATAAAGGCAAAATCTTCAGCCCCCATGCTCATACACTCCGGTTTGACCTGTTCAGCCCCCAACAAATCGGCGCTGACGCCTGACAACCAGGTGGTCACCGTTGGATCATTCCAACTGGCGGGATAACCTCGCTCGATTTTCAAACGATAATCCCCGCCCAGAGAGCGTGTCAACTCTAAAGCCCGTTCAACCTCGACGATGAGTTGTTCCCGCACTTCGGGGTCAAAACTGCGCAGGGTGCCTTGCAGGTAAACCTCACCGGGGATGACGTTGCTGGCTTTGCCGGCATGCACCTGGCCCAAGCTGACCACGGCCGCCTTGAGCGGGTCAACCCGGCGGGCGACAATCCCGTGCAAGGCCATTAGCACCGGGCCTAGCATCCATAACGGATCGGTGTTGAGGTGAGGAAACGCGCCGTGCCCGCCGCTGCCGGTGAGCCAGGCGTCGAAAGTATCGGCGGCGGCGGAACTCCAGCCGCTCTGGATGGAGACCGTGCCGCAAGGCGAGGTTGAATCTATGTGCAGCGCAATGATGGCATCAACCCCTTCCAGCGCCCCATCTTCAATCATACGGGGCGCGCCGCTAATGCCTTCGCTGTCGGCAACCTCTTCAGCGGGCTGAAAGAGAAAGCGCACATTGCCTTGCAGGTTGTTCTGGGCAAAGGTAGCTTTGAGCAGGTGGGCCACGCCCAGCAAGATAGCGGTGTGGGCGTCGTGGCCGCAGGCGTGCATCACCCCCGGCTGGACCGAAGCGTATTCGGCTCCGGTTTTTTCCAGAATGGGCAAAGCATCCATATCGGCCCGGATGGCGATAGTTGGCCCGGCGCCTGTGCCCAGCTCGGCGACAACGCCGGTTTTGCCCACGCCGGTGCGGATAGTCATTCCACCAATTTCTTGCAAGGTTTCGGCCACCACCCTGGCCGTCCGTACTTCTTGAAAACCCAGTTCCGGGTGACGGTGAAAATCCCGCCGGAGGCGAATCAGTTCTTGGGATAAGGCTTTGGCTTGGTTCAGCATCGTTGCTCCTCAAAAATAGTAAACGGTAGACAGTAGACAGGAAATTTATTCGACTCTGTTACCTTGCTACCTGCTACCTTTTTTCACTCCTGAGGCGGGGTGAGTAACTGCCACTCGGCGGCGTTCCAGGTGACGGTGTCATAAATGTGCGGCTGGACGCCTTGCAGGCTGAGGTTGATGCCGTAGCGGTCGGGTAGGGCCAGCAGGGGCATGTGGGGCAGGTCTTGTTGGAGAATGGTAGCTAACTCGCACAGCAGGGTCCGGCGGCGGTTGGTGGGCAGCGGGCTGCGCAAGGCATCAAAAATGCCGCTGAGGGTGGGGTTGCGATAGCGGCTGACGTTGAGGCCGGCGATAGGATTGTCGCGGGTAGGAATGGCGCGCGGGTCAAAATAGTCGGCCATGTAAAGGGTGGGGTCAACCCCAAAATAGCCATCATCCCACAAATCCAGGTCAAAGTTGCCGCGCAGCTCGATCCCGTTGTTTTCCCAGGTATTCCACAACTGCCCGCCCTCGACCACCTCGCGCTCTAACTTGATGCCGACTTCCAGCAGCATCTCTTCAATCAGGCGGTGTGCGTTGAGTAATTCCTCGCCAAATTCCTCATAGGTGTAGCTTTTCAACCTCAGCGGCGTGCCGTCTTCAACCGTGCCGCAGCCCTGGCAGTAGCGAATGGGGTCATCGGGGTTGGTCAGGCGCCAGCCGGCCTCTTCGACCAGGGCGATGGACACGCCGGGGTTGAAGGTGGTCGGGGGCAGTTGGCAGCCCAGTTGAGACAGTTCGGTGTCGGTGGGGATGGCCCGGCCCAGGAAGGCTTCTTCGTTGAGACGGTTGATATCAATAGCGGCGCGAATGGCCTCGCGCATTTTGGGATTGGCCAGCACAGGATGGGGTTGGGCGGGGTCGGCGCTGCCAAAGGCGCTGAGATTAGGCACTAAACGCAGCACAAAGCGGGCCGGATTGGTGACAAAAACGCTCACATTCTCATTGTTTTCCATAAAGGTTAAGGCCGGGTCTTCGGGCCACAAATCGAGATGGGCGTTGCCCCGTTCCAAATTGCGGCGGCGAAAATCGGGATCGGGCTGGATTTCAAAGACCAGTTGCCTGGCCAGGGGCCGGTTGGGGACAAAATAATTGGGATTGGGGGCAAAGGTTAGACGCACCCCGTGCAGCCACTGATCCAACACAAACGGGCCGGTGCTGACCGGCTCGAAGTTGCAGTCCCAAAAGAGCATTTGATTGGTGGGGCCGCAGTGATGGGCCGGAAAAACGCCGGCGCCGTTGCCGCCAAATTGCAGCAAGTAATTGGGGTAAAACTGGCGGTAGTGGACAATAGCGGTTAGCGGGTCGGGCGTTTCCACCGTGTCAATCAGGTCAAAACCGGGGGCCCAAATACGGCTGTCTTTAAACGACTGCCAGGTGTAAGCCACGTCGGCGGAAGTAAACGGCTGGCCGTCGCTCCATAACACGCCGGGGCGCAGCCGCCAGGTGACGGTCAGGCCGTCTTCGCTGAGGCCGCCGTTGGCCAGGGTGGGCAGGTCGGCGGCCAGTTCCGGATAGTAATTGCCGTCGGGGCCAATTTCAGCCAGCGCGCCGTAGACCAGCTCGCCGACCAGGGCTTCGTAGCCGGTATCGTTGAGGTAGGCGTTGAAGCTGGGCGGGTCAATGGGAATAGGGACGATGATGGCATCTTCGCGCACATCAACAGCCAAAGCCAAGGGCGGTAGGGTTGGTGTGGGCAGGGGGGTGGCGGTAGGCGGCGGTGGGGCCGCCAGTTCGCAGGCGGCCAGGCATAGGGCAGTTTCCAGCAGGATGATGAGTTGGATAAAAAATAGGTTAAATTTCACCAGATGATTGTAATACGGGCGGAAAGAAGGGCAAAATTTTGGCTTAAGCGCTGGCAAGGCGGTTAGGATACAGTTTTAAGTCAAAAAAAGCTGGCTGAATTTGGTTTTTCAAACTGAATTCAAACCAAACTATGCTATAGTAGCAGATAAACCTGTCACGCTAAAGACAGTTATTCACTTTCAGGAAGAATACTATGGTAAACCTAACTTCTATCCTCGTAGTTGACGACGACCCCCTCATCTTAAGCGTGATGCTGCAAGTTCTGGCGCGGGCAGTAACCCCTTCTACCCAAATTATAACGGCTTATAATGGCGAAGAAGGGCTGCGCCTGGCCCGGCAGAATCTCCCCGATGTGATTATTACCGATTTAATGATGCCCAAGATGGATGGTTTCGAATTGGTAGAGTCACTGCGGCGTGAGGAAGCGGCCCATCGAACCCGGATTATCGGCGTAAGCAGCAGCGGCGCACGCGATGCCAGGACCACCGCTTTTCGTAAAATGTGCGACAGCTTTCTCAATAAGCCTTTTATGCCCAATGAGCTGATTGATAAACTGAAGTATGTCGTCGCCTAAAACGACCGCCGACCCATTCGATAAACTCAGGCAGGCGACTGACCGCCGACCGCAGAAAAATTTGTTTCTGGCGGCGATGGTGGGCAATCTTTTTCTAAAGGCAGACCTCATAGGTTTTTAAAACCTATGAGGTCTGCCTTCTAATAAGCCGGGGAACGGCGCGAAGTTCTTCCACACCCAGCAGCAGTCCAGCCGCAATATAAACCAGCAAGCCCAGGACGCCGCCGGCAGCGGCAACTAAAAGGGGCGACAGCACTGGGAAGAATGCGGTAAAGGTCAGAATTGCGACCCCCATCGCCCCGGCTGCCAGAGCGGTGCGAGCTAGAGTGTTGAGCAGCGGCCTGACTTCAACTCCGGCCATGCGCCGGTTGGCAATCGCCAATAAAACCAGAACCTCAATTGTGACCGCGACTGCATTGGAGAGGGCTAATCCCCCGGCGTCGAGCAGCCGGTATAACAGCAGCGCCAGCCCACCATTGACCAGCATACCCACCACCGCGCCGATCAACGGGGTGGTCGTATCTTTTTGCGCATAAAAGAGGCGGTTGACCACTTCCAGGGCGCAGTGAGCCACCAGCGCCAGCGCCCAAAATTGCAGCGATTGATACACCGCCGCTGTCGAATCCGGCCCAAATTCTCCCCGCTCAAACAGCAGTTGAATCAATGGCCGCCCCAGAACAATCAAGCCGACGGTGGCCGGAATGGATAAGGCCAAGATCACCCGCAAAGCCTGTTCGACGGTATGGCGCAGCCCGGCCCGGTCACTTCGAGCAGCCAGCTCGGCCATGGTGGGGAATAAAACAATACCAATGGCCGAGCCGATGATGGTTTGGGGCATCTGCATCAAATCCCAGCCGTAATCCAAAGCCGAGACGCTGCCCTGGCCCAGGCGGGAGGCCAGGTTAAAAATAATCAAAAAATTCACCTGGATTACGCCCAGGGTTAAAATTCGCGGCCCCAGCAACCGGATGACCTGGCGCAGTCCCGGATCGCTCCAACCGAGGTTGGGGTAATAGCGCAGGCGGTAGCGGATAAGGCCGGGAACCTGGATTAATAAATGACCGGCAGCTCCGGCCACCGCGCCCCACATCAGGCCATAGACCCCCAAACTCGGCGCGAGAAAAATCGCCCCGGCGATCAGGCCCAAATTGTAAATAATGGGGGCCAGCGCCGGCAGCAAAAAGTGCTGGTGAACGTGCAGCACCCCCCCAGCCAGACCGCTGACGCTGAAGATAAGGGTGGAAATCAGGGCTAGCCGCATCAGGTTGGCCGTAAGCTGCTGCGTTTCGGGGGGGAAGCCAGGGGCAATGAGCCATTCCACCAGTGGCAGGGCCACAAGGGCAATCAGCGCCGCTGCCGCCGCAGTAACCAGCAGCATGGTGTTGAGGGTGGCGCTGGTCAACCGCCAGCCGGCAGGGTCGCCGGGGGAGTGTAGGGTCAGCCGCTCGCTGAGGATGGGGATAAAGGCGGTGGCTAACGCGCCGCCGGAGATGAGCATGAACAGAATATCGGGCAGACGAAAGGCGGCCACAAAGGCATCGTAATCGCCGCCGGTGCCAAAGGCGCGGGCAACCACCACCTGCCGCCCGATGGCCAGACCCTTGTTGACCAGGAACGCGGTCATCAGAATCATGGTCGAGCGGACAAGATGGGAGAGATGGAGTTTAAACGGCATTATCGAGGCGGGTTCTGGGCCTGTTCATAAACGCGGTTGAACTCGGCCAGAAATTGGCTGGCAAGGGTGTTATCTTGTATCACCAGCATATTTTCGTCGTTAGACTGGTCGGCGTTGTCGGAAAAATTGAATGAACCGAGCACCACAGTCTTGTCGTCAATGATAAAAACTTTGTGATGGAGGGTATAAGGGTTGCCGTCCTGCCACACGTCGAGTTTTTGTCGTTTCATGCGGGTTAATTGGCTGGACGCGGTTTCGGAGCCGCGCGTTTCAAAGACGCCCTGGACGCTTACCCCCGCTTTGGCCCGGTCAATCACCGCTTGACCAATGCCGGCGTGGGTAAAGGAGAAGGCCATAAAACGGATGTTTTTCTGGGCCTGACGAATGAGCACAATTAAGTGGTCGGCACAGTGATCTTCGGGGGCGAAACAAGTTTCCAGCAGACTGCTGCCCAGTTGCAACTGGGGCAGCGGGGTGTTAGCAGGTGAAGTGGGACCAAAAGCTTGCTGGCTAAACATTTCGTTAAACTCAGCCGCGTAATTCTGGGCCAGTTCCGGCGAACGCAGATAAAGGCTGTGATTGTTGTTGCGATAGGTATCGTTAAGGGTGAAGTTCCATGAGCCGGTCCAGATACTCTGACTATCTACAACAACAAATTTGTTGTGCATAATCGGGTTGCGTTTATCCGGCACAATTTTCAGCCCGGCTTTTTCCAGGCGGATCAGGGTTTCATCTTCTTCCAGCGAGTCGCTGTCGGTGACAAGACGGACGGCAACGCCCCGTTTTTGGGCTGTCAGGAGCGCGTCGCCTACTTCATCCAGGTTTAGTTCATAAATCGCTACATCGAGGCTGCGTTGGGCGCTGTTGATAACGTTAATCAAGCCGCCGATAATGGTTTGCCGCCGGTTGGCCGCTTCATCGGGGTAGTTGGGGGTGGTAAAATAGAGTTGATACCATTCGCCGCTGATGGGCGTGGCGACAACCGGCGCTGGGGCTGTGGGTTGGTCAGAAATTACCTGCTCCAGGTCTTCGCCGCTGAGCAGACCTTGCCAATCCACTTCGATCCAGCCCAGCCGGTCGCCGATAAATAAGATAGCCAGGAGGAGGATCAAAAACACGGGGCCGGAGAGCAAGCCTCCTCGCCCTTGTTTTTTGGTTGACTGGCCGGAACTGCCGCTACGTTTCTTGGTCATGGCCGATTTCCTGGGTGCTGGATTTCTGGGCAACAGCCGTAATGAGAATGACCTGTTCGATCAATTTGAGCAAGTGTTCAACCATTTCGGTATCTGAGAGGGTGCTGCGCTGCTCTATCAGATGATTGATGGCTCGAATGGCCCGCCGCAGCGCTTGTGCGGCCTGCTCTAAATCGGCCTCACCCAGTTGCAAATGAGCCAATTGGTTGAGCTGCTGCTCGCCCCACTGCAACAACCGTCTGGCTGCCTCGTCGGTCAGGGCATTGGTGAGGCCTTCGCTTTCGTAAAGCTGCTCAACTAGTGGTCGAATTTTATTTTCGTTTGACTTTGTTTCTGGATTCATTACCCCCCCCTGAGGATAAAGACTGCGTCAGAATTGTATCATACTTTGGGTCATTTAAGGAATTACGGTAATGTGACCAAGCACTGCCGCCGCACCATCCTCACTTTCAAGGCCGCTGACGCCCTCGCCGGGGTAGGGCGGCTGGGCGTTGTAAACCACAACCTCCAGGCGATACGAGCCGGGCGGCGTCTCGGCAGCCAGGGGGAGGGTGTAGACGTTGATCGCTTGATTCAAAGCGAGGTCGGTGGGCGGCCAGGCCGAGGTGCGGAAGTGGCGGTCGTTGAGCAGGTCTTTGTCTACCTGGGCGGCCAGATGACCGTCTGCGCCGCGCAGACGGAGGGAAACCCTGTAATCAACGTCGGTGTCACGAAGCAGGGTAAAATGCAGGGTGGCCCAAGCGGGATGCGTGCTTGGCGTGGTCTCGCCCGCCGGGGGATAGCCGCCAAAGGCCGCGCCATCCAGTCGTAACACATCGCCAAAGGCAGCGTTGACCGGCGGCAGGTCGGCAGGCAGGCTAAAATCAGTCCCCGCCTGGGGCAAGCTGAACCATTCGACGTGATAGCCGCGAAAATCGCGTTGGCCCAGGCGCTGGCCGTACTTTTGCGCCAAAAAGGGGATGACTCCGCGTGGGTCGGTATCGCTGCCGCGCCAAGTGATCCAAAAAAGACGCTCGCGCCCGGCGGCTTCGCGGGTGAGGGTGTCGGCGGCGGTGTGGATGTCTACAAACAGGTAGCGGGTTGGGGCGGCAATTTGTCCCCTGGCGGCGTAGTAGTGGAAGGGATGCGGCACGTCCACATAAATCAGATCATTGGCTGTGGTTTCGGCGGCCAGCCAGTCGGCTACCCCCACCGAGTCGTCTTTGAAGTAGGTTTCGTTGGTGTAATAACTGTGGAGGGCGAAGATAAAGATGGCGAGAAGGATGAAGCGTGAAGCATGAGGCGTGAGCCGTAAAACGTAAGACGTAGAATCTGACCCCTGACCCCTGACCCCTGACCCCAGTATTAGGAACAGCGCCGGGGTGACGAGGATGAGGTAGCGAGGTTCAAAGGAAGGCTGGCGTTGGAGGACGAGGAAGTAGGCGGCAAGCGGGATGAGGAACCAGCCGAGGAGGAAGAAGGGAGTTGGAAGATTGGAGGGCTGGAAGATTGGAGGGCTGGAAGGCTTGTCCTGAGCAAAATCGAAGGGTTGGGACCAGATTTGGCGTAATTGAAATACGATAGTAAGAACTAAAATGATGGCGATAATGAACATGCCCCAGGCGGCGGGTTGGGGGTCGAGGGTCAGGCCGACGGTGTAGGCTTGCCAACTGCGAAGAATGAAGTCGCTCAGGCTGGGGGGGGCCAGGTTGGGGTTGGTGTAGCTGGTGATTTGGCGCAGCGCCAGAAAAAGCTGGGGCGCAAACAGCAGCAGAATGCCCACCTGAGATACAACCCAAGTGATGAGCCGAGCAGATCTATTTTTGCGGATTACCCAAATCGGCCAGGCCAGGTTGTGAAAGAGCAGTAAAAAAATAGTGAAGTAGTGGGTGTAGAGACAGGCAGCAGTAAAGAAAATGTAGAGAGTGACCGCCGACCACGGACCGCCGACCGCCGAGTTCTTCGCGGTAAGGAGAATGTGCCATAGAATAAACGTACTGGCCAGGGCCAGAAAAGTAATCATAGCGTAACTGCGGACTTCCTGGGCGTAGGCAACATACAAGGGGGACAGGGCGGCGAGGAGGGAAGTAAGCAGGGGAGCACACCCCTTCGGGTGCGCCGAAGGGCGGGAGGAGCGGGGGAGCAGAGGAGCGGAGGAGCGGGAGTATAAAATTGAATGAGCGAAACGATGGAGCAGGGCAACAGTGAGCAGGCTGAACACAACGGACAGGAAGCGCAGGGCAAATTCGCTTTGGCCGGCGAGGGCCAACCACAGGTGGAGCAGGCTAAAATAGGCCGGCGGGTGAACATCCATCGCCGGCAGGGTGGAAATTTGGGCAATGGGCTGCGAAGCCACAAAAATGCTGTGGCCTTCATCCCACCAGATGCTTTGAAAATCGAGATGATAGAGGCGCAAGCCAAACGCCAGCCACAGGATGAGTAGGGGTAGAACCGACCGCCAGGGGTAAAATTTCATAGCCACAAATTTTAGACTACGTTGTTATGCTTGGCAAGGCCATTAGCGTTTCAAATGAAACACCTGCGTTTGATAATCTCTTATTTTCCGGTATGATGTATCTGCTGAAGATTAACTACCGGCAAAGTATGGCGTCGAGGCAGCGAGTCGGGCATAGTTGCAGATTTCCGGCTTACGCCTCGATTTTATTTTGCCGGCGAAAATAAAAGGAGAAGTAAAAAATAATGAAGTTTCAAATATCAGGTCTGATCTTGGCCGCGCTGCTGGTGGCCGGCTGTAATAGCTTCCAGCAAGCCACCGCTGAAGCCCCTGCGGCCGAAGCCGCGACCCCTACTCCGGTGGTGGCCGAAGCCGCGCCCACTGAAGTAGCGGTTCTGGCAACCGAAGAACCGGCGGCTGAAGCGACTACCGCCCCCGCGCAGCAGCCAGCCGATGAGGATGTGATCACCACCGACAGCGGGTTGCAGTATGTGGTGGTTGAAGAAGGAACCGGGGAGACGCCCAAACCCGGCGATCTGGTCAAAGTGCATTACACCGGCACGTTGGAGGATGGGACCAAGTTTGACAGCTCGGTTGACCGGGGTGAGCCGATTGAGTTTGTGTTGGGCCGGGGTCAGGTCATCCCCGGCTGGGATGAAGGCATTGGCCTGATGAAAGTCGGCGGCAAATGCAAGCTGATTATTCCACCCGACCTGGCCTATGGCGAAAGTGGCGCCGGCGGAGTTATCCCGCCTAATGCCACGCTCAACTTTGACGTGGAACTGGTTTCGGCTGAGCCGGGGCCGCCTCCGCCGCCGGAAGCACCCACCACAGTGGATGAGGCCGATTTTACCACCACCGAGAGCGGCCTGAAATATTATGATCTGGAGGAAGGGACTGGTGAGACAATCGGCGAAGGGCAAACGGCGGTTGTTCACTATACCGGCTGGCTCGAAGATGGCACGATGTTTGACAGCTCGCTGCTGCGAGGCGACCCCTTCAGTTTTCCGGTTGGGGCCGGGCAGGTCATTCCCGGTTGGGATGAAGGCGTGGCCTCGATGAAGGTGGGCGGCAAGCGCCAACTGGTCATCCCGGCAGATTTGGCCTATGGCGAAAGCGGAGCCGGAGGAGTCATTCCCCCGAACGCCACGTTGATTTTTGAGGTGGAGTTGCTGGGGGTGGAGTAATAAAGGACAGCCGTCAACTCGTGTTGACGGCTGTTTGTTTTTCAGACACTCAAGGTCTTTGAGACTTTGAGAACCTATAGCTTAATTATCATAAATCCGGCCCGTAGGCTGGCGCAAAACCCGGAGCGAGTGATCAGCTTCCCGCTCTTCCTTAAACGGATTGGCCGCATCGGGTAGATTCATGGTCCTCACCTGGATAGAGCGCTGGCCCATATCCCGGTAGAGATGGGCCACAATGGCCTGCTTAATCTCTTCGACGGTGAGTCGGGCCAGGCTTTGTGCTGTTTCGTTGATATTGGTCGCCTCGGTTCGATTTTCTTGCATCCGCTCCGGGGGCAAAATCTCCTTGACCACCAGGGCATCCTCAAACGTTGGCAGCGAGACGCCCATAAAACCCACGTTTCTTTCCAATCTTTTACGAATAGCCTCTTCCAATTTGGCCGGAATATCCGGCTGCAACAGCCGAACCGAGTCAAGCTGAGATACTTCGCGCCGCAGGGTCAAATCAACCAGACCTCTGACCTTATTCTGAATGATAGTTTCGCCATTCTCTACCAGCAGAGGAGCCACCTGCGGCTCCGTCTGGCGCAGATCAAAGAACACTTTGACATGCACCTTAATGCGGTGCAGGACGCCATCGCGGCTGGCAATATGCTCATAAAGATGTTCAACTATGCGGATGCCAACCCTGATTTGCGGGCCGAAACTTTCATTGTGGAAGCGGCGTCTGACAAAAGTATCGCCCTCAGCGCGGTGGTAGCGACCATCGCGGAGGATAACTTGAACCATGTTGTCAGGCACATGCCGGTAGCCCAACTTCGCTCTAAATTTTTCACTCAGTGTGCGTCCCATGCTGCTCTCCTTTCATTAGCTGAACTGATTGGTTAAATCTGCCCTTATCTTATCACCTCTTTTAATGATTAATTTAGAGATTTCCTAGAGAAAATTTAGAACTTTGTCCCATCCACGCCCTTTGTATGGTATAATAGGGCCGAGTTAATTGTGAATTATGAATTGTCAATCGTGAACTGTTAATGAAATATTAGACCGTTCATCAATCACAATTAAAGACCAAAGATTGTCGCTGTTAGTCACAAATGCCTTATGGATCGCACTCCCTTACCTATAACTTTTCGTTACCATCTTGTTGCCACTCTGATGCGGCTCATGCAGGCTGGTGAGTCGGCGGCAGTGGTGGGGGTGGCCAGCGTGGGCAAGTCGAACCTGGTACGCTGTTTGCAGCAGGCGGATATTCAAGCAGCGCATCTGGGACCGGATAAAAGAGAAATTTTAATTGTTCTGATGGACAGCAATGACCTGGCTGCGATGACCGAGTGGAACTTTTTGGAACTGCTGCTGTATCGTCTCTCTTTTCACGGCCAGAGCGCCAATCTACCGGCAGAGGTCGTGACTCGCTTGGAGGAGTGGCACGAAAAGGTAACCCGTCGCCCTGATGATGCGCTCAATGCCCAACGCTGTCTGGAGCAGGCCCTGCATTGGCTGTGTCAAGTCAAAGGGTTGCGAGTTGTTTTTTTGCTGGATGAATTTGAGTTGATTTACCCGCAGTTGAGCCAGCGCACCTGGGCCAATTTGCGAGCACTGCGCGATAAAAACAAATACAGCCTATCCTATTTACTTTTTTTGCGCCGGGACTTGGAGGACATGCGGCCGGTAACGCCGGAGGTCGAGGCGTTTGTCGAGCTTTTTCAAACCCATATTTTGGGCCTGAAGCCCTACGACCTGCCGGGAACTGAGCTGATGTTGGAACGTTTGAGTTTTCGCCAGCGGGTGGAGTGGCCTGTTCAATACACCGCCCAGGTTTTTGATTTATCCGGCGGGCATGGCGGGCTAATCAGAGTGATTTTTGGCAAAGCGCTACCGGCCTTAAAAGAAGGTCGCTCGCCAGACTGGCCAACCTTGTTTTACGACGCCGAAGTGAAAGACGAGTGTGGTAAAATCTGGTCCAGCCTCACTTCCGGCGAAAGAGCGTGGTTGGTAGGATTGGTCGAAACGGGGAAATGGGAAACGGAACCAGATAATAGGGTGATTACAGACAAATTAATCCGCAAAGGTCTTATTGGAGTCGAACCCGCGCAGGAGCCGCGCCTAATTTCAACGCTCTTTGCCGCTTTTGTGCGGCAGATAGCAGCCCAGGATCGGCCCCTTTTTGAGTTTGACGCCCAACAGCAAAGCTGCTCGATTGAAGGCCGGGAGATCCATTTGCCGGGGCTGCCGGCCCAGTTGCTTGATTTCTTGTATCAGCACCGGGGCCAGAACTGCCGCCGCCTTGACTTGCTGCGTCATCTATACCCGGAAGAAGATCATCGCCAACTGGGCAAGATTCCCGATTTTCGCCTGGATGCGGTGGTAAAGAGTCTGCGCGAAAAGATTGAACCTGATCCCCAGAACCCGCGCTACATCAAAACGGTGCGTGGGGTTGGGTTTAGATTGGATATAGATGAGTAGTTCACTATCTTTCGAAGGAGAGAGTCTTATGAGCAACCCATCGTTTCAGGAGCGTATTGGGCGCAAGTTTCCGCCAGATTATCGCCAGGAGATCATTCCGCTGATCATGGAGCGGATTGCCAAAGGCGAGTCGTGTTTTATTGTGGGGATGAGCGGCGCCGGCAAATCCAATCTTTTCCGCTGTCTGCAAAACAAAGAGACGAAGCAAAAGTATCTGCCGGGCCACTCAGAAAATTATGCCTTCATTTGGGCCGATACTAATGCCCTGGTGGCTGAGCTGTCGGCCTTTTATCTGTATGAACTTATTTTGTACAATTTGCAGAAGTGGGCCGAAGATAACCGGCAGCCCCAAGAAACGATTGATTTTATGCGCGGCTTGCACGAAAAAGTGGCCCTGTCGGAGAGCCACATTCTGGCCCCGCGCCACCTGGAGACGGCCTTTCGCCACCTTTTTAATCGGTTAGAAAATTTTCACCTGGTTTTGTTGTTTGATGAGTTTGAACCCATTATTCGCCAGCTTGATTTTCAATTTTTTAAGAATCTGCGCTGGCTGCGCGATGAGTTCAAATATCACCTCAGTTATGTCATGGCGGCGCATCGTATGCCGACGGCTATTCGGGAGGGTTTTTTCGATCAGGGTGAACCCTTTTACGAACTGCTGGCCTCGAATATCCTGGGGCTGAAACCTTACAACGCCAACGATACCCAATTTATGCTGGCCGAATTATCAAAGCGTTATGAGGTAGAACTGACCCCGCCGCAAAACGCGCTGATAGCCAAAGCCAGCGGGGGACACGGCGGCTTGATTACCACCGTCTTCAAAATTATGCTCAAACATCCGCTGCCTCATCATGAAGACTCGCAGCTTCAACAGTTGTTGAGCTATGACGCCGTAGCCGGCGAGTGCCGGAAGATATGGAACAGCCTGGAAGCCCAGGAGCAAGACGTCCTGCTTCAACTGATCAACTACGATGTCCGGTCCGAGGCCTGGCAGCCGTTGAGCAGTTTGACCGCTAAAGGGGTTGTTCTGAAAGATACCACCACCGGCCAGACGACGATCTTTTCGCCCCTTTTCCAAAAATTCCTGCAAACTTTTGTTTGAGAAACCTGTTTGTAGTGACGACTTTAGTCGTTAAATGTAGTTATTATTGAGGTGGCAAACGACTAAAGTCGTTACTACGAGCAAATATCAGGCTACCCCAACTCCTCGCGTACGGTATAAATGGGCTTGTTTTGGCTTTCGTGGTAAGTGCGAGAGATCATTTCACCCAGCAGACCCATGGTGATAAACTGCACCCCCACCATCACCAGCAGAATCGCCAGCAGCAGGAGCGGCCGGTCAACCAGGTTTTCAAAGTAGACCAGCTTCACAAAGGTGAGATAGACGCCGATGAGAACACCCAAAGCCAACGACCCCAGGCCCATCAAACCAAAAATCTGGATGGGTCGGGTGGAGTAGCTGAGCAGAAAACGCACTGTCAGCAGGTCGAGAATAACGCGGGTGATACGGCCGATGCCGTATTTGCTGCGCCCAAATTGGCGCGAACGGTAGTTGACCGGCACTTCGACCACGCTGACGCCGTAATAACTGGCAATGGCCGGGATAAAGCGGTGCAAATCGCCGTATAAATTGATGCTTTTGACCACGTCGCTGCGGTAAGCCTTCAGGGCGCAGCCGTAGTCATGCAGCCTGACCCCCGTACCTTTTGAAATGAGCCAGTTGGCCGTGGCCGAAGGGACTTTGCGGGTCAAAAAAGTCGAGAAGCCCTCCTGCCAGCGTTTCACCCGCCAACCGCTGACAACATCGAAACCCTCGTCAATTTTTGCCAGCAGTTGCGGGATGTCTGCCGGGTCGTTTTGCAAATCAGCATCCATGGTAATGACCACTTCGCCCCGCGCCCGGTCGAAACCGGCGGCAAACGCGGCCGTTTGCCCAAAATTGCGCCGAAAGCGGACCACCCGCACCCGTGCATCCTGAGCGCGCAGTTTTTGCAGTTCTCCAAAGCTGTTGTCGCGGCTGCCGTCGTCCACACAGATAATCTCAAAGGTGCGTCCGGTTGCTTCCAGCGCCGGGACCAATTCTTCCAACAAATGGGGCAAACTCTCTGCTTCGTTGTAAATGGGCAGCACAATGCTCAACTGCGGCGGCGTTGCGCCATCTGCCCCGTAAGACAATTCCTCGTTCAATATTGAGGAAGCTTGAACTATCACAATTATGATCCTTTCTCGGAAACCACACCACGCGCCCCGCGCAGCAAATAAATCACCCCGCCGATCAACCCGGTACAGATATTTCCAAAAACGTAAACCAGCAGCGACATCGCTACGGCAACTTCCGGGGATACTCCTACCTGGCTGAACAAGCGGCGATAGGTTTCTTCGCGCACGCCCAACCCGGCAAAACTGATCGGCAGCAACAGCACCAGCGAGGTAATCGGCACAAAGACGGCATATTGGACCAGGTTTACCGGCGCGCTCAAAGCTGTGCCGATAAAAACGTTCATGGCGATGAGCGACAAATTGAACAAAAATGATACCAGGTAAGCTCGGCCCAACGCCCCGACGGGGTAGCGTTGGAACGATTCGGCCAGGTTGCCAATCATTTTAATATCGCTCATTTGGCGAAACAGACCCACTCGCGCGCGCAGGGCCGTGTAGAGCGGCCGGTTGATTAATAAATAGCCAATGACCAGCCCGCCCAGAAAAATAACGATGGTGAAATAGGCTACGGCCGGGGGGATTTCGCCCCAATCGGCTACCAAAGCAATCAGCGCAATCGCTTGCAGCGCCGACAGTCCTAAAAAGCGGTCAACCACCACGCTGGTCACGGCATCGGAGATACGTTCGCTGTGGCGACTGAGTTCGACCATGCGCATAGCATCGCCGCCCAGGCCGCTGGGTAACAGGTTGTTGAATAGAAAACCGATAAAGTAAATGTTGGTCAGTTCGGCCAATGGCACAATAACGCCAATTGCTGCCAGCAATATTTGCCAGCGGTAGGCGCGAATCACGACGCCCAGCATCATCATGGCCAGCGCCGCCAGCAGCCACCACGGATTCGCCCGGCTCACAATCGTGAAAAAGGCTTCCATATCGAGGCTGCTGAAAATAAAACTGAGCAGACTCACACTAATGACAATTTTAAGGATGTTGAGGAGTTGTTTACGGTTCATGTCACAGGGTAGCAGGGTAGCAGGGTAGCAGGGTAACGGAAAGACTCTGTTACTTTGCTACTTTGCAACCCTGCTACTTTGCCTCGATAATCTGATGATACTTCTCCACCGCCTCGGTCCACTGACCGGCAGCCACCAAAGCGGCGGCTTCGTCGGCAGCAGGACTATGCCACTTGGGATTGTAAATAACCGCCTGGCGATAAGCTTTCGCCGCCGCTTCGAGATTGCCCACAGTTTCTTGTGTTTCGGCCAAAGCCAGCAGACCGCTAACCCAGCCCGGAAAGCTGTCTACCGCGGTTTGGTAGGGTTCAATTGCCTCATGAAGCCGGCCCGCTGCCACCAATGCATCACCCCAGGCGCGTAAGGCAGCCGCTCTAGCCGTGCGCGGGTCGGGGTTGAGCACACCTTGCGCTTCCATCTCGGCGGCCCAGGGATAAGCGGCGTCCACGGCCTGACGGGCCAAATCGAGCGTTGCTTCGGCCAAAATGGCCGGCTCGTAAATAGCAAGCTGCGGCTCCGAGACGACGACCCCGCCGGGAAAAACAAGCTGCTTCACGGCGGGCGATTCAGCCGGTTTAAAGCGGTTGACTGCCCAGACCCGCCCGCCGCTGCTCCGTAGGGTTTCGGCGCGGCCTTCAATATTAGTCAGCAATGCCGCTGGTGTCAAAAGTTGGGCCTGCCCGCGATAGTAGTAATCAATAAAACGGCCCTCGTCCCACAGTGGGCCGATCAAAATCAGGTCATTAGGGCTGGCATGCTCGTCCAGATAAGCCGCCGCGCCGCGCCAATCAGGCTTGGTTTGACTGTAAATGCCAAGCGTTGCAATAAAAGAGAGGGTAGCCAGCAGCCAGAGGAAGTACAGGAGGCTGGAGGCTGGAAGGCTGGAAGGCTGGAAGGCTGGAGGGTTGGAGGGTGAGGGAGTTGAAAGAGGGAAGGGTGAAGGGGTTAGATTAGATTGTTGTTCAAGTTTTGCTACACTTTGCAGCTCACGTTTTGCGGCCATTCGCTCATTCGCCATTCGCCCCTTCACCCATTCGCTGATTCTGACAACAGCATAGCCTATCACCGACAAATAGACCGGCAGCACAAAGGCGTAGCGAAATTGCAAAGCGCGGGGGTCGCCCAACACAATCGGCAGGGCGACCGGCAGGGCCAGCCAGAGGGCGGCAAACACGGCAACCGGCCAGGCGCAGCGAGCCAACAAAATGACACCGATAATAAACAGCGCCAAAAATCCCCAGGCGACCGGCTCCGGCAGCGGCCCTAGGGCCCGAACAACGCCCGGCACAAACGCCAGCGGCGAGCCAACGCCTCCTTCAATCGCGCCAACCGCCGCCCGTTTCTGCAAAATAGCCAACAGCACCGGCCACCAGGGGAGGTAGAGCAGGCAGGCAAGAATGATGGAGGAAGCAAAACCAAAGAGACGTGGTGCGTGGTGCGTGGTGCGTAAATCGTAAATCGTAAATCGTAAATCGTAAATCGTAAATCGTAAATCGTAAATCGTAAATAGCACAAGCCCGGTTTGGGCGGCTAAAATCAGGAAGCCAAAGTACATGGTGTAGATGTTAGCGGTTGTCGCCAGGGCATAGGCCAGCCAGCGCGGCCACTGGCGGGGTCGAGCCAGGGCGCGGAAGAGCAGCCAGGTTGAGCAGGCTGAGAGAAACATAAACAGGGCGTGCATGCGGGCTTCCTGACTGTATTTGATGGCGATGGGGGCGAGGGCCAGAAGGAGTGCGGCGATATGTGAAACGTGGTGCGTGGTGCGTGGTGCGTGGTGCGTGACACTTGACACTTGACCCCCGACTCCTGACCCCTGCCTCGCTAATTTGTAGGTTACGGCTACGGTGAGAACGCCGGCAATGACTGACGGAAAGCGCCACAACCAATCGGAGGCGGGAGTGGGCACTGCGCCGGGGGGAACGGTCAGGCGGGTAAAGGCTCCGGCGATGAGGTAGTAGAGCGGGGGATGGATGTCGTCTTTGGTCCACTCAATAAGGTCGGCGGGGGATTGGCTGGCGAAGATGGCGGTGAAGATTTCATCTTCCCACAGGTTTTCGGCGGAGAGGGCATGTAGATTGAGGGCGAAGGCAAGGAGGAGAATGGTGAACAGTGAATTATGAATTAGGGGGGCTTTGGCTCTGAATTGTGAACGGTTTTTGGGCATCGAAGGTCACAAAGGAAAAAACAGAGAGATTTGTTCCCTATTTTGGGCGTCAAGCGAAATTTTGTCCAATTGAGATAGTCCATCCGGCCATTGGCCCTTTTGGTTTGTGGCAAGATGAGGCCGATTTGGAGACTCTGGTGAGTGAGATCTATGCCAATCATCAAAATCAAGGGATTAAAGCCGGGATTGAGTGGTGAAAATTTTAGACAGTGAGCATTGTGTGGCTTTGCTGCGGGGTCGCTTGCGCTTGCCAGCTTGGATTTCGCCCGACGAGGAATTAGCCATAACTGCCACCAGCGTCGGTGAATGGGCGCATGGCGCTCATAAATCCGCTCAGCCTTCCCGAAATCTGGCCCGGCTCGATGTATTCTTGTTGGCCTCTTGAAAGCTTCATTAGGGCAGGCTGGAATGCGCTTGAGCGATTTGGATTTACAAATTGCCAGTGTTGCCCTTGAATATAGTGCATCTTTATTGGCACACAACCAACGACACTTTGAGCGTGTTCCTGGCTTGCTCATTGAGGATTGGCTGGCTGGGTAAAATAATCAATACACCGCCGGCCTGGCCAATCCCCAATCCTCACTCTGGCCGACTTTATCAATGAGGGGGCGGTCGTTGCGGCCGTCAACGGCCATGACCCGGATTTGCCAGTCGCCGATGGCGTCGCTGCGGTAGTAGATTTCCCGGCCGTCGCTGCTGAAAATGGGGGTGGTGTCGGTGCCGGAGCGCGTGGTCAGTTGTTCGATGAGGCCATCGGCCACGTTGAGCCGGTAGATTTCCCAATCGGCGGTGCGGAAACGAGAGGTAAAAACGATATGCTCGCCGGTGGAAGACCAACTGGGGTAGCTGTCGGTGCTATCGGTGGTCAGCAGTTTGCCGCCAAAGCCGTCGAAACCCACTTTCCAGAGGCCACATTCGGGATTACAGGCTTTGATAACCAGTTCTTGGCTATTGGGACTCCAGGTGGGCTGTTCGCCGGAAAAACGGCTGATTTCCTGACTGTCACGGGTATCGAGGACGACAATTTGGTGGGTTTGGTCGGGTGGGCCGATTTCTACCGCCAGTTTGATGCCATCGGGCGCCCAATCCATATTGCGAATATGTTCGCTTGAGAAAAACTGGTCAATAATGCCCGTTGCCGGTTCCAGCATATAAATGCCGCTGCCTTTGGCATAGATGCCGCCCAACTCACTCAGCTTCGGTTCCCCATAAAAAGCGATTCTGCGGCCATCGGGTGACCAGGCTGGGGCCGCGGCCAACGGATGCAGTTTTTCATTAATGACCTTGCCACTGGAGCCAACCAGTCCCAAATCGTGCTGCTGGCCGAAGCTCTGGACATAAACAATCAAGGCCGGCCTGGGCGTTGGTGTCGCGGTTGGAACAGGCGTCGCGGTAGCGGTCGGGGTGCTGGTGGGAAATTGGGAGGTTTCCGGTAAGGCGGCGGGAACAGGGGTGGTGGGTGAAGGTGAAGGGGTGGCCGTAGGCGGCGGTGGGGTTGAGGTGGGCGTGAGGGTAGGAGTGGGCGAAGGAGTCTGAGTGGGGGTTGAGGTTGAGGTGGGTGAGGGTGTCGGCGTGGAGGTACTGGTTGGGGTGGCGATAATTTCGGCTAACAGCGGATTAATCACTCCCTGGGCAATGGCCCGGTCATAGAGGGCCGGGTCTTGCATAACGGCTCGCTCAACTTGGGTGCGCTGTTTGGCGTCCAAACTCAGCGCCGTCTCGAAATCGGCCAGAGCCTGATCCAACTCGTTCAGGGCGGCATAGGCTTCGCCCCGGTCAAAATAGATGCCGGGGTGGCGGTCGTTGAGGCTGAGGGCAAAATCATAGGTTGTTACCGCCTGTTGGTATTGGCCCCGTGCGTACAGATTTCGTCCGGCCAGCCACTGCTCAATGCTGGCCCGCAAGTTTACCGAGCGGGGGTCATCCATTTTTTCCAGGGGTTGGAGCATGGCTTGCAGCAAAAGATTATCGCGCTCGGTATTTTCCAGGTTAGTATATAAATTTTGGATGACCGTCACCAACTGCGGCCCCACCTCCTGAGGACTGGCCGAAGTGAACAACGCCGGTCGTTCTTCCGGGGTGAGTTCGTTGTAAAATAACTGCCGGGCTTGAACTTCAAAACCGGGTAAATCAAATAACCCGGCCAGACTGGTGATGCGGATGTCGGGATCGGTGGTGTTTCTAAAATCGTCTATAAAAGTTTGGGCGCGGTCTTCCTGGCTGCGCCAGAACAGGGCAAAGCCGACGACTCCGATCAATAAAATGGTCAGAACGGTGGAGATAATTGCCAGTCGACGGGTCCAATCTACCGGCGTATTGGCCTCGACCCAGTTCAAATTGAAAACGTGGCGGTAAATTTCGTTGCGGAGCTTGAGTAAACCATTTTCCACCCGTACCAGGCCAAACAGCTTCAACTGGTTTTGGGCCACCGAGCGTTCATTTTCGGCCACCTTCTTGCCGCTGTAAATCTGGCGGTATAGGGTTAGCAACTCACGGCGCTGGGGACTGGTTTGGACGCTATCCTGGATAAATTGCAGATTTGACTCTTTGCGGGCCGCTTCCGACAGAAAAAGCTGCTCGACCAACTCATCCACGCTGGACTCGTTGACCGGGCCATTGCCACTCAATTCGGCGGCGGCCAGACAGAGCTTCTGGGTCAGGTAAGGATGCCCGTTGGTCCAATAATAAATACGATTGAAGATGGCTTCGCCTTGATCAGAGTAGATGTCTTTTAAGCCTTGTTGCAGGGCGCGGGTGTGGTCGCGGCTAAAATCATCCAGGTCAATGGCCTGGCCGATGTTGAAGGGGGCGCGGGCGCGATCCTTAATCAAATCAGAAGGCGTAGCCACCCCAAACAGCACAAAGGTCAGGCGCTTGAAGACTGGGTCTTCGGCGCGGGCATTGTACATAGCCCGGATAGCCGCAAAAAAATCATCCGAGAAGGGCAGGCGGAGGGTGGTGTCAATCTCGTCAATAAAAATGACCACCTGCTCTTCGATTTCGGTCAGCACCACGTCGCGCAAAAAGTTGGTAAATGCTCTGACCGGTCCCAGGCCGGCGTGGTGTAGCCACCAGGCGTCCAGGTCAACGGACAGGCCAAAACTCTCCTTCAAATCGGTCAGCAAATTGAGATACCACTGATCCACCGTGACCAAACCGATTTTGGTCAGGTCAACCAGGGCGGTGCGGACGCCTTGCTGCTGCAAATGGCGGGCCGCCCGAATCATCAGCGATGATTTGCCCATCTGCCGGGGGGTCAGGACATAACAAAAGCGGCCGGCCAGGGCCAAATCCAGCAGTTCGTCGTCGGCCGGACGTTTGACATAAGAGGGCGAGTCCGAGCGGACAGTCCCGCCCACCACAAAAAAATCAGAGGCGTCTACATCAATAGGTAAATTGGCTTTGACCCAATCCAGGTTAAAAACGCGCCGGTAAATTTCACAGCGGACTTGCAGCCGGCCTTCTGCGGAGCGAACCAGGCCGGTCAATTTGAGCTGATTATGCACCGGCGAGCGTTCATCCTCGTCAACGATTTCGCCTTCGTAAACCCGGCGGTATAAACTGAGTAGGTGACGCTTGAGCGGATGTTCGCGCAGGCTGTCCTGCACAAATTGTAAATTGGTTTCTTTACGGGCTTCTTCTGATAAGAAAAGGGTTTCGATTAACCCGTCAATCTGCTCGGCGGTCCAGGTTTTATCCTCCGTTTGAGCAATCGCCTGGCACAGTTTCTGGGTCAGGTAAGGGTGGCCGCCCGTCCAGTGGTAGACGCGGCTGAAAATGGCTTCGCCCTGGCCGGGATAAATTGTTTCCAGCCGGTCTTGCAGCACGGTGGTGTTGGCCAGGGTAAAATCTCTGAGTTTGATGCCCTGGCCAATATTGAAAGGAGTGCGGCTGTGGTCTTTGATTAAATCAGAAGGAGAGGCCACGCCAATCAAAATAAAATTCAGGCGGGCAAAAGCCGGGTCTTTGGCGCGGGCGTTATGGGTGGCCCGGATGGCCGTAAAAAAATCGTCGGAGAAGGGCAGGCGGAGGGTGGTGTCAATCTCGTCAATAAAAATGACCACCTGCTCTTCGATTTCGGTCAGCACCACGTCGCGCAAAAAGTTGGTAAAACGCCGGACATAGCCCAGCGCGGCCCGTTCCTGCCACCAAGTTTCCGGCTCTACCGATAACTCCAACTGGTCGGCCAGTTCGGTCAGTAAATCCAGATACCAGGTCTCGGCCACCGCGCTGGACCCCATTTCAGTCAGATCAATGATGGCCGTGTGGACGCCTTCGGTGCGCAAGCGCCGGGCAGTGCGGATCATCAGGCTGGATTTGCCCATCTGCCGGGTGGTCAGAACAAAGCAAAAATTGCCCTTTAAAGCCAGATCAAACAGCTCATCATCCGCTTCGCGCTTGACATAGGAAGGCACGCTGGGTGAGAGTGTCCCGCCGGCCACAAAAAAATCGGATTTGGAGCGCCGTCGGCTAAATTGGGTCAGGGTTTGGCCGTCGCCGGCATTGCCCAGTGTGGTCATGCACCCTTCGACTTTCTTGGAGTATGGTAGGGTAAACTCAGTAGATCCAATTTTTCACCGTAGTGGGCGCATCCCTATGCGTCAGCGGGCGGCATAGGCATGCCACCCTACGGAAATTTGGATCTACTGAAACTGTCAGCTTGTCCATGCCTGGAACAAGCTAACAGTTTGCCCTACAAGCCATCCTTAAAGAGCTTATCTCCAAAATACAGGCGATACAGGTCGCAGCGGCAGGTGTAGACATCACCGCTGCCTTTGATTAAGCCGGCTCGCAGCAGCCGAAAGAGCGATTTTTCGTCGGGGCAGCATTTTGTCAGGATAATCTCTTTCAGCGCATTTGTGAGTTCGGGCTTGTCGTAAATGGTCCAATATTGATGGCGCAAATGGTCGCCAAAGGGACCCTCATCGGTTGGGGCTTGCTGGCGCAGGTCGGCCCAGGTGATGCCCTCGGTCACAAGCTTGTAGAAGGCCAGGCGGGTCAGGAAAGGATGACCGTTCAGCAGGGCCAGCAGCGCTGGCACATCGCGCTCGGCCATCGGCGAGCCGTGCCGGGTGTTAAGGTCACGCACCTGGTTTTCGTCAAAATCGGTCAGGCCGAGGTGCAACCCTACGTTAAAAGGCGACTGGTGAATGTCGTCAATCAGCAGATACGGCTCGGTGGAGATGACCAGAACCAGGTTGAGAATCTCCCATTCTTCGTGAGAGGCGCGGCGATTGTGCCAGGAGCGCAGCAGCCCAAAAAAATCCTGGTAGAAATCGGTGCGTAATAAGCTGTCGGCTTCGTCCATGGCCAGGACAATTGGCTCCTCAAAAGCCGGCAGCACTGATTGTTCCATAAAGCGGGTCAGCTTTTTAAAGGGGCTGCGCGAGCCTTCCCAGGCTTCCTCAACCGCCGCTTCGTCCAGGTCAAGTTCGTCGCAGATGGATTGGGCCAGTTCGCGCAGAAATGGTTCCGGCGCGGCCAGTTGGCTGCTGCCAAAACTTTGAAAATCAAGAAAGACAACATTAGCTTGTTGCTGCCGGGCATAATGAATCCCGCGCATCAACAGCGAGGTTTTGCCGCTTTGCCGGGGGGCGCGAATGGTGACGGTGCTGCCCCAACTGACCATCTGCTCTTTCAACTCTGCGTCTACGGCCCGCTCTACATAGAATTTATCGCGCAGTTTGACCGCTCCGCCGGGAACGGCTAACTTCTGCAAAAAACGCGGGTCGAAAGCCGGCAGCGGCGGCTGAGAGGTTTCATCGCCGGCGACCAGCCGCCCGTCTTCGGACAAAACGCTGGTTTCTTTGGTGATTCGACCGGCTGGGGGAGGGGGACTGGGCGGAAACCGTCCGGCAATCGCGCTCAGAATTTCTTCGACCAGGCGGGCATTGTCGGCTTCACTTTGCCAATCTACGTAGTGCAGCGGCTCCAGAAAGGTCGGAATGGCGTAGGGCAGCAGCTCTTCACGGGCAATCCGCACCGATAGCAGGTGAGGCTTCTCGTGCAGCATGTAATAATCGTAAGCCTGGCTCACTTCAATCTGGATCATTTCGCTTTCGGCTGCGGCTTTGGAGAGGAGAACGATAAAAAAATCGCTGGCTTTGATTTGCCGATCAACTTGTTCTACCCAGGTTTCCCCGGTAGGGGAGATGGGGTCAATAAAAACCCGGTGCCCGCGAGCCGTGAGCATTTCGTACAGGTGAGCGGCAATGCTTTCGTCTGGTTCGGCGTGTGGCTTGTAGCAAATAAAGAGGCTGGCCGGTTCAGCGTCGGCCGGCGGGATGGATTGGGGCGAGTCGAGGGCTTCCAGGGCGGTTAGCATTTCCTGGGCCGAGGGGTAGCGCCAGGCCGGGTCTTTGGCCATGGCTTTTTGAATAATCTGCTCCACACTTTCGGGGATATTGGGGTTGACGCTGCGCGGTGGGGGCGGCTGGTCGTTGATGTGTTTGAACATGATGCTCATCGAAGTATCACCGCTAAAAGGCAGATGCCCGGTGGTTAACTCGTACAGCATCACCCCCAATGAATAGACATCGGTGCGGGCGTCAATCTTCCAGCGGCCCGTGCCTTGTTCGGGCGACATGTAGTGCGGCGTCCCCAAAATATCACTGGTACTGGTCAGGCGTTCGCCGCTGACAAATTTGGAAATGCCAAAATCGGTCAGAATGGGCTGTCCTTCACGGTTGAGCATCACATTATCAGGTTTGAGATCGCAATGAATAACGCCCTGGTTGTGGGCATAGGCCACCGCTTCGGTAATAGAGCGGATAAGCCGGAGGGCTTCGCTCATCGGCAAGCGGCCTCCCTGAGCGTCAATACTCACCAGGCGATGGGCCAGGCTTTCACCCTGTACAAACTCCATGACCATGTAAAAAATGTCATGCTTGGCGTCTACGTCAAAATCGTACACCTGGACAATGCCCGGATGGCGCAGGGCCGCCACCACCCTGGCCTCGCGTCGAAATCGGTCTACGACCGTTGAGTCGCTCACCCGGTACAAGTGAATGAGCTTAAGGGCAACATCGCGTTCCAGGATGGGATGGCGGGCTTTGTAAATCTGGCCCATCCCACCTTCACCCAGTAATTCTTGCAGGACGTACTTTCCGATTTGTTGGCCAATCAGGTTGTTCTTCATGATTAAACGTCGCTATTCGAGCCGCCAAGTGCGATGCACCGGAGCCGTTACCTTTATTTTTTAAACTTTCTAACGATTTCAAACTATTTTAACACATCTATGCGTTGCTCACAATCAGGCCATTAGGCCCAAAAAGGGAGTAGGTAGTAGGTAGTAGGGAGTAGGGGGAGGAGGTTAATGGCATAAAATTAGGCAGCAGCCTGAGTAGGTGAGCGAAGCGAACCGTATCGAAGGGTACTGCTTAACGATTATTGGCTACCGTTATTTGATTTGCATAGTTCCTAAATTTACCGCATTGTCAGGTAAAGGCGTGTTGTCGGCGCTGACGGCGAGTCGTTGGCCGGTGGGTAGGTGGTACAGCCCGGCCAAAACCCGGTATTCGCCGGGGGGCACAGCCGCTAAATCTAGCTCGTGTGGATCAAGAATAACTTCGCCCGCTTCCCATAAGCTGGTCGGGTAGTCGCCGGACAAGGGTGGAGCGTCAAACCCTTTGAACTGCTGCCGGGGGTCGGCGGGCCAAAGCTGGATAAAAACGGTGTAGTCGGCGCTGGGTTTGGCCTGAGCTAACCACTTAAAGGATATTTCACACGGCTGCGTCGAGACTTGGCAGCCGATAAAGATATAATCGGCCAGCACAATGGGGCTGGTTTCGCCGCTCAACGGCTCGTGGAATTCGGCTACAGGTGGAGTGGCCGGTAAAGCGGGCCACTCCGCCGGAACCAGTTTCAACTGCCCTACCGTCGGCGAGGCCGGCTGGCCGTTGGGACCGGTCGCCTCAATTCCCGGACGGCCCGGCTCCGTGAAGTCGAACAGGCCGACATTGACCAACAGGCGGGTGGGCGCCAGTGCGCCGCCGTTCACCAACACTGGGTAAGTATCGGCTACAATCTGGCCTGGTTCCAGGCTGCGGGTGGGGCGCAGGCCCAGGCCGGGGTAGGTGTTGAATTGGCCCACGTTTTGGTAGCCTCGCCCGATCAAATGGACAAAAACGCTGTAGTTGGTGGTCATCGGTTGGAGCGCCTGCCAATAGGCTGTCACCGGCACACGCTGGCCGGGGTGGACTTTGTCCGCGCCCAGTTGAACGCCCACCAGTTTGATTTCGTTGCGGTAGGTCAGGTCCAGCCGAACCAAATCGGCGGGCAAATCGGCTTCGGTCAGAAGGGGCCTGGGAAAGTATTCCGGGGCGACCACGCCAAACGGCAGCCAGACCGCCAGCCCGCCCATCACCGCGATGACAATTGTCAGAATCGGTAGACGCAGGCGCGCCGGGGATAGTACCCACCAACCTCCAATAATGACGATAGCCATCGAACCCAACGCCGGCAAAAGCTGTCGCCCCTGCAAGCCGCCCTCAATGGCGACAAGCCGGGTGAGCGAGAAGGCCAGGGCGAGGGGGAAGGCGAAGTGAAGGATGAAGGCGGAAGGATGAAGGAGGAAGGGGAGGAGGGTTGGAGGGTTGGAAGGTTGGAAGGTTGGAAGGTTGGAAGGTTGGAAGGTTGGAGGGTTGGAGTTTTCTGGTTTGTCTTCCAGTCCTCCAGTCCTCCATTCTTCCATTCTTCCAATGACCCATTTGCTTGTTTGGATGACAATTAAGGCTGCGGCCCCTATCAATCCTATCCGGCTGATAATTCGATAGACACTGTAGACCCATTCCGGGGCGACGATGTTGAGCCAGCCGAAAGTGACCCAGAAGGAGACCTCGCCGGTGGAGAGGGTGTAGAGAAAATCACCTAGAGTAAGCGGCTGCTGCTCGACATTGAAGTAAAGTTTATACAGCCCGCGCTGGAAAAAGTCGCCGTAGAGTTGGTAGTTGCGCCAGTACCACCAGCCGCCAATCGCCACAGCCAAAATGCCGACAATAAACCCATCTCGCCACAGCAGACGCGCCGCGCCCGGTTGCTTTCGTGTATTGATTGTGGTTATTAAAAAGGCGATGGCTGCGACCAGACCAAAAGAAAGACCAGTCATTTTTGAGAGCGAAATCAGGCCGAGGACAAGTCCCAGGGCTATGGCCCGCCGCAATCGAGGGGTGGGGCCATAGAGCACATATCGCTGGGCCAGCCACAGGCCCATGGCGCAAAAGGCCATATTGGCCGGTTCATTGGCCACAGAGGCGGTGATAAAGGCAAACATCGGCTGGCAGGCAACAAAGAGCGCCACCGACGTAGGGAAGAGATTGGAGATTGGAGATTGGAAATTGGAGATTGAACGGGGTAAAATCTGCAATCTCTTATCTCTTATCTCAAAAGCAGTAAAGTAGATAAAAATGAGCGTAATAATTCCATATCCCATCGAGTAGAGGCGCAGGAGGTGGACGGTGAGACTAAGTCCCTGGTAGGGAAAGTTTTCGGCGGGGGTGTGCAAAAAGTTGTTTTTGTTGCCGGGGTCAAGGGCATAGCCTAGGGAGGCATGCGGATTGGCTCGCTCTTTGAGATACTGATCGAAATCGTCCAGGTTGAATGGCTGCACCAAAAGTGCGCCGATGGTGTAATAGAGCGGCGGCTGCTGTCCCCCCCAAATACCTTGCCCCGGCAGCATCACCGGCAGGCCGTTACCCTCGGCTATAAATTTAACGTGGCCGGTGTGGGTCCACTCATCGGGCGCTTCAAAGATGGGGATAATGAAAAAGTAGCACAAAGCCAGGCTGAGGTAGACGGCGAGGGCGAGGAGAAGACCGGAGTAGGGAGTAGGAAGTAGGGAGTAGGAAGTAAGGAGTAGGGAGTAAGGTGTTTTCCCCCAGATTCGCCATTCCCCATTCCCCATTTGCTGATTCGTCACGGTAGGGCAATCTCCACGCTGTTATCTTGCTGGGGCAGGTTAGACTCGGTGATGGGGAGCCGTTGGTCGGAGGTAAGGTCATACAGACCCAGGCGCAGCGCCGCAAGGTCTGGTCCTGAGGGAAGGCTGCGAGTATCGGCAATGATTTCGCCGGGGGACCACCAGCGGGTGGGGTAGCTGTTGGAGGTGGGTGGGCCATCGGCCTGGCCGATTATCTGGCCGTGCTCATTCAGCAGATGGATAAACACCACATAATCGTTATTGACCGGCGCGAGTGACTGCCAATAGAGGGTGATTGTTCCCTGACCTGTTCCTTCGGCAGGGGGGGTAAAATCATAGCCGACCAAAGCAATCGCAGCGGCAAAATTGACCTGGACGGTGTGTGTCGGCTCATATTTCGGCCACGTTTTGGGCACAATTTTTATCTCGCCGACGATAGGCGTCACCTCGCTGCCGCCGGCATCCAGGGCGGGAAAGCCGGCGCGGCTGTCGGACTCGAAATCAAACAGATTAACCGCCGCGCGAGCGACCAGGGGTTCAGAAACAGCGGCTTCTAATTTGAGCGGATAGGTATCCAAAAACGAGTCGCCGGGCTGGAGGTAACGGGTGGGGCGCAGACCGAGGCCGGGATAAGTTTCGCGCCGGGCCAGCACCCGGCCATCGGGAGCCAGCAAGACGGCGGCGACGCTGTAATTTTTATCCGGCGTCGCTGCCGTTTGCCACAAGGCATCAATCAGAATCACATCGCCTTGAGTTGCCGTTGCAGGTGGATTTAAACCTGTTGGCGCAGAATCAACCTGGCCGCTCACCAGCTTCAAACTGTCGAGAAAGGTTACATCCAACTTGTTGACCGGCTGGACGATCTGCTCGCTGGGGCGAAAGGCCGGATAAAGGAGCCAGCCGAGACTGTAAAGGTTGAGCCACAAAAAAGCCAGGATGACCGCTCTGCTGAACCAGCCGGCCAGCCGGCGCGGGAGCAGGGCGTGCCAGCCCAGGGCCAGCAGCAGTGAAATAGCGGCAATGGCCGGAAAAACCAGGCGAGTGTGCGAGACGGAGCCGACTTCCATCAGCCAGCGCAGGTACAGGGTCAGGTTCAAAGCCGCCCATAGCAGCAGCGGAATGATGACTTCGAAATTGACGGCGGAGAGATTGAGGGGCAATGGTTTAGATTTGTCGCCCTGGACCAGCTTGCCCAATAAGGCCAACCCCATCCCCACCAGCCCGATGCGACTGAACAGAAAAAGCAAGCTATAAACCCATTCCGGCGGGCGAATCTGGCCCCAGCCGAAGGTGGCCCAAAAAGCCCGTTCGGCCTCGGCCCGCAGGTTCCAAATTTCGGCCAGGGAGAGGTGGCTGCGGCCAGCCAGGTTAAGGTGAGTTTCGGTCACAAACCACTCCCCATACAGGCTGTAATTGCGCCAGAACCACCAACCGGTCAGCGCAACGACGACCACGCCCATGATGAGCCACCAGCGCAGCATATTTTGCAGCGGAGCTTCATGATTCTCGCTCAAAAAAAATAAACGCCAAAAGATGATAAACGCAACCAGAAACAGCGTGCTCAAGCTGCTGAGTTTGGTCAGAATGGCCAGGCCGGTGAGCAGGCCGAGGAGCAGGGGGGCGAAAGACAGCAGGGGGGCAGGGGAGCGGGGAAGCAGGGGTGAAATATCCTCTATTCTTCTTATAGGGGGTTCGGTGAATTTGAACGCGGCTAATACCGCCCACGTGGTCAGCGCGGCGGAGAGGCTGTCGTTGCTGACGGTGGCAGAGACACGCAGGAATTGGGGGTTGAGGGCGGTCAGGGTGGCGGCGGTGACAGCCAAGGGCAGGTGGTGCGGAAAAAGTCGGCGGGCCAGCAAAAATGTGCCGACAACGGTCAGCAGCCCAAAGAGCAGGCTCCACCAGCGACCTATATGAACGGCCAGGGCTGCCCGCCGATAGGGAAAGGCGTCCGGCGGGCCGTGCAAAACCAGGTTTTGGTTGTCATTAATCAACAGGCGCACGTCGCTAAAGAGCCAGTGCGGATTGCGCTGCAGCAGGTCAAGCATGTTATCGGTATCAAGCCAGAAGGTGCTGGCAGCGACAATAGCATAATACAATGGAGGCTGGGTACCTTCCTGATTCCATAGTTGGTTGGGTACAGCCAGCGGCAAGCCCTGCCCGTCGGCCAGATGCTTGACATAGGGATAGTGGAGTGTTTCGTCGGAGTTTTCAAAAACGGGGGTCAAGACGCTGTAACCCAAACCCAGAACCACAAAAAGCAGCGCCAACCCTCCAATCAAGGTAGACCCTTGGAGGGGTAAAATCTTTTTCATGTTTTGACAACGACCACCACCGTCATGTCGTCATTCTGTTCGGCCTGGCCGATAAAGGATTGAGCCGTATTGATGATGTGTTCGGCGATGGTTTCGGCATCCTGGGTGTCAATGACCTCATTGATGGCCGCCTCCAGGCGTTCAAAGCCAAACAGTTCGCGGGCCTCATTCTGGGCTTCGACAATACCATCGCTGGTAAAGATGATGGTTGTATGGGGTTCCAACATAAAAACATCGTCGTGATAGTTTTGCTCAGGCGGAGAAAGCGCCCCTACCGGAAAGCCGCTGACCGGCAGCAGTTTGTAGCTATGCTTGCTGGCCCCAATCGGAGCAATCATGCCGGCGCTGGCCAGGGTCATCACGGTGCTTTCCGCGCCGTCCTGGCTTGAGGGCAGTGGCGAAAAGGTGGCGACCTGTAAGCCGATATTCATTTTATTTTCGCGCAGGCGGTTGTACAAAATATAATTGAGGCGGTTGAGCAGTTCACCCGGCCCCAAGTCCACCCGAATTTGGGCGTCAATGGCGGTGATGGCGACGGCCATATAAAGCGCCGCCGGAATGCCTTTGCCACTGACATCGCCAATCGCCACGCCAAAACTATCGTTGCCGATGGGGAAGAAGTGGAAGAAATCGCCGCCAATTTGCCGGGCGGGCAGAATCCGGCCCGATATTTGCAGCCCCGGTACTTGGGGCGCAAATTGGGGCAGCAATGTTTCCTGGATGCCCTGAGCAATCTCCAGTTCGCGCTCCAACTCGCGCACTTCAATTTCATAGAGACGGGCATTTTCCAGGGCAATACTAACCTGATTGGCAAAGGCCAGGGCCAGCCGCAAATCTTCTTCGTTGTAGGCGTTGGCTTCGGTGTGGTCAATGCTGATCAGGCCAATCACTTTATCGCGGGAAATCAGGGGAATGCCCATCCACGATTTGATATGTTCGTGGGGCGATTTTTTGAGGACATTGTAACTGGCCGGCACATTGCCCACGACCAACGGCTGGCGGTTTTGAATGACCAACGCGCCGGGGTCGTCCTGGTCGGTATCCAGCCGCACCGGGAAGGTCAGGCCGATGACCTTTTTGGGGTTGGGAAAGCCGCGTCCGGCGATAATCCGCCGCCGCTTGCCTTCGATCAGGTGAATGGTGGCGCTGTCGTATTTGATGACCCGCGCCAGTTGGTCCAGGATGCGCTCCAGCACTTCGTTCAGGTTGAGGCTGGAGCCGACCACAAACGACACCTCGCGCAGCGTTTCAGCCTGCTGGCGGCGGCGGTATTCAGCCTCGTACAGCTCCACGTTTTGCAGCCCAATTCCCAACTGGTCGGCCATGGCCTGGCCCAGGACAATTTCGCCGGGGGTGAAGGTGTGTTTGTGGCGGGTGGCTTCAACCACCAGCGCCCCGGTAATCTCCCCTCGAATTTGGATGGGCAGCACCAGCAGGGATAACGTTTCCGGCCCGGCCCAGCCCAGGCGAATCAGGGTGGGCAGTGGGGGCATGGCTTTGGGCAGGAAAGGTAAAAGTTTTCCCAGAGTGTCGTCAATCACCACCGGGCGGTGGGTAGCCATCAGGCGCTCGTAAAGCGGATTATTGCGGAGGGGCAGCCGCCAGCCTTCGAGACCAAAGGCCGGACGACCCTCAACCATAGTCTCTTCCATAGGTATGGCCGGTTCGCCGGGCGAGTCATCCTGGAAATTGACCTTGACCACCCCCGATTTGGTTTCAAAATCAAAGAAAATGACGCTGCCCTGGCGCAGATGGAGGGCGCGTAGATATTCTTGCAGCACGGTGCTCATAATGGTTTGCGCATCCTGGGTGCTGGCCAGGGCGCTGGCGACGTGGTAAAGGGCGTCGGTTTCTTCCAGGGCTTGCTGGGTTTGTTTGAGATATTGCAGGTTTTCCAGGGCTACGGCGGCCTGGTTAGCCAGCATGCGGGCCAGTCGAATTTCATCTGCCGTAAACATGCGCTCCTGGCGCGTTTCCCACAGCTCGGCCCAGCCAATCGCCTCATCTTTGACCACCAGCGGCACCAACAGCCGGGAAACGGAGCCGCGTTTGACCATCTCGCGGCGTTCAGCCTCGTCAAGGGCAGGATCATTGGCCTGAAACACCAGGGCCTGCTGCTGCTGAATGGGCAACAAGGCCGGGCGTTGGGTCAGGTTGAAGGTACGGCCCGTTTCTTTGCCATTTGAGGCAGTCGAGCCGGCGGTGAGAAACTCGGCCCGAATCACGCCGACCGTGCGCTGTTTGTCCCAGCTGACAATATGACCCATGCTGACATTCAAGGCCTGAGCCATCTGGCGAATGAGGGTACTCAGCACCGCCCCTACATCACGGGCGGCGGCAATAGCCGAACTGGTTTCGTACAACAGGGTCAATTCATTAAGATTGTTGCGGGTTTCTTCAAAGCGGCGGGCATTATAAATAGCTGAGGAAACCTGCCGGACAATGCTTTCCAGAAAGCGCAGATCGTCGGCTCCAAAGGGCGTTTTGCCGACCCGGCTGATGACCATAACGCCCATCATCTCTTTGAAAGCGGTCAGGGGGACGCCCAACACATGCTCCGGCGGCTGGCCCGGCGTGGTCAGCCGTACAGATTTGCCTGATACCGCAACAGAGCCAATCGGGCTTTGGCCCAGGGGGATGGCGGTTGGATAGTCCTGGTCGGGCAGCGGGCCAATCGAGAGGATGGGCTGCAACATGGCCTGCTCTTTTTCCAAAAAATAGATACGGCCATTGTCGGCGTTGAGGAGCATTTTGGTCTGCTCGACAATTTTTTCCAGGGTGGGGACCAGCTCTAACCGCCCTGAAACCTGGCGGCTGGTTTCCAATAAAACTTGCAATTCCTGGCTGTAGTGGCCCTGTTGAATTTCGGTGCGCTTCAAATCGGTTACATCGGCGCTAATAACGCAAATATCGGCCAGTTGCGACGCCTCGGCATAGAGGGGATAGAGATGTAACTGCACCCAATGGGTCTCGCTCTGGCGATTGTCGAGGGAAAAGTTGGGGATAAAGAGCGACTCGCCGCTGCTGCGGGCCTGGTCTAGAAACTCTTTTAGCCGAGCCAGGTTGTCGGGTGAGAGGGGCAAACTCTCGACCAGTGGGGCGGTGGGCGTAGGTTTCAGGCCAAACAGGGTTTCGGCGGCCCGGTTCCAGGCCCGCAGGCGGTGATCCGGTCCAATAATTTGGATAGCCAGGTGAGAAGTGTCGCTGCTGATGGCCTCGTAGAGCAGCCGGCTTGAAGTCAGGTCGGGCTGGTTTTGTTCTTGCTCAACTTGCCAGGCGTTTTGCTGAGCAGCCAACTGTTTAGCCAGGGCGGTCAGCCCTACTTTGGAGAGAGGGGCGTAGGTAGCTACCCCCCAGGCCAGGGCCGCCAACAATTTCTGCTCTTCGGTTTGCGCTGGCGGTGTGGAGGCGTCATGCAGAACGACAATCGGCACGTCAGGGTACGCCTCGCTCAGCGACGACAACGTTGGGTAAACATCGTCCTCAAGTTGCGCAATGTTTAGCAAAATTACCTGGGCTGGCTCCGGTTCGGTGACAGCCTGGGTCACTTCCTGGCTAATGGTCAAGCGATACTCCGGTAAATGCGGCCCAATGATTTGTACGACTGCTGCGGCGACTGAAACTTGATTTTCGATAAGTAGCAAGGAAAAAAGGGTCATATACGGCCCATTATACCACAAAATTTAAACCATTCACCTGACCGGACCCCATTTTGTAGCGACGATAGCCTGTCCCGCCGGACTCAGACTAAATTCTACAAACTTAGCCAGTTCGGGCTGGCTTTGGGGGGGGACCAGCAGTGACAACTCGCGGATTAAGGGATAATTTCCCCCGGTCAGGCTGTCGAGGGAGGGCGGGACGCCCTCAAGCGAGACGGCGTAAACTTTCTCTGTTACCAGCGCCAGCGAAACGTAACCCACCGCGCCCGCATGGTGAGCCACATAGTCAATGACGGCTTGACTGTTGGGCAAAACAATCGCTGTGGGGGTGACGCGCTCATCGGCCATGACCAGCGCTTCAAAAGCGGCCCGGGTGCCGGAACCATCTTCCCGGCTGATCACCTGGATTGGCCCGGCCCGGCCGTCTACCTCCTGCCAGTTGAGCAGCCGCCCGCTGAAAATATCTCGCACCTGGAGTAAGGGGAGATTCTCGATTTTGTGGTCAGGGTGCAGAATTATCGCTACGGCATCGCGGGCAATAGGGATAGAACGGACTGCTCCCGGCAGGTTTTGGGCCGGCCAGGAAACCAGGCCCAGATCCACCCGGCCCGACTCGACCAATGTTTGGCCTAAGTGTGAGCCGCCGCCCTGGATGTCGAAGGTGATGTGGGGCTGTTGGGCGCTGTAAGCGGCAGCCAGATCGGCTAAAAGCGGGGCCATGCTGGTCGAACCGGCCGCTTTGAGAACTACCGGCGGCGGTGGGGTGACAGTAGCCAGGCAGGCGGAGAGGAAGAGAAGGATGAAGGCGGAAGGCGGAAGGCGGAAAGAAAAATGTAATTTCATCCTTCCGCCTTTATCCTTTAATAAGGGCGACGGCAATGACAATAAGGCTCAGGATGACCCGGTAGGCGACAAAGGTGTACATGGAGTGACCTTGCAGGTAGCTCAGTAGCCAGCGAATGCAAAAGTAACCGGAAACGGCGGCGGCGATAAAACCCACAGTCAAGGCCGGTAGTTCAGCGGTGAGATTGCCGGCCTCCACCAAATCCTTCAAAGCCACCACCCCGGCGCCACCCAGGGCGGGAATAGACATGAGAAAGCTAAAACGGGCCGCCGCCGGGCGGGTGAAGCCGCGCAGCATACCGCCGGTGATAGTTGCCCCGGAACGGCTCACACCGGGAATCATGGCCGCTACCTGCCAGAGGCCGACGACGATAGCATCGAGCCAACCCACGCTCTCCACTTGACGCGCCCGCGAGCCAAAAAATTCGGCAATGACCAGAATGATGGAGGTAACGCCGATAAATATCCCCACATAAACCGGCGCAGAGAAGAAGGACTCGAAAAAGTCTTTGAACAACACCCCGAAAATCACTGCCGGAATCGTGGCAATGACCACCAGCCAGCCCAGTTTGGCTTCAAAAGTTGCCAGCGGCTGTCGTTTGATTAGCCCCTGGATAACGCCCTGAACAATTAGCCAGATGTCTCGCCAGAAATAGATAAAAACCCCGACCAGCGTGCCCCACTGCACCAGCACTTCAAAGGTAAAGGGCGCATCGGGCCAGCCCAGCAGCCAGGGCACCAATACCAAATGACCGGAACTGGAAACAGGAATGTATTCGGTTAATCCCTGGACAAGGCCGAGGATGAGGGCTTGGAAAAGGTCCATTTTGGGAAACTCCTTTATACGGGTAGACGGCACCCCTTCGGGTGCGCCGAAGGGCGTAGACGGTAGACGGTAGATAGATGGGAGTCTTTTTCCCTGTCTACCGTCTACTGTCTACTTCTTACGGGTTGGTAGCTTGCCAGGAAGTGATCCTTGTACTCCACAAACGTGCCGTTGAGAATAGATTGGCGGATGCGGCGCATGGTGTCGAGCATGAAGTGGAGGTTGTGGAGGGTCGTTAGGCGCAGGGCCAGAATTTCCTGGGCGATGAGCAGATGGCGCAGGTAAGCCAGGCTGAAGGTGCGGCAGGTGTAGCATTGGCAGTCCGCTTCGATGGGATTTTTATCTTGGGCAAAGCGGGCGTTGCGAAGATTGACCCGGCCCTGCTTAGTGAAGACCGCGCCATTGCGGGCAATGCGAGTCGGCAGTACACAATCAAATTGGTCTACACCGCGCGCCACACACTCAAATAAATCTTCCGGGCTGCCGACGCCCATCAAATAGCGCGGCTTGTGGCGGGGCAAAATGGGGTGCATCACCTCCAGCATCTCATGCATTTGGGCTTTGGTTTCGCCCACACTCAACCCACCGATGCCGTAGCCGGGAAAATCCAGCGCGGCCAAAAATTCGGCGCTCTGCGCCCGCAAATCGGCAAAAACACCACCCTGGACAATACCGTAAAGCGCCTGATCGGAGCGAGTTTGGGCCACTTTGCAGCGCTCGGCCCAGCAATGCGTCCGGGCCAAAGCCTTGATATTATAGTCGTAATCCTGGGGCGGCGGGCACTCGTCGAAGGCCATGATGATGTCGGCCCCCAGCTTTTCCTCGACAGCGATGACCGACTCCGGGGTAAAGCGGTGATAGGAGCCGTCAATGTGGGAGCGAAAGGTCACGCCGTCGTCGTCAATTTTGCGTAGCCCTTCCAGGCTGAACACCTGGAAGCCGCCTGAGTCGGTCAGGATAGGCCGAGGCCACTGCATAAAACCATGAAGCCCGCCGAAATCGGCAACCAGGTCAGCTCCGGGCCGCAGATAAAGATGGTAGGTGTTGCTCAGGATGAGCGTCGCCCCCAATTCTTCCAGGTCGGCGGGGGTCAGTGTTTTGACCGTCGCCTGGGTTCCCACCGGCGCAAATACCGGCGTCGGGATGTCGCCGTGAGGAGTGTGAATAATCCCCGCGCGGGCGGCGGTGCGGGTGTCTTCGGTTAGAAGTTCGAATGAAAAAGCCATAATCCGTTAAATGTTGAAGGTTGAAGGTTGAACGTTCAACCTATAAACTTGCAACCTTGCTACCTGCTACTCTGTAACCTGTTTCACAAACCGGGCTATTATAGCATAAGCCTCAGAGAGGACGAAAAGTAGAGGGTGGTATGTTGGTTATTTGTTACTACTCAGGCTCATGTCATTTCGAGACCGAAGGTCGAGAAATCCCCAGGACGCAATACGTATAAGGTATCGGGGATTTCTCCCTGCGGTCGAAATAACATGGCAGTTACGGTTATTTTTTAGGTCGAGCTAAATTATTGCAAATCGAATAATATTGAAATCAAATTGTAAGGTTAACAGGGGGAATCTATGATATACTTAATTTGTAGCCTTTGGCGCACTCTGTTAATCTATGTTAAAATAAAATAGCATTTTGTGACGCCATTCACAAGTATAGCCGAATAGCCGGGTCTTTACCAAACCGAATGAGCCGACCTCGCTTTAGACGCAGCGCCGCGTTTAGAGGAGGTCGGTTTGGTTTAGGGTTGAGGGAGGTTTCAGTGAGGGGTAACCAATCTGCCGAGCGGTTGGACATCCGTGTAGCGGGCAATATTCATCTGACGCCGGAAGTTGAAACTGTTTTGCGAAAGATGTTTGGCGCCTTTGGGCAAATTGCTGTTGAAGCTGAATTTGGGCGGGGGTTTAGCGGCAGCCGCACCTTTCGGGTGCGCCTGGTTGAGCCGGGCGGCCGGGCCTATTTACCGACGGCCATCAAAATTGCGCCGGCCGGATTGATTCAAAAGGAATGGGAGGCATATCAAACCTGGGTTGAGCATACCATTCCCAACATTGCTCAGTTAAAGGGCGCTCCGGTCTTTCCAGCGGCTAGCCAGTGGGGCGGCTTGCATTACAGCCTGGTTGGCGATGGCACGTTTCCGGTGCAGAGTTTGCGTGACTACAGCCAGGAGGCCACTGTTGAAGACTTGTGTTGGGTGCTGGAGAACCGTCTTTTTGAAATCATCGGCTCCAATTGGTGGCTGGACAGCCGCACAAACCGCGCCTTCCAGATGCAATCAGATTATGACCTGGTGCTGCCGGTCAACTTGCTGCTTAAATTCAATGAGGCAGGGCCCGCCGGAACAGCCGTTATCGAAGCTGGGGATCGCCTGCCTGAGTTTACCGGCGCTGCCGGGGAGACTGTTCAGCTCAAAGGGTTTGTTGTTGTCAAAGCCGACCAGAAGCGGCAAGCGTTGACCCTCAATCTTCCCCCTGGCCCGGAGGGTTACGCCCTTCTTTCTTATCGTGTCCGGGTGACAGATGTGCCCAATATGGCTGCTTATCAAACCGGGCAAGTGGTTGAGGCGATAGCAGGGGTGGTGACAGCCACCCGTCACGATCAGTTAGTTGGTCAGGTCCAGCAGGCGTTGGGTGAAGCGGTTGATCCCTCGGCGGGGCGGGTGGCCTTGCCCACCAAGTTTGAGGTTGGAATGAGTTACGCTGCGTCTTCTGGTTTGAAGCAAAATCACCGTTCAGCAGCGGCTGAAGGTGCATTTCCGGCCTCATTGCCTAACCCCTTGCTCAGCTATCAAAACCTGCTGCGTGATTTTCTGCCGGTGAAAAATTCGACTATTCACGGCGATTTGAACCTGGAAAATATTCTGGTTGACCCAGCTACCCGCGAGGTCAGCTTGATTGATTTTGCCACCGTCCGCCAGGGCCATGCCCTGCACGACCTGCTGCGTTTGGAGACAGAGGTTTTGGTGACGCTCATCCCGCCCATTTTGGCCGAAGGCGGCTGGCCGGCGGAAACAATCGTGCCTTTTTATGAACACCTGAATCGAGTTACCTGGCAGAGTGATGAGGCTGCTGCCCCCGAATTATCTTACCCGGCCTTAAACAAACCCTTCGCAATGCTGCGGGTCATTCGCAAGATGGCTCGTAAATGCCTGTTTAACCTGGATGATTGGCGAGAATATTCACGCGGTTTGGTCATATATTTATTGGGCGCGCTAAAGTTCAAACCCCTCGACGATTTGCCCACCGCCCCTCTGCCCAAACAGGTGGCTTTTTGGGGGGCGGCCAGCGCCCAACAGTGGCTTGAAAGGTCCGCCCCGCAGCCAAAACCCCGGCCAGCGCAAAATCGGGCATCAGCCGGAGGGCGGTCTAGAAAATCAGCCTTTGAAATAGAGCCTCCCTTTGGCACCATGCGCCCTGACTCCCCTTTCTACATCGAGCGCGAAGCCGATGAGCAGTGCTGGCGGCAGCTTAACAGTCCTTACGCGGCCACCCTTTTTGCGCAAGCCCCCATGCAAACAGGTAAAAGTTCGCTGCTGCGCCGGCTGCTGTATCAGATTAAGCAAAGCGGAGAGCAGCAGTACGCTTACATTGACTTTCAAAAATTTACCGAACAATATTTGGCGGATGAGGAGAACTTTTTTATCCAACTGTGTGTGATGATCGGCGATGCGCTGGGCCTGCCCGAAGCGATTGATCAATATTGGTCGGGCCGGCGGACGCACATCATCAAATGCAGTCACTACCTGTCGGATTACATTATCCCCCGGCTCAAGGGGCCGTTTATTCTGGCGATGGATGAAGTGGAGCGAATGCAGGCCTGCCCGTTTCGAGGTAATTTTTTTGGCATGCTGCGCACCTGGCATAATGACCGGGTAGCCAATGAACATTTTGCCCAGATGACGCTGTTTCTGAGCAGTTCAACCGACCCCTACTTGTTGATTGACAATCCCAATCAATCCCCTTTCAATGTGGCTACCCCGGTTACCCTGCAAGATTTTACTCTGGACGAGGTGGCCGAACTGAACCGCCGGCACTATTCGCCGCTAAGCCCATCTGACCTGGAGTCGTTGACGGATTTGGTGGGGGGACATCCCTTTTTAACCCGCCTGGCCCTGTATCTGCTGGCGCGTGGTAAAGTGGACCTGCCGGCTCTGTTAACCCACGCCACCGAGGATCATGGACCTTTTGGTGAACATCTGCGTCACTACCTGCGCCGGGTTTTAGGCAAACCGGAGCTAAAACAAGCCTTAACATTGATAGTTCACCAGCGCAGCCTGGAAGAAAATGATATTTTTCATCGGCTGCGGGAAGCGGGTTTGATTAAACGGGTGGGGCGGCAAGTGGTTTTTCGGAACAAATTGTATGAGCAATATTTCAAGGAGCGCCTGAATGGTTAATCAAGCGATGAAACTGGCGGTTGGCGGTCCGGTTCAAGCTAAATATGGCACTTACCTGTCACGTCCGGCGGATGAGCAGTTGCTGCAGGCCTGCCTGGCCGGCAAGTTTGCCTATGTGCTGGCCTGCCGCCAGATTGGTAAATCCAGCCTGATGTTTGCTACTTCGGAAAAGCTGTCTAAAGCGGGGGTCAGAACTGCCTTAATTGATCTGAACAGTATCGGTCTGAGCGTTGAGGCCGACAGCTGGTACTTTAGCCTGATTGTCGAACTGGCCCGCCGGCTTGAACTGGAAGTTGAGGTGGAAAGTTGGTGGGAAGAGCGCCCCCGCCTGTCAACGCCAAACCAACGCTTTTTGCAATTTTTGCGAGAAGTCGTGCTGGCCGAAATATCCACCCCGGTGGTTATTTTTGTGGACGAAATTGATATGACCTTGAGCCTGGGCTTTACCGATGATTTCTTTGCCGCCATTCGCTCTGTGCATAACGACCGGGCGCACTACCCTGACCTGCATCGGTTAACTTTTGTGCTGTCGGGGGTGGCGACCCCGGACGAGTTGATAAAAGACCACACCCGCACCCCCTTTAATGTAAGCCAGGCGATTACCCTGCGCGATTTTACCAAAGAAGAGTGCGACCCCTTCCGGCTGGAAATTGAAACCAAGTACCCGGCGCAGGCGTTGACTTATTTTAACCAGATTTATACCTGGACCAGCGGTCACCCTTATCTGACCCAGAAATTGTGCGACGCCCTGCTCAAGGCCGATGCGCTGGAAATAGAAGCCGATGCCTCGCCGGTGGATGGCCTGGTGCGGAAACTCTTTTTGGCGGCCGAGGCGCGGAGTGAGGACAACATTCAGTTTGTCCAGACCCGCGTCACCAGTGATCCCCATGCCCATGATATGCTCAAAATTTACAAACGTGTTTTAGCAGAAAAATCGGTACTCGACGATGAACAATCGCCGCCGATCAATCGGCTGAAGTTGTATGGGCTGGTGGTGGCCCGCAATGGCCGGCTGGAGCTGCGGAACAAACTTTATAGTCACGCTTTTGATTTGACCTGGATTGGTGAAATGTTAGCCAATGTCAGATTAGGCTTGCCCAACCGTTACAAAATTTTACAGCAAATCGGCCAAGGCGGCTTTGCCACTGTCTATCTGGCCGAACTCCACGATACCAGCCAGACCCAATCGGTGGCCTTGAAGGTGCTTAAAACGCCCGGCTACAACGATACCACCCAGGTGAAGCGGTTCAAACAAGAGGCCCGCGCTGTCGCCCGGCTAGAACATCCCAACATCATTCGCATTCTCGAAACCAGCGCCGATGAGGAGCCGTCGTTTATTGCCATGGAGTACATTGGCGGCGGAACGCTGCGCGATAAACTAAAGCTGGGACCCCTGCCTCGCAACGAGGCGATCAACATTATGCGGCAGATTGGGGCGGCGCTGCATTATGCCCACAGCCAGGGCATCATTCACCGGGATGTTAACCCCAATAACATTTTGTTGGACACCTCGCAGGAGCCGGTGCGGCCGGTTTTAACCGACTTTGGCCTGGTCAAACTTTTGCTGCGTGATGAGCACTCCCAGATATCCAGCACTTCGATTATCGGCACGCTCGATTATATGGCCCCGGAGCAGTGGCGGCAGGAAACCCCAACTCCGGCCACCGACCAGTATGCTCTGGCGATTACCTTCTACGAGATGTTGACCAATCGCCACCCCTTCGAGAGCCGGTCGGGCTATTACAAGTTGATGAACCAGCATCTGGACGAGCCTCTGCCCTTACTGTCGGAGGTGATGCCGGAGATTGGCCCCTTTTTTGATGCCATTTTGCGCCGGGCTGCGGCCAAAGAGCCGGCCAGCCGGTTTGAGAGTATCGCCGCTTTTACAGCGGCTTTAGAAGAAGCCAACCGGCAGGCCGAAGAGGTGGAACGGGTAGCTTTGCAAGACCAGGCCGCCAAATTTGTCGAGGCAGCTCGTAGTTATATTCAAAAAGGCCGCTACCATGCGGATCGAGCCTTGGCGATGATTGAGGCGGCTTTGGAAACCTACCCCGGCTTCCTCGATGCCTTGAGTTTGCGGGGCAAAATCTATGCGCAGCAAGATCAACTGGAAAAGGCGCTGCCCGATTATCAACAAGCGTTTGAGCAAAATCCAGACCTGGCCTCTGAAATTGGGCTGGAGTACCTGAAATTGCTGAACCGGACGGCCGAAGGCTACTGGGAGCGTCGCCAATTTGCCGATGCCGTCAAACATTACGAGGCTATCTGGCAGCTTTTTGTCGGCGCCGGACAGATGGCGTCCAGCGATGAGGTTTGGCAAAAAGCGCGCCTGCGGTTGATCGAGTACCATCATCACGAGGCCAATGTGGCTTATGCTTCAGGACATCCTGAGCAGCCCGATGAGGCCATCCAACTGCTGCAACAGAAAATTCAGGTGTTGGAAAGCCTGGAGGCCGGCAGTGAAACGGATGATTTGCGGGATAAACTCAAACAGTTGCGGGTCAACCGGTATGAAACCATGATCAGAGTGGCCCAGGGCGCGATAGAGGAGGCCGGCGCCAAAGACACCCAGGTTCGCTTTAGCAGTGAAGATATTTTTCAGCACTACAGCGCGCTCGACGAGGCGTACCAGGCGTTGCTTGACCTTGAGCCGGGGCAACCCCATTGGGCGGAGAGCCGTCGCAAAAAAATAAAAGAGTGCGCCGAAGCGCGGGTGATGTTTGGCATCAGGGCGTTGAACAAACTTGAGCCGGATTATCAGGCGGCGCTGCGGCACTACAAAGCAGTTCTTGACCTTGAGCAGAGCAAGTACCCCGGCCTGGCCCAGGAACTACACCTGAATTTGCCCCCTAAGATTGCGGAATTAGAGCTTAAAGCCGACCACGATGGCAAATACAGCGAAGTGATGCGTTTGATTGAGGCCAGGGAGTACGCCAAAGCCTTGGAACGGCTTGACCAGGAGTTTGTGCAGACCGGCAATTACGAGCACCGCGAGGTGGCCAAGTGGTTGTGGGGGCTGGTTTACGCCAAGGGTCATGAAGGCAATTTTCCCCCGGAATGGTCCAGCATGTCGGGTTTTAGAACTCTCAGCCAGCGCCTGGTAGAGATTGAGCAGGGGCGTATCCAGGAGTTGCGGGCCAGGCTCGATCCCTGGTCGCAGGCCAAAATTTTAGAAACGATTGGCCGGGAGCACAGCCAACTGGGCGCGTATGAAGAACAGGTGAAAGACCTGGAAACTTCGCTCCACGAGGCAGATGCGCATGAGGCTGTCGAAAAACACGAATTGGAAGTGTGCCAAAATGAACTGGACGCTGTACACCGCCAGATTCAGGCTCAGCGTGAGGCTTTCTTCAAAGTCAATGTCAAAGAGACAGCCCAAACCATCGAGATGTGGCTGCAAAAGTTGGATGATATTGAAGCGCTGCTGCAAACCAGCAACCCGCTCAAGAATATCCCTGAATTTTTAGATAAAATTGACGCCGAGCAGCCGGCCATTGAAAAAGATGCGGCGCTGGCAGCCCTGGATAAATTGGTTTCGGCCAACTGCGACATTGGCCGGACGATTAATGAGATGAAACTCCGCATTCGGGATCGCCTCTTTTGGATTCTTATTTCGGATGTCGGCTGGCGGGATGAGGCGTTGGCTTTATCTCGCAAAGATGCCAGTAAACAGCGGCAAGAGACCCGGAAGGCAGCGGAGGAGTTATCAGCCACCCGGTCAGAATTGCTCAAAACACAGCGCGAATTATCCAATTTGCAACAGCGAGAAGAGGCGTTTGTAACGGATCGTAAAAAACTAGGGCGCCAGCATGAGATCAATAGATATACGATACCCGTTTCCTTAGCGGTCGCAGTTTTGGCTGGAGGGTTCATTGCGCCTCAGCTTAGGCAACTGTTTGGAGACGCTACGGGGGTAGTTAACATTGCCTTGGTCCTCTTGATTGGTTACTTCTTTTACTATCTTTGGGTTTATTACCTATCTGAGTGGCTTAAAAAATAGTCTCTACTTGCAGAAATTGGTTTATGCTAAAAAGACTCTCCGTCATTGTGCCGTTGGTTATTTTCCTTATCCTTATTTTGGGGGTCGCTTATATTATTTGGGTTCAGCCTTCCCCTCCGTCAACTCCTGTTATAGAGGCCACTGACCCGCCTGCATTAAGGCCAACCCCATCTATCCCAACCCCCACGGAAGCGCCGACAGATCCGGCTTCGTCAACGCCTGTTTTGTTAACTACCCCCCTTGCTACTGGGAGTTCTCCAACTTTGACCCCAACTGCTCCCCAAAACCTATCCCTCACCAGTACACCAGCCCCAAAAACACCGACATCAACAGTAATACCCTCCCCTACTCCTACGGCTTCCGTGATAGGGATTGTTATTCCCGACAACTTAAATGTGCGCTGGGGGCCAGGCTTAGAATACGGCTATGCCGGGGCGGTATACAAGGGAGATGAAGTTGTAATTTTAAGCCGTACCCCCGCAGCGGATTGGTTAGAGGTAATCACCCCAGATGATAAGCAAGGCTGGGTTGGCGCAAGTTTTATCGGCAGTATTGAGGGGGATCTGAGACTCTTGCCGGTGGTGGTGATACCTCCACCGCCGCCCCTGCCCACCGCCCCGCCCACTGGGATTACTTTCTTTGATTTGGATGGGCCGAGCGCCTTTGGCCGCCTGGAGGCGAGCAAAGATCGCTGGTATGCCTTCTCCGAAAAAAACAAAGAAACAGTTTTTATCTTTATGTTTAAACCTAGCCTTAATGGCTTGCAAATCTCTATTCTTGATCAAGATCAAACAAATCAATGGCGCACGGTAGGCGTCGGCAGTCTACCCGCTGCTGATCGAGATGGTGATTTGAATACCCGCGAACTAATCTGGCGAGGCGGTCCCTTAATCCTGGGCAAGACCTACTATTTGCAGTTGATCAATAATAGCCAGGAGACGATTGAATACTGTCTTATGCCCAAAGATGTAGATCAATGGGATTGTCCTTAAATCGCCTCCGATTTTGACGCTATGTTTGCGCTTTTCACAACCGGCCAAAATTTGAACGCAGATGACGCAGATTCGACAGATTTTCGCTGATTTTTACAAATTTTTCTGCTACTTGTTATAGCAGCAAGGAGATAGTTGGTGAGTAATAAGCTTGTATCAGGTTTACCCCTCGTCCTTTTTTTGATAGTGATTGCCGGAATAGGTTACTTTGTAATGGGGGGAGAAGACCGGCCGACCCCTACAGCCTCGCCTACCCCTACAAAACAGCCTACGCTGATTGCTACTGAAACCTCTCCTACTAATACAGTAACCCCTCTGCCAACTACTGCTGTACCCACTGCTACCCCCACGCCTACTGCTACTTCAACGTCCACCCCTACGTCCATTGTTACCCCAACCCACACCTTTACCCCCCTTCCTCCGACCCCAACCGCCACAGTCACGCCAACCCCTTCTCCGACGGCTACTTCTACATCCACGGTGGCGCCGCCCACGCCAACATTCACCTTGACCCCTACGCCAACGGTTCCGCCAATAACCTCACCGCCTATTCTGCTCGACCCGCAGCCCAACGCCAGCCAATACCGCAATCGAATTGAGTTGGAGTGGGATTGGCCGGGTACCTTGGGGCCGGATGATTACTTTCAAGTGGAGATACGGAATCGGTACAACGCTTTTGCGCCGGTGATTGACGAGTCCGTTCCACCGATTGATGTGGCCTGGGTCAAAGTTAAATATTATCGGCATGATTACGTCGAGGAAGCTTATGATCGGGAGTATGCATGGCGCGTCATCGTTGTTCGAGGGATACCGCCCAAAGAGAAACAGTGGAGTATTCCAGAGTATCGGGTGTGGGAACCGCCAGCTCAAGAAGCCGTTGAACGAATCAGTGAACCAAGCGAGATGCGAACGCTTTATGTAGAGCCGGGGGATAAACCTGTGGGGGGTGGGGATAGTGGTGGTGGTGAATGTAAAGCTGGCGATCGGAACTGCTAATTCCGTGAGGCTATGACAGATGATCTATGAGGCAAAAACTTAAGGGTTTTCAACCAGGGCTACTCCTTTTTCTCATTGTTTTTACAATTTTTACCTTTGAGGAGGTCAGAGCTAGTTTTTTCCAAATTCAGGCTACAGAGGCGGATGACTCTTGCCAGTTGACCGGAAACTGGGATTTTCAGTTAGGGTTACTTTGCTGGATGCAAGATAAAAGCCCTCTTTCTCAAATTTGGCCTGAACCTGTGCCAGCCTTCGGCGATGGAAATAATGGTAGTCCATTCGATACATCCTCCGCTCGTTTAGGTGACGCAGAAGGAAAAGAAATCTCTTTGTTGGGAAAAAATGGTCATGTTACGCTTCATCGTTCATATAAGGTACCGGCAAATAATCCTGAACTGAGTTTTGATTACCTGATGTATTCATATGATGTTATAAAGAGTAGCAGGTTTCCATACGACAGATTTGAAGTAGCCATAAACAATCCAGCTTCAGTGGTATGGTATACAGGCAACCCCACCCCCCAAGGCTCAGGCTGTCTTCGCCGCGTTTGGCGATCTAATTCTGGTCAAGCAGCTAATGTCAAAATTGATCTGGCAGATTATGTTGGTCAGGAAATAGAAATTTACTTTATTTTGCGTAACCAAACCGATACCTTGTGCAATTCCTGGGTTTACATTGATAACGTTCAAGTAGCTGAAGTAAAAATGCGTAAAACAAATGACCCCCCCGGCCCCCTCCACGAGGGCGACCTCATCACCTATACCATCGCCTACGCCAACACGGGCCTCACCACCCAAACCATCACCATCACCGATCAAATCCCTTTTAATGTCACCCTGGAACCGGGCACAATTACCCCTCCGGGCTACTCGCAAGGCTCTCAAATTATCTGGCCCATCGGCCCAACCGCGCCCGGCCAATCCGGTCAGGTCTCCTTTGCTGCGCGTGTGCCTCTCCTCCCCTCGCTGAGCCAATTATCAACCAGTAGTAATCCCCCTCCACCCCCGCCGCCAGGCTCACCCGCCTACGTCCTGCCTGTGCCTGTTTCCTGCGACACTACCCGCTTCTGGGCTAATGGCGTCACCGTCCAACCGCCGCCGGCAGGCGTTTACACCCTGCATGTCCAGATACCTCCCGGCTCCAACCCCTCGGAAATGTGGCTGATGATGAAAGGGATTAATCATCCCCCGCCAATGGTTGAAGAACAGCCGGCCCAACAAGTGATGACAAGCACCGGCAGTTTTAGCGCCTCCTTATGGTCTGCCCCCCTCACCTCGCCAATGACCGCTGATAATCAAGCCACAATCGTCACCCAAAACCCCCGCGAGTTGAACGCTATCTTCCTCTTTGATCAAAATGACCCGCCCTTCGATAAGACGACCCTGGAGGACTTTTATCAAACAACCAAAACTTTTACCTACACTTTCGATATCCCTTCAGTGATGACCAGAACGATGGATGTCATCATGCCTGTTTTGGATATTACCTATTTAACCGATAGCACCCCACCTCAGGTTGATACACGCCTGACAACAATAACGATGGAATTTGGCGACCAGCACCACTCTGTCGTGGTTAATAATCCTAACATGGGGAATGGTTTATTGATGACCCAATTCCCCTTTGACATTGGCCGTATTCCGGGGGCGTCCCATTCAATCAAGACGCTTACCATAACTGTAGATACTGAGGATTCGGTCTATACCCTTGGCCCGCGCGTCTGCCGGCCCGTGTATATCGAAAATACGGCCTGGCTGTGCAGCGACCGGGCCGGCTGCATCTCGGCCACGGCTACGAACCCGCCGGAAAATTTTATCCCGCCTAATACTGTTTATCTGCCGATTATTTTGAAACCTGTTCCTGATCCCAATTGACTCCTCCCCCCTCCCTGCGCTACACTATACCCCATGAACGCCGAACAACTCCTCCGCCAGCAGGAGAGCCTGCGCCAGGTCATCGAATCCATCAGCAGCGAGCTGGAACTGCGCCCGCTGTTGACCCGGATTGTCCGCCACGCCTGCGAACTCATCGGCGCGGATAACGGCACCATTGGCCTGGTGGATGAACAGGCCGGGGTTATCCGCACCGAAGCCATCTATGAGATGCCCGCCGCCGAACTGGGCGCGGAGATGCCGCCAGGGGTGGGTCTGGCCGGCCAGGTCTGGTTGACCCGGCAGCCCTTAGTCCTCAATTGCTATGGCGATGTTGACCAGCCGGTGCGGACAGAATTGAGCGAATACACCGTCATTGGCCTGCCCATCTTCTGGCGCGAGCAGATGATTGGCTTTTTTGGTATTGGCGCGGCTCCGCCCCGCCGCTTCACCCCGCACGATGTTGAAACCTTGACGATTTTTGCCCGCCATGCCGCCATTGCCATCGAGAACGCCCGCCTCTTTGAAGCTGAAAAACGCCGGGCCACCCGTATTGCTACCATTAACCGCATCGGCCAGCTTATCACCAGCGGGCTTGCGCTTGATCAGCTTTTGCAGCAGGCTGTTGAAACCATTTGCGATGACCTTCATTTAGACAGCCTGGGCCTGGCCCTGATTGACCCCGAAGACCCCGACATGCTCATCCTGCTCCGGGCGGTGGGAGCTTATGCTCCCGACATCCCCCCCAATTTCCGGCAAAGTATCCACGTTGGTATCTGCGGCATCGCTGCCCGTACCCGCCAATCCGTTTTGCTCAACGATGTATCCCGCAGCCCCGATTATATCTCTATGCCCGGCGTTGACGATATCTATGCCGAACTGGTTGTGCCGGTGGTTGTGGGGGACCGGCTGCTGGGTGTGCTCAACTTCGAATCCCGCCAGCCAATCACGCTGGAAGATGTCGCCGATTTGGAAATTGTGGCCCATCAGCTTGGGGTCGCCATCGAAAACGCCCGCCTGTTTGAGGCTGAAAAGCGCCGAGCAGCCCGCGTAGCCATCATCAATCGGGTGGCCCGGCTCATTGCCGGTAATCTCGATCTGGAACAACTCCTGCAAACCGCCGTCGAAGCCATTGCCGGCTATCTCTACTACCAGAACGTCGCTCTCCTGCTGGTTGACCCCGCCGACCCCGAAACGTTGGTGCTGCGGGCCAGCAGTGGCATCTATGCTACGGCAGAAATTCTTGGCTACCGCCAAAAAATTGACCGGGGGATTATTGGCGCGGCGATAGAGACGCGCCGCTACCTGCTGGTCAACAATGTCAGGCGCGACCCGCGTTACGTGTCCATTCCCGGCGGCGAGACCATCACTGCTGAACTGGCTATCCCTATCATCATCGGCGACCGGCTGGTCGGCGCGCTCAATATCGAATCGGAGCAGCCCATGAGCCAGGAAGACGCCGCCGGTTTTGAAATTATTGCCGACCAACTCGGCGTAGCTATCGAGAATGCCCGTCTCTTTGCCGAAACCCAGAGCGCCCTGAATCAAACTCAACTGCTCTATCGAACCAGCCAGCGCATCAGCACGGCTATGGAAGTGGATGAGGTCATCCGGGCCTACCTGCAGCAGGTCGCCGCTCGCGGCCGCTATGCTTGCAGCGTGGTTTTGTATGAATTTGACGACCAGGGCCAGCGTTCTGCGGTAATTGTGCGCGGCCAGTGGACCCGCGAAAAAGGGCTAATCCACCTGGCAGAGCGTATTCCCTACAGCCGGGATGATCTCGACCCGCCGCTGGATGCCGGCCAGACCATTACCGTCAGCGATGTTCAAACCGACCCCCGCATCCCGCCCGCCTTACGCCAGGTTCAGCTTGAAGCGGGCCGGCCTGCCCTGGCTTTTATTCCGCTGATGGTGCGCGGCCAGCGGATTGGCCTGGTGGTACTCAGTGATACCGCCCCGCACGCCTGGGAACCGGCCGACCTGCACCCCTACCAGGCCACCGCCGCCCAACTGGCCACCGCCATTGACAGCCGCCGCCAGCACTACCTTTTGTCGGAGCGGGGCCGCCAGATTGCCGTCTTAAAAGAACGCCAGCGTTTGGCCCGTGATTTGCACGATTCTGTCACTCAGCTTATCTTTAGCATCACCTTGATTGCCCAATCGGTGGCCCCGGCCTGGCGGCGCGACCCGTCCGAGGGTGAGCGGCGCATCCAACGGCTGCTCGAATTGAGCCAGTCGGCCTTAGCCGAAATGCGGGCCTTACTCGCCGAACTGCGCCCGCCCGACTCCCAACCGTTGCCTCCTGGCCCCGTTCCGGGCATTGTCCAGGTGCAGCGAGACGGGCTGGTGGCGGCTCTGCAAAGCCACACCGCCAATTTGGCTCGTGATGGCCTGCAAGTTAAACTTAACACCGCCGGCTATGTCCGCCAGCCGCTTGAGCAGGAAGAGACGCTCTACCGTATTGCCCAGGAAGCGTTGAATAACGTGGTCAAGCATGCCCGCGCTCAGACGGTGGAACTGAAGCTATTGGTCAACCAGCAGGTTATCCAGCTAAAAGTTGTGGATGACGGGGTAGGCTTTGCTCCCACTGCATCTGTCCCCAGCGCCGATAAAACCAAAGGCGGGCTGGGCTTGACCACCATGCGCGAGCGGGCCGAGGCGCTCGGAGGCACGGTTCAACTGGCCGCCGCCCCCAAAAGCGGCGTCATGGTAACGGTCACGATTCCGAGGAAAGATGGGAGTTTGTAGGAATTTATTACAGGCTTGCCTTATTTCGTAACGAAATCAAAACGAGCAGATACCTCAGCACAAGTCATGTCATTCCGACCGTAGGGAGGAATCTTCGTTCCCACTGCCAGGATGTTATAGCGAGCAAGGAGATTTCTCGCTGGCGCTCGAAATGACATGCCGCCGGGCTCCCACGCCCGGCCAAGCGACGGCGTGGGAGCCGTCGCTGCTACAATGATAGTATGACTTTTAAGTGATTTGTCTATTAGTTCCTTTAGTTCCCTCCGTTCCCGTTGTGATTGTAAGGCAGAACAAGCAGAAAGGTTTGCCGCTCAATGACCTCACCCATCCGCGTGCTCATTGTGGATGACCATGAAATCGTCCGTGAAGGTCTGGAAACGCTTCTCTCAGAAGAAACCGGCGTCAGCGTGGTTGGTCAGGCCGCCAATGGCGCCGAAGCTGTGGCCCTGGCTGCTGAGCTACAGCCTGATGTCATCCTGATGGATTTGGTCATGCCAGAATTGGATGGCATCGAAGCCACCCGGCAGATTCGCAGCGCCGGCCTCGCCAGCCAGATTCTGGTGCTGACCAGCTTTGCCGACGACCAGAAAGTTCGAGAAGCTATCGAAGCCGGGGCCATCGGCTACCTTTTGAAAGATGTCTTAAAAGCCGACCTGCTGCGGGCCATTCAGGCGGCGGCTCAGGGCAAACCCACCCTCCACCCCGAAGCCCAAAGCTACCTCATGCGCCAGGTCAGTGCGCCCGCCGCCGCCCCCTTGTCCAAATCCAACCTGACCGAGCGTGAACTCGATGTGCTGCGGCTCATTGCCAGCGGCCAGAGCAACAAAGAAATCGCCGTTACCCTCCACCTGACCGAAGGCACCATCAAAGGCTACGTCAGCGCTATCCTGGCCAAACTCGGCGTCGCCGACCGCACCCAGGCCGCTCTCTACGCCGTCAAGCATGGCCTGGCCGGCAGCCGCCGCTAAAACCCCTTTAGCCTCGCTTCTAACCGGAGATTGGAGATTAGAGATTGGAGATTAAATCTCTAATCTCCAATCTCCCGGCCCTTCCTCTCACTTTGGTTAGGGTTTATCCCTAACTAAAGTTAGGCTTTTTAAACCAACCTTTTTCTGCTTCAAAATCTATCTTTGGCGGGTGGCGCGAGTAGCTTATTCCGAGTATCCTCGAAGAAATTGTACCTCATCATTGTAGATGTGGCAGTCCACAAGCCTGGGCCTGGATTGGGCTGATTTTTGCCGGCGGCCTGAGCAAAATCCGGCTGGCGCAAACGGTCAGGATGCCGGTCAGAGTTCGCTCTGTGTCACCTTTTTCCAATAATTTCCATCGCCTCACCTCTGGTTAACGGGGTATACCACCAAATCATCGTCTGTAGTGACGACTTCAGTCGTCCCCGTCTACGAGTGACTGAAGTCGCTACTACAAACAAATTATTTACAGGAGAAGCGAAGCCCGATGGTTTTCAACCCAAGCAACCTAACACACAAAACAAAAGCTAGCGTAATCTTAAAACGATATTTTGTTGTCATGACGGGCAGCCTCATCTGCCTTTTGCTGGCAGCGTTTGGTGGGCAGCAGCAGGCTGTCCCCGAACCCACCGTCATCTCCGGCGCGGGCGATATTACCGCCGTGGTCGAAGAGTACCGCCAGCTATTTGGCGGCCAAAACAACGGCGGCGAGCGCGGCTCTTTTGCCGGCGGCTACCGGGAAATCAACTGGGACAACTTGCCGGATGAGCTGACCGTGCCCAATGCTTACCCATCCGATTTTTTTAATGGCCCCGTAGCCCCTCGGGCGCGCGGGATTGTACTGGTCACGCCTGGGGAGGGCCTGTTTGTCAGCGCCGACAGCGACAATTCGGCTGGAGCGTTGCCCCGCTTTGGCAACATCAACCCCGGCTATGCCGATAGCTTTAAAACGTTTAGCGAGGAACGCCTCTTTTCGCCGGTGGGCAGCAATATTGTTGAGGCTACTTTCTACGTGCCAGGCACCAATACACCGGCGGTGGTGCGCGGCTTTGGGGCCGTGTACACCGATGTGGATACCGAGCACACCGCTTTTGAATACTTTGACATCAACGGCAACTCGCTGGGCAAATTTGGCACGCCCATTGCCGATGCGGGTCTGTCGTTTCTGGGCGTGGCCTTCCCAGAACCCATTGTTCATCGCGTTCGGATTGCCTACGGCACCGACGCCTTGGGGCCGGACGACAGCCCTGAGACAGATGTGGCCGTAATGGACAACTTTATCTACAGCGAACCCCAACCCGTCGCGTCTGTGCCTGCTACCAACGCTAAAAGCTATATTGCCAAATTTGATAATGGGCCGGCCAGCGCCCGTATTGGGCTTGTGGTTGAAGATGGCAAATTTGCCGTTTACGTTTGTAGTCTCGACGACGCTTTTAATCTGACCACCGCCCGCTGGTACACGGGCGAGTTGGATGCGGAAGGTCACGCCAAAGGTGTCAGCGCCGATGGCGTTGAACTGTTAAGCGCAGTGGTGAACGGCGATATATTTAGAGGTACGGTCACGAACACGGCCAAAGAGACATTTACCTTTACCGGCGCAATTGTTCCGGCGGGCAGCCCGGCGGGCCTCTTCCGGGGCATAGAACAGTACGGTGAGGGTGAAGTCATTGTCGGGGCGGTGCTGGATATTGATGGAACGTTTGCCTCGACCGCGCAGATCAACGGGGCAATCGAGTTTGTCTCTCCGATTTCCCCCGAGCCGGTCAAACTATCTGCGAATAGCCTGGTGGTCAGAATTGGGACATCTGCCGAGCCGATCACGGTCGGTCGGGTCACAACTCTGGCGCCGGCTATTCACCCCCAAATTGGCTGGGATAATAATTTTACCGGCAATTCGCTGGTGCAGCCCCAAGACCCTGCCCTGGCAGGGGGGGGCATTAATCAAAGCCTGGACTTTGGCGATGTGCTCTACGGCACCAGCGAAGCGGACCTGCTGATTGGCCGGCTGGGCCTGGATGTACTGCTGGGCAATGAAGGCGATGATGTGCTCATCGGCGGCCTGGAGCACTTCCACCCGCAGCGAAGCGACCGCAAATTTGGCGGCCCCGGCAACGATATTCTGATCTGGGGCGTCGGCGATGGCTCCGACCTGCTTGACGGCGGCCCCGGCGAAGATGCGCTAATCTTGGGCCTGGTGGGCGAGGTAGATGATGCAGGCCAGACGATCTTTCGCCTGAGCAACGACGAGCAAGCCGGGCAGGTTTTTATTGATCCGGTCAGCCAACTGCCGGCGGTAGATGTGACCAACGCGCCGGGTTTTTGCGGGGTTATTGATGACTCGAGCGATGCCAACGCGCCAGCGCAATTCGAGTCGCTGGGGGTGCAACAACTCGTCCGCTTCTTCCTGCGCAAACAGGCCGATGCCTTTGAGGGCGGCCAGCAAAGTGATGATAACGGCCTACGCCAGACCATGCATATAAAAGATATCGAATTTCTCATTTGTCCCACCCGCGCTGGCGGCGCTATCGAAATTCTGGATTTAACCGCCAGCCCACCCACCGCCACCGAGTTAAGCGCACTTGCCCTTAACCAACGGCTGCAACTGATTGTACGCTAAATGAATCTGTAGTATACAGCGTCCTGAGTAGGGGAGCGCAGCGAACCGTATCGAAGGGCGCTGCGCCGTCAGGAGGTCGTCCCCAAATTGACTGATTACTATTTTTAGAGTGCCATGCAACCCAACCCTTACAAACCTATGTCCCCCCTCATGAAAATCGTCTTCTGGGTTGTTGCTGTCAATGCGCTGGCCGGGGCAGGTTCGCTCATGCTTTTTCCCAACCAAACCGACGGCCTCTTTTTCTGGAAGATTAGCCCGGCCTTGTCGGCGGGAATGTTTGGGGCCTTGTATCTGGGCGGAGCGGTTGTAGTCTCGCTGGTCACAAGCCGAGGGCAGTGGGAGCCGTCGCGCTACCTGGTTCCGATCCTGGTTTCGGCGGGGGTGCTCATTTCTCTGACCACCTTCCTCCACCTGGATAGGTTTACCCCCGGCTTCAAACTGTTTTACTGGCTGCTGGTCTACATTGTCGCCCCTATCCTGGCCATTGTTTTTTATATCCAGCACGAACGCGGCGGAGCAGTCTGGGAGGTGGTGGGCCAGCCCGTAGCCCCGTTAACCCGCGCCGTAGCTATTGCTCTGGGCGCGATGCTGCTGCTGTTGGGTGCGCTGTGTCTGGCCTGGCCCAACCTGGTTATCGCCGTCTGGCCCTGGACAATTTCGCCTTTGATGGTGCGTATTTTCACTTCCTGGTTCAGCGCCTTTGGTTTTGGCCTGCTCTGGTTTTGGCGCGAGCGCGATTGGAGCCGCGTGGCCCACATTCCCACCCTCATGATCGCCGCCGCCGGGCTGGATTTGCTGATGGTTTTTATCCACCGCGCCGATTTGAACTCAACCGGCCTGAACTTCTGGCTGTTCTGTTTTCATCTGGCCGCCTTTGGCTTGATCGGGGGCTTGATGCACTGGTGGCAGTATCAAGCGGGGCAAATCAGCCGGCCCGCTTCAGGTTAAATTGACGTTTTTTATCGCGCCAAACGTCTTGCGTCTTGCGTGTTCCGTTCACATTACGCAAGACGCAACCCGCAAGACGAGTTGAAAACTATTTTCTCGGAATTGCCTTAAAGTGTCTTCTGATGAATCCCTCCAGACCCTTCACCGTTCTCATTGTAGACGACGTGCCGGTAGTGCGCGAGGCCCTGCGCTGGCTCATCGAAGACGAAGCCGATTTGCGGGTCATTGGTGAAGCCGGTGATGGCCTGGAGGCCGTCAACCGCGCCGCCGAACTGCTGCCCGAAGTGGTCATCCTGGATGTGGAACTACCCGGCTTGGATGGCTATGAGGTTGCCCGGCGGCTCAAAGGAATGACGCAGCCGCCGGCCATTGTTTTTCTGACTGTTCACAGCGATGCCTTAGCCCGTCAGCGAGCCTTTGCAGCCGGCGCTGATGGGTTTGCCGAAAAAGGGCGGGGCTGGCTGAGCTTGATAGACCAGGTTCGTTTGGCCCTGGCCGGTCACTCAGCCGAATAACTTTGGAAGATTGGAAGGTTGGCAAACGTGCAACCTTCCAACCTTCCAGCCTTCCTTGTTTCAATGGGACACTTTGACTATAACCGAGATCATTTTTAACCCTTGCAATTAAGGCTAAACCTAGTGTATACTGTGCGCAACTGGACAACTCCTGTCAAGCTGCAGACGTGTGGTTACAAAGTTCATCTTTAGGGGGGCAACTGCATGTCGAACTTTATCAAAATCCTCGACGCTGATCAACTCAATCCGGGCCAGATTACCACCATTACCGTCAAAGGCCACGATATTTGTCTGGCCAACTTTAATGGTGAATTTTTCGCCCTGGACAATAAATGTCCCCACCGGGGTGGGCAACTGGGCGACGGCCAGCTCAACGGGCCGGATGTCATCTGCCCGCTGCACGGCTGGGACTTCGACGTGCGTACCGGCATCAGCCGCTACGATCATTTGGATCGGGTCACTACTTTTCCGGTGCGCCGGGTCAACGGTCATATCGAAATTGACGCCGATGCCGTCCCCACCCTGCCGGTGCAGGAAGGCTACTTGGCCCGCTACATTCGCCACGCCGACGACCTGGAGCACGAACTCAAAACCATCCAGCATTTGGCCGCCGGCAAGTGGAAAGACAACGTCCCCATGCGCACCGAGCGGCTGGTGCCCAGTTTTGACGACATCTATTTTCTGCCCGGCCAACTGGCCGACCCGCCCCTCTTGGATGACGAGCCGGTGGATACAACGACAGTAATTGGTGCGCGCGCGGCCAAACCCATCACTTTAACCGCCCCTTTCTACATCAGCCACATGAGCTTTGGTGCGCTGTCACGCGAGGCCAAAATCGCCCTGGCTACAGGCGCAGCCCAATTTGGCACAATGAATTGCAGCGGCGAAGGCGGCATGCTGCCCGAAGAGCGAGCCGCAGCCAAATATTATGTGTTTGAAATGGCCTCCGGTTATTTTGGCTGGACTGAAGAAAATATCAAACGCGCCGACGCCATTGAAGTCAAAATTGGGCAAAGCGCCAAAACCGGCCTGGGCGGTGTTCTGCCGGCGGCCAAAGTCACCGCCGAAATTGCCCAGGTGCGTGGCCTGAAACCCGGCCAGGATGCCATCAGCCCCAGCCGTTTCCCCGACCTCAACAGCCCGGCCGAACTGCGGGCGCGGATTGATTGGATCCGCAGCATCAACCCCGGCATTCCCATTGGGGTTAAATTTGCCGCCTCCAAGCTGGAGGCCGACCTGGCCGCCGCCTGCGAACTCGACGCCGATTTTATCACCATTGACGGCCGGCCCGGCGGCACCGGCGCGGCCCCCAAACATGTCAAAGATCACATTGGCATCCCGACGGTCTACGCCCTGCCCCGCGCCCGCAAGTGGCTGGATGAGCACGGCATGGGCCATGTAACCCTATGCGTCACCGGCGGCTTTCGTACTCCACCCGATATTGCCAAAGCCATTGCCCTGGGAGCAGATGCGGTCGCCCTGGCCACCAGCGCCATGATCGCCATCGGCTGCCAGCAGTACCGGGCTTGCAGCAGCAACAACTGCCCGGTGGGGATTGCTACCCAGCGGGCCGACCTGCGCGACCGCTTTAGCATCGAAGAAAGCAGCAAACGGCTCTATAATTTTTTAGCCGGTACCCGCTACCAATTGACCGAATTTGCCCGGATGTGCGGTCGCCGCCGGGTGCAAGATCTCAGTCTGGCCGATGTTGTCACTTACAATGACAGCCTGGCCAAATACGCGGGTATTCGTCACGCAGCGCAGCCTTATTCCTAGCTCAACATTAACGGTTTAGCCCATGTCATTTCGAGGCCGGAGGCCGAGAAATCCCTCTGTTCTCCGGGGCAAACGATTACGCTTCACATGCCTATGATTAGGACAAGCTAACAACCTTGTCTTGCAAGTTTATTTTCAAAGGAGGATGAAAGAGTAAATTTTATGGGCGGTTTAAGAGAAATCCCCGGTTTTTTAGGTACTGGTGGTAATCTACTGGTTGACCTGACCCTGGTCATCGAAATTCTATTCTACATTTCGCTCTGCCTGGGGGTGACAGCCCAACTGCGGAAACAATACAAATGGCACGACCGCTTTCAGATTCCGGTGGTGGTGCTGAACCTCTTTTTTATTGCCTTTGTCATGATCCCGACCCTGATTGCCATTATCAGCAGTGGGGTGGGTAACATGCCGGGGCTGGTGCTGGCCCATGCCGGCTTTGGCGTTTTGGCCCAGGGCGTGGCTGTTTATTGTCTGCTGGCCGGCCTGAAAATCTTGCCCCGTAAAATTGGGGTGCTGCGCTGGTTTATGTGGGCCGCTTTTGTTTTGTGGACCATTACCCTGCTGTTGGGGATTGGTCTGTACATCTCCTTCTACACCGGCGGCGACTCTTCGGGCGAGGCGGTTACCGAGCATGCCGCCGAACTGGCCAGTGAACACGCCGCTGAGGTGGCGGTTGCTCCCACCGTAGCGCCTGTTGAAACGGTGGCCGAACACGCCGAGGAGCCGGTCATTACTGAACCGACTGAAGCCCCGGTTGTTGAGCCGGTTGAAGAACATGCCGAGGAGCCGGTTGAACTGGTCGAAGAGCATGCCGCCGAGCCGGTGGAAGTGGCGGCTGAACCGACCGCTACCCCTGAACCGCCGACGCCCACACCCACGCCCGCACCCGTGCGAGCCGGCCTGCTGACCGTCAGCGATGATCAAGTTCACGGCGATAAAGCCACCCTGGCCCTGACCGGCGTGGCCGCGCCCCCCGATGGCTCGGTTTACGAAGCCTGGCTCGAAGGCGAGGATCAGGCCCCGTTAAGCCTGGGCAAGTTAACCCTGACCGGGGACACGATAAATCACACCTTTACCGACCCCGATGGCCGCAATTTGCTGGCCTTATTCAACCGGGCCTTTATCAGTGTGGAACCGGCCAATGACAGCGACCCGGCGCCTTCGGGCGTGAACGCTTTCGAGGGTGAGGTCTCGACAGCCGCGCTGGAACCGATCCGGCTGGTGGTGGCTGCTGCCCTTGACACCCCCGATGGCGACGGCTATGCCCTCAATGCTTTGAATCAAGTCTTAAAAATCGAGCCGGAAGTGGGCTTCCAGAAAGATTACTCGATTGCCGAGAATGATTTGGCTGCGCTGAAAATTCAGGCCGAGGGGATTCTCAACGTGCTTGAAGGCCAAGACGCGCCCGATTTTGGCGACCGAGATGGCAGCGGTGATGTTTACAATCCCGGTGATGGTTATGGCCTGCTCGGTTCTGGCGCAGGGTATCTGCCAGTCATTGCCACTCAAGCGGCCGCCGCAGCCCAGGTTGAAGGCGCTTCACCGGAAACGGTCTTGCAAGCGGAGCAAGCCCAGGCCGCTGCCGCCAATGCCATCAGTCTGGCAGAGCAAATCCGGGATTTGGAACTACAAATTCTCCAGGCCGGTGATACGGCCTCCGCCGCCGACTTGGTCAACCAGGTGGTCGCCTTGACCCAATCGCTGACAGACGCCGATGGGGTAGACCTGTCCAATCCTGGCCAGGGCGGGGTGCGCACGCTGTACACCCTGAGCCAGTTGATGGCCAGCATTGAACTCTTCCCCGTAGCCGGGGAGATTACTGCGCCGGCTGCTGCGCCCACACCCGAATTGATTGATGAGCACGCCGGTGACACCGTTTCGGAGCACGACGGTAATTGAAATTGCGATAACTCTACCCCAGACCGTGATGGGGCCAAGCGGCGTCCACCGAGCGTTAAAACGCTCGGCTCATCCAGGTGAAAGCCCGCTGAAGCAGGCTAAAAGCGCCCTTTTGAGCCAGTTTTGAACCGGCTTTCACCTGCTGTAGCCGGGGGCTTCCAGCCCTCGGCGGACGCCACGATTTGGTGCAGTGCTGCCGAAATTGAACATGCTCAAACTAAAAGGCCCTTTTTTGCCTTAAAATCGGGCCTTTTTATAATTCAGGTGAGATGTCGGGCCAAATAGCTGCCAAAAAATGGGATTTTTTACTGGTGGGGTTTCTCACCCTGCTGGCCTTTGCCCTGCGACTCCATAACTTGGGCGCAAATAGCCTGTGGTACGATGAACTGCTGGAACTTGATGTGGCCCAGAGTTCATTCTGGGAGATTGGGCCGCAGTTGGAGCGTCACGCGGCCATGCCCCTGGACTACTATCTGCTGCATGGTTGGACCAAACTGGGCCGGCAAGAAGTTTGGGTGCGCTTTCCGGCGGTGTTGTTTGGCACGCTGGCTGTGCCGGTTATTTACGCGCTGGCAACGCGCTTTTTTAACAGGCGGGTCGGCTACCTGGCCGCAATTTTGCTGACTTGGGCCTCTTTCTCGGTTTATTACAGCCAGGAGGTCCGGCCTTATGCCTTGTTGTTATTTCTGACCCTCCTGGGCTATTTTGGCTTGTGGCAGGCCTATCAAACGGGGCGGCTGCGCTACTGGGGCCTGGCCATAGGCGGACTGGCCGGGGCGGCGCTGGCTCACTATTTCGCCTTGTTTCTCTTGCTGCCTATTGGCCTTTTTGTAGGCTACCGGCAGCTCCGGCATTTGAGAGAAAAAGAGTTTTGGCTGCAGACCATCTGTTTTATCATGGGCCTGGTGGTTTTGCTGGCTGTTTTTGCCCTCAACGGCCGGCTGCGGCACTTGTACAACGTGGGCGGCCGTTTTTCGACGGTGGTTAGCCAACCGGAATCGCTCAATGTGCCGGCGACTGACAAACCTAACAAGGGTTTGGGGCCGCCCCAGGAGCTGGCCTTTTTTACCGACAGCGTTCTGACCCCGCTTGCCACTACCGACCCAATCCTATTGCTGGTTCACAGCGCCTTTTTGCTGATTGCCGTAGTGTCGCTGGTGGCGGCCAAAACACGGCAGCGCCGGGCCATTCTCTTATTGTCGGGCTGGCTTTTTTTGCCCATTATCTTGATTTACCTCTTTCTCTTGCAGCGCGGCACATTTTTTGCCGTGCGTTATGTTTTGTATACGCTGCCGGCTTATTTAATCCTGGTGGCTTACGGCATTGATACCCTGGTGATGGCTGTATTGGGCAAACCCCGTTCAAGGCCAGAGAGCGTTAGTTTTGAACCGCGCAAGCTGCTTTACGCCAGTCTTCTAGTTTTGATTGTAACGCCGCTGATTTTTGCCGAACTGAGCGAGCTTTCAACCTACTATGCCACCGAGTCCAGAGAAGATTGGCGCGCTGTAGGCCAGATGCTGCAGGCCAATGCCGGCCCTGACGACGCCGTGATAGCCGTCAACGCCGAGCCGACCCTGAATTGGTACTATCCCCCGGCCAAAGCGTCTTTTGGGACTTTCAACCGGAGTGAGCCAATCTGGGCGGCGATGAAGCAGCACCGGCGGCGCTGGTTTGTGTTGAGCAGTTATTCTTTTAAACGGGATGAGGGACTGCGCCAGTGGCTCAAGGAACACGGCGCGGTGACGATTGCCATTGACCGGCGGGTGGTGGTGCATATCCAGCAGGAGGGGCTGTCGGCCGGAGAACTGCTGGCTCAGGTTGTCACGTTTGACCTGCCCCAAAAGGCCCTAACCTACGCCACCCTGGGCGATCAACTGCGCCAATATGGCGATTTGGAAACAAGCCGAACTTTTTACCAGCGAGCCGTCGAATTGGCCAAAACACCGGCCCAAAAAACCGACTATCAGAGCCGTTTAGCCGCCCTGGCCATGCGGCCTTAAGAAATAGCAACAAAATAACTTGCACAACAATCTCGTTCCCAAACTCAGTTTGGGAACGAGATTGTAAAGCTTAAAAATGAGCAAAAAGTGAGCATGTTTTGGTCTGGAAAATAGCCCAATCTTTGGGTAAACTGCCGCCAAACCCTTTTATTAACAATTTTAGCCGTTTTGCATTATCCTTAATCGGAGTATAATAGGCCGCAGATTTTGCCGTATGTACTTCACTTAGTTAAAGTGCTTTTTGGAAACGTTAGCTAAAAAAAGGCGCGCTATCATATTTATCACTGGCGAAAGGAGGAGATTATAGAGATGAAGAAATATAGCAAGCCCGAAATGAAGAAGCATGCTGAATTGAAGTCCGTAACTTTCAGCTCCCACTAAGTTTTGCGTTTTAAGGGCTACAACCCCTATCAAGCATGTCTCGATACCATGCTGGGGGGAGGTATAGGTGAGGAGTAGCCGGTCATTTGCCGCCAAAATTCGCACCAATTTAGCAGTGAACCGTGCGTGCTGATTTGTGGCTAAAGTGTCATGTTTCTCCACAATCTATATATGCCCCTGACTGTCGTGTGAAATAAATATCTAAGATAGCGCGCCTTTTTTTAGGGAACGTTTTCGCAAATATTTCGCAGTTGATGATTAGATTATTTGCAAATATTCGCAATAATTCTGGATTATACACTGTTTTCTAAATCTGGCAACTGTGTCTCATTCAACGACTGCCTCCATTCAACTTATTGTCAATTGCCTTTCGCCGGAGTTTGCGCCCGATTTGCTTGAGTCTCTGAACACCGAGGCGTGGGAGGATATGGCCGTAACAGCGATTGCGCTGGGCTTAGCCCCGCTGCTGCACTGGCGACTCACCCAGGCTGATGTGACGCCGCCGCCTCTGGCTATGGCCAAACTGGCCGTCACCCGGCAGGCCCACACCAAACGCAACGAGGCTATCGGCCAGCAGTTGACCGAGCTTTTGGCCGCGTTTGCGCGGCAAAAAATTGATGTGTTGGTGCTGAAAGGCGCGCTGTTGGCCGCTGCTGCTTATCCCGAAGCTGCGCTGCGCCCGATGAATGACATTGACCTGCTCTTTCGAGTAGAGGATTTGCCCAGAGTCGGGCCGGTGCTGGAAAGCCTGGGCTATCGGGGCAAGCACAAAAGCGCCGAACAGGGGCCGGGGATTACCAAACATCTGAGCACTTACCGCCGCGAAGGTCGCCAGGGCGACACGCCAAACCCGTATCTCAGCGCCGGGGGGGAGCGGATGATTGAACCGCACGGCTCGCTGGAAGAGTCCTGGTTTGGTCTCAAGGTTGATATTACGCCGGGGGTGTGGACGCGGGCTGTGCCTGTCTCGCTGGGCGGCCAGCCGGCCTACCGTCTGTCAACCAGCGATATGATGCTGCATCTGACCGTGCATGCGGCTTTTCACGTTATCATGGGCGCATCCGTTTTTGTGCAGCTTTACGATATTGGCCGGGTGATTGAAACCTGGCCCGCCGAATTGAACTGGCCTGAAATCATCAGTTTGACTCGCCAGGCCGAGGCCCAGGCCTTTGTCTTTGCCGGTCTGTACTGGGCCAAAACGCTCTACGGAGCTGCGATTCCCGAAACGTCCCTGGCCGCATTGGAAAAGGAGTGTTCACCCGATTTGGCCGCCTATATTCGCGGGCTGGACGCGCCGGGAATTTTCAAACGGACGCAGCATCCACCCTTGACCACCGTGCCCCAGCGATTGCGGCGCGGCTTGCTAGACCGGCAGGAAGCGGCTCGTTGGGCCGGTTCGCTGGGGGAAAAATGGCAAATCTGGCAGACGGCGCTGGCTTTTCATAAAACGGATACGGCCAATCTGCTGAAAAAAGGTCTTAAAGCGCACGGGTGATACGCAAAAGCTTAGCCCTGGCTGCCTGGGTCATAGCCGGCGTATTGCTACTTTTTACAGCCAGGCGCTGGCTTTTTGTTTTATTGGCCCTGCTGCCGGATAAACCTCGACCTGTTGTCCATCACCATGACCTGCCACATGTATTGTTATTAACACCGCTCCGCAACGAAGCGGAAAGCCTGCCCGACCTGCTGGCGGCGCTGGCAGCCCTGGCTTACCCCATCGAAAAGCTGACTGTTGTACTCATTAATGATGGTTCGACGGATGGGAGCCAGGCCATGATTGAAGCCTGGATAAGGGGGAAAGAAAACTGGCACTTGCTTTCGTTGGGCCAAAATGTGGGCAAAGCGCAAGCTCTAAACGCCGCTCTGGCCGCGTTTCCGCAGGGTGAAATTGTAGCCATCTACGATGCCGATGAACGCCCGCAGCCGGCCGCCCTGCAAACCTTGATTTCCCCTTTTGCCGACAAAAAGATAGGCGGTGTGAGCGGCCGGCGCGCGGTGAGCAACGCCACCGCCAGCCCAGCCGCCAGTTACACCACCTTTGAAGGGTTGGTCCACCAACTGGTCACAATGCGGGCCAAGCACAGATTGAATTTAGCTCCGGCAATTTTAGGTGCAAACTGCGCCTACCGCCGCGCCGCGCTGGCCGAGATGGGTAACTTTAAACCCGGCGCTTTGCTGGAGGACAGCGATTTGACCCTCAAATTAGCCCGCGCCGGTTGGGATATTGCTTTTGAGCCGCAGGCGGTCAGCTACCATCGCGTCCCGCAGACCATTAGCGGCTATTGGCGGCAGCATACTCGTTGGGCCAGGGGCTTCAATGAGGTGGCGAAAAATCAAGCTCGCTCCACCTTGTTCGACCCGCAGTTGCCCTGGCCGCTGCGCCTGGAACTGCTGCTGTTTGCCCTGGGCTACCTGGACCGCCTGGCGCTGATAGCCGGAGCCGGTTTGACTGTGCTCCACCGGCCCGGCCGGTCTCTACTGGGCCGCGTGCTGGCCGCCAGCCTGCTGACGCCGCTGCTGCAAATCATGGTGGCCCTCGCCGTTAGCCGAGCGCCACAGGCGTTGTGGTTTCAAATCGTCTGGCTGCCCTTCTTTTTTGTGCTTGACATCGCTATGGCCGCAGCCGGCATGTGGGAAACGTTAAAGCAGTCACCCCAAATTTGGGAAGAGCGGGCGGCTAGAAAATAAATTGTCATGTCATTTCGAGCGACGTTAGGAGCGAGAAATCTCCTGATCCGTTGTTTGCAAACCGCGGTCTCAGAGATTTCTCGGCTTTTAGCCTCGGAATGACATAAGGACTGAGCAGTTACGGGTAAATTAGATAATCCTATGACACACTCACCCCTATTTTCTATCGTTATCCCTGTTTACAATGGGGGCGATATGTTCAAACGCTGCCTGACTGCCATTCACCAATCCACCTTTACCGATTGGGAACTAGTCGTGGTGGATGACGGCTCGACGGATGGCTCTGACCGGCTGGCCGGCCAGTTTGGAGCGCGGGTGTTTAAAACAAAAGGCCGCCTCGGGCCGGCGGCAGCTCGCAATTTAGGGGCGCGGGCCGCGCGAGGTCAATATCTTTACTTTATTGACGCCGACTGCGAACTTCACCCCGATACCCTGGCTAATATCGCCCAGGTTTTTCAAGCTGACCCCACCCTCGACGCTCTCTTTGGCTCCTACGACGATGCTCCGGGCGCGGCCAACTTTATCGCCCAATACAAAAATTTGTTTCACCATTATGTCCACCAAAACAGCAGCGAAGAAGCCTCAACCTTTTGGACCGGCTGCGGTGTTATCAAGCGCTCGCAGTTTCTGGCTTTGGGCGGCTTCGATTTGCAGCGTTACCGCCGCCCGGCCATTGAAGACATTGATCTGGGCTACCGGCTCAAGCAGGCCGGCGGACGCATTCGGCTGGTCAAACATATCCAGGTGAAGCATCTCAAAGCTTGGACTTTTGCCAGCCTGCTCAAATCTGACATTTTTGACCGGGGCATCCCCTGGACGCAGTTGATTTTAAGAGACAAAGCTCTGATGAGCGACCTGAATCTGCAAACCCATAACCGGGTCAGCGTGGTGGCCGTATACGCCTTGCTGCTGGCGCTGGCCGTCACTTTTTTTCAGCCTTTTGCCCTGTTCTTTGTGGTGGGCCTGGCGGTGCTGCTGCTGGGACTGAATCAAAACTTGTATCGCTTTTTCTATCACAAACGAGGGCTTTTGTTTACGGCGCAGGTCATCCCCATGCACTGGCTCTATTACCTCTACAACGCCGTTTCTTTTGGCTGCGGGCTGCTGCTGTACTGGCAGGAACAACTGAAGGCGGAGCGCCTGGCTCCACCCCAACCCTTAGCTGACGGAATCGAACCCGATGGAAATTGAAATTGCCAGGCCCCTGAGCGGTCTCTGGCCAAAATCTAAAATCCAAAATCCCTCCTGGGCGGTAGTAGTCGGTTCTTTGACCCTGGCCATCTACCTGGCCCTACTCCCCTTCGTCGAGCGCACCTGGCGGGCCACCGGTGACGAGCCGCATTATCTTCTGGCGGCCCATTCCCTGGTGTTTGATGGAGATTTTGACCTGGCCAATAACTACAACCAACTCGATTATCTGAATTTTTATCTCAGCCGGGATATTACGCCCCAAGTTCGCCTCAGCCCCGGCGGTCAGCAAATTTTAGACCACCAGTTGGGCCTGCCCGTGCTGATTGCCCCGGCCTACGCTTTGGGCGGGCGGTGGGGTGTGTTGGTCTTTCAGGCGATTCTCGGCGGGCTGCTGGCCGGCCTGACTTTCAAGCTGGCGCTGCTGGTCAGCCAGGATACGGTGGCTTCGTTCCTGGCGACCCTGTTTGTAACCCTCAGTCCGCCCTTGCTGCTGTATCATTACCTGGTTTACCCGGAACTCCTCGGCGCGTTGCTGACTACCACTGTGGTCTATTACGCCCTCAGCCAGAACCGGGTGACGCCTACTTCCTTCATCTTGACCCTCTTGGCTCTTATCATCCTACCCTGGCTCAACCGCCGTTTTGTCCCACTGGCGATGTTGCTGGCAATACTGCTCGTCTGGAAGGTTGGAAGGTTGGAAGGTTGGAAGGTTGGAAGGCTGGAGGATTGGAAAGTTGGAGGATTGGAAGGTTGGTCATTTTTTGGTCGCTTTGCCTCGCCTCTTCGCCTCTTCGCCTCTTCGCCTCCTCGCCTCCTCGCCTCTTCGCCTCTTCTCTTTGCCTTCCTCTCCATCGGCCTACTTTTCTGGTTTGACAGCCGGTTGGTCAAAGTGGGTGAACCCGATATTACCGCCCCCACGATCACCTCGATTTTTTGGGATCGCTTAGCGCGGGGGCTGGTGGGCTGGTTGGTTGACCAGCAGCGCGGGCTGTTTATTTTTGCCCCGGTCTATGCCGTTGCGCTGTGGGGCGCGCCCTTTCTGATCGCTGATGGCCTACGCGGGCGCAATCGCTTCTGGTGGGTGCTGCTGCCCTTTGGCCTGGCGCTGGGCGTCACCACCCTTGCCGGCGGCTTCTGGATTGCCTGGGAGTTGGGGCCGCGCTTTTTGGTAGCAGCCTTGCCTTCGTTAGCGCCGCTGCTGGCCCTGGCCTGGCGCAATTACCGCTCGATGCTATGGCGCGGCGGGGTGTTGCTGCTGTTTGGCCTGAGTCTGGGCCATAGCTGGCTTATTCTGCAAAATCCCGAACTGCCTTATAAATCATCTCTGCCGCTCTATTACAGCCAAACCTGGGGCTGGCCGCTGACCGAGTGGCTGCCCGATTTGGCCGGTTACGCCGAAATTACGCCCGCTCCCGGCGGCGCCAATTCCGCTCAGGTGGTTGTTGACCGGGGCCAGACCGTCTGGCTGGCCGAGGCAGGCCGGACGGTGAAAGTCGTTCAAGCCGACCCTTTGACCAAACTGCCTTTTGGCCATTATTACCTGAGCTGGCCGCTGCGAGTCGAGCCGGGCCTGCCGCCTGAGACCGAATTGTTACGTTTGTCGCTCAAATTATCGGGCGGGGGACAGGTCTTCCATCGGGTGGTCACCGCCGCCGATTTGCCCGCCGCTAACAGCTATGGTGAGCTGCAAGTAGCCTTCCGCAACCCCAACGTAGACCGCTGGCGCACGCCCCCGGTCTTCAGCGCCGTCGCTACCGGCGAGGGACAGCTCTGGGCCGGGCCAATTTCTTTTACCCCCGATCCGTTCTATGCTCTGTTCCTGCCCTATCTTGTCCTGACTCTCTTGGTTCTGGCGGCATGGGGGAGCTGGCGGCGCTTCGGTTCCAATCGGAGCAGCTTTGGCATCACGATGCCGCAAACACCTCCGCTGCTGCTAGGGAGTCTGGCGCTCATTCTGCCGCTGTCGGCTTTTGGCTATCTGGCCTATCAGTCGCGGCAAGAAGACCGCACCTATCGAGCCGCCGAGTTCAGCCATTTTGTCGGGCGGGAGGTGACAGACCCGCAAACTAAGTCGGGGCGGGCCTGGCTGGTGGACCCGCAGCTTGACCCGCCGCAGAAAGCAATTTATGGCCCTTTTGACATTTTCGAGGCGGGCCAATACCGGGTTACATTTCGGCTAAAATTGACCGAGGCTGTCCAAACCGAGCAGGATATCGCCCGGCTGCAAGTGGCAGCAACCACCAACTACGATGAACTTCTTACCCAACCACTCCGCTTGGAGCATTTTTCCAAAGCCAATGTTTATCACGATTTTGTGCTGACTGTGACCAATCCGCGCCGCCAGGCCCTCAGTTTTGAAGTTTATTACCTGGGCATCGCTCCGCTGCTGATTGATAAGGTGACAGTTGCCAGGATCGGGGGATAGGGTGTTGGGTATTAGGGGTCGGGGGTCAAGTTTTATGGATCACGCATCACGTAACACGCAACACGTTTTAACTCTATCATTACGCTAATATTCCTGAGAGGTCATTTTGAAATTACACCGTCTTATTTCTTATAGCCTGATGACTACCGGAGCAGTGGCTGCCGGCAAGGCCGTGTTGAAGCGCCAGCAGTGGGAGGAGGTTAACGTTCACGCTGCTATTATGTTGGATTGGGATGATGTGCAGGCCGTTGTCACCAGGGCGGCGGCTGTTTTTGCCGGAGCCGGTGAAGAGGAAGCGGCGATGGCGGAACTGCTGCGGCGTTACCGGGTCAACGGCGCGACTCACCTCTCCATCCCTGAACTCACCCTCAACCGCCTGTTGGGCAAAGGGGAAATGAGCGTCACCCAGGGGGCGAGCGCCCATCGAGTTTATTTGCAAACCCAAAATTCCGCTCTGGCCGACCGGGTGGCCGCCGAATTGGAAGCTCGTTTGCCCCACCTCAAACCCCTACGCAGCGGAACCAAAACCCCGGTGGTCTCTTTCCTGGGTGATTTGCCCTCGGTGGCCGAAATTGGCCTGGGCTTTGACCCGGCCCACGCGGCGCTGGCCCGCCAGGCCGATTTGACCCCCATTGCCCGGCCCATTGGCTACAGTTGGGTCCAGCCGGAAATGATCGAGCGCAGCCTGGAACAGGCCGCTGCCCTGGGCGCTAAAATTATCGCTTTCCAGGGCACACTCATCCCCGGCCATGAGTTTAGAATGGATCATACCGTCGCGGCTATGCGCCGGCATCACCTGACCTACGCCTACTTCAGCCAGAGCCGCCATCAAAAGGGCGATTGGTTCCTGGCCAAAAATTTAGCCAAAGAGGGGTTGGTTATTCTGGCTCATGAGTTTCAACCGGAGGAACTGCTGGAGGAAGATTGGTTTACCGCCTCTTATCGCTGGGCCAATTTAGCCACCGAAGCCGGCATCCGCCTGTGCTCGGTGCGCTTTTTCCGTATTTTGCACGCCGCCGACCCGCTGGAATCGGTGGCCTACGTTAAAGAGTTGGCCCACGCCCTGCGACATGCCGGCCTGATCCCGACCTATGCCGGCGAAGTTGATTTGACCGTCTTCCAACCGCAGCGAGATGAACTGTCGCTGGCCTCCGCCGGCTTGAGCATTGCCGGGGCCGCCGGTCTGGCCGCCGATCTTTTGCCCGTGCCTGACAGCGTCAAGTTGTTAGGCGTCGGCGCGAGCGCCCTGGCCCTGGCCGGACTGCCGTTTTTGGAAAAGGCGGAAGGCAGAAGGATGAAGGCGGAAAATCACCATCACCACCATGACCATCCTCACGATCACGACCATCATCATGAGCACGATCATAGCCATGAGCATGACCACGCCCACGACCATGAGCATGATCACGATCATGACCATCACGCATCACGCATCACGCATCACGACCACAATCATGACCATAGCCACAGCCACGACTCCCCCACCGCCTATGCCCCCAAAGGGCTGGCCCTGGCCGCAACCGTTCTTTTCCCGGCGGCGGCGACGGCGCTCAACGGCGCTAATCCGGTGGGAGCTATGGCTCAGGCGCTGGCTGTTAGCGCCGCCGGAACCGCTGCCCTCAGCGCCACCACCGCTGAAAGCGACTATCTGCTGGGCATCGAAGACTACCGCGGCTACAACCTCGACTGGCTTATCCCCTTGGGTCTCGTCGCCGCTACAAGCATTCCTGAAATCACAAATCGTAAATCCGCCAAAGGCGCGCAAAGCGAAATCGCAAATCGTAAATCCCTCTGGCGTTGGCTGCCCCTGGCCGGGCTGGCCCTGGCCGCGGCCAAAAGCCTGAGCGGGCCAACCCCCGATGCGCCGGCTGCCCTGGATCGAGAGCATCGGCACGCCCACACCCACCACCTCTCGGCCTTTCAGCGCAGCCTGGGCGATAGCAAAATGGCGTTGTCGCCCAAGCCGCTGCGCAAGTGGGCGCTGCTGGCCCCTTTGGGCGTGGTTGGCGCGTCAATTTTAAAACAGCACCAGCAGGACGAACTGGCCGCCATCGCCTTGACCGCCGCTGCCGCCGGTCAGGTAGCCACCTTGACCGGCTTCCGCAACGGCCAGCGCCCCCTGTTGAAAACGCTGGAAGGCCGGGTCAAAGGCTGGGCCATCGGCGCGGTCTTGGCGCTGATCTTTTGGCTGGTATTTTCGTTGTTTAAGACCAGTGGGCGGTCATAACTTATGACTGTTTCAACTGACAAAGTCCCGATCAGCGCCTTGCGCAGCCTGTCAGCGGTATCGCTGCACAAAGCGGTCCAGATGGCCGGGTTGGTGGCGACGGTGGCCCTGGTCCCGCGCTTGTTCGGAGCCGAGGATTATGGCCGCTTTGCCTTTGCCTTGTCTCTATCATATTTGGGCCAGGTGCTGGGCGATCTGGGTACGCTGGAGGTGATGGGCCGTTTTGTGCCGGAGTTGCCTGCGGTCGAGACCAGCCGGCTCTACATGCGCACCCTGGCCTTCAAAGGGATTGTCGGACTGTTTTGCGGGTTGGTTACGGCGGGGGCGGCCCTGGCCTCGGTGGCCTGGATGTCGCCGGCCTGGGCCGGGCTGATTGGTTTGAGTGTGGCGATCCATATTGTGGCCTGGACCCCGTTTCAGTTGGCTCTGGGCCTGCACCGGGTCGGCGTTTGGATGGCTGAACAAGCCTGGCGGCAGTGGGTTTTGCTGGTTTTGCTGCTGGTCTGGCTGCCCTTTGCCGGGTTGAGCGGCGCTTTGTGGGCCATTGTCGTTATGGAAATCGTCTTTTGCCTGTTGGGCTTGTGGTGGGTCCGTGATTACTGGCAGAGTTCGGAACTGCGGCTCAACTGGGTTGAGTTGGCCCCCTATCTCCGCTTTGGCCTGGGGTTTTTTCTGGCCAACCTGGCGACGGTCATATTTTATCGTTCCGGCCCAACCCTGGTCGAACTGTTGACCGGCGACTCGCGGCAGACCGGCTATTTCAACCTGGCCCTGGGCCTGTTTTTGACCGGCTACAGCACGGTTAGCCAGTTTGCCCAAAGTATGCTGCCGGCCCTGAGCAGTTTTCGGGTGAAGGGACAAAGTGACAGGCTGCGGCGCTGGCTGGTCAACTTTGTCCAGGTTAGTTGGTGGTCAAGCTGCCTGGGGGCGCTGGCCGTCTGGCTGCTGGCCGATTGGGCCGTGCCGCTGGTTTTTGGGCGAGAGTTTGCCCCGGCGGCGGCCTCGTTGAAGTGGATTAGCCTGGGCATGCCCCTGGCGACCCTGTTGTGGGCGGGCAATGTTCTGGCTACTGTCGTGGGGCAAGGGCGGCTCAAATTTATGGCCGCGCTGGCGGCTTTGCTGGCTTTTACGGCGGCAGCCCTGGCTTTAACGCCGCCGTACGGGGCTGTCGGCGCGGCCCTGGCCCTGATATTGGCCGTTGCTGTAAATGTGGGGGTGTTGGGCCTTTATCTTTGGCCCTTTTTAATAACAATGAATAGTGAAGAGTGAAGCTTTACATATCTCCATTAATAATTCACAATTGACAATTCACAATTCACAATTAATTCCGCCAAAGGAGGCGAGCATGATCTTTAAAAGCAATTTTCCCGACATAACCATCCCGGAGATGTCGCTGCCGGAGTTTGTGCTGCACCGGGCGCAGGCATTGGGGGACAAGCCGGCCCTGATTGACGGCCCCAGCGGACGCACGCTGACCTACAGGCAGTTAGCCGGGGCGGTCGAGAAGGCGGCGGCGGGTCTGGCGGCGCGGGGCTTCAAAAAGGGTGAAGTTTTTGCCATTTACAGCCCCAACGTGCCGGAATACGCCGTGGCTTTTTTGGCCGTGGCTGCGCTGGGTGGGATTAATACGACCATCAACCCGCTTTACACCGCCGGGGAACTGGCCGGCCAACTGACTGACTGCCAGGCCAAATTTTTGCTGACCGTGCCGCCATTTATGGACAAGGCCCGTGAGGCAGCCCAGGAAGCCAACATTCAGGAGATTTTTGTCTTTGGCGAAGCCGAGGGCGCGACCCCCTTTGCCGCGCTGCTGCAAAACGAGGGCCAGGTCCCGCCGGTCCAAATTGACCCGCGCCGCGATTTGATTGCGCTGCCCTACTCCAGCGGCACCACCGGCCTGCCGAAAGGAGTCATGCTGACCCATCACAACCTGGTAGCCAATATCTGCCAGTTCAAAGACATCGAAACCTATGGCGAAGCCGATACCATGATCGGCATCCTGCCTTTCTTTCATATTTACGGCATGACCGTCATTATGGGGGCGGCGCTGCACAAAGGCGCTACCATTGTCACCATGCCCCGTTTTGATCTGGAACAGTTTTTGCAAACCATGCAGAATTACGGCGTCACCTGGGCCTACCTGGTGCCGCCGATTGTGCTGGCCCTGGCCAAGCACCCGCTGGTGGATAAATATGACCTATCTAAACTCAAATCCATTCTGTCGGGGGCCGCGCCTTTGGGCAAAGATGTCACCCAGGCCTGCGCCACACGGCTGAACTGCCTGGTCCGGCAGGGCTACGGGCTGACCGAAACCAGCCCGGTGACGCATTTCACCCCTAACGACCCGGCCCGCATCAAGGACGGCTCGATCGGCCCGCTGGTGGCCGCCACCGAATGTCGGATTATAGATTATAATACCGACGCCGAACTCGGCCCCAACCAGGAGGGCGAACTGTGGATCCGCGGCCCGCAGGTGATGCAGGGCTACCTGAATCGGCCCGACGCCACCCGCGCCGTGATTGACCCCGACGGCTGGTTCCGCACCGGCGATATTGGCTACGCCGACGAGGACGGCTATTTTTACATCGTGGACCGGCTGAAGGAACTAATCAAATACAAAGGGCTGCAAGTGGCCCCGGCGGAACTGGAAGCGGTGCTGCTGTCGCATCCGGCCGTAGCCGATGCCGCCGTTATCCCCAGCCCCGACGAGGAAGCGGGTGAAGTGCCCAAAGCCTTTGTGGTGCTGCGCGGCGAGGCCGCCCCGGATGAACTGATGGCCTTCGTCGCCGAGCGTGTCGCTCCGTACAAACGCATCCGGCGGCTGGAAACCATTGACCAGATTCCCAAATCCGCCTCCGGCAAAATTTTGCGCCGGCTGCTGGTGGAAAGAGAACGAAGCAAGTAGACGGTAAACGGTAAACGGTAGACAGTAGACGGGGAAGAACTTCGGGAGTCCAAAGCTTGCTTTGGCCCCATCTCCGAGAATGAATTGGAGGTATAATGTTAGACTGGCGTACCACTGAAAAGATCGGGCATGTAGCTTATGTAAGTAACTTACCTCAGGGCCCCGGTATGAAAAGCGCAGGAAGTTTTATTCGGGAAGTTACAGATGCCTTCATTCAGTCTTGTGTTAAGTTTCATGACAAAATGGGAAGACTTCCATTTATCTATCGAGAGCGCCAAATTCAATCAACTCTTTTGCCAGCTATGCACAGTGTTGCAGATGTGGTAATGGTAGAACTTCCTATTACGAGGAGGGACAATGATGGAGAACATCAGGGTAGATTAGATTATGTAGTCCTGTACAGCGATTTTATATTTCTCATTGAACTGAAATTTTCTTGGATTTCCGCAACTCTTCGACAACTTCGAGACGAAACGACTCAGGGTTGGTCAAAAGCTTGGAGGAAACAGTTGGCTTCTATTTATGCATCAGAAGTTACAAAATATGGGGGTGATCCCGAAAAAGCCCTCAAACTGGGAATGTTAGTAGCACCCTGTTATCAAGTCACAAAAGATGAGAATAAATTAGAATCCCCCAATTTGATAAAAGCGAGTACTATGCTTGGAATGTTTACTGAAAATCTTAACCCATTACCGAATTTTAGCTGTATTTGGGCATTGGATGAAAATTTGCAAACAACCCATTATTATGCGCATGGTAGAAAAGAGAGATATCCTTATTTAGCAATTGTGACCAGAGTTGAAAAATTATGACCTTAAGTGTCCAAACTCAACACCAACCTGACCCCCAACCCCCAACCCCTGACTCCTGTCTTCATCCTTCATCCTTCATCCTTCATCCCTCCTTCGTCCACATCCCCGCCGGCCCCTTCATCTACGGCCCGGAAGTGACCTATGAGCGGTTGGCGCAGGCCCCGCCGCCTCGCCCGCGCCAGGTGATGGAACTGGAGGAGTTTTGGATAGGCCGCACGCCGGTTACGTACAGGGAGTGGAAACTGTTTCTCGATGCTACCGGCTTTGATTGGCCGGGCCGGTGGTACGCCATTCGACCTGGCTGGCGGGGCTGGCTGCGCCGCTTTGCCATTGTGCCCGACTATCCGCCGGAAATGGCCGATTATCCCATAGTAGATGTGAGCCAGGCCGATGCGCTGGCCTATTGTGCGTGGCTATCTGAGCAGTTAGGTGTAACCTGTACCTTACCCACCGAGTTTCAGTGGGAGAAAGCCGCTCGCGGGATGGATGGCCGGACCTATCCCTGGGGTGAGGCGCTGCCCCGCCCGGAATTGGCCCATCTGCGGGCAACGCATACTTTGAAGCTGGATTACTATTTCCACAACCTGTTCATCCGGCCCCGGCAGGAGTTGGCCCGCAGCGGTTGGTACTGGCGCATCGGCGCGCCACTGCCGGTCGGCGCGATTCCGCAGAATGTCTCGCCCTACGGCTGTGTGGATATGGCCGGCAATATTTGGGAATGGACCACGAGTCTATATAATGAAACTATCCCCGGTTTCCACGTGGTCAAAGGGGGGTCGTGGGGTTACAGCCCGCAGCATACCGCCTGCAACTGCCGCAGCGCTTGCAGTGTGACCACCCCCAGCGCGGATTACCGGGCGCAGGGGACAGGGTTTCGGGTGGTGGTGTTGCCGGGTGAAGAAAGGAACTGAGGGAACTGAGGGAATTGAGGGAACTTACAAAGCAACTCCCAGTTTTAAATCCTTCAATACCGTAGTGCGGGTACGTGGTGCGTAGCACATTCAATTTACGCACCACGCACTACGCACCACGTTCTGAAATGCAAAAATAAGGAGGAGATTCATGGCCGATGTTTTTCTGATCAACTTCCGCAATGAACGCGATATGTACCCGCCTTTTGGCATTATGTATGTGGCCGATGCTTTGATCAAACAAGGCTTAGAGGTTGAACTGTGGCACGAAACCGAAGACGGTTTAGAGGAGTTTGTGCGCCGGGTGGAAAAAGCGCGGCCGCTGTGGGTCGGCTTTAGCACCATCACCGGGCCGCAGTTGGCCGCAGCCATCAAAGCGACCCAGCGCGTCCATGACATGGGCATTCCCACCGTTTGGGGCGGCGTCCATGCGACGATTATGCCTGAAGAGGTGCTCAAAGAGGATTACGTGGATTTTGTAGTGGTCAACGAGGGGGAAGTGACCGCCCAGGAGTTCACCCGCGAGCTGCAAAACGGGCGCGATTGGGCCAAGGTTTTTGGCCTGGCCTGGAAAGACGAAAACGGCCAGCCGGTGGTCAACCCGGAGCGGCCTTTTATCCAAAACCTCGATGATTTTTCGCCGCGCTGGGATTTGCTGGCCGATGTCAATGCTTACACACTTCAATCCGGGCCGTATGACCGGGCCATCCCGGTTTACATCAGCCGGGGCTGCCCCTTTCGCTGCGGTTTTTGCTACAACGAAGTGGTCATGAAGCGGACTTGGCGGCAGCACAGCGATGAATTTATCATTAACCAAATTGAGTGGCTCAAGCAAAATTATGGCATCAATGCCGTAGATTACGCCGACGATTACCTGTTTGGCCGGCCCCGGCCCATGCAGCGCCTGGTCGAAAAAGTCAATATGCCCTGGAGCGGCCAGGTGCGGGTGCAGTTGCTCAAGCCGGAATTTGTGCAGTGGATGAACAAAACCGGCTGCCAGTGGGTCAATATTGGGGCCGAGAGCGGCAGCCAAAAAGTGCTCGACTCGATGAACAAGGATCAAAAGGCCGAGCAGATCGAGTGGGGGGTGCGCAATCTGGCCGAATACGCCCCGCACATCGAGGCCAATTTGAGCTTTATCATCGGCCTGCCCGAAGAAGATCCGCTGGAACGCCAGATCACCATCGAGTTGATTGACCGGCTGTGCGAGATCAACAAAAATGCCCGCTGCTCCGTCTGTGTTTACATGCCCTATCCCGGTACGCCGCTGTGGCCGGAGGCGCTCAAGCGCGGCTACACGCCGCCCGATAATCAGTGGGGCTGGACCGAGTTCGATCTCAACCGGGGCAACACGCCCTGGATCAGCGAAGAAGAAGCCCAAACTATGTGCGAGATCAACGATATTCTGTACGTGGGCCGCAGCCAGGGGCATTGGCTGCTGAAGCCCTACTATGGATTACTGCGCCGGCGCTGGCTCACCCAGAACTTTAAATTTTATTGGGAAGGCAAGCTCAAGCGGGCCGGAGCGCAGGTGGTCGAAAGTGTGGCCCCCTTGCGCGTTTTGCGTGACAAGTACGGCCACAAGTTGGTCACTTACAACGCCAATACCCACAAGAGCAAAATTGAGATGCATCAGGCGGCGGGTTAGGCAGTTCCAAGATTTAAATTCACCAAAACGTGTTGCGTCTTGCGTGTTCCGTCGGCTTTACCTCACGCAAGACGCAACACGAATATTGAGTAATTATTTTTTTGGAGTTGCCTTAAAATCTTCTGTCAGGAGAGCATCGGGGAGGGGGACAATGCACAACTTTGAGTATGATTTGGTTGTAATCGGCTCCGGCCCTGCCGGACAGCGAGCAGCCATTCAAGGAGCCAAATTAGATAAGCGGGTGGCCCTGGTGGAGCGCAAGGCGGTCATCGGTGGGGTTTGCATCAACACCGGGACGATTCCTAGCAAAACGCTGCGCGAGGCCGTGCTGCACCTGTCGGGCTACCGTGAACGGGGTCTGTACGGGGCGTCGTACACGGTCAAGCAAAATATTACGATGGATGACCTGCTCTTCCGCACCGATCACGTCATTCGCCACGAAATTGACGTGACTCGCCATCAACTCATGCGCAACCGGGTCGAGGTGCTGGCCGCCGAAGCCTCTTTTGTTGACCCGCACACCATCCGCCTGAATTATGTGGATGGGCGGGGGCTGCGAGATGTGACTACGGCCAATGTGGTGATTGCGACCGGCACCAACGCCACCAAAGATGAACATATTCCCTTCGATGAGCGGCGCATCTTTATCAGCGATGATATTTTGCGCCTGGACCGCCTGCCGCGCACCCTGACCGTCATCGGCGCGGGGGTGATCGGCTGTGAATACGCCAGCATCTTTGCGGCGCTGGGCGTGCGCGTTACCTTGATTGACAAACGTCCGCGTTTATTGCCCTTTGTGGACTCTGAACTGGTCGAAGCCCTGGCCTATCACCTGCGCCAGAATCGAGTCACGCTGCGGCTGGGCGAGGAGGTGGGTGGCATCGAGCCGTTTGAAGATGAGCACGGCGAGCGGGTGCGGATTCATCTGGTCAGTGGCAAGCAGATTGTCACCGAAAAAGCTTTGCACAGCATTGGCCGCACCGGGGCGACCCGCAAATTGAATCTTCCTGTGGCCGGGCTGGAGGCCGATAGCCGGGGCCGGCTCAAAGTGAACAGCCATTACCAGACGGAAGTGCCCCACATTTATGCGGTGGGCGATGTGATTGGCTTTCCCAGCCTGGCCTCCACCTCGATGGAGCAGGGCCGCCTGGCGGTTTGTCATGCCTTTGGCGTCGAAACCAACAGCGTGCCGGAACTGTTTCCCTACGGCATCTACACCATCCCGGAGATTTCGATGGTGGGCCGTAATGAGGAGGAATTGACCGAGCAGGGTATTCCCTATGAGGTGGGCAAGGCTCAGTACCGCGAGATTGCGCGCGGCCAGATCATCGGCGATAATACCGGGCTGCTCAAACTCATCTTCCACCTCGACACGCGCCAACTGCTTGGGGTGCATATCATCGGTGAAGGGGCCAGCGAATTGGTGCATATCGGCCAGGCTGTTTTGACTTTTGGCGGCAAGATTGAATACTTTGTCAATACGGTCTTTAATTATCCTACCCTGGCGGAATGTTACAAAACCGCCGCCTTTGATGGGATCAATCGCCTGGGGTGGTAAGGGGATTGCTGGTAAATAATCGTTTTTGACGGTCAAATCCGGTAAAATCTGGAAGGTTGGAAGGCTGGTAAATGCTGGCCAATCTTCCGGCCTTCCAATCTTCCAATCTTCCTGGATTATCGAGATTACTGATTTTGAAAATCAACGTTCATTATTCAGAGCCTCGATGAAAGCAGCCGGAACGGGGGCGATGGCGCGTGTGGCATAATTAAAGGCGACAAAGCCGGTTTCGGCCAGAGCCAGGATGCTGCCGCCTTTGGTAATCCGGTGAAAAATCCGAAAACTGCGGCGACTCAGTTCACCAATGTGGCTGTCAATTTGTAAACGGTCCAGCATAAAGCCTTCTTCCTTAAAATTGACTGCCAGATCGGCCATAATAATCCCGGTTTGGCCGTCGCCCAGGTTCATTTCACTGCACCCCAGCCGGTTCAGCAGGTTGATACGCGCCTCGTGCAGCAGGCCCACCAGGGCATCATTGCCCAGATGACCGCCGTAATTAATATCTCTGACTTGCAGCGTAACTTCGTAACAAAATTCGTAGTAAGGTTGTTCGTGGAGTTTTATACGTGGCATGGTCAAGCTCCGTTAAATATAGATATGGCGTAACTGCTCACCCCTCATGTCATTTCGAGACCGAAGGTCGAGAAATCTTCAAGACGCAACCCATGAAAGTAAGGTGTCGGGGATTTCTCCCTTCGGTCGAAATGACATGCCTGAGTAGTTGCGATATAGCGGGTAAAAAGTGAACCCTGAACTACAAAAATTAGAGGAGCTAAAACGAGATCAGCGTCCTGTGGCGGCCTCAGCACTGCCCTGGGTGGGCGGGCTTCTTTTTGTGGCGGTGCTGGCCGTGTTGTGGCTGCCCCTCTCCCGGATGGGAACTAATCCGGCGGCGATTCGAGCCTGGCTGGAGCAACTGGGGCCGCTGGCCCCGCTGGCTTTTTTTCTGCTCAATGTCATCCAGATTGTGGTCGCGCCGATTCCCGGCTACCCTGTCCAGGTGTTGGGGGGAATTCTGTTTGGCTTTGTTCCCGGTACCATTTACACCGTCGGCGGGATGGTGGCCGGCGGAACCCTGGCCGCCGGACTGGGGCGCTGGCTGGGCCGCTCCTGGCTGGAGCGGCGGCTGGGCGCGGACACCCTGGCCCACTGGAGCGACATCGCCCATATTAACTCGTTTTGGACGTGGTGGCTCATTCTGTTGATCCCCTTTGGCGATTTGCCCTACTTTTTTGCCGGGCTGACCAAAATTCGCCTGCGGACTTTTGCCCTGGCTATTTTAGCCAGTCGCGGCCCTTTCACCGCTTTATTGGTCTGGACCGGCAGCAGTGTGGCCGACCTGCCTTTGGGTTGGCTGACCGCTTTGACCGCGCTGATTGGCTTGGTCGTCATCGCCGGTTTCAGCCAGCGGGCCAGAATCGAAGCCTGGGCGCGGGCCTTTGTCGCTCGCCAGGCGAAGCAGAGTGAGGCGAGGGAACGATGACGCGAGGAGGCGAGGAGACGAGGATAGAAGATAGAGGATAGAAGATAGAAGATAGAGGATAGAAGATGGAAGATAAAGGGTAATCTTCCTAACCACCTTCAATCTTCTATCTACCATCTACTATCTTTGTATTCGTGTCTTCGCCTCACGTGTCGCCGCCTCCTCGTCTCACCCCAGGTAGGCCAACACCCCTTTTGCTACAATCCCCAAACCTAAAACGGTGACAATCACGGCGCTGGCCAGGGGCAGCCATTTTTGCCAGCGTCCCCCCACGCCGCCCAGCCGTTCCAGCAGCGACTTTGACCGGACCAGCAAAATGCCAATCACAATCAACACCGCCGCCAGACCAAAGCTAAAAGCCACAATCAAGCCCAGGCCCAGCAAAATCCGGTTGAGGCCAATAGCAATCAGCATCACCCCCAGCGCCTCCGGGCAGGGAACCAGCCCGCCGGAGATGCCCAGGGTGAGCAGATCGGCCAGAGTGACTTTTTCCGGCAGGTGATGGGTATGATGATCGTGTTCATGGAGGTATGAGTGACCGTGAGGATGGTCGTGGGGATGATGATGGTGATGATGATGATGATGTTCCTCGGCTGGCGTATGCCAGCGGCTGCGTAAAAGACGGAGACCGAGGATCACCACCAACAAACCCGATAAAACTTCCAGCGCCGGGACCAGCAGATTGGGCACGATGAATTGGCTGGCCAGCAGGGCCAGCAGGCCAATGGCAATCACCGAGGCGGTGTGGGTAAAGGTGACAATACTCCCCAGCACAACAGCATGGCCGGTAGTACCCCGGCTACCAATCAAATAGGCAGCTACCAGCGTTTTGCCGTGGCCGGGGGTGAGCGCATGCAGTCCGCCCAACAGCGCCGCCAGCCCCAAGGCCGCGATCATCAGCAGCGGCGATAGATTGGCTTCGTAGAGGTAGCCGGTGAGCTCTTTCTGGCCTGCCGGTAAGCCGGTGGGAACTTCGCTTTGAAGTAACACATCATCAGGGCGGGCGTCTGTGACAGCAGGCGCATCAGGGTTGATGGCGTAGTCTGCCCGCAAACTGCTCTGGAACACGTCGCGTTCCTGCGCCCCAATGTTAACCCAGCGGGCTTCGTCGCTGATGGCGTTGACCAAGTACACGCTGATATCAGGCTGGTAATTGTTTTTGTAGTAAAGCTGGTGCGGGCCGCGATGATCGGGGGGCAGGTCGGCAATCAGCTCAAAGCGAATCAAGCCCGTTCCGGCTCGCAATTCCAGGGGGGTGGAAAATTCAAAGTCGGTGGGGATGACGGCTACCGGTTGGCCGTCAATTTCAAAAACAATATCTTGAAGAAAGCGTTCGGCGTAAGCCTGGCTCTCCCTCTCAGAAATCTGGTCGTCCTGATTAGAATCAACCAGGGCCAGAATACGGGGCGCAATTAGAAGGCCAGGGTACTGCTCAATTTGTAGGGTGATCCGGTGAGGGCCGACCACCACATAAGTAACTTGATAGAATTCGTCCAGGGGATGCGCGGCGGCCATCGGGGAGCATGCCAGCCACGCCAAAAGCAAACTTATCAGGTTGAACCAGATAAGGAACCGGGATTTCATAAGCAACGATTTTAAGGGCAAAAGGGTCTCTCGTCAACTGGTTTGGCGTTTGATATGTTTTACCTGTCAAAGTGGTCGAATTTAGGTTAAAAAACCCTTGACACTGCCTATTCCTTTGTGCTATTCTTCTCTGTAGCTTTTTTACTTTAAATAATGTGGAGGCATTTGGGTGCGACGCGAGCGCGTATCTGACGACATTTATGTTTTTACCAGTGAGCTGTATGCCCAGGTAACAGCTTCAGCGGTAGTAACCAAAGAAGGGCTTGTGGTGATAGATACCCTTCCTTTCCCCATTGAAACACGGGAGATGATCGAGTATCTGCGGGCCTTGGGCCAGGGGCCGATCAAATATCTGGTTAATACACATTGGCACGGCGACCATACCAACGGCAATTATCTGTTTGATGATACCGTCGAGTTGGTTTGTCATCGCCGCTGCCAGCAGTTGATGGAGGAACTGGGTCAGGCCGCTCTGGACGATTCAAGGGAAAATACACCGCTGCTCGATGAGGTCATTATCCGTGTGCCCGATATTGTTTTTGATGAGGGCGATTTGGTCTTGCATGTCGGCAATAAATCCATTGAAATGACTCTCACGCCCGGCCACACGCTGGACTCGACCATTGCTTATGTGCGCGAGGATAAAGTGCTGCTGGCCGCCGACACCGTGATGCCGGTGCCTTATTTTGTATGGGGCAGCCGCCACGACTTCAAAAACTCGCTTAAATTCTTAAAAGAATACAACCTGGAAAGTATCGTCCAGGGACACGGCGAAGTGTTACTGCGGGGTGAGATTCCCGCCTCTCTGGAATCGAGTATCCGTTATCTGGACCTGTTGGAACAAAAGGTGACGGAGGTGGTTGAAAAGGGCAAAAGTAAAGACGCACTCGAAAAGCTAACCATTGATCGCTGCGGCAAAAGCCGCATCCCCCTCAACGGTTTGGTGCAAGACCTGCATCGAGCCAATGTTTATGCTATTTTTGATGAATTGACCGGCGCGAACCGGGTAGAATGAGGCGAGGATACGGGAGGCGAAGAGGCGAGGAAATGTCTTTTTTCGCCTCCTCGCCTCACTTCCCCTCGCCTCTTCAGTCGCTGACTCGTTTGATTTTAGCCCCTAATTCTAACAATTTCCCTTCGATATTCTCATAACCCCGGTCTATCTGGCCGATGTTGTGAATCACAGTCTGGCCTTCGGCGCAGAGGGCGGCGATGAGCAGGGCAATCCCGGCGCGGATGTCGGGGCTGGAGATGCCCTGGCGGTCGCCGCGCAAGGTGCTGGGGCCTTGCACCAACGCCCGGTGCGGGTCGCACAAAACAATGCGCGCGCCCATGCTAATCAGCCGGTCTACAAAGTAAAGCCGGCTCTCGTACATTTTTTCGTGAAAGAGCACGGTGCCGGTAGCCTGAGTTGCGGCAACCAGGGTGACGCTCATCATATCGGCGGGAAAGGCCGGCCAGGGGGCGTCGTCAATTTTGGGGATGGCATTGCCGATATCCGGCATTACCACCAACAGTTGATTATCGGGCAAAAAGAGGTCATGGCCGCGAACTTCGGGCACAATCCCCAGCCGCTCGTAGACCATAAGCGTCATCCGCAAATGCTCTGGGGCGGCATTTTTGATCAGAATTTCCCCCCTGGTAACAGCAGATAAAGCGATGAAACTGCCAATCTCCAGATAATCCGGCCCCAGGGTATATTCAACTCCATTCAACGATTTGCCCCCTTGAATCGTTAGCGTATTTGAGCCAACCCCGCGAATATCGGCTCCCATCTGGTTGAGCATGTGGCACAAATCCTGCACATGCGGCTCTGAGGCCGCATTGCGGATAATAGTTTCGCCTTCGGCCCGCACCCCGGCCAGGATGGCATTTTCGGTGGCGGTTACGCTGGCTTCATCCAGCAAAATATCCTGCCCACGCAACTCAGGGGCGGTTAAAACAAAGTTACCATTATACTCAAACCTGGCTCCCAGGGCTTGCAGGGCCATAATGTGGGTGTCTACCCGCCGCCGGCCAATCTGGTCGCCGCCAGGCTGGGCTAACCTGACCTCACCTTCGCGGGCCAGCAGCGACCCCATCAGCACCAGCGCCCCCCTGATTTTGGCAAAGCGGGTGGGGTCGGGGGTGGTGGTGCGCAGTTTACCGGCGCGCAGGGTGACATTGTGCGCGTCGTGCCGCGTCACTTCGACGCCCAGATCTTCCACTATATTGAGCATGGTGCGCACGTCGCCAATGTTGGGGAGATTGCGCAAAGTAACCGGCTGGTCGGTTAGCAGGGCGGCTGAGATGAGGGGAAAAGCCGCATTTTTATTGCCGCTGGGGGTCACAACCCCTTCCAGTGGCGCATTTCCTTCGATGATAAACGATTCCATAAGTTTATGTTTTGCCTGTGCTTAAAGTAGATGGGTCGGAACTTTTAGCGCCGACCCTTATAGAAGTTGAGCTTGGTGGGAAAGGTTTGCTCCTTTTTTAGGGTAGCACACTTGAGTAACCGGAGACGGACGGTCTGCCGCCGCCTGACCCACACGCAAACAACGCCTAAACTGTCGTCTGGCTGACGAGATTACCCGTCTACGCTTACCTTAATCACATCACCCACTTGTAATCGCAGGGACTGGGCGGCGTTGCCGTTGCGGATGGCAATTTCAATATGGTCGCGGCTGCTGCCGGTGTAGGCCAGCAGTTGACCTTCGGCGACATCGGCAAAAGTGGCCTGGAGAGATTTGATCACGTGCGGACCAATGGTAAAGGTAATTTGTTCGGGGTCGGCAATATCGTGACGGGTAAGATTGAGAATCAGATTGCCAAAATGGTCAACATGGATGATCTGGGCCTCTGAGTTTTGGATTTTGGGGCCGAGTTCCAACCGAACCAGGTTGATGGCGCGCGGACCAAACTGGCTTAGCGGTACGCCGTTGGCTAGATGCGCTGCGGCCGGCGCAAACACATCCCGGCCGTGGAAGGTGGCGCTGACACGGGGTAACTGGTAGTCGCTGTTGGTCAGTGTCACCGCTTCCAGTACGTTGACCGGTTCGGCAGCCAGAGCCAAGCTAAACACACCGTTATCGGGGCCAACAAAAATGCCATGACTGGTGCGGACGGCAATTGCGCGCCGGTTGCTGCCCACGCCGGGATCTACCACCACGCAGTGGATGGTATGGGTGGGGTAGTAACTAAAAGCCTGATACAACACAAAGGCCGCGCGGCGAATATCTTGCGGTGGAATTTGATGGGAGATGTCTACCAAGCTGGCTGTGGGGCAAATAGATAAAATGACCCCTTGCATGGCCCCAACATAGCCATCCTGCCGGCCAAAATCGGTGGTCAAGGTGATAATTGGTTTGAGGTTTCGTTCCACTAAACTAGGCATCATCCCACTGATCCTTCCCTCGGCTGGCTATTGTACGCCTGCGCTCAGGAAGCGTCAAAAAATTGGGATTCTGCCGGGGGCGTTACAGAATTTGGCGGTAGACAGCCCCAGGCAGGTTAATCTGGCGCTGGCAGGCCGCGCAGGTCAGGTTGACCGTATCCTGAACGTCGCTGGGAGAGACCTCAGCCGGTGGAAGACGTTGCCCGCATGGGCAGACAAAGCCGGTTAAACGGGCCGGATTGCCATAAGCCAGGCCATAAGCAGGAATGTTGCGGGTAACCACCGCGCCCGAACCAATAATGGCCCATTTGCCCACGCTGACGCCGGGCAGGATAACCGCTCCCCCGCCAACCCCCGCTCCATAGCCAATATAGGTTGGGCTAACTTGCCAGTCGGCGTCGGATTTGAGCGCGCCGTCGGGGGTAATGGCGCGCGGATTTTTGTCGTTGAGAAGCATTACCCCCGGCCCCAAGAAAACGCCTTCTTCGAGGGTAGCGCCGTGATAAACAAAAACCCCATTTTGCAGTTTGCAGCGGTGGCCAATGACCACGTCAAAATCAATATAAACGCCCTTGCCGATAATGCACTGGTCGCCAATTTTGGCTCCCCGGCGGATCTGGGCTTGATGCCAAACTCGCGTTCCGGCGCCGATGGTGGCTTCGGGGGCTACTTCGGCGGTTGGATGAATGTAAAAACTCATTTATCGCTCCAAAAACAGGAGTGCAGAGCAAGCCCTGCACTCCTGTTCATTCTTAATATCGAGAGTGATTAACAGCAATAATTTAGTGCGCCCCTCTGCCGAATAAAACAGAGGAAATGGTCCACCAGATGATAAGCAAGTCAAGCTTTAAGCTTTGTTTTTCAACATATTCAATATCATACTCAACAATTCGATCAAAGCTGATACAACTTCGACCGCGCACCTGGGCCAGCCCGGTGATACCGGGGAGAACTTCGAGACGTTCTTTGTGCCAGCCGCGATACTCTTCAACTTCCCAGACAACATTGGGCCGAGGACCGATTAGGCTCATTTCGCCCCTGAACACATTGATCAATTGGGGCAGCTCATCAAGGCTGGTTTTACGCAGGATGCGGCCCACAAAAGTAACTTCACTGGAGTTGAAAGGCTTGAAAATTTTCTGACCCTCTTCTTTGGCCGTTCCGTTAACAAATGCCTTCATAAACAGTTGATGTGCGTCTTTATTAAGGTTTTGATGCATAGTGCGGAACTTAATCATCTTGAAGACACGTCCGCCTTTGCCAACTCGATCTTGAACAAAGAAAATGGGGCCGGGTGTGTCAAGTCGAATAGCCAAGGCAATGATGAGACCGAGGGGAACCAGAATAGGAATCAGAAACAAGCACAAAATAAGTTCAAAACATCGTTTGGCAGTTTTGTAATAGGGCCTATACAGTTTTACAGAGGTTCGTTCAAGAACCATCCAACTCATAGTCTTATATCCCCCAGGTTTTGTGGAGTCGTAACTTGTTTGGGAGTTGCAAGAACTCGATCAGGCGGCTGGGCGTTCTTTAAGGCCATTTCTACCAGACTTTCAAAAGTCATGGCTTCACCGGGGAAGTTTGCCGTGCCAACCTGTAATTGAATTTTAAGATGCTCTTTGACTGCGCTTTGCAGTTTTTGAGCAACTTGGTCGGCTTCTTCAGCGGTAATTTCAGGCAAAACCAGGATAAAATTGTTGTCACGTAGGGCAATGGTTTCGAAGTCGTGAATATTATTATCTAGAATTCGGGCTATCCCAGCCAGTACATATTGACGCATCATGGCGTGCTGCACTTCTTTGACCATTTGAGGCAGCAATACGTTTATATCACTTTCTTCAACTTTGAGCGCAATCACAGCTAGAGGCCGGTGATAACGGCGGGCACGTTTCACTTCACGGTACATAGGGCCTTGTCCCTCGGAGAAGGGTCGAGGTAACCTTCCCACATACCCAAAAGTGATATTGGCGATAACACTCTCAAATTCTTGTAACCCGTATTGAATTTGTCGAGCCAACAAACCGGTTATGATAATAGCGCTAACTTGAGTAACTGTGATGGGTAGGGCAAAACCTGTAAATAAATTATCATACCAGTAGCCCCGCTCCATAAAAACTCTAAACCCAAGAAATAAGGAAATTGAGGTAACTAATAAAATTAAGAAAGAAGTCCGCTGCAATCTTGGTAGAGCTAACGTAACTGCCACCAGCAGGGCAACAAAAATATAAGTATAAAATCGAATGTTAATCGGTGAATTAATGCGTTCAACGTTAAAGAAGAAAATGAGCCATACAATTAGCACCGTTGTCCAAAGTCGTAAACTTTTCATAAATAGTATGTTTTAGACTAGAAATTTAATTTTCCTTTTGAAATGATCTGGAACTTAAATTTGGGAGTTAGGAGACAGGGATAATATCCCCCTAAAAATTCTCTGACAGGGCATTACTCTCATTAAACTCTAGAATACTTAGAACTTAACAAGAAATTAATAGGAGAAAAGTTAAAAATCAGGGAGGTACTTAACTCTGATAAATATTAAATTCTTAAAAATCGTTTCTACGACAATTATATTATCATGAAGAAGTTTGAATTTTGTTTGAGTCTTTACGCAATTTTTACTTCAACATAAGGGCCGTTTCAAGCAAAAAGAGGCGCAACAGACACCGTTGCGCCTCTTTTTAAGAGCAATCTGATTTATAGCATCATATCGGGCAAATCTTCCAATGCTTCGGCAAAGACCGGGCTGTCAAGTAAAGGCAGCCCTTTAATCTCTCGTACCCGGTTTTCGATGGCAAACATAAGCTGCGGGTTAGCCTCAAGGTAAGTTTTGGCGTTTTCGCGCCCTTGAGCCAGGCGATGTTCGCCGTAAGAATAAAATGCGCCCCGTTTTTCGACAATGTTCTCTTCCGTGGCGATGTCCAGAATATCGCCCGCTTTGGAAATGCCCTGGTTGTACATAATGTCAAACTCACAGGTGCGGAAGGGCGGCGCAACCTTATTCTTTTTGATCGTCACTTTGGTGCGGTTACCGATAACATCGCCGCTGTCTTTAATGGCCTCGGTGCGGCGAATATCTATCCGGACAGAGGCATAAAAACGCAGGGCCATCCCGCCGGTGGTGGTTTCGGGGTTGCCAAACATCACCCCAATCTTTTGGCGCAGTTGGTTGGTAAAAATCAGCAGACAATTACTTTGGCTGACAATGGCGGCCAGTTTGCGCAAAGCCTGGCTCATCAAACGAGCCTGCAACCCCATGTGCGAGTCGCCCATTTCACCTTCAATTTCCGCTCGCGGAACCAGCGCCGCCACACTATCAACCACCACTACATCTACAGCCCCGGAGCGCACCAATGCTTCGGTAATTTCTAAGGCCTGTTCACCCGTATCCGGCTGCGAGACATACAGGTCGTCAATATTAACGCCGCATTTTTCGGCATAGCTGGGATCGAGGGCGTGTTCCACATCCACAAAGGCGCAGACGCCGCCCATTTTTTGGGCTTCGGCAATAATGTGCTGGCAGAGCGTTGTTTTCCCCGAACTTTCCGGGCCATAAATCTCAACCACTCGCCCCCGCGGGACGCCGCCGACGCCCAGCGCAATATCCAGCGACAAACAGCCGGTCGGGATCGTTTCGATGTTCAACTCGTTGCGTTCCCCCAGGCGCATAATTGCCCCCTCGCCAAAGCGCTTGCGTAAGTCTCCCAAGGCGGCCTCTAATGCTTTCCCTTTACCATCATTTTCTTTAACCTTGGCTACCACGTTTTTGTACCTCCACTTTGAATAGAATATTTGTTCTGGTAGAATGGGACTATTGTAGCACAAGTGTTCTAAAAAGTCAATAAAGAAATGAGGTTTTTTGGCAGAATTTTAACAGCGCAATACAATTTGGCAGATTGGATACCGCTTAATCCGGCCCTCCAATCCTCCAGAAGAATTATCTGTTTTGAAAATCAAAATTGACTGTACGGCTATGTTTCAGATGAAGTGAGGATAAGTTCAATGCTCAAAACCCACCCCGTTATCGCTGCCGAGCTGCGTATTTCTCCCAAATGGATCACCGCGATGTTGGTCATATCCGGTTTGATTCTGACGCTGTTGAGTGATATACAAACCGATTTAGGGTATCAGATCCAAATTCGACTATTCGGGCTGTTGCTCTACGTCGGAGCAATCACAATTTGGCTGCTCGACCGGAATAAATTTGAGTTGGGGCGTTGGCTCATGCTCAGCCTGCTAATTGCCTTGATTTGTGTAGGGTTTTACCGGCTAAACGTGCCTGAAATCTTGTTCTTGATGATTCTACCCGCCACTGTGGCTGCGGTACTGATTGGTCTTCCGGCGGCCTTGATCACAGCAATTGGCGAAACAATCCTTTTACTCCTGTTGAGCTATACTATGGCGGCGCTAAATCCGGCTTCAACGGTTATTGCGCTCATCGGCATTTGGGGGATGTTTGGGGTCATGTTAGCCCTTTATCACAGCATTTATCAAAACATCACGCCGCTCTGGGAACATTTTCAACATGCCCAAAATGCCCTGGCTGAAGCCCATACCCGCAAGGCCGAACTGGAGCAGGCCCTGGACGACCTGGCCCATGCCAATCGAGAATTAACCTTGCTCAGCGAGAAGTTGGCGGCAATGCGACTGGTGGCCGAAGAAGCCCAAAAAACAAAAGGCGCCTTTGTGGCTAAAGTGAGCCATGAATTTCGCACCCCCTTAAATATGATTATAGGGCTGACTGATCTTTTAATGAGCAAACCGGCCATTTATGGGGGGCAACTTTCAGCGGCGCTGCTGGAAGATTTAAGTATTGTTCATCGCAACTGTGAACATCTCTCCAAAATGATCAATGATGTTTTAGACCTCAGCCGAATAGAAATGGGACATCTGACCCTGCACCGGGAATGGGTCAATTTAGCCGAGTGTGTGGATAGCGCGGTCATCATCGTGCGCCCGATGCTGGAGAAAAAGAAACTCGATTTACGCCTCATGATTCCCGAAGATTTACCGGCCGTCTATTGTGACCAAACTCGCATCCGGCAGGTGATTCTCAACCTGGTCAGTAATGCTGTCCGCTTTACCGACCGCGGCGAGATCACGGTCCAGGCGCTACCCCAATATCACCATGTTATTGTCAGCGTCGCCGACACCGGCCCGGGTATTTTACCCAAAGACGCCGATATTATTTTTGAACCATTTTACCAGGGTACAAGTGATCCCTGGCGCGATCAAGGAGGCAGTGGCTTAGGGTTAAGCATCTGCAAACAATTTGTAGAGCTTCATAATGGCGAGATTTGGCTTGAAAGCGAACCAGGGGTTGGGACGACATTTTTCTTTAAGCTGCCTATTTCGCCGCCCTTGCCCCCTCAAGCCAGACCAGGGCGCTGGATTAGCGAAAATCGGATCCGATCTGAACGATCGGCTAAATCCAGAGTCTCGCCTCTACCCCTTAAACATCGTGTTCTGATTTGCGATGAAACCGGCAATCTTTATCCTTCGCTTACCGCCTATGCCGACGAGATTGAATTTATTGATACCCGTAATCCGGCCCAGGCTGCTCAAGAATTGAGTGCAAAAACAGCCGATATCATTATGCTTAATGCTGACTCAACCAATAATCTCTGGTCGCTGCTTAAACAATTAGAGACAGCTATCCCCGATACGCCGATCATTGCCGGCTCGTTTACCACTCCGATAAATCAGGCCTTAAAAGCGGAGGTGGCCGATTATTTGGTAAAACCGGTCACCCGTACCGATTTGATTAAGGCTATCACTGCCGTTGATCGCCCCATAAAAAAGATTTTAATCGTTGATGATGATCCCGATCTACAGGTGCTAATTACCCGCATGTTGACCACCGATGAGAACTCCTTTGAAGTTACGGTCGCCTCAAATGGGCTGCAAGCGCTCAATGAATTGCGCTGCCAACCCGCTGATCTTATCCTGATGGATATAGCCATGCCTGATTTGGACGGCTGGCAAATGCTGGAGCTTAAAAATCAGGATGAGACCCTTAGAGACATTCCGGTGATTATCATCTCGGCCCAAGATGCCACCCATCAGCCGCCCACCAGCCCGATTTTGTTAGCGACAATAGGACCAGGCTTATCCATTGGAAAATTTTTACGCTGTTCTCTTGAACTTTCAAACCTCATGCTGCAACCCGCCGATAGCTTGATCTAAGGCCTGGATAAACTGCTGATACCCCACCGGTTTAGGCACATACAGCGTGGCCCCCAACGCCAACGCTAACTTTTCTCTTCTCACAACCGAACAGACAATAATGGGCACAGTTTTTGTGGCCGGATGCTGGCGTAGTTGGGTCAAAAGTTCCCAGCCGTTGCTATCCGGCAGCATCACGTCCAATACAATCAGATCGGGGGGAGAATGGTCAACCCATTCAAAAACACGTTGACCTTCCGCTACATGGATAATTTCGTACCGCGTGCCCAGTGTATACCGGCGATAAAAATGAACCAGGTCCGCATTGTCATCCACCACCAGTACTGCAACTTTATGGGCAGCAGGTAATCGTAATTCAAAAGAAATAAGCTCATCTTCGGTGCGGACTCGGCTTGAACCGCCGACAATATTAAGAATCTCCTCAATAAAATCGCTATAAAGCGGTTTATCGCTCATCACCGGCTGGCCGGTGATGATAATTTTAATGTCGTTATCTTCCTTTTCCGCCTGGAGGGTAATTTGCCCCAACGACATCTGCTGCGCTAACTTTTCGATGGCCGTTACCAGGATTTGATTGAGTACGGAAGGATGAACTGTTACCGCCAGATTCGCCTCCTCAAGTTCTACCTTCAACCTGATACTATTTTCTGGGAATAGAACGCCGGTCAGTTTGGCGGCGCTGGCTACCGCCGCTTCAAGCTCAGTCACCAGGCCGGGGGCGCTTCTTTGTAAAGAGACTAACTCTTGTCGCACCTGGGAACGCCAGGCTGTCGATTCACCCTCCGGCGCGGCTGGCTCAGGCCATTGGCTATCGTTTTGAGCGGCTGTTCCGCCGGGCAGAGTTTCACTATGGTTTTGCTCCCAAAGTCGTCGGGCTAACATGGCCACCGCATGCTGTTGCTCGCGCCGGATGTGGCGCAGGGAGAGGTTCAAGGCTTCAGCCGTCTCTTCTTGCGTCAGTCCCTTGATATAACGATAGGATAACAGTTCATACAAGCGTCTTATTCGGGCAAAAGGCGGAGTCTCTGGCGCAGGCTCAAAACGCTTAATCTCCTGTACCAGCGCAGCCTGAAGCGCTTCTACACCCCGTTGTGGCTCACAACCCATCATGGTCCAGAACTGCTCATGCGGGTGGTAGGCCGGATCATAAAGATGGGACAGCGCCTCGCGCAAATGGTGCTCAAATTCTTCCAAAGTCACTAATGTCCTCTTTTTGTCCTCAAGGTGTCCGGTTGACACCCTTGCCTATAAGCTTTATCAGTAGTATATTATCATAATGTTGAGCAAAGATTTGCGCAAAACATTTAGTTACTACTCACCTCATATCATTTCGAGACCGAAGGTCGAGAAATCTCAAGGACGCAACTGTTAAAAGCAAGGTATTGAAGATTTCTCCCTGCGGTCGAAATGACATGCCTGAGCAGTTGCCAACATTTTGTTTAATGGAGTAAAAATGTCTTTATTAGCCTCTGATAACAAAGCAATAATTGTGGCCATGGATCATGCCCGGACGCATGGCTTTATCGAAGGTCTGGAAGACCCCGGTAAAGTCATTGATGAAGTCGTCGCTGCCGGTGTTGATGGCGTTATGACCACTTTTGGCGTGATAAAACGCTATCGTGATAAACTGATTGGACGCATTCCCACTACCCTCCGCCTCGATGGCGGCCCCAGTTTGTATAATCAGGATTGGCTGGCTTACACCGAGTGGAGCCTGCTGCATACTATCGAAGATGCGCTTCTTCTCGGTGTGGATGGCGTGGTACTAATGGCCTTTGTCGGCATCCCGGTCGAATTGGAAACTTACCGGCTTGTCTCTCGAATTTCAGCCGAATGTCTGAAAGCCAATCTGCCCTTGATGGTCGAAGCCCTGCCTTGTCCCAGCCCGCGTATCCCCGATGCCAAATCGCCCGAAGCGATGGCAGCGGCGGCGCGCTTGGGCTTTGAGCATGGCGCTGATTATATCAAAAGCTATTACACCGGCACTGCCGAGGGCTTCCGGCAAGTGGTCAATAACTGCCCGGTCCCGGTCTTGATTGCCGGCGGCCCCAAAGTGGATACCAATCGAGAAGTCTTGCAGCAGGTGGCCGGGGCAATGGAAGCGGGCGCCGCCGGGGTGGTCTTTGGCCGCAATATCTGGCAGAGCGGCCAAACCCGGCAAATGGTCAGCGCCCTGCGTCACATCATCCACGAGAACGGTTCGGTTAGCGAGGCCGTGCGCCATCTGAAAGATTAAGATATGAGAGCGTTCGGTAATTCAATGGCTGCGAATTCATTCGCAGCCTGAGATGAGAAACGTGTTAAAAACACGTTATTCGGAGGCAAATTAACCTGTTTCAACAGGTTTTTCATAGCAGCGACCGAATTCATTCGGTTGCCATAGGCGATGCTCTCGATATAGATAACCTCTCTTTTTCTTGTGCCCACGCTTCGCATCACGCGAAGCGTGGGCACAAGAAAAACCTGAATCTCCAATCTCTACTGCCAGTTTGATCTTTGAAAGGAGGTGGTTAAAAAATCACACCAGTAGAAGGTCTTAGCTAAAGAGTAGTTTTTAATCGTTCCTTTATATTCTCACTGTGGAGGAGAAAAACTATGTTGTTTCGAAAAAAATTTACTCTTTTTGTATTGTTGGTTCTGGCCGCCTTACTGATCGCCTCCTGCGGCGCTCAACAACAGGCCCAGCAAGCAGCGGAAGAAGCCCAAAAAGCGGCGGAAGAGGCGCAAGAGCAGGTAGACGCTGCCGCTGAAGAAGCTCAAAAAGCAGCCGAAGAGGCTGCCGAGCAGGTTGAAGCCGCCGCTGAAGAAGCTCAAAAAGCAGCCGAAGAGGCCGCCCAGCAAGCTGAAGAGGCTGTAGCCGAAGCCACCGAAGCGGTTGCTGAAGCGACTGAAGAAGCCGGCCCGGTGGTAGATGAAGGCCAGGCGGCTGAATCCGTCCAGGCCGGTGATCTGGTTCCCCCGGTAGTGGCGACACCCTGCGCGGGTGATGGCTGTCTCTTTAAGGACCAAACCGTCACCGTGATTGTCAACACCGCCGGTGAAAAAGGCCCCATCTCCGGCCCCTTCTACGAAGTTCGCGACGAGTTTGAAGCGGCTACCGGCGCTAAACTGGAAATCGTCGAAGTCCCCTTTGCCGAACACTTCCCCAAACTGCTTACCGATATGACCACCGGAACGGGTGAATATGACACCTCCATCGCCGGCGCGTGGTGGCTGGGTGACCTGGTCGCCGGTGACTTTATCATTCCCTACGACGATTATTACAATGACCCCCGTTTCCCCAAATGGGATATTGAAGACGTCCAGCCCGGCCCCCGCGCTCTGTTGGAATACGGCGGCAAAAAATATATGGTCGCCAACGACCACGACGGCCAGGTGATGTACTATCGCCGTGACTTGCTGGAAGACGCCGAGCATCAAGCCGCTTTCAAAGAGAAATATGGCTATGACCTGGGTGTTCCCAAGACCTGGCAGGAATTCCGCGATGTGGCCGAATATTTCAACGGCAAAGACCTGAACGGCGATGGTACCCCCGACTCTGGCCTGACCATGCACCTGAAGGTGGGCGGCCAGGGCATGTTCCACTTCATGTCCTTCTCGGCGCCGTTTGTGATTGGTCCCGACAACCCCAAACTCTACTGGTTTGATCCCGAAACCATGAAACCCCTGATGGACAGCCCCGGTCACGTCAAAGCGATGGAAACCCTGGTTGACCTGATCCAGTTTGGCCCCGAAGCCATGATGGGCTGGAGCCTGGGCGAAAGCTGGGACTACTTCCTGCGTGGGCAAGCGGCTCTAACCTTTACCTGGGGCGACCTGGGCGCTCTGGCCCAACAAGAAGGCAGTGCAGTGACCGGCAAAACCGGCGCCGCCCCTATGCCCGGTACCATGGAATATTACAACATCAGCACCGGTGAGTGGGTCAAAACCGATGAACCGAACATGGTCGGCAACACCACCGGCGGTTCCTGGGCCGGCGTCATCTCCAAATTCTCCGATGCCCCGGAAGCCACCTACTACCTGTTAGCTTTGATGGCGACCAAAGAAAAATCGTCGGTTTATGCTGCGCGTGGTTGGGACGGCGCTGACCCTGGCCGCTTTAGCCACTACCTGCCGCCCGAAGGCACCGCCAAGATTGAAGATTACCTGGCCGCCGGTTGGGATGAACAGGACATTAAAGATTACACCAAAGCCTATTTCGACAACTTTAGCGCCGAGCAGCAGTTCCCCTACCTGCGTATCCCCGGTACCTTTGAATACTGGACCGCGCTGGATATCCACCTGTCCGAAGCCGCGACCGGCCAATCTAGCCCCGAAGAAGCCTTGAAAGCCACCGCCGCCGATTTCGAGCAGATCACCGACCGGTTGGGCCGCGATCAACAGTTGGAAGTCTATAAAGCTTCGTTGGGCTTTGAATAATTTAGAAGTTACACAGTTCTAGGTAGGTTAGCCCCTTGTGGACGGGCATAAAGCCCTAAACTACAGCCCAATTGTGTACCTCATATAATTTACGATTTTGTTAGGAATGTGCTAAACTTTGGAGTGCGGATAATTATCCGCACTCCAAAAAATAATGGAGGCAGTCTCGTCTCCAAACTTTAATCTCGTTCCCAAACTTACCCGCAGCGCGGGAACGAGATTACAAGAACGAGATTGCCAAGAATCTGCCTACCCATAAAGTAGCAGGAGGGTTTTACAGTGGCGTCAATACCCGACCAGCTAAAATTGCAAGAAGCGCAGGGTCAAAAACAGGGAGTTGCCAAACGGGGGAACCGTGAGGACAGCACCAAATATGTTTTTTTACTGCCGGCCGTTGTCTGGATTGTTATCTTCACCATTTTTCCCCTGCTGTATGCTATTTATACCAGCTTTTTCAGCTTCCGCTACGGTAAAATAAATCAGTTTATTGGCCTGGGCAATTTTGGCCGTCTCTTTACCGATGCTAACCTACATGGCGCGCTCTGGATAACCATAACCTTTGTGGCCGTCACCGTTACCGTGGAGATGCTGCTCGGTTTTGGCCTGGCTCTCATCTTTAACCGTGAAATTTGGGGTAAAAATGTGTGGCGGGCCGTGATGACCTTGCCTTTGTTCGCCACCCCGGTAGCGATGGGTTATCTGGGTATTACCTTATTTTATGAAACCAATGGGCCGGTTAACGCCCTGATCGCCGCTCTCGGCGGAACGCCTCCCCCCTGGTTATCCAACCCCACCTGGGCTCCCATCGCGGTGATGCTTATTGACATCTGGCAGTGGACCCCCTTTGTTTTTCTGGTCGCCCTGGCCGGGTTGCAAGGACTGCCCGAAGATATCTATGAAGCCGCCAAAGTAGATGGCAGTTCCGGCTTTCAACTCTTTCGGCACATTACCCTGCCGCTGATGGCCCCCATCCTCTGGCTTATTTTGCTGCTGCGGCTGGTCGAAGCCTTCAAGGTGTTTGATATTCCCTCCAGTTTAACGTTGGGCGGCCCCGGCCGCGCCACCGAAGTCTACAGCCTCTTTACCTACCGCACGGCCCTACGCTTCTTCGACCACGGTTATGCAGCTACCCAGGGTTTTCTGTTGCTGATTATCGTCAGCATCATCATTTCATTGCTCTTTGGTCGGATTCGCAGTTTGTACGAAGTTTCGAGGTAGAGCTATGGCGCAACGACAAACCTCTCTGGCAGGCAAGCTTGTTTATACTATCATTGTGGTGATTGCTCTCTTTTGGGTAGCCTTTCCTTTTTATTGGGCTTTTATCAACTCCATTAAAAAGCCGGCTGAAACGTTTCGTCCTACCTGGATTCCTATCCTCCAATTTGCCCCCACCCTCGAACACTGGACCTCGGAATTAGCCATTCCTGAAACCCAACATGCCATTCTTAACAGCACCATGATTGCCATTGGCGCGGCTACCCTGTCCACTATCCTGGGGACTCTGGCGGCCTATGCTTTGGCTCGTTTTCAGTTTAACCGGCCCAGCAACGGCGGCTTGACCAGTTGGTTTCTCTCACAGCGCATTATGCCGCCCGTTTTATTTGTCATCCCCTTCTTTTTGATTATGCGCCAGATCAATCTACTGGATACGGTTTGGGGTTTGATTTTGCTCAATGCCACCTTCACCCTGCCCCTGCCGGTCATTATCCTGAGCCAGATGTTCCGCGAACTGCCCTCCGAATTGGAGGAAGCCGCTCGTGTAGACGGCGCGTCCCGCATGCAAGCCTTTTTCCAGGTGGCCCTGCCTCTGGTGGCCCCCGGCTTGGTTGCCGCCTGGATTCTGTGCCTGGCCTTTAGCTGGAATGAGTTCCTCTTTGCCCTCTCGCTCACCAACAAATCGGCCATCCCTATGCCGGTCATCATCGCCGGGGCTGAACACACGCGCGGCGTCCAGTTCCACTACGTCGGCGTGCGCGTCTTGCTGACCATGCTCCCCCCGACCATCCTGGCCCTGTTAGCCCAGCGTTACATTGTGCGCGGCTTAACCCTGGGAGCGGTCAAAGGATAAAAAATTTGGTTAATCGGCTCATTTATTGCCGGGATTTGGGGACGCGATGCGGGGGGATAAAATGTAAATTAAAAAATCCCCTAATCCCTAATCCCGGCTTTATATTTTTATAAACAAGGGAGAAGTAATCCCTATGCCTGCTTCTAACGATCCCCTGTTGGTGGGCCTCGACGTTGGCACGACCAACATCAAGGCCGTTATCTTTGATCCAACCGGCCAGCCTGTAGCCCAGGCCAGTGTATCCACCCCCACCTATTATCCCCAACCCACCTGGGCTTATTACAAAGCCGAAGAACTGTGGCATCGCACCGTCGAAGCGCTCCGTCTGGCTGTAGCTAAAGTAGACCGGCCCGATCGCATTGTCAGCATTGCCGTAGCCAGTATGGGCGAAGCGGCTGTGCCCCTGGACGCCGTTGGCCAGCCAACCTACGACATCATTGCCTGGTTCGATCAGCGCACCCAACCCCAGGTTGATTGGCTGGCCCGCACCATTGGCAAAGACCGTCTGTTTGATATAACCGGCCTCTCCCTGCAACCTATTTTTGGGCTGTGCAAACTGCTCTGGTTCAAAGAGAACCAGCCCGACGCTTTTGCCCGCACCGTCCGCTGGCTGAATGTGGCCGACTACATTGCCTATCGTCTCTGCGGCGTGCCGGCCACCGATTATTCGCTGGCCTCGCGCACCATGGCCCTCAATTTGCGCCGCCTGGAATGGGCCGCTGACTTGCTGCAAGAAGCCGGCCTGCCCGCCGGCCTGTTTGCGCCTTTGTGTGTCAGCGGCACGCGCCTGGGGCCGGTCCTGCCCGAAGTTGCCGCTGCCACCGGCCTGCCGGCCACCGCCCAGGTCGCCAGCGGCGGGCATGACCACGTGTGTGGGGCGCTGGCCGTAGGAGTCACTGAACCGGGCGCGCTGATGAATTCATTAGGCACGGCTGAGAATCTCTTTCTACCACTCACCCACCCGTTAACCGACCCGGAGATGGGCCGCCAGGGGTATACCCAGGGTGTCCACGTGGTTGCCGGCCATTATTATGTATTTGGCGCGTCCTACACCTCCGGCGCTTGTGTGGACTGGCTGCGCCAGATTTTTGGTGGGGGTGACTATAGCGCGCTTATTGCTGCCGCCGAACGAGTGCCGCCCGGTAGTTTGGGCGTCTGCTTTCTCCCCCACCTGCGGCTGGCGAATCCTCCTTATGATGACCCCCAGGGCCGGGGCGCCTTTATCGGCCTGAGTACCGATGTCAAGCCCGAAACTCTGTTCCGGGCTGTCCTGGAAGGGTTGGCTTATGAGTCGCACTACATCGTCCAGTCGCTGCTGAAATTTTTGGATACACCCACGCTGAACCGGATTCACGCTATTGGCGGCAGCACCCGTAACCAGTTGTTCATGCAGCTTAAGGCAACGGTGTTCAATCAGCCGGTCATTGTGACCACTATGACCGAGGCGACCAGCCTGGGCGCGGCGCTGCTGGGTGGCCTGGGGGCCGGGGTGTATGCCGATGTGCCCGCCGCCCTGGGTCAACTGCGGCGGGATGGGGTCGTGGTTGAACCGCTGGCGGACCAGGTAGCTCTTTATGAGAGCTACTTCCGCCAGGTCTACCAGCAGCTCTATTTGACCCTGCGCCCGCTCCACCATACCATCTATCAGCTCCAAAGGTAACTTCAGCCATGTCCTTTCGAGCGACGTTAGGAGCGAGAAATCTTCTCAGCCGTGGTTTGCAGACAACGGCCGAGGAGATTTCTCGGCTTTTAGCCTCGAAATGACATGAGGGGATGAGTAGTTACCTCCAAAGTTAACCAAAAACGATACCCGGAGAAAATCTTGTCACCTGCCGAGAACCCAACCGGCCCCTTGCTGGCCGGAATAGACGTGGGCACCACCAACATCAAAGCCGTTATCTTTGATCTGACCGGACAGCCGGTCGTGCAGGCCAGTGTGTCTACTCCCACCTATTATCCTCAGCCCGGCTGGGCTTATTATCAGCCGGAAGAGTTGTGGCAGGGCGCTGCCGCCGCGTTGCGCCAGGCCACCGGCCAACTGGACCAGCCTGGCCGTATTGCCGGCATCGCCATTGCCAGTATGGCCGAAACGGCCATTCCCCTCGACGCCCACAATCAGCCCACTTATCAGGCCATTGCCTGGTTTGACCGGCGCACCCAACCCCAGGTTGAATGGTTGGAGCGCACCATTGGCCCGGAACGCATATTTGAGATTTCGGGCATGCCCTTACTGCCTATCTTTGGACTGTGCAAACTGCTCTGGTTTAAAGAAAATGAACCGGCTGCCTTCAGCCGGACCGTGCGCTGGCTCAACGTGGCCGATTATATTGCCTACCGCTTGAGTGGGGTCCAGGCAACCGATTACTCGCTGGCTTGCCGGGTCATCGCCTTGAATTTGCGCCGCCGGGAATGGGACATCCCCTTGCTGCAAGATTTGGCGCTTTCGCCCAGCCTGTTTGCCCCGCTGTGTGACAGCGGGACGCGCCTGGGGCCGGTTACGCCGGAAGCCGCCGCCGTCACCGGCTTGCCGGTTAGCGCCCAGGTAGCCGCCGGGGGACACGATCACATTTGTGGGGCGCTGGCGATTGGGGTCATCCAGCCCGGCGATATTATGGACTCGATGGGCACCTCGGAGCCGGTTTTTATCCCGCTCGACCAACCCATCAGTGACCCATTGGTTTGCCGCCAGGGTTACGCTCAAGGGGCGCATGCGGTTCCGGGCCGTTACTATGTCACTACCTCGGGTTTTACGTCGGGGGCCAGTGTGGAGTGGTTTAGAGACATGGTGGGACGCAACCTGGATTACGCCACGCTGATCCGGGAGGCCGAAGCCGTTGCGCCGGGCAGCCTGGGCGTTTACTTTATGCCTCACCTGCGCCTGGCCAATACACCCCATTACGACCCCAAGGGCCGGGGAGTGTTTATCGGCCTCAGCACCGATGCCAGCCGGGGCGTCCTTTTCCGGGCCGTCCTCGAGGGGTTGGCCTATGATTGCCGTTATGCGTTGGAGCCTTTGTTTGCTTATCCGGAGGTAAAGCCGCCCCGCCATATCTACGCTATCGGGGGCAGCACTCGCAATCACCTGTTGATGCGCATCAAAGCGGCTGTTTTCAACCGGCCTATCACCGTCGCCACCGTCGCCGAGGCCACCAGCCTGGGTGCAGCCATCCTGGGCGGTCTGGGCGCGGGTGTGTATGCCGACCTGCCCTCAGCCTTGCAGCAGCTTCGCCCCAACCATACCCTGGTGGAGCCAAACCCTGCCGAGGCCGCGCTGTATGATAAATGTTTCCGCCAGGTTTACCAGCAGCTTTACCTGACCCTCAAGCCGCTGCATCATACTATTTACCAGTTGCAGTCTTAAAGCGGGGAGATTAGAGATTAGAGATTGGAGATTGTTAGCTTGAATCTCTAATCTCCAATCTCCAATTCCTCACGCCGACCAGTAATCAAAGACCAGCGCTTTAGCCAGATACGGTTGGAGCCGGGCTACAAACGCCTGGTGGGCTGGATGGGGCAAGTAACTGTCCCGGTCGGCTTCGCTGAGGAACGTGACCAGAAAGCAGTGGCTAAAACCCTGGCTCAGATTCTCAACGCTGACATTAATACCCCACTCAAAAGCGTGGATCGCCTCGATCTGGGCAGGCAACGCGCTAAACGCCTGCTCGATACCGTGAATCTCTTCCGGGCCAGCGGTTTCGTTGAAGGCAAACAAGACAACGTGGCGCAGAACTCTGGCGGGTGGGTTGGGGGATGGGTTGATCATTGTGGGATTCCTTTGGTGTATGGTATTATTTTAAGGATTGGATGAAGCGGTGGCCCTCACCCTAACCCTCTCCCTTTATCAATTCCAATCCACGATTTTACTTTATTATAACCGCCAGAACAAGTCTGCGCGGCGGCTTTTGCCAAACAGTTTAGGAGGAAATTGCGCCATGAGTGTAACCTATGACGATCTCAAAGGCAAGCATGTTTTGATTACCGGCGGCGCGGGTGGAATTGGCGGCGGCGTTACCCCGGCCTTTGCCCGACAAGGTTCGCGCGTTACCATTTTGGATAAAGATGCCGCCAGCGCCCACGCTTTATTAAAAAAATGCCGGGCTGAGGGAGGTGATGTTCATTTTTATCAGGTTGACCTGACCGAAACCGAACACCTGGTGGCGGTGCTCCAACAAGTGCAGCAAGAACTGGGCACGGTCAACGTCTTGATTAACAATGCCGGCTATGATCCCCGCTACAATTTGGTCGAAATGAGCGAGACCCAGTGGGATGACCTCTTCAAACTTAACGTGAGGCACTACTTTATTACCTGCCGAGAACTTATTCCCGGCATGATTAAGGCCGGCGGCGGCAGCATCATCATGACCACCTCGCATCAATTCTGGATTGCTTTTCCCAACCTCACCGCTTACAATGCCACCAAAGCGGCGATTATCGGCATGGTCAGATCACTGGCCCGTGAGGTAGGCCAACATTTCATTCGGGTCAATGCCCTGGCCCCCGGCTGGGTGATGACGGAACGCCAACTCCGAGAAATGGTCACGCCGGAGATTCAGGCTAAACTCTTTAACGAACAGCAAATCCTGCCCATGTACCTTACCCCCGAAGACCTCGCCCCCTCTTACCTTTTCCTGGCTTCAGACGCCTCCAAACCCATCACCCGCCAAACGTTGGTGGTTGATGCCGGGTTTGCGATGGCTTAAACATGTCATTTCGACCGCAGGGAGAAATCCTCGATACCTTACTTTCATGGGTTGCGCCAAGAAGATTTCTCGACCTTCGGTCTCGAAACCTGTCCTGAGCTTGTCGAAGGATGACATGAGCCTGAGTAGTAACTATGGATAATGAGATGAATCGCAGCCAAACCTTTTTCAACGAAAGCGGGGTGGCCGGCTTTACCCACCGCGCCTTTTTCAAATCTATGGGTTACGATGACCTGGACCTGAGCCGGCCGGTAATTGGTATCTGCAACACCTTCAGTGAATTGAACAACTGCCACCGCCATTTCCGCGAACTGGCCGAGGCGGTCAAGCGGGGAGTGTGGCAGGCGGGCGGCTTTCCCCTGGAATTTCCAACCATCTCGCTGAACGATATTTTTATCCACCCCACCTCTATGCTGTATCGCAACCTGGCGGCAATGGACACCGAAGAAATGATTCGCGCCCAGCCGTTGGATGGTGTGGTGTTGCTGGTAGGCTGCGATAAAACCGTCCCCGCCGCCTTGATGGGGGCCGCCAGCGCCGACATACCCGCCATCGTCGTCAGCGGCGGCCCCATGTTGGACGGGCACTATCAGGGCCAAATCCTGGGCGCTTGCACCGACTGCCGCCGCCTGACCGCCGAGTATCAGGCGGGAACCCTGGATGAAACGACCTACCGGGAAATAGAAGATGGCATTGTCCGCAGCAGTGGTCACTGTATGGTCATGGGCACGGCCTCGACCATGAACGCGCTCACCGAAGCCCTGGGCCTGGCTTTGCCGGGCAACGGCGCCATCCCGGCCCCCGATGCTCGCCGGCTGCGCCTGGCCGAGGCGTCGGGACGGCGGATGGTGGCCCTGGCCCGTGAAGGCATAACTCCCTCGCAGATTATGACCCGGCCGGCCTTTGAAAACGCCATTACCCTGCTGTGCGCCCTGGGCGGCAGCACCAATGCCGTCGTTCACCTGCCGGCCATCGCCGGACGGCTGGGGGTTGAATTACCCCTGGCTCTCTTTGATGAAATTAGCCAGCGGACCCCCTTGTTGGTCAACCTGCGGCCCATTGGCCGCTATCAAATGGAAGATTTGTTTTATGCGGGCGGCATTCCGGCGGTGCTCAGGCAACTGCTGCCCCTGCTGCACGGTGAAGCTCTGACCGTAACCGGCGCTTCCCTGGCCGAAAATATAAAGGACGCCCCCTGGCACAATCACGAAGTTATCCGTCCTTTGGCAGAGCCGCTTCAGGCCGAAGGCGGCCTGGCTGTGCTTCATGGCAACCTGGCTCCTGAGGGGGCGGTGATCAAGCATGCTGCGGCCACGCCCCGCTTATGCCAGCATCGAGGTCAAGCGGTCGTGTTTCGGAATATGGCCGACCTGCAAGCCCGCCTCAATGACCCTGACCTTGAAGTTACGGAAGATCATATTTTGGTGTTACAAAACGTAGGGCCGGTGGGTGGACCGGGGATGCCGGAAGTGGGCAATTTCCCTATCCCGGCTAAACTGTTGAAACAAGGGGTGCGCGATATGGTGCGTATTTCCGACGCCCGCATGAGCGGCACCGCCTTCGGCACGATTGTGCTGCACGTTGCGCCGGAGAGCGCCATTGGCGGGCCGCTGGCCCTGGTTCAAGATGGCGATGAGATTGAGTTGGACCTGGCGGCGCGGAAACTCCACTTGCATGTCGGCGAGGCCGAATTAGAAAAGCGCCGGTTGGCCTGGCAGAAACCTCCGGTAGCTTTCCGGCGGGGGTACGGCCAACTCTACCTTGAGCACGTGCAGCAAGCCCCGCTTGGCTGTGATTTTGATTTTCTGCGCGGGGCCGACCCGGTTCAGGCGGTCAAGCAGCCTAAATTTTAGAGGCTTAGTCAAGGCCAGTAAAGATGTCCAGAAAAATTCTTTCTTAACGATCAAAGTAGCAGGGTAGCATGTAGCAGGCGATGGTTTGCTACCTTGCTACCTGCTACTTGTTTTAACAGCGAGAACTTTTCTGGAGTGCTATATTTCACCCTGTTTTCTCTCGCGCTTACGCCCGCCGCAGCTTGCGATAGGTAATCCGGTGAGGCCGGTCGGCGGCTTTGCCGAGGCGCTTGTGGTGGTCTTCCTCGTAATCGCTGTAGTTGCCGGGGAACCAGAAGGCCTGGCTGTCGCCTTCAAAGGCCAGAATGTGGGTAGCGATTCTATCAAGAAACCAGCGGTCGTGCGAAATAATCACGGCGCAGCCGGCAAAGTTTTCCAGGCCCTCTTCCAGCGCCCGCAGCGTGTTCACGTCCAAATCGTTGGTCGGCTCGTCCAGTAATAACAAATTAGCTCCTGATTTGAGCATCTTGGCCAGGTGGACCCGGTTGCGCTCGCCACCCGACAACGTTCCGACCTTCTTCTGTTGGTCAGCCCCGGAGAAGTTAAACCGGGCCACGTAAGCCCGCGAGCTAACACTGCGGTCGCCCAGCATGATTTGCTCCTGCCCACCAGAAATCTCTTCCCAGACCGTTTTATCAGGGTCGAGGCTGTCGCGACTCTGGTCTACATAGCCGAGTTTGACCGTACCGCCTACTACCAGTTCACCGGAGTCCGGCTTTTCCTGGCCGACGATCATGCGGAACAGGGTTGTTTTGCCGGCCCCGTTTGGCCCAATAATGCCGACAATGCCGCCCGGCGGCAGGTCGAAGGTCAAATTGTCGTACAGCAAATTATCGCCAAAGGCTTTGGCCACCTGTTTGGCGCTGACGACCACATCGCCCAGGCGCGGGCCGGGTGGAATGTAGATTTCCAAATCTTTGCCGGCCTTTTCGGCGTCCTGGGTTAACAGCTTCTCGTAGGCGCTGAGGCGGGCCTTGCCCTTGGCCTGGCGGGCCTTGGGGGTCATCCTTATCCACTCCAACTCGCGCTCCAACGTTTTCTGCCGCTGCGATTCGGCCTTTTCTTCTTTGGCCAGCCGCTGCTGCTTTTGCTCCAGCCACGAGGAGTAGTTGCCCTCCCAGGGGATACCGTGGCCCCGGTCTAACTCTAAAATCCAGCCGGCCACGTTATCCAGAAAATAGCGGTCGTGGGTGACGGCAATGACTGTGCCGGCGTATTGGCGCAAATGCTGCTCCAGCCAGGCCACCGATTCGGCGTCGAGGTGGTTGGTCGGTTCATCCAACAGCAGGATGTCCGGCTCTTTGAGCAGCAGACGGCACAAGGCCACCCGGCGGCGTTCGCCACCTGACAGCACAGACACAGGGGTATCACCCGGTGGGCAGCGCAAAGCATCCATAGCCAAATCCAGGCGGCTGTCCAAATCCCAGGCGTTGAGGTGGTCCAGCTTCTCCTGCACTTCACCCTGCCGCTCGATCAAGGCATCCATCTCGTCCGGGGTCAGTTCCTCGCCAAATTTGGCGTTAATCTCATCAAACTCGCGTAGAGTATCTACGACTTCCTGCACCCCTTCCTCGACCACCTGGCGCACCGTTTTGGCCGGGTCTAACTGCGGCTCCTGCTCCAGGTAGCCCACGCTGTAGCCGGGCGACATGACGATTTCGCCCTGGTAATCCTTTTCTACCCCGGCGATGATGCGCAGCAAGGTGCTTTTGCCCGCGCCGTTTAAGCCCAGCACCCCAATCTTGGCCCCGTAGTAAAAGCCCAGGTAAATATCGCGCAGCACTTGCTTGTTGGGTGGGTAGATTTTGCCCACGCCGACCATTGAAAAGATGATTTTGTTGTCCATAACTGTCCTTTTAGGCAATTCCAGGAAAATAAAATGTGAGTTCTTAGTACCTATCCGAAAACCCGTAGGTTGGCATCCCTATGCCAGCCGATGACAAAGGTTTTCGGATAGGCTCTTATAGACAAATCACTTAAAAGTCATACTATCATTGTAGCAGCGACGGCTCCCACGCCGTCGCTTGGCCGGGCGTGGGAGCCCGGTCCGCTAAAAGGTTGTACGATGTTTATCTGCTTTGTCTATTAGAGTGTGTGGTACATGGTGTGTGGTGCGTAATATAACTGAACCACGCACCACGTGGTTGAAAGATTAAATCCTGGAACTCCCTCTATCTGATTTCGCCCTGTACTATACCAAACTCCGGCGGATGCTCCAATTTGCCCCCGCTTATTTGGACGGGATGGTACTTTTTTCTCAAACCCCTAATACCCCACGTCAGTTCAGGCCAAACTGAAGCTCTTTGTCTAGGGTGTACGCACCGATCTCAACGGGTCTACAGTCATTATACCCGTACCGTCGCCGATTTACCGTGGGCCGAGTGGCCGGTCTATCTTAAAGTGCTGGTCCAACGTTTTTTCTGTGATAATCCGGCTTGTTCCTACAAGACGTTTGCTGAACGATTTGCCAAGGTGGTGACCGCTATACTCGTCGAACGCTGCGTTTGGCTACTCGACAACAACAGACAGCCTATGCGTTGGAGGTGAAGCCGGAGCCAAGCTGGCGCCACACCTGACGATTACGACCAGTAGTGACACTTTGCTACGGCTTATCCGCAAAACGCCAGCCTTGGCCATCCAAAGTCCCCGCGTCTTGGGTGTAGACGATTGGGCTTGGCTTAAAGTGCAAAGATAGTGATTGACAGAATGAAAGGATAAATTATCCTTAAATTCTGTCAATCCTGCTCTAAATTTTATATCTATCAAAAAAAAGAAACGCACCCTTTTGCCCGGATAGGCCGGGGAGAGTAGAATCGAGGTAAGACAGCAGATCATCCCCAAGAATAATAAAAATCCTTTGCCGGCAATGACCGAAGACGGGAGACCGAGGACTGGGTATATGTTCTCAGTCTCCGGTCTCCGGTCTCCGGTCTATTTTTTAAGGAGCTACCTCATGAAAACCGTACCTGTTTTAACCGTTACCGAGGCGGCGGCCTTGATTAGCGATGGGGCCGTCATTATGGCCGGTGGTTTTGGCATGACCGGCAACCCGGTGCATCTATTCCACGCCCTGGCCGAGCGAGGCGTAAAAAATTTGACCTTGATTGCCAATAATGTGGGCGAGCCGGGCCTGGGCGGGGGCCGGCTGCTGCGCAACGGCCAATTACGCAAAGCCATCGGCTCCTACTTTACCTCTAACCGGGAAGCGGTGCAGGCGGTGCAGAACGGACAGTTGGAGGTAGAACTGCTGCCGCAGGGATCGCTGGCTGAAGCGATTCGGGCTGGCGGGGCCGGCTTGGGCGGGGTTTACACCCCCACCGGCGTGGGGACGCTTATCACGGCTGAACGGGAAAAGAAAATCATTAATGGTGTTGAGCAGGTATTTGTGCCGGCGCTGCGAGCCGATGTGGCCCTGATCCGGGCCTGGCGGGCCGACACCGCGGGCAACTTGGTTTACCGGATGACCGAGCGTAACTTCAATCCACTGATGGCTACTGCCGCCAACCTGGTCATTGCCGAAGTGGAGGAGATTGTTCCGCTGGGCCAATTGTCGCCGGATGAGATTGTGACGCCGGGTATTTTTGTGGATTATCTGGTGCAGGCCCACACCACGCTGGAGGATTTGGGTACTTCGGCCTCGGTGGAGACGGGCAAGGAAACCGACCCGACCCGCCTGGCAATGGCTCGCCGCGCCTTTGACGAGTTAAAGCGAGGCGATGTGGTCAATCTGGGCATTGGTATTCCCACCCTGGTGGCCGATTTGATCACCCCCGAGCACGGCATTATTCTACACACCGAAAACGGGCTGTTGGGCGTCGGCCCGGCCCCGGAAAGTGGCGGGGCGTTGGATTACCCGGTCAATGCCGGCAAGCAGCCGGTCACAGCCCTGCCGGGCGCATCCTATTTTGACAGCGCAGTTTCGTTTGGCATGATTCGCGGCGGCCATGTGGATGTGGCGATTATGGGCGGTCTGCAAGTGGACGAGTCGGCCAACCTGGCTAACTGGGCCGTGCCGGGCAAACCCCTGCTCGGAGTGGGTGGGGCCATGGACCTGGCTTCGGGGGCCAAGAAGCTCATCATCACTATGACCCACGCCAGCCGCGATGGTGAGCCGAAGATTGTGCCGCAGTGTACTTTGCCGCTGACGGCCATCGCCGCCGTCAATGTGGTCATCACCGATTTGGCCGTGTTTGAGTATCCCGGCGGCCAGTTAACTCTGACCGAACTGATGCCCGGCGCCAGCCTGGAACAGGTGCGCGCCCTGACCAGCGCCCGGTTTGTAGAGCGACTTGAAAGACCCTAAAGGTTTTGAAAACCTTTAGGGTCTCATTTGGGGCGCTTTCCATATAAAGACAGTTATGGTATACTTGTAATGAATTTTTGACAAAGGATCAAAACCCTCCCATGCGACACTTTCTCAGCATCGCCGATTTCTCCGCCGACGAGTTGTGGCAATTCCTACATAAAGCGAAAGAATTAAAAGACGAATTAAAGAACTCAGGTCATAACCAGCCTATCTTAAAAGGCAAGATATTGGGCATGGTTTTTCAGAAGCCCTCGCTGCGTACCCGCGTATCATTTGAAGTGGGCATGCTGCATTTAGGCGGCCACGCCCTTTACCTCTCGCCCAACGAGATTGGCCTGGGCGGCCGCGAGTCGGTGCCCGATGTGGCGCGGGTGCTTTCTGGCTACGTGGACGGCATTATGGCCCGTGTCTTTGCTCACCGGCATATCTTGCAACTGGCCGAGTATGGCAGTGTGCCGGTGATTAATGGCTTAAGCGACTACGACCATCCGTGTCAAGCCCTGGCCGATGTTTTTACCATGTGGGAGCATTTTGGCCGGGTCGAGGGGTTGAAAATGGCTTACGTGGGCGATGGCAATAATGTGGCTACCTCGCTGATTACCATTATGGCCAAACTGGGGGGGCACTTTAGTATTGCCACCCCACCCGGCTATGAGCTTTCGGCTGAGGTGGTGACAGCCGCCCGGCATCTGGCCGAGGAAACCAGCGCCATGATTAGCGTAACCCACAACCCGGCCGAGGCCGTAGCCGGCGCCGACGTTATTTATACCGATGTCTGGACCAGTATGGGCCAGGAAAAAGAAAGCCAGGAGCGGCTAAGGGTGTTTCCACCTTATCAATTGAACAGCCAGTTGTTGGCTCAGGCCGGCCATCAGGCCAGGGTGATGCACTGTTTACCGGCCCACCGGGGTGAAGAAATCACCGACGAAGTGGCGGATGGGCCCCAATCGCTGCTCTTTCCCCAGGCCGAAAATCGGCTGCACGCCCAGAAGGGGATATTAGCTTTGTTGCTGGGGTAATCAAATTTACGATTTACGATTGGAAGTTTGAAATCGTAAATCGTAAATCCAAAATCGTAAATCGTAAATCCAAAATCGTAGGTGAGGCTCAACGTGGCGGGCGATCAAAACAAATTCCAAACAGCAATGATCCATGCCGAACGGTTCAGCGACCAGAGTAATTGGGCTGAGGCAATCAAGGCGTATCGCTTTGCTCTGGCTGAATTTCCTAACAACGAAGCGGCCATTATCGGCTTTGGCCGGGCCAACGCGGCGGTGGGGCAAACCGAGATTGCCTGGAAAGCCTTTCAGCAAGTGCTAAAAATCAATCCGGGCAATTACCAGGCGCTTGGTTACATTGGCGAAATTCAAGAGCAAATGGGCCAGATGGATGCGGCGGCAGAAACTTACCTGAGAGTGGGCAATATCTTTGTAGCCCAGCACGATTTTGAGGCGGCTATAGAGGTTTGGGGGCGGGCCATCAAGCTGGTGCCGGATAAAATTGATGCTCATCAAAAGCTGGCCCAAACACTGGCTCAGCAAGGCCATCTTCGCCTGGCCGCGCGGCAGTACCTGGCTCTGGCTGCCGTTTACCAAAACCGGGACGATGAAACCGCTGCCTTATACTGTATCCAGGAAGCGCAAAAATTATTACCCAAAGACCCCGGCGTAGTTACAGCCCTGTCGGCGCTAGAACAGGGGTTGCCCATTGACCCGGACGAGGTGAGCGAAACTGCCCCGGCTGAAATGGGCGACTTCTCTGATTATGATGACGGCTTTAGGGGTGATGATTTCTTTGGCGAAGAAGACCTCTTTGCGCTTGACAGCGAGTTGGAATCGACCAAAGGGATGATGGGCGGACTGATCGAGTCCATGCAACAACAAGCCTTGGTTGAACTGGCCAATGTTATTTTTGAAGATGATAATCGCGCCTTGACCGCCACCATCCCCAGAGAGCAGATCAACCTGCTTATTGTGCAGGCGATTGATTTGCAAAGGCAGGGCAAGTTAACGGAAGCGATTAATAATTATCGTCAAGTAACCCAGGCCGGCGCCGGTCGCCCTGCGCTTTATTTTAACTTGGGGGTACTATACAAGGATAAAGGCGACTTTAACGAAGCCGCTAAAATGTTCAAAATGTCGGCTCAAGATCGCGCCTATCAGGTAAGCGGGCAGTTTGCCCTGGCCGAAACGTATCATGCGGCCAATAACCTGGAATTAGCAGTGAAACACTATGTTGAAACGCTGAAGATTGTTGATTTAAAGTTTATTAGCCGTCAAAAGGCCGACAAGCTGGCCCAGGCTTATGAAGAACTGGAAGAAAAGCACCTGGCTCAATCTGACCCCAAAAAGGCGACTGGTTTTGTCACCGCCGTAAAGCGATTTTTTGCCAATTCGGCCTGGGAAGAAAAAGTGGCCGAAGCACGCGCCCGCATGGACACTGTAACCGAGGACGGCTCGGTGATGAGCCTGGTGGAATTTTTGGAAACCCCGGAAACAGAAGTGGTGATAACCACCATGGCCCTGACCGGTGAATATATTAAGCGCAACTTCCTGATGACGGCCTCTGAGGAATGTTTGCGGGCCATTCAAAAAGCGCCTTCGTATCTGCCGCTGCATGTGCGCCTGGCCGATATTTTGTTAAAGCAGGAGCATACCGATGAGGCCGTCAATAAGTACCTGTACATTGCGCGGGTCTATCTGATGCGTCATCAGCCTGACCAGGCCGTTAATATTTATCAAAAAATATTGCGCCTGGCCCCCATGGATGTGACGGTTCGGACCAAGCTGATTGAGCTTTACATTAGTCACCACGATACCGAACAAGCCCTGGAACAATATCTGATTCTGGCCGACTCCTACTACCAGCTTGCTCAAGTAGACCGCGCCCTGGAAAGATATAGTGAGGCCCTGCGGTTGGCCGAAACTTCTCCTAACCGTAACACCTGGAAAGCCGATATTCTGAACCGTATGGGCGATATTTACGGCCAGCGCTTCGACTGGGCCAGGGCCACAACTGCCTTTGAGGATTTACTAAAACTTAATCCCAACGATGAACGCACTCAGCGCCAGTTAATTGATCTATACTACAAGCAAAATAAAGTTAATCAAGCTACTAAAACTTTAGATGGTCTCCTGACAATTTATCAAAAATACAACCCTCTTAAAGCTGTGGAGTTGTTGAAGGAACTTACCTCAATTTACAACGATGATATGTCCTTACGCCAGCGATTAGCTGTGGCCTACGCCCAAAATGGCCGGAACCGTGAAGCCATTAAAGAGTACGATACTTTGGGTGAAATGCAGTTAGAAAATGGCCTCCGCAGCCAGGCTATGCAAACCATCCAGGCCATTATCAATCTGGGGCCGGATGACCCGGAAGGATATCGCCGCCTGCTGGCCCAAATCAGCGGCGGAACGGCCTAGCAAAAATGGACAGCCGGATAGTTCTAAGCAAGGATCTTGATGGCAGTAATCTGAGAGACGGACCTTAAAACTCGTGCTTGTAGCCGGGAGGAGTACCAACTTGAGTTTATAGCTTGCCGATTTGGGCAAGGTTATAATGTCTGACATTCTGCCAATTCTAGCCCGCCTGGATTTAATCAGTATTATTGATATTCTATTGGTGGCTTTAATCTTTTACTGGGTCCTGGCTGTGATCCAGGGGACGCAGGCTGTCCAACTGTTGCGCGGATTGTTGATTCTGGCGGTGCTGGTGGCAATTATGGCCAGTGTTTTTAGCCGACTGCTGGCCTTTAGCTGGTTGATTAGCAAATTACTACCGGCGCTTCTGGTCGCATTCCCCGTAATTTTTCAACCCGAACTTCGGCGTGCCCTGGACCGCCTGGGACGCGCCCAGCTATTCGGTTCGTCGCACTTCGCTCAGACCCATACCGAGCGGGCCATTTATGCAGTCAGCGAAGCCGTTATCCCGATGTCTCAATTAAAACGGGGGGCTTTAATTGTGTTTGAACGCAGCACGGGCCTGGAAGCCTATATCGAAACGGGGGTAAGACTGCAAGCCCTCGTCAGTTCCGATTTGCTCACCACCATTTTTACCCCCACTACCCCTTTACACGATGGTGCAGTCATCCTTCGCAACGACCGCCTGGTAGCAGCAGCCGTGGTGTTGCCGCTGGTTGAGGAAGCAATGCTGGCCAGGCAAGAATTGTTGGGCACCCGGCACCGGGCGGCGCTGGGCATCAGCCAGATTACCGATGCCATTGCTGTAGTTGTTTCCGAAGAAACCGGGACCATTTCTGTCGCTCACAATGGACACCTGATTCGGGGGTTGGATAAAAAGCGGCTCGAACAACTCTTGGTGGCGTTCTTTAAATCTCAATTAAGTGCAGGCCCATCCCGCTGGCGGCGACTGGGGCAGGTGGTCTTGAGGCGTTTAAAACCGGCCAAATCGGCCAAGCCCATCTCTCAAGCGCGTCCTCAATCCAAGCAGTAATCGAGTTTTTGGGTGCAAAAATTTTTTAGAAATCTTGGCAACCTTATTTTATCGTTGTTTCTGGCCACCCTGGTCTGGGTTGCTGCGGTCAGAGAAGAAAACCCACCCCGGACAGCCGATTATCCCCAGGCTATTCCTATCCAGGTTATCCCACCGGCAGCTGGCCTGGTGACAACCGACAAGCTGCCCGAGACCGTCCGGCTGCGACTGTTGGCCCCTGAAAGCAGTTGGTCTACGCTCTCTGTGTCCAAATTCAAAGCAACAGTAGACCTGTCGAGCCTGGCCGAGGGCTTTAATGATGTCCCGGTTAGGGTCAGTGTGTCTGATTCTCAAATAAAAATTGTTGAACAAATCCCCAAAGAGGTCAGCATCAACCTGCAAGCTGTACAGACCATTTCTCTCCCGGTTAATGTTATGGTGATGGATGAGCCGCCGATAGGCTTTATTAATCGAGCACCTATTGCCAATCCCGCCCGCGTAACTATTACCGGCCCGGCTTCGCTGGTAAGCCAGGTGGACGAAGCGATCAGCGAGATTTTTATCGGCAATACCAAAGAGACTATCAGCCGCCTTAGTGACGTGGTTGTCCGCAATCGCGACGACCAACCTCTCAGTAACCTAAAAATCGAGCCGGCCAGGGTTCAGATCACTTTGCCGATTGAGCAGCGTTTTGGCTATAAAGATGTCTCCGTAAGCGCGGTGATCAGCGGGCAGCCCGCGCCCGGTTATTGGGTCAGCAACATTTTGGTGAATCCGCCCCGCCTGACCATTGTCGGCAACCCCCAGGCGCTCAGCTCCATTTCGGGTTTTGTGGCGACTGCGCCCATTAATGTCAACCAGGCAACCGCCGATATTGTCCAGTCAGCCCCCTTAAATCTACCCAATGGGGTCACGGTGGTTTTGCCGGACAATGAAGGCGGCGGGGCCAGCGGGGTGCAAGTAACCGTCGAAATTGCGGCCATCGAAAGTGGCCAGACGGTGCAGCGACCCATCACCCAACAAGGCATTGACCCTGATTATGTCTGGACGGCCTCGCCCGAACGAGCCGATGTGATCATATCCGGCCCCATTCCCCGTTTGCAAACCCTGAAACCGGAAGATGTAAAAGTGGTGGTTGATCTCTTTGGGCTTTCGCCCGGCGCGCATAAGGTGCACCCTACCGTATTTTTGCCCGAGGAGCTGAATTTGGAGGCAATTTTGCCCGATACCATCGAGATTATCATTAATCCAAACCCCCGCTTAAATCCAACACCGGTTAGTCCTGTGCCTACGCCTACCCCCACACGGACTCCCTCTCCAACCTCGACGGCAACACCCAAAACAACGCCAACGGATAAACCCAGACCCAACTTTACACCTACCCCTGACGAAGGATAGTTTGTGACATGAGCCAGCAAAAACCTATTGTTGCTTTAGTTGGTCGCCCCAACGTCGGCAAGTCAACCTTGTTCAACCGGCTGGTTGGCCAACGGAAAGCTATTGTCGAAGATTTGGCCGGGACCACCCGTGACCGTCTCTACGGCGACGCCGAGTGGGCCGGACGCGACTTTATTGTGGTGGATACAGGCGGCCTGGATTTTGATGCCGCCCCACCCCCGGCTAACCAAAGCGATACGACCGGCTTTCAAGCCGGCGTCGCCAGCCGCCTCTTTCTGCGCGAGATCCGCGAGCAGGCCGAGATTGCCATTGCCGAGGCCGAGGTGATTGTTTTGCTGGTAGACGGCGAAGCCGGTCTGACCAGCGCCGATCATGATGTGGCCGCGCTGCTGCGCCGCACCGACAAGCCGGTAATCCTGGCCGTTAATAAAGCCGATAATCAAAAGCGGCGCAGTGAAGCAGTTGAGTTTTACGCCCTCGGCCTGGGCGATCCGATCCCGGTTTCGGCCCTGCACGGCACCGGCAGCGGCGACCTGCTGGATGCGATTGTGGCCGGTTTGCCCCCCGCTGAGATGGAGACCGAGGCTGAGGATGAAGCGATCAAAATTGCCATTCTGGGCCGGCCCAATGTGGGCAAGTCATCGCTGCTGAACAAGCTGCTGGGCGAAGAGCGGGTGATTGTGTCGGATGTGCCGGGGACCACCCGTGACGCGATTGATATGCCTATCCAGTACGAGGGGCTGGATGTGGTCTTGATTGACACCGCCGGGATTCGCCGGCGCGGCAAAATTGAGGGCGGGGTGGAAAAATACAGCTTTTTGCGCTCGCTCAAAGCAGTCAGCCGGGCCGATGTCTGCCTGCTGCTGATTGACGCGGTGGATATGGTCACGGCCCAGGATGCTCACATTGCCGGTTACATTCTGGAAGAAGCCAAGAGCGTGGTGGTGATTGTCAACAAGTGGGACCTGGTGGAAAAAGATACCAACACCATGAACGAGTACACCAGCCGCGTCCGCACCGAATTAAAATTTTTAGATTATGTGCCGGTGCTGTTTATCTCGGCCAAAAGCGGCCAGCGGGTAGACAAAGTGCTGCCGCTGGCCCTGCAAGTGCAAGAAGAACGGCTGCGGCGCATCTCCACCGGCGAAGTCAACCGGCTGCTGCGCGAGGCTGTAGCCAAAAATCCGCCCAAAGGCGCCCAGCGCCATCGCCTCAAATTTTACTATGCTACCCAGGCCGGGGTAGACCCGCCGACCTTTGTCTTTTTTGTCAATGACCGCACCCTGGTCCATTTCTCCTACGAGCGTTATCTGGAAAATACCATCCGCGAGCAGTACGGCTTTTTGGGCACCCCCCTGCGCCTCGTGTTCCGCAGTCGCGGGGAGAAGGGGTAGGCTCCGCGCCGAATTGAGTGAGAAGGTATTGTCAACAGGGTGAAATTTGGGTACACTGGAAACAGGTGGTCGGAGTCAAAAGAACCCCGTACTTACCCGAGTGTGGGGAGCGGAATGTGTCAAGCATGGTGAGACAACTTTAAAAAGAATTTAAAGAAGGAAGATCGGGTCTGAGTTGGATTTGTTGATCCATACCTCCTTGTGCGGAACTGGCACGACCGGCATATCTTTAACAAATCGCTTGGGATGAGCGGCATAGGCCGCCTGCAAAACCTGTTGGCGTTGCGCCAGGATGCTGTCAGCCTGACCATAATGGATACTGGCTAGGGTTAGCAATCCTAAAGCGGAGTGGTAGGACAGCCCACCGATGATATAACAAACCGTTGAAGACCCAGGGCAGTGATTGCCCCTTTCACCTAAGGATTAAAATGACCACTTCCCCTTTTCGTTTTGCCACCTTCCTCGCCCCTTCGATGTTTCCCATCTATCAATTTATTGCCGCCTATGCCGGTGAAAAACTCGACTGTCCCACCGAACTAACGGCGGGCAACTCCTTCGACCAATTTGCGGCGGGCCGGTTTGAGGCCGGTTTTATCTGCGGCCTGCCCTATGTGGAGTTGGCTCGCCAGAATCCAGCGCCGGTGGAACTGCTGGCCGCGCCGGTGCTGCAAGGCGAGCGGTTTCAAAATCGGCCTATCTACTTTTCGGATGTGATTGTGCGCCGCGACAGCCCTTTTCAGACCTTTGCCGATTTACGCGGCTGCACCTGGGCCTACAATGAGCCTGGCTCCCATTCCGGCTACAACGTCACCCGCTACCGGTTGATCCAGATGGGCGAAACGCGGGGCTTTTTTGGGCGGGTGGTCCAGGCCGGGTCGCACCAGAACTGCATCCGGCAGGTAGCCGCCGGTGAAGCCGACGCAGCGGCGATTGATTGCCAGGTGTTAGCCATTGCCCTGCGCGACCAGCCTGATTTGGCCGCCCATTTGCGGGTGATTGACGCACTGGGCCCGTCGCCGGGGTTGCCGGTGGTCGCTGCCCGGCACATGCCGGATAGGGTGAAGGCTGATTTGCAGGCTGTTTTGCTGGAAATGGAAACTGACCCAACCGCCCGGAAATGGCTGGTGGGCGGCTTTATCGAGCGCTTTGCTCCGGTCAGCGATGGGGATTATGATGTAACACGGGAAATGGTCAGGGCAGCAGAGTCGGCGGGGTTTTTGAGGATTGAGTAAACTTTACAAATTTGCGCAATCTTGTACTTAGCCTTAGCTTCACGGGGAAGTATCGGTTTGGAGGGTGAGTAAATTACTATACCTCTTTCTCTGCATAAATCCGCTCGCGCAGTTCATCTATGGCAATGCGTTCGCCGGTGGTTTCGTCCAGGTAGTGCCAGTGTTCCCAGCCGTTGCAGGGGCCGTTGTGCAACGCCTTGCCCACCTGGTGGATCGAGCCGGTGTACCCGTGTACCCGCAGATGGCCGTTGGCCAAAATAGTGGCGCTTGTTTCCCCCTTTTTGCCCAGGTATAATTTTTGCCCCGGCTGGAGCAGGCCGCGTTCCAGCAAACTGCTGAAGGAGATGCGCGGCCGGTCGCGCTTGCTTTTGAACACAAACACCTCTTCGGCAAACGGCGGCGGCTCGATGGCGTCCAGCCGTTCCTGGGCCAGCCGCACGTAATTTTCCTCGCGTTCGATGCCAATCCAGTGGCGGTGAAGCTTTTTGGCTACCGCGCCGGTAGTGCCCGTGCCAAAAAACGGGTCAAGCACTACATCGCCCGGATTGGAGCTGGACAGGATCACCCGATATAGCAGCGCTTCCGGTTTCTGGGTGGCGTGAGCCTTGACCCCGTTAATTCGGAGTCTTTCCTTGCCGGTACACAGCGGAATTTCCCAATCGCTGCGCATTTGCAGGTCGCCGTTGAGGGCCTTCATAGCGTGATAGTTAAAGGTGTAGCGCGCCCCCCGGTTCTTTTGCGCCCACAGCAGGGTTTCGTGAGCGTTGGTAAAGCGGACCCCCCGAAAGTTGGGCATAGGTTGAGTTTTAACCCAGATTACATCGTTAAGAATCCAATAGCCCAAATCCATCAAGGTGGTTCCAACCCGGTAGATGTTGTGGTAGGAGCCAATGACCCAGAGCGTCCCCGTATCTTTGAGCACCCGCCGGCAGGCTTGCAGCCAGGTCCGGGTAAACTGATCATATTCGGCCAGGCTGGTGAAGCGATCCCACTCCTCGGTAACAGCGTCAACTTTGGTGATGTTGGGCCGCCACAATTCCTGTTGCAGTTGGAGGTTATAGGGTGGGTCGGCAAAAATGAGATCAACGCTCTTTTCCGGCATGGTGTTGAGCGCCTCAATACAATCGGCCTGGATAATTTGGTCCAGGGGCAAGGCTGGCTTGGGCATAATCGTCTACTCCGAATTAATATATTATGTCAATTATACCCTCGATTGGAAAATTTGACTAACCAGAACAAGGTCACAGGTCGCAGAGATGTATTACCCCTGTCTACCGTCTACTATTTTCTTACAAGGGGCAAATAATAATGTTGAAGCTGACCGTGATAAAGCCAAACCGGAACGGTGCGGGGGCTGGAAACAACGTGCTGTCCAAAAGCTGTACCTGAGACGGTCAAATTGCCGATAAATTGCCAGGAATGGGTGGCAGGATAGGGAGCGGTATTGAGCACAAGTTGTAAAGTAGCGGCGGTAGAAACCGCGCCGCTGCCGGGATTGATCTGAAGATCAGGGCTGGAACTGGTAACTTGCCAATTGAATTGGTCTATGCCCAGATTGCGCAGAGTTATGGTTAGGCTTTCCGGGCCACTGGTACCCTCTTGGTGTAGAAAACGCACTTCAGTTGGAAAGCCCAATTGTGGCACAGGGGGAGGCGCCGAGTACAGTCCCGTTCGGGCCACATCGTGATGAAACATGGGCCAGGGCCGGCGGCTGTAAATAGTGCCGGTCTCTTGCCAGATATAGATGGCGGCATTGTTGGTTGCATTCGCACCACCGATAACGGTTTCTAATAGATTATCGCCATCAATATCATCCACCAGGGGCGAGCTGTATAAGATTCGGGAGGTAGCATGACGCACATCTGAACTCATCTGGCCGTTAGGTTCAACAATTGAAATGCCACCAGCGCCGGCGCCTATCGTCATAATCTCGATAATGCCGTCGCCGTCATAATCGGCTAAGACGGGTGGAAAGGGTTGGGCATTATAGGCCGGACGGGAGCCAGGGTTGACACTGAGCGGACTCATAGGAAAGCCGGTTACACTGCGGCCATCGCCATGCCATGCGTAAAGCTCGGTGCAGGAAGGGTTGTTTAGCTGATAAGACAAACCGCAGCCAACCACCACTTCCAAATCGCCATCCCCATCAAGATCACCCAAAGCAGGTGAAGAGGCCATATTACCTTTGGTGACAGTCGGCCAGCCGGGCAACAGGCGACCCCGGTGATCCCAGGCGTAAATCTTTTTGCCATCGGGGGTACCGCCACAGCTTTCATTCCAGTCCCCTGTGCCTACCACAATATCGAGCCGGCCATCGCCATTAATATCGCCGATGGCCGGAGAAGATCTAATGACCTCGGATGTTTGAGTGGGAAAACCGCGCACCAAGGAGCCGTTTCCATTAAGCGCTAGAAAAAAATAAGGGTTTGGGCAGGCAGGCACAGGATAGCTATAGGTACCAACCAGTACCTCTGGCAAACCATCTCTATCTATATCGGCCAGAGCCGGAGAGGACATCCCCCCTCGGAACAAACCCCGAGATCGATCAATAGGCCAACCGGCCACACGTCTACCGTTGTGGTGCCAGGCGTGTAAACGGCGATCAGAACCGGAAATAACAATCTCCAGATCTCCATCACCATCCAGGTCGCCCACAGCCGGCGTTGACTCAAATCCATCCGACACTCCATCCGGGTAACTGCCGCCGCCTGCACCCAATTCATCAAAAGCTCGGCGCGGCCAGCCAGATGCAAGCACAAATTGGGCAGAACCGCCGACATAGGTTAAAACAACTACTCCCCCTACCAGGTGAAGATTGGGAGTTCCCCCCACTGCGGCAATAATTTCCAGGCGGCTATCTTTATTAAGATCACCAATGGTAATACTTGAGTAGAAGTAAGTAGAGGATGCTCCATTAAAATAGTTAGCAATCTGGTTGGACCAGAGGAGGGTATAGGTTGCCCCATTGATGACATAGAGCATCCCATCCCCCCCCCCCGCTACAATTTCTTTTTTACCATCCTTATTGAAATCGGCTACCGCTACAGCCGACTCTTTAATGCGTTGGCCCGGCAAAACAATCTCAATATCATCGGCTGCTCTTACTGGTGTGGGAGGAGTGTTGCTAAAAATAACCACAAAAAAGAGCAAGCAACTGAAGGACAAAATCAGGATTCGGTTTACATTCATAAACACCCAGAAAAATCTTTATGACCTTACACTTAAATCTGCCACCACCCCGCCGGTAACTTGCGCCAGGTCTGCTGGGGTGATGGCAAAAACGGCATTGGGTGTTCCAGCCGCGGCCCAGATGACCTCAAACTGCCAGAAATCCCGGTCAATGTAGACAGGCAACCGGGTAGTATGACCAAAAGGGGGCACCCCGCCAATGGCAAAACCGGTGGCTTCGCGGACAGTATCCGCATCGGCCCGTTTGACCCTGTTTTTGCTGACGCCACACAAGGTCGCTAATTTGGCCTCGTCCAGCCGGTTGGGGCCGCTGACCAGGGCCATCGTGGGCCGGCCAGCTACCACAAACAACAGCGATTTAACAATTTGGGCCACGGTACAGCCAATCGCGCGGGCAGCATCTTCGGCGGTGCGGGTGGTTTCCGTAAACTCTTTGATGGTAATCTCCAGCCCCAATTCACGGGCAGCAGCGGCGACTCGTTGGGCGGTAGGGTGCAGCATTTGAAATCCTGAATTAATTTAAATTCAAGCAGGGGAGCAGGGGTGTTGAGGTGCAAGGGAGAGATTTCTCCCCTGCTCCCCCGCTCCTCAGCTCCCCTGCTATTTCCCGTTGCCGTTCAGCAGCGCATACTCCATACTGTCGATCAAGGCCCGCCAACTGGCCTCGATGATATTAGGGTGCGCGCCGACGGTGGTCCAAAATTCGGTGGTCCCTTCTTGCTGAAAGTCAATCATCACCCGGGTGGTGGCGGCAGTGCCGGCGTCGCTGTCGAGGATACGGACCTTGAAATCGGTCAAGTGGACCCGCTGCAACTGGGGAAAATCCTGGTACAGCGCCCGGCGCAGGGCCAGGTTAAGGGCGTTGACCGGCCCATTGCCTTCGGCGACCGTATGGCGAATTTCGTCGCCCACTTTCACTTTTACCGTCGCTTCGGTAAAGAGGCCGCGGCCCTGCCGGTTTTCGGTAATAACCATAAAGTCAATCACTTCAAAGGGAGGCTTGTAGCCGCTGTTGGCCCGGCGCAGCATCATATCCACCGAGGCTTCGGCGCCTTCAAAGGTATAGCCCTGATTTTCCAACTCCTTGATTTGTTCCAATACCTGCCGGGCCTCTTCACGGCTGGTATCCAGGCCGCGTTCCGCCGCTTTATACAGAATATTTCCTCGCCCCGACAATTCCGAAACAACTGCTCGCTTCTCATTGCCAACCACGGTCGGGTCCATGTGCTGATAACTTTCCTCAACCTTGAGGATGGCCGCCACGTGAATGCCGCCTTTGTGAGCAAAGGCGCTGTAACCGACAAAAGGTTGATGCGGGTTGGGCGTCATATTGGCCAGTTCATCCACATAACGCGAGAGGGCAGTCAGACCGGCCAACTGCTCCGGCTTGACACACTCATAGCCCATTTTTAGCTGTAAATCAGGGATAATGCTGATGAGGTTGGCATTGCCAACCCGCTCGCCGTAGCCGTTGACCGTGCCCTGAACGTGTCTGGCCCCGCCGCGCACCCCGGCCAGCGCATTAGCTACCCCCAATTCGCAGTCATTGTGGGGGTGAATTCCTAGCCGTTGCCCTTCAAATCGCGCCGCCACTTGTTTGGTGATTTCTTCAACTTCCCAGGGGGTTGACCCACCATTAGTATCGCACAATACCACGCAGTCGGCCCCGCTCTTGATGGCTGCTTGCAGGGTCAACAAAGCGTAGTCAGGGTTAGCCTTATAACCATCAAAAAAGTGCTCGGCATCATAGATAACTTCTTTGCCGCGCTCCTTGAAATAGGCCACGCTCTCGGCAATCATCTCCAGGTTTTCTTCCAGGTCGGTTTCCAGAATGTGGCGCACGTGCAAATCCCAACTTTTGCCGACCAGGGTCACTACCGGCGTATTAGCCTCGACCAAAGCCTGAATGTTGGCGTCTTTATCACAAGTGGTATTTTTGTAACGAGTGCTGCCGAAGGCGGCAATCTTGGCGTGTTTGAGTTTTAATTCACCCTGCCGGGCAAAAAATTCGGCATCCTTGGGGTTAGAGCCGGGCCAGCCCCCTTCGATATAATGCGCCCCAAACTCGTCCAGTTTTTGGGCGATTTTGAGTTTATCGTTGCAGGATAAAGAAATTCCTTCGCCTTGTGTCCCATCACGCAGAGTCGTATCGTAGAGAAATATTTGTGTCATCAGAACCTCCAGAGTATTCGTTGATTATAATTTTTTTGAAAAGGGAGAGCAAAGGGGGGAGCAGAAGATAGAAGATGGTGGATAGAAGGCTATTCTCTATCTTCTATCCTCTATCCTCTGCCTTCATCCTCTATCTTCAAAAGAGGGGGTTCCAATGGAGCGGGCGACGGCCACAAATTTGGCTATCGCCCGATTGACACCTCTGTTGGCTGTACTGCGTTGGGATAGGGTAAGCATAAAGACCCTTAAAAGAGCTGCCGACCGTCATGATGGAACTGAGGGAACTAAAGGAACTGAAGGGTTTAACGTTTCCTAAGTTCCCTCAGTTCCTTTAGTTCCTTTTTAGGGGTCGGCGGTCGTTGATTAGGCTACAGTGATACTCTTATCCAGATAAACATCCTGAATATGGTTGAGCAGCTTGGCCCCTTCGGCCATGGGGCGCTGGAAGGCTTTGCGGCCGGAAATCAAGCCCATGCCGCCGCCGCGCTTGTTAACCACTGCCGTGTAAACGGCTTCGGCAAAGTCGTTTTTGCCTGAAGCGCCGCCGGAGTTGATCAAGCCGGAGCGGCCCATATAACAGTTGGCTACCTGCCAGCGAACCCAATCAATCGGATTGTCGCTGACCAGTTCCCCATACATCTTGGGGCTGGACTTGCCAAAACCGATGACCTTAAAGCCGCCGTTGTTTTCGGGCAGTTTTTGTTTGATAATATCGGCCTGGATGGTCACGCCGAGGTGATTGGCCTGGGCAGTGGTATCGGCGGCCACATGATAATCCACGCCATCCTTCTTGAAGGCCGAATTGCGCAGATAGCACCACAGCACGGTAGCCATACCCAATTCGTGAGCATAGGCAAAAGCTTCACTCACTTCGACAATCTGGCGGGTAGATTCGGCCGAACCGAAATAGATAGTCGCCCCGACGGCGGTGCAGCCCATATCCCAGGCTTGCTTGATGTTGCCAAACATCACCTGGTCATACTTTTCGGGATAGGTCAATAGTTCGTTGTGGTTGATTTTGACAATGAAGGGAATCTTGTGGGCATATTTGCGGGCCACCGCCCCCAACACACCAAACGTAGAAGCGACCGCATTGCAGCCGCCCTCGATGGCCAGCTTGACAATATTTTCGGGATCGAAATAGACCGGATTGGGCGCAAACGAAGCGCCGCCGGTATGCTCGATGCCCTGGTCAACCGGCAAAATCGAGAGATAGCCGGTGCCGGCCAGCCGGCCGTGGTTGTACAGGCTTTGCAGGCTGCGCAGCACTTGCGGGTTACGATCAGAGGGCTGCCAGACCCGGTCCACAAAATCGGGGCCGGGCAGGTGCAGCGACTCCTTAGGGATTCCTTTGCAGGTAAAACTTAACAACTCATCTGCTTTTTCGCCAAGCAGGTCAATAATATGATTTGACATGGTTCTTTCCTTTCTTTTTGATATAGCCATTACAACGCCAATGGACCAAGTTTTATCTTAATGCGTTAAACGTAAGCCAGATAGTGTAAATCGTCACAATTTAGCCTGACAGATGTCATTATCAGATTGCCAGGGTATTTACCCGGTCAGTATGAGCCGCCTCATAATCCTCTACAGCAGCAGCGTGACGCTGCAAATAGCCAAGCTGATCAATACCGTTGAGAATACAAGTTTTGCTAAAGCTGTCAATCGGAAATTCAACCTTGCGACCATCCGGCAGTTGCACGGTCTGGCTGGCCAAATCAATGGTAATTTGAGTATCCGGCTCCTCTTCGATCAGACTTAACAATTGATAGTGAGTTTCTTTATCCACCACAATGGGCAGCAGGCCCAACTTGAGCGAGTTGTTACGAAAAATATCGGCCAAGCTGGTGGAAATAACCGCCTGAAAGCCATAGCCCATAATCGCCCAGGGGGCGTGTTCGCGGCTGGAGCCGCAGCCAAAGTTGTCGCCGGCTACCAGAATTTTGGCCTTTTTACCCTGCTCGGTGTTCAGAATGAAATCCGGCTTGGGGCTGCCGTCGGCATTGTAGCGCCAATCGAAAAACAGATTTTCACCCAGGCCCTTTTTGTCGGTCACTTTCAAAAACCGGGCCGGAATAATCTGGTCGGTGTCAATATTCTCGGTCGGGATGCCGACCATGGTGGCGGTTAAGGTAGTAAATTTTTCCATAAAAGTTAGCTTCCCTATTAGTTCAAGATTGTACGCACATCAGTAATCACGCCGGTGATGGCCGTAGCCGCAGCGGTGAGCGGGCTGGCCAAAAAGGTACGCCCGCCCTTGCCCTGGCGGCCTTCAAAGTTGCGGTTGCTGGTGCTGATAGCGTACTGCCCTGGCTCCAACTGGTCGCCGTTCATAGCAATACACATGGAGCAGCCGGCCTCACGCCAGTCGGCCCCGGCCTCCTTGAAGATTTTGTCCAGCCCCTCAGCTTCGGCCTGCTGCTTGACCTGCTGACTGCCGGGGACGACCATCATGCGCACCCCATCGGCCACTTTGCGGCCTTTGATCAGGCTGGCCGCCAGCCGCAAGTCGCTGAGGCGAGAGTTGGTGCAGCTCCCCAGAAAAACCACATCCACTTTTTGCCCCAGCAGCGATTGGCCGGGCCGCAAATCCATATAAGTCAGGGCTTTTTCCAGCGTTTGCCGTTCGCTCACATCTTTGATCGTCGCCGGGTCGGGGACGCGCTGGGTGATTTGCATACCCATCCCCGGATTGGTGCCGTAGGTAATCATCGGCTCTAAGGTGTTGGCGTCAATCACAATCTCTTTGTCAAAGGTCGCGCCTTCGTCGGTGGGCAGGCTGCGCCACTGCGCTACAGCGGCGTCCCAGGCTGCGCCTTTGGGGGCATGCGGCCGCCCGGCGATGTATTCAAAGGTGGTATCATCGGGGGCGACCATGCCGGCTCTGGCCCCGCCTTCAATGGACATGTTGCAGATGGTCATGCGTTCTTCCATCGTCAGGCCGCGAATGGCGCTGCCCATGTACTCAAAGACATGGCCCGTGCCACCGCCAATGCCAATGCGCGAAATCAGGTTGAGGATAATATCTTTGGCCGACACCCCGCGGGCCAGCGTACCTTCGACTCGCACGGCATAGGTTTGCGGCTTGTTTTGCAGCAGGCATTGGGTCGCCAGTACATGTTCAATCTCGCTGGTGCCGATGCCAAAAGCCAGCGCGCCAAATGCGCCGTGTGTGCTGGTATGGCTGTCGCCGCAGACGATGGTCATACCCGGTTGAGTCAACCCCAACTCCGGGCCGATCACATGAACAATACCCCGGTTAGGGCTGTGCAGCCCGTGCAGGGGGATGCCAAAATCGGCGCAGTTCTTCTCAAGCTGGCTGATTTGTTTGATGACCAAGACATCACTGATGGGAATATGAGGCGGAGTCGTCGGGATGCCGTGGTCCATGGTGGCTATGGTTTTATCAGGCCGGCGGACTTTGAGACCCTTCTCACGCAGCCCGGTAAAGGCCTGGGGTGAGGTTACTTCGTGAATCAGATGAAGATCAATATAAAGCACCGTTGGGTTGCCTGGCTCGGCGACCACCACGTGTTGGTTCCAGATTTTTTCAAACAGCGTTTTGGGGGAATGTCCGTTGGTTGACATAGAACGTACCTCGAAATTAAGTCTCTCCTCGCAGCAGTTGCTTGTTATAAAACATAATGCGTCATGCATAAAACAAGCGATAGGCCCTTACGCATCACGCATCATGGATGACACTTTATAAGTTTAGCACAACCTACCCGATTTAGCCAAAAGGCTGAGAGAGAGCCATTTACCCAGACTCAGTAGATCCAAATTTCCTGTAGGGTGGCATCCCTATGCCGTCCGCTGACGCATAGAGATGCGCCAGCTACGGTGAAAAATTGGATCTACTGAGACTCTAATCGGTAAGGGTGCTTTGTTGATTCAGCCGCTGAGTATGAAGCAAAGAGGCCAGAATGGCAATGGTCAGGACGGCGGCAATCACGCCCAAGGAAACGCCGATGGGGATTTTGTAAAACTCGGCAATGACCATTTTGATGCCCACAAAGGTGAGCACCACCGACAGCCCCAGCTTCAAATAGTGGAACTTGTCAATGACTCCGGCCAACACAAAATAAAGTGAGCGCAGGCCCAAAATGGCGAAAACATTGGAGGTGTAGATGATAAAGGGGTCCTCGGTCACGGCAAAAATGGCCGGGATGGAGTCGAGCGCAAAAACCAGGTCGGTGCTTTCGACAATGAGGAGCACCAGAAAGAGCGGGGTTGCCATCAACAGCCCGTCCTGGCGCACAAAAAATTTGTCGTCGGCGTATTTAGGGGAAACCCGCATAAAGCGCCGGAAAAGTTTGACCAGCGGATTGTCCTCCGGGTGAATCTCTTCATCGCGGTGGAAGGCCATCCTAATCCCGGTGAAGATGAGAAAGCCGCCAAAGATGTAAATAATCCAGTGGAACTCGTGCAGCAAGGCCGCGCCGACGGCGATCAGAATACCCCGCATCACCAGCGCGCCGATAATGCCCCAGAACAGTACCCGATGCTGGTACAAGGCCGGCACGGCAAAATAGGTAAAAATGAGGACAAAGACAAAGATATTGTCTACGCTGAGCGATTTTTCGATCAGGTAGCCGGTGAAAAAGGCCAGGGCTGCTTCGCTGTTGGAGTACTCGCTGGCCGGGGAAATAGTGTCCCAGAAAAAGTAAAGCCCTAGGTTGAAACACAGAGACAGGGCAACCCAAACCACACTCCAGATAGTCGCTTCTTTGACCGAGACTGCGTGGGTGTGGCGGTGAAACACCCCCAAATCCAGGGCCAGCATGGCCAAAACAAAAACATTAAAGCCAACCCAAAGCCAAATTGTGTCCATAAAGATTCCACTCCTTGTGTAAAATTTGGCCGTGGTGATAAAAAAGCGAGACTTCCACGGCCCTAAGTCGTGGTAGTCTCGCCAGTAGTGTTGGTACACTTACGACCAGCCGGGAGCATTGCTCCGTATTGACGACTGGCCGACCCATATGGATGGGTGGCTACTCCCTAACCAATGTTACAACTATAGCAGTCAGCCCCTATTTTGTCAAGCGGTTTAAACGGACGGGTGTGTTCGTTTTTGGGGGCAGACCTCACCCCCCAACCCCCTCTCCGCTTCGGAGAGGGGGAGAAGAGCGCCCTCCCCCGCAGCGGGGGAGGGTTGGGGAGGGGGTCTGTCTACGCTATCCACCGAATTCGCCCCCAAATCTGAACACACCCGAGCAGTACGGCCACCTTGACTTACCTGGTCAGCCATGCCAAGCGGGGCAGCAAAGCCCTGGACGAGATTGGGATTTTACCCCGGCGTCAAGGTCACTCTATCCACGATGCCTATGCCTCCTATTTTCAGTACCACGACCCTGGCCATGTCTTGTGCAATGCTCATCACCTGCGTGAGTTAGTCTTTATCCAGGAACGCTATCAGCAAAGTTGGGCAGAAGCGTTAGCCAACCTGCTGGTCGAGATTAAAGAAACGGTCGAAAGCGCTCAACAGCAAGGACAGACATGTCTTTCTACCGAGCAACTGGCTCAGTTTGACCGGCGCTATGACCAACTCATTGCTGAGGGACAGCCAGCCAACCCACCTGCACCGCCTCCTGATCCTGGCTCCAAAAAGCGAGGCCGAGTCAAGCAGAGCCAACCCAAGAATTTGCTGGATCGGTTACACCTACGCAAACAAGAAACCTTGACCTTTATGTACGATTTTAAGGTGCCATTCGACAACAATCAGGCCGAACGCGACCTGCGCATGGTCAAACTCAAACAGAAAGTGTCAGGTTGCTTCCGTTCCAAACAGGGGGCCAAGACCTTCTGCCATATCCGCAGTTACATCGCTACAGTTCGTAAAAATGGACAACGGGTGTTAGAAGCCTTACGCTTAGCTTTGCTCGGTTCGCCCTATTATCCTTCTATTCTCCAATCTCAGACTGTTTTTCCGCCCTGAGCAGTTACATTTATCCTTAAATTCTGTCAATCCCGCTCTAAATTTTATATCTACCAAAAAATGAAACGCACCCAAACAAAAAGAGCCAGCCCACAGGTCAGTCCTTTGCTTAAATGCTTCATCTTGGGTATCATTTGATAATAAATCGGGCAGTAAGGACAAGCCCTTGTGGTTTTTGTTCTATCCCTTTTGTGGTATAGTTAGGGGAAGAAACGCCCTATGCTTGGAGACCTGGTAATTTGATGGATACTTTAGAAAAAGAGTTCGGCGCCCCGCTTGAAACGGATGAAATGGAAGTGGAACTGCCTGTGCTGCCCGTGCGGGACACGGTGGTTTTTCCGCGCATGCTCACGCCGCTGTTTGTGGGGCGAGATCGCTCGGTGCTGGCCCTGGAAGCAGCCCTGGTCGAGAAAAGCCAACTGGTCGTTGTGACCCAGCGAGATGCCGATCAGGAAGACCCCCAGCCGGCAGACCTGTACAGCATTGGCACCGAGGTAGTGATTGGCCGCATGCTGCGCATGCCCGATGGCAGCACCAACATTCTGGCTCAGGGACACCAGCGGGTCAAAATTATCGAATTTACCCAGGAGCAGCCCTACCTGCGGGTGCGGGTGCGCCGCCTGACCGAAGACAGCGAAAAGAACCTCAACGCCCAGGCTTCGATGCGGGCGGTGCTGGACCTGTTTGAAAAGTGCGTGCACCTGAACCGCAACCTGCCCGACGACGCCTATGTGGCCGCCATGAACATTGATGAGCCGGGTTGGCTGGCCGATATGATCGCTTCGGTGATTGACCTGGATGTGGAACAGCGCCAGCAAATTTTGGATACCATTGACCCGCTCACCCGTTTGCAGCGGTTGAGCATTGTTCTGGCCCAAGAATTGGACGTGCTCAAGCTGGAGTCAGAAATTCAGGATCAGGTGCAGCAGGAAGTTGACAAGGGGCAGCGCGAATTCTTTTTGCGAGAACAGATGCGGGTAATCCAGAGCGAGCTGGGCGAAATGGATACCCAACTGGCCGAAATCAACGAACTGCGCGAAAAGTTAAGCCAGATCAGCCTGCCCGATGAGGCCCGCGCCAAAGCGGAAAAGGAACTGAACCGCCTGGCTATTATGCCGCCTGCCGCGCCGGAAGTAGGCATTATCCGTACCTATCTCGATTGGATTATCGAACTACCCTGGGTCAATGCCACCGTAGACAACACCGATATTCGCCATGTAGCCAAAGTGCTGGACAACAACCATTTTGGCATTCCCAAAGCCAAAGAGCGGATTTTGGAACATATCGCCGTGCTGCAGCGGGCGGGTCTCAAGATGCGCAGTCCTATTTTGTGCTTTGTCGGACCGCCCGGCACCGGCAAAACCTCGCTGGGGCGCTCGATTGCCGAGGCGTTGGGACGCAAGTTTGTGCGGGTCAGCCTGGGTGGCATCCACGACGAAGCCGAAATCAGGGGCCACCGCCGGACGTATATCGGGGCGCTGCCGGGCCGGATCATTCAAAGCATGCGCCGGGCGGGGACAATCAATCCGGTCTTCATGCTCGACGAAATTGATAAAGTGGGGGCTGATTTTCGGGGCGACCCCAGCGCCGCACTGCTGGAGGCGCTCGACCCGGAGCAGAATAACAGCTTTTCCGACCATTACCTGGAGTTGCCTTACGATTTATCAAAGGTGTTGTTTATCACCACGGCCAATGTGTTATATACCATCCCCTCCGCTTTGCGCGACCGGATGGAGGTGATTGAGTTTTCGGGCTACATCGAGGAAGAAAAGCTGGAAATTGCCCGCCAATTTTTGATTCCGCGCCAGATCGAAGAGCATGGGCTGGAGGATGTCGGCCTGAAAATTGCCGACGGCGCGGTGCAAGGTATTGTCCGCGAATATACCTATGAGGCCGGGGTGCGCAACCTGGAACGCGAGATTGGGCAGATTTGTCGCAAATTGACCCGCCGCCTGGCCGAACAGAAACCTGTCCCCAAAACCATTACCCGGAATGCTTTACATAAATACCTGGGGCCGCCCCGTTTCACCGAGCAGATGGTTGAAAAAGAAGACCAGGTGGGCGTGGCAACCGGCATTGCCTACACCGAAGCCGGCGGCGACATCATGCCCATCGAGGTGACGCTGATGCCGGGCAAAGGCAACCTGACCCTGACCGGGCAGTTGGGCGAGGTCATGCAAGAGTCGGTCCAGGCGGCCTACTCCTTTGTCCGCTCGCACGCCAAAGAGTATGACATCAAGCCGGCCCAATTTGAAAGCTGCGATATTCACGTCCACGTGCCCGAAGGGGCCATCCCCAAAGATGGCCCCAGCGCCGGCATCACCATGGCTACTGCCTTAATGTCCGCTTTCTCCAACCACAAAGTGCGCCGTGATGTGGCCATGACCGGCGAAATCACCCTGCGTGGCAAAGTGCTGCCCATCGGCGGCCTCAAAGAGAAGATTTTGGCGGCGCACCGGGCCGGCATCACCACCGTGATTGTGCCCACCCAGAACCAAAAAGACCTGGTGGATGTGCCCAAAAAAGTGCAGCGCGACCTGAATATTATCTTCGCCGCCAAAATGGAAGATGTGTTAAAAACTGCCTTGATTATTACCAAAAAGAAAAAGAGCAAAGCTGAAGCTGCCGCGGCGGGTTAAGTATTTAGCTCGAAAATCATCCTTCGATACGGGCGCTGCGGGTCAGGATGATTTTCGGTTCTTTATCGCACCCTGAGTAGCTCTGAGCGAAGCAAAGGTGTATCGAAGGGTGTGCGATTTAGAAAAATCAAACTTATTCAAAAACTCATCAGTTCGGGAGATTGGAGATTGTCAGCTTGAATCTCCAATCTCCAATCTTTATTCCCCCAACCCCTCTTTTTTGAAAATCAACACCTCTGCTTTTTGACATAAAGTCAAACTCTTAGGACAAACCTTGCATTTTATGTCTATCTTAAGTAAAATTGAATCGTAGTTATAACCGCTGACAACGTTTGATAATACCCTGTTGCCTGTCTGCGATTTATAAAGATTTAGCAGTCGGCCATAAGCAGGCGGTGAGGAGGCCACATTGCAACTAATCTATCTTATCAGTATGTCATCTTTCCAATCGCTGAGTCTGGCGCTGGGTTTGGCCTTATGGCAGCAGCCGACCACATCCCGACCGATGTGGCTCACCTATGCCTTTCTGATTGCGCTTATTTTAACCTTGATATTTTTCAGAGCGCGTTTTCCCGGCCCTGGTCTCAAGTGGTTAACCGAACTCCTGAGTAATAATTTGGTTCTTATCGGCTTTTTGGTGACTACCGCCCTGTTTTTTGTGCTTTTATTTAATTTGAATCCTTTCCCCTATATTCGTCAAGGGGCTGAAACGATGGGACTGGGGCAATTGGTCAATTTTGATACTGCTTTTGCTCATGGCTTACCCGATGCAGTGTCGGACAATATTGGCGTGGTCAGCGTGATGCGCGCCGATACCGATGCTGACGGCTTTGAGGAGTGGGTGGTTTTTTACCTGTTTGACAAACGCGCCCGAAACAGCCCCATTCACGGGGCGGTTTATGATAATGATCGCGGGAAGCCGCCGGTCATCTTTCCATATCAACTCCAGGCTCCCGATCGTAATTATTTGAGTGAACAGCAAACCTATGGTCCATCGCTCACTATTGAGGATTTAGCCCTTGATCGTAATGGGCCGGATGGCGCTGATGTGCCAGAATTGATTGTGCAGGGGGCCGATGAGTTAACCGTTTTCCGCTTTCGGCAAAACTCCGAAGCCTGGGAGCATCCCCGTGATACGCCGGCCCGTTATCAACCGATTGGCTTTTTCCGGGGCAGCGGTGGAGTAAGTATTAATCTTATTCAGGGGGCTGACGCCTATGGCCAGGTTACGGTGATTGATCGGAACGGTTTTGAGCGGAGTCAACTGGCCATTCGCTCTGTTTATGGCTTGATCACAGGCCCAGACGGCAATCAAACCTATTTGGATCCCATCCCCCCTTTGGGCGGCGTGGGCGGGCCGCAGTTGGCCGCCCCTATTCTCTCGACGGTGGATTTTTACCCTACCCCCCCTGACGAGTTGTTCAATACACCTTTCCCGGAAAAGTTGGTGTTAGGCTTTTATGCCGCTACCTGCGGCGGTGCAGATGAAACTTTGTGCAATACCGACACCACCGACGCCAGTTTGTTGTGGCGTCCCGATAATGATACATCGCTGAGCAGCTTTCTAATGGGGGATGCATTGGCGGCCTTTAATGCCAACAATCCCGGCTACTTTGGCTTGCCTGCTTTTGACGGCAACAGTGGGATTACTGTAGCCCAACTTCGTTATTACCCCCAGACGGAAACTGACCCAGATTTATTGGAAACCGGCGGCGGGCGCGATGTGGTCACAGGCGAGCAGGGGCAGGTGGGGTTGGTCCACATTACATTCAATGTCAATGGTTCGGCTTTACAAGAAGCCTGCTACCAGATGCAGTTGACCGCCGGACAGTGGAAAATTTTGCGCCGTCTGACCGCATCGTGCGCTGAACCACCGCCGCCACCCACGCCAACTTCTACCCCACTACCCCCGCCGACTCCCCTCCCTCCTATTCCGACAGACGAAGTGACAGGGGAGGAACCTATCCAGCCTCTTCTGCCCAAAATTACCGCACCAGCGACCGCCTCGGTATGCGAGTCAATTCTATTTTCCGCCGTCGGCTCCGAACCGACAGGCCAGCTTGCCACCTACGATTGGGATTTTGGCGACGGGAATACCGGCAGTGGCCTCAATCTGTCCTATAGATATGCTATTCCCGGCGTTTATAATGTTACCCTGACCGTCAGAGACAATATCGGGCAGGTCAGCCCTCCGGCCACCCACACCATCACCATTAATCCCCCAGCCTCACCGCCCCCACCTCCGTGTGGCCCTCCCACTTGCTGCGGCTAAGGGTAAAGATTGTTCGATTCGGATTATTCTGCTAAAATTGGCCCGCGTTTCGGCCCTAGCCGGGCGTAAATCTTGCTGCAAGGAATTATACAATTATGAATTGCCCAAATTGTGGCGCTGAAAATGAAGCCGGCGCGCGCTTTTGTGTCGAGTGTGGCGCGCCGCTTGAAACTCAAGTTAACCTGCCGGATCGTCCCCCGGAAATGGACGATGACCGCACGATTATGTCCAGCTTTAGCCGGCTGGCCGAAGAAGAAGCCAAAACCGTCGCCGTGACCCAGGAACAACTGGCGGCGGCTGAGGCAGAAGCCGCTTCAGCCTTTGAGCGCGGCCCGGAGCCGGAAGTTGTTCCACCCACCCCCCGGCCCATCGGTGGGAGTGGCGGCAGCGCCGGCGGAGGCGGCAGCTTTGGCAGCAGTGGAAGTGGCAGTCCGGGCTGGATGAATCGGCGCAATATTATTATTGCGGTAGTGGTGCTGCTGGTGCTGTGCTGCTGTTGTTCACTTATTATTGGTGGTGTAGCAGCATCTTCTGGGGCATTTAATGACATTTTCAATTTAGATTTTGCCCCTTGAAAATTGAATATGGGATACATTCATAAATAGCTCTTTCATCAGGTTTAATCCTTTTTCAGAGAGGCTGACCCATGCAAAACGACTCCCCACAATCTCCTAACCAACGACAATCTTTCTCACAATATTCCCAATCCGATAGTACTGATACTATCGCTATGATCATTGAGATAGTCTTTGGGATTTTTGGATTAATGGGGATGGGGTGGCTATATGCAGGTAATTTTTTATACTCCGGTCTGATATTTATTGGCTTCGTTATTTTGTTGCTAATAGAGACTGTGATTATTGTAATCACAGGTGGTCTTTGTGCTTGTCTCGCTCTACCTCTTAATATAGTTATTGCAATTGTGTCAGGATTACGAGCAAGGGATTATGTACGGCAGACGGGCGCTAAAGGATCAGTATTATATGTAATAATTGGTGCATTGGTCGGCGTTTTGTTGGTTTGTGGTTTAGGAATACTACTTTTCTTTATATTAGCAGCTATAGGTGCTATAGGAAGCAATCCTGCTTTTGAAGACCTGATGCGCGAGCTGGGGTCTCTGCCTTTATCCTTGTTAGTGGTTTAAGTTACTCAAAATAATGGAAACAAAAAGCCGTTCAAGAGATAGGAGTAAATTATCACTTAGGTTCCTGGCGAATGGAATTGGGTTGCGATCACGCTGGCCGGTGGGGGTTGTTAGCGAGCGGTACGATTAAAGATCAATAATTTTCCCTCTGCCCTAAGTCCGGTATAATATCAGTCAATACCTTTCAACAAGGAGCAACTATGTTAGTGAGTTATCAAGCGGTTGTAGCCAATGGACAAATTCAACTGCGTGAGCCGGTAAACCTGCCGGATGGTTTGACTGTGCTAATTGTCGTCGCCTGGCCGCCTGAATTGACCGAAAACCAGGAAAACGAGGCATTGAACCAGGCTATGGATGAAGCCTTAGGTACACCTCTATTGACCCGTGAAGAAGCCCTGGCTTACCTGGAACAAGCTTGATGGAGGTTAAGTACCGCGAGGCTTTTTTGAGAGACATCAAAAAGCTGAAAAAACTGACCGTTTATCAAGATGTTTATGAAATGGTTTTTACCCTTTTACCCCAAGCCAAGACCTTGCAAGATATTCCCAGCCTTAAGCCCCTGGAAGGTTATGCCAAGCGTTACCGCATTCGTGTGGGCGACTATCGAATTGGATTACAGCTTGAAGGCCAAACTTTGCAAGTGATGCGCGTTCTCCACCGGCGCGACTTTTACCGTTATTTCCCCTGATTGGGGCCGCCACCAAATCACTTAACTTTGTTGAAAATAAAAAAAGCGCCGCTAGCGGCGCTTTTTGTTACCATAAAATTCCGAATGAAGTCTGTGCCCTCGACGGGATTCGAACCCGTGTCGCAGCCTTGAAAGGGCTGTGTCCTAGTCCTCTAGACGACGAGGGCGAAGGGAGGTGCTGTGCTAGGACAACGGGGGGTAATATACCATCAGAGCCGATTTTGGGCAAACTGGTGCTCTAAACATAACCGCCCTTTTCATCCTCCAATTCCCGCTTACCGCTTCAACTCGCGCATAACCCTCTCGGCGATAAGCTGGACCAACTCGTTTGTTGAGCCGTTAGTAGAAGATACCGGCGTCGGAGTATGTTCCCCCTCGATGTGGCACACCCCACACTTTTCGCAAAAGTCGGCGGCGTCGGCGGCGCGGGAAAGCCCCCACACCTGGCGGGTCTGGATGAGCTTTTCCACTTGAAAGGCCGGTAAGGGTTGGCCGCCGCCCAGTTGGTTCAGCATATACGTGATACGAGCAATCTGTTCCAACGTTTCGGTGCGGTAAAAGGCATTAAGCGGGCTGCTGCCTACAGTCAGGCTGCCGTGCCGCTGCAATACCAGGGCATCGTGGCCGGCAATCACCTCGCGGATGGCACGGGCATTCTCCTCGCTCGAAGGGGTGGCATAGGGGGTAGTCGGCGTCAGGCCCAAAAACACAATGGCTTCCGGCAGCATACAATCGGCCAGCGAGATGCCAACGATGCTCAGGGCGATAGCATGGGGTGGGTGGGCGTGGACTACTGCCTGCACGTCGGGCCGCTGTTTGAAGGCTTCCAGGTGCATCGTAATCTCAGAAGTGGGCTTGAGGTCTTTGTTGGCGGCAGTCTCCTGGCCCACTTTGCGGCCGGTCATGTCAATGGTAATCAACTGGTCGGGCGTCATCAAACCTTTGCACAAACCGCTGGGGGTGATGAGGATGGTGTTGTCGTCCAGGCGGGCCGAAATGTTGCCGTCGGTGGCCACAATGAGACCGCGTTCATACATCAACTTGCCGACCAGGACGATTTCTTCGCGTAACGATTGTTCTCTGGGAGAAAAATAGGTCATTTTAGGTTATCCGAGCAGGGAATTAGCCAATTTGGCCATGGCGGCAGCGGCAGGAGATTGGGGACTGCTCAACAGCAGCGGCTTGCCGCTGTTGACGGCTTTGACCATTTCCGCCTCGTAGGGGATGCTGGCTAGAACAGGGCGTTTGAGGGTTTTTTGAATAACTTCTAAAGGCAGGCCGCCCTGGGGCAAAATGTTATTGACAATCAGTACAATTTTGTTGTCGGCTACCCCCAGCCGAACCAATCCCTGGAGCGCCACCGCTACCGATTGCAGCGAGGGCATATCTGGGGCCAGAACCAGCCCTATTTTATCAAACAATTGCAGCATCGCCCCGGAGCGAGGTTCCAGCAGCGGCGGAATATCCAGGATAGTATAAGCAAAGCTCAATTTAAGGGTTGTCACCAGTTGTTCCAGCCGTTTGTCGCCCAGGTAGAGCAGATGGTCATAGTTGAGCGCCGAAGCCAACAGTTGCACGCCGCTGGCGTGCTGAATCAAGTGAGGTTTGACCGTTTCCAGGGCAACATCATCTTTGGAGGCAAATAGAGCATCAGCCACGCTGCTGGTGGGCCGCAGCCCCAACATCAGGGCGGCGTGTCCACCCAGGGGGGCCAGGTCTACCAGAGTGGTCGGCGCCTTTTTGGTCAGCGCCAGGGCCAGAGCTAAATTGACCGTCAGCGTCGTCACGCCCGTGCCCCCTCGCAAACTGAATAAACCAATAGTGGCCTGAGTAGTTGGTCCGGCTGGCTTGGCGGGTAAAAGTTCATTGATGCGGGCAACTAGCACATCAGGCGACGTGTTTTTAGACAGGTAATCGGTCGCTCCGGCATCCAGCGCCGTTTGTTTATCAATCGGCTGAAAGCGGGCCGAGAACATAATAATGGGCAGTTCGCTCAGGCTCAGGTTGGTGCGAACCTGTTTGCAAAAGTCGTAGCCGGTCATCTTGGGCATCATCACATCGGCCACAATTAAATCCGGCGCTTGAGCCTTCACCTGAGCCAGGCCTTGAACGCCGTCATCACAAATAGTTACGGTATGACCAGCCCGTTTAAGGCTAAATTCCAACAAGCGCAGGATATTTTTGTCGTCGTCAACAACCAGAATGTTAGCCATAACTCACCGGGGGTTAACTGGCCTCGCCAATGCAGATTAGCTCTATTTTCGACTTATTCACCAGGGCAATCGGCCCTTCAAAGGTGACTTTGGGAAAATGGGCATTGGTACTGCGGGCGTCCAAAATCGGCAAGAATTTATGGGTGTCGGAGGCAAAGATTTTTTTGATTTCCAAATCGCCCATCCACTGAAATTTGCCCTGTATTTCAAACGAAGGTATGGTGACAAAAATGGGCAAACTAACCCGATTGGGCACATAAAAACGTTCTTTGGAAGTGCCCTCGACTTCACTGGAGAGTAGGACAAAGTTGATTTCGTTTTTTACCAACGACCCCTTTTGGTATGTCGCCACAATCTCACCGGGATGATTAATCCGCGAAACGTAAATATCCACCAAGTCCAGGTAATCGGTGATGCGGTCGCCCAATACATCGGCCAGCCGCCGCTTGTAAACCAGTACGCTGGCCGAGAAACGATAACTGCCGGTGAAAAAATCGGCAGTTACGCGGCCCGTAGCCCCGGTGGAACTGGTGGAAATTCGATGAACCGTCATAAGAATTTCCTTTCTGTCACCCGGCGATCTCTACCGAGTCCAAAATACCGACAATCATCGAGATGACAGGAGCATCCTCGATTTGCATAATTTGCCGGGCCGCGCCGCCCTCGCGCATTACCAAAACCGTATCCCCTATGCCGGCGTGGGCGTTGTCCAGGGCCAAAAAGGTTTCTTCCGGCGACTCGTGAGGCAGGTTGAGCGGCTGCACCAACTGCAATTTGTACCCGTGATAGGCCGGATGTTTAATGGTCGAGACAACTGTGCCCACAACTTTAGCGATAACCAATTATCAACTCCAAAAACAAGTAGCAGAGTGGCAGGTAGCAGAGTAGCAGTTTGCTACTTGCTATCTTGTTACCCTGTCGCCCTTACGCAAACTGGGTATACCCTGACGGCAGTTCAAAATTTTTGATGGAGGTATCCACATCAACCGTATCTACCACGCCGATGGCGGCCAGATCAACCGGGACAAAAGTATTTTCCAGGGCCATGGCTGCCTCGCGAGCGCGCACCATAAAAACAATGTCGCCATAGCCGGCCTGGGTGGCATCGGCGGCGACCTGTAAATTGCCGATAGGTTCAAGCTGTTTGTTCACCAACTGCACTATCAGCAGTTTCACCCCCGCCAGTTCCGGCGTTTTGATGGTGGCAACCGCCGTCCCAACAATTTTGCCTAATAGCATAAAAATATTCCAACGTGAACGTTCAAACGTTTTTAAGATTTTCGGTAACTGCTCAGCTCTCATGTCATTTCTAGGCCATAGGCCGAGAAATCTCTACAGCGTTACATCGGCCTCGGAGATTTCTCCTTTCGGTCGAAATGACATGGCTGAAGTAGTTACGATTTCCTAAACGTAATTTCCCCATCCACCTCAAGGCTATCCAAAAGGGCCATAATGACCGCATCAACCGGGCGATCTTTGGTGAGAGAGGTTTGGCGGGCTGAGGAGCCGCTGGCAATCAGAACCACATCCCCCACCCCCGCGTCTACGGTATCAATCGCCACCAAGGGTTTGCCGGTCGGCTCGCCGCGGGCATTGGCTTCACGCACCACCAACAGTTTGGTTCCATTTAGCTTTTCGTCCTTGATAGTGGCTACGGCTGAACCGACAACTCTGGCAATTAACATAAAATCCCCGGTAATGATGGTATTTTCTGATAGAGCTTATTGTAAAAGGGTGAAAAGTAACAATTTTGCGTCTTACGTCTTGCGTGTTCCGTCCATTTTGTGTCACGCAAGACGCAAGACGAAACTTCTTTAGTTACAATTCAACCCCATCACGTTTCACGAATTTCTACTGGAAATGGCTCGGTTTTGATTAGGAGGATTAGACCACAACAGCTTTTGCAGAATCTCGATGGCCTCGTAATCATAGACTCGTTCCTGGCAAACTTCGCAAACCATCGCCGGCATGCGGTTTACCACCAAAAGATACCGGCCATGCCACTCCACAAAAGCCATTGAGCGTTTTTGTAAGCGACCTGTATGGCAGACTGGGCATGTACTCATAGTGACTGCGCCTCTTGGATAATTTTTACACCCGCACTGACCCCCAGCCGGGTAGCCCCCGCCGAAATCATGCGTTGCGCTTCGGCCAGCGTTCTGATGCCGCCCGAAGCTTTAACCCCCACCTGTGGCCCCACGGTCTGCCGCATTAAAGCAACATCCTCGATGGTAGCCCCCCCACTACTGAACCCAGTTGAAGTTTTGACAAAATCAGCACCGGCTTGTTTAGCCAGTTGGCATGCGCGAACTTTTTCATCATTTGTCAGCAGCGCTGTTTCGATGATGACCTTGCACAGCGCCCCATGCTGGTGAACGGTCTTTACGACGGCAGCAATATCACGTTCCACCAGGGCGTCGTCGCCGCCTTTGAGCGCCCCAATATTGATGACCATATCAATTTCGGTAGCCCCGTCATTTAACGCCTGCAATGTTTCAAACACTTTAGCCTCCGTTGAAGTGGCTCCCAACGGAAAACCGACCACCGTACAGACTTTGACCTCCGAATTTTGCAGCAGTTGGGCCGCCAGTTTGACGTGAGCCGGATTGATACAAACCGAGGCAAACTTATAAAGCAGAGCCTCGTGGCATAGTTGGGCAATTTGCTGGACGGTTGCTTCCGGTTTAAGCAGGGTGTGGTCAATCAGGTGGGCCAACTCGGCTTTAACGCCGCTGATACCCAGGCCGGCTGTAAACCGTTCTGCCCCGGCCTGGATGGCCGCCATAATTTTTTCGGGGCATTTTTGGGCGCACTGGCCCAGGCAATCCTGGCAGGAGTCAAAGGTGGGCGGCGCAGTTGCTTTGCTACTCTGCCTATTAGTGACTCGTAAAATTTCCTGGCTGATAGTCTCGACCAACCGGTTGATCGTGGCATTATCCAAGGTGGTCATCTTAGCCTTTCAAAAAACGTTGTTCAATTTCGATAATTTTATTGACCCGGCGCTGGTGCCGGCCTCCGCCGAACTCCGTTTTGAGCCAGGTTTCGACAATTTGCCGGGCCAGATTCAGCCCGATCATCCCGGCCCCCATCGTTAGCACATTAGCGTCGTTGTGCTCCCGGCTGTTGCGAGCCATGGCCTCATTATAACACAACGCCGCCCGAATCCCCGGTACTTTGTTGGCGACCATGCTGGAACCAATGCCGGCCCCATCAATCACAATCCCGCGCCAGGCTGTGCCGTTGGCGACCTGTTTGGCGACGGCGTAAGCAATATCGGGATAATCTACCGCGTCGGGCGTGTACGTGCCGCAGTCTAACACTGTGTAGCCTAGTTCGGCCAGATAGGGCTTGAGCTCCTCTTTCATGGGAAATGAAGGGCCGTGATCAGCCCCAATAGCAATGACCGGGCCATGGCCGTTGGTTGATGAGGTCGAAGCCAGATGATCGCTTGTCACCAGGCTGATCTGGTGGGCTTGAGCGACTTCACGGGCCAGGTCGGTGATAATAGCCTCTGCCGGCACAGACAGAACGCTTCCCGGCGCAGCCGCACGAATATCATCTACCGTGATAATGGGTTTGGGCATGGGCGTTGATTAAAGCCTTGAAAGATTTTACAGACCTGATATTCGTCTTGCGTGTTGCGTCTTCTGTTTTGTTACGCAAGACGCACCACGTACCCCGTTAATTATTATCGGCGTTGGCGCTGGGAACCAACTCATTCAAAACATGCTTCAGGGTGGCCTGCTCGGTCGGCGCGTCGCGGGGAATTACCCCCCACTCGCTGGGCGGCCAATACGACAACCAGGCCCGCCCGACAATATTCTCAAGCGGCAGTGTACCCCAATTGTGCGAGTCATTGGAATTATTACGGTTATCACCCAGAACAAAAACCTGCCCATCTGGAACCGTAACGGCATTGGGCATAGTATAAGTACCCGGCGTTGGTTGGAAGGGTTCGGCTAGAGGTTCACCATTGATAAAAACCTGACCGGCGCGAATTTCTACCGTCTCCCCCGGTAGGCCGATAATACGTTTGACGTAATCTTCGCCGGGCCGATTAGGCGGCTCAAAGACAATCACATCGCCTCGCTGCGGCCCGCCCATCTTCAAAACATCTGTGACAAAGGAATTGTAACTGAGTTTATCAATAATCAGATATTGGCCGTCGTGCAGGTTGTCTACCATACTGGTGCCAACCACCCGAAAGTTACGGATGACTGTTTGAATTAAAAAGAAAATAACCAGGGTTAGAATGATGGTTTCGCCCACCTCGCGGACCACGGCCCAGGCGGTTTTCCAACCAGAAGGTTTCTCTTCGGCGGCGGGGGCATCTTCTAAAGGCAGCAGGGTGTAACCCGACCAATCGGGTTCAGCCGGGGAAACTCGGTAAACGGGTGAACCGGTCGAGGCTTGCGCGTCGCCGGCATCGCCGGGACGGGAGGCCAGGAGAGTGGCTAAATCCGGGGCGGCATCTGATGTTTTGAATGGCAGGTCCGGTTCGGCTGAAATCGCCGGAGTGGGTGATGGATCATCAACAGGCTGAGAGGGATTTGTTGGTGGATGAGGGTCAAACCCCTCCCCATCAGCGGGATTATGGGTACTTTGTGGTTCAAATGGGTTGGACAACTTATACTCCAAAAAGCTTGGCGTTCAAACAATTCATGTTTCAACGCTTACATCGGATAGAATTATATCCGACAAGAGGGCGTGTGGCAAGGAAGGGCAATCAATCGGCAATGTTCAACAGTCAACAGTCAATGGTCAATGAACTACTTTCTCATTAACTATTGACTATTGACCCTTAATCTATCCCTTTTTCCACTTCTCCGCGTAATAAATTGACCCGTTCGGGCCGGCTGGCCTTTAACTCGGCGGGGTCATGGAAGCCCATGGCCGCGTAAAAATCGGCGTCGTAGGTGCGGGTCTGGATGACGACGGGCATGGGCACGGCGTGGCCCATAATCAAGGCTTGCTGCTTGGTATCGAGGCGGGCCAGTACCTCGCGCAAGGCGCTCGCCCCGGAAACGCCGGTCAACACGGCGCTGATGTCGCGCTCGTTGTCCAGCAGGGCGGTCACGCGGGTGCCAATCTGGCTCATCACCTCTTCGTCAATGCCGGACGGGCGCTGGTCTACAATTAGCAGGGTGACATTGTATTTGCGCAGTTCGCGGGCAATGGTGCCAAAGATGGTCTGGCGGGCAATCTGCGGATCGAGGAATTTGTGGGCCTCTTCAATCACAATCATCAGTTGGGGCGGCTCTTTGGCTTTGTCGCCCAGGGCGCTCTCCACCCGCTCGATATACATCTGGTGGATGCGGCGGGTCAGGTAGTTGGCGACCAAAATATAAGCTTCCAGCGAGTTGCCGTAGCGGCCAAATTCCAACACTACGTTGAGGCCCCGGTCCAGATATTCGATGATGCTCTGGGCCGAATCGCCTTTCCAACTGTCACGGATAAAGTCGAAGCGGGTCAGCCGTTCCAGGCGGCGGCTGAGGGCATCGAGGCTGGAGCGGTTGAGGGTGCTGCCCTCGACCAACGCATCCATTTCGCCTTTGTCGGCGTTGAGCAGTTGCTTGATCCAGCCCCGACCCCAACTGCGGCGCAGGGTGTAGGCGGCGGCCAGCATATTGTCGCTCAGGTCGAGCGTGTCGCGCAGCGTTTCCAAATCTTCCGGCTGGATGTCCGACCAGTCGAGGACGACCACATAATCGGGCCGGACCTGGCGGCGCTTGGTTGATTCTTCGTCGAGGGTGAAAATGGCGACGCGATGGTTGCCAAAAAGCTGTTTCAAGCCTTTGACTTTGGTCCGGCCTTCGCTCTGGCCTTCCCAGCCGTACTCGTTATGCATGTCGAAGATGAGGCTGACGGCGGCGTTGCGCTGGATCACTCCGGCCAACAATAGGCGGGTGAGAAAACTTTTGCCGGTGCCGCTCTTGCCAAACACGCCGACGCTGCGCTCGACCATGCGCTGCAAATCCAGGTTGACCTGGACATCGGCCATATCCAGCGGTTCGCCGATGTGAAAGTGCTGCTCATCTTCCTGGCCAAAGACCATGTTGACATCTTCTTCGGTAGCCAGGCGCACTTTGGAAAAGTGGCCGGGGATGGTTTTGACCGGGCGGGGCTGGTCGGCGCTTTTATCCAGCACCAGCATCGGCGCCACGTGAATCCGGCCAAAGACGCTGGCCCCGATATGCACCTCGCGCAGAAAGTTGTCCTCCACATCCGGCGGCGTTTTTTCGATTTGGGGGTTGGTGTTGTCGAGAACGACGTCGGTAATCATGCCAAAAAATTTGAGCTTGGCCCCCTCGATGGTGATGTAGCGGCCCACGGCCATCTCTTCCACCGGGGCGTTGGAGGCCAGCTTGACTTCCAACCCTTTACTGAGCGAACCGCTGATGACCATACCCAGTTCGCGGGTGGGCCGGGGAAAATATAAATCCAGTTCGCTGATAATTTCATCTGCCATAACGATTTTCCTTAAATGATACCTTCTATTCTATAATGGACCAGTGTATAGGCGTCCAGAAAAGTTCTTTCCCTACAATCAAGGTAGCAGGGTAGCAAAGTAGTAATTTGTTACCTGCTACCCTGCTACTTGCTACCTGTTTCAGTGACGAAAACTTTTCTGGAGAACTATATTACCGTGTAAAAACTGGAAGGTTGGAAGGCTGGAAGACTGGGGTTTTTATCCAACCTTCCAACCTTCCAACCTTCCACTTGCTCAACTTCCAGGATATTTTATGAATTACGATTTTAGCCCTTCCGTCGAGCGAATTCTCAATCACGCCGTCGAGTTTATTCCGAACCTGGTGGTTGCCATCATCATTTTTCTGGCCACCCTGTGGGTCAGCCGGTTGGGGGCCAACCTGGTGCAGGCCGCGCTCAAACGCCGCCAGGCCAATGCCGAGGTGACGCTGCTGCTGACCCGCATCAGCCAGTGGACCATTATTGTTTTTGGCCTCATTTGGGCCTTGTCGCAGGTTAATTTTGATGTTACCGGCTTTGTAGCCGGCTTGGGTATTGTCGGCTTTACCGTTGGTTTTGCCCTGCAAGATATTGCCAAAAATTTTGTAGCCGGTATTCTGCTGCTGATCCAGCAACCCTTTAGCATTGGCGACTCGGTCGAGGTCAAAGGTTATGGAGGAATCGTGACCAACATCGAGATTCGCTCGACCACTGTGCGCACCTGGGACGGGCTGCTGGTTATTATCCCCAATGCCGACGTTTATGGCAACCCGATCACCAATTATTCCAAAATTGACCGGCGCCGGGTCAGCCTCACCCTCGGCGTGGCTTATGAATCTGACCTACAAAAAGTGGGTGATACTCTGCAAGCGGTGGCGGCGCAGTTACCCGGCGTTAAGCAAGACCCTCCACCCCAGGTGATTTTTAATGAATTTGGCGATCCGGCCATCAAGGTAACGCTCTATTTTTGGATTGACGTCAGCGAAACCAGCTATCTGGCGGCCCTGGATGCCGCCGTGAAACGCATCAAAGCCGCCTTTGAGCAGGAGGGAATACAAATTCCGGTTAGCGTGTAGCCGATTTATCTGTAGCAAGTAGCAGGGTAACACGCGAAGCGGCAGAGTTGCAAAGCAGCAAAATCTGCGACCCTGCTACTCTGATACCTCCCATACCTTTAAATTATCAAAACTGACATGCGTCCCGGCTTCCTCGTAGGTGCCGGCCAGCAGCCCAATGTCGCCCTGGCTGAATTGGGCGTCAATGGCGGCATCCACCAATTCGTCGTTAATGTAAAAGGTAAAATCCCGGCCCACTGCTTCGACCCGCAGCATGTTGGCGGCCTGGCCTAAATTAATCGCCGTACTTTCGCGCCAGGGGATGATGCTGTAATACTGCCCATCCACCGCCTTGCCGAAGGTGTAATAGCCGTCGCCGCTGATTTCAAAGCTGTAAAAGTTATCGTCGTCCTGATAGCGCAAAATAACGCCGTAATCGTTGTTGTCCGGGCCATCCACCTGATAGGTTTCAACTTCCAGCACCAGATCGGCAAAGCTCCTCCCGGCCACCGACCAAAAACTATAATCCGCCGACTCGACGGCAATAAAATACTGTTCCTCTTCATACCCTTTGCGATGGTCGCTGTCGGCAAAGACCTCCCAGCTTGAGCCGCTAAAATCTTCTTCGAGGGCCAACTCCTCGCGGGGCGCAGGCCGCTCGACCGGCTCATACGCGGCGACGGGGGTAGGTTCGGGCGTGGGTTCTGGGGTGGCGGTGGGTGTGGGTTTGAGCGCGTCGCTCAGGCCAAAGCCCAGGCCGAGGCCGCCGGCAAAGGCCAGGCCGCCACAGAGGAAAAAGGCGAGGGTGGATAGGATAATGAATTTAGTTGGGGGCATCAGGAGCGCCAGTGGTTGAATCCTCAAGCCAGAGCCGGTAACAGCGAAAGGCCATCTTTTGTTACATTGCGATAAAAGAGGCTATCCATAGCCGCTAACTCTTGCCATTGTTGTTGGCTCATAACCCGGATGGATAGAAATATATCGTGAGTAAGCAAAACATCGAAACCGAAAGCGCGAGCATCACTAAGTGCTTGAGCATCGGGTTTAGCCAAAAGAACCAATACATCAATATCCGAACCGGGATGAATGTCCCCTCGCGCTTTAGAACCAAAGAGCAGTACTTCAACTAATTGATCTTTAAAGCGAGTTCGCAGCATTGTGGCGTAGGCTTGTAATGCTGCTGCTTCCTGAGACGTTAGGTTATTCATTAGGGGTGTCATTTGCCTTATCATCAGCCTCAATTTCTGCCAGGAGTTGTGTCACACGTTCGACAAAAATTTGCGCCTTTTCGACCATTTGTTGCGCAGTATCAATGTCTGGAGAAGGATAAGCAGTGTAGTCACTATCCAACCGAGCATGAAAAGCATCGTTAAAAATGCGACCATATTCTGCCTCAATCAATCCAGGCTTAACAAAATATTCACCCAATGCCGCAATAACTCCTTGATGTTTGCTGCGCCATATCCTTTGACTTCCCAGAAGTGCTGTACTTGCATAAAACATGGCATAATAAGCGCGCGAAATTGCCACACGTAGATGCCCTAAATTCAGATTATCAGATGCAGCCCGAAGATCATTATGGGCGAGATCAAGGTATTGCTGAACATCCGGTTTGCTCATTTTAGCTACCATCACTATATCATAAAAGGCGTTTAATCCACCACTGTCCCATCCGGCATAATCGCAAATTCCAGATCAGCGCCCTCGAGGTTAGCGCCCTCAAGATTGGCCCCGGTTAGATTGGCTTCGCGGATGAGAGCGCCGCTGAGATTGGCTCCGGCCAGGTTGGCTTTGCTCAAATTGGCCTCGCTGAGGTTGGCCCTGCTTAAATTCGCGCCGCTGAGGTTAGCTCCGCTCAAATTCGACTCGCTGAAGTTGGCTCCCGTTAAATTCGCCTGGCTCAAATTCGCGCCGCTGAGATTGGCGCGGCTCAAGTCAGTCTCGACCAACTGGGCTGCGGTCAAATTAGCGTCGCTGAGATTGGCCCCGCTCAAAACGGCGTGGCTCAAGTCAGCCTGGCTCAAACGGGTTTCAATGAGCGTGGCGTAATTCAGATCGGCCCAGCGCAGATTGGCCTGGCTCAAATTGGCCTGGCTCAAATCGGCCCGCAGTAGATGAGCCTTTTCCAAATTGGCCCCGGCCAAATCAGCCTCGCTAAGGTCAGTGTTGGTTAGCCACAACGGGCGGCGGTCACTTTGGATAAGTTGGCGGAGTTGTTCGGGTGTGTATTGCATGGCAGGGTAGCAGGGTAGCAAGGTAGCAGGGTAGCAGGGTAGCAGGGTAGCAGTAATTTGCCACCCTACTACCTGCTACTTTGTGTTCACGGTTTTATTCTTTTCAATATCCCATCCAGCCTTACCAAATCGAAGCTGAGCAGGCGGGCTAATTCGCGCCCGGCATCGAGAAGGAATTGGCGGCGAGTTTCGAGCGGGCGGACGGCGGCGGCCCGATTCAGGTTGGCGATAAGTAGTTCATCGCCGGGAATTTGGGCGGCGTTCAGCACCAGCCGCAGGTAATCCAAGCCCTGGGTAAAGGCGCGAATATCGGCCTCGTCGCACAGGGTCAGCGTGTCCAGGCTGATCGGCGGTTGGGGCGGCAAACCCTGCACCGGCGGCTGGCCCTGGCGCTGGTAGCCGACGACCAACACGCTCAACTCAATCGGTACCAGCCGGTTCTCGCGTTGATCCATAATCGCTTCGGGCTCCATTTCGCCGGCCAGAATCAACTGGCGTACTGCCGGGTCATCACGCACCTGGACATCATAAATCAGGCCAAAAATGGTCAAGCCGTCCGGCAGGGGCACCTTGACCAGATCGCCAAAGTTGGGCGTGCTGGGCTGGAGAATCCGGCAGCCGACGGCAAAGCCAACAGTACTGGAACGCAGCACCCAACCGACAGGCAGCGCAGTGCTCATAAGCGGAAACTCTCCCGACCGGCTAACAGCGTTTTGTTGTACTGCTTGGCCGACAGACTGGGCGCTAACCCCTGCCGCCGCATCTCTACGGCCAGCATCATCTCGACGGCCTGGCGTTCCTCGGTGGAGATGATGGCTAATTCGTGGGCGCGGGCCAGGACGTAGGGATAGCCGCCGGTCAGCCGGGCCTGGCGCACAATGGCCGCGTGCAGGCAGTCCAGGCCGGGCGGATTGTTGACCAGCCAGGCCGGAATTTCGACCCGCACCCGGTTGGGAGCAGCGGCGCTGAGGCCGACATTCAGATAGAAAAAGTGAATACCGTGGCCGGCGTAGCTGTATTTCTCGGTGCCTTTGGCCTTGACCGCAAAGATGGCGCTGCGCTCGCCCGGCCCCAAAAAGTCGAACAGGTCGGTATCGGTCAGGTGACGGAAGGGATTTTGGCGCAGGGCCTCGTCGGTAATACCATTTTCCGGGAGCGAGGCCAGGTGCATTAATGCGACGACAAAGGTGCTGCGAGGGCGGTCAATATAGCCAGCAGCCAGCGCCCCCGACTCGCGCAGGCGGTTGAGCATTTCAATATATTCATCCTGGCGCTGCTGCTGCTGGTCGAAAGGCAGGTCAATGACCCGTAGGGTCAACTGGCCGTCAATCAAAGCTACAACCGGTTCAGAATTGGCCGGCGCATATCGGGCCGCCAGATCGGTCAATACGGCTACTTCGGCCATATCGCGCTTAACATTGACTTCACCGGGGGAGATCAACTGGCCCTGGGCGTCGAACAAATCCTCCGGATCATAACATAAAAGCGGGGTGGGGCTGTAAGTTTCCGGTTTGCGCAGAGAGCCATGCCGGTAGGCAATACTGCCCACATTGATCAGATAATAAAGGGTAATCGCGTGGCGGTCGGGCAAAATTTGCGAACCATCACTGGCGATAACAGTGATTTGCTCGGGGCAGGGCGGCAGCGGATAAGCCTGGGCAAGGGCTTCGGCGGTGGGCGCTGCGCCTACCCAGTCGAAGCGCTGCTTGGCCTGAACTTTTTCGGCGCGGGTGATGCGGTCGGCCAGGGCGGTAAATTCGGTGGAGAACTGGCGGAGGAGCCGCCGCGCCTCAGCCGCCGCTTCCCGGCGGGCGGTAATTTGTTTATCTAAATTCTGCCCCATTGCTTTGACCTGGGGCGCTATCTGGTTCAGTTCAAGGGTCATTTCAATCCGCCGTTAACCATTGATTATTAGCTATGGCCAAGATTTTAGTAAACCAGGCAAATCTTTTACCCAGAAAACTGCGCTGTTTGCGCTTTGATGACTCTTCAGGCTGGGGGTCGGACAGGTCGTCCTCTTCGGCAAAAAAGAGCAGTTGCGCGTTGGGATTATTCTCCTCGTCGTAGTCTATACGGGCATAGGGCAGGCGGAATTTTAGGTCGGTGAGCTGTCGGGAACCATCAAATAACCCCCGCCACATTTCGGGGGATGCGCCGCACAGGCTGGGCAGCCAGCAGCCGGTATTCAGATAAATTCCGCCGGTTTCCAAAGTTTCCTGGGTGGGACAGTGAGTGTGTCCAAACAAAACCACCCTGGCCCCCTGCTCACGGGCAATCTCTTCGGCAGCGCGGCGCAGGGCAGCTTGCTGCTGCCTCTGGTCGGCCTGGCCTATTGCCAGGGGATCTGTCGTAATTTCCACAGGCGGCGGGAAGGTATCGCGGACAATGGCGGTCGCGTCATTGAGATAGGCCTGCATCTGGCGGTGAAACTGCTGGCGAAAGTCCGCGTCGGCGGCGTAGCGGTCGGCCAGGCTACGCCGGGTTTCGCTATTTTCCAAATCTCCCAGCCAGGGGTTGTCGGCCAATATAGCCGTCTCGGCTGGTGTAAAATCGCTCAATACCAGGGCCGGGGTGTGACGAATAAAGCGGGCCAGCATCCGCGCCGCAAAATCAAAATCCTCGGATAAAGCGTACCAGATCAAGGCGGTCATGGGTTTGACAAAATCAAAAAACCAGTGTTCTCGGCCCAAATCATTAAAAACATCAATCGCAAAGCGAGAGCCGGCCGGATAAAAAAGCTGGCTCAGGTCGGTGGGCTGGCGCGGATCTAGAAAGTCGTGATAGCTGTTCATCTTTTCGGCGCGCTGATGGCCGTGCTCAATGTAAATTTTCTCACGGCTGACAAACTCCTCGGCAAAAAGCAGCAGCGAGGAGCGCGCGCCGGAAGCGCCTAATATCTCCCGCAGCCGTGCTTTTACCCCTGACCAATACAAACTAACATCGTGATTGCCTTTAATAATAGTGATCCGGCGCTGCGGCGTTTCAACCCGCATAAAGTCCGATAGAGCGTTAAAAACCTCCGGGTGAGCAGCGGCAATCAGGTTAAGACGTTTCAGGGAAGCGGCCTCAGAGGAGTCGAGATAGAGGTCGCCACTGTAGGTGGTGGCAGGGTCGTAGTGGTCTACCGCCGGAACCTGGAGAAATTCAAACAAGTCGCCGTTAATAATTAATTCGATTTCGCGCTGCTCGCTGTCGCTTTCTTGCCTGATTTGCTGCAAGAAGCGGGCCAACTTGTTGTCAATTGCAAAACCTTCCAGATAGGTGCGCTCTTGAAACCCCGCCCCCAGGTGCAAATCTGAAAGAACAAACTTCAATTTGCGCCCCACCTCAGTTTGCCTCTTCCTCACAATAAATAATTCTTTTTGACGATCAAATTTGGTAAAGCCTGGAGGATTGGAGGGTTAGAAGATTGGAAATTCTTGACCAACCCTTCAACCCTCCCCGATTATTGAGATTACCGATTTTGAAAATTAAAACTCATTATTGATGGAACTATTATACCATATTCAAAATTGGGTTGACAATTGACCCGCAAGGCGTAATATAATAGTGGGGTTTAGAAAATCTCTTACCAAAAACAGAGTAGCAAGTGGCAGGTAGCAGGGTAGCATTTTTTTGCTACCTGCTACCTTGCTACCCTGCGCCTTGTTGGAGCCGTCAATGCAGCTAACCTTTGAACAGAGTTATGGCCTGAGTTCAATTCAGTTAGCCCAAATTCAGCAGTTGGAAAGCGTTTGCAATCAATCTGAATCGTTGACCATGAAACTGAATTGGATGACCCTGCGAGACCGGCCCAAGGAGCAGCGTAACGATTTTTTGGCTTACGCGGAGAGGCAGTTGGTTGGATACCTGGCGATGTACGGCTTCAATCAACGCGAAGTCGAAATCAGCGCCATGACCCATCCCGTTTATCGCCGTCGAGGTATTTTCAAGCGGTTATTTTCTCTAGCCAAAGAAGAACTCAAGGCCCGCAACATTCCTGAAATGCTCTTTATTTGCGAGCAGAGTTCATTTCTGGGAAAAGCTTGCATGCAAGCTCTGGCAGCAAACTATGAATTTTCCGAGTACAAAATGCGCTGGCAGAAGCCGGTGGTGTTCCGCCCCGGTGTATCAAGGCTGCAACTCCAGCCCGCTCAGCCGGAGGATATTCCAGAATTGGTACGTCTGGACGAAATCTGTTTTGGCGTTTCGCCTGACGCAGCTCAGCGTTGGTTGGCCCAAGATATGACCGACCCGCAGCGGCGAGTCTGGTTGGCCACCCTCGGCCCGCTGAAAATTGGCAAAATCAATGTCTGGAGCAATGAAACCGAAACCTATATCTCTGGGTTCTGCATCTGGCCGGAGTATCGCGGCCAGGGTTACGGTAAAACGGTGCTGACCCTTATCCTCGAACAGTTGGCCGCCGAGCATCACCCTCAGGTAGTGCTCGAAGTGGCCTGCGAGAACGAGCACGCCTTATCCTTGTACCAGCAGTGTGGCTTTCGCACCGTCACTGCCTACGATTACTATCGGTTGCCGGTCTCGTAAAGGGGATGTTCAGTTGGAGATGAGAGATTGGAGATTAAATCCAATCTCTATTCTCCAATCTTTATTTTCGCCAGGAGGCAGCATGGCTGTTGTCCGTCCTTGCCTAAAAAAAATTGCCAGTCTCAGTGGATCCAAATTTGAGGCGCCTGCACGCCCAGGTGCGGCGGTGTTCGGCACGTGGACGTGCCTCACTCCTCGAAAATTGTATCTACTGAGTCTCGCTTTGCCGGCTCTGTTTTTGGTTGCCTGTACCGGCGAGGGGATCCCCTCGCTGCCACAAGGGTTGACAGCCACCCAGGCAGCCCCGCCGGCCACCGCCACAAACCTGCCGCCCCTGAGCGCAGAAGGTTCGACGGTGATTGCCAATGCCCCGGATCCTGCCCCCAACAACGAAGCTATCATTGATACCGTCGAAGTGCTGCTGTTGGAGTCCTTCCCTACACGGGTCAACGTGCGGGTCAAGGGCAAACTGCCGGATGGCTGCGTCACCATCGAACGCATCAGCCAGGAGCGCAGCGGCAGCACGCTTACCGCAACCATCTTCACTACCCGCCAGCCCGACGCCGGTTGTATTGCCCAACTCCAGGCCTTTGAACAGGTGCTCCCGCTCGACGTGTCCAATTTAGCGCCGGGGGCTTACACCATGACCGTCCGCGGCTCCAACAGCGTCAGCACTACCTTTCAATGGAGTGATGACAATCCAGCCCCGGCCACAGCTACCCCGGAACCACTGGTTTCGCCGTCCGCCAGCCCGACCCGGCTGCCCAGCCCGGCAAACGGATCCATCGAGGGGGTCGTTTGGGCCGATTTTTGCCGGTTGCTGGTGAACGGCGCACCCTCGGCCGGCTGCATCCCCGATGGGCGCGGCGGTTATCGCGCCGACGGCACTTACAACAACGGCGAGGCCCGGATTGTGGGGGTGCAGGTGACGCTCAGCCGGGGCGGCTGCACCAGCCTCAATGCTTCTGCTGTTCAAACCGCTACCGATGCCACTGGCTTTTACAGTTTTGGCAATTTGGAGCCGGGGCCATATTGCATCGCCATCGAGACTCAGGTTGAGCCAAATTCGTCTTTATTGCTACCGGGGACGTGGACTTATCCCGCGTCCGGTATAGGCCGTACAGAAGTTATTCTGGGGCCTGGTGAAACCAAAAGCGCCAATTTTGGCTGGGATGACCAGTTTGACCAAATACCGCCAGGCCCTACCGCCTGCATTGACCAGGCTGCTTATGTGACCGATGTGACCATCCCCGATAATACGCCGGTGTCTCCCGGTGAACCGTTTGTCAAAATCTGGCGGATACGTAACACCGGAACCTGTACCTGGGGAGCCAACTATGCCCTGGTTTTTACCGGCGGCGAACCAATGGGTGGGCAAGGACCAACACCCATGCCGCAGCCGGTTCAGCCCGGCGGCGAAATCGAGCTGTCGTTGGCGCTGGTCGGGCCGGCCACGCCGGGGATTTATCGTGGAGAGTGGAAATTGCAGAACGGCAGCGGGATGCTGTTTGGCAGCCGGGGGGATTATCCTTTTTATGTCCAAGTTGTGGTCGGCGGCGCGGCTACCCCCACCGTTCTCCCGGCCGCGAGCATTGGTGGGGTAGTTTGGGAGGATTTTTGCCATCTGCCGGAAAACGGCTTACCTGAAGGAAATTGCGTTTTGGATAGTAGCAGCGGCATCCACCGGGCTGATGGAGTGTTTAACAGCAGCGAATCTGGCCTGGCCGGGGTGCAGGTCAAACTCAGCGTGGGTGAGTGTCCCGGCAACAATTTTGTTTTCTCTACCACCACCACCGGTCCTGACGGTACATATCGCTTTGACAACCTGCAAGCCGGGCCGCACTGCGTTTCCATTGACGCCCTGGCCGAGCCAAACGCCTCGCTTTTACTTCCCGGCGCGTGGACATTTCCGGCTGTTGATAAGGTCAGCGTCACTATCATCGCTGGCGCTGAAGGCAGCCAGAGCGTTGATTTTGGCTGGGATTATCAGCTAAAATGACCACCGACCCCCTCCCTTGCCCTCCCCCTCTGAGGGGGAGGAGGGGAGGGGGGGGTGCGGTCAGTGGTCATAATTGCTGCACTTCCACCTGCGGCAACAACCGCTCGATATCGGGCCGGCGGCTGTCGGCGGTGCCTTCGGTGAGGACACAGGCCGCGCCTCCGGCAGCCGCCCAGCGTAACGCTTCGGGCCAGCGCTCGCCCAAAGACAAGCGCCAGGCCAGCATGGCCGAGGCTGTATCGCCCGCGCCGGCCGTATTGACCGCCTGTTGGAGCGGGGCGGTCGCCAAAAATACGCCCTCCGGAGTGAGCGCCAAAATCCCCGCTTCGCCACAAGTAAGCACCAACGCCGGCAGCTTTTCTCGTTCACGTATGGTTTGAGCCAGGGCTTGTAATTCGGCCAGGTTGTTGGCGCTGAGGCCAAAGGTTTTTTCAAATTCAACCTGGTTCACTTTAAGAATATCCGGCGGGGTGGAGAGAGCAGCCAGAACCGGCGGGCCAAAGGCATCCATCAAAATCGGGACGTGGGCCGCCCGCGCCAGCTCGACCATGGTCTGATAGAACGTAAGGGGCAGGCCGGGGGCCAGCGAACCGGCGGCAACCACCCAGTCGGCCTGGGGCAGATGATGTTGATAACGCTCGACCAATTGAGCGAAGCCAGCCGGGGGAATTGGCAGCGTTCCGGCCGTGACCAAACTGGTGCGGTGATGCCGCGTTTCCAGGAAAACATGGACAATGCGGGTGTCGCCTTCCAGCCAAATCAGGTCGTGGCGAATCCCGTAATTATCCAACAAGCTGGCTAAAAGTTTGCCATGCGGGCCGGCCACAAAAGTGAGCGCCAGGGTGTCTATTTCAAAGGTCCGCAGCGCCACCGAACTGTCACAGCCTTTGCCGCCCACACTGTGGATCATCCGAGTGGCTCTCATCGCCGTGCCGGGCTGGAACTCGTCAATAAAGATGACTCGATCCACAGCGGCGTTGGGTGTTACGGTCAGGATCATGGTTGATCTCCTTTGAGAAAAGTGAACAGTGGCGATGGCATTAATTTAAGCAGTCCTTCAACCCTTCGACCTGGCTCAGGGGAGCCTTCGCTCAGGACGCAGCACCTGAACAGGGGAGCGAAGCGAACCGTATCGAAGGGTGCTGCACTATGAGAAAGTCGTTGCCCACTCGTACCCTTCGATACGCGCTCCACTCGCCCTTCGACAAGCTCAGGACGAGTTCCGTGCTACTCAGGATGTCTCTAGCAGCCTGTCGGAGAACCCAATACAAGCCGGAAATTATTCGTCAAAATGGCGTTTTTGTAGCACAAAGATGTGTCTATTCACCGGTCAAAGCTGCGAAAACCGAAAAATATTCGGGTAAATTTTCCCCTCCGACAGGCTGCTAGGCTTAACTTAACGACGTTAATTGATAACTGGTTGCTGCACTATACTATGAGTGGGCAATTATCGTCAACATGCCGCAGGAGTAAAAGTGAGGCGAGGAGGCGAGGAGTTTTTCGCCTCCTCGCCTCACGCCTCTTCGTCTCTCGGTGGGAAATAAACGAGCGCCCTTGCAAAAACTGTTAACATAAGGTATCATTGAATTATCTGCATGCCACTGCTGACAAAATTCCCAATTGAGTTGCTTTCTATAGTATTTATGCTATGATGAACTTCACATCTTTAATAAAAGTTGAGGTTTATCCCCGGTGAAGGTAACAACTGAAGAATTAGAACGCTGTGAAACCTTGCTGACGGTCGAGGTTGAGCCGGAGCAGCAAGAAAAAATGCTGAAAAAAGCGGCCCAACGCATTGCCCGCGAGGTTAAAATCCCTGGTTTTCGGCCGGGTAAAGCGCCTTACAATGTGATTGTGCGCCGTTTTGGTCTCGAAGCTATTCAAAGCGAAGCCCTGGAACAATCGGTTGAAGATTTGGTCAAAGAGGCCATGGCCGATGTCAAGCTGACGCCCTTTGCTCAAATCAAACTCGATAGCGTCGAGTGGACTCCGGCCCTGACAATTAAGATTAAAGTGCCAACCAAGCCCATCGTTGAGTTGGGCAATTATCGTGATACCCGTCTCGAAGCCAAACCGGTTGAAGTGACCGAGCAGGATGTCGAGGAGGCGCTGCAACGGCTACAGGAGCAGCAGGCTACATGGGTTCCGGTCGAGCGCCCGGCTGAAATGGGCGATTTGATTTCGATGACCGTGACCGAGAAAGAGGGCGATACGGTTTTGTCGGACCACCAGGCGGTCGAATATGAGTTAAAGCCGGTTGATGATGATGACGACGAAGAAGATGATGACGATGATGACGAGTTTGAAGAGGATGAAGATTTAGACGACGACGAAGAAGATGATGATGACGATGATGACGAAGAAGAAGATGACGAAGAAGATGATGATGATGATGACGAAGGAGATGATGATGATGACGACGATGATAATCAAAGGAATTGGCGGCCTGATCTGACCACGCCTCTGTTGGGCTTGAGCGCCGGTCAGAGCAAAATCTTCTCCATCACCTATCCCGAAGATTATCAGAATGAACAATACGCTGGCAAAGAGATTACCTTTGAGGTCGAAGTGAGCGGGGTGAAGGCTAAAGAACTCGACCCGCTGGATGACGAATTTGCCAAACAGGTGGGTGATTACGAAACGCTGGATGCGTTGAAAGACAAAATCCGCGAGGATATCCGGCAAAGCCGCGAGCGGATGAACAACTTTGAGCTGGGTTCACAGGCGTTGGACCAAATCATCGAAAATGCCGAAAAAATTGAATGGCCGGCCGCCCTCGAAGAAGAGCAGATAGATCACGAAATTGAGCATTATGAACACCACCTCAAACAAGCCAACCTGACTCTGGATGCGGCTTTGCGGGTGCAAAAGAAAACAAAAGAAGAATTGCGCGAAGAACTGCGCGAAAATGTAGTGAAGCAATTAAAACGGGGCCTGGTCATGAGTAAAGTGGCCGAGCTGGAAAAGCTGGAAGTGAGCCAGATGGAAGTGCTGGAACAGGCTAAATTGATGGCCGACATGTACGGCGGCGGCGACCGTATGTGGCAGTCCCTTCTGGCTGCGGAAGCTCGCCAGGGTTCAATTGCCAATGATTTGCTGTCCAGCAAAGTGATGCAGCGGTTGGGCGTCATCGCCAAAGGCGAAGCCCCTGACCTCGACGTGGAAGAAACCCCCGCCGAGAGCGAAACCAGCACCGAGCCGGCTCCGGCAAGCGACGAAGCGGCGACAGAGCCAGTTGCAGAGAGTACACCTGTCAGCACCACTGATGAAGTTGACGAGGCCGCCGACGAGTCACCAGAAACAGTTACAAGTAAGGTTTAATAGTAGCACGAAAGGAGTTTTAAACACGATGGTTTCCAATTTTCCCCAAGCCGTCATCCCGATGGTCATCGAAAGCACCGGGCGCGGTGAGCGGGCTTACGATATTTATTCGCTCCTGTTGAAAGAACGGATCATCTTCCTGGGCACGCCCATCAACGACCAGGTGGCTAACCTGATTGTAGCCCAGTTGCTTTTCTTGAACCGGGAAGACCCGGAGCGGGAAATTCAGATGTATATTAACTGCCCCGGCGGGATTATCTACGCTGGCCTGGCCATTTACGATACTATGCAGCAAATTCAGGCCCCGATCAGCACCTTTGCCGTTGGCGTCACGGCCAGTATGGGCACGGTGCTGCTGGCGGCGGGCGCGCATGGTCAGCGCTATGCTTTGCCTCACGCCACCATCCACATGCACCAGGCCGGCGGCGGCGCGCAGGGCTACACCACCGATGTGGAAATTCAGTACCGCGAGATGAAGCGCCAGCAGGATTTGCTGTTCAACATTATCAGCAAGCACACCGGCCAGCCGGTCGAGCGCATTGCCGACGACTTTGAACGCGACCGCTGGATGGATGCCCACATGGCCAAGGAGTACGGTCTGGTGGACGACATTTTGGGCGAACCGCCGGCCGTCAGAATGGAAGATGACTCTAAAAAAGGCGACTCCAAAAAGGGCGAAAATGTAAATGGTCAGTAGGTTCCGCTCCGACATTCAAATTTGCTCATTCTGCAAGCGGTCACAAGACGAGGTTAACCGGCTCATCGCCGGCCCCGACCAGGTGTTTATCTGTGATGAGTGCGTGGACTTATGCCGGGACATCCTGGAGGAAGATACCCCTTCCTCGCCGGAGACCAAGTTTCAGCAGAACCGCATTCTTTCGCCCAAAGAAATTTATGAGCAGTTGAATGAATGGGTGGTAGGCCAGGACCGAGCCAAAAAAGTTCTGTCGGTTGCGGTTTACAACCATTACAAGCGGATCAATCGGCATACTCAGGCCAGTAGTAAAAAAGATGCCGAAGTGGAATTGCAAAAGAGCAATATTTTACTGATTGGGCCAACGGGGTGTGGTAAAACCTTGTTGGCCCAAACTTTGGCCCGGATTCTGGATGTACCGTTTTGCATTGTGGATGCAACGGCCCTGACCGAAGCCGGCTACGTCGGCGAGGATGTTGAAAATATCTTGCTGCGTTTGATCCAGGCGGCGGATTACGACATCGAGCGGGCGCAGCAGGGCATCATCTACATTGACGAGATTGACAAAGCCGCTCGCAAATCGGGCGATAATCCCTCGATTACCCGCGACGTGTCCGGCGAAGGGGTGCAGCAAGCCCTACTCAAGATTATCGAAGGGGTGCAGGCCAATGTGCCGCCGCAGGGCGGGCGCAAGCACCCGCACCAGGATTTTATCCAGATAGACACCTCCAACATTCTCTTTATCTGCGGCGGGGCTTTTGATAATTTGGATAAAAATGTCGAAGAGCGGCTGGGGGTCAAGGGCCGGATGGGCTTCACCCGCGAGCAGGCCCGGCGCAAATTCGAGCAGCCGGCGCCGGTCAAACCGCAACTTGGACATTTGCAGGAAGTGACGCCTCTTTCCAAAGAGGCCCAAACCATTGCTAAAGACGAAGAGAGTGTGCTATACACGGCGCAATTGTTAGCCCAGGTGACTCCCGACGACCTGCTAGCCTACGGCCTTATCCCCGAATTTGTGGGCCGGCTGCCGGTGATTGTTACGGTCGAGCCGCTGGGCCATGCGGCCCTGATGCAAATTTTGACCGGCCCGCGCAATGCGGTGGTCAAGCAGTTCCAGCATCTTTTTGCCCTGGATGAGGTTGAATTGGTCTTTACCGCCGAGGCGCTCTCTATCGCAGCGGCGTTGGCCCTCAAATACAAAACCGGGGCGCGCGGGCTGCGGGCCATCATCGAAGAAGCGCTGCTGGATGTGATGTACGAAATCCCCTCGCGCAAAGACATTCGCAAGTGCATTATCGGCGCGGCGGTCATCCGCGGCGAAGCCAGGCCGGAGTTGTACGATGAGTTTGGCCGGCCCATCGGCGTGTCGCTGGATAAAGCGGCTTAACTGTCCTTTCAACCTGTTTTTTCTTATCTTTAGATGTGCCTATCCCTTAGTATTGGCTAGAAGAATGATATGCGTCTTGCCAAGAAGCAAGCATTTATCCGACGCAAAGCCAAAGAAAATCTAACCGATCCAGAGGGAAAATGTATTTTGTGGTCTCGGCACGCGATAGTAGAGTTAGTAGCAGATAATCTAACGCGAAGATCGGTTGAGCAAGCATTATGTAATGTCGAGATTATTGAAGATTATCCGGTAAAAAATCGCCCGTTGCCTGATTGCTTGGCTCTGGGTTGGCTGGAAGATCAACAACCTATTCATGTAGTGGTAGCAATAGATGAAGACAAAGATAGAATTTTAGTGGTAACAGTTTATCTGCCTTCACTAGAAGAGTGGCAAGATGATTGGCGAACGCGAAGAAAATAAAGGTCGTTGCCCCTTATGTGGCGGTACATTGATTCCCCACCAGAAAGCAACTATTCCCTTTGTTTTAGGCAATAAAGTAGTGGTAATAAAAGATGTACCTGCCGAAGTTTGTGGTAGTTGTCACGAACCTTATCTAACAGGTCGTTTGACAGACCAGGTAATGGCCCTCCTCTCCTCATTTCGTAATCTGCCAGTAGAGGTCTCTGTGACTTCCTACGATGCGTTGACGGAATTGAAACAGGCTGCTTAAGAATAAGCCCCACCTCGTAAAAGAAGCACACTCGTACTTACAAATACATATTGTCCTTCAACGCATGGTATACTTATGTAACGCCGTGCTCAGGATGATTTTTAGCTTATAATCATAAGCTTGAGTAGCCTTGAACGCGATGAAAGGTGCATCGAGGTTGCGTCCTGAGCCTGTCGAAGGGAGTGCGATTTAGAAAACTCCGAATTGAGGTTAATTTGTTTTGGAGATAGGGAGCTACTAATGAAACTTGTCACCTTAAACGATCAACATCTGGGCCGGATGGAAGATGACCGGATTATCCCCTTTGATTTTCCCGGTGGAATGGTGGGCCTGATCCAGGCAGGCGCGGCGGGTTTAGCGCAGGCGCGGCAGGCGGCGGGTGAGCCGCTACCCTTTGCCGTCGAAAGATTGGCCGCGCCGCTGGCCACCCCTTCCAAAATCATGGCGATTGGCCGGAATTACACCGAACACGCCCAGGAGTCCAAAAGCGCCATCCCGGAGCGGCCGCTTTTGTTTGCCAAGTTCCCAAACACAATTATCGGGCCGGGCGCGGAGGTCACCTGGAACCCGGCGCTGTCCGACAAGATTGATTTTGAGGCCGAACTGGCCGTGATCATCGGCAAAACGGCCCGCCGGGTCGCAGAAGTCGAGGCGCTGGACTATGTATTTGGCTATACCTGCGCCAACGATGTGACCGCCCGCGATTTGCAAAAAGGCGATGGACAGTGGGTCCGCGGCAAGTCGCTGGATACCTTTTGCCCGCTCGGTCCCTGGCTAATCACAGCAGATGAAGTGCCCAACCCCCAGGATTTGCCCATTCGCTGCCTGGTCAATGGCCAGGTGATGCAGGACAGCCACACCGGCAAGATGATCTTCAGTGTGGCCTACCTCATTTCGTACCTGTCGCAGGCGTTTACCCTGCTCCCCGGCGACATCCTCCTGACAGGCACCCCCGACGGCGTTGGCGCTTATCGTGAGCCGCCTGTTTTCTTGAAAAATGGCGATATCATGGCGGTCGAGATTGATGGGGTGGGGCGGTTGGTCAATCGCTGCCGGACGGAATGAGCGAATGGGCCGCTGAGTGATTGTCTAAAAATAAGTTCCCCCAAGTTCCTACGAGTTCCCAGGGAACGGAGGGAACTCGTAGGAACTCAAAACGGGAAGTAAATTTTAGACGTTTGCAAAGCGTAGCGAGATTGATGACAGAACTTGTCTTGGGTACGGCTTTGTGGTACGGTAACTGGAGTGGATTTGTTGGGTTTTGACATGGTAAAGGCAAGATGGAAAAAGTGGCATTGACGGTTCGTAAAGCACCGCCTCTTGGTAAAATTACGTTTGAGGAATTTCTGGGGTGGGCCGACGAAGATACTCACGCCGAATGGGAAGATGGAGAGGTAATTATGGCATCCTTGTCGTCGAACATACAATTTCTGGGGTCAAACGTTGTCGGATTGTTAAAGATGTCTTACGTAACCCTAAGCCGGGCTTTTCCGATATGGTCATGGAAGTCGCTTGTGCTTTACATAACCTCCGGGTTGAATGTCGCCATCCTCAGCCTTCTTTCCAGCTGTTCAATCGGGATGGCTAAGCTTTATTACCGATAATGTTTATTATGTTATACAACGCGCCAACTATACCCTTTACATCCATTCAAGAGCTAGAGGGTTGATTCTACAGCGCACATGTGTTACAATAGATTTGTCATTATGGAAAGTAGCTTTTAGGAGCAGTGGCTTATGACACACTTTGATGCCAAATGGTTGGGCCTGGGGATGGTTCTTGCTCTCCTGCTACCCTTTGTTGCGACTAATCCCGCCTACGCTGGCGACCCAGATAAGACGGTGGGGGGGATAGATGTAAACCATTATGTCTGTGTCACCGATGATCACTTAGTGGTTGATTTGGATAATGATGCTGCCACCGAAAGCGATGGTGCACTTTATTATGATCGTACTAAAACAGTAGACCTTGAAGAGTTGAAAGAAGAATGTGAAGAAGCGGAAGAGTTTTTTGATATTAATCTGAGCATTGAACCGGTTCGGCAGACTCGGATCGAGGGATATGTTTTTGAATTTCATCCCGATCCGTCAGCGCCAGGTGGTTGGCGCGGCGTAGCTTCCCGAGATGTGCCGGTGGTAGCTTCAGGACCCGGCTTTGAAATTTTCTGGGGATCAGAGGATAACGGCTTCTTTTACTTTGACTACTTAGGCGCAGGCCCCATCACGTTTAATTTACGCCTGCCGCCCGACGCGCATCCGATCAATCCGAATGTTACCATTATCGTTGATGGATTTGCTGATGTTTCCAGTGGTATTTACCTCGGTTTTTATCGCGGTGATATGCCCCCCCCTGATTTGACTTCCATTACCGCCCCCGATGGCGTGCCCTTACCGCCAGCTAATTTTACTTTTGACTTGACAGAAGAGGAAGATGCATCTCTGGCTAATGTAACCGGCATGCCCAGCGTCGGTGGTGTTTTGCCCCGACAAACTTCACCATTTTCTATCGCTTTGGCGGTTATTCTTCTAATTGTCCTGCCAGTGGCAGGCGCGATAAAACTTCGCCGCAGCCGTTCCGAATAAGAGGCGAGGAGAAGTCCGTGCGTCCTCGCCTTCTCTTCCACTCACAATCCCTGCAAATCTACCCGCTCTAAATCCGGATTCTCGTTGGCAGTCCGGCCTACTTTGGCCATATCCACCCATGATCCATTCAGTTTGACCCGCACTACGTCGGCGGTAAAATCGGTGTTGGTACCCAGGGCCTCGTCGTTGCTCATCAAGCTGGAGCCGACCCCGTAAATATCAACCGGAACACCTAACTCTTCAAACCACTTGATTTTTTCCGGCCTGAAGCCGCCGCTGACTGCAATTTGAACGCTGCGACAGTAGGCTTTAGCTCGTTCCTGCCAGGCCGGTGCTAAATTCCAACTTTCCCAGGCATTGTCCAACGCCTGCCGCACCGACCAGCACAGCCGGGGATTGACCCCGTTATCCAGCTTCTTGTCGCCCAAAGGCGGGATACTAACGTCGCGCATGTTGCTGGCCGTATCGAGCCGCACCCCAAACAACTTGTACTTGTAGGCCGTAGCTTCGTCGCCGGCATCAAGGGCTGCTTGATAGCGGTCAAACATCGCTTTCAAAACGGCCAGACTGGTGCCGACGCTGTCGTTATTAAAATCCACCAGGGCAATACGCGGTAGTTCCGGCGGGCGCACGGCGGCAAAGGCCAGCATCGCCTCGACTGTATCGCCCAAAAAACAGGCAATAGCGGCGTGCGCCACCGTACCGCCGCCCAGCCCGCCCCACCAGTCGCCCTGAGCATCGGTTGAGACATACGAGGCCACCTGCTGTTTGTAATCCTGGTTGAAGCGATGCACCGCAATATCGTAGGCGTAGCCATCGGCGGCCTGAACCTCGTGGACATCAAAACGGGCCGGGAAAAACAACACCGGCTTGCCTCGTGCTGCTTCCAGCGTATTGTAAACATTGGTCGCAATCCGGCTGGCCCGGGCCAGTGCTCCCAGGATAGGCGTTTCCAGCAGGGCAAAATCCCGGTAGCGGCCGCGGATACGCATTGCCGGCTGCACCCGGCGCGGGTCGCCGTGATAGTAGGTCATCACCCCATCCTGCACCGCCTCGACCTGCAAATGTGACCAGGTTTCAACAAATTGGCCGCTGTCACTGTAATAGCCGGTGCAGTGGCGCAGCATGCTCAGGGCTTTGTCTACCCCGGCAACCAGGGCGCGCGGCTGGCGGCGGGTAAAAATTTGCATCTCGACCTCGATATCCCCGGTGGCCAGGCTGGCCGGGTCAATCCCCAACTGGCTCAAAATAGGGCTGTGGCCGGTATAGCGATAATCAATCTCTGCCAGCGCCTGCAGGGTTTGGGCGATGTTGACAAAATATTTGTCGGAATACCAACCCCGGCGCATGCGCTCGATGTCCAACTTAAAAGTGCTGTTAGTCAGGCGTTTGCCGTTGAAGATAGACATAGAAAAATTCCTTACCTGTGATGGGATAAAAAATATGGTGCGTGGTACGTAGTGCGTAAAGTTACTACGCACCACGTACCACGCACCACAATTATAGACAATTGCGTTTTAATGAGCTACTTGCAACCTCTTCATCGTCATCCGCGAAGGGGTCGGCAGGTAGGCGTCCCAGTGCAGGATTTCGTCGAGTTGGTAGGCCCCGCGCACTACCTCACGGGTGGTGGGGTCAACCTGGCGGATGGCCCCATCGAGGGTGGCGATGGCTTTGGCTTTGTTGAACGCCTCGGCCACTTCCTGGGGCAGGTCAATCACTTGCAGATTGAGGCCGTTGAAGACAATGCCCAATGGTTTCAGCCGGTCGGCCAACAGTTGGCTCAGTTGGCGCTCGACTCGCTCGCGGGTGGCCGGTTTGAACAGGTCGGGCACGGTATAGTCACCCACCAGCTTGCGCAGGCAGATGTCACTGTGGCGGATAATGGCTTTTTCGGCGTTGGATAGACCGCGCAGCCGCTGGCTGACATTTTCCGTAATCAGTTCCGGTTTCAGGCTGTAGGTGCCGGACCAGTTGATAGTAACCGGAACCCCATCGCTGGTAGTAACCGCGCTGGCTCGGTTGGCAATCAGTTTGGTTTTGGTTTCCAGGACAAAATCTACATGCTCAAACGGCTGGAGGATATGCCTTCCGGCGGGCAGTACCCGTTTGATAAAGCCATCACGATTCACCGTGATGGCGACGCTATCCTCACGCACCACCTGGGTTTGCTTGGACCAAACTATCACAACGCCGAGAGTTGTCAGAATTACGAATATTGCGGAAACGATGAGGAATGTCATTGTGGGCCTCCAGACTTTTTCTAAATTTCTTCTTTCGAATTAGGGTAGTTTAGCCCCTTGTGGGCTATACTACCTTTGCCACCACTTCAACCCCGTTGAGGCGCATGTGGTAGAGAAAAATATAGTGTAACAAATCGCCGTCGTGGGGAACGGCCCCCATTTGAGCGGCGACCGAAACGGGCAGGTCATACGTATCCACACAATCCACCGGCACAATGACCCGCACTTTTTCGTTGCGAGCATTGCCGCGCAGCTTGAGGTGCATGGCTAATTGGTAAGTACACAAATCGGTGCAGTCGCCGACGGCAATAAAGGTGTTGACCTCCGGGTGAGCGTCAAGCCAGGGGTCCAAATCGGTGCCGATGGCCGAGTTGATGGACTGTTTAGGCATCACCTGAAACTGGTCGAAAAAGGGCAGTTCTTTGAATTTGTCCACCGCTTCGCTCTCGCGGGTGCCGCGGATGCAGTGGGGCGGGTAGCTCTCAAATTCAACCGAGTCTTCCGGGTGGGTGTCCTGAGTTAAAATGAAATGGCGTACCCCGGCTTCGTAGCTTTTTTTGAACAACGTGGCAATCGGGTCAACGATGGTCGCCACTCGCGGGCTAGAGAGCGCGCCTTCGTAGCAAAAGCCGTTGATGACATCTACTGAAATAACCGCTACCTTCTCTGCTTTGCCGCCGACAATCTCCGCCAGCGATTTTGGCTGCAAGCTCTCTTTCCACTCGACCACATAATCCAAAAAAGGCCGGCTGTTTTCAATCAATTGGGCTGAATTCATTTTTACTCCTATAAGTGTAGTAATTACACTATCTTGTGGTAAAATTAAAAATCAGAACTTTAGTGTTTGATTTACACTAACTGTACTACAAAAATAACTTTTTGTCAATGCTACACTAACAATTTTAAGGTTGGAAAACGACCGCCGACCGAAGATCGCTGACCGCCGATTTGAAACTCTTTCAGCGGTCTGCCGTCGGCGGCCGGCGATCTTTGCAGGCTTACATCCACGGGAACGGCGCGTTCGATTTAGGCAGCGCTTTTTGCTGTTCAAAGCGTTTGAAGGAAAAGGGTTCTAACAGTTTGCTTGTTTCGCCGGTTAGAATCCGGGCCACCTGTTCACCCACGCCGATCATTTTGAAACCGTGGTTCGAGTCGGCGATGGTGTAGACGTTGGGCCGCATAAAATCGAACACCGGGAAGTTGTCGGCGGAGAAAGCGCCAACGCCACCGGAGGGCGTCTTGGAGGCAAATTTGCGCTGGCCCTCGTAGCGTTTCATGCAGTGCGCCAGCGACGCCACCCACAAATCATAAAAATCATCGCCGACGCAGTAGTAGGGGCTGCGTGTGCCGTAGGGGTCCACCTCGCATTCGGCCCCTACATCTACCGGGACCGCGCCGCCTTGCACCGAATGTTTGTCGCGCTTGAAGTAGATGCCCCAGGGTTGATCCCAGACCAGCCGGCCATCCTCGCTGTAAAGCGGCACATCGCTGTCTACGTGGACCAGCGGCGGGCGCTGGCCGTCGTTGGTAATGTGGATGTAGGGGTTGATTTCGATTTCGCCTTCTTGCAGGGCCAAAAAGCGCCACACTTCGGTCATCTGGCCAGGCTGGCGCGGGTCGGGCACTTTGGCGGGCAAATCGAGCATGCGCCACAGGTTTTTGATCCACGGCCCAACGGCCACAACCACGTGCCCCACTTCAATATTGCCCAAGTCGGTCTCGACCACTTTGACCGAGCCATCACCATTGTATTGAAAGCCGGTCACCGCCGGCCCAATCACAATTTGGGCGTCCTCGCGCTCGGCTTTGATAGCCAGGCCGTGAATGGCCTGCCGGCTCCAGGCGTGGCCGCCGCGATGTTCGTGCAGCACGGCGGTGAGCTTCTCGGCCTGCCAGTCGTAAAAGATGCCCTGCATATATTTTTTGACTTCTTTTTCGCCCGTGACCAGCGTCGAAGGGTAGCCCAGGCTTTGATGCCGGGCATAAATGGCTTCCAGGCCCTCGCGCATCGGCTCAAAGGAAGCGGTCAAATAGCCGACCGAGTTGTAGGCGAAGTAATCCGGGTCTGACTCCCAGATATCCATGCAGTGGATCATCAGGTGGGTCATCGGCTCCTGGTAGTAGTTGCAGCGCACGTTGCCGCAAGCCACCCCGGAAGCCCCGGCGGCAATCGCCTGCTTTTCAATGACCAGGATGTCTTCGCCCCGCCCCTTGCCGGTCGCTTTGAGATACTTGGCCAGGTGATAGGCCGTTGACAGGCCATGCACCCCCGCCCCGATAATAAGATATTCAACTTTTTTGGGTAACGCCATCTTTTGTCTCCTGTTTTTACTCTTTCTTATTTTTTAGATTATGCTTCACGCCTCACGCGCCGCAATCGGAGCGAACTGCGCGCCGGCCAGCCGGGTCAAATCCTCCTGGCGCAGTTCCAGCCCCAGCATCAAATCCCCGCTGCTGATGTTGACGTTAGCGCAGCGGACAATCGCTTCATCAAAAATCACCGGCACGTCGGCAGGCAGGCAGAGCGGGGCCACGGCCCCCTGGGTGTAGCCGGTGACAGCGCGAATTTCCTCCGCTGTGGCAAAGGTCAGCCGCTTCCACTCCTGCGCCTCGGATAAATAAGCGCGTACGGCCTGGGGGTCAAGGCGGGCAGGTCCCAACAGACAGGCCATCACATAACGGCGCGGCTCAGATTTTTCACGCAGCAAGATAGATTTGACCATCTCTTCGGCCACCACCCCTCGCTGCGCCGCCGCCGCTTCGACCGTAAATACCGGTTCAGTGTGCGGCAGACGGCGATAAGAGATGTTCTGGCTGTCGAGCAAATCAGTGATTTTGGTACGAATGAAACTCATTTTTTATCCAAACAAGTGTACGTCTTGCGTCTTTCGTTTATCTTATACAAGACGCAAGACGTAAGACGCAAGATGTCTAGAATACAATCACCCCCCGCGCAATTTCTCCACTCAACATATCGGCGTAAGCCTCGTTGATCTGCTCCAGCGCGTAGGTTTTGGAAATCAGCCGTTCCAGGTCGAGTTTGCCTTTGAGGTACAAATCGGCGTAGAGGGGAAAATCGCGGGCGGTGTTGGCTGTGCCATAGTAAGAGCCGGTAACGGTTTTTTCCTGGCGAGTCAGAATTGCGCCGGGCAGGTTGGTCCCGCTGCCCATCGGGGCCACGCCGACCAGGGTCAGCGTGCCGCCAGGACGAACCGCCTCCAGGCTTTGCTCCTGCACCGCCGGAAGGCCGATGGCCTCAAACACATAGTCCGCGCCCCGGCCCTCGGTCAGCTTACGGATAGATTCCGTCACCGTCGGCCCGGCCATGACAAAATCCGTTGCGCCAAATTCCAGGGCCAGGTCGCCTTTGGCCTCGCTGCGGTCAACGGCAATGATCCGGCTGGCCCCGGCCAATTTTGCGCCCATAATAATATTCAACCCCACCCCACCCGCGCCGAAGACGGCCACACTGCTGCCGGGCCGCACCCGCGTGGTGTTCAGCACCGCGCCAACGCCGGTGGTCACGGCGCAGCCAATCAAGGCGGCGATGGTCAGCGGGACCTCTTTGCTCAGAGGAACACAACATTCCTGCGGCACCACGGTGTAATCGGCAAAGCAGGCCAGGGCGCTGAAATGATACACCGGCTGCCCCTCTTTGGACAGGCGGGTTGTGCCGTCCATCATCGTCCCGGCCCACAGCGGCCCGATGTAGGCCGAACATAGACTGGGCCGGTCGTTGAGGCAGTAAAAACAGGCGCCGCAGTTGGGGGCCCAATTCAACGATACATGGTCGCCCGGCTTGACACGAGTGACGCCTGCGCCCACCGCCTCGACAACGCCAGCCCCTTCGTGCCCCGGCACGACCGGCGTGGCGTGTTGGGTTGCCCCGGTCATCAAATGCCAATCGCTGTGGCACACTCCCGCAGCGGCTACTTTGACCAAAACCTCCCCGGTTCGCGGGGTTTCCAGGTCAAGCATTTCAATTTGAAACGGTTGGCCGACTTGGTAAAAAACGGCGGCATTAATTTTCATTGACTAAACCTCCCTCACCCATTACCTGGAAAAGATTCTAACCATATTCATGGAAACTTCCTATCAAGTTCAAAGCTTGATGTAATACTATAGACATTATATCGATTTAATTGGGGAGCGTTTTTTACCCATCGTGTAGAGCAGGATTTCCAGAATTAAAGGATTTTGATCCTATCATTCAGATAATCCTGCTCTTTCCGGGTGACATAAGTCTAATCGGTATAATGTCTAATTCTTGTTATAGAAGAACCAAAAAATAATCTACCAAAGTAAAAAATGGAAATAAACAGTACTTTAATTAAACCACAACCTAAACCTGATATTTCAGAAGAATTGGTGGGTCAAGAATTGTTTTTGTTTGACCAAAAAAGCCAGACCGTCTTTTGCCTCAATGGTGGCGCAGCCTTGATTTGGTTTTTGTGTGATGGTACGCGTGAAATTGATCATATTGTCAACGAAATCGCTCTTATCTCTACTGTGCCAGAACCCCAAATTCGCACCGAAGTGGATGAAACTATTGCTCAATTTCAGACCCTGAATCTGTTAGACAGTTAAATCGAGAATATTAAATAAAACAAAGACAGGAGAAAGCTATGCACAAACCCGACAACAATACAGTGTCTCGTCGAGATGTAATTAAAGCTGCTGGCCTGGTATCGCTAGGCTTACTCTATACAAAACCCTTTGTCGAGCCTATCCATGCCAAACCGGCCTTTCAGAACTATGGCAGGAACCATGGCAATAATGGCGTAGGTAACGGTGAAGACCCGCAACCTCCAGGCAACCCTCCCATAAACGATGGCCCCGGTACTGGCCCGGGCAATCCCGGCAATCAAGGCGGCTCCAACCATGGTAATCAAGGAAATGGCGGCGGCAACGGTGGCGGCAACGGCCATGGAAATGGCGGCGGCTCTGGTCGCGGCAACGGCGGCCAATAAGGGCTGATTATTCCGTAACACTCCTAATCACAGTTTGATGACATTTTCAGGGACTGAAATTTAGTTTGGGTGATTTGATCAGCTCTTGAGAAACTCATTATTAGCCACTGCTAAGGCTTGTTAAACACCCTGCATTTCTACTGAAAGAGCCAGCATAGCGGAATATGTTGGCTCTTTTTCTTGATAACACAAAAAATCTTTATGGCAACCCTTGCTGTCCCTTACAATTTAGATGCTCTGCCCTGGACAACCTCAACTTGTTATGATTTTTTGGGCCGTTATGTATTGATGCGGTCCACATCGGCTGAGTTTATGAGGCAGGTCCATCAACTTCTCCGATCCTTTTCGGTTTGCCAGACTCCCGTTGAGCCAGAGTTGACCTTCTCCTTTGTGATAGCCTCGCCGCTCTCCGAGGTCCATAATCAATTCGGCCATGCCGTATATCGTAATCGAGACCTGATTAACTTTGCTAAAGACCCCTGGTATCTCTTCCGCCTCATGGAGTGGCAACTGGATATCTTCCTTTCGGAAAGCGTCCAGAACCACCTCTTACTGCATGCCGGGGCCGTATCCAGGGCCGGGGCAGGCATTATTTTGCCTGGCTTATCAGGCAGCGGCAAAAGCAGTCTAACCCTGGCCCTGCTTTTACAGGACTGCGCTTATCTTTCGGATGAGCTGGCAGTAATTGACCCGGTTACGGCTAAACTTCGAGCTTTTCCTAAACCTTTCAGCCTCAAAAATCCTTTAATTTTTCCCAGCCTGGTCTACTCGGCCAAAACTTGGTTCGGGCTGGAGTTAGCAAGTAAGCCTGAACAAAATAATAACCAAATTAGGCAGGCCGTCTGGTATGTCCATCCTGACGATCTTAAAACCCAGGCCGTCGAGACTGGAACCGTTCCTGTGTGTTACATTATCTTTCCGCGATATGATCCTGCGGCTAGGCCTCAGTTACAGCCCCTTAGCCAAACTCAGGCCATGCGTAAACTTTTAGAAAATGTAGTCAATTTTTCTCAACTGGGCCAGGGTGGGCTACAACTCCTGGGCCAGTTGACCGCTGCCGCCGAATCTTTTACCCTGACTGTAAATGGCCCTGAAGCTACCGCCCAGTTCATAACCCAGATACTTTTCCATGATTCAGCTTGAGGATAAATTATTATTTCTCTGCGCCAAAACAGCTTTCAACGAGTCTCACCGCCAGCAGCTTTATGATCTTTGTCGGGGGCAAACTGTTCGTTGGGATACCATCTATTCAACGGCGCGCCGGCACGGCGTTGCCCCGTTAATTTTTGCCAATCTTCAGCAATGTAACCCTACGGAATTGGGTTTACCTCAAGAAATTATTAATCAGTTTCGACTTTGTTTTAGCCGTAACATTTCAACAAAAGCCTACATCGCGGAAAAGTTGGCCGAAATTTTGGCCTTCTTTGAGCAGCAGTCGTTGGCGGCCTTGAGCAGAGCCTGGTTTTCCTGGGCGGTCATAGGAAATTTTGGCCTTCTTTGAGCAGCAGTCGTTGGCGGTGATGGCTATTAAAGGCGCTGCGTTGGATGTTATAGTTTATGAGCGTCCCTGGTACACCCTCTCCAATGATGTAGACTTGATCATCAATATTCAGCCTGCCCAGATTTCGGCTCAACGCGACCAGGAAATCAAAACCTTCTTTAATGGCTTTCCGGGTTTTGAATATGAATATTTTGCACACCACGACGTGAGCATCAACAACGTATTGCCAATCAACTTTAGCCAAATTTGGGCTGATTCGACCCGGATTAGTTTTAGAGAACGCCGGCTCTGGATCATGTCGCCTGAAGATATGTTGATTTCAGCCTGTATTAATAGCTGCCGAAAGAGATTCTTTCGCCTTAAATCTCTGTGCGATATCGCTGAAATCCTGACCAAATTTCAAGAAACTCTGAATTGGTCACTTTTGATTCAAAAAGCCAAAGCCTATGACTGCCTTAATATTGTTTACACCGCACTTTTTGTCACGCAGATGACCATAGGCTGTGAACTGCCCCCGGATCTATTCAACCGGCTAAAGATTAATCCCCTTCGGGCCAGCCTTGTCCACTTCCTGAGCCGGCGGATGTCTTTATCCGCTTTTGATTCCCTTTTCTCAGGCAAAGATTTTCTCGGTAGAAAAATAGATTGGATGCTCCTCCTGCCCTACGCTACTTTTAGAAATTACCAAATCTGGCGCAGAATTAAATATGCCTTCACCTTTAGAGAAAAGTAGCACTGTCAAAATGCTGCCCCGCATAGCTCCTCCATCACCGCTGCACTCACCGCGCGGATTGGTCCACCCGTTGAGATCAATGTTATAAGCGTTGTAGGCCCTGCCTTACGTGTCGCTCACTACGAGTCATATAAATTCTTCCCCGCCAACTCCCGCTCCCGCCGGGCGACGTAATCTTGTAAGGCTTCGTCAATCGCCAGGTCGAGCGGGGGCTGTTCGTAACTGGCTAATAATTCCTGCCAGACGGTGTGCGCCCGCTGCATGGCGTCCAGCCCGCCGGCTTCGCGCCAGGTATCATAGGGTTGGCGGTCGCTGAGTACGGATGGGTAAAATTCGGTGCTGTAGCGGGCCTGGGTGTGCGGCGTGCCGAAGTGATGCCCGCCGGGGCCAACCTCGGCAATCATATCCAGGGCCAGGGTCTCGTCGCTGATCTCAAAGCCGCCCAGAAAATGGTAAAACATGGCCAGGTTTTCCACATCAATAATGAACTTTTCAAACGAGGCGGTCAGGCCGCCTTCCAGCCAGCCGGCAGCGTGCATAATCAGGTTGCTGTGCGAAAGGATACAGGGCCAGAGGGTCCACAAGGTTTCATAGGCGGCCTGGGCATCGGGGATTTTGGCGGTGGTCAGGCTGCCGCTGGCGCGATAAGGCAGGTTGTAGCGCCGGGCCAACTGCGCCCCAATTGCCAGCGCCCAGGCCCCTTCGGGTGTGCCAAAGGCGGGACTGCCGCTTTTCATATCCACATTGGTGGTGAAGCCACCGTAAATGGCCGGTGCGCCGGGCCGGACCAGTTGGGTCAAAGCGATTCCGGCCAGGGCTTCGGCGTTTTGTTGGGCCAGGGCCGAGGCCAGGGTGATGGGACTCATGGCTCCGGCCAGGATAAAGGGCGTGATAAAGCAGACCTGCCCGGCGCGGGCATAAGTAATGAGGCCGCCGAGCATACGGCTGTCATAGCGCAGCGGGCTGTTGACATTAATCACGTCGCCCACAACCGGGTCACCCGACAGATCACCAAAGACGATTTCGGCCATTTTGATGATATCGCCGGTGATTTCGCGCCCGTGAGCAGCTTCCATCACAGCCTTGTCGCTGAGGGTGAAACCGGCGTAGAGCCGCCGCAGGTGACGGACAGACACAGGCACATCCTGCGGCGTCACCTGCTCCCAGCAGCCAAAGTGCAGCACGTTACACATGTGAGACAGCCTGACAAAGTTCTCGTAATCTTGCATTGTGCCGGGCCGCCGGCCAATATCTAGGTTAGAAGCGTAGACCATACCGCCGTTGGGGCCAAAGGCAATCGAATTACCGCCGATGGACACATCCCGTTCCGGGTTACGCGCCCGCCAGGTAAACGTGGAGGGCGCGGCGGCGATGGTTTCCAGCAGCAGTCCCCGGTCAATCCAGACGTGCTGGGCAGCCCGGTCTACTTTGGCCCCGGCTTTTTGCCACAGGTCCAGGGCTTCGCTGTCCATAAAATCCAGGCCCACTTCTTCGAGAATACGCAGCGAGGCCAGGTGTAATTCTTCGATTTGATCCGGGGACAGAATTTCCAGAGGGCGAAGAGGATTGCGTAGCTGGCGAAAAGGAATTTTGAGCAGCGGGGACTCGGCTCGCTGCCGCCGCCGGGCCGCCCGTCTGTCGACGCGAGAGATTTCCATGGTGTCAGTCATATCGGCTCCTTCGATGGTCGGCAGCATGGAACGGGGTCGAGAACAGGGACGTTGTTGCATATTATAAAACGCTGTTCCCGTACAGTGGGGCTATTATAACATAGTTGGACGGAGTGTCAATCTATATTTGAGTGGCGTAGGTAAAGAAGTTAGGATAGCGGGGGTCCCCGCGCAATTTTTCCAGGTGAGCCTGCACCAACGTCCGTACCCGGCGAATGTTGTCGGCGGCGTGAAAAGCCTCGGTTTGGCCCAGCAGAGATTGTTTGACCTGCTTAAAGGCGGGTGTTTCGGCTCGATGGAGCGCGCTGATAAGGTTAGCCGTTTCAATCACCTCTGCCCGGGTGGCCGTGGCCAGCACGGCGTCGGCCACGCCGGCATGGCGCAAAGCGCGGCGCAGGGATTTTTCGTCGGCGTCGGCTTCAAACGAGACCTGGGCCAGATGATGGTGCAGATAATCTACCGGATCAAACGGCTCCAGATAAATATTAATCTCCTGGCCGGTGGTCAGGGCGTAAAGGAGCAGAAAGCCAATTTCGGTAGCGGCGGCCTTCGAGGCGGCTTCGGCCATAATGGGTAAGATCAACTGATCGGCTTCCTTTTTGTATTCCGCTTCAATCGAAAGCAGAGTCCGCATGCCCAGGCCGGTGGACAGCGGGTCGGTGTTGTTGTAAGGAATATGCCAGGCTTCGGCAATAGCGCCCTCCGAGAGAATTTTGAGCGCAAAATCTTCACTGGTGTAGGGAGCGGCGAGATGTCTTTTTTTCTGCTCAAACGTGGCGCGATGAACTTCGGCGTAAGGCCCGCTCGACCCGCCCAGCAGGACTCGCCGGGGGTAATTTTGCTGACGGCGATCTCTTTTGACCAGAAAATTGGGATAATTCCAGCCGGCCAGCGGCGTTGTCATTTGCTGCTGGGCGGCTTCGCAGGCCAGTTGGGCCAGGTCGGCCAAATTATTACCCCGGTGAAGCTGAAACAGGCCACCCAGGGCCGGATTGGTCTCGATCTCCTCGACAAACATTTCCAGGATCATGTATTGAGCAATTGCGCCGGGATCATTCAAACTGGTCAGCATGCTGTCTTCGATGGAGATAATTACCGCCTGCCCCCGCAGCGCCGCCGAGGTCAGGGCCAGGCCGGTTTCGGCGATGGAGCCCAGGCTGCCGTTGAGCAGTTCATTATTTTCCAGACGAATAATGATCACGGAAGCTGTCGCCATCACCTCGGCTTCAACGGCGGCGAAGGTAGGGTCCCAACTATCAATTTGCGGGTCAAAGCCGGGCACGCCTTCGGCCTGGAAAACAGCCAAAAATTCTGTCGCTTTGCGCCACATAGCGGCGCTGTGCGTCGAACCGTACCAGCCGACCAGATTCAAGAGATCAGTCGGAGTCCGGCTCAGGCTGTCTTTTTGGCCCGGCCAGGTGGCGGGGGTGATGATCAAATCATTATTCGTCATAAATTCATGCCTTTGGCCGAACTTAGCCTCAATTTGAGGAGTCTGGTAAAATTGAAAATAAGAAATAAGAAATAAGAACTTATTTACCTCTTCTCTCTTCTAATTTCTAATTTCTTAATTTTTAATTCTTATTCTCCCCATTATAACATACCTGTATTTTGATGTCTATGGAGGTGAAGCAATGACGCGCACCATTCGCGCCCCGCGTGGAACCGAGTTAACCTGCAAAAATTGGCTGATTGAAGCAGCTTACCGCATGCTGCAAAACAATCTGGACCCGCAGGTGGCTTTTGACCCCGATAATCTGATTGTTTACGGCGGGCGAGGCCGGGCGGCGCGCAACTGGGACTGCTTTGAGGCGATTTTGGAATCGTTGCGTAATCTGGAACCGGACGAAACGCTGCTGGTCCAGTCGGGCAAGCCGGTGGCCGTTTTTACCACCCACGAGGATGCGCCGCGGGTGCTGCTGGCCAACTCCAACATTGTGCCGGCCTGGGCGACACAGGAAAATTTTGACCATTGGGAAAAGGCCGGCCTGATCATGTACGGCCAGATGACCGCCGGCAGTTGGATTTACATCGGCACGCAGGGGATTTTGCAAGGGACTTACGAGACGCTGGGGGCGCTGGCCCGGCAGTACGGCTGGGGCACACTCAAAGGCAAGCTGGTGGTCACAGCGGGCTTGGGTGAAATGGGGGGCGCGCAGCCGTTGGCTGTGACTATGAACGAAGGCGTTGGCCTGTTGGTTGAGGTGGACCGCTGGCGAGCCGAACGGCGCTTATCGCTGCGCCAGCTTGACGCCATGACCGACAACCTGGAAGAGGCTATGACCTGGGTGGACGAGGCCCTGGCCCGGCAAGAGGCCAAATCTATTGGCTTGATCGCCAACGCCGCCGAAGCCCTGCCCGAACTGGTTGCCCGCGGTGTCGTCCCTGATGTCGTCACCGACCAAACTTCGGCCCACGATCCGCTGTACGGCTACATTCCGGCCGGCCTGACGCTAGAAGCCGCCGCTGAACTCCGCCAGCGCGACCCGGCGGAATACCAGCGCCGCTCGGTGGAGTCCATGGCCCGGCACGTGCAGGCCATGCTCGATTGGCAGAAGAAAGGCAGCATCGTTTTTGATTACGGCAACAATTTGCGCCAGCGGGCCTATGATTTCGGGGTCAAAGACGCTTTCAACTACCCTGGCTTTGTGCCGGCCTACATCCGGCCCCTCTTTTGCGAGGGTAAAGGCCCCTTCCGCTGGGTGGCCCTCTCCGGCGACCCGCAAGACCTCTACACCACCGACCAGGCCATTTTGGACCTCTTCCCCGAAAACGAACACCTGGCTCGCTGGATTCGCATGGCCCAGGAAAAGATCGAGTTTCAGGGTTTGCCGGCGCGTATCTGCTGGCTCGGTTACGGCGAGCGGGCCAAAGCCGGCCTCAAACTCAACGAGTTGGTGGCTTCCGGTCAGGTCAGCGCGCCGATTGTGATTGGGCGCGACCACCTGGACAGCGGTTCAGTAGCCAGCCCCAACCGCGAAACCGAGGGTATGCTCGATGGCTCCGATGCGATTGCCGATTGGCCGCTGCTGAACGCACTGGTCAACGCCGTCAACGGGGCGACGTGGGTCAGCATCCATCATGGCGGCGGGGTGGGCATAGGCTACAGCATCCACGCCGGGCAGGTCATCGTGGCCGATGGCACCGAGGCCGCCGCTCGCCGTTTGCAGCGCGTTTTGACCACTGACCCTGGCATGGGCGTCGTCCGGCATGTGGATGCGGGGTATCCAGAGGCGGTGACGTTTGCGAAGGCAAACGGCGTAAAGATTCCGATGTTGAAGTAAAAGTTGCGCTATGTTACAATATCTGGAAACGAGATATTAAAGGGTGAGTGAGGTAACAGAGATGAGTCAAACCACGATAGCTGCCGAAGTTTTGACTTTAGAAGAAGTTGCTAATTATCTACGGCTACCTAAAGAGACAATTGAGCGACAGGCTGTGCGGGGGCAAATTCCAGGCCGGCGGATCGAGGACACCTGGCGTTTTCTCAAAACAGCCATTGACGAATGGCTGCGAAGCCATGACAGCCGAACCATTTTACTTCAACAAGCGGGTGCCCTGGCAGGGGATGAAAGTCTGCCCGAACTTCGCGCCACCATTTATGCGCAACGCGGCCGGTCAGAGGGTGAATAGGAAGCGACCTCAACATGATTGCCAGCATTGCCTTGGCTTAACGGGCTACGCTGGTCACACACAATGTGCGTCATTTCCAACAAGTCCCTGGTTTAAGTGTAACAAATTGGGTGGATTGAGGTTATTGTTCAAATTAAATGGCTCAAGATACAGCGAATTATCAAGGAGCCGCCGCTGGCGCTCAAGCCATTTTAAATGCCTTCATTGTGTTTCACGACGGGTTCAAAGCCATCACCCGTCGGGCCAAAGTCCGCTTTGAGCAGCGGGACTGGGCCGGGATGCAGCACGATGCCCTGGAACGCCTGGAGTTAAGGGAAAAGATCGTCAATGCGGCAGTGGCTGAACTCAAAGGCATTGTGGGGGAAAGAGCCAGATACAAAGCCGTCTGGGTCTGGATGAAAAGCTATTATTCAAGCCTGGTCACGGGCCGGCCCGACCGGGAGTTGGCCGAAACCTTTTTTAATTCGGTGACGCGCCGCATTTTTAATACAGTGGGGGTTGACCCTGAGATTGAGTACGTTTCATTCAATTTTGATGCTCCCCTGGCCCAGCCTCAGACTTCCATTTTTAAGGTCTATTATCGCCGCAGCACCATCCCGGCGCTGGTCAAGGAAATTTTACAGGATTATCCCTTCGAGGTGGCCTATGCCTGTTTGGACCATCACTGCCACTTGGTTGGGGTGGAAATTGACACCCATCTGCGCGACGTGTTCGGCCATCGCCCGGTGATTGATGTGGCCGAGATGATCACCTCGGTTTTTTATCGGGGTAAAACAGCTTATCTGGTGGGCCGGCTGCGTATCGGCTCGCAGATCATCCCGCTGGCGCTGGCCCTTCTGAATACGGGCGAAGGCATTGTGATTGATGCCGTATTGCTGACCGACGACGATTTGAGCATCCTCTTCAGCTTCACCCGCGCCTATTTCCACGTTGAAGTGGCCGAGCCGCGGGCGCTGGTCACGTTTTTGAAATCCATTATCCCCCTCAAGCGCATCGCCGAACTTTACATTTCGATTGGCTATTACAAGCACGGTAAAACCGAGCTTTACCGCGATTTTATGGCCCACCTGGCCCAATCGTCCGACTGTTTTGAAATTGCCAAGGGCGAACGGGGCATGGTCATGCTGGTGTTTACTTTGCCCTCGTATGATATTGTCTTTAAAGTTATCAAGGATCGCTTCAGCCAGCCCAAAAAAACCACCCGCCAGAAGGTGATGGACCGTTACCAGCTTGTTTTCAAGCACGATCGGGCCGGCCGGCTGGTAGACACCCAGGAATTTGAGCATTTAACCTTCGACAAGGCCCGTTTTAGCCCGGCCTTATTGAACGAGCTGGCGCAGGCAGCCGCCAACAGCGTCATCATCGAGGCCAACACGGTGGTGATTAAGCATCTCTACAGTGAGCGGCGACTGACCCCCTTGAATCTTTACCTCCAGACCGCCACGCCCGCGGCCGCCCGTGAAGCGGTGATTGACTGCGGCAAGTGCATCAAAGATTTGGCGGCGACCAATATCTTCCCCGGCGATTTTTTGTTAAAAAATTTTGGCGTCACCCGGCATCACCGGGTGGTTTTTTATGATTACGATGAACTCTGTTTTGTGACCGATTGTACTTTTAGAAAAATTCCACCCGCCGCAAGTTTTTACGATGATTTTGAAGCCCAACCCTGGTTTTTTGCCGATGAAAATGATATTTTCCCGGAAGAGTTCAAGACCTTTTTGGGGCTGTCGAAAGGACTGCTGGAAATTTTTAGCGAATACCATGCCGATTTGTTTGAACTGGAATTCTGGCAAACCATGCAGGCCCGGCATCGGGCCAATGAGGTGATTGATATTTTCCCTTATAACCTTAGTAAACGACTAAGTACAAACAGGTAAATTATGAGAGGCTGGTAGTAACGACTTCAGCCGTTTTTAGGCAGCTTGGCGACTAAAGTCGCTACTACAAACCTTAAAACTCTTTTGCTTGTACACAGGAATCAAAAACTGACTTCACAACGAGGATAAAACGCATGAAAATTCTGTTATCTGTCCCCAACATCAGCGAAGGGCGCAACCTGGAGGTGGTCGAGCAGGTGGCCGAGGCTATCCGCCAGACCCCGCGAGTCAAGCTGATTGATTACTCCTCGGATGCCGACCACAACCGCTCGGTGCTGACTTACCTGGGCGAGCCGGAAGCGGTGCTGGCGGCTTCCAAAGCGATGGCCCGCAAAGCCTTTGAGTTAATTGATATGAGCCGGCATCAAGGCTCGCACCCCCGCCTGGGCGCGGTGGATGTCGCCCCCTTCATCCCCGTCCGCAACGTCGAGGTGGCCGAAGCTGTTGAAATCTCGCGGCGTTTTGGCCGCTTTGTGGGCGAGTTGGGCGTGCCTGTCTACTACTACCGCGAGTCGGCCACCCGCCCGGAACGATACGATTTGCCGGCCATTCGCAAAGGCCAGTACGAAGCCCTACCCGAAAAGCTCAAAGACCTGGCCGCCTGGCAACCCGACGAAGGCCCGGCAGAATTTAATCCCACAGCCGGGGCGATGGTCACCGGCTGCCGCTTCCCTCTGATTGCCTTCAATGTTAACCTGCGCACCACCGATCTGGCTATCGCCAAGCGGATTGCCGAGGGCGTCCGCTTTAAAAATGGCGGCTACCGCCATGTCCAGGCCATGGGTGTGGACCTAAAGGAGCAGGGTTTGGTCCAGGTTTCGATGAACCTGACCAATTATGTCGAAACGCCGCTGCCCCGCGTGCTGGAAACGGTGCGCATGGAGGCCGCCCGTCACGGCGTCGCCGTCGCCGGGACGGAGATTATTGGCTCCATTCCGCTGGGCGCGGTGGAAGAGATCATCAAACATTACGTCCAGGCCCACGATTTTACGCTCAATCAGATTTTGGAGACGGCGTTGTTAGAATGATACGTGATGCGTGAGATTCTTTACGTATCACGCATCATCAATTAGTGGATAGGCTGATATGAAAGTTGATTTACTCATCTATAATGCGACTCAACTCGTTGCCTGCGCCAGCCCCGGCGGGCCGAAGCGCGGTCAGAGCATGGCCGAGGTGGGGCTTATTCTCGATGGGGCGGTAGCCATTGCCGACGGTCAAATTGTAGCGGTTGGCCCATCCAGTGAGATACGGGCCGACTTTACCGCCCGCGAAACAATTGACGCCAGCGGCAAAACCATTTGCCCCGGTTTTGTAGACCCCCACACCCACGTCGTCTACGCCGGCGACCGGGTGAACGAGTTTGAACTGCGTATCCGGGGCGCGAGCTACATGGAGATCATGCAGGCCGGCGGGGGCATCGTCAGCACTATGCGGGCCACTCGCGCCGCCACCGTCGAGCAGCTTGTGGCCGAGACTCGTCCCCGGCTGGAAACCATGCTGGCCCTGGGGACCACCAGCGTCGAAATCAAAACCGGCTACGGCCTCGACACTGCCAGCGAACTCAAAATGCTCGACGCCATCGCCGGTCTCGCCGCTTCAACCCCGCTTGACCTCGTTCCCACTTTCATCGGCGCGCACGCCATTCCCCCGGAATACAAAGGCCGCACGGATGAATACGTGGATTTGGTGATCGAAGACATGCTGCCGAGAGTTAGAGATTGGACGCTTCGCGTGGGGATTGGAGATTCAATCTCTAATCTCCAATCTCCTCTCTTCTGCGATGTCTTCTGCGAAGCCAACGTCTTCGGCCGGGAGCAGGCGCGGCGGGTGTTGGAAGCCGGACTAAAGTTTGGTTTGCCGGCCAAAATCCACGCCGATGAATTTACCAACCTCGGCGGGGTCAGTCTCGCCGTTGAATTGGGTGCGGTTTCCGCCGACCACCTGGATGTGACGCCTCTGGCTGAGGTTGAAAAGTTGGCCCAATCGAACACGGTCGGCGTGGTCTTGCCGGCGGTCAATTTCAACCTGGGCAGCACTCACTTCGCCAATGCGCGGGCGATGGTTGATGCCGGGGTCGCCCTGGCCCTGGCCACCGACATCAACCCCGGTTCGGCCCCTTGCCCATCTATGCCGCTGGTGATGGCCATGGCCTGCCGCTACCAAAAACTGCTCCCCGCCGAAGCGCTGAACGCCAGCACCATCAACGCAGCCCACGCGGTTGGGCTGGGCCATAAGCTCGGTTCGTTGGAGGTCGGCAAGCAGGCCGATTTATTGCTGGTCAATGCGCCAGATTATCGCTATCTGGCTTATCAGTTTGGCGGGAATCTGGTCGAGCGGGTGGTCAAGCGGGGGCAGTTTGTAATGAATGGAGATGGTTGAACACGTATGCTAGATTTTACGGATGTCAAAATTGAGATATTTATACCCGAAGTCTACATCGAGGCGTTGCGGGATGAACTCCATCGAGTCAATGTGGGCAAGATTGGGGATTATGATCATTGTATGTCAATCACTACGGTACGGGGTTACTGGCGGCCCTTAGTCGGAGCGGAGCCGTATCAGGGTGAGATAGGCCAGATTTCCGAGGGGTATGAATGTAAAGTAGAAGTGAATTGTAAGCGGGAATATATCCGCGATGCTCTAAAGGTGATCAAAACAATCCATCCTTATGATGAACCCCTGATTAATATTGTCCCACTCGTTAATCATCTGTTTGAGGAAGTTTTACCAGGAGTGTAAATTGTCCCCAATTATCCTCGACGGCCAAAGCTTGACCCTTGATCAGGTTATCGCCGTAGCTTACGGCCAGCCCGATGCGCCCGGAGTTGAACTCAGTGCTGAAGCTCAGGCCAACGTGACCCGCGCTGCCGGGGCGGTCGAACAACTGCTGGCTCGCGGCGAGATTGCCTACGGTATCACCACCGGCTTTGGCGCGTTCAAAAATCGGATTATTCCGCCGGAGCAGGTGAGGGAACTGCAACGGAATATCATCATCAGCCACGCGGTCGGGGTGGGCCAGCCCTTTGATATTCCGACCACGCGGGCAATTATGCTCATCCGGGCCAACACCCTGGCAAGGGGCTACTCCGGCATCCGGCTGGATACACTCCAGCGGCTCCTCGACATGCTCAACGCTGGCGTTCATCCCATTATCCCCGAAAAGGGGTCGCTGGGGGCCAGCGGTGACCTGGCCCCGCTGGCTCACATGAGCTTGACCCTCATCGGCGAGGGCGAAGCCGAATTCCAGGGTGAGCGACTGCCCGGCGCAGAAGCCATGCGCCGCGCCCAACTTCAGCCGGTGACGCTGGCAGCCAAAGAAGGGCTGGCCCTGACCAATGGGACGGCGGTGATGTGCGCTCTCGGCGCGTTAGAATCTTACCGCGCCCGGCGGCTCAGCCGGGTGGCCGACATCGCCGGCTGCCTGAGCCTGGAAGCCCTGCACGGCACCACCCTGGCCTTTGACGACCGCATCCACCAACTGCGGCCTTATCCCCGCCAACTGAACTGCGCCAACTATTTGCGCGCCCTGCTGGCCGATAGCGATTTCACCCGCCATCACGACCCGACCAATGTGCAGGACGCCTACACCCTGCGCTGTATTCCCCAGGTTCACGGCGCGGTGCGCGACGCCATTGCCTATGCCCGCTGGGCTATCGAGATTGAATTGAACTCCGTTACCGATAACCCGCTGATTTTTATTGACGATGTTACCGGCGAAATCACCGTTCTCTCCGGCGGCAATTTCCATGGTGAACCCCTGGCGATTGCCATGGATTACCTGGGCATGGCCATGACCGAATTGGGCAACATTTCCGAGCGGCGGATAATGCGCCTGACCGACGAGGCTAGCAATGCTCAAACCCTGCCCGCTTTTTTAACCCAGCAGGGTGGTCTCAACTCCGGCTTTATGATTACCCAGTACACGGCGGCGGCGCTGGCTACTGAAAACAAAGTGCTGGCGCATCCGGCCAGTGTGGATACTATTCCCACCTCGGCCAACGTGGAAGACCACGTTAGCATGGGGGTTACGGCGGCGCTGCAAACCCGCCAGATTATCACCAACGTGGAACAGATTCTAGCCATTGAACTGATGGCCGCCGCTCAGGGAATTGACTTCCGCCGCCAGAAGCTGGGAACGTCCGCCCGGCTGGGCCAGGGGACGCAGCCGGCCTATAGGCTTATCCGGGAACAAGTGCCGTTTCTGGAGCGTGATGCCGTTATGTATCCTTATCTCGAGGCGGTGCGGCAGTTGGTTGCCAGCGGCCAGGTGGTGGTGGCTGTCAATAAACACGTTCAGGATGTCTGGGAACTGTAATATAAAATTGATATTTTTCTGATATATTTGGACTTGAATAAAAAAACCATTTGCATAAAACAAAAAATATGGTATGATTAGAACCGAGCCATCCATTCAATCTATTCATCCCACTTCAAACCGACTCGATTCACTCATTTTCATCCACGCTACGCCGAAAACTTCTGGGGGGATAAAAAATCCGGTTCTCGGTGTAAAGATGCTGCCAGTCAAGACATTTCAATTATCCTGCTGCCAGACATCGCTGTCTTGCTTGCCGTTTTTACCCCTACCTGTCCAATAGCATAGAAACCATTTGCGCAGATTTGTGAGCCAGACAAGTCACTCTGTTGGACTCGCTCAAAACTAGTACAACGCGGCGTAAATGACCCTACAGATCGTAGTGACGACTTTAGTCGTTTTGGGCAGGTTAAGCGACTGAAGTCGCCACTACAAACTGTAAACTTACTTCCGCCCAAGTGTACTATAGATGTTCAGATAATGGTTTTGAATCGTAGTAACGACTTTAGTCGTTTCACTGGTCTAGACGACTGAAGTCGTCACTACAAACTCAAAATCTTTTTCTGAAAAGCTATAGATACTTCGCTATTTTGCTTCAGCCTCATCTTTAGGAAACCGCCAGATGATAGCCGTTATGGGTATCATCGCCGCGATTAAAAATAAATTTAGTGTGGTTATTTAGAAGGAGGAAAAGCATGAATAAACCCAGGATTTCAAAGAAGTATATGGAGCGGGTCCACCCCTACATCCCCGAAGCCTACGAGCAGCTAAAGACGGGGCGGGTGTCGCGCCGTGAATTTTTGCGGATGGCAACGTTGTTGGGGATGTCCTTAGGCGCAGCCACCATTGCCGCGCAGTGCGGCGCTCCGGCTCCTGCTCAACCAGCCGAAGCTCCGGCCAGCAGCGGTGGTGAAGCCCCGGCCGCAACCGAAGAAGCCGCCGCCGCTGCCCCCACCGAAGCGCCCGCTGCCGCCGCCGCAACCGGCGCTATCAAACGGGGGGGAACCCTCAAGGTAGCCATCTCGGTTCCGGCGGTAGACCACCCCGCCCGCTTCTCTTGGGTGTTTGACTCCAACGAATTTCGCCTGATTTTTGAATATCTGACCGAAACAGACAAAGACAATATCACCCACCCGTACCTGCTGGAAAGCTGGAAAGCCAGCGAAGACCTCAAAAAGTGGACGCTCAATCTGCGCAAGGGCATCAAGTGGACCAACGGCGACGAGTTCACTTCCGAAGATGTGCTTTATAACTTCAAAGAGTGGCTCAATCCCGATGTCGGCTCGTCCATTCTGGGTCTGTGGGAAGGCTTCCTGACCCCCAATGATATTGAAATCGTGGACGATTACACCGTCAACCTCAACCTGGCTCAGGCCAAGTTGGATGTGCCTGAGGCCTTGTTCCACTACCCGGCCCAGATTATGCACCGCAGTTTCAACGGCGACATCACCTCCGGTAAAAACCCCAGCACCGGCCCCTATATCCTAGAAGAGTACAAAGTCGGCGAGCGGGTCAAACTCAAAGCGCGCGAAGGCTACTGGCAGATGGGTGAAGACGGCAAGCCCCTGCCTTATCTGGATGCCATTGAATTTATTGACCTGGGCAACGACCAAACTGCCGCCGTGGCCGCCATTCAATCCGGCCAGGTCCATACCATTTACGATTTGACCCCGGACAGCTTCCTGGCCCTGCGCGATAATCCCGATTTGCATATCGAGCCGATTACCACCTCGCAGGTGCGGGTGCTGCGCATGCGGGTAGACCTGGAGCCGTGGAACGACAATAATGTCCGCCTGGCTTTGAAAAAGTGCCAGGACCGCCAAAAGATTCTCGACCAGGCTTACTTTGGCGAAGGCGCGCTGGGCCACGATACCCACGTAGCCCCGGTTCACCCCGAATTTGCGCCCATGGATGTGCCGGAGTACGACCCCGAAGGGGCCAAAGCCCTGTTGGAACAAGCCGGCTTTACAGCTGAAAAACCGCTGGACTTCAAAATCTCGGTCGGAACGGGCTGGACCGATATTCCGGTCTATATTGAAACGTTGAAAGAGGACGCCAAGGCGGCCGGCATCAACATCACCCTGGATACGATGCCCAATTCCGCTTATTGGGATTTGTGGACTGAAACCGCTGTTGGGGTCACGCCCTGGACCCATCGCCCGCTGGCGGTGATGGTGCTGCCGCTGGCTTACATCGGCGATAAGGATGGCAAGCCGGTGCCCTGGAACGAAAGCCGCTGGGTGGATGAGGAATTTACTCAACTGCTGCAAAAAGCCCAGGGGACCCTGGATGTGGAAGCCCGCCGGGCGATTATGGCCGACCTCCAGCGCATCCAGAGCGAGCGCGGTTCCATCGCCATTGCCTGGTGGCAAAACATCTGGCGCGTCACCAACCCCGGTTTCCAGAATACCGGCGTTCACCCCACCGACTATTACCTGTGGCGTGAAGTGTGGTACGACCCGGAGAAGGACCCGTTTGCTTAAAAAGTAGCAGAGTCGCAGAGTAGCAAGGTTTAAAATCCAATGGGAACTGAGGGAACTAAAGGAACTTAGTATCAGTAGATCCAATTTTCGAGGAGTGAGGCACGCCCACGTGCCGAACACCGCCGCACGTGGGCGTGCTGGCTCCTCAAATTTGGATCCACTGAGTATCAGTTGATCCAAATTTCCCGTAGGGTGGCATCCCTATGCCGCCCGCTGACGCATAGGGATGCGCCAGCTACGGTAAAAAATTGGATCTACTGAGTATAGTTTTGCATTAGTTCGTGACGAAATCAAAGTGTAGATACCTCCGCGGAAGTCATGTCATTCCGACCGCAGGGAGGAATCTTCGTTACCACCGCCTGAGATGTTACAACGAGCAAGCGGATTTCTCGCTGGCGCTCGAAATGACATGCCAGGAACCATGCATCTTAAAATCGTGACGAATTTACGCAATCCTGTACTTAGTACATAGCCCCTCAGTTCCCCAGTTCCTTTAGTTCCCGGTTTTTGCTATGCCCTTCCAGCCTGCCGCCCGTGTGGCTGCTTTTGGTACCTCTGTTTTTACCGAAATAACCGAACTGGCGGCGCGTCATCAGGCGATTGACCTTTCGACCGGTTTTCCCAACACCGATGGCCCGGCCATCGCCAGGGCTGCGGTCAATGCGGCGATGGCGGCGGGCCACAACCAGTACGCGCTTTCGCATGAAGTGCGTGAGTTACGGCAGGCGGTAGCCGCTCACGCCCGGCGTTTTTACGGACAAGTTGTTAACCCCGAAACCGAAATTACGATTACCAACGGCGCCGCGGAAGCGCTGCACTCCATCGCCGATGGCCTGATCAACCCCGGCGATGAAGTGATTATTTTTGAACCGTTTTACGAGGTTTATGGGCCTAATGTGGTGATGACCGGGGGCCGTTTGGCTTTGACGACGACTTCGCCTTTTGCAAATATCTGGCCGCCGAGGTTGGCGTGGCTGCCATTCCGCCTTCGGCCTTTTACTCAGCTCCCCATAAATCCCTGGGCCAGAGTTACGTCCGTTTCGCCTTTTGCAAAACAATGGACACCCTGGAGCAGGGCAGAGAGAGATTGTTGAAGATCGAGGATAGAAGATAGAGGATAGAGGATCGTTAATGGCTGTGATCCAAAATCCGAAACCTGCCCTGAGTAAAGTCGAAAGGCCCAAAATCATAAATCGTAAATCGTAAATCGTAAATCGTAAATCGTAAATCGAAAGGGGTGTGGTATGGTCAAATTTTTGGTTCGCCGGATTATTTTTCTGATTTTTACTCTGTTTTTTGTTTCTGTCGCCATCTTTGTTATCTCCGAGTTGGCCCCCGGCAATATTGCGGTCAATACGTTGGGTAACACCATCACCCCTGAACAAGAGGCCTCTTTCAATGCCCAGAACGGCCTGGACCAGCCGGCCACCACCCGCTACCTGCGCTGGATGATCGGCAGCGATTGGCAGGCCGCCCGACTGATTGGCCGGCCCGTAACCCAGATTTATGATGCCGAGAATGACCGTTATAGCTGGTGGGCCATCGCCGCCGATGGAACGCTGTTTCAAAATTACACCCCCGATGGCGAAACCATTATTCGGGTCGAACGCCAGGCCGACGGCTCAACCCAGGAAGTTGTGACCAGCGACGACATCTGGCGGCCCAATGAAGAGGGGCTGCTGATTTATTGGGGCGTAGACCAGGACGGCCACGCCGCCATGTGGGTTAAAGGCGACGACCAGCAGGCCTGGACTCTGACCAAAGCAAGCTGGACCAGCCAGGCCGGCGCGCCCCGGCAGTACATCCCCTTGCAGCAGGGGCTGCTGCGAGGCGACCCCGGCGTTTCTTTCTTTTCCCGCCGTCCGGTGGCCGAAACCTTGTTTCCGCGCCTGTTGAACACCCTTTATCTGGCCGCCATTGCCTTTGTGATTGTGATGCCTCTGGCATTGCTGCTGGGCTTGTTTGCCGGGCTGAATGAAGGTAAACTGAGCGACCGTTTTCTCTCGATTAGCAGTTTGGTGGCAACGGCCACCCCGGAATTTGCCAGCGGCGTTTTTCTCATCCTGATTTTTGCTACCTGGCTCAAGCTGGTGCCGGGCGCCGTGGTTGTTTCAAACGACGCCGCCATTTTTGAAAACCCCTCGATGCTGATTTTGCCGGTGCTAACCCTGACCCTGATTGAACTGGGCTATGTGCTGCGCATCACCCGCGCCAGCATGGTCGAGGTGATGAAAACCAATTACATTCGCACGGCCATTTTGAAGGGCCTGCCTTACCGCCGGATTGTCTTCAAGCACGCCGTGCGCAACGCCTTGATGGCCCCCATCACCATTATCATGCTGCACGTCAACTGGCTCATCGGCGGGATTGTGGTGGTTGAGTCGCTCTTTGGCTATCCTGGCTTGGGGCGTTATGTGCTGGACGTGGCCCTGTTTAAGGATGTGCCGGCTATCGAGGCTTCGGCGATGGTCCTGGTCATCATTGCTGTAGGGACGCAGCTTTTGGCGGATATTGTTTACACTTATTTGAATCCCCGGATTAGGTATGCGTGACAGAGTAGCAAGTAACAAGGTAGCAAGTAGCAGGGTAACAGGTTTTTTGCTACCCTGTTACCTGCTACCCTGCTACTTTAGAAAGGAGAGACAATGGCAGTAGCAGAACGAATGACTTCCGGTGCGTCACTTCCGGCGGCTTCGGCGGGGCCTTCGCGTGGGCAAAAAATCAAAGCCGGGCTGGAGATTTTGGTCCGCTCCAAAACAGCCCTGGTGGGGGTTTTTCTGGTTGGTTTCTGGGTTATCGTGGCTCTGTTTGCCGATACCTGCCTGTTTGTTCCGGCTTGCTGGTTTGCCCGCGATGATTATCAGGCCACGCCGCTGCTGGCCCGCTATTCGCCGGTCGAGCAGTTTCGGGGCGAGGGGCTGCAAGGGCCATCGTGGAAGCATTGGCTGGGGACCGACCGGCAGGCCCGCGATTTATGGGCGCGGGTGGCGCACGGTTCGCGCATTATCCTGGTTTTGGCTCCCATGTCCATCCTGATTGCCCTGGCCATCGGGGGGACGCTGGGGGTGATGGCCGGTTATTATGGCGGCCTGATAGACGAAATTACGATGCGTTTTCTGGATGCGTTGATGGCCTTTCCCCAAATTTTGCTTTACCTGGTCATTATTGCCGCGCTTGGCCCCTCGCCGACCAATATTGTGCTGGCGATTATTATTGCCGGCGCGCCCGGCATTGCCCGGCTGGTGCGCAGCCTGACCCTCGACATCAAAACCCGCGATTTTGTAGCGGCGGCGGAAACACGCGGTGAAAATCCCTGGTACATCATGTTTGTCGAAATTCTGCCCAACGCCCGCGGCCCGATTATCATTGACGCCATGCTGCGCATGGGCTACGCCGTCATTGCCATCGGCACGCTAGGCTTCCTGGGGCTGGGGCTGCCGCCGCCCTCGCCGGATTGGGGGAGTATTGTCAACCAGGGCCGCAAGTTTATCCAGGCCAACCATCCCTGGGATGCGCTGTGGGGGTCGCTGGCCGTGGCTATGCTGGTCGTTGGACTTAACCTCATTGCCGATGGTTTGAACGAAGAAACGCAGCGGTATCGTTAGAGGGTAGCAGGTTGAAGGTTGAAAGTTGCAGGTTGCAGGGTAACAAGTTGCAGGTAGCAGAGTTGTCCTATCTGGCTACTGGTTACTGACTGCTGGTTACTGACTGCTGACAAGGAGTGATTTTGATGGCCCAAGAGTCTGGAAAAATGGGGCAGCCCGTGGTTAGGGTTGAAAATTTGGGGATTGCTTACGAGACGCGCCGGGGCGACATTTTTGCGGTGCGGGATGTGTCGTTTGAGATCCGCCGGGGCGAAAGTTTGGGCATTGTCGGCGAGTCGGGCTGCGGCAAAAGTACCCTGGCCTATGGTCTGGTCAACTACCTGGGCCGGAACGGCAAAATTGTCAAGGGCGATATTCAGTTCCAGGGCCAATCGCTGGTGGGGCGCAGCGCCGAAGAACTGCGCCAACTGCGCGGCGACCAGATTGCCATGGTTTACCAGGATCCGATGACCTCGCTCAACCCGGTGCTGCGCATCGGTGAGCAGATGACCGAGGTGCTGACCGTTCATCGCGGCATCAGTGAAGAAGAGGCTCGCCAGAACTGCATTAAAATGCTGGCCCAGGTCAACATGCCCGACCCGGCCAGGGTGATGGAGCGCTACCCGCACCAGATTTCGGGCGGCCAGCAGCAGCGGGTGGTGATTGCCATGGCCATGCTCAACAATCCGGCCCTGCTGATTATGGACGAGCCGACCACCGCCCTCGATGTGACCGTCGAGGCGGCGGTGCTGGATTTGGTCAACGATTTGCGCCGCAACTTTGATACGGCCATTCTGTTGATTAGCCACAACATGGGCGTCATCGCCCGTGTCAGCGACCGGGTGGGGGTGATGTATGCCGGCGAATTAATTGAATTAGCCCCGGTGGAGGAGATTTTTGCCAATCCGCGCCATCCCTACACCCAGGGCTTGATTCGCTGTTTGCCCAAGCTGGGTCTGAGCAAGGAGAGCAGTGTGCTCTATCCCATCCGCGGGCGGGTGCCGTCGCCGGCCAATTTGCCGCCCGGCTGTCTGTTTGAACCCCGCTGCGATTACGCCCGTGATGCCTGCTGCCGGGAACGGCCTCAACTCCGCCCCTTCTCAAAAATCCACATGACCCGCTGCCTCTTTTCCGAAGAAATTGACCCGGCTCAATGGACGCCGCCCGAAGGTCTGATTCCTCTGGCTGCCAATAACAAAGGGGACGAGGCGCTGACCGAGACCATTTTGCAGGTCAACGAACTGCAAACCTATTACCGCCATCCCAACAGTTCACCCTTGAGCCTCATCGGCCTGGGCGAAAAAGAGTATGTCAAGGCGCTCGATGGGGTCAGCTTTGAGGTCTTTCGGGGCAAAACGCTGGGCGTGGTGGGCGAGTCGGGCTGCGGCAAAAGCACGCTGGTCAAAACTATTATCGGTCTGGAGGCCAAAACCGGCGGCAAAGCCGAATTTATGAGCTTTGATATTGGCAACAAGGTCAAACAGCGTGATTTGTCGGTGATTCGGGAGCTGCAAATGGTGTTCCAAAACCCCGACTCGACCATGAACCCGACCTACAGCGTCGGCCAGCAGATCGAGCGGCCGCTGCGCCGTTTTGGGACCGTGCCCAAAGATAAAATCCGCGAGGAGGTCATCCGGCTGCTGCGGGCGGTCAAGCTGGACGAGCATTATTACGACCGCCTGCCCCGCCAGTTGAGCGGCGGCGAAAAACAGCGCATCGGCATTGCCCGCGCCCTGGCCGGCCGGCCCGATTTGGTGCTGTGTGACGAGCCGGTCTCGGCGCTGGATGTCTCGGTACAGGCGGCGGTGGTCAACCTGCTGCTGGAAATTCAGCAGGAATTTGAGACGACCATGATGTTTATCGCCCACGATTTGAGCGTGGTGCGCTTCTTTTCTGATTATATCGCGGTGATGTACCTGGGCCAGATTGTCGAAATTGGGCCGGCCGAGGCTATTTACGCCCCGCCTTACCATCCTTACACCGAGTCGCTGCTGTCGGCCATCCCCATCCCCGACCCAACGGCTGAACAGAAACATATCCGGCTGGAAGGGTCTGTACCCAGCCCGCTTAACCCGCCGAGCGGCTGCCGTTTCCACACCCGCTGCCCGCGCCGCAGCTTGTTACCCGACGGCGGCCAGATTTGCGCAACTCAGGCTCCGCCCTGGCAGGATGCCGGCGACGGCCACCGTATCCTCTGCCACATTCCGTTGGAGACGCTGCGCCAGATGGAGCCGGTGATTCATACGACCGCCTAAAGTGGGTTACCGGCGCGAAGCATGAAAATGTCATTGCCAGGCCGCAGGCCGAAGCAATCCCCATCTCCGGGTAGGAGACTGCTTCGCCTGTGGCTCGCAGTGACATGACCGTAATTTCAGAGGAGTGTTCACGAACCAACGGCACGCTACCGAAAATGAAAATGGAGTGCAAGGCTTGCCTTGCTCGCAGCAAACCAAGGTTTGCACTCCTATTTTCGAAGGAGAAAATTATGCTCGTCAAAGATTACATGACTCGACATCCGATTATGATTGGGCCAGATATGCGCGTCACCGAGGCCCAGAAGTTGATGGCGGAGAATAATATTCGACACCTGCCTGTAGCCGCCGATGGCAAGCGGCTGTTGGGGTTGGTCACGCGCCAGCGTCTGTCCATTCCGCCGGAGCGTCTGGGCAGCCTGGATGTGTGGGAAATTACCCGCTTTTTATCGGATTTGACCGTGAGCAAGGTGATGGTTAAAGGCCCCGATTTGCGGACGATTACCCCTGAAGCGACCGTCGAAGAGGCGGCGAGTTTGATGATCCGGCACAAGATTGGCAGCCTGCCGGTGATTGAGGACGGCCAGGTGGTCATCGGCATTATCACCGAAATTGATTTGCTGATTGAGCTGCAAAACCTGCTGGGGGCCAATGATGAAGGTTGGCGAGTCACCATGCGCGTGCCTGACCGGATTGGCGAATTTTCTAAGTTAACCAAGGCTATGCTGGATAACGGCTGGGGGATTATGGCCATGGGCAGCGTCCGCGCCCCCAAGCAGCCCGATTTATGGGATGTGGTGCTCAAAGTACGCCGCCCGACTCGTGAGGAATTGGTGGCCGTTCTGGAAGCAATCCCTGACCAGAAATTGATAGATATTCGGGAGACAACAGAACATGCTGACCCGTCGGCAGAGGAATAGTGCCTTATAGACAAATCACTTAAAAGTCATACTATCATTGTAGCAGCGACGGCTCCCACGCCGTCGCTTGGCCGGGCGTGGGAGCCCGGCCCGCTAAAAGATTGTACG
>Ga0209172_10000159_pt1 | contig 203005 bp, 167 predicted proteins | sample LarsenN4metaG_FD_184113 | JGI IMG/M metagenome (GOLD analysis project Ga0209172, IMG submission 184113) | Hot spring sediment bacterial and archeal communities from British Columbia, Canada, to study Microbial Dark Matter (Phase II) - Larsen... ... | reverse complement strand
ATTAGACTTATGTCACCCGGAAAGAGCAGGATTATCTGAATGATAGGATCAAAATCCTTTAATTCTGGAAATCCTGCTCTACACGATGGGTAAAAAACGCTCCCCAATTAAATCGATATAATGTCTATGGAAGATAGAAGATAGAACTGTTGTCCGGTTAGACTCGTCTACCGGCGTTCGTCCGGCGATGGCGTCGCCGGACTATAAAACTACGCCCGATTAATCGGGCTAAAGCCGGGTTGACCCGGCGCTGTTGGATAGCCCTGGCATTCATGCCGGGGCGGACATCAAAAAGAGGAGTGTTCACGAGCCAGAGCACGCCACCGATGATGAAAATGGAGTCCAAAGCTTGCTTTGCTTTTTTGGCAAACCAAGGTTTGCACTCCAGTCTATTTTCGAAGGAGTCCAAAGTGAACTTTAGCCTCCTCTTTTTTGGTAATGACGATGCGGTTTCTAATGGTCAATGGTCAACGGTTAATTGCTCATTGACCATTATTTCCCCCGCCCCCAGATAAACCAGCCAACGGCCAGACCGAGCAGCGGCAGTAAAACCAACGTCCAGACGTTGAAGATGGAAGCGCCGGAGGTTTCAACGGCTGCTCCAGCGGGGGTCGGCACAGAGGTAGGAGCAGGCTGCATGGCGACTGCCGTAGCCGTGCCGGTGGGTCTGGCAGTATCGGCTGGCCCTCTAACAATGATGGTTAGAGGTTCGGATTTCAATTTACCCAGCGTATAGACAGCTTGATATTCCCCCGGCTCCTCATAAATGTAACTGGCGCTGTCACCGCGTTTTGTCTCCGGATCACACGTGGCTAGATCAATACCCAGCGAGTCGCCGTTGCCAAACTCAAACTGAGCCGTCTGGCAGGCAGAAGCCCGGACCTCATCTATCCCGCCGCTCAGCGTCCCCCTAAAATTGACCTCCAACGGAGCGATACCTTCGGTCACATCGGCGGTGAGGGTGATGACGGCTTCGCCAGATTGAGGCGGTTCCGGCGTGCCGGCTGGCCCTCTGACGACGATGGTCAAAGGCTCCGATTTCAATTCACCCAGGGCATAGGTAACTTGATATTCCCCCGGCTCATCGAAAACGTAGTTGGCCGAGTCGCTGCGGTCCCTGGCCGGGTCACAGGCTGCGGCCATCACGGTTAACGAATTGCCATCGCCAAAATCGAACTGCCCGGCCTGGCAGGTATACACTTGGGCTTCATCGGTTCCGCCGGCCAGGGTTCCGGTAAAGTTGACTTCCAAAGGGGCGATGCCTTCGGTCACGTCGGCAGTGAGGAGAGGCGAGGAGGCGGGAGGCGAGGACGCGACAGACTGAGGCTGAGGAAAGGCTGTAGGCTCAGCCTCAGCCTTAGCCTCAGCCTCCTCATCCGCAACAGTTTCATACGCCACCCCATCCAGCACCACAATCACCCGTTCGCCCAGGGCGAAATATTTACCGGCCTCGGGGTGGTCGCCCAGAAACTCCAGGAACAGGTCAGAGGGGAAGGGAAGTGGGGTGGTGGTCATTGTCGTTGGGTCGAAGGTGGTGTCGGTCCAAACGCCGTCTTTGAGCACAAAAGCTTTGTCGCCAACGGCAGTCACGGCCGTGGTGAGACCCGTTTCGCCGCCGGCGCCGGGGGTGGCCGTGGCCAGGGGCAGGGCCATCGGCGCAGCGGCCAGCTCATTTTGCTCCACCGCTTTGTTGACGGCGGCATCGCCGGAAACTTCGGCGGCGGGGGCTTCCTGGGCCGCGGCATATTCATCTTCGGCAATCTGCTGCCGCCCTTCCTGGCTGAGGGCCAGCTCCGGCTCTTCGACCAGGAATGAAGTGTAGGGGGTGATGATACCGTAGCGCACGCTCAGGTTGACAATCTCATCAATCATTTCGCGGTTTTCGCCGCGCAGCCGGATCTGGTTGAGCAAATAGCCCACTTTGCGGGTGGCCCACAGGCGCGGAATAAATTCCGCGTTCCGGTTGTTGGTGGCCGAATTGGTGGCGAAGGTCAGGTCGTCGAAGCGGAAAGTGCGCTCCTGGCCGTTGACCTGGCCGGTCAGTCTGACGCTGGCCGGGCCGCCCTCGCGGTAGCGGCCGGTCACAATAAGCTGCGTGCCGGCAAAGAGATCGGGCAGGGGATAAGGGTAGGTATCTTCGAGGGTCACGCCATCCACGGTCAGGGTCAGATCGGCCAGGATCGGGGTGCTGACTTTGGCGTAAAAGCTGCCGACGTGTTCGGCCACATTTTCGCCGGGGCGAACATAGGCGCTCACGCCCCGCTGCTCCTGGGCCAGGGTGTCGAGCAAGACCGTGTCCACGTCATCGCCCACGCCAAAGGGGAAGATGCGCAGGTTAGGGCTGGCCGCGCCTTCGACATTGGCTAAAATTTGGGGCGTTTCGACCACGCCGCTGGTCGGCAGGCCGTCGGTCAAAAAGATGATGATGGTCGGCCGCTCCGGGTCGGCCCCGCCAATCGCTTCGAGCAGGGCGCGGTTGATGTCGGTGCTGCCTTCGGGTCGCAGGTCTTTGACAAAACGGCGGGCTTCGGGCAGGGCGGAAATGGGTTCGGGGCGGGTCGAAAAGCTGCGCACGCCGGTGCTAAAGGCGGTGATGTTGAAGCGGTCGCCCTGGTTGAGATGGTCGAGCACGTACAGTAGGGCGTCGCGGGCCTGCTCCATCTTTTCCCCTTCCATCGAGCCGGACACGTCGAGCACCAAAATTACATCTTTGTCTACCACCTGCTCGGCGTCCACGTTGGGCGCGACCAGCAGCACAAAGAAGCCATCTTCATCCTGGGCCTTGTAGCTGAGCAGGTTCACCCCGATGTCATCCTGAGAAACGGTGTAGTAGAGGCTGAAATCGGTGCTGGGCAGCACGTTGGCGTCTTCCCAGCCGACGGTGGCCCCAAAGCGGCCTTCGCGGTTAACGCTGACCGGGTGGCTGGAGGAGTAGACCGCTTTGATGGCTTCGTTGGATTGGATATTGACCGTGACCGAGACATCTTCCAGCGGGCGGGCCGAAAATCGCTCGGTGCTGAGGGGGTAGACGTAGTGAACCAGGCCGTTGTCTACCGGCAGAATTTCGGTGTATTCGATTTCGACGCGGCGGGTGTCGCCGGGGTCAATGGGGAAGATGCTGGCCTGGAACAGATCGCGCCCTACGTATTCCAGCAGGGCCGGGTCGAGGCGGCGGCGCACAATATCATCGTAGATGCGGCGGGCCTCTTCTTTGGTATAAAGCTGCCCTTCGACCCGCTCACCGTTGATCCACATGGCAAAGTCGCTGATGGCGGCGTTTTCGGGCAGGGGGAAGATGTAGGTTCCTTCCAGTGACCAGTGGCTGTCGTTGCGGAAGGTTTGATCCACGCGGGTCGTCGCCACCTGGTCGGCGATGGTCACGTTGACCCGGTGGTTTTGCACGGTCAGGTAAGGCGTCTCGCGGATGGGCGGTGGCGGGATGGGGCAGGGTTCGATGCAGATGGGCGGGTCAATGATGATAATGCCGTCGGCGCGGGCTGGTGTGGGCGGCGCGGCTAAGGCGAAGGCTGAGGCTAAGAGGAAAAGGGCTAATAGGGCGATAATGTGTTTCATGGGATCCTCCTTCGATGGGTCAGGGTAGCAGGGTAGCACGCCCTTCGGCGCACCCGAAGGGGTGAGGTAGCAGGTTGATAACTTGCTATCTGTGACTCTGCTACTTTGCTACTTGCTACTTTGGTTACTTGCTTGTATGACGCTGAAGGAAAGGATTTAGTTCCCGGTACTTATTTATCCCCCCAAATTCCCCCGCGCTTCCTCCGCCAACTGCCGGCAGAAGTCCAGCAAATCCTCCAGCAGGGCCTCGCGGTTTTGGCGGTGGGCCGGCGGCGAGCCGTCGCCGTAGGAGAAAAAGTAATGGTCGCCGGCGGCCACCCGGATTTGGTCCTCGCTGAGACCAAATTCGTCCAGCAGATAAAGCATATTATCCAGCCCCACCAGCCGGTCTTTATCGCCCAACGCCACCCGAAAACGGAACCAATCGGCCCGCTGCGGGCGAGTTGGGCTGGCTCCCATTACGTAGAGTGTTTGGGCCAGCGTGCCAAAAGGAGTGCGGGCAAAAACGCGGATGTGCTCTTTTTTCACTTCCGGGCTGGCCCCGGCGGCTAAAATCTCCATAATGTGCGGAGCCAGCGCGTTTTTGACGGCGGCAAATGAGGGGATGCGGATGCCCGTTCCGACCGTTTTGAAAAAAGCCTGGCGTTGGGTGTCGTTGCAGAACAGGGCCGGGGCCAGGGCATAAAAGCCGTAGGCGTCGCTGCGCCAGCCGATTTCTTCCTTAAAGAAGAGGGCCGCCGCGCCCATCGAGTGGCCGACAAAGAGGTAAAAAGGTTTGCCGCGCCGCCGGCGGGGAGTCGGCCAAAACTTGAGGGTGTGCAGCCACAGCTCAATTGCTCTAATCAGAGCCGCCGGGGTACACTGCTCGGCTTCGGGAGTGTCGTTGATAAAGGGCGACATACCAAAGCCGTTCACGTCGAGGTTGAAACAGACCAGCCGCTTGTGCGCCGCGGCCAGGCGCAGCGGCAGATTTTCCCAGATGCGGTGAGTGCCGTCCCAGCCGTGCAGAAAAAAAACATAGCCGTCGGCCTCAACCAACGCCTCGGCCAAATCTTTATAGCCATCGGGGAATTTGTAATACATGGCCCGCCAGTAGAGATCAACCAGGCCGGTTTGCTGGCGGAACTGCTCCAACGCGGCCAAATCAAGGCCCAAATTCTGGCGGGCCAGGCTTGACAGGTGAAAGGCTTCCACCGTCACCTGCTGATGCCGGTAATGCACCGCCGTCGAAATTTTGGCTTGTCTTACCAACTGTGGCTCCTACAACCTTGAGGCATTTCCAGGAAATACGTCTTGCGTGTTGCGTCTTACGTCACATAAAGCTCACGGAAGACGCAAGACGCAACACGTTTTGGCTTATTTAAATCTGGAAACTACCCCTATCAACATATCCATTATACCATCCAATCAAGGCCCGCCAAGTTGCCGGGTGATTCTTGGGGATGCGTATCTACCTGTGCTATAATGGCCCGCTGTGGTAATCCCCCTTCCATAAGGAGCTGAAATGAGTCAATATTACCCTCAGTCGGGGCCATTTTACCCGCCTGAAAATGATCCTGAAGAAGATTATATCTACGACGAGGATGACTACGAATATGAAGAAGAGGGCGGCGGTCCTGGCGACTCGTTACTCCGGCGCGCGCTCATCTTTCTGGCCGGCGGCTGCCTGGTATTTTTGTGTATGGGCTGCTGCGGTCTGGTAGCAGCGAGTGCTTTGGCGGTAGACCCATCCAGCCTGTTTGCGCCCACCCCTATTCCCGGCAGTGATTTGGGCCTTACCTTTCAAGACCCGGCCTTGCCTGATGAGCCGGTTGTCAACGAAAAAAATATGCGGATGACGATCATTGACGTCAACCGCAATGCCGCCCTGCCCACCGTTCCCGCCGTTGAAGGCCGAGAGTTAATCATTGTCACCGTCGAGATGGTCAATTTGGGCGAAGAAGAGGCCGATTTCAACGAGCGCGATTTTCTGCTGCTGAACGCTTTTGAAGAAGCCTATCAGCCGTTGGCCGGCGACGTGGTGGACGGGGCCTTAGGGCGCGGCTCTTTGCCGCCCGGAGAGGGTCTGGAAGGCCGGCTGGCTTTTGAAGTGATCGCCGGGGAGCGTGATCTGGTGCTTACCTGGGATGACGGCGGCGGGGGGCGGTACATTTTTCTGGAATGAAATGTGAAACGTAGTGCGTAGTGCGTGGTGCGTAAGTTTTCACGCACCACGCACTACGCACCACGTAAAATTATTGTAATGCCAAATAAAAATGTTCAAACTACTTATCGCCAGCAACAACCATAACAAAGTCAAAGAATATCAAGAAATTCTGGCCGATTTGCCGGTGGCGGTGACGTACCTGGCCGACGAGGGCATTACCCTTGACCCGGAGGAAACCGGCGTAACCTTTGAGGAAAACGCCATCATCAAAGCCGAGGCCTTTGCCCAAGCCAGCGGTCTACTAACCCTGGCCGACGACTCCGGTTTGGAAGTGGACGCCCTCGGCGGCGAGCCGGGCGTCTACTCAGCCCGTTACGAGGGCACGGCCAAAGATGACCACGTGGGCCGCTGCCATCTGGTGCTGGACAAGCTGGCGGCAAAAAACGTGCCCTGGGAACAGCGCACTGCCCGCTTCCGCTGTGTCATCGCCCTGGCCACCCCGGAGCGGTTGATTGGCACGGTTGAAGGGACGGTGGAGGGCATTATTGATTACGAACTCAAAGGCAGCAACGGTTTTGGCTACGATCCCATCTTTTTTGTGCCGGAGTTGAACCAAACTCTGGGTCAAGCGCCGGGGGCGGTGAAACATCAAATCAGCCACCGCGGCCGGGCCGGGCGGGCGGCGGCGGAGGTGATTGAGCGGTGGGTGAAAACGAGAAATTGACAGGGTAAGGTCTGCCCCTACCTCCCCGCAAGTCATGTCATTCCGACCGCAGGGAGGAATCCTCTATGCCGCCGCACAAAATTCTATGGCGAGGAAGAAGATTTCTCGCTGGCGCTCGAAATGACATGCCAAGGGTCGAGTACACTAAATCGCTATGAATTTACGCAATCCTGTACTTATTCGCCACCCAGGTTGCGCTGCGCCCGAGTCACCCAGCCGGGAGCCGAACCGATTTTCTGCCCCAGAATCAGGTTCAGTTGGGCGGCATGCTCTTGCACATGGCGCATGGTGTACAATAACAACTCGGCAAAGCTAACCTCGCCCCAGGAAAACTTGCAGCGTTGGCGCGCCTTTTCATCCGTCAGCGCTTCTAGCGTCGCCTGGCACTTCTGGCGGCAGTGAGCGAGATAGCTTTGTAGTTCGCCTTTTGAATAGACTCTTTCGGGGAGTATTCCCGCCGGGTCTAGCTCCTCAAGGGTGAAAGGATCGGGGGGAACAAACCCCTCCACCGAGCCGGATAGATACAGATCGAGCCAAAAGAGGGTGTGATAGACCGTATACCAGAACTCCAGGGGTTGTAAACGCTCGCTCCACAAGTCGTCGGGGCAGGCGCGCATCGCCTCTTCGAGCGTGGTGATGGCCGCCCCAAACTGCTGCCAAATAATGGTTCTCCAAAAAGTATCCATTACAAGCCTCCGGGCGAAAGAATGAGATAGCTACGCTGCTAACACTTGCGGCTCTGGGAAGGTGATGGTGACAATTGGCTTGGGCAGGGTGTGAGTTTCAGCCCACTGGAACAGAGGATGAATAAGGTCTTCCACTTGTTGAGCAATCGCCCAATCTAAAACTGCGTTACCGCAATTAGGGCATATAGAAACCGCTGGTATCCCCGTTACAGTGACCGTAACTCCATTGCGACGAAAGACCTGGGTAGCTAAACCATTTTTCTTTGTTTCATGCGAACATATAGAGCACTTCATTTTTTCTTCCTTCCTCGTCGCTGGCTATCTCTAATCCACTGGCTTTTATCTGGAATATAAGCCGTTACAATAACACCTTCTTTTGGGGTGTCCTCTACCACAATATGCACCGGCAACCCGTGTTCCGGTGGCTTTTCATAAAGTAATCCTCGATTGTCATCAGGATAAATTTCTATCACCTGCCCATATTCAAAAACATAGCGCAAATCGGCTAACAGTAACCCATCTTTGAACGCTTCGACTTGGGCATGAGAAGTGATACGAAGCGAACGTTTACCAGAAGCAACATCAGCGCGTAACTTTTCAATATCAAATTTTCCAGACTCACCAAACCCGATAACCTTTGCCACCACTCTGCCTCAATCATAAAGCATTATACCAACATTCCCATCCCCTTGCTAATAAAAATTTAGAAAAAGGGCAGGCCGAGAGACTTGTCCTTTTTGTTTGCTCTCGCAAGTGACCTCGCCTATGACTTCCGGCACTACCGCATGTGACCCTTCATCGGGCAAAATGGGAGCATAAAAAGAACAGACCGGAGACCGGAGACGGGGGACCGGGTTTTATGCCCCGTCCCTCGTCCCCGTCAACCAACAGGGGGACAATCATCATGCAGACAAGCAGCAACATTATCGAAATCAAAAACGTGGTCAAAAGCTTTCCGGTCGGGGATAAGAACGTGACCATTCTCAAAGGCGTTTCCTTTGACGTGAAACAGGGTGAGTTTGTATCCATCGTCGGGCCGTCGGGCAACGGCAAATCTACCCTGCTCAACATGATTACCGGCATTGACCGGCCTTCGGAGGGCGAGGTCATCGTCACCGGGCAGGAAGTCCACCACATGAGCGAAAACAAATTGGCGGCCTGGCGGGGGGAGAATGTCGGCGTCATCTTTCAGTTTTTTCAGATGCTGCCGGCCTTGAGCTTGCTGCAAAACGTAGTCATGCCGATGGATTTTGCCAACAAATACACGCCCAAAGAACGGCGTGAACGGGCGATGAGTTTGTTGGAAATGGTCGGCTTGGCCGACCAGGCCGAGAAACTGCCGAGCATGGTTTCCGGGGGACAGCAGCAGCGGGCCGCCATTGCCCGCGCCCTGGCCAACGACCCGCCCCTCCTGGTCGGCGATGAACCCACCGGCAACCTCGACTCGCGCATGGCCGGCGAGGTCTTCGACCTGTTCAGCCAACTGGTTAGCCAGGGTAAAACCATGATTATGGTCACACACGATAAAGAACTGGCCCGGCGTGTGCCGCGTGTGGTCGAAATTATGGATGGCAAGATCACCAGAGACGAGCGACTCTAGATTTACGATTTACGATTTTGGATTTACGATTTATTGTGGTGCGTGTTGCGTCTTCCGTTTAATTTTTACGTATCACGCAAGACGTAAAATTTGCAAACAAAGGGGGTCACAATCCAATGGGAGTCATCTGGCGCAAAGTCTGGTCTGATTTATGGCATCATAAAGTGCGGACGCTGCTGGCGGTGCTGAGCATTGCCGCCGGAGTGTTTGCCGTCGGGGCTATTTTTGGCGAGGCCGACCAACTGCTCTCCGGCATGGACGCGGCCCACCGGGCCGTGTTGCCCTCGCACATTAACCTGACCTTGCAGGATCGGATTGACCGGGATACGGCCATTCGCCTGAAAAACATCGAGGGGGTGGTGGATATCGAAGTGCTCAACCAGGTTTCGACCCGCTATAAGCTTCAGCCCCAGGATGAGTGGGAAGCAGCCGTGCTGATCATGCGCGACGATTTTGAAGATCAGACTTATGATTTACTGCAACTCAAAGCTGGAACCTGGCCTGAAAAAGACAATATCGGCGTTGACCGCTCGGCCAGCGACTTTTACCACATCAACCTGGGCGACAAGATTATCTTTGAGCTGGATAAAACTGACCGGGCACTGACCGTCGGCGGCAAAATCCGCCATCCGTTTGTCCCGCCGCCCTCTTTTGGCGGCGAACCGCGCTTTTTTGTAGACGCCCAGGGTTTGGAACGTTTCAATATCCCCGACGGCGAATTTAACCAACTGCTGGTACAGGTCGAACCGTACAGCCCCGAATTTGCCCGCCAGATTGCCTCGGAGATTAAGGAGAATTTGGGCAAAGAGGACATCCGGGTGGGCGGAGCCATCTATCAGGACCCCGACGAGCATTGGGGCCGCCTCTTTGTCGAAGGCTTTAACTTTGTGCTACAAATTCTGGCGGTCATCTCGCTGATTATGAGCGTCATCCTCGTAACCAACACCATGACCGCCATTATCACCGAGCAAATCAACCAGATTGGCATCATCAAAGCGGTCGGTGGCAGCACCGCCACCATCCTCAAAATCTATCTGACCACCGTGCTGGTTTACGGTCTGCTGGCCTTTGCCGTCTCGCTGCTGCCGGGAGCGTGGGTGGCCTACACCCTGACCCGCACCTTTCTAAATTTGTTCAATATTGATTTTGATAGCTTCCAAATCTCAACTGTCGCCTTGACCTGGCAGGCTGTGGCCGCGCTGCTGATTCCGCTGCTGGCGGCCCTACGCCCTGTGTTGAGCGGAGCGGGTATTACCGTACGCCAGGCCATTGCCAGCTACGGCCTGGGCGGCGACTTTGGCTCCAACTGGCTCGACCGTTGGGTGGAGCGGCTGGGACGGCGCTTCTTTTCCTCGCCTTACGCTATTGCCCTGGCCAACATGTTCCGGCGCAAAGGCCGCTTGTTACTGACCCAACTGGTCCTGATTACCGCCGGGACGATGTTTTTAATGGTGGTTAACCTGGCCGCCTCAACCGATTTGACCGTGACCAACGACCTGAACCGGCGCGCCTACGATGTGCGTATCAACTTTGAAGACCGCCAGCGGGCCGACCGGCTGGTAAAGATGGCCCAAACCGTACCGGGCGTCGAAGGGGCCGAAGTCTGGCTGACCCAACCTGTCTCCATCCTCAAGGAAGGTCAGCGCTTGCGCGACGCCGGAGTTAGCGCCGATTTGACCGGCCTGCCCGCCGGCACGCCCACCTACCGCCCCATGATTGTCGCCGGGCGCTGGATCGAGCCGGGTGATGAACGAGTCATTGTGGTCAGCAAAGACGCCGCCGACGACAACGGCTTTAGCGTCGGCCAGATGGTGACCCTAAATCTGAACGGCCTGGGCCAAAATGTGGAATGGGAAATCATCGGCATTTACCAAACTGCTTTTAACGACAACTTTGGCAGCGTGCCTATCTTTGCTCCCCTCGAGACCGTCTATGATGTGACCAACAAGCATAATCGCGGCACCCGGCTGCTGGTGCAGACCGATCAGCACGATGAGTCTTATCTGGCAGACATCTCCAATCAACTGCAAACCATGTTTGAAGAACGCAATATGGAGTTGCAGCTTCAAGGAACCGGCACCACCTTTGAAGACCGCCAGTTTGCCGATAGCCAGTACGCTATCAACATCAATATGCTGCTGATGCTGGCCGTCATCGTGGCCCTGGTCGGCGGGATTGGCTTGATGGGCGCGTTGTCCATCAGCGTGGTCGAGCGCACCCGCGAGATTGGGGTGATGCGGGCCATCGGGGCGCGTTCCCGCTCGATTATGGGCATGTTTGTGATGGAAGGCGTTTTGCAAGGATTGTTCAGTTGGGCCGTAGCCGTGCCTCTGTCGTATCTCATCGGCTACCCGGTGGCCCAACAGTTGGGCCAGACCATGCTGGATATTGACCTGGATTATAGTTATAACTATGGGGCGGTCTTGATCTGGCTGGGGGTCATCCTGGTCATCGCGGCCCTGGCCGCCATTGTTCCGGCCCGCAGCGCCACCCGCATCAGCGTGCGGGAGAGTTTGGCCTACGCTTGAGTGACCGCCGATAGCTGACTGTTCATGCAGATGAGTTTACCAATAGCCATACTTCCTCTACAGGAAAACCTTTACAGCACTAATTCCCAGGTCTCCCCAACCAAATCTTGACCAAAACTGTGGTGGGCCTCCTCATGCACCAATTGGAAGCCGGCCTCTTGGTAGATATGGCGAGCGGCCAACAAAATGTTGTTGGTCCAGAGCGTGATTTTGCAGTAGCCAGCCTGCCGGGCGAAGCCAATACATTCATTGACCAGATGCGCGCCAATACCCAACCCGCGCGCCTTTGGTTCGACCAGCAGCAAGCGCAGTTTAGCCACGCTCTCCGACTGCTTTACCAGAAATACCGAACCCACATTTTCTCCATTTTTCTCGGCAATCCAGCAGCGCTCCCGTTGGGGATCGAAGTTCTGAATAAATTGGGCCACAATCTCTGCCACCAGCGCCTCGAACTGCTCATTCCAGCCGTACTCCTCAGCATACAGCGCCCCATGCCGCTGTACCACCCAGCCCATATCGCCGGGCCGGTGAGGCCGCAGAATATAAGGGACTTTCTGCTCCGGCGGTGCGCCAAGCAGCCCCTTGATGGTCTGCATCGCCTCGACCAGCCGGTTTTGTTCAGCCGGGGATAGCTCATTGAGCATCGTTTCGATCTGGTGGTGTGAGCTGGCGTTGAGGGCAGCAAAAGCGGCTTGCCCCGCCTCGGTCAGCCACAACAGGCTTTGCCGGCCATCAGTGGCCGATGGCTGCTTGTCAATCAGGCCGTTCCTACTAAAATTGCGCAGCATCCGGCTGAGATACCCTGCGTCCAGCCCCAATTCCTGCCCCAATTCGGTGGCTGTGGGTTTTTCTCGCTGAGCCAGTTCATAAATAACACGGGCTTCGGTCAGGGAAAAGGGGCTGCGTAATAAATTTTCCTGCAAAAGGCCAATCTGCCGGGTGTAAAAGCGATTGAATTGGCGCACCGCTTCAACCCGCTGCTGGAGATTTGTTTCAATCATGAGGGACGCCTTTTGAACTGTTTTGGTTAAAGCATTATCCCATATTTACTTGACTCTGTCAAGTAAATTACCTTTGAATATCTCTTCGGTACTTTTAAGGAGAGAACGTTTGTGCTATCATGTCGAATGAAAGTTTTCCTTTTGGTTTTGGGGATCATCAATTTATGCGCTATCAAACTTATATTCCTCGGCCACCGCTGGCGAATTTTGTCGAGTTGTTCTGGTGGTATGAATCTGACCGGGTAATCCACACCAAAGAGCGCGTGCTGCCAACGGGCGCGGTGCAGCTTATCATCAATCTGCATGAAGACCTTATTCGGACGTACAACCCCCATAACCCCGAACAGTTTCAGAGCTTTCTCGGCTGCTTGGTGGCCGGCCCCTATACCGAGTTCACCGTTATTGATACCGCCAGCCAGGTTTCCACGCTGGGGGTCAGTTTTAAGCCCGGCGGGTCTTTTCCTTTCCTCAAATTACCCACCTGTGAACTGCAAAACATGGATGTGTCGCTGGATACGCTGTGGGGGGCAGCGGCCAGTCGCCTACGGGAACAGTTGCTCGAAGCTGCCACGCCGAGAGCCAGGTTTCGCCTCCTGGAACGGGCCTTATTGGCCCAGCTTACCGAATCTCCGGCCCCGCATCCTGCCGTCGCCTTTGCCGTGCGGGAACTCCAAAAACCCATCATCCCTCCCATCTCGATGGTTACTGACCAAATTGGCCTCAGTCCGCGCTGCTTCATTCAACGCTTTCGGCAAGAAGTCGGTCTGACACCTAAACTGTTTGGCCGTGTCCAGCGTTTCCAGCAGGTGCTGCGTTGTCTCCAACAAGAACACTCAATTGACTGGGCTGATGTGGCCCTGAACTGCGGCTATTTCGACCAGGCTCACTTTATCCACGACTTTCAGGCTTTCTCCGGCCTCAGTCCCACTGTTTATCTGGCCCGGCGGAACGGCCATTATAACCACGTGTCGCTGCCCAATTAGGTAAAAATTTTACAATACGAGCGGGCGGCTTTGGGTTATAATGAGCGTGACTTATCAATTTTGAGTAATGAAGGAGAGCTAACTATGACTGTCAAATCCATTCCCACAGGCTATCACACTGTCACCCCTTACCTGGTGGTTGAGGGAGCGGCCCAACTGATTGATTTTTTGAAACAGGCTTTTGACGGCGAAGAAATCCAGCGTATGACGCGCCCCGATGGAACGATTATGCACGCCGAGGTTAAAATTGGCGATTCACGAGTGATGATTGGCGAAGCGGGCGGCGAGTATCCCCCGATGCCAGCTATGCTCCACCTGTATGTGGAGGATACGGATGCCCTCTACCGCCGCGCTTTGCAGGCTGGTGCGACGTCGCTGCGTGAACCTACGGATGAAGTTTACGGTGACCGCATGAGTGGGGTAAAGGACTTGTGCGGCAATCAATGGTGGATTGCGACGCACATTAAAGATGTGGCGCTATAACAGCCCCAAATCTTGCGCCCGCAGGGCCGCCTGAGTGCGGTCGCGGGCGCCGATTTTTTGCAGGATGGTGGTTACATAATTTTTGACGGTGCCTTCGGCCAGGCTGAGCTTGAGGGCGATCTCGCTTGAAGCGAGTACGAAGGATGATATAGCCCGGCTCGGTGCCTTCGGCCAGGCTGAGCTTGAGGGCGATCTCGCGGTTGGTCAGGCTTTGGCCCATCAGCCGTAGAATTTCGACTTCGCGCTCGGACAGCGGTTCGGGCAGGGTCGAGTCCAACGGACGAGCGGGCGCAGCCAGCCGGGCAAACTCGGCCACCACTTTGCGGGCCACCGATGGCTCGATCAGCGCGCCGCCGGCTACCACCGTCCGAATAGCCTCGGCCAATTCCTGGCCCGACACCGCCTTGAGCAGATACCCCAGCGCCCCGGCCCGCAGCCCATCGAAAACATAAGCATCGTCGTCAAAGGTAGTCAGGATAATGACCCGCGCTTCGGGCCAGCGGGCGCACAAACGCCAGGTTGCCTCCACCCCATCCATCACCGGCATGCGGATGTCCATCAACACCACGTCGGGCTGGAGGCTGGCATAACTTTCTAGGGCCGCCTGACCGTCCCCAGCCTCTCCGACCACGGCCAAATCCGGCTCCAACTCCAGCAGGGTGCGCAAACCGTCGCGCATTAGACGTTGATCGTCAACCAATAAAACTCGAATAGGCTCAGCCACAGGCAGCTCCTACTCGGGCAGGGGGTTGGCCAGTTGGGGCCGCAAGTCAGGCTTGTGCTTGACCAACCCACACGGACAGGTCAGCTTCCAGCCACACGATTTTGGGGTCGTCATCTCGCGGGGCAATTCAGCCGCCTGCGGTAAAGGCAAATGGAAACAAATTTGCGTTCCCGCGCCGGGGTGGGTTTCCAGGTGAAACTCGCCGTTCAGGTGAGCCGCTCGCTCGCGCAGGCCAGCCAGCCCAAAGCCGGCAGGATTGGTTTCGGAGACAAAGCCCAGGCCGTCATCCTTAATCAGCAAGGTAATCACCTCCTGCTCCAGGGCCAATTCCAACCAGACTTGTTGGGCCTGGGCGTGGCGATGGACATTGGTCAGGCTCTCCTGGGCTACCCGGTAAAGGGCCAGACGGTAGGCTTCGGGCAAAGGGGGAAGTTCGTCGGGTAATAACCAGTTGACTTTTATCCCGGTCGCGTTCTCAAAGCCAGTCACCAGCCGGGTCAGGGTCGTTGGCAGCGATAGGTCAGCCGCGAGCGGGGTACGCAGGGTGGCGACGGTGTGACGCAGTTCGGCCAATGCCTCGACGACCTCTCCATGAACGGTGTTGATCATCTTGGCGGCGCGTTGGGGGTTGGTGGGAATCAGGCGCTCGGCCCCTTCCAGTTGCACGGCGGCTACGGTCAGGCGATGGCCCAGAGCGTCGTGCATCTCGCGGGCCAGCCGGTTGCGTTCCTGGGATACGGCCAGTTCTTCAACGCGAGCGGCATATGCTTGCAACTGTTGATGGGCGGTCTGTAGTTCTGCCAATAATGCTTCACTGCGGCGCTGCGCAGCGGTGACGTGCGCCAATGAATAGGCAAACGTGCCACAGAAAATATACCCCACTGAATAGGGCAGCGAAACCATCCAGCCATGATTATCCCATTTGGGCGAAATTGTGCAATGAAAAGTATTGATGGCAATAAAGACCACCATCCACAGCAGTGCGCTGCGCGGATGGATGGCCAGCGGGGCCATGACGCTTAACACACAAAACAGCATGGGCAGCATCAATGAACCGGGGCGTACCAGCAGCATGGCCGCCACCAGCGTGGTCTGCAAGCCTAAAAAGACATGGCTCTGCCAGCTAAAGGGTTTAAGATAAGGTTTGGCTACCAGGAGAAGACCAAAAACAAGCAGCAGTCCGACCGTGACCGGCTGAGTATGGGCCGGGCCATCAGACAGTTCAACAATAGCTACAGCCGCCAGGGCAAAGTAGGCAGTCAGGTAAAGCAGGGGAAATTTAGGCAGAACAAGCGATAAATTCTTCGGCATAACGGCATTGTACCACAGCGAGGGTCACATGGGGTAGTGCCGGAAGTCACATGAATGGAAGGCTGGAAGATTGGTAATACTTCCAACCCACCACCCTTCCATTTCCTACGCTCTTTCACCCAGGGTCAACTCTGTCTGAAACGTCTGGCCGTTGCGCAAAATATCAAGGGTGACGGTTTCGCCGGCCACGTGTTCCAGCAGCAGGCTGACCAGGGGATGGCGCTCGTCGAGGGTCTGGCCGTTGACGGCCACGATCACATCACCCACCTGCAAACCCGCCTGGGCCGCCGGGGAGCCGTTGACTACTTCTTGCAGCAAGGCCCCCTGGGTGATGGTCAGCCCCTGTTCCGTCGCCAGTTGCGGATTAAGTTCCTGATATTGAATCCCCAGGAAAGAAGGCCGGGCGTCGCCGCTCTCGATGAGGCGCTTTACTACTTTTTGGGCCACATTGCTGGGGATGGCAAAGCCTAAACCTTCGGCGTCGGCAAATTGGCCGCGCACCACCGCCGTGTTGATGCCGACAATTTGCCCGGCCAGATTGATCAGCGGGCCGCCGCTATTGCCGCTGTTGATGGCCGCATCGGTTTGCAGCAGGCCGCGCAGCGGGCCAAGCTCACGATTGAAGCCGCTCAAGACCCCGCTGGTTACGGTGTTTTGATATTCTCCCAGAGCCGAACCAATCGCCAGGACATGCGCGCCCAAGGGCAGTTCGCTGGAGTCGCCCCAGGCGGCCACCGCCGGAACCAGGCCATCTACTTTCAGCACAGCCAGGTCAAAGTCGGGCGCGGTGCCGACCAGTTGCGCCGAAGCCCGCCCACCCTGGGCATAAATCACTGCTACTTCCTGCGCCCCTTCGACTACATGGTTGTTGGTCACCACATAGCCGTCCTGGCTGATAAAAAAGCCGGAACCGCTGCCAACGCCGCGTTGCCCCTGAGCCACCACCGTCACCACCGCCGGCAGCACTTTGCTAACCGCTGCGGCGGAAGAGGTTTGGTCGTTGACCACAATCGGCTGCGCCGCTCCTGCGGTTGTCTCCGGTGAGGCAACCACCAGGCCCACCGGCTCAGCCGGAGACTGAACAGAAGCTTGAGTCACCGCCCTGGCCGCCACCAGATAACCGGCCATACTGCCCAGGGCGGCGCCAATCAGCAGGCAAACCGCCGCCACAAAACACCCGGCCAGCCACATCGAATTTTTATTGGGTGAGGACATGGGTGCATCTCCTTTTGTTGAGCAGACATAATCACATAGGTATTATACTGAAAGGGACATAATAAGTACAGAGGGGATGAGGTGCGCTGACGCGAGGACAAGAGAGGCGAGGACGCGAAGCATCTTTTCGCCTCCTCGCCTCACCGCTTCTTGCTACTCTTCCCGCGCCGATTCGACCAAATCTTCGGCGCTGGGGCGAACCCCCAGGGTCACGCTGACCGTCTCTGACTGTCCGTTGGCCCGGATCACCTGCAACTCAACGGTATCGCCGGGGCGAGTCTCCTGAATGAGGTAGCTAATCAATTCATCCATAGTTTTGATCGGCTGTCCATTGATGGCAGTGATAACATCGCCGCCAAGTTGGTACTCCTGCCCGGCCACGGTCAAGGTTTTGTCGCTGCCCACCAGGCCGGCTTTGTCGGCCGGGCCATCCTGGGTAACATCAATCACCAGCGCGCCTTCGGTATCTTCGGGCAGTTTCATAAATTCAGCCACTTCCGGGGTTAATGTACCCCCGCTGATGCCCAGCCAGGCATATTCATAATCCTCGCCCTTAATCAAGGTAGGGACAACTTGCTTGGCCGTATTAATCGGTACGGCAAAGCCAATGCCGGTGTTGCTGCCGGTGCGGCTCAAAATCTGGCTGTTGATGCCAATCACTGCCCCTTCCCGATCCAAAAGTGGGCCGCCGGAGTTGCCGGGGTTGATCGAGGCATCGGTTTGGATGGCTTCGGGAATCGAAAAGAGGGCGTTGCCGCTGCGAATCGTCCGGCCAACGGCGCTGACAATACCGCTGGTCATGGTAAATTCCTGCCCAAAGGGGCTGCCGATGGCAATGGTAAGCTGGCCGACTTTGACTGCATCGCTGTCGCCCAGGGTGACCGGCTGCAACTCGGAGGCCGGCAAGTCTACCTTAATTACAGCCAGGTCAGCATTGGGGTCGCTGCCCAGCAGTTCAGCTTCGACCGTTTGGCCGTTGGCAAAGATGACCTCAATATCGGTGGCATCGGCCACCACGTGATGGTTGGTCACAATATGCCCGTCGGTGTCCCAGACAAAGCCGGTGCCCAGCCCGCGATCAAAAAACTCTCGCGGCTGTTCTTCTGACTGTGGTGTATCAGGGTTGCCAAATTCAAAGGGATTGAGCAGGCCCGAGGGTCTGTCAACCCTTTGGGTCACTCTAATGCTGACGACCGAAGGCAAGGTGGCGGCATAAATATCGCTCAACGCATTTTCATAAGCGGCCAGGATGTCGGCTTCTTGAGCGGCGGGTTTGGCTTCGGCCTGAGGCAGACTCACCGCAGGCAGACCGGGGGCCGCCTGAGCATCGCTGCTAAAATAGGTGGATAAAACCACGCCGCCGGCAAAAGAACCAAGCATGGCTAATAACAAGACAGCAGTGAAAGTAATCATTAAAAGTTTAAAAGAGAACGGGTTTTTGGCGTTCATTTTTTAATAACCTCCTTGGTTTTGTTAATTATCACATAAAAATGGGTTTTTGTGATATGTGAAATTTTTTCTGGATACAGCTTGATTTTAGGGAGGGCAGATTAGAAGAAATTTAGAGCCACGTTAGAGATATATTAGAAAAAACGGTTTCGTTTATTTTGACAAACGTTTGCATTTGTGCTAAACTCGGCCCATTCACTTTCCCCCTGATACCAACAGCAAACAGAAACACCTCGCTGCTTATTTTGTTTATTGCTAGCGCAAACGTTTGTATTTTTGGGAGTAGAATTACTCAAAGACCGTAATGACCGTCTCGATCAAAGATATTGCCAAAGCCGTGGATATTTCTTACAGTACCGTCTCACGGGCGTTGAATAACAGCCCGCGGGTCAAGCTGGAGACGCGTGAGTTGATTCAGCGCAAGGCGGTCGAGATGGGCTACTTGCCCAGCGCCATTGCCCGCAGCCTGGTAACGCGCCGCACCAATACCATTGGCGTAGTTGTGACCAAAATCACCGATCTGTTTTTTGCCGAGGTCATTCAAGGCATCGAGGAAACGGCGGTCAATCGCGGTTACAGCGTCATCCTGACCAACTCCGACGGGAGACCTGATTACGAACTGGCGGCCATTCAAACCCTGCGGGAAAGGCGCGTGGATGGCATTATCCTGGTCGCCGCCTGCGCCAGCACCGAAGCCAAGCAGCGGTTATTTACCTCGCCCGAAATAGAAACACCGATTGTGATTATCAACAACGTACATCAACAGCATGTCGGTTATTCAGTTGAAACCGATAATGTTGGCGGCGGCTGGGCGGCAACCCAACACTTGCTGGATTTGGGTCACCGCCGGATCGCCTATATTGCCGGCCCCAGCAGCGAGTGGGACAGCGTCGAGCGGCAGCAGGGTTATGAACAGGCCCTGCAACAAGCGGGATTGCCCCTTGACCCGGCTTTAATCGCGCGCGGCAATAACTTCGCCCAGGGCGGCTTGACCGCCATGCAGCAGCTTTTGGCCCTGCTCGATCCGCCGACGGCTGTTTTTTGCTACAATGACGTGACCGCGTTGGGGGCCATGCGAGCGACTTATGCAGTGGGTCGGCGGATACCCCAAGATTTATCCATTGTCGGGTTTGACGATATTGCCCTGGCCCCTTACTTTGAACCGCCGCTGACCACCGTCGCCCAGGCCAAGCGGGAGATGGGTGAAAAGGCAGTGCAAATGGTTTTAGACCTGCTGGCCGGCGAGCCGGTGGTGGAAAAGTGGGTTCTGCCGAGCGAGTTGATTGTGCGTGAGTCAACCGGGGTGTTCGGCGGTTCCAAAACTTAAATCAATCAAATCGTCTTGCGTGTTGCGTCTTCCGTCCACTTTGCCTTACGCAAGACGCAAGACAAATCGAATACTCTAAAAAGATAGGGACAATCTATGCCCGAAAAAACAATGCTGGCGGCCGTTTTTGAAGGCGAGGGCCGGCTGGATATTCGAGAAGTGCCGACGCCTCGCCTCAAAACGGCCCAGGATGTCCTGCTCAAAGTGGAAATCTGCGGCATTTGCGGTACCGATCTGCGGTTTCTGGCCGTGCCGCCGCTGATGCAGGCCAAAAAGGGTATTATTTTGGGGCATGAGTACATCGGCCAGGTGGTCGAGGTAGGCAGTGACGTTCAGCAGTTCCAGCCCGGCGACCGAGTGGCGGTCATCCCCGACATTCCCTGTGGCTATTGTCAATTTTGCGCCGAGGCTCGACCTAATTTATGCGAGAATATGTATGCTATTGGCGGCGATGTGGATGGCGGCTTTGCTCATTATGCCCTGGCCCCGGCCAAAGCGTTAGCCAAAATCAGCCGGGAGCTGCCGGTCGAGACTGGCGCTTTTGTCGAGTTGCTCTCTTGTGTGTTGGGCGGGGTGCAGAAAGCGGCCCTGCTGCCGGGGGAAGATGTGGTGATTATCGGGGCGGGGCCGGCGGGGCTGGTCTATTTGAAAGTGTTCAAAGCTGCCGGGGCGGGACAGGTGATTATGGTTGAAGTGTCGCCCTGGCGGAGCGAGTTCGCCTATCGGGCCGGGGCCGATTTGGTCATCAATCCCCGCGAAACCGACCTGCGCGACGCGGTGCGGGCAGCAACGGGTCGGGGGGCGCAGGTGGTAGTGGACGCGGTTGGCTCGGAATTGGGTGCGGCCATTTCGGCGGCGCGCAAAGGAGGCCGGATTATTATGTTTGGCGAAAATCACCAGGCCGAGGCGGTGATTCGTCCGCACCAGATTCAAGGCCAGGAGTTGCGCATTTTGGGCAGTTTTATCGGCATCCAGGTTTTTCCGCAGGCCATCCGCATGTTGGAGAGCGGCGCGGTGAAGCTGGATGACCTGATTACCCACCGTTTGTCGTTAGCCGAGCTGCCCGGCGGCATTGCCGAACTGTCTGCCGGTCGTGGAGCGAAGGGCGTTTGTTTGCCGTGGCAGTGATTCGGTTATCGCTAATTTTTATAGGAGTCGGACAGTCCCTATGGGTTGACACCGAGGATGAAACTTGTTCGTAGTGACGACTTCAGTCGTCCAAGTCTATAAGCGACTGAAGTCGCTACTACCAACAAACTGTTTGCGAAGGAGGTGAGATCGTTCAAAAAAAGTCGTTCATTCAACTATCAATTATTTAATTATCACTAAGGAGGAAAAATGAGCTTCAAACGATTAACGCTAGTGTTAGTTTTGCTGGTGGCACTGCTTCTGGCTTTTGGTAGTTACACATTGGCCGCCCTGCCGGTGGACGATACCCACGAAGCGGCGGTTGGACTCGTTCAGACCGATCCCACCGAAGAACCCACCGAGGAAGCGGCGGCCGATGATCGAGCGCCGGTCAACATTTATGCCGTTTCGCATGGCGCCTGTGCCTGGGACTCCTACTGGTGTGTGGTTGAAAAAGGCAGCGACGACGCGGCCAGGGACCTGAACGTAGATGTGACCCTGCTGACCACCGACAAATTTGACCTGGAAGCGACCGCCCAGAATATTGACCGGGCCGTGGCGGCCAACCCCGATGTGTTGATGGTTACGATTACCGACGCGGTTCTGTTTGACGAACCCATCCGCCGGGCCATTGACGCCGGGATTCCGGTGATTGCCTATGACAGCGTTGATACCCGTTCCAAAGAAGAACGCATTCCCTACATCACCTATGTCGGCCCCGATGATTACCAGGGCGGCTACCAGGCCGGCGACCGCTTTATCGCCGCCGGTGGGGCCACCAAGGCGGTCTGTGTGAACCAGCAGGTGGGCCACGTGCTGCTGGATTTGCGCTGCCAGGGCTTAAGCGACCGGCTGGCCGAGGATGGCATCGAAGTGGAAGTGCTGGGCGTTTCTGACGATCCGGCTCAATCCACCACGACGATTAGCGACTATTATGCGGCCAACCCCGATGTGGATATGTTCCTGACGCTCGGCCCCAACAGCGCCGATCCCTTTTATGCTTTTATGGAAGCTGAAGGACTCGAACCCGGCGATGTGTTGCACGGCACCTTTGACCTGAGTCCCAAAATTGTCGAAAAAATCAAAGATGGGACCTCGCTTTTCGCCATTGATGGCCAACCCTATATGGTCGGCTACCTGCCGGTGTTCTGGGGCGCAATGATCCATCGCTACGGCATCTCCCCCTCCACCGATATTACCGCCACCGGCCCCGGCTTTGTAGACGAAACCAATATCGGCGTGGTTGAGGAACTGGCGGGCACATACCGCTAACCCTGGTTTACGGATAACTCTGTAAAGCAGCACCCTTCGATACGATTGTCGCTTCGCTCCAATCACTCAGGGTGCTGCTATACCTCCCAATCGCATCCTGAGTAGCCCTGAACGGAGTGAAGGGCGTATCGAAGGATGCGATAGCCAACAAATCTCTTATCATAAATTAGTACCTTAATGAGTCAGATTCTTGTACAGTGAGCAAGAAGTTATTACACAGAGGGGCACGGAGAAGTCACAAAGTCCCACAGAGGAATTTTTATCGCTTCTCTGCGTAACTCTGTGTTCCTTTTTGGTTCTGGCTCGTCCAGGTTAGGGAGGGGTCCACCTATTAGCGCCAACGGACTTCCATTAAAAAAACAGGCTGAGAATCAAACCCTGAGCCGTCTGACCGAACTGCGTCACACTATCGCCGATTATCCAGAGATTATCACGCTCGTCACCTTCGCCTTCATCTTTCTCTTTTTTGCCACGGCAGCGCCCGACACCTTTCTGTCCGCTTTCGCTCTGTCCAATATTCTCACCTTTGGCGGCATCACTGGGGTGGTGGTGATTGGGGTGGCCTTTTTGATGATCTCCGGTGAGTTTGATCTGTCGGTCGGCTCGACCCTGGCGGTAGCCAGCTACGTTTTTGCCCTGGCCCTGGTGGGCGGCGTCCCGGCTGTTCCGGCGATGCTTTTGGCCCTGGTTGTCAGCGCGCTCCTGGGCCTGGTCAACGGCCTGATTGTGGCTTACTCCAGAATCCCGTCTTTTATTGTCACCCTGGGCACGCTGTTTGCCTACCGGGGGCTGGCTCGTATTCTGGGGGAAGGCACTGCCGTTAAGTACACCCCCGACGAACTGCCGGGGCTGTTTACCTACCTGAACGGCTCGCTGACCTGGCTGAACAACTTATTCGACCCGGCAGGCAACTTTCGCGCCTCCAGCCTGTGGTTTATGGGGTTGATCGTCATCATGACCGTTATTTTGGAGCGGACCCGCTACGGCAACTGGAATTTTGCCACCGGCGGTAATGCTCTGGCTGCCCGTTCACAGGGGGTCAATATCAAAGCGGTTAAAATTATCAATTTTATAATTTCCGGCGGGCTGGCCGGATTGGCCGGCATCCTGATTTTTTCGCAGCGTAACAGCGCCACCCCCCTGGCCGGCGCCGGCATGGAACTGATTGCGGTGGCGGCCGCTGTTATCGGTGGGGTCCGCCTGACCGGCGGCTACGGGACGATTATCGGCGCAAGCATCGGTGTACTGTTGATGAGCATGCTGGAGCAAGGGCTGGCCTTGTTGGGCATCCCCAACGAAATTTTCAGGGCTGTGGCCGGGTTTATTATTATCGTGACGGTGGCGGTCAATACTTACCTCCGCAAAGGAGAGTAAATTAATGGTGAATGGTGAATTGTCAATTGTGAATTGTGAATGAGATGAGAAGTGAACTAATCGTTCACTATTCACAATTTGTCAGGAGGGGCAAGCCTTGAGTGTAATCAGTCTCGATAGCCGAAAAAAACAAACCCTTGTTTTTGATTCACCGATTATCCCGCCGCTGTTCAGTGTGGTGATGGTCTGGCTGCTCTTTTGGCTGTTGGTGCCGAACTTTGGCACGGTGCGCACCGTAGCCGGGGTATTCAACGCCGCCTCGGTCAATGCGATTGTGGTTATCGGGGTGACGATGCTGATGATTGCCGGCGAGTTTGACCTGTCGGTGGGCGCGGTGATGGCCATGGGCGCGTATATTTTCGCCAATATTATGGTCGGCGGCGGCTCGCCCGTGGCTGCGATTGGCCTGGCTTTGCTGGTCAGCACCCTGATGGGGGCGGTCAACGGGTTGATTACGGTTTATACCCGGCTGCCTTCCTTTATTGTCACCCTGGGCACGCTATCTATCTATCGCGGCCTGGTTTGGGTTTATTCCGGCGGCGAAATGATCCAAACTACCGAAAAACTGGTGCTGTACGATTGGCTCAACGGCCGCCTGGACTTTGTCAACGACCTGCTGCCGCGAGCCAATTTTCGCACGGCCACGCTGTGGGTCATTTTGCTGGCCGTGATTTTTCAAATCATTTTGACCCGCACCCGCCTGGGCAATCACATTTTTGCCGCCGGCGGCAACGCCCAGGCGGCCATTGCCCAGGGGGTCAACATCAAATGGGTTAAGATTATCTGTTTTGCCCTCACCGGCGCGCTGGCCGGACTGGCCGGAATTTTGACCTTCAGCCAGTTTTCGTCGGTCTTTGTCGCCACCGGCGCGTCGGTAGAACTGACCGCCATCGCCGGAGCGGTGGTCGGCGGGACGCTGCTCAGCGGCGGGGTCGGCAGCATTGTCGGTGGGCTGCTGGGGATTTTGCTGATAGATACCCTGCGCAGCGGCGTGGTCTTGTTGGGCTTCCCCTCCGATAATTTCGCCGCCGTCGTCGGCGTGACTATTATTGGCGTGGCTCTCTTGATTGATTGGATTCGAGGACGACTATCATAGGGAGTAGGGAGTAAGGAGTAGGAAGTAGGGATTTTTCCCTTACTCCTTACTCCCTACTCCCTACTCCCATCTTCTGGAAGGATTTCAGCATAATGACCGAACACAACGGCAAGGAAACTCCGGTAGTCAAAATGGAAAACATCACCATGCGCTTTGGGCGGGTAACGGCGCTGGAGGAGGTGACATTTGAGGTGCGCCGCCCGGAGGTGATGGCTCTGCTGGGCGACAACGGGGCGGGTAAATCTACCCTGATCAAAATTTTGACCGGCGTCCACACTCCCACCAGCGGCCAGATTTACATCGAAGGCCAGCCGGTGCAGATCCGCAGCCCCCAGGATGCGCGGGCGCTGGGCATCGAAACGGCCTACCAGGATTTGGCCCTGGTCAATTCGATGAGCATTGGCCGCAACTTTTTTCTGGGCCGCGAGCCGACATGGTCAGTCGGCCCCCTCCGCTTTTTGGATGTTGGCCGCATGGCCCGCGAAACGGCCCAATCCCTGGTCGAGATCGGCATCCGGGTCCGTTCGGCCAACGAGAAGGTGGGCAAGCTGTCCGGCGGCGAGCGCCAATCTATTGCCATCGGTCGAGCGGTGCATTTTGGGGTCAAGCTGCTGATTCTGGACGAACCCACCTCGGCCCTGTCGGTGGCCGAGTCGCGCAAGGTGCTGGAATACACCCTCAACGCCAAAGCGCGGGGCTTGTCGGTTATTTTTATCACCCACAACGTCCACCACGTCATGCAGGTGGCCGACCGCTACACCGTGATCCGGCACGGCAAAAACGTGGGCACTTACAATCGGGATGAATTGTCGGAAAGTGACATTTCCGCTTTGATTACCGGCGAGCGGGAGTCATAAAGAATTACCAATAAGTCTTAACCAATGTTGAGGCTTGAATAGAACTGTCAACGGTGAGTAGAGGTAAGTTGAGATGAACTGCGGTTGCGGCAATAATACGGTCGGCCAATTCAGGGATAACTGCCGGGCCAAAAGAACTCAAAGTTTGAGCTACTGCCTTGTTGAGAGGATAAATATAAATACCGTCCTGATGGTTTTCGCTGAGTGTTAGTAGAATTTTGACTATTTCTTCACCCAGTCGCGCTCGTTGAACCAGGAATAAGGTCTCGACTAAAACAATGCTTGGAATAATGACGTGACCGTGCCCAGTTTTAGCTTGTTGAAATATTGTCCGAGCTTTGTGAGATAAACGTTTGCTGCCAGATAAATACCAAATAACGGCATGAGTATCGGTCACAAATTCATTCATTCAACAACTTCTCAAAACCAATCCATAGCTCTTTTCTAGCTTCGGCAATGTACTCAGGAGAGAAGTCAAATTCTGATAAAAGCCCTTCCGGGAAATCTACGGGATTAAATGGAGGCGTTTCTACCGGTTCAAGTTGAGCTTTGAATTGTAAAAATTCAACAAACTGGCTCAATTCAACCAGAGCGCTATCTGGCAAGGTATCAATCGCTCGATACAACGTATTACGTTGAACTGTGGTCATTATCCAAGTCCTTCTGCACAGCGAATATAATTATTATAGCAGGCTCCTTGGAGAGGAGCAACCATTTTACCGGGTCAGTTTAATGTTACGTGTAAATTGTTATGTATGTGTAGATTTTTTACTTGTTGATTATCCAGGTTAGGAGTATATGGCTAACACCGTCCGCGCCGCCGTGATTCTGGCCCCCTGGCAGATGGAAATCCAAACCTTTCCCCTGCCGGAACCGGAGCCGGGGGCGGCGCTTGTCAAAATGGAACTGTCGGGCATTTGCGGCGCCGACAAGCATACCTTCAGCGGCTTTACCACCCAGTACGCCGGCGCCGAACACGAACGCAAAATCCCGTTCCCGGTCATTCCCGGCCACGAGAACGTGGGCCGCATCGCTGCCATCGGGCCGTCGGCTGAACCGCAGGTTGATTTCTACAATCAACCCCTGGCCGAAGGCGACCGGGTGGTCATCGGCCCGGATTTGGTCTGTGGGCGCTGCTACTACTGCAAGCACGGCTTTGAATATTACTACTGCGCCCATTTGCAGGATTATGGCAACAGCCTCAGCGCCGCCCTGCGCCAAGCGATGACGGAGGAGTGTATGAAGATTGTGATTGCCAACTCTGAATTTATAGGTAAAACGTAATACGTAAAGCGTAAGGAATCATAGCCAAAGTTTGCTTCACCCCTGGATCGTTACGTTTTTCGTTTTACGCTCGCTAAATCTAACTCTCAATGTGACAGAGAGACTAATTTGGAGGAAATTATGAACGGTAAACTCGCTATCAACGGCGGTCCCCGGACTGTGCCGGATGGATTGAAGAAACGCTGGCCGGAGATTACGCCGGAGGACAAAGCGGCGGTGCTGGCTGTGCTGGAACGAAATGTTCTGACCGGCGTCCACGGCCCGGAGGCAACCGCCCTGGAGCGCGATTGGGCCGCCTTTACCGGCAGCAAATATGTGCTCAGTTTCAACAGCGGCACGGCGGCTATTCACTCGGCCCTGTTCGCGGCGGGGGTCGGCCCCGGCGACGAGGTCATCACCTCGGCCTTTTCCTTCTCCGGCAGTTTTCATCCCATTTTGCAGCAGAACGCCGTGCCGGTCTTTGTGGATATTGACCCGCGTACCTACAACCTCGACGTGGGCCAGATTGAAGCCAAAATCAGCGAGCGCACCAAAGCGCTGCTGCCGGTCCATATCCACGGCCTGCCCGCCGATATGGATGAAATTCTGGCCCTGGGCCAAAAATACAACCTGGTTGTTATCGAAGACGCCTGCCAGGCCCACGGCTCGACCTATCGCGGGCGCAACTGTGGCACGATTGGGGCCATGGCCTGTTTTAGCCTCAACGCCACCAAGAATCTGTCCGGCGGCGAGGGCGGTTTTATCAACACCGACGACGAGGAATTTTGGGAGCGGGCCAAGATGATCCGCACCTTTGGCGAAAAAGTGCTGGAGGAAAAGGAAAAAATCCGGCCCTACTATAGCTTTACCATCGGCTGGAATTACCGCACCCAGGAACTCCCGGCGGCCTTTGCCCGCAGCCAGTTGAAGCGCCTGCCCCAGTACAACGCCATCGCCCAACGCAACGGCCAATATCTCAGCGCCGAACTGAGCCAAATTCCCGGCCTGCTGCCGCCCTACGTCCCCGACGACCGGACGACCATTTATCACAAATACCGCCTCCGCTTCGACCCCCAGGCGTTGGGCCTCAAAATACCGGCCCCCGATTTCCGCAACAAGCTAATTGACGCCCTGGAAGCGGAAGGCGTCGAGGCGACGCTGTGGCACGTCACTCCTTTACCCTCTTTCCCTGTTTTCCAGAGACTCAACGAGGGCTACGTGCAAGGCGCGCCCTGGCTGCCCAAAGGCGCGCCGCCTCGCGTCCAGTACCGCCCGGAAGATTACCCCGAAGCCCAACGGCTTATGGACGAATCCATCATTGTCAACACCGAACCCTATCCCATCTACGTGCAGAGTTTGGAACTCATGGAACATTATGTGGCGGCCTTTCGTAAGGTGTTTGATAACCTGGACGAATTGCTGGCTTAAAGATATTGGGTGATACGTGATGCGTGATGCGTGAGAAAATCTTACCGCATCACGTATCACGCATCACGCATCACGAGGTAAATTATGAACAAACTCCGCATTGGTATTCTCGGTACCGGCGTTATCAACCGCGATTTTCATTTGGTCACGCTGCGCAATCATCCCCAGGCTGAGGTGGTGGCGGCGGCCAATCATCGCCCGGAGTCGCTCAAGCGGCTGGCGGCTGATTTCAACATTCCCAAAACTTACACCAACTTTGCTGAAATGGCCGCCGATCCCGATATTGACGCCGTTATCAACGGCCTGCCCAACTATCTGCACGCGCCGGTCACGATTCAGATGCTCGAAGCGGGCAAACACGTGTTGTGCGAAAAACCGATGGCGCTGAACGTAGCCGAAGGGGAGCAGCTGATTGCCGCCGCCCAACGGGCCAAGCGCAAGCTGATGATCGCTCACATGTGGCGCTTTGATCGTGAAATTGTCTGGCTGCGGGATGTGATGGCCAGCGGCCAACTGGGCCGGATTTTCAAGGTCAAATCCCACGCTATCTGGCTGTTCGATGGCCCCAGGCCCGGCAGTTGGTTTGTCACCCCGGAGTTTGCCGGGGGCGGGGCGCTGGCCGATATGGGCATCCACTCGATTGATACCTTGCGCTTTATCCTGGGCGGGGCCAGGCCGGTCAAAGTTTTTGCCCATGCCGGCACGTTTTTCCGCGATATTCCCCTGGACGACACGGCGACGGCCATGATTGAATTTGAAGGGGGCGTAACCGGGTTGATCGAAGCCGGCTGGTATCATCTCTACGCCGATGGGTTGGAGGGCTACACCCAGGCTTACGGCACAAAAGGCTACGCCCGCGTCCTTCCCGCTCAATTACAAACTTCCATCGAAGGCATCTGGAGTGTGACTCAGCCCGAAATGCCCAAACGCCAGCAGCAGTGTGACCTGCCCATGTACCAGGCCCAGATGGATCACTTTATTGATTGCATTTTGAATGACAAAGAGCCGTCGCCCGGCGGCGAGGATGGTCTGTGGGCTATGCGGGTGTTGGAGGCAGCTTATCGCTCGGCCAAGACGGGGGAGGCAGTGGATGTAGGATGGAAGTAATCATTCGCGCTTTTGAGCTGGCTGATTGGGCTGATGTGGCCGAGATTTGGTTAGCCCCCAATTGTCAACAGGGTACGTTGCAACTGCCTTACCAATCACGCGATGACATCAAGAAGAAACTCGAAAATCCCCCACCGGGTCTATATCGCCTGGTGGCAGTGGTAAAAGAAAATCAAAAAGTAGTTGGCATGATTGGCTTGCATACAAACCAGGGCCGGCTTGCTCATGTGGCCCATATTGGTATGGCCGTGCATGATGATTACCAAAACCAGGGCATCGGCTCAAAACTGATGGAGGCCGTTATTGACTTGGCCGAAAATTGGCTCAACTTGACCCGGCTGGAACTAACCGTTTACACCGACAATCCCCGCGCCGTTCATCTGTATGAGAAATATGGTTTTGTGATCGAGGGAACGCTGCGAAAATATGCTCTCCGAGCCGGTGAGTTTGTGGATGCTTATACTATGGCCAGAATCAAAGAGTAAACCCCTTCACATTGACTACTAAATCACCGCGTCGTTGGGTCTAGTCCGAGCGCTACTGCTGATGCTGGTCTGCGCGATGGGGTTTGTGGTGATCGAGCGGTTTAGGGTGGGGGGGAGAGTTTTGAGTAAAAAAGAATCAGATGAGGGAAAACTAAATCGTCAGCAATTTGTTGTAGTTGACCTCGACCCCCGATCAGGTTACAATATTTCCAGTTCAACCTAGGGGGTGGCTAGGGTTCCGCCGGCGGGTCGTCGGGGCTGGTCCGAGCGCTACGTCAAACCGCCGCAGGGCGGCAGGCATCTCAAGGCAAAAAATGCTGGAGGAGGTAGGTTGGCGCGTTTTCGCGTCCCTATCTCTTTTTTATGTCCCGCTGTCATTTCGAGGTCATAGGTCGAGAAATCTCTGAAACGCCGCATAGGCATCAAGGATTTCTCCCCGCCTCGCGGGTCGAAATGACATGCGGGGCAGTTACAGCCTGGAGGTGCTGCTATGAACATTTCTCCTCATTTCAAAGCAGTTTTACAAGCCCTGTTTGTTACCTTTCTCTGGTCCACCTCATGGGTTTTGATCAAACTCGGCCTGGCCGACATTCCGGCCCTGACTTTTGCCGGGCTGCGTTACAGCCTGGCCTTTCTGTGCCTGTTGCCGTTTGCCTGGCGTCCGGCGCACCTGGCCACGCTGCGAAAGCTATCAGGCCGGGGTTGGCTGCGGCTGATCGGCCTGGGCCTGCTGTTTTACAGCGTTACCCAGGGTGCGCAGTTTGTGGGCCTGGCCTATTTGCCGGCGGTGACGATCAATTTGCTGCTTAGCTTTACCAATATCATTGTGCCCCTGTTGGGCCTCTTTTTCCTGGCCGAGTCGCCCACTCGATGGCAGTGGCTGGGTGGGGGGCTGTCGCTGGCGGGGGCTGCGCTTTATTTTTACCCGGCTGCTGTTCCTCCCGGCCAAATTTTGGGGTTGATTGTCGTCGGCATAGGCGTTTTGGCTAATGCCGGCTCGGCTGTTCTGGGGCGGCACGTCAATCGCGCCGGGCACGTATCCCCCCTGATTGTCACCCTGGTCAGCATGGGTGTGGGCAGTTTGGCTCTGCTGACAGCCGGTATCGTTACCCAGGGCTGGCCCGCGCTCAGTCTGTCGAATTGGGTTATTATCGGTTGGTTAGCCCTGGTCAATACCGCTTTTGCCTTCACCCTGTGGAATCTCACCCTGCGCACCCTTTCGGCAATGGAGTCGAGCTTGATTAACAATGCCATGCTGCTACAAATTCCATTTTTGGCCTGGCTGTTTCTGGGCGAGACGATCACCGGACGCGAGCTTATCGGGCTGGCTCTGGCTGGCGTAGGAATTCTGGTGGTACAACTGCGGGGCAAACGATAGTCAACAATTGGTTGACGCTATTATAACCTTATGTTAAAATTTAAGTAACAGGTAGCAGGTAGCAAGGTTGCAGAGCCTATTGCCCTGTTTACCGTCTACTGTCTACTTCTTCCCAGGGAGGGCGTAATGACTCAAGAAACAGCCGATGGCGTTCCCATTTCCGATGGTTTTGATTTTCCGGTGGGCAAGCCGGATGGTCAGGGCTATTACGTAGCTGCGGGTCTGGTGGATGAGGAATACTTCAGAAACCAGGGGGGGACCTGGCATCCTGGCGAGGATTGGAATGCTCGGACCGGCGGGGATAGCGATTTGGGCGCGCCGGTCTATGCCATTTCCAACGGCAAAGTGATTTGGGCCGATTACAACCCCAAAAGTTGGGGTAATATTGTCTTGATTGAACACGCCCTGCCCGATGGAAGTCGCGTCTGGTCGCAATATGCCCATCTCAACCAAATTATGGTCAGCAATGGGCAAAAGGTGACACGCGGCCAGCAGATTGGTACCATCGGTAAAGGGGCCAATAATGTGTACGTGGCCCATCTTCATTTTGAGATTCGCAAGAACAACCTATCCGCCGGCAACTGGACGCCCATGGTCAAAGACCGCAACCAGGTATTGGCCAACTACTACTATCCAACCGACTTTATCAAAAGCCATCGTCCCGGCACGCTGCCCCAACCGGCGGTTCCGGCTCAACCGGTCCAACCCCAGCCGGTGGTCCAAACACCCTCCGCACCGCCGCCGTCGCCTCGCGTGCAAGTCATTGTCGACTCCCAGCGCACCGACCCGGCCATGGGCCGTTTCCGCCGCGCCCGCACCGACGATTGGTACAGCGCCCCCGCCGGCGCGTTTAGTTCAACCATCTGGACCCACGTCTCGGCGGCGCAGGAGCGCAATTGGGGCGAGTGGCAGCCGTTTCTCCCGCAGGCCGGGCAGTGGCAGGTTTCCGCCTTTATCCCCGATCAAAACCCGCCAACCACCAATGCCCGCTACCGGATTACCCACGCTGACGGCCAGGCCGAAATCGCCATCAACCAGGGCAAATTTGATAACCAGTGGGTCAGCCTGGGCACTTATCGCTTCGAGCCGGGGCGTGGTTCAGTGCGTCTCAGCGACTTGACCGGCGAAACTTCATCCAATCTCAGAATCGCTTTCGACGCGATGCGCTGGGTCTTGGTGGGCTAAAGCAGGGGCTTTAAGATAACTGAGTAGTGACAAATTGCAGGACAGTTTCCGCGGCGGTGATGGTTTCTTGAGCTTCAGCTTCGCCCGGCAGTCCACCGGGTAATCCACCAGGGATACCATCCGGGTAGCGCGTGGGGATGTAATATTGGTCAACAGTAGCACAATCATCATAAAACTGATCAAAGGCCGGTTCAAGAGAGATGCACAAATCTAACAGTGTTACCAGTCCGTGAGTGCGAGGATAATCGTTTGTCTTGGCAATGAGATAGGCTTTCAGCGCTTTTTCAATGCATTGTTGGGAAAGAAAACAGACGTGAGCGATGTGACCTTCTCTCCGCACTAAACGGGCGACGGTTAAATCTTCGACAGCTCGATCAAGCCACTGCTGCGGCAGGTTGGCACTCATATAATACTTTTCCCTTTTGCAAGACTTCTTTTATGATGAATGGGTTATTCTCAGCAATCATTTGGGCAAATTCGCTTGAAGTATATACCAAAAAATCAACACTAACAGGCACCTGACACAGCAGAGCCACCTCTTTAAGCCGTTGAAGAAACGGCAGCGGTGTATCCTTGATAATAACCAGGTCAATATCACTCCACTCGCCAACCGTACCCTCCGCCATAGAGCCAAAGAGGATCACTTTTTCCGGGTGGTATTGCGTAGTCAGCACATGCATAATGCGCTCCAGGGCCGCCGTTAATTTCTTGTATCTTTCAATATTCATACTCCTTATTATATTCTTTATAACCGTATATACCAAGTAGCCAAAATGGAAGAACCACGAGTCTTCAACCTTGATCACCCCCCTATCGAGAGTTTGGTGCAGCAGCATCTGGCTGCCTGGCAAGCCAGGGATGTTGCAGCAATTGCTGGCACCCTCCATCCAGAAGTCGAATTTATCTGGCCGGCTCTCCACGGCCAAAGCCGCCGGGAGGCGCGAGCCGTTTTAGAGACTCGCCTGGCGGAGGTTCAATCGCTCTACCTTCATTTGCGCCGCTTGCTGATTGACCCGGCGCAGCGAGTCGCCGCTGTCGAATGGATTGGCCGCTACGCTCGGTCCGGTGAAAAAGATTGTCAGGAAATTCTGGGCGGCGCCGTGCTTGATTTTGACCAGGAAGGGCTTATCTATCGCTGGCGAACCTATCTTGACCCGGTCCGGCGGCGTACCTTGTCCGGTTTCGATGATCCTCTGCCCAGCGAAGGTTGGTTGCCCTGCCCCAACCCCGGCCCGCCACCGTCACCAGCGCAGGTGCAGCAAATTATCCAGACCTACGCTCAAGCCTGGGCCAGGCATGACTTGACCCAACTCAACGCAGCCATTCACGACGAAATGATTGTCCAACCTCCCTGGGATTATGTGGTCGGACGAGCCGCCATCGAAGCCGGGGCGCGGGTCTACTTTGCCAATTACACCGATACCTGCGTCACCCCGCAGCGTCTCATCCTCGACCCCAGCCAGCCCCATTTCGGCGTCTGCGAACAAACCTTTGCCTGCACCAACCCCGATACCGGCCGGCGCGGCGAAGACCATGACTTTGCTTTTTTTGAGATTGCCCAGGGAAAACTGCGCTACTGGCGCACTTATTTCGATACCAGCCGTAGTGCGCAGGTGGTAGAGAAAACGGTGGGATTTTTACAATCGAACCGTTCTCACCCTAAATAATTGGCTAAAATCCCCCACAGGCGTATAATACGCTCCGGTTTTTTTCATTAACCTGCCGGCGATAAAAAATTTTTGTTCGAACAGCAGGTTATTCATAATTCAGGGCCAACGCTGTCCCAACCTCCCCTCAGGCGGAGGTTTTTCTATCTTATCATCCCGTGTAATTACGCTGCTCGCATTCAGCAGAATTTTAAAATTAATTTATGTCATGCGTGATGCCCACGAATTACATCTGAAAATCCTGCGCATCACGCATCACGTTCACCCTAATCTTTTGGAGGATTAACACATGAGTTACAAATGGGTTTATTTATTCGATGAAGTCGAAGAGGCCGAAAAACATGTCGGCGGCGATTGGGATAAAGTGCGCGGCTTGCTGGGGGGCAAGGGCGCAAACCTGGCCGATATGACCCGCGCCGGCGTGCCCGTCCCCCCTGGTTTCACCGTGACCACCGAAGCCTGCAACGCCTACCTGGCCGCCGGTGAAAAGTTTCCGCCCGGCATGTGGGAACAGCAGCTAGAGGCCCTCAAAGAAGTCGAAAAGAAAACCGGCAAAAAATTTGGCGATCCCAATAACCCGCTGCTGGTCTCCTGCCGCTCCGGGGCCAAATTCTCCATGCCCGGCATGATGGACACCGTCCTCAACATCGGCCTGAACGATGAAGTGGTCGAAGGTATGGCCAAATTGACCGGCGACGCCCGCTTTGCCTACGACTCCTATCGCCGTCTGATCCAGATGTTTGGCAGCGTGGTCATGGGCATTGCCGACGAGCCGTTTGAAGAAGTGCTGACCGAAGCCCGCCAGAAAGCCGGCGTCGCCAGCGACTCCGACTTGAAAGCCGACGACTGGAAAGAAGTCACCCGGAAATTTAAAGAAATCTTTAAAGAGCAAACCGGGCGCGACTTTCCTCAGGACCCGATGGAGCAAATGCGCCTGGCCACCGAGGCCGTCTTCAAAAGCTGGAACGGCAAGCGGGCCATTGATTACCGCAACGCCGCCAAAATTGCCCACGATCTGGGCACGGGCGTTAACATCGTGACGATGGTCTTTGGCAACATGGGCAACGACTCCGCCACCGGCGTGGCGATGACCCGCAACGGCTCCACCGGCGAGAAACACATCGAGGGCGACTACCTGACCAACGCCCAGGGCGAAGACGTGGTGGCCGGTATTCGCCACACCAAATCCCTCGATGAATTAAAAACCGAAATGCCCCAATCCTACGCCGAATTTGCCGCCATCTGCGAGCGCCTGGAAAAGCACTACAGAGAAATGCAGGATGTCGAGTTTACCATCGAGCGCGGCAAGTTGTGGATGCTGCAAACCCGCGACGGCAAGCGCACTGCTCAGGCCGCCGTGAAAATTGCGGTGGATATGGTCGAGGAAGGCTTGATTACCAAAGAACAGGCCGTGCTGCGGGTCAGCCCGGATCAGGTTGATTTCTTCCTGCATCCCCAATTCAGCGCCGAAGCCAAAAAGGCCGCGGTAGCCGAAGGTAACAAGATTGCCGTCGGTCTGAATGTTTCCCCCGGCGCAGCGGTTGGGGTGGTGGCCTTTGATGCCGACCTGGCCGAAAAGTGGGCCAAGGAAGACGGCAAAGAAGTGATTATGGTTCGGCCCGAAACCAAGCCGGACGATGTGCATGGTATGCTGGCCGCCAAAGGTATTCTGACCAGCCGCGGCGGCCGCACCAGCCACGCCGCTCTAGTGGCGCGCCAGTTTGGGAAGCCGGCGGTGGTCGGCGTGGCCGCTTTGGAAATTGACCTGAATAAACGCCAGATGAATGTGGATGGCCGGGTGCTCAAAGAGGGCGATTGGGTCTCCATTGACGGCACCACCGGCGACGTCTTTGCCGGTAAGATCGAAACCAAAGTGCCCGACATCAACGACCCCTACCTGATCAAACTGCTCTCTTGGGCCGACGAAGCCCGCCGCCTGGAAGTCTGGGCCAACGCCGATTATCCGGTTGACGCCGAGCGCGCCCGCAAATTTGGGGCGCAGGGCATCGGTCTCTGCCGCACCGAGCACATGTTCTTTGAAACGGTGCGCCTACCCCACGTACAAAAACTCATTTTGGCTAAAGACGAAGCTACCCAGGCGGAAGCCCTGGCGACTTTATTACCCTACCAGCGCGAGGATTTCGCCGGCCTGTTCAAAGCTATGACCGGCCTGCCCGTCATCATCCGTCTGATTGACCCCCCGCTGCACGAATTTCTGCCGGCCCACGATGTGCTGCTGCGCGAAGTGACCGAACTCAAAATCACCGGCAAAGACCCGAAGGCCCTGGCCGAAAAAGAAGAGATGCTGGCCGCCGTGGAACGCATGCACGAAGCCAACCCCATGCTCGGCTTGCGCGGGGTGCGCCTGGGCATTCACCTGGCCGAGTTGACCAAAATGCAGGTCCGGGCCATCTTTGAAGCCGCCTGCCAGGTCAAAAAAGAAGGCTTTGACCCCCACCCCGAAGTGATGATCCCGCTGACCAGCCACGTCAACGAGCTGAAGGTACAGCAAACCGCCCTGGAAGAAGTGGCCAAACAGGTGATGGCCGAGCAGGGTGTCACCGTAGATTACAAATTCGGCACGATGATCGAAATTCCGCGAGCGGCGCTCACCGCCGACCAGATGGCCGAGTATGCCCAGTTCTTTTCCTACGGCACCAACGACCTGACCCAGACCACCTTTGGCATCTCCCGCGACGACGCCGAAAAGGGTTTCTTGATCGAGTACATGGAGCGCAAGATTTTGCCGGAGAACCCCTTCGCCAGCATTGACGAGGACGGCGTGGGCAAGCTGATGGAGATGGGCGTCAAACTGGGCCGCCAGACCCGCCCCGACCTGGAAGTGGGCATCTGCGGCGAGCACGGCGGCGACCCGAAATCGGTCTTCTTCTGCCACAAAATCGGCCTCAACTACGTGAGCTGCTCCCCCTTCCGCGTGCCGATTGCCCGCCTGGCCGCCGGGCAGGTCGCTTTGAAGGAAAAAGGCGTCAGCGCCAAGTAAGGCACAGTTTAGATAATCGCTCATTCATGTCATTTCGAGCGACGTTAGGAGCGAGAAATCTTCTAATCCGTGATTTACAGACATCAGCCCAAAGATTTCTCGGCTTTCAGCCTGGAAATGACATGAGGGTTGAGAAGTAAAACTTTAGTTTATCCTGTTGAAAAACGGAGACTCGATAACAGAGTCTCCGTTTTTGGTTTCTTTTTAGCCACCTAACCCCTTGACGGGGATATTAGAGTGTGATACGATAAATATGTGAAGTTTTACACAAGTAAACATCCCTGTGCAAAGGTTAAATCCTATGAGCAAGATATTACCGGTTTCCAGGGGGATTGAGACACATCCGTATCTGGTGAGTAGCCTGGCCGAGTTACCTTCCTCGCTTCAGGTAGCAGCTCGACAGGCTCTGTCGCCCACCGAGCAGCCCGACCACATTTTTATGGTACCGGCTCAATCATTTTTCCGAAGCTGGCTAAGCCGGCGCTATGTCCCACCCCAAGCGCTGCTCTTCACGGCTCAAGGGGTGCTCCATGTTCAGGAAGCAGCTTCGCCCGGCGAACCGGCCCCGGCGACCTACCTGCAGGGAGATGATCTTTTATACATTCAATTGCACCTGTTGTTGCTATATGGCCGGCTGGAATTGGTGGGACTGGCTAACGGCGCATTGACCAGGGTAGTGGTAGAATTCAACACCGTGGGATTTTCCATGTTGCAGCCGGGATTGCGCCAGCTTTTACCGCTTACCTGGGGAGCGATCAAACTGGAAAAATCTGACGCTTTGGATAGAACCCTATCTGAATTTGACGGGCTGCCCTTGAAGTTCAAGAATGGGTTGCGCTTGTACGGTTTGCAGCCGAATGAACGTCTGTTGGGGGTGATCTTTCAGCATCGTTTATGGAAACGCTATGGGCGCGCCTTACAACACCAGGTGTCGGCCAACACCTTGCTGGCCCTCACCGATCACGAATTAGTGATTATCGAAGAAGAAAAGACAGGCTGGAAGAATCCTTATGGTTGGATTTTGACTTTTTGCCCCCTGGCCTGTCTGAAAGAGTTTGAAACGACGCCGGAAGGAGCCTGGCAAGAATTGCAGTTGCGTCTCGCCCGAAAGGGGGTAGAGGTAGATCGCCGGGTTAAGCTTGGTCCGGAAACGGCGCTGAACTGGCAAGCGCTGTGGTCACGTTACCACATGGGGCAAAATTGATTTAATCTAAGTTCTTTGAGAATAACGGAATTTGGTGTACGGGCGATCACGAGGATCGCCCGTTTTACTTCTACAGATGGGGTAAGTGTAAGAAAGAAAGCTGTTTGGCAAAAATTCGGCTTGATAGTATGCTATGAAGTGTGGGATGCTTTACACTTTACTTATGATCATCCTTGCCGATACTGACGGGAGACCGGGGACAGATGCCCGGTCATCGGTCCCCGATCTCCTGTCTCCCTCCCCGGTCTATTTATGGATGAAGGAGTTACATTGAGTCTCAAGCATTATCCTCCGGCCATCCTGGCTCTGGCCGATGGGACAATCTTCCGGGGCCACTCTTTTGGCGCGCCCGTGACCATCACCGGCGAAATTGTGTTCAATACCAGCATGACCGGCTATCAGGAAATCCTGACCGACCCTTCCTACTACGGCCAGATTGTGACCATGACCTGCCCGCACATCGGTAACGTGGGCATCAACCCGGAGGATGAGGAGGCCACTCGTCCCTGGGCCAGCGGCCTGATTGTCCGCGAGGTGAGCCGGCGGGTGAGCAACTGGCGGGCCAGCCAATCCCTGCCCGATTATCTGCGCCAGCATAATCTGCCCGGCCTGACCGAAGTGGACACCCGTGCCCTGGTCCGCCATATCCGCTCCCAGGGCGCAATGATGGCCGCCCTCTCCGGCGATGATAGTCTCTCCCCTACCGACCTGGTAGACCTGGCCCGTGCCGCCCCGCCCATGGACGGCCTCGATCTGGCCAAAGCCGTCACCTGCCCCGAACCCTACCATTGGGAGGAAGGCGTCTTTTCTGAGTGGCAAACAAGTAAACCGGATCACGCATCACGCATCACGCATCACGTAGTCGCCTACGACTTCGGCATCAAACACAACATTCTGCGCCTGCTAACCGCCGCCGGCTGCCGGGTGACGGTAGTGCCGGCTACTACCTCGGCTCAGGATGTCTTAGCAATGAAACCCGACGGCATCTTCCTCTCCAACGGCCCCGGCGACCCGGCCGCCGTGATTTATGCCATCGAAGCCACCCGCGAATTGATTGACAGTAACCTGCCCATCTTCGGCATCTGCCTGGGCCACCAGATTTTGGGGCTGGCCTTCGGCGGGACCACCCACAAGCTCAAATTTGGGCATCGCGGCGGGAATCAGCCGGTAAAAGAAATTGCAACCTTCCAACCTTCCACCTCTCCCAGACCGGAAGGTTGGAAGGCTGGAGGATTGGAAGGGGGAGTCTCTATCACCAGCCACAACCACGGCTTCGCCGTTACCCCTGGCTCATTGCCCGACGAGGTGGAAGTGACTCACGTCAACCTAAATGATGGCTGTATCGAAGGACTGCGCCATAAAAGCAAGCCGATTTTTAGCATCCAGTACCATCCGGAGGCGTCGCCGGGGCCGCATGATGCACTGGGGTTTTTTAGGCAATTTGTGGAGTTAATGGAGCAAAGGAGTTAGCTATGGAAGGAATACGAATACCTTCGCCTGTTCAATATCTTGTCGAGGAAAATGGGCAACGAACAGGGGTGGTGTTAAGTTGGGAAGATTACCAAAATCTCCAGGCTGTCTTCTCAACAGACCCGGACTTATTAGTTGGTCTCGATGAAACTGAACTCCAGGTACTGGCTAAAGGCATGTTATCAGCGCCTCATCAGGAACGCTTGGCTGAATTACTGCAACGGAATCGAGAGGCAAAATTGAGTCCTTCCGAACAAACTGAACTTGACCGCTTGCTGGAATACGTGGACTCCATGAATATTCTCAAAGCGCGAGCTATCTATACCCTGCAACAGCAACTTGGAGCGGCAGTGGCGCCATGAGCGCAACCATTTCGGCTGAATTGCGTGTCCAGGTGCGTGCTAGAGAGAAAAATCGCTGCGCCTATAGCCGGTCGCCTGAAGAGTTAACCGTTACAGCTTTTGAAGTTGACCACATTGTACCCGCCAGTGCGGGGGGTGAAACAACACTGGATAATTTGTGCCTGGCTTGCCCAACCTGCAATCGTCATAAAAGCGCCCGGCAATCTGCGCCCGACCCGGAAACCGATCAAGTTGTGCTCTTGTACCATCCACGTCAGCAAAAGTGGTCTACCCACTTTGCCTGGGACGAAAATCGGTCTCTAATTATCGGCCTTACCCCACTGGCCGGGCGACAGTAGAGGCGTTACAAGTGAATCGCCCTCAAATGGTACACTTGCGAAAACTGTGTCTAAAAATGGGATACTCGTTATGATTCGCTACGGTTTCAATTGTGAAACGCTTTATCACCAAAAGTCAGTGATAATGGAACAAATAAGGCAATTTGATGAGAGTCTTGCGACAATTTACCCGGTTTCAACTGTTTACCTCAATCTGGCTGATTTTGCTCACCCTCTTTTTGGTAATTCTTGTCTTGAGCTTGCTTCGTGTTCAAGCCAATATTCGAGCCAGCCTGTCCCAGGCCGCCGCCGATCTGGCCGAGGTAGCGGACGCCCATATTCAATATACGGTGCATATCAGTCGAACCGTGCCGATTTCCACCCATCTGGCGATCAACGAGGACATTCCCGTGCCGGTCACTTTGACGGTTGAACATACCATCACCGTTGATAACGAAATCCCTTTTCAGCAGGAAATCGAAGTGCCGGTGGATTTTGAAATTGACCAGCTTTTTCCGATCAGTACCACCGTCCCTTTCCAGGATGAGATCACCGTCCCAATTGATGAAGTCATCTCGATTGACGAAGAATTTGGCGTGCCGATTAACATCCCCGTTTACGGTGAAACGATCATTGACGTGCCCATTCGAGCCGATGTGCCGGTGAAATTTGAGGTAGATGTGCCCATCAACAAAAATATTCCTGTTCAAGCCGAGATTCCGGTCAAGTTACCCATCTCTAAAACATTCACCGTTGAAATTAGCCGGACCGTCCCCATTGATCTGGAAATTCCGGTCACAATTCCCATTGATACCGAAGTGACCGTGCCGTTCAACCGGACCATCCCCATTTCTGTGGAGGTTCCCCTGGTGCTGGATGTGCCCATTGACATTGCCCTTGACGAGACGCCCTTTGGCGACTATATTCGTAATTTAAGCGAGAAGTTACATCAGGCGGCAAGCGAATAGAGGAGTAAGTAAAATGAGTACGATAACATTAGCCAGACCTAGCTATGTAATGAATGCGGAGGGGCAACCTGAAGCTGTTTTAATTGACATTGCTACATGGCAACTCATTCTGGAACGTTTACAAGATATAGCCGACAACCAGATTTTGAGCGAAGCTTTGGCTGATTTAAATATTCTGGCTAGTGGCAATCGTCCAGCCGGTTGGAAAAGCTGGGAGGAGTTCGAAAAGGAATTAGATGCCCAAGAGGTCGCCGGTGAGCTACCGGATTGATGTAGCTCCTGCTGTCCAAAAAACAATTCCTACGTTACCTGGCAATGTTCGGCAGCGTATTCGTCGAGCTATCGGAGATTTAGCGCAAAACCCCCGCCCGCCTCGCAGCAAAGAACTTGACTTTCCGTTGAATTTTGCCGAGCCACGACGGCTGCGCTTAGAGGAATGGCGTATTGTTTATGCAATTATTGAAGATATAAATCTGATAGCCATCGTCGCTGTGCGTAAGCGACCTCCTTATGACTATAACGATTTAGCCGAATTGTTTGCCGATATTTCTGGATAATATAAACCCCATGCCCAAACGAACCGACATCCAATCCATCCTTATCCTCGGCGCGGGGCCGATTGTCATCGGCCAGGCCTGCGAGTTTGATTACAGCGGGGTGCAAGCCTGCAAAGCCCTCAAGGCGGAGGGGTATCGGGTTATCCTCATCAACAGCAACCCGGCCACCATCATGACCGACCCCGAATTTGCCGACGCCACCTACGTTGAGCCGCTGACCGTCGAGATGGCCGAAAAGGTGATTGCCCTGGAACGGCCCGACGCCCTGCTGCCGACGGTCGGCGGGCAGACGGCCCTGAACCTGGCGGTTGGCCTGGCTGAACAAGGCGTGTTGGAACGATACGGCGTCCGGCTCATCGGCGCATCATTGGAAACTATCAAACTGGCCGAAGACCGCCAGCTTTTCAAAGCGGCGATGGGCCGTATTGGTCTGCAAATGCCACGCAGCGTCATTGCCCAAAGCCCCGCCGAGGCCCTGGCCCTGGCCGCCGAGGTTGGCTACCCTTTACTGGTGCGGGCCAGTTTCACCCTGGGCGGGACCGGCGGCGGCGTTGCTTATGATGAAGCCGAATTGATTGCCGCAGTTGAGCACGGCTGTCGCAGCAGCCCGGTGGGACAAGTGCTGGTGGACCAATCGGTGTTGGGCTGGAAAGAATACGAACTGGAGGTGATGCGCGACCGGACCGACAACTTTGTGGTCGTCTGCTCCATCGAAAACCTCGACCCCATGGGCATCCACACCGGCGACAGCATCACCGTTGCCCCGGCCCAAACCCTGACCGACAAGGAGTACCAACGCCTGCGCGACGCTGCCCGCGCCATTCTCAACGTGGTCGGGGTGGAAACGGGCGGCAGCAACGTGCAGTTTGCGGTCAACCCGGCTAACGGCCAGGTCTTGGTCATCGAGATGAATCCTCGGGTCAGCCGTTCCTCGGCCCTGGCCTCCAAAGCCACCGGCTTTCCCATTGCCAAAATCGCCGCGCTGCTGGCCGCCGGCTATACCCTCGACGAAATTCCTAACGACATCACCCGCGAAACCCCGGCCAGCTTTGAGCCGAGCCTGGATTACGTGGTCGTCAAAATCCCGCGTTGGGCCTTTGAAAAGTTTCGCGGCGTGGACCCCATCCTCGGCCCGCAGATGAAAAGCGTCGGCGAGGTCATGGCGATGGGGCGGACGTTTAAGGAGGCGTTGAATAAGGGACTGCGAGGATTGGAGATTGGAGATTGGCGGAACGTGGTGCGTGGTGCGTGGTCCGTTGAGGATTTACGACAGCCCACCCGTGAACGACTTTTTCAAGTTTTGAGTTGTTTACACCGAGGCGTCACTGAGCAGGCAATTGTCGAGGCGACCGGCTACGATCCCTGGTTTGTGGATCAACTGGCCCAAATTGTCGAAATGGAGCAGGAAGTTGCCCGCTATTCCCTCGACGCGCTGCCGCCGGAGCTGCTGCGCGAGGCCAAGCGGTACGGGCTTTCTGATGATACCATCGCCGACTTAGTCAGTAGTCAGAAGCCAGTAGTCAGTAGTCAGAAAGACATGCTCTCCCCTGCACCCCTGCCCCCCTGCACCCCTGCCCAAGTCCGTCAAAAACGCCTTGCCCACAACATCACCCCCGTCTACCACCGCGTAGACACCTGCGCCGCCGAATTTGAAGCCCACACGCCCTACCTCTACTCCACCTACGAAACCCAAAACGAGGCCAACCCGACCGACCGCAAAAAGGTGATGATCCTGGGCGGCGGCCCCAACCGTATCGGCCAGGGCATCGAGTTCGACTACTGCTGCGTCCACGCCTGTTTTGCCCTGCGCGAAGCGGGCTACGAGACGATCATGGTCAACTGCAACCCCGAAACCGTCAGCACCGATTACGACACCGCCGACCGGCTCTACTTTGAGCCGCTCACCCTGGAAGATGTGCTCAACATTGTGGATGTCGAGCAGCCGGATGGGGTAATTGTCCAGTTTGGCGGGCAGACCCCGCTCAACCTGGCCGAAGGGCTGGCCGCGGCCGGCGTGCCCATCTGGGGTACGTCGCCGGCGGCCATCGCCATGGCCGAGGACCGCGAGCAGTTCGAGGCGCTGTTGGCCCGGCTGGGTATTGATCGCCCACCCAATGGTATCGCCGCCAACCTGGAAGAGGCCCGCGCCGTAGCAACCAGCATTGGCTATCCGGTGTTGGTGCGGCCCTCGTATGTGCTGGGCGGCCGGGCCATGGCCGTGGTTTACAATGAAAGCGCCCTGGCCGACTACCTGGCCGAAGCCATTGCCGCCGCGCCGGGCAAACCAATTCTGATTGATTACTACCTGGAAGACGCCTTCGAGGTGGATGTGGATGCTGTTGCCGATTTCGGCTCACCCCCCCTCTCCTCTTTACCCCCCCTCTCCTCTCAGGAGAGGGGGTTGGGGGGTGAGGTCCCCCGCGTGGTCATCGGCGGGATCATGCAGCACATCGAAGAGGCCGGCGTGCATAGCGGCGATAGCGCTTGCGTGCTGCCGCCCTACAAAATCAGCGCCTACCACCAGAGCATCATCCGCGATTATACCGAGCAGCTTGGCCAGGCGTTGGGCGTGCGCGGGCTGATGAACGTGCAGTACGCCATCAAAGACGACGTGGTCTATGTGCTGGAAGTCAACCCCCGCGCCAGCCGGACGGTCCCTTTTGTCAGCAAAGCTACCAACGTGCCCCTGGCTAAAATCGCGGCGCGGGTCATGGCCGGCGAAACCCTGGCCGGGATTGGCTTTACGCAGCAGCCGGAGGTGCAGGGCTTTTTTGTCAAAGAGGCGGTGCTGCCCTTCCGCAAATTTGCCGGGGTAGACGCCGTGCTCGGCCCGGAGATGCGCTCCACCGGCGAGGTGATGGGCCATGCCCGCCGTTTTGGGGCCGCCTTTGCCAAAGCCGAAATGGCCGTCGGCGACCGGCTGCCCCACCCTGAAGATGGCGCGGTTTTTATCAGCGTCAACGATTTTGACAAGAGCGCCGCGCTGAAATTGGGGCGAGACCTGTCGCGCCTGGGTTTTCGGCTGGTGGCGACGCACGGCACCGCGGCCATGCTGCGCCGGGTGGGGGTCAAGGTGCAGGCGGTCAACAAGGTCAGTGAAGGCGAGCCGCACATTCTGGACATGCTGCGGGCCGGCGAGATAGCCCTGCTGATTAACACACCCCTGGGGTCTACTTCTTTTTCGGATGGAAGACTCATCCGCCAAGAGTCGGCTCGCCTGGGGATTCCGCTCATCACCACCCTCACGGCGGCTCAGGCGGCGATTAACGGTATCAAGCTGCTGGCCGAGGAGTCGTTGGAGGTGCGGAGTTTACAAAAACTACACCAATAATAAAAGACCCTTGATGTGTTTCAAGGGGTTGGTAAAAAATTGCTCACGGATAAACACAGATGACACGGATAAGGATAAAAAATCAAGAAAAAATCTGTGCGCTTCGCGTCCGCGTTTATCCGTGAGCCAACCCTTTTTCTGCGACGCTCCTTGAAATCCATCTTGAGCCTAACAAAAAGTTATGGAGGTATATTATGCCACTTTTAGGCGGTATCGAAGCAGGGGGGACCAAATTTGTCTGCGCGGTCGGTGCGGGGCCGCATGATGTCCGGGCCGAAACCCGCTTCCCCACCACCACCCCTGAAGAAACCATTAACCAAGCGATTGCTTTTTTTAAGGAGCAGGCCCAAAAAGAACCCCTGGCCGCGCTTGGCATTGCTTCATTCGGCCCGGTAGATCCCAGTCCGGCCTCGCCCAGCTTTGGTTACATCACCACCACGCCCAAGCCGCATTGGGCCAATACCGATTTAGCCGGAACGATTGGCCGCGCTCTGGGCGTCCCGGTGGGCTTTGATACCGATGTCAACGGTGCGGCATTGGGCGAGCATCGCTGGGGCGCGGCGCAAGGGCTGGACACCTTTATCTACCTGACCATCGGCACCGGCCTGGGCGGCGGCGGGTTGGTGGGAGGGCAGTTGATGCACGGACTGATCCACCCCGAAATGGGTCATGTGCGCCTACCCCGCCATCCCAATGACTCCTATCCCGGCGCGTGCCCTTTTCACGGCGACTGTCTGGAAGGCATGGCTGCCGGACCTGCCTTGCAAGGCCGCTGGGGCCAGCGGGCTGAAACCCTGCCGCCGGACCACCCGGCCTGGGAAATCGAGGCCCATTACCTGGCCTACGGGCTGGTCAATTTTATCTGCACCCTCTCGCCGCAGCGGATCATTCTGGGCGGCGGGGTGATGGACCAGGCCCACCTCTTCCCGCTGGTGCGCCGCAAAACACAAGAACTGCTCAACGGCTATGTTCAGTCGCCGGAGATTTTGGAGCGGATTGACCAGTATATTGTGCCGCCGGGCCTGGGTAATCGGGCCGGCGTGTTGGGGGCTATTGCCCTGGCGGAGCAGCAAATCAAATAATCAATAGCTAACGGTCAATAGTCAATGGTTAACGTTTCATTAACCGTTGATTATTGACCATTGATCATTGACGATTATCATGACTCTTTCAACCGAACAACTCCGCTGGTTTCGCCTGCGCCGTTCCGGGCTGGTGGAGCCGTTTGACTCGCCGGAAAGGGCGGCCAGCGCCCTGGCCGGGGTGCAGGCGCAGATTTTGCCCGCTGCCGGCCTGTCGCTGTGGAACCGGACCAGCGAGTTAACCTATCAGGCTTTTGATGACCTGCTACACCAACAGCGTTTACTGGTCAAGTTGTGGGGCCAGCGCCATACCCTGCACCTTTACCCCAGCGTCGAGTGGCCCTTGCTTCATGGGGCGCTGACCGGCCAGACCACCTGGTGGGAACGGCAGGCGCTCAAAAACGGGGGAGACGTGGAAGCTTATCGCGCTACCCTGGCCCGCCTGGCGGAACTGCTGCGCCAGCGGGGAAGCCTCAGCCGCAGCGACCTGCGCGCCGCCGACTTTGAGTTGGATGATGAACATTTCTCCTCATGGGGCGGCGTCTTTGCCAGTTTGGTGCGAGACGGGCATGCCTGTCACGCCGGACAGAACGGCAACGAAGGCCGTTTTGCCCACCGCGAGTATTGGCTGCCCCAGCTGGCCTGGAATCCGCCGCCGCCGGACGAGGCCAACATCGAACTGGCCCGGCGTTATCTGGCGGCCTACGGACCTGCTACCGTGCAGGATTTGGCCTACTGGCGCGGAACCAGCGTGGGCAATGCCCGGCGCTGGCTGACAGCTTTGGGTGATGAAGTGGCTGAAATTGAAAGGGAGGGGCAAACGCTGCTGGCGCTGCGGGCTGACCTGTCAGCGTTGCATGAGACTCCCCCGCCGCCCGAAGTGTGGCCGGTGCGCCTGCTGTATCGGTTTGACCCGCTGCTGTTGGGCCTGAAGGATAAAAGCTGGATTGTAGACCCGGCCCATTACAGCCGGGTCTGGCGGCCTGCCGGACATATCGAAGGGACGGTGCTCGAACACGGACGCATCGTTGGCACATGGCGCTATGATTGGAAAGGAAGCGACCTGCTGGTGTCAGTTTTTCCGTTTGATCGCTGGCCCGAACATGTCCGGGCGGCTGTTGAAAGGCAATCTGCTGGAGTAGCAGCCTTCTTTGGGGTGAGATTGGTGGATGTCCTAACAAGCCAGAAAACTTAAACTAAATCGTAACGCTCCTTGTAACGATTACGGAACGGGGATTGGCTAAAATGCGAGTATCAAACAAAATTTAGTCAATTCTTTGAAGGAGTGTTTACCGATGTCGCACCAAAAACTTTTACTCACCCTGGCTGTCTTGTTGATGGCCCTCATTGTCACCGCTTGTGGACCCGCCGCTGCTTCAACCCTGGAAGTCGAGGCCAACATCCCCCAGATTACCATTACAGCCACCGATTACGCCTTTGAAGCCCCGGCCAAAATCGAAGCCGGCCTCGTTTCGATTAACCTGGTCAATGAAGGGCAGGAGCCGCACCACGTTCAATTTGCCCGGCTCAACGATGGGGTGACGCTGGAGCAGTTCCAGAGCGCCTTGCAGCAAGGTCCCGAAGGAGCCTTTCCGTTAGTCACCTGGGCCGGCGGCGTCGGCTTGCTCGGCAACAGCGCCAGCCAGCAAGTCACCGTTGAACTGACCCCCGGCCAATATGTACTGCTGTGCTTTATGACCGACCACGAGGGCGTGCCGCACCTGGCCAAAGGGATGATGGCGGCGGTGGAAGTGGTTGAAGGCGCTGAGCAGGCCGAAGCCCCTGAAATCAAGGCCGATGCCACCATCAACCTGCTTGACTTCTCCTTCACCCTGCCCGCCGAAGTCAAAGCTGGTCAGCAAGTCTGGCAGATTGTCAATCAAGGTGAGCAGGTTCACGAGTTGGCCTTGATCAAGCTGGCCGAAGGCAAAACCATGGCCGATGTCGCCGCCTTTATGGAAGCGCCGCACGGTGTGCCTCCCTTCGAGTTTGCGGGTGGTTTGCAGGCGGTGGATCCCGGCGAAACCGGCTGGCTCACCCTTGACCTCCGGCCCGGCAACTACGTCGCTATGTGCCACGTGCCCGATCCGGCCACCGGCCACGCCCACTTTGAAATGGGCATGGTTATGCCGTTCAGCGTAAAATAAGCGCGGCCAAACAACTGAATAGCTTATGATAATACCAGAGGGCAGGTCGGATGATCTGCCCTCTTTTGTTTGACCGGCCCGCCCCGGCATGAATGCCAGGGCTACACCTACGGCAGCGCCGGGTCAACCCGGCTTTAGCCCGATTAATCGGGCGCTGCCGCAGGTAGTCCGGCGACTTCATCGCCGGACGAGAGCCAGTAGCAAGGGTGTCTATGGAAGTTTCCAAACACTCTCTAAGTACAAAACCTCCGGTTTCCTTGACAAAGTTATGCTTTCTCCTTACTCTAATGAAAGACACCCAAAAGGGAAGGATAAGGCTGATGAACGAATCTATGTCCAGTTTTAAGCCCGATTTGCGCATTTCGCCAACGTGGGTCATTGCGGCGATGGCGGTAGCAGGGGTAATGCTGGGTCTGGCGACTCAGATGCAGAGCAATCTGGCTAACCCGGAAAAAGCGCAGGATTTAGCGTTGCTGGTGTTTCTCTTGACCGTGCTCGCCTGGGGGCTTAATCAATGGCGGCCTCGGCTGGGCCCTTGGGGCGTCGTTATCACCCTGGTGATGATTGTTTACTGGGGCCAGCAATGGCTGCAAGCGCCCAGTTTTTTGACCTTATTCGTCATCCCAACCGCTTTGGCCGCCGCTCTGATTAGCCTCCCGGCAGCGTTGCTCATCGTCGTAGCTGAAACGGCGCTCATCTTGACTTCAAACACGGCCGGGACAGAGCCTCTCATCACCAGCCTGGTGGCGATATGGGCCATCCTGGGCATTATGGTCTGGGTTTATCGCCCCATCGAGCATGTAGCTAACTGGGCCTGGGCCTATTTTCAAGAGGCGCAGCGTTTGGCGGATGAGACGCACGAGCGCCGGGGTAACCTGGAGCAAGCTTTGACCGACCTGGCCCAGGCCAATTTACAAATGACCCGGCTCAATATCCTGGCGCAAGGCTTGCGGCGAGCGGCTGAGGAGGCGCAGCGAACCAAAGAAGAATTTGTCGCCAATGTCAGCCACGAGCTGCGCACCCCGCTCAACATGATCATTGGTTTTAGTGAAACCATCCTCCAATCGCCCGGCGCTTACGGCAAAAAAATCCCCCCGGCGCTGCTGGCCGATCTGATGGTGATTTATCGCAATGCCGAGCATCTCTCCGCGTTGATCAATGATGTGCTTGATTTGAGTCAGGTGGATGCCGAAAAAATGGCCTTGACCAAAGAACAGACCCAACTAGAAGAAATTGTCGAGGAGGCGACGACGGCTATCCGGCCGCTCTATAGTTCCAAAGGTTTATGCCTGGAGCTGGACATCCCTGAAAATTTACCGTCCGTCTTTTGCGACCGCACCCGCATTCGAGAGGTGCTTTTAAACCTATTGAGCAATGCCGGGCGTTTTACCGAACGCGGCGGGGTGCGTCTGCGGGTCTGGCTGGAAGGAAATGAGGTGGTGGTCAGCGTGGCCGATAGTGGGCCGGGTATTGCCGCCAAAGATTTGCACAAAGTCTTTCAGCCCTTCCAACAACTGGATAGTTCTATCCGCCGGCGGCATGGCGGCACTGGCTTGGGCTTGACCATTAGCGAACGCTTTATTCAGTTGCATGGGGGTAAAATCTGGGTGGAAAGCCAGGAAGGTTTGGGCACAACTTTCTTCTTTTGTCTGCCGGTGGCGCTACCCACCTTAAGCGGCGATACTTTGCTGCGCGGGGTGACCCCCGGTTGGGAATTTTTGCAGCGCACGCATCCCTACACGGGGACTAAGCCGGTTGTCCAACCCCGTTTTGTCATCCTTGAAAGCGGCGATACTCTGCACCGGCTGCTGTCCCGCTACTGGGACAAGGTCGAGACGGCGGCGGTGTCAAACCTGGAAGAAGCCATCACCGAACTTTCACGCCTGCCTGCCCAGGCCCTTTTGGTCAATGAACCCTCACCCGACAAAGCTCTGGAATATCTGAACCTATCGCAGCAGTTGCCCAACAACACCCCCCTGATTACCTGCGCCATCCCCCGGCTGGACGAACTTGACCCCCTGGGCGTGTCGGTGCGGCTGGTCAAACCCATCTTTAGAGAAACACTGCTGGCGGCTTTAGATCAGTTAAACATCACAGCAGGGACGATTTTAATTGTAGATGATGAACCCGACGCCCTCCAACTGTTCAGGCGGATGCTGACCTCGTTGGAACGGGATTATCGCATCCTGCTGGCCAGGGACGGTCGAGAAGCACTGGCTATTTTGCAAGACTGCCGCCCCCAGGTGATTTTGCTCGACCTGGTTATGCCCGATATGGACGGCTTTCACTTCCTCGAACTGCGCCGCCGGCAGCCCACCCTGGCCGAAATTCCGGTGGTCATTATTTCCGCCCGTGACCCGGCGGGGCAGCCGATTGTGAGCAGGATGATGGCCGCCACCCTGGGGGGGGGATTATCGGTGAGCCAATTGTTGGCCGGCATCGAAGCCTTTACGAAGGTTTTGGCGATACCGGGGCCAGTTGGCGATCCAGAGCCGACAACAACGCTGCCTGGCTGACCGGCTTGCGGATAAAATCGGCGGCGCCCAAGTCAAGGGCCAAATCCTCTTGCGGCAAGATGGTGGAGACGATAACCGGAATATGGTCGGTTTGCGGATGCTCGCGCAACTGCCCCAACAAAGCCCAGCCATCCTGGCCCGGCATCATCACGTCGAGCACAATAAGCTGCGGCCTTAACTCCAGGGCCAGGGCCAGCCCTTCCTCCGCGCTTGCTGCACCCACAAAGCGATAATGGCGGCCCGACAGGTAACGCCGGAAAAGTTGCCGGGTATCGGCATTGTCGTCAATGACCAGGACGGTAGCCTGTTCCAGGGTCGGCAGCATGATTTTGGCGGCAAACGGCTGCCCCGCCTTGCCCTCAGAGATGATTTCCAACGACCCTCGGCACAATTGCATGAGCTGTTCCACCGTTTGCAAAGAGTTGGCCGGGTCTCTGGACGGGGACGCTGGCGGCTGGGCGGCGGCTCTGGTCTGTAGTAACAGGGCCACCTGCTGGGGATCTACCTGGGGTTGAAGGTAGACCTCTCCTCCCGGCGCAGAACGAATAGCCAGGCTGAACAGGCTGACCAGCGCCTGTTGCAGTACCGGTCCTCTGGACCAGACGCGGGGTAGATTTTCTTCCACTTTGTAGGCTACCGACACGCCTAATGCAGCCAGCGATGGCCCCATGGTTTTCAAGGCTTCTCGAATTACCGCCTCCAGGTCGGTTAGTTGGGCCGGAACAGTTTCTCTCAATCTTTCAAGCTCTTCGCTGGGTGAAGGCACATGCACTTCCAGCGTAGGCGGCGCTGCCGCCGGTTGCGCCGGCAGCGGCAAGTTTTTGACCCGGGTTTCAAGCCGGTATGTGCTCCACAGATACTCGGCCAGGGTTTGCCGCGCCAAATTTTCCTCGCGCTGCATCTGCCGCAGCCCCAGGCCAAGTTCCAGAGCCACTTCCCGCTGCGTGGCCTGCTCAGAGTAGCGCCGCCGCAGGATTTGGTAAACCCGCCAGTTTCTTGAGCCGGGCGGCATGCTCTCGGTGGGTTTCAGGGCCTCGATGGCATTGAGCAGGATGTATTGCAAGGCAAACATGGGGTTGCGGCGTCGTTCTGCTTCAAACAACTCCACCAAAGGACTGTGCCGAATCACCGCAGGGTCAAACAGCGAAACCAAAGCCGTCCGCAACTGGCGGGTAAACCAGACCAGTTTTAAGTTAGTTTCCAATCTTTCTCTCTCCATGTCGCCTCTGAGTCGTCTGCAAGTCGGGAAAGTGCTGACAAGGCCAAAAATTTCTGTTATAGTTAAAAATAAGGCCAAAGCACAGTGGCCTAAAATTATACTTCAAGCAATTTCACCTCACAAACAATTATCCAACTGAAAGGAGGTGCAAGCGGCCAAAAAGCTAAATTTAGACTTTTGGGTTTAATCAAAGGAGGGGTGTCTATGACGCTTGCAAGGACGCTTAACTTACCGAAATAGTTGTATAATTTACCCACTATTTGAAGTATAGATGTCTATAAAAGTTTTTTTCCTGTAATCAGGTAGCAAGGTAGCATGCAGCAGCCTGCTACCTTGCTACTCTGCCTCTGGCGAAAACTTTTCTAGAGGACTATATCTTTCCATGTAAATTAAATTCAAAGGAGAATGTAATGAAAGATAAAAAACTGACGCGCCGCTATTTTCTGACCTTGTCCGCCGGAGCAGCCGTCGGGTCGTGGTTAACCGCTTGCGGGGCAGCAACGCCAGCGCCAGAACAGCCAGCCGAGGCCGCCGCCACGGAAGCGCCTGCTGCTGCCGCCGCCACTTCTGAAGTTGCCGCCCCTGCCCCCGAAGTCGTAACGATCTCTTTCTCCGGGTGGGGCGCAACCCAGGAGGACGAAGGAGTGCGAGCGGCGATGAAGGTGTTCGAGGGAGAGAACCCCAATATCAAAATGGAGTGGGTTCATATTCCCGACACCAACGCTTACAACGACAGAATTTTGTCAATGGCTGCGGCGGGAACGCCCCCCGATACCGGCTTTATTGGCAGCGATATTTTTACCACGTTCGCCCGTGATGCGGTCTTGCTGGATATTACCGACCGGGTTAAAGGCGATCCGGTGATTGGCAAAGAAGGCTACTTCATCGAGCCGCAGGAAACGCAGCGCTGCACCTTCAACGGTCAATGGTACGGCATCGGTTCGTGTTGGGTAGCGCCGCACATCTATTACAACGCCGATATTTTTGAACAAGAAGGGATTGAGCCACCCAGTAATGACCCGGCCAAAGCCTGGGATTGGGATCACCTGCTGGAAGTGGCCACGCAGTTGACGGTAGACAACAACGGCAAACACCCCGGCGACAGCGGCTTTGATGTTAACAACGTCAAACGGTGGGGTATCCACTGGCCCACCTGGTGGATTCCCTTGCATGCAGCTATGATTAGTAATGGCGGCGATTGGGTTGACCGTGAAACCGGCTTGGTGGTGGCCGACAAGCCCGAAGCCATCGAGGCCATCCAGAATGTCGCCGACTTAATGGGCAAACATCAAGTGATGCCCTTTGCCTCGGTCTTCCAGCGCTCGGAGACCAGCGACGTTCCGCAGATGCTCGAGGGTGGCTACCTGGCGATGGCGGTAGATGGTTCGTGGGCGCTATCCTGGCTGACCGAACTCAAAATCACGTTGGGCACGGCCGTACTGCCCAAGATGAAACAGCCGGCTACGACCATGCAGGCGCACTTACATTCCGTTTTTGCCGGAACAAAGCAGCCCGAAGAAGCCTGGCAGTGGGTGAAATTCCTGGCTACCGAGTATTACCAACTCCAATTTCTCAAAATTGGCCTCTGGCTGCCCAGCCAAACCGCCTTGATGACCGACGAAGGCAGGCAGAAATGGCTAACCTTGCGCAAGGCGCCTGGCGACGGCATCCACCCCGAAGGTTATGAACAGTTGATAACCGAATTTATACCCAAATATGGTCAGGTCCTCTACATGCCGCCAGGGTGGACCAAGGCGACCTCGGTTTTGTACCCCGCCCTGGACAGCGTCTTTGTCGGCGATCAGACGGCGGAAGAGGCGTTGGTTGCAGTTGTACCGGAAGTGAATGCTATCCTGGAGGCTGAGCTGAAGAAGAGCTAAAGTCGGTAATGAAAGTCAGGAGTGCAAGGCTTGCCTTGCTTTTTAGCGCGTAACTATTCAAGCGTTATTGCGAGGCCCGCAGGCCGAAGCAATCCCCGGATTGCGGCCTGGAGACTGCTTCGACCTTCGGTCTCGCCGTGACATGAATAGAGCAATTTTTAGGGAGATTTTTATGGATAAAGGGGTAAATTTATCAGAACTCCAATTTCCTCTACATAGATACTCAATCACGAAGGCCGTCCATTGGTTCAGAACCCTGCGCGGAAGACGGACGCTGCTAGGCTATATCTTTATCAGTCCCTTTATCCTGGGGGTCTTGTTTTGGGTGCTGATACCGGCCCTGACCGCTGTCTGGCTGGTTTTCCACGATTGGAACTTGATTTCCCCCGCCCGCTATAACGGTCTGGGCAACATTTTAAGGCTTGGAGGAGATAAGCTCTTCTGGCAAGCGCTCAAAGTGACCACGATTTATACCGTTTTCTCAGTGCCGCTCAGCTTGATCGTCAGTTTCAGCCTGGCCCTGTTGATAAATCAACAAATACGCGGCATTGCCCTGTTTCGGACCATTTACTATCTGCCCAGTATTATGCCCGTTGTCGCCGCGGCGGTGCTGTGGTCCTGGATTTTTAACACCGAGTTTGGTTTGCTCAATATCTTGCTGCGTTATCTGGGCTTGCCTAAAATTGCCTGGCTGCAAGAGCCGGAGTGGACCATGCCGGCCTTTATTTTGATGAGCCTGTGGAACGTGGGCGCACCGATGATTATTTTTTTAGCCGGGTTGCAGGGCATTCCCGAAGTTCTGTACGAAGCGGCCAAAATTGATGGGGCCGGGCGCTTGGCCCAACTGCGCCACATCACCATCCCGCTTATGTCACCCACCATCTTTTTTAACTTGGTTATCGGCATCATCGGCTCTTTCCAGGCTTTTACCGCCGCTCTGATTATGACCGGCGGCGGGCCTCAAAATGCCACCCTCTTCTTTGTTTTGTACCTCTATCAAGTCGGCTTTAGGTTTCTGGAAATGGGCTATGCCGCCACCCTGTCCTGGGTGCTCTTTTTTGTCATTATGGTTATGACCTGGCTGGTGTTTAAAACGGTGGGCCGCCAGGTTTACTATCAGGAAGATGTTTAAGATGAGTGCATTAAATAAAACTGTTTCACTTCCCCAAGCCTCCCGACGAAGCTCCGGCTCAGTTATGAACTTTCTGAGCGACGGTGAGAAATGGTGGCGGCTGTTTATTTGGTTGCTACTGCTGGCCGTCGCGGTGGTGATGCTCTTGCCTTTTTTGTGGTTGGTGAGCAGTTCGCTCAAGCTAGAGCAAAGAGTGTTTCAATATCCTCCCCAGTGGATTCCCGACCCTATCCGTTGGATAAACTACTATGAAGCGCTGACCGTTAAACCGTTTCACATCTATTTCAAAAATACCATGTTCATTGCCGCGCTCAATCAAATCGCCATTCTCTTGACCGCCTCCTTTTGCGCCTACGGCTTTGCCCGCATCGAATTTCCCGGTCGTGATTTTTGGTTTGGCGTGGTCCTGGCTACCATGATGCTGCCCTATTTTGTGGTCATGGTGCCTCATTTTGTAATGTTTAGCCGTCTGGGTTGGGTAGATACCTTCCTGCCCCTGACGGTGCCTTTCTTTTTTGGCGGTGGCGCCTTCAATATCTTCCTCTTTCGCCAATTCTTCCGCAGTCTGCCCAAAGAGCTATCCGACGCCGCCCGGATTGACGGCTGTAGTGAATTTGACATCTATTGGCGCATTATGCTACCGTTGAGCAAACCGGCCCTCATTACAGTAGCCATCTTTACCTTCTTATACACCTGGAACGATTTTATCGGCCCCGTCCTTTATCTCAGTTCGCCCGACAATCTCACCGTTGCGTTGGGTCTGTCCGCATTTCGGGGCGTCATGCGCAACCAATGGCATCTGTTGATGGCCGCTTCCACAGCAATGACGCTGCCGGTGATTATTCTCTTTTTCTTCCTGCAACGTTACTTCATCAGAGGCGTGGTGATGAGTGGGCTGAAAGGCTAATTAATTTGTGAAGAGTGAATTGCCAATCGTTAATTGTTAACAAGATAATAAGCCCATCATTCACAATTCACTATTCATTATTCACAATTCACAATTATCGCTAAAGGATTATCCCTATTAGCGCCGCAAGTGCTTAAACTCAAGGAGGAATAACAACTTTGGATAAGCTTAGGCTATTATCACCTACCTTCACCCCGGTTCCCTTTACGCGGGTGACTATTGAAGATACATTCTGGACCCCCAAGCTCCGGGTCAATCGAGAACGCACCATCCCCCATATCTACCGGCAATGTCTCCAAACCGGGCGGATTGACGCCTTCCGGCCTACCTGGCAGCCCGGCCCGGAGATTACCTCGCGCAAAGGGTGGGGCGGAACCCCCGTGATGTTCTGGGATTCGGATGTAGCCAAGTGGCTTGAAGCGGCCAGTTACAGCCTGGCCACGCACCCCGATCCCCAACTTGAGGCCCTGGTGGATGAAGTGATCACCGTCATTGCCCAGGCGCAGCACGCCGATGGCTACCTCAACACCTGGTTCACGACGGTTGATCCCGACAATCGCTGGAAAAACCTGCGCGATTGGCACGAACTCTACTGCGCCGGCCACATGATCGAGGCCGGGGTAGCCCATTACCAGGCCACCGGCAAGCGCACCTTGTTGGATGTTGTCTGCCGCTACGTTGACCATATCGCCGCTATCTTTGGTCCTGAGCCGGGCCAGAAGCGGGGCTACTGCGGCCACCCCGAAATCGAGCTGGCCCTGGTCAAGCTCCATCGAGCCACCGGCGAGCAGCGTTACCTGGAACTGAGCCGTTACTTTATAGATGAGCGCGGCCGCCAACCCCATTACTTTGACCAGGAAGCCCGCGAGCGCGGCGACGACCCGGCCAATTTTTGGGCCGGAACTTATGAATACAACCAATCCCATCGCCCGGTACGAGAGCAGGACGAAGTGGTTGGACACGCCGTCCGGGCCATGTATCTCTATTCCGCTATGATGGATCTATCCCGTGAATATGGTGATGCCAGCCTCCACCAGACTTGCGAGCGCCTGTGGCGACATCTGACCAGCAAACGGATATACGTGACCGGCGGCATTGGCACATCGGGCCAAAATGAGGGCTTCACCAGCGATTACGACCTGCCCAACGAAAGCGCCTACGCCGAAACGTGCGCCGCCATCGGCCTGATCTTTTGGGCGCAGCGTATCCTGCAATTGGATTGTAACCGGCGCTATACCGATATCCTCGAACTGGCCCTCTACAACAGCGTGCTGAGCGCCATCTCCAGCGACGGCCAACATTTCTTTTATGAAAACCCCCTGGCGAGCAGCGGGCATCACCACCGCCAGCCCTGGTTCCCCTGCCCCTGCTGCCCGCCCAACCTGGCCCGCCTGTTTGCTTCGTTAGGCGAGTATATCTACGCTCAGAGTGAGACCGAGGCCGTTGTCCATCTTTATATTCAGAGTACGGGCCGGTTATCGGTTGGGGGGCAGACCATAACCTTGCGCCAGGAAACCAACTACCCCTGGGATGGAACAGTGACCATCCAGGTCAACCCGGAGCAACCGGCCACATTTGGGCTGCGGCTGCGTATCCCCGGCTGGTGTGGTTCGGCCGGCGTGCGGGTCAATGGCGAGACGGTCAATCTGGCAGACCGGCTGGAGCAGGGCTACGCCCGGCTGGAGCGCCTCTGGCAGCCCGGCGATGTAGTCACGCTCGATTTGCCCATGCCGGTTGAACGCCTGTCGGCCCATCCAGAGGTGCAGGTTGATCAGGGCCATATTGCCCTTCGGCGCGGCCCCCTCATCTACTGCCTGGAACAATGTGACCAGACCGAGCCGTTGCATCGCCTGGTGTTACCCTCTACGGCAGATTTAAGCAGCCACGTCGAGCCTGACCTCTTGGGCGGGGTTGTCGTCTTGCGCGGCACTGCGGCAGCGATGGTTGACACGGATTGGGAGGACACCCTGTACCGTCCCCAGCCGCCGGACACCCGGCCCGCGCCCATTACGGCCATCCCCTATTATGCCTGGGACAACCGCGAGCCGGGAGCGATGCGCGTCTGGCTGCGGGCCTGCACCTCCTGATATAGGTATCCAGATAAGGTCTTTCCATCAAAGCCGTATTGCGTGTTGCGTATTCCGTTCAATTTACGCAACACGCAATACGCAACGCGTATCTTCTCAGAGCAAAAACTTTTCTGGTGAGCTATTACTAAAAATGACCCAACCTTTAAAGAAGTGGCAAAACCCTGGCGTTGTTTTTCAGCCGAGAGCCTCACGCGGTTTCCAGCGCGGCATCAATCAATTGGTTAAGGCCATTAGCCCAACTTTGGGGCCTTTGCCGCGTTTGGTGGTCAATGAAAGCCAGGCCAAAAAAAATGAGCTTGAACTGTTAGACAACGGCGCTGTCATCGCCCGCCGCATCCTCATGCTCCCCCAACGCAGCGAAGATGTGGGGGCGATGTATCTGCGCCAGATGCTCTGGCAGGTGCATGAGACGACGGGTGATGGAACAGCAACGGCCGCGGTGCTGTTCCAATCCATTTATAACCAGGGTCTCCACTACATTGCCGCCGGCGGGAACGCCATGAGCTTGCGGCGGCACCTGGAACAGGCGGCCCAACTCATCTGTGCTGAATTAAATCGTCTGACCCTTCAGTTGCAAGGACAAGCGCAACTGGCCGGCCTGGCCGAGACCCTCTGCGGCGACCCGCCTCTGGCAAAAATGTTGGGCGAGATCTTCGATATGATTGGTGCAGAGGGCCGGCTGGAGATTCGCCCCGGCCGCCGCCAGGAATTGGAGCGAGAGTACGTCGAGGGTTCGTACTGGTCAGGCGGCCTTTTCAGCCGGGCTATGGCCGGTCATCCGTCCGGCAAAGTTTCCCTGGAAAATGGGCTGATCTTGCTCACCGATTTGGAGATACGGGAAGCTCAAGAGGTTGTCTCTCTGTTGGCCATGGCCCTCCGCGCCGGAATAAAGAGCTTGCTGCTGGTGGCGGCCGGTATTTCTGAACAAGCCCTGGCGGTGCTTTTAACGCCGGCCAACCGCGAGCGAGTCCGGGTGATTGCGGTCAAAGCCCCGGCGATGACCTCGCCAACTCGCCATCAGGAGTTGGAAGACCTGGCGATCTTAACCGGAGGCCGCCTCTTACTGGCTCAGGCGGGCGACACCCTGGCCGCCGTTCAGCCGGAGGATTTGGGGCGTGCTCGACGGGTGTGGGCCGATAAGGATTATTTGGGCCTGGTTGGGGGCAAAGGCGACTCCCGCCAACTGCGCCGGCGCATCGCCGAATTGCGTACCGCTTTTGGACAAACTCAAGAGGTCAACGAACGTAGGCGTTTGCAAGAACGGTTGGGCAAATTGACCGGCGGCGTAGCCGTGTTGTGGGTCGGCGGGCTGTCTCCGGTAGCGGTGGAAGCCCGCACCGAGCTGGCTAAACAAACGGCGGAAGCTATGCGGGGTGCGCTCCGCGAGGGGGTGGTCCCCGGCGGCGGCGTGTCCTTGCTAAAATGCAAGCCCGTTTTACAGGAGAAGGTGCGCCGGGCACAATGCGCCGACGAACGGGTGGCTTACACCATTTTGCTCAAAGCGGTTGAAGCCCCCCTCCGCACCCTTTTGAGCAATGCCGGCTATTCCGCCGAGGAAGCGCTGGCCCAGATTGGTCAAGACGGGTCCGGGGCCGGCTTTGATGTGGTTCGCGGCCAGGTGGTGAACCTGGAGCGGGCCGGTATTGTTGATGCTGCCTCGACCGTAAAAACGGCTGTGCTCAAGGCCATTCACGGCGCTGCGCTGGCTTTAACCATTGACGTTCTCGTTCACCGCGCCGACGCGCCTGTTGAACCTAATCTGTAATATAGGTGTCTAGAAAAATTCTTTCCCAACAATCAAGGTAGCAAGTAGCAGGGTAGCAATTTGTTGCCTGCTACTCTGCTACTCTGTTACCTTGCTACTTGCTACCTGTTTCAGTGATGAGGACTTTTCTGGAGAACTATACTCAGTAGATCCAATTTTCGAGGGGTGAGGCACGCCTACGTGCCGAATGGAGCCGCACGTGGGCGTGCTGGCTCCTCAAATTTGGATCCACTGATACTATGGATACTCAATTGTCTTCTGCCAATACCCTGCCCCAAGACCTGATTTATAACTTCGCTGCCTCGGCCTGGTGGGGCCGGAGGCCGGGGGCGGCCTGCTTTGCGGCCCGCATGTCGGGCTTATACCGCTCCGACGACGAAGGGGCTACCTGGCGGCTTCTCTACGAGTCTTTGCAGCTAAACGAGCCTCTCTCAACCATGGCCGTAGCCATCTCGCCCGACTTTGAGCAGCAGCCGCACCTTTTCGCCGGTCTGGGCGGGGGTATTTTGCGCTCGCTTGACGGGGGCCAGCATTGGGAGAATGTTCATTTTCCACCGCCCCCGGCTGTCGTTACCTGCCTGGTCACTTCGCCCAACTACACCCAAGATGGCCTGCTTTTTGCCGGAACATTGGAAGATGGCCTGTTTTTTTCAACCGACTGCGGCTTGCATTGGCAGGCAGGCAGCTTTGGCCTGCTGGATTTGAAGCTCTTCTGCCTGGCTGTTTCGCCCAACTTTGCCCACGACCAGACCTTGTTTGCCGGAACGCACAGCGGCCTCTTTCGCAGCGCCAACGGTGGGCGCTCCTGGCGAGAAGTCTCCCTGCCGCCCGGCTACGACGCTGTTTTCAGCCTGGCCTTATCTCCCCATTTTGCCCAGGATGGCGTGCTGTTCGCCGGAACCGAAACTCAGGGGCTGCTGCGCTCTGACGATGGCGGAAGAAGTTGGGCGCGGCTGGGAGAAAATATTTTAACCGACGCCATCAACACCGTTCTACTTTCGCCACAGTTCCCCCGCCAGCCGGATATCCTGGCGCTGCACGGCGGAACTTTACTCCTCTCCCACGATGCCGGACTATCCTGGCAGCCCTGGCGCGAGGCCGCATTAGCCGAAAAGCGCGTGACAACCGTGCTGGCTCCCCTGGGTTTTGACCCCGGCGCACCAAGTCTGGTCGGCCTGCTCGATGGCGATATTCTCAATATCCGCTAGAATCGTCTTCTCAACTGTCAATCAACCGGTCAGCCAGGTGCTCCCGGCCCCATTCCCCAATGTATTGAAAAAGTGGGATTAGCGTCCGGCCCTTGGCCGAGAGGCAATATTCTACTCGTGGCGGCACCTCTGGATATTGCCGCCGCTCTATTAGACCATCTTTTTCAAGCTGACGAAGCTGCTGAATGAGCATTTTCTCTGTAATGTGACTAATAGAACTCTTAATCTCCCCATAACGCCGCGTTCCGTACATCAAGCGACTTAAGATCACAATTTTCCAGCGACCACCAATCAAATCCGAAACCGCTTCAAGAGGGGATTGTCTCAGCTTTCTTAAGCTGAACAATTAACTCACCGGAAAGTAAAAAGGAAAACCTGAAATCAAGTCAGGCTTTCCTTTTCTGGTTGAAGCCTAACTTTGTTGAAGAGTCATTCAGTCAGTGTTATAATTCTAAATATTAATCTGGCTACCCCGGCACGAGGCCATGACAGAACGTAAACCGGTTGAGATTTCAGAGGAAGATTGGAACCAGACGCCGCCGGCAGTGCGTGCCTTTGTCAGCCAATCTATCGACCAGCTTGAGCAGCTCAAAGCGCAGCGCCAAGCGATCAGTCCCCCCTCACCGGCGGATTCTTTGACTGCCGATACACCGGCTTCAGCCTCGACTTCTCCGGCGGAATTGGCTCAACCCCGTTTGCGCCCTCGCCGGACGCTCAACCGGCTGGCTTTGCTCGCTTTGACGTTGGCTTTGGCGGCTGTGGGTCAATACCTGTTGATTTATAACTCGCTCTGGGATGGCCTGCTTTTGTACCTCTTAGCCGCGCTTCTCTTTGTGCGAATATCCGCCAGCGCCAAATTATCAAGTTTAAACTATGCCTGGCCTGGTTTAGCCAACCCCATCCAGGTGAGACAGGGCTTTATCCAGACACTGGGGCTGGGGGTCTTGGGGGGAGCTGCTCTCCTGGGGCTGGCAGCCTATTTTGCCTTTGGACAAAAGGTGAACCAGCCTCAAGCCTGGGCGTTTTACCTGTACAGCCTGGCCGCTCTGGTTCTGGGGGTAGTTCTGCTGACCCGTGAAGGAGAGACCCGGTCGCCCTGGCCGTCAACGCCTCTGGGGCGCTGGCTGCTTGTTTTTATCTTTGGACTGGCCGTTTTTATGCGGCTCTGGCAAATTGACCACCTCCCGTTTGGGACATGGTACGACGAGGCCATCTCCGGGCTGCAAGGCGTGCGCTGGAATAACGATGCGGCATATCGGCCCCAATTTGAAGAAAACAACTCCGGCCAGCATATCTTTTTATTCGCTACCACGCTGCGCTGGTTTGGGCAAAATACAAGCGCCATTCGACTGGTGTCGGTGGTGCTGGGGCTGGCCGGTGTGGGGGCGGCTTATCTATTTGGGAGTGAGCTGCGCGGCCCGCGCCTGGGCTTGATCTTGGCCTTTTTTGTGGCCGTTGCCCGCTGGCATGTCAATTTTAGCCGGATTGCCATGCCCGGCATTGATACCCCCTTGGCCGAATTTTTAACCCTCTTTTTTCTGCTCCGCTTGTGGCGGTACGGCCGTCTGCGAGATGCGGCCGGGGCCGGCGTGGCGTTGGGCCTGGGCTTGAGCTTCTACAGCGCCTTCCGCTTGTTTGTCCTGGCCCTGGCCCTATTTGCCCTCCTGGCCGGCCTTGTCACCTGGAAACAGTGGTGGGCCGGGCGAAAAGAAAGGTGGCGTAACCTGGGCGCTCACCTGGCCATGCTGAGCTTGGCTTGGGGGCTAACCGCCCTGCCGGTGATTCATTTTGCCTTGAACAACCCCACCGACTTCTGGGCGCGGGTGCAAAAAACTTCGATTATCAACCGGCGCGATGAACCGGATTTGGGCAAAGCCCTCTGGAGCAGCACCCACAAACATTTGCTCATGTTCAACTTTCAGGGTGACAGAAATGGCCGCCACAACTTGCCCGGCGAACCCATGCTGGACCCGGCCATGGGCGTGCTGTTTGTATTAGGCTTTAGCCTGGCCCTGGCTCGACTGCGACAGCCAGGGCAGCTTTTCTTTCTTATTCTCTTCGTCATCGGCTTGTTGGGTGGTATCCTGAGCCTGGATTTTGAAGCCCCTCAAGCCCTCCGCAGTATCGCCGTACTGCCCGCAGTTTTCTATTTTTGCGCCCTGCCCCTGGGGGTTCTGGGAAAACAGTTGGCGGCAGGTCTGCGTCCCTGGCCCGCTTCCTGGTTGGCCGTACCGGCAGCGGCGCTGGGCGTTTTTATTTTTTACTTTAATGCTCACACCTATTTCTACCGCCAGGCCCATGAATTTGCTTCGTGGAACGCTTTTTCCACGGCTGAAACTATTGTCGCCACGCGCATGGCTCAATTAGGCCCGGACTACACTTTCTATCTCTCCCCCTTCTTTAACGAGCATCCGGCCATTCGCTTTCTCTCACCCGCTACCCGTGACCGGCGTCTGTTTAACCTGCCCGATGCCCTGCCCATCCGCCAGCCGGCCGATAGACCGGCGGCCTTGTTTATCCATCCCGACGATAAATGGATTTACGACTCGGCGCTGAGCTTGTATCCGGCGGCCAAATTTGAAACCATGAGCGACGAACAGACCAACACCCCGGTTGTCTACATAGCCGAACTGGCCCGCGAGGATGTGGCCCAAATCCAGGGGTTGGAACTGCGCTATTGGCTCAATCAAACCTGGACCGGGCCGCCGCAAACCAGTCTGGCCGTCGAAACTATTAATCAGTTCTGGCCCGACCCCACCTCGCTGGCCCTGTCCGGCGGCTCTACCACCGCAGAATTTGCCGCCGAGTGGAGCGGAGTGCTTTATGCCCCGGATTATGGCTCCTACGCTTTTACGCTGCGCGCTCCGCTGACCGCCTCGCTGGAAATTGATGGTGATGTTGTCGCAACGGTGGAAAACACCGGCCAACAAATAGTGTCCTTATCGCTTGCCCAGGGCAATCACCGGCTGCGTCTGCGGGCCTTGGGCGGAACGGGGCAGGTCAGTTTGCTGTGGCAGCCGCCCGGCCAATCAACTGAGACTATTCCCTCCTGGGCTTTTTATCGCCCCCCGGTTACGCCGCATGGCTTGCAAGGGGCATATTATGCCAATGCCAATTGGGCCGGCGATCCGGCCCTGGTGCGGATTGATCCATTTTTGGATATATATTTTCATATCACCCCCCTGCCCCGGCCCTATACCGTCGAGTGGAGCGGCGTGTTGGCGGCGCCCCAGGCCGGCCTTTATCAGTTGGGCCTGCGGGCCATAGATGAGGCCAGCCTCTATCTCGATGGTCAATTGGTGGTAGCCACAACCGGCCCCGATGCCTTGACCCAGACCTCCCTCACCCTTGAGCAAGGATTGCACGATCTTCGCCTGACCTTTAAAGATGCCACCGGGCGCTCCCGCTTGCATCTGCTGTGGCAGCCGCCGGGCCAGGCCAGCCTTGTCCCCATTCCCGGCCCATACCTCTGGCCGTCGCGCCGCAGTTATGTAGAAATCCCGCCGGCCGAGCTGCCCTCGCCCCCGTCCCCGGCTGCGCCTCAAGCCCTGACCCAGCCTTTGCCCACCTTTTCGACAACCGGGCAGGTTAGTATCCTTTCGCCTGATCTGGGGGCGACGCCGCTCAACCAGCCGCGCGGCATTGCCGTTGGGCCAAACGGCCAGGTTTATGTAACCGATACGGGCAACAATCGCCTGCTGGTTTTGGATCAGGAAGGTAATTTAATCACTGAAATCAAAGGGGGGGCGGAGCCATTTGGCGAGCTGTCTGATGTGGCTGTTGACAGCAGCGGCCAGGTTTATGTTCTGGATGTGGGCCGGGAGCGTTTCAATGTCTTTGACGCCGAAGGCAGCTATTTGAATGATGTCCCGGTCCAGCCTGCCGACATCGGCCATTCACGGGGATTATTTGTTGACCGGCAAAACTATCTCTGGTTGGCTAACACCTCCACCAACCGGGTGGCGGCCCTGGATTTGGCCGGGAATGTCGTGGTCGATTTTCCGGTGTCGCTAGAGCTGCCGGCTCAACCGGTAGACGTAGCCATGACTCCTGCCGGCATGATTTGTGTCACCGATGTGATTCTCGACCAGTTAATTTGCTTTGGGGTGGATGGGCAGCCGCGTCAAAGCTGGATTATTCCCCACTCGACCAGCCTCGATGGCGCTCATCTGGCCGCAGATGAGGCGGGCGGCCTGTATTTGACCCTGCCGGAAGAGGGCCAGGTACTCCACCTGGGGCCGCAGGGCGAGGCCCTAACCCGGTGGGACCTGATCCGGCCCGACGGGCAAAAAATGAAGCCGGTCGGCATTGCGGTAGCCCCCACGGGCCAGGTTTGGGTAGTAGACAGCGCCGGAGGGAATATCGCCGTTTTGTCAGCAGAATAGCCATTACTCGGTCATGTCATTTCGAGCGACGTTAGGAGCGAGAAATCTCTAATCCGTAGGTTGCAGATAATGGTCTCGGAGATTTCTCGGCTTTCAGCCTCGAAATGACATGGGGAGTAAGCAATTACGCAAAATAAAGTTTGTAACGCTCCTGGTAACGATTAGAGAACGTTTGCCGGTTAAACTCAGGGCAAATAATCTTTATTGCTCAGGAGACAAAACTGATGTTTGCTAATATAACTGCCTTACCTACCCTTGATACCCTCGCGCTGCCGGAACTGGCTTTACAAGAACTGAACATCCACCTGCGCGGCCAACTGATCCGCCGCGGCGATGCCGATTATGACCAGGCCCGCCAGCTCTGGAACGGCGCAGTGGACAAGCGCCCGGCCCTCATCGTCCGCAGCCAGACAGCCCAGGATGTGGCCCTGGCCGTTGCCTTTGCCCGTAACCATAACCTGCCGGTCTCGGTTCGAGCCGGCGGCCACAACGCGGCCGGCCTGGCCCTGGTTGACGATGGCCTGGTGATTGACCTTTCCCGGATGAAACGTATCCAGGTTGACCCCGCCCGACGGGTCGCCCGCGCCGAACCCGGCCTGACCATCGGCGAATTTACCCGCGCCCTGGAACCCTACGGCCTGCTGACCCCCACCGGCACCTGCTCCGGCACCGGCATTGGCGGAATGACCCTGGGCGGCGGCATCGGCTGGCTGACCGGCCGATTCGGCCTGGCCATTGACAACGTGCTCTCCTTTGAAGTCGTCACCGCCGAAGGCCGGCTGCTCAAAGCCAGCGCCGAGGAGAACAGCGACCTGTTCTGGGGACTGCGCGGCGGCGGCGGCAACTTTGGCGTGGTTACGGCCATCGAATACCAACTGCATCCCATGGGCCAGGTTTTGGGCGGCGCCATCCTCTACCCCCTGTCGCTCGACGTGCTGCGCGCTTATTTTGATTTTACCAGCGCTGCCCCGGATGAGGTGATTGCTTACGCCGCGCTGGCCACCATTCCCAATGTCGGCCCGGCAGTCGCCATTACCGTTTGCTACAGCGGCGACAACCTGGCTGCCGGGGAACAGGCGCTGGCCCCGCTGCGCCAGTTTGGCACCCCCATTGTGGACATGATTCGGCCCATGAATTACACCGAGCTGATTACCTCGCTCGACCCGACCGCCCCGGATGGCCGTCATTACGCCGATACGGCCTATTCGCTCAAGCAGCCCGGCGACGACGCCCTCAAAGCCATGCTCGCCTGCGCCGAACAGAAGAGTTCGCCTTTCAGCGTCATCGTCATTCACCACATCAACGGCGCGGGCGCCCGCGTAGCCCCCGACGCCACCGCCTTTGCCCTGCGCGAACCGCACTACTCCATCGTCAATGCCGCCGCCTGGGAAGAAGGTCCGGCGGAGCCGCACCTCGCCTGGGCGGAGGAGTCGCTGGCCCGCATGCAGCCGTTTGCCAGCCAGGGCCTCTATGTTAACTTCATGGGCCAGGAAGGGGAAACCGCCGTCCGCGAGGCGTACCGGGCCAATTATGAGCGATTGGTCGCGTTGAAGCGCAAGTATGATCCGACTAATTTCTTTCGCATGAATCAGAATATCAAGCCGGGTGGGAGATAAAATCACCGGGTAAGGCGCTATGTTTTGCCGGAGGGCGGGTTACACAACCTGCCCTCTTTTGTTTTTTCAGCCCCACTGTATTTGATTAGCACCCATACTTCTTGACAAAGTGAGGTGTTCTATTTAACATAAATTAGCTCTAATTTGCCAGTAATGCGAGGAGACGGTGAAACAATCTTGCAGCCATTCAGTGAACAACTTCTTGATGACACGCTAAAAAGGCGCTTCTATGATTGACCCTGAGAGTTTTGAAATATGGTGCGATAAGCCGAGTGATCGAGAATTGGTGATTGCCCTGGGGGCAATGTCAGCCTTTTTTGCAAAAATAAAAGCAGTTCATACTCTGCCTACTCGAAGTGTAGAAAGGTTACGGACTGACCCGGAAACACGACATGTTGCCCCACTCATAGAATACGATCGACCTGACTTGATGATCTTTTACCAAAAACAACCTATTTTGGTAGTAGAAATCACTGAACATGGCTATACCGGTGATAATCCTTTGCAACGATTTGCCAGGGCTGTTCGCTCGGCTGAATTGGGTGTACCTTTTGTGCATTTCACACCCTTTGCTCGGACACGCTTGGATGAACTACTTTATTCTGATATACCAACCAGTGCTCGCAAGGTTAGTTCCCGACTATTTGAGGGTTTTCTTAAACTATCCCGGATATATCGCGTTCCTGTGATTGGGGTAAATTGGCCGGTAAACGAACGAGGCACCCCCTTGAAAGCGGACTTAAATAACTCCGATCAGTTAGAACAGGTATTTGGCGAATTGATAAAATTGATTGAGCGTATCTGCCTTGAACATAGTGAAGATATTATTTCAAAAACTGATTTCCGAGATGACCCAGAGATTCAAACACATATCCAAATCAATCAACGGTTAGCAGCAGCATCAAACGTACTGGAAAGTCAAATTCGATTATCGGTGGATTATGGGGAGGTGACAAATCTCATTCACCAACCATCGCACTTTTTGAATCTGATTGGGGAGAACTATTTTAAAAAGGGCAAAGACCATAAATTGATCGCCTATCACGCTATTCAGAAGAGTCATGTCGAGTGGTTGGAAAGCAAACACGGTGAGATGATTGCGCTACCAGAAGAACCAAAAGCTATTCAAGCAGCCCTTCCATCAGAATTTGCTCACAAACCCTGGGTTATCCTTTATAGTGGCTATGAATGGCGCGGTGAACCCAACGGAGGTATTGCAGCTAACACAGAAATTTTACTTTGCCGTGCGGAGAGTGGACGCACTATTCGAGATAAAGATTGTTTTTTGGCAGTCTTATGGCCTCGAGTTTTCTGGAATCCAAAGTCAGCGAGGAGAGCATCATTATTGTCTGACCTAAGAGCTACTGTTGCGGACGATAAAACAGCCGAGTTGTATCAGTTGATTGCTAATAAGCGCGTCGCCCAGCAGCAACCCATGACCGGTACTTATTTGTTTGCCAGTTCAAAATCTATCGGAGCCTGGCGAGAAGGGAGTACAATCACTCGTGTCTACCGCACCTTCTGTGATTTGGTGATTCTCAATGATGCAGTCTTGCTTGGAAACCACTGGTATTGAGAGAGTTAGGTCTGGATTTTGATTGCTCTCCAATCGACTGAAAAATACACTTCGAAAGGCCCACCATGGACAGTTGTGAAACTCGTGTTTGCGAAAATTTGTATAAGCGCGCTCTTTTGATGAACTTCGTAACCATCCTGAGTTGGAATCCTCCTAATGCTAAATCCTACCGTGCTCCAAACTTAAAACTACCCTGGTTAGATGGTCAACGGCGACGGCGTGATAGTTTGGATGCAATTTGGGTGATCGAGGAGTGCTTATTTTTGGTGGAGTTGAAATGTTTCAGCAGCGAGTCAGGTAAAGATGTTGAGAAACTTCGACGGATTCGTGATAGGCTTGGCCTGGAACAGATTGTAACGTTTTTGCGGCGGCAAGGGGTGGAAATAGGAAAGGGAGTGACTCAACTGGTCTTAACAATTGGGGTAAACAAGGTAGATACTCCTATCCCGGCTGATTTTATCGTGTTAGAAGTAACAAATGAGGGTATCAGCCCATTTTTTGGAGCGCAAGTGACTGGACAGGCGCAGGAGAAAACAAATCGCTTCTGTCACTCTATTTGAGAAAGAAGAGAATATAATCCTCACTGACTTTTTTATCTTCACGAGCCGAACGATGGTAAGACGCTTGAGCGTAACGCACGTTACGGCAGAAATGGTTATCGAGTTTGAATCCAATTTGTTCTGCCGTAGCGATAAGGCGATCCACTACGGGTAGACGAACATCTCGTAAAGTACTATTATTGACAACTACACAAAAAAGACAACCTGTTTGTAATAAGCGGTAAGCTTCGGTGAACACTCCAGTCATATCGGCTATATACTCTTCAAAGGCATCTAAACGGGTTGTCTTAAAGCCATCCCGAATTTCCCGCTGGCTAATCTCAGGGCGATTATAGCCCCCCCATTCCAACTCAAAACGCAGTACATCGGAAGAATATTTATACAGGGCAAAATACGGAGGGTGGTTCAGAATAAATCCAAAGTTTTCATCGGGCAGGCCGGTTGCGCGGGCATCGGCTTCAATCACTTTTATTTTTACCTCTTGCCCTTGCTTCTCTAATTCTGCCATACTTTGCATCATAGCTAAACATTTGCTTACAAAAACGGCAAAGGTATCTACCTGCCGCTCCTGGCCGATATAGAAAATACGACCAATGCGCGGGGAGGCATTGGAAACACGTCGAATAATTGAGAGAAAAGCCACCCGGAAGAAATCTCGTACCTTCAGAATATCAATTTGATCAACGTGATGGCGGATGACGGTTAAGGCCTGCCGAACGGCCGGGGCAAACCAATAATCCCGATTAGGAAAGCAGGGCATCTCGGTTTCAACATAATCCGGCGCCCTCCCCTTGTCATTTTTGGTAGTTAACAGGCCAGGCAGTGTTGGTTGGAGGTATAAATAGTTTAAATCAGATAAAATGTCTGCCTGTAATTGTTCGAAATAACGGCGCAAAATAGGGAGGGGTAAAAATGTCGTTTTGACTTTTGAAATCAACACACTAAGCGGGTTAACATCTACCCCCACCGCATGTATGCCTAACAATCTGGCTTCCACCAAGCTTGTTCCAGAGCCGCACATCAAGTCGAGAAACAGAGGGATACTGGCATTAGCCAAACCTTCTTTCAGAATATAACGCACTACCACCGGCGGTAGCTTACCGAAATAACGGAAGTAATTATGTGTGGCATAATCCAAGGCGGCGTTTGTTTCACGAAACTCAAGTAGCTGACTTTCTACGTTTATCATTTTCTCAGTACCAAAATATGCTGATCTCGCATCTTGCGGCTTTGGGTCATGCCAGTGTTGTTATTAATCCGATGACACATCCGACTTTCCAATTTAAAGCCGATGTCATTAGCAAATTCAGCCGTAATACTGCCCACCGGAATCCGTACATAATCCATTTGCCCGTCACCCACTACCACTACACAGACTCCACTTGACTCAAGCACCCGATAAATTTCAGATAGGATAGTGTGCCAATCTACCAAATATTTCTGTAAGCCATCCGGTTCTCTAAGGTAACTGCCCCGCGCTCGGAGTTCTTTTTTCCAGATTTGTGTATGCTTGATTCCCAACCATGCCAATGGCAACTGTACTGACTCTGAAAAGGCAGTGTTGGTCAAGTAAGGGGGATGCACAATAACGAGGGGTATCGTTTCATTGGCTAATAACAGTTGACGCGCATCGTTCAATTGAACCTGAATATTAGTTTGTGGTAAAGTCCACACATTCCGATTGATTTCGATCATTTTCTTGAGTTTTTTGTAAAAAGTCGGCCAGACGTCACGGCGTGGCTTGTCCTCATCAATCTCGGTGTTCATCTTTTTGACGTTAGCTTGAGAAACCTGCCTCATAATGGAAAGGAAAGCCACCGTGTAGAAGTCACGCACCGTTGGGTGCTCCACGGTGTCAATATATGACTTCAACATAGCTAACTCTCGCAGATTTTCCTCAGCAAAGTACGATTCATTGCCTGATAAATCAGGAATAGAAAATTTATAGCAAGGGTTGGGCGATGAGGGGAACAGATTGCCGAGCAACATTTCACCAGCTTGGGCCACCAGGCGGCGCGTACAATCTTCAAGAAGTAATGGGTCAATCCCGGTTGTAACAACCCGGCTGACGAGTTGGGATACTGGGTTAACATCGTAGCCGATTGCATCATAACCGGCAATTTTGGCCTCAAGGAGAACGGTTCCGCCTCCACACATTGGGTCAAGAATAGGGCGGCCCGCTTTGCCGTAGCGCCTAATAAATTCACAGGCTAATTGGGGAGGAAACTTCCCGATATAACGGAAATAATCGTGCGAAAGATAACGGCTATTGGCCCGATGAGGCACTTCCCAAAACTCCGCCCCATTTTCTATGGTGATGATAAGATCATCAGGGGTAACTAAAGGTTTCACGTTTATTTTATTTCTCCCTGAAGCAAAGAATCGTTTCCTCGCTGCTGGCATTTTCCTTAAATATATCCCGCGACACCAACATCTCCATTGAAATCATCTCCTCTAACCTCAAACCTACTGACTCACCAACTGAACCAGCAGTTTATCCGTCTCAATTTCCACTCTTTGACCCCCGGCAATAGTGTGATTATTGCCGACGACGACATAGGCCGGTGCGCCGGGTTTGAGCAGACGCAAAAAAGTTTGAAAGACCTGCCGCATATCCAAAAAATAGCGGGCCAGCAGCGCCGGCAAGTTGCGCCGCCGGAAGCCCACTTCGGCCTGGCGATTCAGAGTGTCAATGAGGTCTATCACTCTGGTAATCTCAGCGGGTAGTTCGGTGCGGCGTTGTTGATACTCTTGCCAATTGAGTTGGCGTTGGCGTTCGGTAATTTCTCGGTTGCCGATCATTTGATAGTCACGCTGGCGGTGCTGAGGCCGGGAGAGTAACCCTAAATAACACAAGCTCAGCCGGTCGGTATCAAGGTAGGGCAGGGCGGTAGCGTAAGGCGGCGAGGTAATAATCGCATCTATTCGACCTCGTTGGTCCGCCAATAGCTGGTCAGCCTGGCGAGCGTTACCTTCAATAATAGTCGCCTGTCCAACGGGAAATTCCTGATTTTCGTACAGAAGCGCCAGAATCGTTTTAACTGAGCGATTGAGTTCACTCAAAAACTCGGCCATAACATCAATCTCTCTATCAGACTGAATCTCTTTACGCACCCGCAGATCATCATCCTTTTGCCACGAAACTCGCCGCAGAATATTACTTAATGCTACCTGGAACAATAAACGACAGGCCGGATGCTTTACATTTTTTATATGTATAGCAACAGGGTCAAGCGCAGCTAAAACTTGGGGCGCAAACCAATGGGATAAGTAATCTTGATCTTGAGGAGACAAACTCTCAAGCCAGGGTAAATGGGTTGATGGAGCAGCCGCCTGAAACAGTTCAACTTTGAGGGATTGATACGCTTTAATTAATTCGTCAGGGTGAATGGTCAGGCTGGCGTATTTAGCCCGGCTCATCAACACCGAGAGAGGATTCAAATCCAGACCAATAGCCTGACAACCCAATAACACTGCCTCTATAGGCGTAGTGCCACTGCCGCACATCGGGTCAAGAATGAGAGAAGTAGGGCCAACCCTGGCAATATTCAAGAGAGAACGAACGAGTTGCGGGAAAAATTTACCTCGATACTCGTGGATACCATGCGGGCCATAGCGTAAATTACGCCGATTCGGGAGGGGCACTTCCTGTTGAAACGGTAGCATAGCTTGTAATTGTTCAGGGGTAATGCCATTTCTGACTAAGTTGGCCGTGGCTTCACGCTTTACCTGACGGGTTAATTGGCGGGTAAAAGGATTCCCATCAGGATAAAGTTGCTCCCAGTAGGTCAGACGATCAGCCAGATAAGTAGGTGATTGGGTTGTCATCACGCGATAAACCAGCGAGTCTGTTGAGAGGTCAACAGCAGTTTCAGGGGTAGGCACAGCGCCGGTGAGGGCTTCCAATTCCTTGAGCGCCAAATTGCGTTCAAATGGCTGGATATAAGGCTTTAAGCGACAGACAATCTCATAACCGACCGTCATCGCCTACCTCGCTATTTCTTAAAATCACAATATGTTCATCCCTGATTTTGCCGATCTTGGGATTGAAATATTTCTTGGTCGCTTGTAGTTGACGGTTAATATTGGCTTCTACTTGAAAACCAACCTCTACAGCAACTTCGCTCAATAGCTCATCGTTCTTAATCGTTTCACCCTTAATAATTGAGTCGCCAATCACAAAACAGGCATGCCGGTTGGGGCGGAGTTGGCCTTTTAACCAGGTTAGAATGGTATGCAGTTCCGCCCGGAAGGTCTCAACCGTTGCCGCGTTAACGCCTTTGCTGCTGTATTTGCGGTGACTGCCTATCTCTTGCCGCTTAAATTTCGGCTGATCCATCTCAAGCCACAACATACGGGTGCGGTGGTAAAGATGATAACTGTAGGCATTGGGGTAAGGCGGTGAACAAATCACTAAGTCAACCGGGCCAATTTCAGGCCCATCGAGAATATTGGCTTCATACACCCGTGTCGTCAATTTAGAATCAATTTCACGGCTAAATTCAAGCGCGTATTGGATAGCTTGGGCTAAAGTACGGCTAAATAGTTGCAGTGTATCCCCTGGCTTGATATTTTTCTCACGGCGCACATAGCGTGTATCTGAGTCCTGCCGCGAAACGGTGACAATTATGGCTGAAAATGCCACCAGGGCCAATTGACGGGCTTTGCTCTCGGTTAGGGCCAGGCATTTTTCTTTTATAAAAGATAGTTCATCAATGACATGCTCATCAAACCATTCCTCAATTCCTTCAAAGGTGTGGCGGTGGCTTGCGCCCGGAAAAGCGGGCAAATCAGGAAACAAAGGCAGCCGGCCGATAGAGGTTGCCTGCGCTATCCGCTCGATCTCGACCGCCAGTTCCCGCAAAATTTCGGCGTCCAATTCGCCAACGCCACCGGCTTTTGCTCGACTAATCAAACAGGCCAGTGGATTGGCATCCAGCCCAACCGCATTTCGCCCTAAACGACGCGCTTCAACCAGCGTGGTGCCGCTGCCGCAAAAAGGATCAAGCACTGTCTCTCCAAATGATGACAATTCCTGAATAAGCGCGTTGGGGATTTGGGGAATAAATTTGGCCGGATAAGGATGCAAGGAGTGGGTTAAGTAGCCGGTACTGGCGTTTACAAAATCCCACTCTAATCTTTCAAGTCTGGAGATCGAGTCTGCATACGGTAAACGTAGATCGTAAAAAATTAGATTTTCATTTATTTTCTTTGGCGGGACTATCAATGAGCCATTAGCATACCGTACAACCTTCTCAGCCTCTTCTGGGGTAAAGACCCGCCAACCATTGCGATCACGGTTGGGTTCGGGCAGGCGGCCTTCACGCAGCCAGCGCAGCAGCGTATCTTTATGCACTCCTGCCATCTCTGCCACTTGATGAGTATTATAGACCACGTATCTCATTGTTCTTAACACTAATTCGTGTATATCGAGTATATGTAAGTATATGCACAAATAAGTATTTTGTCAAATACCAAAACAGATGTTCGTAATCCCAAAAAATGGATCCTGTTATTGAAGGAAACCCTCCCCACCCTCGTATAAATCTACAAAATTCCCCGCAGTATTGGCCTCGATGGAGTAAAAATGAATACCTCAATTGACCTACAGCTTGAAGCCTATACCCTGGTTGAAGAACTCAGCCAGAATGACATCATGACCGTTTACCGGGCCGAGCGCCAGACGGATGGCGCGCCGGTGATCGTGAAAGTCCTGTCCCCCCTGCTGGCGGCGGATGAGTTTTTGGCCCGGCGCTTCAAATTGGCCGCCCAACAGATGAGCAAACTGGAACATCCCAATATCATCCGCAGCTATGAAGCCGGCCAGGAAGGTGAGCGGCTCTACTGGGTGCAGGATTTTATCAGGGCCACGCCGCTGGCCCAGGCGCTCCACACCGAAGGCAGCTTTGCCCCGCAGCGGGTGCAGTTCATTGCCCGCCAGCTTGCCTCGGCCCTGGATTACGCCCATCAAAAATCGTACACGCACGGCAACCTGTCGGCCCACTGCGTTCTTCTCGGCCCGGATGACCGGGTTTGGCTGGCCGATTTCGGCCTGACTCAGGCTTTGTTCGGCCTCAACGTGCTGAAACAAAACGATACCATGAGCCAGCCCGAAACGATGGCCCCGGAACGGGTGCGCGGCCAGGGGCCGAGCCGCCACTCCGATTTGTACGCTTTAGGGATTTTGTGTTATCAAATGCTGGCCGGCAAGCCGCCCTTTACCGGCAGCCCATCGGCTGTTTTGCACGCCCAGGCTTACCAACAGCCCCGCCCGCTGTATCGCCTCAATCCCGGCATCCCGGTTACCGTCAGCGAGGTGGTGGGGCGGATGCTGTCGAAGGGGTTGGAACTGCGCTACAATACCGGCGCGGAATTTGCGCGGGCCTTGTCGGTGGCGTGCAGCCTGCCCAAAAACTTTCCCACCCACGGCTTTGAGCCGGTGCAGCCAAATCCGGCCCAGGTGCTCAAGAGGTGGCTGAGCTATGCCTTTAGCGCCGGACTGGTCATCTTTCTCATTGCCGGCGTGTTGGTTTGGGTGGGGTATCAGTGGGGGCTGAGTCAGCGGGGCAACGCCGGCCAGGTAGCCGCAGCGCCGGTGACTGCCCTGCCTTTGGCCAGTCCTACCAGCCCCCGCCAAGTAATCAGCCTGAGCGAGTTAGAGGACAACAGCGATTCCCTCACCCTGGTAGTCACACCCACGCCGACTGTGCTTCGCGCCCGCCTGGCCGATACCTTACCCACCGCCACCTACACCCCCATCGGCCAGCGCCCGCCGACCGCTACCCCTGCGCCGGTTATCATCACCCCGACGCCCCCGGCCGCGCCGATTGCTGCGCCGTCTCAGCCGGTGGTGGTTCAACCGGCAGCAATGGGTCAAGCGCCGTCGCCGGTCATCCCGGCCGGGATGGGGCTGCTGGTTTTCCACAACCCCACCGGCTACGATTTGATAGTAGACCTGACCGGCCCAACCAGCGCCTCGCAGTTGATCCCACCCTACAAACAACACGAGTTTACCCTGGCCCCGGGCCGTTATCAATGCATGGTCCATACTCCCACCGGCCAGGGGCTGGACTCGCGGGTGTTAAATTTTGATATAGTTGAGGGGCAGATGGCCCAAAAAGATTACTACACGGATTATGACCTGGCGCAGCGGTGACAAGCCCTGGTGTGGTTGACCCCTACTACAAAGAGCAGAATCTTCGGAATGATAGAATAAAAATTCTTCAATTCTGTAATCATCAAGACGATGTTGAACTAAACAGGCTGTAAAATCTCACGCGAAGACGCCAAGAACGCCAAAAAAATAAAAAATCTTTGCGACTTTGCGGCTTTGCGTGAGATATTTGAGTCTAATATCTTGTTGACCACTACAAAAAATTCTTCAATTCTGCCTATTCTGCTCTAAATTACGTCATTTTTTAAAATCAAAAACGGTCCGCATCTAGCGGGCCGTTTTGTTTGAAAGGAAATTAATGAGCCAACGCGGGCACGGCAAACTGCTCGGCTTCGGTCGAGCCGTTCAACGCGGTGGTTGAGGACATGCCGCCCGAAACAGCCTCGGCCACCAGGTCGAAATACCCCGTGCCCACCTCGCGCTGGTGTTTGACGGCGGTATAACCGTAGGCTTCGTGGGCAAATTCTTCTTCCTGCAAACGGACGTAGGCGCTCATGCCTTCGTCGCGATAACCACGCGCCAGTTCAAACATCGAATAGTTTAAGGCGTGGAAACCGGCCAGGGTGATAAATTGGAATTTATAACCCATCGCTCCCAGTTCACGCTGGAATTTGGCAATGGTCATGTCATCCAGGTGACGTTTCCAGTTGAAGGAGGGGGAGCAGTTGTAGGCCAGCAACTTGCCGGGATATTGGGCGTGAACCGCTTCGGCAAAGCGCCGAGCTTCGGCCAGGTCGGGATGGGCGGTTTCGCACCAGACCAGGTCGGCATAGGGGGCATAGGCCAGGCCGCGGGCAATGGCCGCATCCAGCCCGCCGCGCATGCGAAAGAAGCCTTCGGGGGTGCGCTCGCCGGTCAGGAAAGGCTGGTCGCGTGGGTCAATATCGCTGGTGATCAGATGGGCGCCGTTGGCGTCGGTGCGGGCAACCAGCAGGGTGGGCACACCCATTACGTCGGCGGCCAGGCGCGCGGCATTGAGGATGCGGATGAAATGACTGGTCGGCACCAGCACTTTACCGCCCATGTGGCCGCATTTCTTCTCGGAGGCCAATTGATCTTCAAAGTGGACGCCCGCGGCTCCGGCTTCAATCATCGCTTTCATCAACTCAAAGGCGTTCAACGGGCCACCAAACCCGGCCTCGGCATCGGCCACAATCGGGGCAAACCAATAAATGTCGTTTTTGCCCTCGGAGTGGTAAATCTGGTCGGCTCGCTGCAAGGTTTGATTGATGCGCTTGACCACCTGCGGCACGCTGTTGGCCGGGTAGAGGCTCTGGTCGGGGTACATTTGCCCGGCCAGGTTGGCGTCGGCAGCCACCTGCCAACCACTCAAATAAATGGCTTTCAACCCGGCTTTAACCATCTGCATGGCCTGATTGCCGGTCAGTGCGCCCAGCGCATGGACGTAATCCTCAGTGTGTAACAGCTCCCACAGCCGCTCTGCCCCCAGTCTGGCCAGGGTTTGCTCGATAACCACCGATCCTTGCAGCTTGACCACATCAGCCGCCTGGTAGAGCCGCTCGATCCCTTGCCAGCGCGCCTCGGTTGCCCAGCTTTGGGAGATTTTTTCTGCCGAGGGGAAGTTCCCATTTAATCCCATTTTAGTTTGCCTCCTAGCGAATAAAATGATTTTGGTGTATATTATCTATTAGCGAAATTTCGCTAATCTTAGCACGATTTAGGATGGCTGTCAACCCCCTTGCGGGGGATAAAAAACCTCAAGGTTTTGTCGAAGCTATTTGACTTTGCCCCAGGGGTATGCTAATTTCCCGGCAGCAAAGTGAGGCGGATGTGAGCGCTAATTTGGTGAATATGATTTTTGGGATGAAGGTGAGGCAGGCTCGTCTGGAAGCTGGCTTGAATTTGTCGGAATTTGCCGGCCGCTGCGAGCTATCACCCTCGTATGTGACCGAAATTGAAAAGGGCCGCAAATACCCCAAAACCGACAAAATCATGAAAATGGCCCAGGTATTGGGCAAAGGTTACGACGACCTGGTTTCGATCAAGCTGGCTTCGTCGCTGACTTACCTGGAAACTATTCTATCTTCGCCCCTGTTAAGCCAGTTTCCGTTTGAAGAGTTTGACCTGGAGATGGCCGACCTGGTTAACCTGTTTACCCGCGCCCCGGATAAGGCCAGCGCCCTGCTGCACGCGGTGCTAGAAATCGGTCGCCAGTACGATATGAAAGAGGAACATTTTTTGCGGGCGGCGCTGCGCTCGTACCAGGAAATCCACGAAAATTATTTTGAGGATTTGGAAGCTGCCGCCAGCGATTTTGCCAGCCGCTATCAGCTCAATCGGGAACTGCCGCTGAGTCTGGCCTCACTCCAGGAGATCATCGAGCAGACCTTTGGTTATCAACTCGATCACAGCCAACTGGCCGGCCAGCCCGCCCTGTCGAGTTATCGCTCCGTTTTTATCAAGGGCGCCCGGCCCAAATTGCTGCTCAACCCGGCCTTGCAGCCCATGCAGATCAAATTTGTTCTGGCCCGTGAGTTGGGCTACCAATATCTGGACCTCAAAGAGCGGGCTAATACCTCGGCCCCGGATAAAGTCGAGTCCTTCCAACAAGTTCTTAACGATTTCAAAGCCTCCTATTTTGCCGGGGCGCTGCTGATGCCGCGCGTAAATACTCTGGCTGATTTGCAGGAATTTTTTCAACTCCAAAGCTGGAGTCCTTACCGTCTGTTGAACATGCTGGACAAGTACGATGTAACCCCGGAGATGTTGTTTTATCGTTTTTGTGAGTTGATCCCTCAATTTTTTGGCATCAAACTACACTTTCTGCGCTTTCACAAGGCCAATGGCGATTTCAAGCTGGTCAAACAGCTCAATATGAACAACTTGCATTTGCCTAGCGGGATTGGTTTGCACGAGCATTACTGCCGGCGCTGGTTGGCCCTGCGCTTATTGAAGGAATTGAACGCTGCCCAGGCTTCGGGCGAGGCCAGTCCTGTCCCGCTGGTGGGTGTTCAAATTTCCGAATTTTTGGAGTCGCACGAGCGGTTTTTTAACTTTGGCTTTGCCCGGCCGCTGGCCCTATCGGCGAGCGGCAGCAGCAGCGTGATTGTCGGCTTTCGCATTGACGCGGAGTTGAAGCAAATCATCCGTTTTGTAGAAGACCCGGCCATTCCGGTGGTTATCATCAACGAAACATGCGAGCGCTGCCCCCTGGTGGGCGATCAATGCACCGTCCGCAGCGCCGAGCCAACGCTTCTAGCCGCCGAAAGGGTTAAGGCCGAACGCGAAAAGGCGCTCAATCAACTAATGGCACAACTGCAAAATTAATAAATTTGGAAGAAAGTTGTCAAAAAAAAAGTGGAATTTGTTAAAAAACAGTGGTATAATGAGTTATTCGGGTTTATAAAATGTTCGTTTGCTTGGATAGCTTGATTTGGCCGGGAGATGTCCCATGGCTGCTACCTACATCTGGGCCAATATTCGGGCCTTGCTCATTGCCGGGTTCACCGAGGATGAACTACGTCAATTCTGCTTCGACACGCCCGAATTCAAGCCCCTTTATCCCCAACTGGCTCGCTCGAGCAGCGCGTCTGATATTGCCGATCAACTCATTGAATATGCCGACCAGAAGTTAAAAACTGAACTTCTTCTGGTCTGGGCCGCCGAAAAAAATTTGGCCCGGTTTGAAGAACATCAGCCGTATCAATCCAATGTTAACCCTGCCCTACTCCCCTTAGACACAGGCGACGAGGAAATCCGGCAATTTGCGGCTGAACTGGCGCAAGTCAGGGTGACGGAACGAATGGAGGGTGGAGCTGCGGCGGTAGCCTTGCCTTCCCTTGAGCCTATTCCCTCTACTTTTGACTGGCTTGGCTCAATCCAGATCCGTATCTTGTTGTCAGTTGTAGGCGTGGGGTTGGTAATGGGGGCAATCTGGAGTGGTCTCGACCTGCCATCTCCGCTTAACTTCCTCCCCGGAGTGAAACCCGCCCAGAGTCAAATTGTCTCAGCGGTTGACTGTGCTGAGTTGCCGGCTCTGACGACTGATTACAAGAATAAGGTTAGTGACCTGCTGGCAGAGGCAGAAATAACCGCGACAATGCAATTGGAAAATAACTCTGGCAATGATACGGTGATGGTTAGAGAAGATAATACAGGTGTGCTGATCCAGATCAAATGTCAGGAGATGGGTATAGCCTATTATCTGACCTTGCCTGAGCGGGAAGTTACTGTTGAGGGAGGGCTGGCCGAACTGGAAACTCTCAGCCTGACCTGGTTTCAAAATAATGTGGATGTGCCGGCGAAATTAACGGCGGCGGCAATAGCCTATTATTCTAACAATGTAGAACAGGCCGCCGCCTGGCTTTTTGAAACTTCATCGGGATGGGGAGAGAGCAGCCCCTTAGACCAGGCCGGCTGGGGATTTTTGCTGGGCAATGCCTGGCTACAACACCCAGAGCCTTCCGCGGCTGAACGCGCCCCGGAACCGTACCAGAAGGCCCTGAGCCAGGTTACGACGGCCGGTGGTAATCAATCCGATTTAAGGGCTAAATCACATTACAATTTGGGGCAGGCTTACCTGAGCATTAAAAAGTATGAGACAGCCGTGACGGAATTTACGTCGGCTCTTGAAGCCGACCCCGGTTATATTTGGGCCAGGGTGAGTCGCAGCCGGGCCTACGCCTCGATCAATCGCCTGGACGAAGCGCATCAAGACTGTGATGAGATAATTTTAGCCCAAAGCAAATCCGCGCCCGGTTATGCCTGTCGGGCCCGGGTTTATATTGCCGAAGAGTCCTGGTCCAAAGCCCTGGAGGCAATTGGTCAGGCTATTGCCCAGGACTTGAATTATGCGCCGGCCTACTTTTACGCCGGTTACAGCTATTGCAGCCAACACGATACTGAGGCGGCGATTCGCTCGTTTGAGCAAGCGGTGGCTTCAGCCAGAGAGACGAGGTTCTTGTATTTGGCTAAAAATTGGCTTAAGCTTAGTAAAAGCGGAAATTGCGAATAAAAATCTGATCCTGGGCCGCAGAAACAACTTATACCCTTAAAAGTCACAATACCTGCACCACCAATCCTCACGCGCTGAGAATTCGCTTTCACGCAAGCGTTTGGCAATGGCCTTTTCATTTTTCATTCCGCCTTCTCTAAGGTTCGTGACTCGCTGCGTGAGCAGCTCATTAAGCCCCTCTTGAGGCCAGGCCGTATCTTCACAATAAAGATTGGCCGCCGCATCATTATCTATTTTTTGCCCCCACACAAACTCCCTGATTTTATCTAACCGCTGCTTGCGCCCTTTCCCTTTTAATCTGGAATTAGTGGTAATTTGTTCCCAGGCATACCAGGCCACCGCAATAGATAATGCCCCGGAAGACAGTTTCTCTCTGTTCGCAAGTTCGTTGCTGCTTAAGGTCTTTACAAGCTGCATTACTTGAGTGTGGATATCCGGGGTGTAATATTGTACGGTCCCACTGCTTAGAAAAATTTCAACCACTGCTTTAACCACACCAGGGATTAAAGATAGATAATCTCTAATCAATGTCTCGTCTATAACCTGGTCAAGCCAGTAATCCAAGTCGTTATCGGGCGTCAACCGGGTTAAAAAATCAAGCCATTGCTGGAGAATTTCTGTGGCTTTAAAGATATCCGGCCCTTCCGGTAAAGGTGAAGCAAGGCCAAAAATCTCTTGCCATCCCGATGGACCGGTTTCAGAGTAGTCTTCTGGTGGGGCAGCGGAAGTATTAGAGGATAGGGAGAAATTCTCTAATTCTCTCAAGGCCCAGAGCTGAATTAAAGGGCGTAATAAAGGCAGGGCATGATCATGGTCATTTTCAAGTAAGTTTTCTTGAGAAATATTTGAACTCAGCCAGGCTACAAACGAGCGCACAAAGGCCGGGCCGAGGATCAACACCCCAAAAATATCAGCAAATACCTCTTCTAACCATTCATTCCACTGGGATAATTGATCGTGTCCCAGAGCCTTATCCTGGTTCAGTATTTCCAGGGCCTGGTGAGCCAGACTGCCCGGTAATAGAGTTTTTAAATCCGAATGATCCCATACATAATGCCCAACCTCATGCCCAATCCCTATCCACAACCAGGGATCTCGACGGTTAGCCAGCGGTATCATTACGGTGGGCACACGCGGATAAACAGCCTCATATACCTTACTGGCATACCGGATAGACAGATCGAATGTCATCCCGAAAGTTGTCAAACAACTAACCGGTGAACCGGTCCGATTAAGGCAATCATTCGCCATTGCATCGGCAACTTTGAGCTGGAGGGCAAGGTGAGTGGGAGACTCGGGGCAACGTTGCTCCACCAGAGGATATAGATTCATCCATTCCCGTCGAATTTTTTGCAGCGTCTCTTGCTGATTGCTCTGGCGAGAATTAAAATCGCTATGTTGGACTTTGCCCCGCGTCGCTTGTGGCTCGGTCTGGTGAGCGTAAAAATTATCGCGACTAAGTTGAGCAAACCTGATCAGGGTCTCAGCCAATGGGGCCAGGTCTGCACGACTTTCTTCCTTTATTAACTTTTCTATCCGGCTGTGGACAATACAGAACTCCTCCAGCAAAGCCTCGAATTGAGCCTCCAATCTGGCCGTACTAATCTCCTCAACTTGAAGCAGACTTGTCATAATAACCTCCTTGTTATGACTAAACAAATATTAATGCCAAATTTGGGGTGAGATAGCGCGGTGGCCCTATCACGGTCATTATATCACAGAAAAACATTCGAAACATTGCAATTTTAATTCGTTAACTTGCAAATTAAGCCATGAATCATTCAACCCCGTAATCCGCCACAATAGCGCGCACGGGTAGGCCATCAATTTCCGGGGGCAAGGCTAGTTTTTGTTTGGCGCTGGGCCGCCGGATATGAACTCGCAAAACGATTTGCTGCGGCGCTGCCTTATTTTCCAGATCGTAGCCAATATCAATCAAGCTGACGTCAGGGTGATCCAGAAATTGGGCGATTAATTTATCACGGGCTTGATAAGCCTTAAGCCAGAATGGATCGGGGGCAGTCATAAAACCTCTCCTTTATAATAAAGACGCGATGAGGCGTGAGGCGAGGAGGCGAAATATTCTTCGCCTCCTCGCCTCCTCACACCATTTTCATTATTGGCGGCATAATCAGCCTTGTGAACCCTCTAGACCACCAAATCAACCTTAAGCGCATCCAAAACAGGCTGCATTTCCAGGGCCAGGGCGTATTCGGGGGCATCGCTGCCGATAAAGTGCAGCCCTACGGCCCGGCGGGTGCCGGCTTCAAGCCACAGCGAACCGGAGTCGCCGGGGCTGCTCACCGGCCCTCCTTCGGCTGTTTGGGCAATGTGGACGATGTGCCGGATGACCTGTTGCATCCCATCGTAATAGCGCACCCGGTAGCCCCCCACCCCGGTAATCACCCCGCTGGTGACTTCGCTGCCTCGGCCCGACTTGCTGACCCGCAGTCCCAGTTCAGGGGTTTTGGCCCCGGTGACCGGGCCTAGCCCTAGTTGCTCGTTGCTCAAGGGCCGCAGGCCGGTGGTGGCCGCCACCGCCGCGTCGAGATGCCGGTCAACCGCGTGGCGCGTCAGCCGGGCGATAGGCTCTTGCAGCCGCCGGCCGTTAATTTGATGCGGCTGATAGATGGGCAGCTCAGGCGGGACAGACCAGGCTCCGGCCAAGACATGCCAGTTGCTTAAAATCATCTCCCGGCCGGTTTGCCGGTCGGCCACCTTTCCGCCCAATGTGCCGTAGAGCGACCTCAAGGGGTTAAAGATGGTAATTCCGCCGACTAACGGATTAAAAACCTGATCACGGGGGTTAGCGGGCGGGACGGTCGCCGGGGTAGGCCAGGTGATGGGCCACAAATGCATTTTGTAATTCGCTTGCGGCACATCCACCGGAAAACCAATCCGTCGGGCATCAAAGACCCGCTCCGGGTGGCGGCTGGCAAAAGCCTTAAAATCTGGCCCGCGCAGCTTGTGGCGTACATGGACTCGCACACACAGTTCAGGCTCAATGGCTTGCCCCTGCCGGTCGAGAATACGCCAGCCCAGGTCAATCAGTGACACATTAGGATCAAATAAATGCCACAAAACGGCGCGCTGCAAACTGCGTTGGGCTGCTTGTAAAAGGTCTGGATTTATGTTCATGGTTGATCCTCCGATCTAAATCAGTCAAAACGTGTTGCGTCTTGCGTCTTGCGTAACATAAACGGAAGACGTAAGACGCAACACGGGTTGAATATCAATTTTCTTGGAAGTGCCTTAATGAGCACCAACCCTGACGGTGGTGTGAGGAGGATACCGTCAGGGTTAGTGTTTAGGTTAGATCAACGTAGCGGCAGCAGGCTTTAGTTGCGGTTAGACATACACCGCAAACCGGGCCGGAATGTCGTGCTGGAACTGCGGCCCCACTCCGGGCAAGCCCAGGAAAGGCGGCTCAAAGTCGGGGTCGAAGACCCAGGTTGAATATCCGGCAAACGGAGGCAAGCCAACCCCAGGACCCAGGATGTCCACCACCATGTTCATCTCGTACAGGGTGGGCCGGCCATCTAGCGGGGCCGGGAAGCTGATCGGGATGAAGAACGAGTTAATGTTCCCCGGACCAAAGACGCCGGCCAGGCCGCCTGGCGGAAAATCGGGGCCATTGACCACATGGGTCAGGTTGATGGTTTCCAGCCAGATGCTGAAGTTGAAGGGGGCCATGATCTGAGCCGCCGAGGGGTTTGGCCCGCCGGGCAGAGGGGCGGGGTTGCGCCACAGGGTAGCGATCATGAAGGCTGGCTCACCGGCCCGGATGATCTTGCTGGGCTGGAAGGGGCCAAGTGGGGCCACCGGTTGGAACGGCCCGGCCAGGAGCAGGTTCCACCATTGGTAGGGCGCGGGATGGAAGGTGATCGGCCCGGCCGCTTCCAACTGCTCACCCTGGCTGGCCACCATGAGCCGCTGCACATACTGCTTGCTCTGTTCCTGGAGTTTGGCTTCCCAGGCAGTGATAATGGCCTGGGCCTGCTGCTGGACCTCATCCGAGGTGTAGAGGACGGCCGCGGTGGTGGCTGCTGTCGCTATCTGGGCCACGGCAGTGCTCTTCACCTTCGGGGCGACCTTGACGGCCTGCTCTTCATAGCCATTTTTGACTTCAACGGGAGTAGACATGTTAGTTTTCCTTTCTCTCTAAAAAATTGATTTTATGGACCAGCCACACGGTCGGCGCGCTCAACGGTGTGGGAGGTTGACCTGAATATACGGGACATCGCTCAATTGAAACTCAAGTTTCACTCAATTGGTGTCCAAATTCAAAACTTCCTGCCCAATGATTTTTTGATAGAGGACCTGGGTGGCCGGGGAGGGCAGCATATCCAATTCCGCTTTGAGGGTTTGCGCGCAGAGTTGGTATTGGCGCACAGCCAGGCTGCGTAACCCTTGCAGCGAATAACAACGCATCAGGCGGCAGTGAGCCTGTTCGTGGCAATTATCTCGCGCCAGAATCCGCTGGGAAAGACTGATGGCTGCCTCGATCTCGCCATAGCGCAGGCAGTGTTCGCTCAAGCGGTCGGCCAGGTTTAAATAAGTGACCCGCGCATGTTCACGGGTCAAACTGGCCCAATCTTCATACAAGTCATCTTCCAGAAAATCACCCCGGTATAAAGCTTCAGCATGGCGAAAGGCGGCCATGGCCTCGGCCAGGCGCCCTTGCGCTTCAAGACGCTGACCGGCCTGAGCGTACTTTTCAAATTCTACCCAATCTATCCAGACCTTGAGCGCCGGATTGAGCAAATAGCTATCCTGCTCAAATTGGATCGGCTGGAGGCAGGGCTGGCTCTGCTTTAAGATTTGCCGCAGGCTGTAGACAGCCTGGTGAAGATTGCGCCGGGCGGCGTCGGCGTCGGCCTCGGGCCACAACGTATCCATCAAGATGTCTCTCACAACGGCCCCCCCGCGCTGGGCGCTGAGGTATTTGAGGATGGATTGGGCCTTTAAACTGGGCCAATTGGTCACTAATTGACCGTTTTGATAGACTCGAAACGTCCCCAGGCAGTAGATAACCAACTCGGCTGAGTTTGGCCCAACCACAACCGGCTCAGGGAGGAAGATGAACGGGGTAGCACCGGCATTGAGCCAGGGCAGTTCGACCCGGTTGGCCTGGGGCTGGCTGTAGACCAGACACATGGAACGGGTCATCGCCAGCATCTGGGCCAGGGATGTGTTGCCAAGCTGCTCGCTGGTAAGCTGAGCCTGGCCCAGCAGTTCGGCCATTTGCTGATACTGAAGCGTGTGGCATAACTCAGCCGCCACAACCCACTTTTCTGGGGCTTGGGCTGATCCGGTTAAGCTCAAATCTTCGGCAAGCTTCATTGTCTGATCTCCCTTTCTTCTGACTAATTTTTGTAACTGTTTACCCCTCATGTCATTTCGAGGCTGAAAGCCGAGAAATCTCCAAGACCATTGTCTGCAAACCACAGATTAAGAGATTTCTCGCTCCTGTCGTCGCTCGAAATGACATGACCGCGTAGGCCTTAAAATTGACAAGCGCCTATCAGCTTGAACCCGGAAGTACCCCCTTCACAGAATGGGAGAAGTGAAGTATAATGTTAAGATGAGGGTTTGGTTTTAGGTGGAATACCCAGGCAAACTTCCTCGACCCGTCGTCAGCAAAACTCCTATCACCAATGCCATCTTAATAGAAAACAACTCCGAAGTGGGGGTGGAACCGTTCCGAGTAGACTCCGAATTTTCGGATAGGGGTGAGTATGCCCAAGTCTGCCCAAAAATTTGCCCGGTTGCTCACCGAAGGGGTGCATCGCATCCGCCTGCGTGAAGCTAAAACTATTCAGATTGTGCAGGATGAGTTGGGCTATGCCCTGGGGCGCGAGGGCGAGTCGGCCATTGAGTATTGGCGCAAGGGCCATTTGCCGCCCTATCTGGCCGATGTGGAAAAATTAGCGCGGATTATGATTGAGCGCGGCCGCCTGGAGCGAGAGTGGCTGGAACAGTTTTTAAGCAGCGCCGGCCACCCCGCACCCGAAGCGCTCTGCGAGGAGTTATTTCCGCTGGGACGGGGGAACCCTCGTCCGGTTCTGACCGACGACAGGCCGCTGCTGGCCGAGTTCAACCCCTTTGTGGTTGGCCCGCCGATCATGCATCCCCGTCATTTTTTTGGCCGCGATTATGAATTGAAGCGTATCTTTGGCTTGTGGAGACGCTTTCCGTTGCAGAATGTGGCGATTATCGGCTTGAGACGCAGCGGCAAAACCTCGCTGCTGCACTATTTGCAGAAAATTACCACCGTACCGCCGGATCAACTGCGTCCCGGTCAGCCCCGTGACTGGCTGCCGCAGCCGGAGCATTACCGCTGGATTTTTGTGGATTTTCAAGATGCCCGCATGGGCCGCCGGGAAAGTTTACTGCGTTATCTATTGGCCGGCCTCAATTTACCCGTTCCAGAGCCGTGCAATTTGGAGCGTTTTATGGATGTGGTGAGCCAGCGCCTGCGCCAACCGGCCATCATCCTGCTGGATGAAATTAGCGCGGCTCTGGCTTCGCCGGAATTGGATGAGCAATTTTGGGGAAGTTTGCGTTCGCTGGGCAGCAATTTGACCGGGGGCAATCTGGCCTTTTTGTTGACGGCTCACCAGGCCCCGGCCGAACTGGCCGAAGCCCAGGGTAAGTCGTCTCCCTTTTTCAATATCTTTGGGCACAGCTTTATTTTGGGGCCGCTCAAAGAAACGGAAGCCCGCGAGTTGATTGCCAGCTCGCCCAGGCCTTTCGCTCCGGCCGAGATCGAGTGGATTTTGGGGCAAAGTAAAAATTGGCCTTGCCTGCTGCAAGCCCTCTGCCACGCCCGCCTGACCGCTTTGGAATACGGTGAGATGAGTGATGCCTGGCAGCAAGAGGGCTTGCAGCAAATTGCGGCGTACAGCTATCTGTTAAGGAATGAAATTGGAGATTAGAGATTGGAGATTGAATCTCCAATCTCCAACTCCCCGGTGAATTGGGGAAGTTATTTAACCTGCGATCCTAAGCAGCTAAGGCCGGACGTTCCTCCGGGGGAGTTTGGGGCTGTTCTTTCTGATGACTGGTAGTTATAGGCCATTTAAGCATCATAAACAACCTCAGGGCCAGGTGGTCCAGCCAAAAAGCGAGGCGCAGCCACCAGATAGAAGGGGCACGATAAAAGGCTATATAAACCAGAGTGCGCCTTATAATCGACTCTCTGATGCGCTCATATTTTTCCTGATCATTATTATAGCGTGCATGGAGTAGACGGGTGGCGTCACGCCAGGCGTTACTTCTTTCCTGCCTTATCGTCTGGAAAATAATATGTTCATCAAAGAATAGGGCTGCACCGTCTAACAGGATTAAGAGCCAATTATATCTCAGGCTAATTTGTCTTTGAATCTCATTAAAACGCCCGCCCATCAATTCGTTGATTCTGTCAAAATCGTCAGCATTGGCCTGAGAAGGTTCATTCATCAACGTATCGGCAATAGCCAGCGGCAAATCATGGACAATATGGGCAATCATCGGCAAGATGAGGGCCTGTAATACAGAGACCTTCGGAGGAGACGCAGTTTCACCGGCCCCGATTGCATCGAAAACAGCTTTCCAAACCTGGGGCACATCCTTCCAAATCACTGCCGGGTCATTATTCGCCTGATCACCAGACGCAGCACTCATCTTAGCGTTATCATAAGCCTGACAAGCATCAAGGTAATACTTGGCAAATTTCTTGTCCAAATCAGTTAACGCGATAGGATCCTTGAAATCGCCCTGCCCCAGGTCTTTGGCAACGATTACGGTCATTCTTTCATACTTGTAAGTAAAGACAGCGCGCATGTCTTTGGCCCGTTCATATTTTTCTCGTTCAATCTGTAGATTATGCGCTACTTCATTAACCTTACGCTCTTTAGCCATCAATCGGCTCTCTGACACATCATTGCCAAAATAGTTTCTGGCTTTTGAGACGGCGCCCTTAACCATTTCCTGCATGGTGGACATACGACATCCCTCCTTATCTGTATGGCAAGCGGCCATTCTAACAAAATTCTAACTTTATTAAAAGAGTATCTCATAACTGATTTCTTTTTTCAATAGGAAAATGATAGGGTTAAAACCTGGTTGGAGCAACAGCTATACCCATTCGCCCGAACTGCATGCTAACCCCCTTTTGGGTAGTTTGCAGTTGTTCTGCTGGCTTTTTTTTCACCCGACGGCCTGGCGAAATTATCTGGCTCGAATTGACCCGGCCTTATCCCCCAACTTTGCTGTAACCGATTTGCGCCGGAGCCACTGGCGCAATACCCAAATGCGCTGGCTGCTGGTCATCGGCTATGGGATATTGCCCGGCCTCGCCGGTTTATTTTCCGCTTTCGTGTTGTGGCTCATGGGGCTGCCGGGTCAAAGTCTGGTTTTAGGGGGATGCGCCGCTTTAGCGTTGGGGATGGGGGTGAGTGTAACCGGCAGTATTATTATCGGTACGGCGGCCAGCATCACCCTGGGGCCGGTGGCCGGTTTATTCAGCGGCCTGATGATTGGGCTTGGCCCGGCCAGCGGTTGGGTGATTATCAACAGTTCCGAACTTGAGGTCACAGTCCGGGCGCTGGCTTCCGGGGGCGTATTTGGCCTGGGCGGCGGCACGGTGGGCTATATCGCCAGCGGCGCGGCGGGTAAAGACTCGACCCATTCTTTGGGTAGGCAGTTTGCCGGCGCTGTCATTTCTGTTTTATTTGGCGGGGTTATTCTTTTTACCGCCCGATACAACCTGCCGCTTATCGAAAGGAATACTACGGCGGCTGGCCTGATGATAGGGACGACGGTGGGACTGGTTGTTTCCTGGCGACGAGGACCCCTCGCCGGGTTAGTGGTTATCCTGTTGGTGTTTCTGGGTTTTGCCTCAGCCATCGCCGCCGGTGGTGGTACCGCTTTGGAAATAGTTTTGTTTGTAACATTGATCGTTTTGCCCTACCTCTTGGGCGAGCAAATCGCCGGTCCCTGGGTGGGCGCTGTCGCCAGCGCCCTCGGCGGCGGGGGGGGCTGGATTGCTGCTATTATCGCGGTTGGTCACATCCCCCGCTGGTCAACATTGGCTTTGAGTGTACTGACTATTCTGCTGGGGTTAACCCTACCCTGGTGGCGGTTTTTCTTGCTCTATCCCTTCCTGACCGTTTGGAACGCCTGGCTCGGCCATCTCGATAAAAATCGGCCAAATCGCCGGCCCAGCCTGCTGCGCTGGCATTCAGCCTTCTGGGACGAACACCAACCGCTCCGGCTGCTGGGGCTAGACAAACATTTGCTGCGGGTCATCGAACATAACCCCGTTGAAGGCCAGCTTGCCAGCGAATTTCTTAGCGCCAGCCGCCAGCGTTGGGCGGCGCAAGCGGCTCAAATTGAATTGGAAGCGCGTTGGCTAGAAAGCTGCACCGAGGTTCCCGTGATTGGCAGCGTGCATCGCAGCTTGAGCGCCGGCGAGTTGGCCGGCCCGGCCAGCGCCCTTTTGCGCAGTTTTAGCCGCCTGAGCCAGGATGTGTTGGCGGCGCTGCGCCAGGAGAGCAGCTACAACCAGCGGCTGGCCCTCAGCACCGTCGAGGACCGCCTGGATGCCTTGCTGCGCGAACTGACCCGCAGCAGCGAACCTTACGCCCTCCGTTTTCGGCCCATTGCCACCCAATGGCGGCAAATCATTGCCGTCTATATCCGCCAGTTGGAGGAAGTGGTTGAAACCCGTCAGGAGATTGATAACCCTTATGTGATTGGGTTGCCCCTGACCGAACAGCAGGAAATCTTTGTGGGCCGCACCGGCATCAGCACCCGCATCGAGCAACTGCTGCTGGGCCGGCGCAGCCCGCCCCTGCTGCTCTACGGTCAGCGGCGCATGGGCAAAACCTCGCTGCTCAACAACCTGGGGCGGCTGTTGCCAACCACCATTATTCCCCTTTTTGTTGACCTGCAAGGGCCGGCCTCACAAGCCACAGACCATGCCGGCTTTTTGTATAATCTCGCGCGCGGCATGATTACGTCAGCCCAGCGGCAGCGCAACCTGACCTTGCCGCCGCTCAACCGTGAGGCTTTGACCGCCGACCCTTTTACCGGCTTCGACGAATGGCTGGATCAAGTAGAAGCCGAGTTAGGTCAAAATACGGCCCTCTTGGCCCTCGATGAGTTTGAAGCGTTGGAGATTCCCCTGGTTGAAGGCCGCTTCAGCGAGGCGGCCGTGCTGGGCATGTTCCGTCACCTCATCCAGCATCGCCCCCGCTTCAAAGTGCTCCTAACCGGCTCACATGCCCTGGACGAATTTGAGCGTTGGGCCAGTTATCTGATCAATGTTCAGATGATCCACATTAGCTACCTGACCGAAGCCGAAGCCCGCCAGTTAATCGAGCGGCCGGTTAAGAACTTCCCTTTGCGGTATGAACCGGAAGCCAGCCGGCGCGTCTTTGCCCTCACCCGCGGTCATCCGGCCTTGACCCAACTGCTCTGCGCCGAGATTGTCGCCCTCAAAAATGAGCAGGAACCCTCGGCGCGCCGCCACGCCTGCCTGGCCGAGGTAGAAGCGGCGCTGCCTCGCGCTTTAAGCCACGGTAACTTTTTCTTTGCCGACATCGAGCGCAACCAGGTAACGCCGGAGGGCGCCGCCTTGCTGCGTTTCATTGCCAACCACGGCGAAGGCGCGGTGGTGAGCCGGGAAAGCTTGGCCCGCCAGCTTCCTTCTCCGGCCGACTTGAGTCAAACCCTGGCCCTGCTGACCCAACGTGAACTGCTTGAAGCCATAGAGGGGGGGTATCGCTTTCAAGTCGAGATGATCCGCCGCTGGTTCAGTTGGGGTTTTGAATTTTAGTTGCCGGTCAAACTTTAATTTATGATAAAAAAACAGGTCACGTTGTAAACGTGACCTGTTGAAGTAGGACGGCATCCCTATGCCGTCCGCTGACGCATGGGGATGCGTCAGCTACGGAAATTTTGAAATGCGTTGGGTATACTGCAGTGTATTAAAATTTAAATCATCAGCGCCTCTTCATCCGGCTGGTAAAGAGGCTCGATTTTCTGCCAATCTACCGATTTTTGGGCGCTCTGCCACAAATCGTAGTTGCGCTGGAGGTTAAGCCATAGCCCCGGTGTAGTGCTGAACGCCTGACTCAGCCGTAAGGCCATATCCGGCGTCACCGACTTACGCTCGTTGACGATAGCCGAAATGGCCTTACGCGATACACCTAACCTCTCAGCCAGTTGGGTGATAGATAAATCAAGTGGTTCCAGGTAGAGGTTTTTTAATATTTCTCCCGGATGAGTTGGCGGTCTATTAACAATATACATAATTATATTCCAGTGTCCTCAAATGGCTGGTAGGGATAGCTCCCTACCAGCATTCGATCAATGATAATCTACATAGTTAACCTGGCGAGCCTCGCCGTTCTCAAAGATAAAAGTTAAGCGCCAGTTCTTCTTTACTTTCACAGCCCATACGCCATCCTGCTTTGGTTCGAGTAGATGTAAATCAGAACCGGGAAAGTTCATATCTTTAATATGTTCAGCCGCATTTAGTAAGTCCAGAATGTGTCTTAATCGCTGGGCATGATCGGGCAGGATGCCCTTCTTAGTACCAGTTTCGAAGAAGTCCCTCAGTCCCTTGTGGCTGAAGGAGGTAATCATACAGTCACTCCTACCGAAGAAGGTCTACGAGGGTTCATATCCACCTCCTGGTGTTATAAAAATTTGTAAAGATCGAATTGATCAACTCGCATATATTGTAACCCCGAAGGTTACATTTGTCAAGAGGTAAAAAGCTCCGTAACCCTTAAGGTTACGTGCTGGCAAAAGTAGGGGGCTAACTGCCGCCCAACAAGTACCGGAAAATTAGACCATGGATGACCTGCTCTACCGGTGCTTTGTCGTCGGTGAAGACCAGGTCTTGCGGAGGGAGTTCCCAGAGGCGGGTGTTGAGCGAACGGTCGGCGACCACGCGCAGCAGCGGGTGTTGAAGTTGGGCCACATTCTGGGCAAAGTTGTCAATTTTGGTCGGCTGCTTGGTGGCGATGACCAGGCTGTTGCCCAGCGAACTGCCGTAATCGGGCATGTCCATCACATAAACATTGGGAAAGACAGCCCGCATCGTCCCGCCTAAGGCCTCAACCAGGCTGTAATCGGTGCTGGTGCGCCCGGCGTTGATGGCGACTACCCCATCCTCGTTGAGATGGTCGTAAATCTCCTGAAAAAATTCGCGGGTGGTCAGGTGGAAGGGGATGTAGGGCGGGCGGTAGGCGTCTACGGCGATGACATCGTAAGTGTGGGCGGTGTTGGCTAAAAAGTAGCGCCCATCCTGAGCGTGGACAGTCAGGTTCGGCTCGGTCATGTCGAACCAGTCACGCCCGACCTCGATGATGCCGGGGTCAATTTCCACGCCGTCAATCGGAATCGGCCCATAGATGCCGCTGTAGGCTTTGGAAATGGTTCCGGCCGCAGAGCCGATAACCAAAACCCGCTCCACCTGGCGCTCGGTGTAGGGCGGATTGTTGAAATAGGGGATAATCAAAAAGTAATCCCAGACCCCATCCACCAGCGGATAATCAAAATAAGTGGGATTGTAGACCGAGTGAATCCCCTGGCCCTCGTTGAGCTGCAAGCCGCGCCACCAGCCGCCCTGACCGTCGCTTTGCTGCACCACTTGGATGTAGTTGTAGCTCGACTCGGTTTCGTAGACCAGGCCGGGGCTGGCTTTGATCGGGCCGGCGGGCCACCAGAGGTTCAGGCCGACCAACCCGACCAACATCGGCGCGTAGACCCAGGCTCGGCGGGGGTGGGTCAGGAAGAGTCCGCCCAGGCTGACCGCCAGCAGAATCACAGCAAAAGTAAAAAAGGTCAATCGTGTGCCGATAGTTGGAATCAGCAGCAGCACCGGCAGAAACGTCCCCACCAGGCTGCCCAGAGTGCTCAGGGCGTAAATCGAGCCGGCGGTGTTGCCGCCGTGCTGCACATCTCGCAGGGCCAGGCGAATGGCAAAGGGAGAGACGGTACCCAGCAAGGTGATCGGCAGACTGAAGAGAATCAGCACGCCCGTCAATGATCCCAATAGAACGCCGACATTGTAATCGGCAAAACCCTCTACCGAGAAGCGCAGCACCGGCCCGGCGATGAACGGGACCAGTCCCACCAAAAAAGCGCCCCAGGCCGTAATTTGAAACAAGGTACTCTCGCGCGGGTCTCGATCCGCCCAGCGCCCGCCGATCATATAACCCGCCGTCAAATAGAGCAGCATCAGGCCGATAATCGCCGCCCAAATGACCAGCGAATTGCCAAAAAAGGGGTCAATCAAGCGGCTGGCCGATAACTCCACGCCCAGCGTGGTCATGCCGGAGACAAAGACGGTCAGGAGGAGATAGCCTCTGTGTTTTTGCAAAAGTTTACTCCTTAGGCGGGCAAGGCAGGTTCAGGATACCAGTTCCAGACAGGTTCTTGGCCGGAAATTTCAGGTAAATAAAGCCCATCTACCTTGTCAGGACGGACATATTTTACCAAAAAATCAACAGTTCGTTTTCGGTCGCCTTTTTTGCCGGTAGGGACATCCCGTTCAACCCGCCAGATAGCCCCCTCGGCCGGGTCTACAGCGCCGTGAAAGCCGTAAACGTTAAGGCGCTTCATGGCTTCTTCAACGCTGAGCGCGCTCCCTCGGTGCAATAAGGCAGGCGTCACAAAACCGGCCACGGCCACACGTTGGATAAATTCATCATACGGCGTGCGTTCATCTGCCATCATCAAATCAAAGGCCACAAATGGCTCATGCTGAAGCCGGTAACGTGTCCCATGCGCTTGCATTAACCATTCACCAACCAGACGTTCTCCTTCACCCAGTACAGCCAGAAAACGCTCGTAATTGGCGTAGACCCAATTGCTAAAATGACGATGCTGCTCATAAGCAGACGATGCAGCTAAATAACCGGCCCGGCCCAGGGGATAAAGGGTCTCGCCTATTCTGGCGACCCCCACGTTTGAACCATCGAGTTTTTCTTGAACGATGACCTCATCGTTTTTATCACGGGTTTTCACGGTGGCTATTCGCGCCTGCCCTTCCTGGCACTTGTGGTCGCCCGGCCCGCGCCTGCTTCCGGGTAGATGCGGAATATGCCCATAATTTTTTCTGCCCAGGGGTTTATCCATCATAAAGCCTCGCCGGTGTTTTCATTTCGGCTTCAGATTGTTTTGTATCATCCTGGAGTGTCTTGATTTCCATAATCGTCAGTATTATAACGATGGAAAGAACGCTTGGCAATCATCCCCCAAAATAAAAAGAGATTGCCTTGACTTTCTACGGGAGGCTTGCTTAAATTGCCCGTTTCCCTTATCATTGACATAAAGAGAAACGCCAGTCGCACAGACAGGTCTGATAAGGCCGGCTTGGCCTGACCCTGGCCGGCAGGGGCATCGTTTGGTTATTGGCCGGGAGAGCTGGGTGGAGAATTTTCCATTCCGGCCATAAGCCGGTCAATTTTTGCTTGCAGGCTGTTGAGCCTGTTTTCCAGCGTATCCACCCTGCCACGCAGTTCATAACGGTTCAGGTTGGCCACCGTTTGCAGTTCGTAGAGTTTATCAAGGTGCTGCAAAGTGTGACCCATGGCCATTTCAACGGTGATGTTGCCGTTGGCGTAGTCTGAGAGGATTCGTTTGGGGTCGTAGGTGCCCATCGAAAATCATCCTTTCCATGTAAGCTTGTAATCCTATAGGTTTACAAGTGCGATAATAACACAGCGTTTGATTTACGTCAAATTTAAAGGCGGGTATGGAAAGATTTGGGGAAAAATTACATATTCTTCGTAACAGACGGAGATTAACGCTGCGAGAACTGGGTGATATGCTTGAGGTCAGCCACACTTTTGTGGCGCAAATGGAAAAAGGAGGAAAAACACCTAACGTGGCAATGATATTAAAAATTGCCCGGCTTTTTGCTGTTTCTACCGATGTCTTGATAAAAGATGAGTTGGAGTTGGAGGATTAAGTGCTCCACACAAAATCATGAGGGGGCAGAGGTATTTCTTGCACCTGCCAATTGGCTTTGGCTTTCAACCGGCCAAAGGAGAGACGCACTCGAAAGGCTTCCCCTAATGTGGGCGCATCTCGACCGGCTAACCATATTGTATCGTCGGGGGAAGGATTGTATCGGGTCTGGAGTAAGCCGTTTGGCACAGCCGCCAGAGTAATTGATTTAAGTTCCTTAGCCTTATCCGCTTCGAGGTAATTGTATTTTACAAAAATAGTGGTGGAATGTAGCTGACATCTCGGATTGTCAAAATTTTAGGGAGAGTACCTTCAACTTCAACACTTTGAGTGGCCCTAACTTGGCGAACGGTCATTGAGAACTGAGAAGTTTGTAGGGTGGCCGTTCTCTGGCCTTCTATTTTTTCAGCTTTAGAGTCTACAAATAGTGCCTGCCTGATAGCGTAGTCGGGATGAAATAAGTAAGTAGCGCGTTTATAATCAATTTTTCCGAATAACCGCTGGTCAATTCTGGCCATACCCATTCGGTCCAGCGCCTCTCGGGTGATATCTTCGCCTATATCGGCCACCAAATCACTTTCGGCCCGAAATATTTCAACGGCAACACCTCTATAATCATAAATGGCTTGCGCTACCAGCCGGAGCGAAATTTTTTCAATCTCTTCTAGCCGATCAAGATCGTCCGTGAGTTGACTCGGATCCAGTAGCATATTTCCCATTTCCATTGAGATCAAGAGGCAGTTCTAATTGTTGTTGCGCCATGCTTGTTTTTTGAATATTGATCTGAGCCAGTTTGACATATTCTTCAAGTAGCTCTATGCCAATAAATTGTCTCCGTTGCTGAATAGCGGCCACCGCCGTTGTGCCGCTGCCCATAAAACAATCCAGCACAATTTCACCCGGTTCGGTCAAGAGTTGAATGAACCGGCGCGGCAGTTCCGGCGGAAATTTGGCTTCGTGGTCATCATTGGCCCGCACCGACGGAATGTACCAGACCCCCCGCGACCCCCACTCGCGCCATTCGTCGGGGGTGAGCCGGGTCCGGTCAATTTTGGTCACACCCGGCTTCCAGAAAACGTACAAATACTCAAACTCGTCCACCGCTTTGTAGGACAAACTGTGCCAGCGTGAGTTCTCCCAGGCAGCATCTTTAACCCAGGCCCGCCGATCATACATATAAAAACCGGCCTTAAGTCCCCATTCTTCAATCAACCCGCCCACAATTTTCACTCGGGTTTGGGCTTCGTATTTGCCGCCGCGAATATTGTTGCCGTTGAGGCGGCGGTCAATGGTTTGCTCGCTGCAACCCAGCAGTTTGGCAATCTGGTAACGATTATAGGTGGGATGTTCGGCCATCGCTTTCAGTACATCCTCTCGCGTCACCGGCGAGCGTTTGCTGCTGGTTACCTCCGCCTGGATTTTGGGCATAGTGGCATCTTTGAAAACTAAAATGTCGGCGATATTGATAACCAGAAAGCCACCCGGTTTAATGATGGGAAAATGAAGGGCCATGACGGTCGAAAGGAGATTCTGCCAATCCTCAAAGGACAAATCGGCCTCGTACTCTTTGCCGACAAAATAAGGCGGCGACCAGATACTCAGGGCAATGCTGTTGGGTTGAATTTTGGGGAGAAAGTTCCGCGCATCTCCCTGATAAATGTGATTGACTGCCAAAGCGTCGTCAATTTGCCCACCCTCATAAACATCCGCCAACTGACGCTGCAACTCCGGCGGCAGCCGGTTCATATTAAAAGTTGTCTTATCAGCTTCGTTGGTCGCAGTCCGCATTGAAAAAACTCCCACACTTTTCGTTAGTATATCACGAATTAGTATAGAACGCATGTTTATGTGGAAACAAAAAGAGGCTACCAGTTCAGGTAGCCTCTCGAATTTTCGTGAGAAATGTCAACTCAAATAATCACGCAGTTGCCGGCTGCGGCGGGGATGGCGTAGCTTGCGCAGGGCCTGGCCCTCAATCTGGCGGATGCGCTCGCGGGTGAGGCCAAACTTTTTGCCTACTTCTTCCAGGGTGTAGCTGCGCCCGTTTTGCAGGCCAAAGCGCAGGCGCAAAATACGAGCCTCGCGGGGGGTCAGGGTGCTGAGCACATCTTCCAATTTTTCTTGCAATAAATGGTGATAAGCGGCGTCGGGCGGGGTGGGGGCGTCTTCATCTTCGATAAAGTTGCCCAGCTCGCTGTCTTCTTCTTCGCCCACCGGGCGTTCCAGGGAAACGGGGTGGCGGCTGACGCGGAGCATCCAGCGCACTTTGGAGGGTTCCAAATCCATCTGCTCGGCCAGTTCTTCGGGGGTGGGTTTGCGGCCCCAGACCTGCTCAAGCTGGCGAGAAACCTGGTGCAGCTTGCGGATGCGGTCGCTCATGTGGACCGGCACACGGATGGTCCGGCCCTGATCGGCTAGAGCGCGGGTAATGGCCTGACGAATCCACCAGGTAGCGTAGGTGCTAAATTTGTAGCCGCGCCGGTAATCAAACTTTTCGACGGCTTTCATCAGGCCCAGGTTGCCTTCTTGAATCAAATCAGAAAAGGGCACACCCTGGCCCATGTATTTTTTGGCAATACTCACTACCAGGCGGGTATTGGCTTTAATCAGGTGGTCGCGCGCCTTGTTGCCGTCGCGGACATAGCGGCGCAGTTTGAGTTTTTCTTCTTCGGTGTGGCTGTTTTTCTCTAGTTTGCGTTGCGCTTTGCGGCCTTTTTCCAAACTTTTGGCCAGCATGATTTCTTCGGCGGGGGCCAGGAGCGGCACACGGGCCATCTCTTTGAGGTATAGGCTGATGGTGTCGTCGGCGGCGATGCCGCTTAAATCAAAGGGGTCTACAGAAGGAACAGGAATTTCGTTAGGCGATTGTTCTTTGAGCCGTTTTTCTTCTTCGGCTTCTTCCACATCGGCGTAAACTTCAATGCCCTGGTTAATGAGTTGAATAAAAATCTCCTCTAACTGGGCCATGTTGTCTTCGGCTTCGGGGAAGGCCGCCAGCAGGTCATCGGTGACAAGATAGCCGCAAGTGGTGGCTTTGTGCATCAGATTATCCAACATACTTGCTGTTCTGGCTTCGGGGAGTTCGACGGGTTCGGGGTCTTTGGTTATTTTTTCTGAAATCATATTCACCTCATGTCCCGCCTAGCCAGGTTCAGGCATAGGCGTTCGGATTTTTACGGCTAGATAATGAGAGTCAGATATACTGGTTCAAGTAGAGTTATGGGTTGAAGTAAGGAGATATTTCTATTCAGAACAGATAAAATCTAAGGCCGAGTGAAAATTTATTAAAGTTGGAGAAAATAGTTCGTTTTATACAAATAGCGAGCCAGGCATAAATAGTAACACTACCTGGCTTATAACTTATTCTTGGGGCTTTTTGGCAAAAGCATTTAATTGGGATAGCGACGGTATTATATCACAGGCTGGGGGTCATGTCAACCCTCTTTTTATTATGTAAACTCGTAGATTTCCGAATCTCTCCAACCTTTGTTCTACTTGTTGCCATAATGTTTGAACAATGGTATAATGAATATGTCAAGTTGTCTAATGAACCCTATATATTGTGGTTCGGATATTGACAAACCTCTATAGATAGTGGTATTCTTGGTCATGATTAAATTTATTACCACGTCTGGTCGAGGTAGCGAGGTTGTTTAACGGCAGACCTCCTGAAACTGCCGCGTAAACATAAACTATGGCGGGGGTGGGGTCCACTCATAATGACTTATTATTAGTCAGACGAAAAAGGACGCTAGCAACCCACCCCCGCTATCAGTTAAACGGGGGATGAGCCAAAACCCGACCATGACCGGACTCAAAAAAGAACTCGCCACCATTAGCAGCCAACAATGGACGGTGCTTATCTCGCTGCTGGCCCTGGTCAATATGGTTGTTTTGGGCGGGTTGGTTTGGCTGCTGACTATTCAATCTCCCGGCGCTTTTCGGCGGGTCTTAGCTCAGGCTCCGGCTACCCGCACCCCCTTTCCTACTTTCACCACCACCCCCACCGGGCTGCCCCCACCCACAGCCATTGGCACGTTTGTCCCCACCTGGACGCCGACGATTACGCCTACGCCTCTCCCTACCGACACCCCCACCGCCACGCCTATCCCCTCCCGGACACCCATCCGGGCGACCGCCGTGCCTGTGCCCACCGAAACGCCAACACCCGCTTATGACTATGTTGGAACCGTCCGCCAATTGACAGCTTGTGAGAACGCCGGGAAACACCACATTTTTGCTTATGTGCGTGACCCGGCCGGCAATGGTCTGCCAGGAGTCAAAATGCGTGTCTTCTGGGAAGGGGGCGCTGGCGGCGAGGCTATTCTGACAACCGGCACTAAAATGCAAGACCCGGGCCTGGCCGATTTTGCCATGTTCAAAGGCAGCTACTTTGTTGAGGTTCTGGATGGTTCAAGCCAGGTGATGGGGCCGATTAGCCCGGATATTCCGGTCAATGAACTGTGCGCTGAAACCGATAACGGCGTAGCTAACTCATTATACCACTACTCCTTTGAAGTGATTTTTACCAAGGTTCGATAGATGTCTAAATGGAAACCCTGGCAGCAAATGGTCTTTCTGGGCTATTTGTTCCTGCTGAACCTCATCATTTTTGGCACGCTGGCTTATTTGATGTTTAATACCGCCCGGCGTAACCAACGCCCGGTCGAACTGGCCGCCGTGCCCGCCTCGGAAGCAGTGGTGACTTATTCAACCCTGACTCTTCCGCTGGCAACGGCGACGCCGCTCAATGTTTCACCTATACCAGCAATCCAACCTACTCCAGCTATCACTGCGACAGCATCCCTGGCGATTGCCCTGGTCGAAGGCAGTCGCAGCCAGACCTGGACAGCTACTCCGACTTCATCGCCTACCTCCACGCTAACGCGTCGGCCATCTGCGACACCGACCGCTACCAATACGGCCCAACCGACCGCCACACCCACCCTGACGCCGCTGCCAACGGCTACCGCAACATCCACCCCCTCGCCGACCGCTTCACCTACACCCACCTTCACCTCGACTCCTTTACCGACCGTTACCCCCAGCCCCACCTTGACTCCAACCCAATCAGCCAAAGTTTTGGCTACTCCAACCCTCCAATCTTCCAACCTTCCAACCTCTACCCTAACCCGCAAGCCAACGCAAACACCCACCCTGGCAGCCCAAGCCCAGGTCAAGCCAACCCGAACCCCTACCCAATCAACCAAACCTTCAGCTACTCCAACCCTTAAACCCTCCAACCCTCCAACCCTCCAACCTTCCAACCCTCCAACCTTCCAACCCTCCAACCTTCCAACCTTCCAACTCCCCACCCCCACCAGCCGCCCGACTCGACCCTCGGCCACCCGTCCAACCCCAGCGCCGACTCCCCTGGTCGTGGCGGCAGCTTTAAAGAGCAACGTCGTTAATCCTGAGGTCGAAGCTCCCGCGCCCCGGCTGGCTCAGCCTGAACCGGCCCTGGCCAATACCGCCGGCCTGGTTGATGCAATTCCTTTGACCAACGCCAGCATCGCCTTAAGCTGGATGCCGACCGGCAAAACCGATCATTACCGTATTTACAGTGATATGGGCAGCGGTTATGGAGTTTATATCCACAAAGCCGATGTCAGCGAACCGGCTTTTGTGGACAAAATGCTCCGCCCCGGGCTGGCCTACCGTTACCGCGTCACTCGCCTGGAAAGCCACCGGGAAGTGGTTTTAGCCCAAACTGCTGCGGCTACTTTGGGCGGCCAGGCTCCGCCGGATAACTTGCTTAACCAGCAGCCGGTTGTGACCGCTACCGTCGCTCCCGCGCCCACCGCCCTCCCCGCCGATGCAGTATTGCTCGGCTTGTTGAGCGACAACAGTTATACCGACGAGTTTAATACCTTGCACGTAGTTGGCGAAGTGCGTAATGACTCCAACCTGGATGTCGGCCAGACCAATATTGCCATCACTTTTTATGACGGCGCCGGCGCTGTGATTGGCACAGCCAACGGGCAGACCATTCTGGAGGTCATCCCGCCCGGCGAAATTTCGCCTTTTCTGATTACCCTGTCCCGCCCGGAAGGGATGGAATCCTACAGCGTGAGAGCGGTAGCTCGACCGGTAAAGCCGGAATTGACTCCCCAGTTATCGGTCATTCAAGTAAAACGTTTTGAAGATGAGGCCGGTTTCTTTCACGTCAAAGGGGTGATTGAAAACAGCGGCAGTATTACAGCCAGGCGAGCCAAAGTGGTTGCTGTGATTTATGGACGTGGCGGGGCGGTCATTAATGTCGGCTTCACCTACCTTAATCCACCCGTCCTGGCCCCCGGCGAGCGGGCCAGCTATGAAGTTATCTTCACCTATTTCCCCAAGTATGTGGATCAAAAGGTAATTCCTTTTGAGGAATAAAGTGGCAATAAAAACAAAAGAAAAGCCCCGCCGATTGGCGGGGCTTTTTTGGATCTATAAATTGAACAGAATAACAAAGGAATAAAAAGAATTAGAGGTTGCCAACGATATTGCTGAATACGTTGCCAACAACCGGGCCAAGCAAAAGCAGAATGGCGATCACGACGATGGCGACCAGCACCAGGATCAAAGCATATTCTACCAGGCCCTGGCCTTCTTCACGCGGGAGAAACAGCATGTCTTATAAGCCTCCTTTCCACAAATTTGTTACTAACTGTAACTAGCTCCACCATAACGGATAAACGCCGTTAGCTCAATAGTCTATGAGTACCAAATCCCTGCCCCAAACGCTTTTGGCAGCTTTTGCCGGGGCATGATATACTACCCCTCTCATTTATGGCAAAGGAGGCACTCATGCTATCTGATTTATCTCATATTTCACCCGTGTGGAGCCGCATCACCCATCTGATGGTTGAGCGGGGCGAGGGCTGCCACGTCTACACCACCGATGGGGAGCAGTACCTTGACTTTACCAGCGGTATCGGCGTGACCAATACCGGGCACAGCCATCCGGCGGTGGTCAAAGCGATCCAGGATCAGGCGGCTAAAATGCTCCACGCCCAGGTCAATATTTACCTGCACCCGCCCCTTGTCCGCCTGACCCATGCCTTAAATGAGATCACCCCGCCTCATCTCGACACCTTTTTCTTCTCCAACTCCGGCGCGGAAGCCATCGAAGGGGCGGTCAAACTGGCCCGGCACTATACCAGGCGAACCAACATCATCGTTTTTCAGGGTGGTTTCCACGGGCGCACCGCCCAGACCATGGCCATGACCACCGCTAAAACCGTCTACCGGGTTGACTATCAACCCCTGCCCGGCGGCATCTTTGTCGCGCCTTTCCCTTACGCCTATCGCTACCGGATGACCGATGAGCAGGTGAGCGAGTTTGCCCTGCGCGAACTGGACATGATTCTCCATACCCAATCCGCGCCCCAGGAAACGGCGGCGATGGTTATCGAGCCGGTGCTGGGCGAGGGCGGCTACGTGCCCGCGCCGGCCCAATTTATGCAAGGGCTGCGCCGGGTGTGCGAAGAGCACGGCATCCTGCTGATTGTTGATGAAGTCCAGACCGGCTTTGGCCGCACCGGCAAAATGTTTGCCCACGAGCACGCCGGTATCAAAGCCGATATTATGGTCATGGCCAAAGGACTGGGCAGCGGCTTCCCCATTTCCGGCATCGCCTCCAGCCGTGAAATTATGAGCAAGTGGCAGGTCGGCACGCACGGCGGGACCTATGGCGGCAATGTCATGGGCTGCGCCGCCGCCGAAGCCACGATCAAGGTCATCAAAGAAGAGGGGCTAGTCGAGAATGCAGCAGCACGCGGTCAGCAACTTATGGACGGCCTGGCCGAAATCCAGAGCCGCTTCCCCGCCTTGGGCGATGTGCGTGGGCTGGGCCTCATGGTCGGCTGCGAGTTTATCAACCCTCAAACCGGCCAGCCTGACGATGCCTTGACCAAAAAGGTGGCTGCCAACGCCCTGAATGATCATGTACTACTGTTGACCTGCGGCATGTATGGCAACGTCATCCGCTGGATTCCCCCCCTGATCGCCACCGAAAGCCAGATCAACGAGGGACTGGAGAAGTTTGAAAAAGCGGTGGTAGCGGCGCTGTCGTAAAACCCAACACAAAATTTATTGGCTCACGGATAAACACAGATTTTTTTCTTTCTTTACACCTTTATCTGTGCCATCTGTGTCCATCTGTGGACCCCAAAATTTGGAGATTATTATGGCAAAACTGAGCCTGGCCGAAGTTGAAACCATTGCCGAGCTGGCCAAACTGCCCTTGACCGACGCCGAAAAAGCGACTTTTCAGGAACAGCTTTCGGCTATTCTGGATTACGCCGAAATGCTGCAGCAGGTGGATACCACCGGCATCCCACCCACTGCCAGCGCCCTGCCCTTGAACAACGTCATGCGGGCCGACGAAGTCAGCCTCAGCCTGTCGAATGAAGAAGCTCTCTTCAATGCCCCTGAAGCCGAAGACGGTTATTTTAAGGTACAGGCAGTGTTAGAATAGTGCGTGGTGCGTGGTGCGTGGTGTGTTAAATTTACGCACTACGCACCACGCACCACGTTTCATGGAGATTACCTTTGGAACTCTACACCCTCACCATCCACGAAGCCCAGGACAAACTGCGCTACGGCGAAATCACTTCGGTGGAACTGACCGAAAGCGTGCTGGAGCGGATTGAAGCAGTTGATCCTAAAGTTCAAGCCTACCTCAGCGTGCAGGCTGAGGTAGCCCTGGACATGGCCCGCCTGGCCGACGAGCGCCGCGCTACCGGCGAGGATAACCCCCTGTTAGGCATTCCCCTGGGAATTAAAGATGTCCTAATTACTTACGGCGTGCCGACCACCGCCGGCTCGAAAATCCTGGAAGGGTTTATCCCTCCGTTTGATGCAACGGCCATCACCAAACTGCGTACCGTCGGAGCGGTCTTTGTGGGCAAAACCAACATGGACGAGTTTGCCATGGGTTCATCCACCGAGTACTCGGCCTATCAAGTCACCAAAAATCCCTGGGATTTGCGCCGGGTTCCCGGTGGCAGCAGCGGGGGTAGCGCCGCCGCCGTAGCCGCCGATGAGGCCCTGGCCGCGCTGGGCACGGACACGGGGGGCAGCGTTCGCCTGCCCGCTGCTTACTGCGGCGTGGTGGGGCTGAAGCCGACCTACGGGCGGGTCAGCCGTTACGGGCTGATTGCCTTCGGCTCCTCGCTGGACCAGATTGGCCCGCTGACCAAAGATGTCGAGGATGCGGCTATTTTGCTCAACGCTATTGCCGGCCACGACTCCCACGATTCGACCAGCCTCAACGCCCCCGTGCCCGATTACGTGGCCGAGATGAAGCAGGGCGATGATTTGAAGGGCTTGCGGGTCGGTGTGCCCAAAGAGTATTTCATTGAGGGGTTGGACGCCGGGGTGGAGTCAACCGTGCGCGCAGCTATCAACCAACTGGCCGAATTGGGCGCGGAGATCGTGGAGGTGTCGCTGCCCAACACCCGTTACGGTATTCCGGTCTATTATCTTATCGCTCCGGCGGAAGCATCGGCCAACCTGGCCCGCTATGATGGGGTGAGATTTGGGCAACGCCAGGAAGGCCGCGATATGTGGAACACGCTGCGCCAAACCAGGGAAGCTGGCTTTGGGTGGGAGGTCAAGCGCCGGATTATGCTCGGCACGTATGCCCTCTCGGCGGGTTATTATGATGCCTATTATCTGAAGGCGCAGCAGGTCCGCACCCTGCTCCGGCGAGATTTTGAGCAGGCTTTTGAACAGGTGGACGTGATGGTCGCCCCGGTCGCGCCGACGGTGGCTTTTGAAATTGGGGCCAAAACCGATGACCCGCTGCAAATGTACCTGATTGACGTGTTTACCGTTTCGCTCAATCTGACCGGCGTCTGCGGCATTTCGGTGCCATGCGGCTTTTCCGCCGGGATGCCGGTCGGCCTGCAACTCATCGGCCCAGCCCTGGGGGAGAGCGCCATTTTGCGGGCAGCCTATCAGTATGAGCAGACTACCGAGTGGCATAAACATAAACCGGAGTTGGGCGGCTAAAAGAAAATCAGTAATTGAACAACATGAAGAAAAGTATCGGCATCGTGGGTTATGGAGTATTATTCCTCATCGGTATATTTTGTATGTGCATGTGTTTGAGCGGCGGCCTTACTCCCATTCCATACACAAATGAGAGGCTTCAACAACTCAATAATATGGACTGGATTGAAATACGAATATTTTTCCCTCCCAACTATCAGCCGGTTTATACCAAAAAGATTACTGACCCCAAAAAGTTAATTTGGCGGTTGAAAAAATACGTACCTACGCTGACTATTGGTTCTCACCTCTTATTATTTATTGGCGTCCCCAATTTCCAGTTGAAGTTTCTCTAGGGCGTAATGATACAATTAAGGCAGAGTCATGCGGCTCACCTTGTTCAAGTCCACCTCCACAGGTACTTGAGAGATTCGATATTGGGAGTAGAAACGGGTTCCCTTTTATGGCTACCTGGTCAGAGGGTAGATACCTCAGCACCAACGAATTTAGAGAGTTAATGGCAGTGCTGGATGTTGATGAAAATTGTGCTTGTCTATCACCCTCCAATCCAACGTGTAATACGGATGGATTTATCGAGGAAGAGCCGTTTCCCGCTATGCCAAAATAGGCATGTAGGTGGGAGAGAGCTTGTTAATAAAGTGCCTCACTGTTAAGTAGGGTAGCGGCCTAACAATTCGTCAAATTGTTACAAAACTGGTTTTTGGGAGAGATAATAAAAACCCGTCTCACGTTCAATAGGGTAAGTCGGGTTATGCCTATCGAAAGAATGTAAGGTTAATTCTTGTCTTTTGGGAGCAGCTTAAGTAACTACTGTTGGTAAGTATTTTTTGGGGCGGGTCTGCACTCAAGGCCTGCTCTCTCTTTTCTGATAGAATGAGGCCAAGAAAAAACAGCCACCCCCAACTAAAAAGGTCAAAGATGGCCGCGCAGTTTACAGAATCCTAAAGAGTCGGTAAAATATCCGCAGCCCTCCAGATTGACACACCAGTTTGGGGGACAGCCGCCTTCAGGTGCTCGCTACACCTGGGGCGGCGCGTTTTCTATTGGGTTAGTTTCATAATGCACCGCTTACGGAATCTTTGTCAAAAAATCGGGTGAGTCTTGAAGGTGAGGTAAATAAAATGAGAGCGACTCAAATCAGCTTTGAAATATCGGAAAGCCTCTTACAAGCTTTGAACCAAAGCCGAGATGAATTTGTTAGCCAACTCCGCCTGTTTGCAGCCTTGCAATTGTTCAAGAACCATAAACTTTCCTTTGGTCAAGCAGCAGAATTGGCCGGTATCAGTAAGGAAAAGTTTTTGATGGAATTGGATAATTACAACATTGATTTGATTGATTATGACCCCGCGGAGTTAGAAAAAGAACTCGAAAGATTTCAAGCATGAGGATCGTAACCAATTCATCGCCCTTGATTGCCTTTGCCATTTTAGGCCGGTTGGATTTATTGCGGCTGATTTTTACGGAAATTTATGTCCCCCAGGCAGTTTTTATTGAAGTTTCGGCAGAGGGTAAGGCGTATTCACCTGAGCTAAAGGCGTTTTCAAAAGATAAGGTTAAGTCGGTAAAGAATACCCTCGCTGTTCAACTTTTAAGCAAGGATGTTGATTTGGGTGAAGCCGAAGCGATTGCATTGGCGTTAGAAAGTGGTATTAAAGATGTGCTCATAGATGACTCGAAAGGGCGGAAGATTGCTGCCTTGTATGGCTTATACCCTATTGGCACAATTGGTGTGCTCCTGGAGGCAAAGCGATTAGGCCACATTGGTCAAGTAAAACCTCATCTGGAGAAGTTGATTTCCAATAAAATTAGAATAGGAAAGAACTTGTATCAGCAAGCCCTCAAATTAGCCGGTGAAAGTAATTAAAGTTCGGTATGCCAAAACGCGGCCTAATCGCCCCATGAGGTCGATATTAGGCCGTTAAAATTTTTACCCGGTTCTAAAAACCAAGGCTACCCAATCTTCTTCCACCCGGCGCTCGCTGAAATGTAATCCGTGAGCAGTGGCAGCTGTGGTCACGCTGGCTTCCTGTTCGGCGATGATGCCGGAGAGGATGAGACTGCCGCCGCGAGCCAGGACCGCTTTGAGACCCGGCAGCAGTTCGATGATGGTGTTCGCCAGGATGTTGGCGACAACAATATCCCACTGCCGACCTCCCGCCTCCCCCGCCGAGCCAAGGGCTACCTCAACTTTTACTCCCTCCCCCCTTTGAGGACTAGAGAGGGAGTAACCGTTCCGCTCAAAATTCTCCTCAGTCACCCGCACCGCAATATCATCTATATCCACCGCCCGCACTTTGGCGGCCCCCAGTTTGAGGGCCGCCAGGGCCAAAATCCCCGATCCGGTCCCGACATCAAACAAGGTCTGTCCGGCCAGGGGCATCTCTTCCAGGATTTTGAGACACAATTGGGTGGTCGGATGCAGACCGCTGCCAAAAGCCAGACCAGGGTCAATTTCAATCACAATATCGTCGGGGGTTGCGGTGTAATCACGCCAACTGGGTTTGATGACAAACCGCCGGCCCACCCGCACCGGGTGAAAATGAGCTTTCCAGGATTCGGCCCAATCGCTTTTGCCGACAAATTGCAGCCGGGGTTCCGGCAGACCGCCCGGCAAAGCCTGGCCGATGAGAGCCAGCATCAGCTCGATTTCGCGCAGGCGGTGATCATCTTCGCTGGGGATGACGGTGCGGACGGTCACTTTGTCAAAATCGGGCGGATAGCTCTCCATCACCGCGCCGCCGTAGCCATAACGGTTGAACAGCTCGCTGACGGTTTCGGCGGCTTCGCCGTTGAGGTCTATTAAGGCAATTTCGATAAAATCCATGGTAGATCACCTAACTCGGACAAACCAGAACCAAAAGGTTTTTTGCCACGAATTACACGAATTTTCACCAAAAATTTTCGAGTTAATTCGTGCAATTCGTGGCAAAGTTCTTGCTCAATGCCCAAAGATTCAACTGCTAAGGCATTATTGGTTAGGACAACTTTCAGTTTATCCGGTTTGACCCCACAAACCGGCCCACAATCAGAGTCAAATCATCGTGCAGTTCCACCGGGCCGGTAAAAGTTTTGACGGCATTGATAAGCCGGTTGAGGGCCACCTGGGCCTCGGTATTGGCCGGCACTTTGGCTAATTCGGCCTGGAAGCGTTCAAAGCCAAAGAGTTCATTTTGACCATTTTTGGCCTCAACCAGGCCATCACTGCTGAGAAAAAGCAGGTCGCCGGGGCACAGCGATAAGGTTTTGGCGGTGTAAACAAAATTAGGCCAGGCCCCCAGGGGCATCCCCGATGCCTGAATTTCAATCAGTTTGTCCCCCCGCCGCAGGTACGGGTAGATCAGACCGGCATTCGCCACCACCAGATTGGTTGAACTTTCATCCACAATCAAATAACAGCAGGCCACATTCATCCGCTGTGAGTGAAAGCGCACATACAGGTCTTCATTAAGCTTGTTCAGCAGGGCTTCGGGGTGCAGGTGGGCCGGCGCATTGGCTTCCAGCAGTCCCACCGACAACGCCCCGGCCATAGCCGCCGATGCGCCCTTGCCGTTCACATCGCCGATAGCCAGTCCATACCGGCCCTGCTCCAGATGAATGTGCGTGTAAAAATCACCGCCCAACTCGCGGGCCGGCTGCCAATAAATAGCCCACTCCCAGCCGTGCAGCGACGGCAAAACGCTGGGCAAAAAACTTACCTGCATCTGGCTGGCCAGGCTTAACTCTTTTTCCAGGCGGTCGCGGTGCTGCTGCAAGACCTGCTCTGAGATGAGCAGTTGGGCGGCCATTTCATTAATAGCTTCACCCAGGAAAGCGATTTCCTGGGGTCCCGAAGTTTGAACTCGCGTGGTCAGATCAGAGCCAAGCGTGGCAACCGTTTTTACCAAACCGGCCAGGGGGGCGGCAATGGTCCGGGTGATGAAGACACTGGCGGCCAGCCCGACAATCAGCGCCAGAATGACAAAGAGGATGGCTGTGGTGAGGGCTAGATTCTCAATGGCGCGAGCGCGTTCAATAATTTGAGTGCTGCTATTACCCTGGGTATGGCGCAGTCTTTCAATGGCCTGGACTAAACTATCCTGGACGCGGCCGCCTTCATTGGCCCACAACAGGCGGGCCGCTGCCGGAAAGCCGCTGTCGTAAAGCAAAAGGGTCTCCTGGGCTTTTTTATCTACGCCGGTTTCAGCACTTGCCACGGCTTGCAGGGCTTGCTGCTCCTCACCGGCGACCAGTAAGAGGGCAATCTTATCAAAGATTGACTCAAAGGCAATCTCGTAGCTGTAATAATTTTCTAAATGGGAGTCGCCCTCATTGTTCAGGTAGCGGCGCAAATAGTCGCTGCGTCGGGCCGAGAGAATTTCTAGCTCTTGGGTTAAACTTTCCACCTCGCCCCGGGTTTGAATGACCACACTTTGCTGCTTGGTGATAGCGTAGGCGCTAATCAGCCCCAGGGCAATCAACAAAGCCAGCAGCAAAATCAAGCCAAAGCCCAGGCCGATGAGCTGCCCAATGTGGAGCGAGTGGAGACGTTTCATGGAGTTGAGAATCAGCGTTTAACCTGCACTTTAGCCAGAATGTCCTTAACCTGGGGCAAAACCTGGCTGATGGCGCTGGCAGCGTCTTGCTGGCCCTGCCAGACAGGCGTTAGCGCTCCGTTGACCAGTTCGATAATGTCACTGGAGCCGGGGAAAGCCGGGGTTGGCTCACCGATTTCGGCTTCGTCCAGAAAGACCTGGGCATTGTGACGCGGCTGCTGCTCCATAAAAACCTCAGACTGGGCCACCGAGCGTAGAGCCGGCACCGCCACGCCCGCTTCGGCAAAAATAGCTTGAACTTTGAAACTGGAGAGAAACTTGAGAAAAGTCCAGGCTGCTTCCGGGTTGTCGGTGTTGGCCGCAATGACATAGCCCGCGCCGGCAGCCACGTTGGCCCGGCGCACGTTTTGCGGCAGCCCAACCACATCCCATTCCAGATCTTTAACCTCGGCAAAAGCAGGGATTAGGGCGTGGTTGCCAAAGGCCATAGCTAATTGACCCTCTTTAAACAGCGAAGCAATATTCTCGGAGCCAAGCAGCATGTTATAGGGAGGCGTCACCTGGTCCACATTGATCAAATCGGCAAAAAATTGTACGGCTTCGGCGGCGGCGGGCTTATCCAGATCGGTTTGCGTGGGGAATAGAGTATCATCAAAAATTTGGATTCCATTTTGCCACATCCACAGCATCCACCAACTGTTGACCTCAAAGGCAAAACTGTAGGGCGCAACCTTGGCCTCTTTCAGCTTTAACGAGGTTTGGCGCAGGTCTTGCCAGGTCCAGTCGTTTTGCGGGTAGGGCAGACCGGCCTGATTGAACAGCCGTTTATTGTAGTAGATCACTTTGGTATCGCTGTCGCGGGGTAGGCCGTAGACGCCCTGGTTAACCTCATAATGGGTTAACAAACCTGGAAAAAAATCATCGAGGGTATAATTTTCAGCCTGCATCAGCGGGCTGAGGTCCATAAAGTAACCTTTGGGCACATCTACCGGAACTTCTGACCAAAAGAGAACATCAGGAACCGGCTCACCTGCGGCAAATTTGGCCCGCATTTCTTTAAAGTAAACATCATAGGGGCGATGAAAAGTTTCGATGTGGATATTGGGATAATCCGCTTCAAAGACCTTGATAATTCGCTCGTTGATGGCCACTTCCCAGGGATCGCCCCAAAAGCCCCAGGTGATGGTTACCTTTTCCGGTTCCGGGGTAGGGAGAGGCGTCGGTGGGAGAGTGGGTTGGGGGGACGCGCCAAAAGAGCAAGCCGGGGCAGCGATGAGCAGTAATAATAAAACAAACCGATAAATTTTGGCGCGCATGGGGTTTCTCCAGCCTGGTTGGGCAGACAAAATTGAGTGGCCCTTATTATACTTCATTCGCTAATTTATTCAACCGCCCGTGATGACTACGAGTTTTGATTTTCAAAATCAGTAATCTTCAATGATCTGGGAAGATTGCCCATAGGGGGCCTTTGGCTCGAAGGCTGGAAAGTTGGTCAATATTTACCAACCTTCCAGGCTTTATTACCGAATTTGCTTGCAGTCAAAACTCATTAGGCGGCAGGGCGGGAAATTGATCTCTATTTGTCAGCTTAAAACAATTCATCTATAATTACGCTCATTCACTTTACGGAAAATTGGTCAGAAAGTTAGCATGATTGTCTCATCATTCAACCGGGAGATAAAGACCTTCAATCCACCCCGCCAAATTTGCGGTGAGGTTTGCTTGTGTTGCGCCGGCGAGTTGTGGACTCGATGGGACAATTGCGCTTGCCCGTAAGTTAGTTTTTATTTAGAAGCGTCTAAGGCCCATCAGCAATTGATGGGCCTTTTTATTTTTTGGCTTTAGCAGGTTCGACGGGATTTTCTCACGCCAAGACGCCAAGTTTTTACAAATTTCTTTGCGACTTTGCGTGCCCTATTGCTAAAGTCAAGAGAGCCTATTTTTTAATCAAAAAAGGGGGATGTGATGGCGAAAAAAGTAGATACGACGGCAATTAAGTTCAATCAGGCCTGTATTATTGTTTTTTCTCTGCTCGGCTTTTTGTTCGATCAGCCTTACGGGGTTCTGTTTGTGGGGCTGGTGCTGGCCATCGGAACAATTTTTCCCCAGGCCGGTCTGTTTAAACAGGTTTACCAAAAAATTCTCAAACCCAACGGCCTGCTCAAAGCCAACATCATTGACGACGACCCCACGCCCCACCAATTCTCTCAGGGCGTCGGGGCGCTCTTTTTGTTGACCAGCAGCGCGGCCTTGTTGGTTTTCAACAAGGCCGGGTTGGGCTGGACGCTGGCCTGGATTGTGATTATCCTGGCCGGGGTCAATCTCTTTCTTAATTTTTGCGCCGGCTGTTTTGTCTACTATCAATTGGATAAATTGGGGCTGATGCCTCACCCCAGCTCAGAAGGGAAATCATCATGATCGAGCGCCTAGTCATCACTCTGTTGATCCTGGTTGGCCTGAGTTTGCTGTGGCTCGGCTGGCGCACTTACAAATCAAAAATAGTCCAAAGTATCCAACCGGCTGATAACGCTGCCGGCATCCCGACCTTGCTCTACTTCAGCGCCGATTACTGCGCCCCCTGCAAATTGCAGCAAACGCCGATTGTAGACAGCCTGAGCGCCAAATTCGGCGAGCGGCTTGTCATCAAAAAGTATGATGCGACCGAGCATCCCGACCTGGCCGGCCGCTACAAGGTGTTAACCTTACCCGCCACCATCGTTTTGGATGGTCGGGGGCAGGTAACGCACATGAACTATGGGGTGGCTTCGCAGGCCAAGCTGGAAGCTCAACTCGCCCTGCCGCCGCTTGAAACGAGCCGCAACCACCCAGCGGTCGCCGTTGAATTTCAAACGTAACTGCTACTCCTCATGTCATTTCGAGGCTGAAAGCCGAGAAATCTCCTGAGATGGTTGTCTGCAAACTGCGGATTACGAGATTTCTCGCTCCTAACGTCGCTCGAAATGACATGACTGAGTAGTTACTTTCAAACTTGATCCTTTTGGCCTACTTGACCCTAATTCAGCTTCGGCGTACAATGGAGTCATGCAAGGGCGAGGGTCCAAACCAAGCAAACCTACCCAATCACCGGCAGCCAGCCGGTGGGGTAGGTTTTTTGTTTTTAAGAACGTTCCCCGATAAAAATTTTTCTGACAACTGATTACTACCATCACAAGGAGGTCATGCTATGTCGGTGCTTTTTGGTTGTTTTTTTGGCTTTATTGCCTGGTTCATTGTCCGCTACATTCTGGCCGGGCTTTATACGGTCAATCAGAATGAACGGGCGGTCAAGACCATTTTCGGGCGGGCGGAGCGGATCAAGGGCGCGACCACCCTGGAAGACCCCATTGCCGAGTACTTGCGGCCCGAGGAGAGGGAACGCTATCGCTATCCTCAGGTGCGGGTCATTCAACCGGGCGGCCCCTATTTCAAATGGCCCTGGGAGAAAATCTACAAGGTTTCGGTGGCCACGCAGACCGTCAATATGGCCTTCGACCCGCTTGACCCGAACGCTAACAAACAGGGCACAGTCCTGGAAGCGGTCACCAAAGACCAGCTTAACACCGGCTTACAGGGCCAGATTCGCTATCGCGTGTCGGAGCGAAACTTGTACGCCTACCTGTTTGGAGTCAAGCAGCCCATCGTGCATATTATGGGCTACTTTGTCTCGATTTTGCGCGAGCGGATTGCCAATTATGAAGCGCCCAATAGCAGCCTCGATAACATCAACGCCGACCCCGGCATCATGGCCGGCGTCTCCATCAACGACCTGCGCAAAAATCTGCGCGACCTGAACGAGCACATGGACCAGGAGTCGCTCTCCTCGGCGGCCCGTTACGGCATTGTGTTGGATGCCTCGCTGATTACCGAGATTGACCCGCCCCAGGAGGTTGAATCGGCCCTGGCGGCCATCAACACGGCTCACAACCACGTTTCGTCGGAAATCAGCCTGGCCCAGGCCAGCGCCGACCAGAAAATTGTGCAGTCGAAGCGGGCGGTCGAGATTGAAACCCTCAAGGCCCAGGCCGAAGTTGAACCGCTCAAGGCCCTGGCCGACCAACTGGCCGAACTAAAAAAGAGCGGCCCCGGTGTATTAGAAACCTATTTACGGAATGTTCGCCTGCGGCTTTACAGCCAGGCGCAGCAAATCATTCTGGAGGAGCGGCAATAATGCAAGGGTTAGCCACGTTTGTCGGTGTTTTTTTCTTTACCTTTATTGGTTTGTTTATTGCCTACCCTATTTTGATGCTGTTTGCCCGCCTGTTGGGGCTGTATGCCATTGTCGAGGAGGGCCGCTGCCACGTGTATGTGCTCTTTGGTAAAGTGATTGCGGTTTTGCGGGAGCCGGGGCTGAATTTTCTGTGGCTCAAGCTTGGCCCGCAGGCGTTGATTGTCAATTGGCTGGGCCGCTGCCACGTGCTGGATATGCGGCTTGACCAGCAGTATCTGCGCAGCCAGCCGGTCAACTCCGAGGAGGGCGCGCCGATGGGCATCGGTATCTGGTATGAAATGGTCATCAGCGACCCGGTGGCCTACCTGTTCAAAAATGCCGACCCGCAAGGTTCGCTGGCGGCTAACGTGAGCAATGCCACGGTTCGCACCCTGAGCAATATGCCCCTGGCCGAGATGCTGCAAAACCGCCATCCGATGAGCCAAGCGGTGCGAGCCGAGGTGTCACCCAAATCCGAGGAGTGGGGCTACCGTTTAGGCTCGGTCTACATTCGCAAGGTTCATTTCCGCGATGCGGGTATGATCCGGCAAATCGAGGAGAAGGTGGTCAACCGGCTGCGCCAGGTGACGTCGGCCATCCGGCAGGATGGGGCCAACCAGGTCAGCATCATCACCAGCACCGCCGAGCGGCAGGCCGCCATCGAGTTTGCCCGCGCCAACGCCATGCGTCCCAAAATTGTTGGCGCAGCGCTGCAAGAAATCTGCGCCGATACCGAAGTAGCCCAGGCCATGTTTGAAATTTTGGAGACGGAGAAAATTTTGGAAGGCAAAGGCAAGCTGACGTTGCTGCCCCCAAGCGGCAATCTACTGGCCCAACTGATGGCAGCAGATGGGGCGGAATCCGGGCCGCTGGTCATGCCTTCAAAGAACAAATAGCGTTTACCCTACTCAAAATTTTGCCACGAATTTCACGAATTTCGCTAATATTTTTTTTCGTGCCGAAGGTTCGTGAAATTCGTGGCTGATTTTTTATCTGTTTTCGATGTATCTGTTTATGGGGGAATACCTGGTCTACTTGAGAGGAGTGAGGCACGCCTACGTGCCAAACGAAGCCGCACCTGGGGGTGCTGGCTCCTCAATTCGTGATTTGCTGAATTTACCTAAGCAACAGCAGACCCTGCGGCTTGCGTTGAAAACCAAACAGACGAGTCAGCCAGGCCAGGGTGCTGGGCGGCGTTTCTTGCAGTTCTAAATCCTCAATCACCTGCTCGTCGGGGATTTGTCCCAGGGTGTCCATCTCGGCTTCAAGGGCAGCCCGGCGCAGAATGAGCCACAGATAAACATCGCTCTCAGTGCGGCCCGGAAAATATTGGAGGATGTCGCGCTCGCGGATCAATTCGATCAGGGGCATATAGACGGTGTCGTACCAACTCCTCACTGCTTCCTCGTAGGAAATTTCGCAGCCACACTCGCTTTCCCGCAAAAATTTATGAAAGGCAATATGTTCTTTAGCCAGTTCATAGCCTTCTGGCTCGGTGAAGACGACATTTTGCTCCGGCCGGATTCTGTCCAACTCGGTTTCCCGCATAAACTGGGCGTGCTTGGCTTTGAGCGACATCTGGTCGAGATCGAGCGAGTTGTGGAAAAAGCCCAGCAGTTGGGTCAGAGGGTTGGTCCGTTCCCGTTCCAAATCGGCCAAAACTTGTTCGTTAGACACCTGGCCCAGGGCGTCCATCTCGGCTTCCAGGGCGGCCCGGTGCAAAATAAGCCAGGCATACAGGTCGGCTTCGGTTCGGCCCGGAAAATAATTCAAAATGTTCCGCTCGCGGATCATCTGCACCAGCGGCAGGTAGACCCGGTCGTACCAACTGGTCACAGCCTCGTCCGCCGAAAGCTCACAGCCACACTCGATTTCGCGCAAATATTTGTGGATGATGATGTGTTCTTTGACCAGGCGATAGCGGCCCGGCTCGGTAAAGACCACGTTTTGGTCGGGCCGAAGCTGGTCCAAACGAGTCTCTTTTAAGAAATCGGCCTGTTCCACTTTGAGCAAAACATCGTCCAAATCATCGTCAGGGCCAAACGGAACTGGAGTTTTGTATTCGATCACCTCCGCTTCGATGGTTTTGGCCCCATGCGCTCGCGCCACCGAAACCCGGTGATTGCCGTCGCGCACAAAGTAAACGTCACCCACCTGATAGACTTCAATCGGTGGGAAACCCTGCTCGGAATGGGCGACGGCATCAACCCGCCGCCAGCGATCCTGGGTGGTATTATTTTTGGGTAAAAAAGTGCGGGTAAAATCCCGGTAGCGGCCGGTGCTGCCGATAATTTTAGCCAATTCGATTTCTTGCAGCCCTTTGTAGGCGGCATCTTGCAACTGCAAACTTTGCTTGACTGCTTCAAACGGGAGCAGATGGTTAGGCCGTCCCGTAAAAAAGCTGAGCCATTCCTCGATGAAGGCGCGTTGTCGGACTTTGGAGAATTCTTCGTTTGATTCTGGGGTTAGCATATTGACCTCCTGTTCGAGTTTCGTCATCCCAATAGATCGCGCCATAAAATAGAGAAGGCGCTTTTCGGATTGAAAAGCGCCTTTGCTAATACGGCTGGAGCGTTATTCGGTTGACTTCCAAGAGGAATTATACCGCTTTTTGTGATTAAAGCAAAAAGTCAAATTTTTCCAACCTCGTTCCCATGCTACGCGTCAGTTTGGGAATGAGGTCAGTTTCCTCGCGCCAAGACGCAAAGACGCTAAGGTTTATGAATTTCTTTGCGACTTGGTGTGCTCTGTTTCCCCTCAACATTTGGAGAGCTAAAAATTTCGAGGGGAATGCCTAAATTGCCGGTAACGGCCCGGTGCCGGGTTTGCCCACGCCCCGCGGCAGCACCGACATTTCCCAGGGATAGACAATGTAGCGGTCGGTGATGGCCCCGTAATAATCCGGGCCGGTATCAGGGAAAAGGTTAGAGCGGATGCGGTAATGCAGCACCGCCGTTTCCGCTTCGCAGCCGACGGCGGCCAGGCGGCCCTGGACCATCATAATCGCCCGGCCATTGGCCCAGATGTCGTCCACAATTAAGATGCGCCGGTCGGTCAGCAGGGTATCGGGCGGAAACTGGGTAAAGGTGGGCCAGGCCAGCTTTTGATTGACCTCGTCGGGAAAATAAACCGAGGCGGTCAGGACATCTTTGATGCCCAGGGCTTCGCTTAAAATCCCACCCGGTACCAGCCCGCCTTTGGTAATCATCAACAGGCCGTCAAACTCGCCCCGGAATTGGGGGATGAGGTGATCTATGAGTTTGTCAACATCATTCCAGCTCAAAATTTCGCGCCGGAACTCTTCTTCGGGCGGGCCTTCGAATGAGAACATGGCTTTGCTCTAATGAATCAAATAACATTTGAACAACTATTTTACGCCTATTTCCCAGGGATGTCAACGATAACGAGACTTTAAAACTCTCCCCCCACCCTAAATCGCTCGATTATCACAAACCCAATCGCACAGACCAGCATCAGCAGCGTACTCATGGCCAACGCCTGGCCGTAATTCAACATTCCCGGTTGGTCGAGAAAGCGAAAAATGGCGACGGGCATGGTCGGGGTGTCGGGCCGGGCGATGAAGACCGTAGCTCCAAACTCGCCCATGCTGATGGTAAAGGCAAAGACCGCCCCGACCAGCAGGGCCCGGCTGGCAATGGGCAAATCAATCTCCCGCCAGACCCGCAGCGGCGACGCGCCCAGCACGGCGGCGGCTTCGCGCAAGGCCGGTTGGATGCTCCGCAGCGCCGGTAGTAAACTGCGAATCACAAAGGGCAAGGCTACCAGGGTGTGGGCGATAACAATCAACAGCGGCGAGGTGCGCAGATTGAGCGGCGGGGTATCGAAGGTGATGATGTAACCAAAACCCAGGGTTACGGCGGAGGTGGCGAGAGGGAGCATGAAGAAAGCGTCAAGGAAGGATGAAGGATGAAGGATGAAGGATGAAGGGGTTTTGGGGTTTGGGGTTTGGGTGAGGGTAATGGAGGCCAGGAGACCGAGGAGGAGGGCGAGGATGACGGTGGCCAGGGCAAAGGTGAGGGAGTTAGCGATGGCTTCGCCGGGGGGGGCAAAAAAGAGGCTTTGGTTTTGCGGCGCGCCGGCGATGAGCATGCGGTAGTAATTCAAGGAGAATTGGCCGGCGGCGGTCAGTGAGCGCCAGACCAGCGCTGCCAGGGGAGTCCCCAGCAGCAGAATCATCAGACTGATATTGCTACCTACCCACAGGCGTTCCCGCCAACTTTGCGGCGTCCGCTGGGTGGCCCGCTGCGACTGCAAATTGAGAGGATAGGTAGCGCGAGCTTGCAAACGGGTGTAAATCAGCATCAAGGCGAAGATAAAAACAATTTGCAGCAGCGACAGGGCGGCAGCAACCGGTAGGTTGAACAAATTAACCGCCTGGCGATAGATTTCGACCTCCAGGGTGGCGAAACGCGGCCCGCCTAGAATCAGAATTACGCCAAAACTGGTAAAGCAGAAAATAAAGACCAGCAGCGCAGCCGCCAGAATCGCCGGCAGCAGCAGCGGCAGAGTAATCTGGCGGAGGACCTGGCGCGGGCTGATCCCCAACATCTGGCCGGCCTCCATCAGCCGGGGGTCGAGGTTAGCCCAAAAGCTGCTGACCAGCCGCAGGACAATAGTGTAGTTGTAAAAAATGTGGGCCAGCAAAATCATACCCAGGCTATGTTGCAGTTGCAAGGGCGGGCTATCCAACGGCAAATCATAAATCGTAAATCGTAAATCGTAAATCGTAAATCGAAACAGAGCCAACAGCGCCTCATTGATAACCCCTCGCGGCCCCAGCAGCGCCGTAAAAGCGTTGGCCACTACAATCGTCGGCAGTACAAAAGGGATGGTGGTCAACGCCTGGAGCAGGCTTTTGCCCGGAAAGCGATACCGGGCAAAAATATGGGCCGCCGGCAGGGCCAGACCCAATGTTAACAACGTCGAGAGGAGCGCCTGCCACAAGGTGAACCACAGCGTTTTAGCGTAATAAGTGGTCGAAACCAGCTTTTGCAGCGCCGTCCAATCCCACTGCCCTTCAGGCGCAAAGCTGAGGCTGAGGATGGAGAAGAGGGGGTAGAAGTAGAAGAGGAGGAGAAAGGAAGTAGGGAGTAGGGAGTAGGGAGTAGGGAGTAAGGGGGAGATAGAAGATAGAAGATGGAAGATGGAAGATGGAAGATGGCGTGAAATATTACATTTATTTCTCAAGCCGGAAGCAATCAATCGAAAATCCAAAATCTTGCCTATGATATGCCGCCCCCCAAAGGTAGCACAGTGAGCGGAATCCAAAATCCAAAATCTTGCCTATGGCACGCGATGCGAACCCCAAAATCGTTAGCGGAGGACGGTTTCATTCCAGGCATTAATCCATTTTTCCCGGTTGGCGGCGATGTCGGCGGGGGGGAGGGTGGCGGGTTTGGGTGAGAGTTGGGCGTATTTTTGAAAAACATCGGGCAGGGCGGCTTTTGGATTGGCCGGAAAGACAAACATTTTGAGGGGGATGTCCTCCTGAAATTGCTGGCCGAGCAGAAAATCTACCAATTTCTCGGCCAAAGCCCGTTTCTGGGTGCCGGCCAAAATGCCGATAAATTCTATCTGGCGGAAACAAGCCCCCTCGCCAATGACCGCAGCCGTCGGCGCATCGGTCACCGGCGGGTCGGCAAAGTAAACCTCCACCGGGGGGCTGCTGGCATAGCTGACCACAATGGGCCGGGTTCCTTCGTAGCGAGTGAACTGTCCGTAGTAGGCGTCTTCCCAACCATCTACCACCAGCACCTCCTGCTCAACCATCTGCTGCCACCACTCCAGGTAGCCTGGGTCGCCAAAGTGAGCCACCGTCGCCAGCAAAAAAGCCAGGCCCGGTGAGGAGGTGGCCGGGTTTTCCACCACCGTCAACCCTTTGTATTCAGCTTTGACCAACTCTTCCAAACTGCCGGGCGGAGTTAAGCCCTTTTCGGCAAACCAGCCCTTATCATAGTTGAGGCATACATCACCGTAGTCCACCGGCAAAAGGCGATTTTCGGGGTCGAGTTTCAGTTCGGCGGGAATGTCGGCCAGCATGGGCGAAGCGTATGGCTCAAAAATGCCGCCGTCAATGGCCCGGCTGAAAAAGGTGTTGTCCACCCCCCAAAAAACATCCGCCAGCGGATTCTCTTTGGACAGAATAGCCTGGTTTAGGGCGGCCCCGGCGTCGCCCGAACGGAGAAATTCAATTTTGACATTATTCGCCTGCTCAAAAGCCGCGATCACTTCTGGGCTGGCATCAAAGCTGTCGTGACTCATCAAGGTGATGGTGTTGGCCGCGCCCGCTGCTTCGGCTTGAGCCGGTTGGCCTGTCGGGGATGGGGCGGCGGTTGCTTCGGCTTGAGTGGGTGGCGAAGCCGCGGCGCAGGCGGAAGTGATCAGGATTAGAAACAGCAGAACTAATAAATTGTCCCAAAGGGATACCCTTGCGGTATGAATTGTGAATTGTGAATTGTAAATTGTGAATAATTTCATTATTTAAATCCTCCTCTGAAAATAGACCGACTAACTGGAGTGCAAAGCTTGCTTTGCCAAATCGCAAGGCAAGCCTTGCACTCCTGATTTTCATGATCGGTGGTGTGCCCCAGGTTCGTGCACACTCCTTTCAATATGGACAACCAACACTATCCCTTCGCCAATTTGAACGGTAGCCTGGGGGGTAGTCAAGGCATTGCTGATGCTCCAGGTGCTGCCAAAGGTGAGTGTAGCCTCGACCAGCGGCCATTCGACGCCGCTCAGGTTGACCTGCCGGACGGTTGGGGTAAGCGGCACCAGGGAGAGCGTATCGCCCGGCTGGCCGGCGAGTGTGAGAGTCTGGTGTGAACGCAGCACCGTCGCCGATTGGGGGCCATCCGCCAGGGTCAGCCGTACCGAGGCATACTCCGGCCGGACCAGCAAAAAGATGTTGGCCAGCATCTGGTCGAGCCGGCCGCCCAGGGCGGTGACCAATAAAATTTCGTCAACTCCTTCAGCGACAGCCGTTTGAAAAGCCAGCTCCAAATCTGTTTGATCTTTGCGAGCCGGATGGCGCTGAAAGCTAACTCCTGCTGCTTTCATCTCGGCAATCAGGTTGGGCGGTAATGAGTCGAAATCGCCAATGATGACCTCCGGGGTTAAGCCCAGGGACAAGGCGTTAACGGTACCACCGTCAGCGCAAAAAATACGGTCATTATGACGGAGTCGGCGGCGGAGTTTATCCGGTTCGGTTAAGTTGCCGTTAGCAAAAATAACAATACGAGTCATAGGTTGGAAGGTTGGAAGGTCGGAAGGATGGAAGGTTGGTAAATTCCAATCTTCCATCCTTCCCTCCTTCCAGATAGACGCGCAAAATAAAAAACCACCCGTTGGAGGGTGGTCTATTACATAAAACGCACTTTTTCTCCCTCCGCCGGCATTACCCGGATCAGGTTCATCGGTCCCTCCTACAGCGCCCGGCGCAAAGGAGCATCTCAGCCTGGTTTATCCAAGCCCCCGAAAACAACGATATAGTTTTTAAGGTAAAAAAATTATACTCCTCAAGCGTTGAAACTCAAAAAGAGGCAGGGCTATTTTTTTCAACGGGCTGGCAGATGGCGTGCAGGTAAACAAAATTTCCTCGCGGCGGCATCAATTCGACAATGTCTACAATTTTATACTCTTCCCGCCCCAGCAAAATTACATCGCCTGATTTTGGCTCTTTTTCCAGGTTGAGAATACCGCCGATATCCCGGCGGCCGGGCACCACAATACTCAATTTATAAACAGCCATTGCCCCTTCCTCTCCATTCAAAGCCTGTCCCTTAAATCAAGTTTCGGTTGCGCAGCTTAAACGATAAATCGGCGGCAATATTCCGCATCACCTGGTAGCCCAGGTCGGTATTGGTTTCACACAGACTCCTGAACTGGGCGCAGTCAATCGCCAGGAGCCGGGTCGGGGTAATTGCCTTGACCGTAGCCGAGCGCAGCCCGTTGTCAACCAGACCCATTTCGCCAAAACTTTGGCCTTTGCCCAGCGTCACTACCACCGGCTCCGCCTGGCTGGATTCACCCGATGAGCTTGTCATAATTCCAACAGTTCCTTCCTGAACCAGGTAAAGCTGCGTAGGCGGCGAGTTTCGCTCGACGATAATCCGGTCGGCTTCATAATCAACGGCCTGGCAAAGGTGGGCTACCTCATCCAGCATCGCTTCGGACAAACCAATAAACATTTCCACTTGTCTCAAAAAATCTTTAATTTCTGCCATCACTTTCTCCCCAACACTCGGTTGTCATCATAGATGACCCGCTAAACGCCTATTATTATAGCACACTTGACCCGGGTGATTAAAGGGTCAATGCGCCAAAATTATCAAGTACCTTTGGGCAAAAAAAGATAGTACCTTTTGTAACCTGCAAATAGTTTTTTTGAGTACTTTTGTGCCTATATTTTTTCTCCTTTATCACCTATAATGAAAGCGTCAATTGCCAGGGAGGGGCGGTCTGTAGATAGCGGGCCGCCTCCATTTTTTTGAGATGAAACTTTGTGCCAATCGAGGGAACAGATGAGGCATATAGCGACATCGAAAGTGGCGGAATTAGAACGTCTCAACTACCAGGCTATGATGGCTATCGCCCAGGTCACGCCCGGCGTAGACCTATATCTGCGAGACGACGTTATCATCACCAGCAACGCCGCATTTCCTTACCCCGACGCTACCCACGCCTGCTTGCTGCAAGCTGATTCTACCACCGTAGATGCCCTGATTACTGAAATTATCGCCTATTTTCAGGCCAGAGCGCTGCCGCCAACCATCTTTGTTTCTCCGGCCTGCGCACCCGCCAACCTGCCCGAACGCTTGCAGCAGCGTGGCTTTGTGGCCCAGCCGGAAACCGAAACCTGGCTGGCTTTTGAGAACTTGCTTGATGCTGCCGTGCCTGCCCTTGACCCCAAAATTACCGTTGAAGCCGTTACTCCGCCCACCCTCCCCGCCTTCATTGAGGCGATGTTGGCGGCCTTTGCTATGCCCGACGAATGGGCTCCTTTCATGACCCAATTGACCGCGCCTTCCGTGAGCCTGCCTGGAGTGTTCTACTTTGTAGCCTGGTCGGCCGGGCAGCCGGTTGGCACAGCGTCACTCATCTGTTATCAGAACACCGGTATTCTTGGGGGGGTAGGGGTGATACCGGCCTATCGAGGCAGCAAAGCGGCAGCCAATCTGTATTTTCAGGCCGGCCGAACCGCTCAAGCCCAGGGCGTGGACACCCTACTGTTGCAAACAACAGCCGGACGCTTGCTGGAACGATTGCTGCGTATTGGCGGCTTCAAACCTATGTTTACCCGGACAGCTTATACATTAACCGATGGACAGCTTGGTTAAAATCAGCCAGTTAAAAAAAGTCTACCAGACCGGCCAGGTGACATTTGAGGCGCTCAAAGGCGTGTCGCTGGAGATTGCCGCCGGAGATTTTACAGCCATTATGGGCCACTCCGGCAGCGGCAAATCCACCTTATTGCATCTAGTCGGTGGGCTGGACCGGCCCTGCGCTGGCTCGGTTCACGTTAATGGGCACGGCCTGCACACGCTGAACGAAACCGAGCTGGCCAAATTCCGTCGCCGGCACATTGGCTTTATCTTTCAGTTTTTTAATTTGATTGAGAATTTAACCGTGCAAACCAATGTCGAACTGCCGGCCTTATTGCTGGAAAAAAAGGATAAAAAGGCCATTCGCGCCCACGCTCTGGCCTTGCTAGAGCGGCTGGGTATTGGCGACCAGGCGACCAAACATCCCTGGGAACTATCGGGCGGCCAGCAGCAGCGCGTTGCCATTGCCAGAGCCTTGATTAATCAGCCCACCCTGCTGCTGGCCGACGAGCCAACCGGCAACCTGGACAGCGTGAGCGGCGAGGAGGTGCTGAATATTCTCCAGGAGTTCAACACTCAGGGCCAGACTATTTTAATGGTCACGCACGATGCCTTGGCGGCGGCCAGGGCTAAATGTGTCTTGTTTATCCACGACGGCTGTCTGGTGGACAGTCTGCCCGGCGGCGATGCCCGGCAGATTGCTCAACGCCTGGCGGAGCTGCGCTGATGGAAGCCATCCTTTCAAAAATGAAAGCCGACCTAACCAGCCGGCCGCTTATCTCCCTATTGATTATCTTGACCATTATTGCGGCTTCAACCCTGTTGACCCTGGCTCTGGCGACGCTGCTGCACCTCAACGCGCCTTACGACAAAACCTTTGCCGATTTGAACGGGGCGCACCTGTGGCTTTATTTCAAGCGCGAACGTATCCGTGCCCGCGACATCGAGCGGATTGAATCACTGCCGGAGGTGACGGCCAGCACCGGGGTACAGTACAGCGTCCAGAGCCGGGTGCGGATTGGCGACACGCGGGTGCTGAGCAGTCTGCGGGTGCTGCCGGTTGAGACGCAGCCGGTGGTCAATCAGTTGTTAATCCAGCAGGGCCGCTATCTGAGCGACCGCCAGGCCGAAATCGTCGCCAATGAGGATTTTGGCTATTTTTACCATCTCGCTGTGGGCGACACGGTCGGCATCACCGGCGCGGATGGCAAAGAGGTCAATTTGCCGGTGGCCGGACTGGCTTACAACCCTATGTGGGATACCTATCGCAGCGTCCAACCGCCCTACCTCTACCTGAGCGAAGAAACCCTGCGCGAGTTGTTCCCCGACGAAGCCGATTGGGAGTGGTCTATCGGCCTGCGCCTGGCCGACCCGGAAGCCATTGCTGAAACTCTGGCCCAGGTGAAAGCGCTGCTCCGCCCCAACACGCTGGACAAGCACACCGATTGGCGTGATGTACGAACCTCGGCTATTTTTGAGATGCAGCTCAACTTTGTTTTTTTGGCCGCCTTTAGCCTTTTTGCGATTGGGGCGACTGTGCTGGTAGTTGCCAGCAGCATCAGTTCGGTGGTGCTGGCTCAGTTCAAACAAATTGGCCTGCTCAAAGCCATCGGCTTTACCCAGAACCAGATTTTATGCCTTTATTTGGGCCAATATGTGGTGTTGAGTTTGTTGGGCAGCGCCATCGGCTTGGTTCTGGGCATCCTCCTGTCGCCGCTGGCGGTGGATAACATTGCCGCTTCGCTCAACACCCGCCAAAGTTCGTCCGATGCGCTGGTGGCGGCTTTAGTTTTGCTGATTGTGCCGGGGGTGGTTACTTTGACCACCCTCAACGCCGCCCGGCGGGGAGCCAACGCCAATATTATCAAAGCCATTGCTGTTGGGGCCGAAGCGCCGCGCCGCAGGAGTTTTTGGGGAGTCAACCTGGCTGCGCGTCTGAATTTGCCGCTCATTTTTATCCTGGGGTTGGATGAGATTTTTGCCAAACCCTGGCGTTCCGGCCTGACCGGTCTAAATTTGACTCTGGGGGTGGTCGGCATTGTGTTTGGCCTGACCCTCAACGAAACCCTGACCGCCTATCAAGCCAATCCGGCCTTGTTGGGCATTATCTACGATGCCGTCGTAACCCGCGACGAAACCAGCCACAGCCAGACCCAACATCTGCTCGAAACTGCGCCCGGCGTCGAAGCTTTTTACGGCCAGCATCTCGTTGACGCCAAAACCCTGAGCGGCCAGACCTTCCAAATCCGGGCCGTCGAAGGAGAGTTGGCGGCCTTTCCTTTCAAAGTTACCGGAGGGCGTTTCTTTCAGCCCGACACCCATGAAGCGATTGCCGGTCAAGGGCTGCTCGATTGGCTGGGGCTGCAAGTAGGCGACGAGCTAACCGTTGTTCTGGACAAAGCCGACAGCCGGCCCGTCACCTGGCAGATTGTCGGCCAGTACGCCGAAACCAGCAACGCCGGGCAGATGATGATGGTCAGCCTGCCGATTGCCGCCCGCTCTCTCAAACCTTTGAAGCCAACCGAGTATTATCTAAAATTGAGCGCCGGGGCCGATATCGGCCAATTAAAACAGATGTTGCAGCCGGGCCGCCAGCCCGATTTAACCTTGACCCTGGTCGAGCAGGCCATTCCCTGGACTATTTTTTATCTGCAACTGGCTATCTTTGCGCTGGCGGCAGTTCTGATTGGCATGGCCATGGTCAACGTGTTTAACACCGCCCTGCTGGCCGTGCAGGAAAAACTGCGGACCGTCGGCGTGCTGAAAACAGTCGGTATGACCCCCGGCCAGGTGGTGGCGATGGTCAACACCACCGCCGGGATTTTGGGCCTGGCCGCCGTAATCTTAGGTATCCCGTTAGGCTGGGTTTTTACCCAAGGTATGCTGAATGTCGTAGCCGGTAATTTTGGCTTCGGGCAGGTTGAAGTGACCTTGAACCTCTTTTATATTTTGCTCTTGATTCCGCTCATGGTTGGCGTGAGCATCGCTGGCAGTTTTATCCCGGCCCGGCAGGCCGCGGCCGCGCCGATTGTCAAGGTGCTGCGGCGAGAATAAAAAGTCTCTCCTTACCAATCAAATCGGCGTTTCCGTCTGAGGCTAAGGCTGAGGCTAAGAACGAAGGTTATGCTTAGCCTTAGCCTCAGCCTCAGCCTTAAGAGGGTATGAGTCAAATGTTGAGTAATTACAATAAAACCGTCCACCGATGGAAGGAGGAACATGATGATTTCTGAAGCTATCAGTCCAAAAATCGCTCCCGGCCCGCAGGAATTTCCCGACCTGTGGCAAAATCCGCTGCAAACCCTGGTGGATGCTGCCCGCGACTACGGCGATGTTGTCTGCCTGGACCCACACGAGCGCCGCATCTATCTGGTCACCCACCCTGACCATATCAAGCACGTTTTGCAGGACAATTACCGCAACTATCGCCGCGACGCCGACAGCTTCAAGCTGCTGGCCGGCAACGGTTTGATTGTCAGCGAGGGTGATTTCTGGCTGCGCCAGCGCCGCCTGATTCAGCCGGCTTTCCACCGCCAGCAAATTGCCGCCCTAACGGCCACTATGACGGAAGTGACGGCGGCCATGTTGGAGCGTTGGCAGGCGGCGGCTGAACATGGTGAGCCGCTCGACCTGCTGGCCGAGATGATGAAGCTAACCTTGACCATCATTGTCAAAACTATGTTCGGCGGCGATGTGACCGAGGAGGTTGAAGCCGCGGCCCATGCTCTGGATGTGGGGCAGGCATATCTCTATCAGCAGGGTTGGGATTACGCCGGTGAGCTTGGCGACTCCGGCGAGGTCGAGTTTCGGCAGGCCATGGACACCCTCGACCGGATGGTTTACCGGCTCATTGACCAGCGCCGCCGCAGCGGGGAAGCGCGCCCGGATTTGCTGTCTATGCTGCTGCAAGCCCGCGATGAAGAGACGGGCGAGGGCATGAGCGAGCAGCAGCTCCGTGATGAGATTGTGACCATCTTTGGCGCAGGCCGCGACACCACTGCCTTGGGTCTGGCGTGGACCTGGTATCTGCTCGACCAGCACCCGGAGGTGGAGCGCCACCTCCGGGCTGAGGTGAGCCAGGTTTTGGCGGGACGAGTCCCTACCTTTGCCGACCTACCCCATCTGGCCTATACCCGGCAGGTGTTCGAGGAGGCATTGCGGCTCTATCCGCCCGGCTGGATGACGGCCCGGCTGTCGTTGGGCGAGGACGAAATCGGCGGCTACCTTATCCCGGCCAACGCCGAAATCTTCCTCTGCCCTTACGTAACCCACCGTCGCCCCGATTTGTGGGAGCAGCCCGACCGCTTTGACCCGGAGCGTTTTGCCCCGGAACGCTCCGCCGGCCGGCCTCGTTTTGCCTACTTTCCCTTCGGCGGTGGGCCACGGGTCTGTATCGGCAATACATTTGCGCTGGTCGAGGCACAGTTGGTGCTAGCCATGGTCACACAGGCTTACCAGTTGCGGCTGTTCCCCGGCTGTCAGGTCGAGCCGGAAGCATTGATTACCCTGCGGCCAAAGAATCTGTGGATGACGGTGACTCGTGAAGCGTGATACGTGAGGTGTAAGAAGAGTTCACATTATAGTTCTCCAGAAAAGTTTTCGCCACCGAAACAGGTAGCAGGTAACAAATTGCTACTTTGTTACTCCCGCCCCTTCGGGTGCGCCGAAGGGCGTGCTACCTTGATTGTTGGGAAAGAATTTTTCTGGACACCCATATTACAAAAAGCATAAAACGTAAGACGTAATGACTGATTATCGAGAAATCATTACGTTTTATGAACATCAAGCATTTGTCTGGTTTATGAATCTGGTCAATTTAATCAACATAACTCATATTCGTCGCCTGTGGCTTGAATCTAAGGTTTACCGGCGGATTCTGCTGGCGACTTTGATTTACCTGATGGTGCGGCTGGCTTTGCAGGGTGTGGTGCTGGCCCAGGTCTGGTCGGCGGGGCCGGTGGCTTCGGAAACCACGCTGATTTCGAATGATCTGCAAATCTACATGGCCGCGGCCAATCGGTTGACTAACGGACATGACCTCTATTTGCAGGAGGCGCTGGACAAGATTGCCGTTTTTCAATACGCCCCCGCCTTTGCCCTGGTATTGACGCCGCTTCTGCCGGTTCCTTTTGGCCTGCTGGCGGCGCTGTATACTCTGCTCATTATCGGCTGTTATGGGCTGCTCTACCTGTGGTGGGGGCGAATTTTTCGCCGCCTGGGCCTTGACCGGGCCGAGGCGATGCTGGCCTGGACTCTGCCGGTCTGGATTGTCTTTGCCGCCTTTTGGGGCGACTTGGCCTATCTCAATGTCTATGTCATCACCGCCTTGTGCTGCACCCTGCTGATCGAAGCCGTGTTGGATGAGCGGCTGGGCTGGGCGCTGCTGTGGGTGTCGCTGTTATTACCCAGCAAACCCTATCTGGCTTTTCCGTTAGCTCTCCCGCTTATTTTGGGCCGCTTCCGCTTTTTCTGGAAATTATTGGCCGGAACCGTAGCCATCTACGGCGCGGTAATGGGTCTGACCATCCTGCTGATGGGACCGGCTTACGGCTGGGCGCAGCACCTGGCCTATCTGCGCTTTCTGGCCGAAATGACCGCCAACTTCCCCTGGCGCACGCCTGAAAGCGGTTTTTTGGGCTACAACCATTCCATCCTGCAAATTACCTTCTTCTTGCTGGGGGTGACTCCGGCAGCGCAAGCTCTGGCGACCGGCCTGAAAGTGCTGCTGCTTCTACCCCTGGCCGGGGTGAGCCTGCGCCATCTGCTCCATTCTACCCATCGCCCCGGCCGAGAGACGCCCCTGCTGAGTCTGGACCTGGCTTTTGCCCTCTGCACCGGCGCTTTTATCTGGCTGGATATTGTTTGGGAACTGACCCTGGGGGCGGTAATTTTTGCTTATCTGCTGGCCACGCTGACCAGCCGCAGCGCCAAAATTTGGGCCTGGGCCGTTTTTCTGCCCTATGCCCTGTTAGATGTGTGGCAGGTTATCAGCTTTGTGGCCCTCGGTCCGGCTATTTTGGCCGATGGTTTCTATGTCTGGACCGACCCCAGCATCTACCTGCCACTGGTGATGCTGGTCATACTGGTTTTTCATGCGCTGTTGGTCAAGCGGCTGTGGTCTGCCTCTTATGCCAACATCGTGGAACTGACAGAGAAAATTCCAGACTTTTCCATCTATGCTCCAGTTCAAGCAAGCCAAGACAAACAGGTTGCCTCATGAATCTCAATCCGATACCCTTTAAAGGTCTGGCTGTTACCAACTCTCAAGCCGGGGTGAGCCTTTCCCGGTTTGAGTTTCTACTGGGCCTGTGGGTCATCTGGCGGCTGCCGCTGTTGCTGGCGCTGCTTTATTTTTTTGCGCCGGATGAATTTATCTGGCTGGCGACGATTACTGCGATTCACCTGGTTGGGACGCTGCCGGAAAGATTGGTCTTTTTTCTGGTGATTGCCCTGGCATTGGGTGGATGCTTTGTTTTAGCGCAGCGGCTGCCAGCCCGGCGATGGCGTTTCCTGCTGCCCTTTGTGTTTGCTTTTGGTTTATTTTGGGGTCTGTTTCAACTTGTGCCGGGTCTGCCGCCCCTTATCGCCGCCCTCTTGCTGACAGGTGTTTTGGCTATTAATACTATTTCAACGCCTGAGCTGGTCAACTTCATGTCTAATAAACCGGGCCGGCTGATAGCCAATTTTATCTTTGGATTTGCCGTTGGCCTGTCCGAACTGCTGCTGTTAAAACCTTTGCTCTTATGGCTGTTCCGGCTGCCACAGACCTCAAAGGTCTTAAAAACCTTTGAGGTCTTCGCAGGCTATATTCTCGTACCCGGCCTGGCCGCCTTGATGTTAGACCCCTACAGTTTGAGCGATCTCCACCGGATGATCTTTCCCAACCCGGCTGTTCAGCTTTTGGCCCATGAAAATTACAGTTGGACCGAGCTGGATTTGGAGCGTCGGGTGTTGTACGCCAGCGGTTATGGGACAAATTATCTGCATGCGTTTGACCTTGATAAGCCAGACCAACCGCCCCGCCTCTCGCCGGTGGAGAATGGATACGCTCAAGGGTTTGCCTACAATCCCGTCGAGCAGGAAATCTATCTTTATAATGTCCTGACCTACCACCTGCTGACCCTGGACGCGACCAGCCTGGAACTAAAAAAGTCGGAGGCGACCAAACCACTGTCGCCGGGCGATGTCTGGGTCGCCTGGGACTCATTCTCCGATAGCCTGGTCATTGCTTCCGAGGCCGATGAACAGGTAGGCGTTCCGACCATCATCGTTGACCGTCCGACCGGCCAACTTCGGGCTGAATTGAACCTTGACCCCGGCAACATCGCCTTGCATCCTACCCGCCCCTGGCTGTACATGAGCTTTTTACGACGGGTCAACGAGCTGGTAGTCTATGATTTGGAGCAGCAGCGTATTATCAAACGCACCTCAGCCCCGGAGCGATTGGACCGTTTGATTTTTGCGCCGGGGGAACAAGGTATAGAATTGTTTGCGTCGGCTCCGCTGGACTCAACCGTGCTGCGCTTTGACTCGGAGACGTTGGAGCGCAAAGACAGCCTCAAAACGCTTTTTGGGGGGCGGGCCATCGCCGTGGATGCGAGCCGCAACTGGCTGCTCTGCGGCAGTTTGGTGACACACCAGCTTGAGGTGATTGACCTGTCCACCGAGCAGCGGGTCGCTGCCTATTATCTTGGTCCGTGGCTGCGGACTATTGTTCTTGACAGCCGGGCCGGGGTGGCTTATGTTTCTTCGCATGGGGGGCTTTTTGCCGTGCAGTACGCCGAATGATCGGAGAGGTTGAGATTTATGAAACTTGCTAAAATTCTTAAATCGGAGAGGCCGAACAAAAGGGTGACGCTCACCGAAGATAAACGGAAAGGCGAAATTTTTAGCTATTTTGTCGGGGCTATCTGGGGGGTTACGATTTTTGATTTGCTTTACAACCTCTATGTTCTATGGGGCGTTGGCGACCATGATGCGCAAGAGTACGCCGGTTATATTTCCATCGAGATTATCCTGGTAGTGATGTTGGGATTGATTTGGGGCGGGCATCACTGGTATCCGCACCTGGCGCGTCATCTGTTTCTGTTATTGGTGGTAATGGGCGCTACTTTTACTTTCAACGCAACCGATATTGAAATCATTTTTGTGGGTATGACCGTGCCCATTATTATGGCTGCCTTTTTGATTAAACCCATTTACAGTTATGTATATTGGGGTGCGATTACAGGCGCTTATATCTTAAATCTGTACTTGTTGAACGCCCTAAGCCCCGAAAAGGTATTTTTCGCCGGCCTTATTTCACTGCTGGTCATTGCCGGGGTTTCGTGGCTGATTGCTCAATCTCTGGATAAGGCCCTGGCCGAAGCGCGGGCGCTGAATGAGGAACTTGACCAGCGGGTGAAAGACCGGACCCAAAAACTGGCCGAGGCCCTGGAACGAGAACGCGCTACCGCCGTGCGCAATGAAACCATTTTGGAGGCCATTGCCGACGGGGTATTGGTTTTTGACGCCCAGCAGCAGGTAATGGTAACCAACCCGGCGGCCAATCAGTTAGCCAACCGGAGTCTGCAAGCTTTAAACTTATCCGAAATTTTGGCCAATGTCGAAGACAAGGCGCGGGAAATCATCCATAGCTGGATGGGAGGGCAGAAACCAACCGATCAGAACAATGTTAAATTTGAGTGGCAGGACCGCACCATTTCGGCTACCATTGCCCCGGTAATCTTGCCGGCAGTTGACGGCAGGCAGGTTGACGCCGGTAATGTGATGGTTTTAAGAGATTTTACCAAAGAGGCAGAGCTGGAGCGGGCCAAATCTTTCTTTTTGGGCATGGTTAGCCATGAACTGAGAACGCCCATGACCGCCATCAAGGGTTATGTAAAAGTTCTGCTGGATTCGGAAAAAGAGAATTTATCGGCCACAGGATACGAACATCTACAAACCATTGATGTCAGCATCAAGCAGTTGCTCACCCTGGCCAACGAATTGATTGACCTCTCCCGGTTAGAAGCCGGTGAAATCGAACTGTACCGGGAATGGGTGGATTTAACGGCTATCATCAAACAGGCCGTCAAAATGGTCCAACAAGAGTTTACCAACCGCAACCTGAGCCTCGAAGTCAGGCTGCCCGATCATTTACCCCGGCTTTACCTGGATAAAAATCGAATGTTGCAAGTGCTATTAAATTTGTTGAGCAATGCTTATAAATATACAGCTCAAGGTGGAGCGACAATAGAAGTAACCTATTCGGGCGATTGGGTCAATATTGCCGTAGCCGATACCGGCGTGGGTATAAAACCGGCAGATCAGGCCCATCTGTTTAGCCGCTTCTTTAGAGCCAATGATCAACTGGTCCAAAAGGCAGGAGGCACCGGCCTGGGGTTGAGCATAACCAAAGGCTTAACCGAACTTCACGGTGGGCAGTTAACCTTTACCAGCCAGTATGGCCACGGTACCACCTTCCAGGTCGCTTTGCCCACAAACACCTTGCCAGCCGTAGAGGCTGAGCCTCTTGAAACTCAAACTTCTTTGCCCGTATAAAATTTAGCAATTACCCAAAGGAAAATTTTCAATGCACATCCTCTTAGTTGAAGACAACCATACGTTAGCTGCCCTCTTTGGGGTACAGTTACGGCAGTTGAAGCATACTTTGACGATTGCCGCCACCAAAGAAGCAGCCATCACTGCATTTCAAAAGGAAGTTTTTGATTTGATCTTCGTTGATATGGGGTTGGAGGGATACCAGGACCGCGGGCTGCAAATTTTAGCCGAGATAAAGGCGCTGGCCCCGCAACAGCGAATGGGGGTCTTATCTTCAAACGATTTGCGTGATATAGTCCGGCTCAGCCAGCAGTATGGCGCTGAGTTTTACATGGTCAAACCATTTACCCTTGACGGCCTGGCCCTGATTCTCAGCGGGGATAAAGAAGCCATTCGCAACTATATCCCCGATGTGGACGAAGGCCGTATTATCGCTTTCTGAGCTAGAGGTTCGGCCCGTAACTTTTGCAAGGATAGGTGGGTCAAGTCGGTAATCAAACGCGGCCGCCGGGTCGGTTTGACCATACTTTTATATTTGTCCAATGCCGACAGCACCACCGACTCGACAATGTGGTATGGGTTGTAAAGGCACTTGTGGATCCACAAGGAGGGTAGAGCTTCAGCCGTAGTGTAATGTGTTTCCAGGTAACGGATGCCTCGTTCGATGACGCTGAGAGAGATGTCGCCTTTCTTTTCCCGGACGGCCATCAGGGCTAACAGAGCATAAGCCGTCTCTTCGACCGCCGCGCCGGGCAGGTTGGGGTAGAAGGTCCAGCTACCATCAGCCCGCTGGGTTTTAAGCAGCCAGGCGATTTGCTTGGGGATAATTCTATCTGATAACCCGGTTAAACCAATAATCGCATGCGAAGTGCTGTAATAAGGCGACGCATGCCATTTGTCCACAATATATTCGGTGGTCAGGTCGCGGCCTAGGATATTCAAAGCCTTTAGCAGCATTTCATCGCGGCGCGGAAAATCTGGGGCAGTTTTCAAGGCGTGGATAATGTGAATGTGGGCATCCAGCGACAAATTCCGTTCAAACGGCATGCACTCAAAGTGATCTCCCACTTCATACACTTCTAAAACTGCCGGGTCTTTATAAATACCCAGTTTATTAAAAATCCGTAGCGCCACCGAAGAGTCGTCCGGGTCGGCCACAAAAGTGGTCGAAAAGCCAACCCCGCGCTCGGTCCAGGCTTGACTGAGCGTGTCAAGCAGAGGATGGATGACCGGCTCCAACGTCGGCAAATCAACCGTCAAACTGAGGTGGTGCAGCGTCCAGATAATCTCAAAGAGTTCAAACGGTGCGAAACTGGGCGCGTACCCCCCGTACCGCTCGATCAAATCATCCAGGTAAGCCCAGCCTTCCAGCGAACCAGCCCCGGCAATTTCCACAAAAGCTGTAGCTGCCGGTGAATTGTGAATGCTGCCGTTGGCTGTCCTCAAAGGGGGAATGGCCGCACGGTCGAGTTCCTCAAAACTCAAAAATTCCAGCGAATGAGCCACAGCCAGGTGGGGCGAATAAATCATGGCTTTTGGAATCAGGGCCAGCTTTTGATGATACAGCGGCAGTTGCGGTTCAATCAGGGTTTCGACCCGATCAAGTTTTAAGCCTAAAGCCTGGCCCGTTTTAACCAGGCGGGGCAAGATTAATTCAAAGCCGATGGTCTCAAACACATCCTGGCTCAACTGGGGAATGGCCCTTTCCAGGTAGCGAATACCTTTTTCGATCTGCTTCAATTCGTGGACATTCCCCGAAGTAGCGGCGATGGCATTAATCGCCGCCAAAGTGGAGATGACCCGGTCGTGGTAATATTCCAATTCAGCGCCCCAACTGCCGTCGGGGTGTTGGGCAGCCAGAAGCCAGCCCCGCGCTTGTGGGTAAAGCCAGGCCAGCCAGGCCGTATCATACGCAGAGGGCGATAGATAGTTGGGGTTGTGTTGCATCCGGTGCAACAACTCGATCAATCGTTGGGTCATAGCGCTATCCAGCCTTTCTCAGTTCGTTGGCCAATTCCTAAAATTTCAACCTTTCTCCAGGCTTCGGCTGTCAAATCATCGTAAAGTTTATCATCGTTGATGCGTTGATAAAGACAGTCAAACAAAATTTGGCGCAGCGCCTCCCGGTTTAAGCAAAAGGTGGGCGCTTGCAAGAAATAAAGATTAGCTTTGTTGATATTTAAGAGGGGTAAATCCCAAATGACCGGCTGGCCAGAGCCAATAATGAGGTCTACGGGCCCAACCGGCTGGCCGTAATAGCCTGCTAACAATGCCTCTCCTTGGTTGACGCGCCTGGCCAGGTTCACAATATTGTCCAATCCTTCATCGGCAAAGACCCCCAATAATAGTTTTCGCCGGGTATAACTGCTTGTTTCGGCTGCCAGTTTCGACAACTCGTCTGCCTGGCTAAAGTTAAACTCGGTCAGGATATTGAACCAGTTGCCGTAAAAAGTTACCCGGATTTCTTCCCGATGATACCACTCTCGATAAACCGGTTGGGTCAGTTCGCCCAATCCCTGCTCTACTGCCAGCTTGAGATAATCGAGACCTCGGGTCAGAATGTCATAACCCAGCAAAGGCTGAATCAAGGTTTGCAAACCGTGATTATACAGAAGTTGACACAGTTCGCGGTGAGCCAGGCCGGCAATCCGTCCATAATCGGCCCAGTTTTTGCTTTGGGTGAGGAACCAGCGGCGAGTGCCATTTAAGTAAATAACCGCTGTAGAGATTTGCTCAGCGACCTTGCCGGCGATAATTTCATCATCTAGTTGCAACCAAGTTGATAAACTATCCACGCCATTATCCTTTTTACTTGCCAGAAAGAAGGAGATTTTTTGCCATTTGAAATATTTCCCCCAGACGGCAATAAGATTGATTGAAATAATATAGATACGCCTTACTTCGGCGTACCGCTGATAAAATTTTTTAAGACTGGAGCAAAAAAGAGAATTTAGCCAGAAAGTCCTGGCGCGGACAACGAGGCAAGGCGAGGCTTCATCGGCTTGTGGTTGTCAAAGTGCAATTCTATCAAGAAATCAGATTTACCGATGCAACGATGCGGTTCAATTATAAGCGATTCTACCAAGAGATAACAGAGACAAAGGTACTTAACAAAGCGTTCATTTTTACGCCAGAAGTACCGAAACCATTTGCCCGAAAGTACTTACTGTGTGCTTTCAGTGGGGGGTATAGGAAGACTCAAGGGAACTGAGGGAACTAAATGAATTCAGTTCCCCCCAGTTCCTTCAGTTCCCATCAGTTCCCTCAGTTCCTATATTTCAGCATAACCGTTCGACCAGCTATCATCCACTTCCGGCGCGGCGAACACTTCGTTCCAGGGACGGGCCAAAGCATCGCACAGAGCCGTAATTCGGGCCATGCGCTGGCGGGCTGTACCCCGCAAAAAGGCCACGCGAGCTTCGCCGGTCAGCCCTACCGCTTCCTTCCACACGGCGCGCCCGACCGCTACCCCGGAGGCCCCGGCCTGGCAAGCTACCGTTACCTGCCGCAAATAGGTTTCATAATCCACCGAAGCGGAGAGCAGCACCCAGGGCGCAGCGCTGGCCTCGGTCAGTTCGGCGCAGGCATCGGCCCAAACTGTCTCATCAGGCACAGCCGCCACGTCGAGCGGAAACTCAGCCTTGAGCACGTCCACACCGGGGACAACCAGCCGCCGGGCCGTCTCGATGACCACGCGGCGGCGCTCCTCGGGGGCTAATTTTTTGCGGCTGGGATCAGGCGAATAGGACAGCGGTTCCAGCATGAGCGGCAGGTCTTGCGCCGCGCAATCGGCAACCACCTGGCGGACCAATGCTTCAATTTGCGGGGCTGTGGGGGCGTCTGGATGATAATAGACCAGTAATTTGGCGGCATTGGCCCCCATCCGGCTGGTTTTGGCGACGGACCAATTGGGGGCAACCTGGCTCAACCGCGCACCGGGGTCGCCCACGTAGCCGCTCTGTTCTACGGCTATCACCAGGCCGACCTGTCCCGGCAGCGCCCCGGCGGCAATGCACTGCGCTCCCCCCACCTGCGGGTCGAGCAGCACGGCGCTGGCAGCAGAGGCCAGCGCCCCTACCACCTCCACTTTGAAGGCGGTCAGTTCAGCCGAAGTCACACTGTCGGGGGCTTCGGGGCGCAACGAGTTGCGTAGATTGTTGCGGTGGTCGAGGGCCAGCACGGCCAAGGCCCCACGCGGGGTAGAACATTGTTGGAGATTACGTAACTTGCCAATAGAAAGGGGTGTCATGGTATATCCTTTTGAAATTAAGTATATTTTAACGGCATGCCTGTCGCCAGGCATCCAGATTAAGCTTTTTCTTGAGCCAATCAAAATTCATCGAATTGGCTTGGGGGCAGAACTGAGCCGGGCTGAGTTCGTATTCGACCCCAAAAACTGCTTTGCCGGCCTGAACAAAGGGTAACAATTTGTCACACTCATCGTATTGAAAACATTGTTCGTTTAAGGCCCAGTCAAAATGAGTCACCAGATCGGGAACTTGATCCAAATCGTTTTTTAGACCCACCGACAGCCTGCGGGCATGAGCCTCGTTAGCCAGCCAAAGGTTGTAGGTAAGTTGATCCTGGGCAGTCAGGGGAAAGCCCGTGATGTTGGCGTAGCCGTCCACATTATCCGGTTCCACCCCGTCACACTTTTTCTGGCGAGCGAGGTCGAGCCTGGCCTGCATAATCGGCCCAAGCAGATCCAGACGGCGGATATCGAGCCATTTTTCACCCGGCCAATCGTCCAGAGGTTGGCCAATGACAGTGTTGGGAAATTGGCTTGCATCGGAACGCCAATCTTCCCAGCTACCGGCGCTGAAATAACAGATCACTATTCGTCCGTCGCTATGCAGCCGATCAATGACGCCTTGAGGCGTGTCAAACAGGTCAATATCGTACATTCTGACATTGAATGAAGTATCAATTGAGCCGGTTAACTGCCACTGCCAGCTTGTGCCTGGGGGCGGCTGCCAAACATTGGCAGAAATGATGGGCAGGAAAACCTGATGATTCGTATCTGTATCCTGAATCGCGGCGGCAGGGGGAACCGGGCGATAAACGGTCAGCAGTTGTAGAACAGCCCAGGTGATAACCACAATCGCCAGGATAATAAGTAAGTTATGCAGGAAAGCGGACAGACTTAAGGATGGTTTCATAACTCACCTTCGAGCGCAGAGCATCACATTTACTCTCCCCAGGCCAGCTTGACTACTGCTTCCAGGTTATTAGGGCGGTCGGGGTTTAACCCTTTGGCGATGGCTCGGTAATAAGCCATAAGCTGCAACACCGGCAGATAAAGCGCATTGCGCACCGGCTCGGGCACTTGAGAAGCAAAAATGATGTCGGCATCGGCTTCACCCAGGGCTAAGATGTGCGCCCCTAACCGCTGCGCATCTTGCAACACGGCGGCCTCGTGGGCCAGGTTTTGCTCCGAAAGCAGCCCAATCACCGCTGCGGTCGGGCCGGCCATCGAGATGGGACCATGACGAAATTCCAAAAAGTGAAACGGCTCGCTGTGGGTCAGGGTCATCTCTTTCATTTTAAGATTGACTTCGCAGGCCAGGCCGTAGCGCAGGCCGCTGCCCAAAAAATAGAAGCGGTCCAGGTTCAGATTGCTGCCCCAGGTTTTGGCCAGAGTTTCGTATTGCCGGATAAGCCTTTGGCCCACTTGCGGTAATTCGTTGATCGCTTGGCTCAAATCAGCGCGCTCAGCCAACAGCGCAGCCAGAGCCACTGCGGCTACGTACATCGAGGCGAAAGAGCGGGTCTGGGCCAGGCTGTATTCCTGGCCTGTTGGCATCGCCAAATTGACCTGCCCCAGCGTTGCCAAGGGACGATCCGGGTAATTGCTAATGGTGATAACCTGGCCGCGCTGCTGCTGCTGAAATAATTTGACCGCTTGAATGGTTTCAGTAGTTTCGGCGGAGCGGCTGATCGCTACCAGCAGGATGCGCCCGCTGGCAGGATAGGCGCTGGCCGGCGACAAAACCAGCTCGCTGGCCGGGATGCCCCTGGCTGGCCGGCCGGTCAACTCCTGAAACAAGGCGGCGGCAGCCAGGGCCAGATAATAGGTTGAGCCACAGCCGGTAAAAATAAGGTGAGCAAAATTTTCGCCACGCCAAAGCGCCAACAGTGCCCCGGCATGGTGGGCGACCACCTCTATCGCTTCGGTCCAGGCTTCGGTTTGGGTGATAATTTCGCGATAGGTGGCCGCACCGGCGGTTTCGGTACTGTTCATTACGTTGATAATCCTTTTTTGTCAGAATTAGCCCGGCAAGGTTGGGCTACAATTGATGTACGGCATGGTATCTTTCCTTAGCTGAATGGTCAAAACCTTCTGAGCCGTTTAGCAAAAAAGCCTACCCCGGCGCAAGGATAGGCTTTTTGCATAGTTGGCTAAAATTCTCTAAACCACTCGATTATGGTTCATCAGTAGTCAGGGGGGCCGGGCTGGGTAACTCAAAATTGCTGCCGACGATGACCCTGAAATCCACATCACTTTCCAGATTAGGGCTGCGCCGGATATTTTCTTCTGAAACTTCAAACAGGGCAGCTAAAACCTGCAAAGTATAGATTTTGCTATCATTGTAAACGACAATAACGGATTGAGAGTAGGTAGTTGTATCAGCTTGACCAAATTGAAAGATGTTGAATCCTTGTTGTCTCAAATAATCTGCCGTTAGGGTTCCCAAACTAGATATGTTCGTGCCGTTTTGGACCACTAGCCGGGCATTTTCTTGGGCCAGAAAGGCTCTGATCTCTTCCTGGCGTTTGGCTTGTTCAGCAATCTCTTGTGCTCTGGCTTCGGCTTGGGCTTGCTGCGCTGCTTCAACTTCGGCTGGCGACGGCCCCTGCTGCACCGGCTCGGTTTTGGCGAACATGTCGTCAATGACAACCTTTATTTTGTCTCGCAGGGGCAAGAGGACCTGCGCGCCGGTATCGGCAATATAATCAAGGGTCATAGTATGGTCTATGACCACCGTTTTAATATTGCCGGTATCAATTTCATCGGCCAGTTGAGCCAGTTCGACAATATCTACCAGTTGCAAATCGGTTTCCACCGTCCCGGCCATCGTATTCCATAATTCAGGAATTTTGGGAACCATCCCCAGTTGGAGGGCTTTGTCGCGAATCGCCATCAGCACTTGCTGCTGTCGCCGGGCACGGGAAAAATCGGAGCCGGGGGTGTGGCGGGTGCGGGCGTAGCGCAGGGCATTGTATCCGTTGAGGGTATGCTGCCCGGCCTCAATATAGAAGGGATCGTAGCCGTAATTATTATCAGGGTAGGTGGGGTCGTCGATCGTTTCGGGTACATAAATATCAATCCCGCCTAAGGTATCTACAATCTGCTCAAAGCCATGAAAGTCAACCTGCACATAAAAATGGATGGGTACACCCAGGTTGTATTGGATGGTTTTCATGGCCAAAGCGGGGCCGCCGCCGGGATAGTTGTCTTGTTCCCCTAGAAAAAAGGCTTTATTGATCCGGTCTTCATAATAGCCGGGCACCGATACCCACAGGTCACGCGGAATAGACAGCATTCCGGCCGTTTTGGTATTGGGGTCAACCGTAACCAGGATCATGGTGTCGGTTCGGGCAATTGACTCGTCAGGGCGCTTGTCTATGCCCAGCAGCAAGATATTGACCCGTTCCTTCTGCTCGTAATCGGGCAGAGGAACCCCAGTGACGCCGGTCGCGCCAGTTTCGCCGCCGCGAATGGGCAGGGCCAGGGGAACGCTGCCATCGCCGGTGAGGGGCAAAGCCGCCAGCGGGAGCGCCAAATCAATGTAGGGGACAGTTGTCGGTAAATTGGTGCGCGAGGCAATCTCTTTAACCGTATTTTTGACCACATGGTAAAAGAGATAGCCGGTGTAAGCGCCTACTAAAAGAAAAATCCCTACAACGCCGGCCATGAGGCCGTTAACCATAAAAGGGGGTAAAGCTGATGGTTGTTTATACGTTTTTGTTTGTGTTGCCATAGTCCCATTATATCACGAAGCCAAAGCCAAGCAAAAACGCTTAAGCGCATTGGCCTAGTGGTTCTGAGCAAAAAGGGCGAGAGAATTATCTCTCGCCCCCTGCAAGTTATGACAATTAGGTTAATTCTTTGGCTCATGTTAAGTACTAGTGCAAAGCAGGCCGGGCTCCCACGCCCGGCCCTCGGCGGCGTGGGAGCCGCCTCCGCTAAATTGCACTTGTTCTATACATGAGCCAATTCTTTATCAAGAAGAGGCTCGCGCCAGCCGTTCATTCTCCCGTTTGCAGTCAATGCACAAGGTTGTTTCCGGGAAGATTTCTAATCGCTCGGGGTCAATCGGTTTGCCGCACCGCTCGCAAATGCCATAGCCGTGCTCCTGGGCCTGTTTGATGGCGTGGTCAATATCTTCCAGTTTGCGCTCCAGTGTCAGGATCAGGGAGTACATTTTGTCACGCTCAATCAGTTCCGAGGCGACCTCGTCTACATCTTCGATTTCCATCTCTAAACGAAGTTCTTGCCGCAAATTCTCCAATTCAGCCAGCGTATGATCACGCTCTTGCTTGAGAACAGCCAGTTGGGTTTTGGTGATCTTTTTACTCATCTCTGCCTTTACTCCTCAGAAAATAGACCGCTGACGGCAGACCGCCGACCGCCCCAAAAAGCGATGCAATCCTGTGACTTCACCCCTTCGGGTGCGCCGAAGGGCGTGCTACCATGCTCCCCACAGGTCTGTAAGGGTATTAGTGATGCGCCAGAGGCTCAGAATAACTCCTTTTTTTATTAGAATAAAAAGAGGAAGCGCCAAATTTGGGGCGAGTTATACCATAATTAGCCATAAATGCAAATTACATCAAGAGTTTTGACTGCCTAAAACCAATCCCCCGGCTGGATGTAAACCGGGCTATCGGCGATGGCTTTATCAAGCCAGGAGCAGGTATCTTCATTAGCCTGGAGGCGACCCAGGCGGCGCGCGTCTTGTGCGGTGAGATAACCGCATAGAATTTGGGTCATCGTGGCAATATCGGTTTCAACCTGGGTTTTACGGCCGTCGGCGGAGCGGGTTTCAGCGCGACCATCTACCAACCGGAACAGCAGCGGTTCTTCGTTGGTGGGAATGAGTGGGTCGCTGACGCGAATCACTCGCTCGCCCGACATGTGGCGGGCGTAGAAACGCTTGGTCAGGGCTGTGGACAGATTGATAATCCGAGCGACGGGGCCGGGGGTGACGTGGCACAAATCGTTAAAGATGTAACCACGATTTTGGGCGTCGTCGGCTTTGGGCTGGCGCAGACTGTGGCGCAAGGGAGTATCGGGCGGGGCCAGATACTCAATCACGTCGGCCTCATTTTGAGCGGCCAAATAGCCGATCAAGCCTCGGTAAGCCTGGTCTTCGGCGGCAAAAAATTCTTTAAGGTACAGCACCCGCTCACCCGCTTTGCCCGTTTGAAGGTAATAAGTGTAGTAGCCTTCAATGGTTCCATCGTTATCAAAAACCATAATGTTGGGCGTTTGGGCCACAATTTTATCCCACCAGTCGTTGCTGCGGGTAAACCAGCCGTTGTGCCAGGTCAGTTGACCCTTATACATCACCCGCATCATGGGTAAATCAGCCGGGGTAAAGGCTCGAACTCGATGCCCTTCGGCAAAGACGGTTAAATTGTGGGGATTGATGCGGTAGGCATGCAGATCGCCCATCGTGCCGAAGCCAAACTGGCGATAATATTTGTGCGAATGGGGAAACAGCACCGACATGGCCCGGCCTTCGGCAACCATACGGACGATGGAGAAATCCATCATCTTGCCGGCGATCCCTTTGCGCTGAAACTGGGGCAAAACGGCCACCCCGGTAATAGCGCCGACGCTGATGGGCACGCCGCTCAACCACATTTGAGCCGGGAAGAGGGTGACGGCGCCGATAACCTCGCCCTGGTATTCGGCTACAATAATATTGGAAAAGTTGTAGCGGGGGTCATTTTGCAAATTGTTCAGGCAGGCAGCTTCATCACCACCAAAACTGGTCGCGTGGACATAAGCTACTTTTTCCAGTTCGTCGGGCAGAATCGGTCTCACCGTGACAGCGTCGAGCATGGTTTAGTTCCTTTTCATCACGTTTCGTTAAAGTAGCTAATCATTTTTTTCACTGCTTCGTCGGCAGTGCGGGCGATGGTGACGAGGGCTTGATGTTTTGGATGGACGTAACTCTCATCAATAAAAGCAGCCAGGGTGCGCTGCCACAGCCCGCCGACCGTAATAATGGGCCGGGGCGAAATCTCGCCGGTTTGCACAAAGCTCCAAATCAGGGCCAACTCCGAGAGGGTGCCGATGCCGCCGGGCATAATAATGGCCCCATCGCAACGGTCAACCAGGTGGAACAGTCGTTCCCGCAGGGTGGCGTGGGTAATTTGTTCTTTGACCCATTCATTGGGCGGCATGGGGCGATACTGTTCAATCTGTGCGCAGCCCACGCCAATCACGTGCCCACCTACCTCGCACGCGCCCTGGCTGGCCCCGGCCATCACCCCCGAATAGCTGCCCGTTTGCACCACAAAGCCGGCCTGCGCTAACAAGCGACCCACCGTCCGCGCCGCTTCGTAATCAGCCGAACCGGGCCGGGGAGAACTGCTGCCAAAAACACTGATGATTTTTTGGGTGGTTGTCATATTGCTTTGAATGTAACCTTAAAACGTGATGCGTGATGGTTAGTGTCTTTTAGTTTTCGCAAATTCATCTCCGCCCTCTAGCGTTTTTCAAATTTGCGAAAAAGTCATGACGCTACCCGTGATGCGTAAATATTTTCTCACGCATCACGCATCACGCATCACTAGACTCTACGAGGGTACGACCCCAGCACTTTCAAATAACTGGTAATCTCGCGCAAATGACTTAAAGCGTTACGGCCCCGTTCTTCGTACTGGCTGGCAATAAAATCAATATAGAAAAAATATTGCCAGCGTTTGCCCTGCAAAGGCCGCGACTCGATTTTGGTCAGGTCAATATCACGCAAGGCAAAAACGGCCAGGCTTTTGAAGAGCGAACCGGGTAGGTTATCCATCGAAAACACAATCGAGGTTTTGGTCTCGCCCGCAGGTATTTCCGGTTCGCGGGCGACGACCACAAAGCGAGTATAATTCTCGGCGTCGTCGTGCATGTCGGGTTGTAGAATGTGCATGCCGTAAATAGCGGCAGCCCGTTGGCTGGCCAACCCCGCGCCATCTCTAATATTTTGCTCTTTGATCATTTTCACACTACCGGCCGTATCATAGGTGACCACCCGTTCGACGTAAGGAAAAAGTCTGGTGATGGACTGTTCGCACTGAGCCAGGGCTTGCGGGTGAGAGTAGATTTTTTTGATGTCGTTCAAGGAAACGCCCGGCAGAGCAATGAGCTGATGAGCAATACGGATTTGCACCTCGCCGACGATGAAGAGTTCGTATCGCAGCAGCAAATCATAATTGCGATGGATACTGCCCGCCAGCGAGTTCTCGACCGGCAGCACTCCCCGGTCAACCTGGCCCTTGCTGACGGCATCAAAGACGCTGTCAAAATCATTATAAGGCACGGGCTGGACAGAGTCGCCAAAAAAGGCCACGGCGGCCGCTTCGCTGTACGCGCCCCGTTCACCTTGAAAAGCTACGCGCAAACTGGTCATTAAGGAACCTCTACTTCTAAAACACGGTAAGGATAAATATTAACCACTTGTGTTTCTTCAAAACGCGTCTCGATGGTTTCAGCCGGATTGTAAACATGCCGGTGGCCGTGTACCAGATACTTGGGCTTGAACACCTTCATAAACCATAAAAACGCCTTAAACCCGGCGTGAATGCGATCCTCGCCATTGTGGATACCAAACGGCGGCGAGTGGGCTACCAGGATGTCCAGGTAGCGGCCATACACCAACTTGTTAACCAGCAGCCTGGGAATAAGATAGAACACATTTAGCCACATTTCTCGCTGGGTATATTGAAAGTAACCATCTTTATAACGGATCGAACCTTCGAGTCCGGCCAGTAACAAACCACTCTCTTTTTGCACCCGGCAGTGCAAATTTGCGCCACCACTGGGGCCGGTAATCGAGGTACCATCCGAAAGATATTCCTGCTGAGGGTCATGATTCCCGTGGACATACAACAGCGGCACATTGAGCATGGAGAGGATAAATTCGAGGTAGTAGTAGGGCAGATCGCCACAGCCAATAATTAGATTAACGTCATGGTACCGTTCCACAATTTTGGGGCTGTAGAGGTGCTCGACAACCTTGTCGCTGACAAAGAGAATCTTCACCGATTTCACAGGTTAAGGGTCACATGATTAACTGTCACGTGTTTAAGGCAGTTCCGAGATTTAAATTAACCAAAACCTCTTGCGTGTTGCGTGTTCCGTCTGCTTTACCTCATGCAAGACGAATATTGAGTAATTATTTTCTTGGAGTTGCCTAAGTGTCACGTGTCATGTATTGGGTATTAAGCAGAGAGCATTTCTTAACACTTGATACTTGACACTTCTTCCGGGTAGAGTGCGGCAATTTTACCACGAAGCCAACCCTATGTCAACGACGTTAACGTTGTGGTTCAGATTTACGGCTAATCCGGTTTTTCCAACTCAAACTCGTTGTGGATCACTCGCACGGCTCTATCGGCTTCGCTGCGGCTGACCACCAGTGAAATGTTAAATTCGCTGCTGCCCTGAGCAATCGCAATCACGTTGATTTTTTCTCGCCCCAGCGCTCCAAACAAGCGGCCGCTAATACCCGGCGTCCCCTTCATCCCCGCACCAACAACGGCCAGCACCACCACCTCATCCTCCCAGCGCACCGGCTCCAAATCACGCCGTTCGATTTCGCGGGCCAACTCCTGTTCCAGCGATTTGACCACCTTGCCGACATCGGCGCTGGGAATGACAAAGCAGATGGACTGCTCCGACGAAGCCTGGCTAATCATCAGCACGTTCGTATCGGTGCGGGCAACGCCCATAAAGGTTCGACCCGCCACCCCTGGAATCCCGGCCATACCGGGACCTTCGACGGTGACAAGGCTCATGTTTTTGATGGCGGCGACCGCTTTAACGGCCCGATTGCTTTCCTGGGCATCGGCAGTGATCAGCGTGCCGGGGTGCGTGGGTTCAAAGGTGTTGAGGATGCGCACCGGCATGCCCACCCGCCGGGCCGGGCGAATGGCCTGCGAGTGAAGCACCTTGGCCCCAAAAAAGGAAAGTTCGCTGATTTCGGCGTAAGAGAGATGAGCAATCGGATGGGCCTCCGGAACCACACGCGGGTCGGTGGTCATTACCCCATTGACGTCGGTCCAAATCCAGACCTCGTCGGCTTCCAAGGCGCGCCCCAGGATGGTGGCCGTGTAATCGCTGCCGCCCCGACCCAGCGTGGTGGGAATGCCGTCCTCAGTGGCGGCAATAAAACCGGTGACGACGGGCGTCTTGCCTGCGCCCAAAATAGGCCGCAGCCCGGCCTGAGTTTTGGCTGCGGTCGCCTCAACCAGCGGCACAGCCGCCCCAAAGCGCCCATCGGTCACAATCAGTTCCGTGGCGGCAACGCCCTGAGCCGGAACCCCGGCCCGGTTGAGAATCGCCGTCACCTGGGGCACACTGATGCGCTCGCCCATGCCGGCTATCACATCCAGAGCGCGCGGCGTCAATTCGCCCAGCACCCGGATGCCGTGACAGAGCAGTTCAAATTCATCGAGCAGGCCATTGATTTCGGCCAGCACCGCCGTGCGTTCAGGGGTATCGCCCAAAAAGTGCAGCGTCGCCTCGGCATGCTTTTGGGTAATAGCCGCCCGCGCGGTATGGGCGGTTTCCTCGTCGCCTGCTTCGGCTCTGTGGGCCGCGTTTAGCAACATATCGGTCACACCGCTCATGGCCGAAACCACAACGACCAGGCTGTGTCCCTGCTGCCGTCTGGTTTTGACAATTTCCACCAGTTTTTCCAAAGCTGGCACACTCCCCACCGAAGTGCCGCCAAATTTCATGACAATTAACAAGGTTAGCTCTCCTCATACTCGTGTTGCGTCTTGCGTGATATAAAGCGGACGGAACACGCAAGACGTAAGATATTTTGACTGATTTAAAATCCTGGAACGGCCTAGATAAGCCCGCCATTAAAAAACGGCCTCTGAAGTAGCAGAGGCCGTATTATAAAACGAAAATCTAAAATACCCAAAGGGTACTTGGTTCAAAATCTAAAATTTTATATGTCTGTCTGCAAAGTAGAGAGGCGAATGGCGGCTTCGACCCGTAAACGCAGTTCCTCAATATCAAAAGGTTTGACCACGATATCGCTGACCCCGGTTTCCAGGGCGGTCAAACGGGCCTGGCGCTCGTTGAGATGCAGCAGCATGATCAGCGGAATGTGGCCGGTGAGGGTGTCATCCAGCAGCTCCTGGCAAACGCGATAAGGGTCTTTATCCCTAAATTCGTCGCCGATAAGAATGGCATGCGGCTGCCACGAGCGGGCCATCCGGCTAATATCGCCGGCCCGGCTCACGATTTGAACTTCGTGACCATACGCCTCAAAATACAAACGCAGCGACTCGTTAATATCGGCGTCGGGGTCGGCAATTAAAATTCGAGCTTTTGGGCTGCCCATACGAAAACTCTCTTTTATGCGCGTAGTTTCGGGCATAATAGATTTCCCCAGTTTGTGTTATAAGTTATGGCACAGGTGATTAACTGACGTGGAGCAACCAGGGGTGATTGCTATGTTTTGAGTATCCGCCAGGTGGTCGAATTTCGCTATAGGAGAATGGTAACGATGAAGGGAACAAAAAACGCTGAAGTTTGAGCACCTCAGCGTTTCTACTTACGCCGCTGATTATTCATTTTACCTCTACTAACCCAGGTGTAGTTTGAGCTTTATCCGGCTAAGATGAGTCTGATGCCGTTGAATACTAATAGAGGATAAAGTATAAACCACCCAACAAATCCAAGCACCGCTAAACAGCCTTGCACAATGTTGTAGGTAGCTAACATTTTTATAAAAACGATGAGCGGAACTATCGCTAACATCATTAATCCTACGATTACAAGAATTATATACATGGTACCCCCTTGATCCGTTCAGCCTTAAAGTTAAGATTGGCTTTAGTTGCACTGGCTCGTAACGTTAGAGCGCAAGCTAAAGCAGATGCTTCGACTACATTCTCTTTGACAATGATAAAGCGATTGGGGTTTTGGGCATCTTGTTTTACTTGGCCCTCGGTTAAACGCCTCCCCAAACCAGCACTGGCGCTTAGATTTAACAGGTTGCAAATTTGTTTCTCCAGCATTTATGGTCTCCTAGGCGTTGTAGCTGTTTGATAGCATTAATTCAGCCGGGGGAGTTGCCATGTGAACTGAGTTGACAAACATACGATCCCTTGGGTCAGGTGCGCAGATATGCTTTTCCCACCATTCCGGCCAGCGTGGTTTAATTACATAGACCCCTATCAAACTCACCAACAAGATTAAAAAGCTAAAGGCAGTGAGTATGGCGAATATTTGGACTATTAGACTCAAAAGCCAGTTCATACTTTACCTCCAAGTGTAAAAAATTAAGACTGATGTAGAGAGGAGAGCGCTCTGTTTGCTTTTTTGCCGGCTTCGGCTTCCAGATGCTTATTCCATTTTACAATCTTATGCTGATCCATGACTGCCAGCGCCCTGTTTGCGGTTGCTTTGCGGGCTTTATCGCCATTACTGATGGCAATTCGCGTTAATAAGGACATAATTCTGTGCTATCCTCCTTGTCTATAAAATTTGTAAAACCGATAACTGTTGGAATGGAGTGGGGGCGGATATTTGCCCCCACTCCGGTACGCCAATTGGCGCACACTCCCAACTTTAAGCCGGGCTACCTTATAGACAAATCACTTAAAAGTCATACTATCATTGTAGCAGCGACGGCTTCCACGCCGTCACTTGGCCGGGCGTGGGAGCCCGGCCCGCTAAAAGATTGTACGATGTTTATCTGCTTTGTCTATTAGAACAATATTTGGTTGTGATTGTTTGTTAGACCTCCTTATTACCTACTCTGGTTTTTTATCTGGTTTTGGTTGACTCTTCTACCCACCTCAACTAATTTATATGTTCACCTCCTTACCTACTCTAAATTACCAACGGCCTTGGTTATCTTTATTGAACCAGATATGGCTGACATCCTCAAGCTTTTTATCTGATACCTCTCTGGCCTTTTTCTAACAATCAAAACGGGAAGGCTGACTTAGCCTTCCCGTTTCTTTCATCTAAACCTCACTAAGCTAACATGAGTCTTACATCAACAACTCAAATATCCCCCAAGTTTCATCAGCCTCAACCCTTCAAGCCTTAAAGCCTCTGGAAATAAAGTTCGGTAGATGTTACAATGAGGGCTTTGCACATCAAAACGGCCTGTCGCCCGAAAAGTTTCCAGGGGACAGCCCCCGGTACAACGATACCGCCAGATACACTCTTTGCAACCCTCTTTATCATCCACACTAATCACCGGAATCGAACCCTGAGTAACTAATTTCAGCGGATCATCTGCCCTGTTAAAAGTTTTACCATCCCCCAGGTGCATCTGGCACTGCGCTACCTGACCGGTATGGGTGAAAACCATATAGCTTTGCCCCACGCCACAAGTGTGGGTGTGGGCTTCTACTTGTACTCTATCCAGTAGTCCTCCCAAAAACGGGCGAGCGGGCAACTGTTTTTCGACCACTCGATAGGCCCGGCGCATGCCCTCGATGATTTGACTCTCTTCCAACTTCAAATCTTGATAACTGGCCGATAATAAGTTCTCTCGATAAAAATTGAGACTAAAGGGCAAATCACGCTCAATCGCCCAAGCGACGGCATCGGCGGCGGCGAAAGCGTTGCGGCCGGTGATGGTGATGGAAATGTCGGGGCGGACGCCGGCCGGCAGCAGAATGTGATCCACCGTATGCTCGATGCGGGCAAAAGTGCCCCGCCCTCCCCGGTCGGGCCGCTGCGCGTCGTGGGTCGCGCCAACGCCATCCAGCGAGATCATCAATTTTATCCCAGCGTCCACCAGCCAGCGAGCCATGGCCGCTGTCCAGACCGTGCCATTGCTGAGTACCACGGCCCGCAGGTCGAGACCCTTTTTTGTTGCCAGGTGTTGGGCGTATCGGTGCAGTCGCTGCATCAATTTAAAGTGCAAAGCCGCCTCTCCCCCGGCGTACTTGAGTTTGACTGCTTTGAAGCCATTTTTCTCGGCTGAACGAAAAACAGCCTCCACCGCTTTGAGGCCAATTTCTTCGGACATGCGTTCATTGGATTTGTGGACATAGCAGTAGGGGCAGTCCAGGTTGCAGGCGTTGGTCAGGTGCAGCCAGGCAGTGAGGGTAAGGGGGTGACCGCGGGTCAGGGTGGGCTTTTGCCCGGCAGCCACCAGCAGGCCGCCCTGGGCGAGGGTGTAATCAACGGCCTGGTCCAAAGGTTGAGGGGTAGTAAACGCATACAAGCGCCTGACGGCCGGCTGATTGAGCACCACCGGCCCCGCGGGAGAGAAGGGGCTATAGGCCAGGGTAAAGTTATGGGGCAGGGGAGCGGTGTAGAGTTGGGGGGCAATTTTCATCAAAGTTTGAGACGGAGTTGTTCCGGCGGCAGCGGGTCTTTTGAAATCGAACCCGTACAGCGGCCCGTCGCTGGGGGCGCAGTCCTCTTCGAGGGCTGTCTGAACGGGGGCAGCGACGGTGAGCGGCCCATCACTGGGGGCGCAGTCATTTTCAAGCCGGCCGGTTACATCAGCGGCCCAAGTAATCAGGGGATTCATCAGCTCACCTCCGCCAGGCCAGGCAGCGGGGCCAGGTAATCGCCAAAGGATTGGTCCAGGAAGATCTCTACATCGGTCAGGTCAACCGGCTCGATTTTGTCCACCTTGTATTTTTCCTTGGCCAGCCGTTGATATCTATAAAAATCATGCAGCTCAGTGCGATTGAATTTTTTGAGGTAATCGTAGAGGGTATCAAATACCACCGAGATATAGGGTGAGCGGGCCGAGTATAACTTGTTGTAACCCAGGGCCAGGACAAAGGCTTCAGCGGCGTCTTGTAATGCTTCTTGCGCCGCCGGATCGTTATGGATGGCGGCAACACGGGCCTGTCTATCGGGAATCTCATCCTTTATTTTTTCCTGCCAGCGGACAAACTGATCCATAAACATGCGACCACGTACGGCCCAGGCTTTACCCAGCAGCATAAAGATATAAGGTTCGGCTTTGGCAGGGGTAGGAGGTTCAGCCCCTGCCCTCAGCAAGCAGCTTTGATCGTTGTCCACCATCTCAAGCGCCAGGGCCAAGCTATCCTGGAAAGCGGTTTGGGCCGCTTCTGTTTCCCCGGCGTAGTAATAAGTCCAGGTCAGGTCAACCAAGGCGTCGAGCTGATGGCGGGGATAGCCCAACTTTTTGGCCTGTTCCAGCGCCCGCTTGAGGGTGTTGATCGCTCTATCGCGGTACTGCTTGACCCGTCTATCCAATTGCCCATTAAGCTGCGCCCGCAGCTGCCGCTTGAGGTAGTACATATAATTCCGAAAGAGGCAGCCCTGCTCAATCCCGACCTCAATTTGACGCATCTTTTCAGGTAAATTATCAAAGAGCCGCACCGCTTCTGAGATAGCTTCGGTAGCGGTTTCAAACAGTTGTTCCGGGCTGTCCAGGCGCCAAATCGAGAAGGTGGCCAGCCGGCGCAGGGCCTCGCCCAGGTGGTGCAGGGCCAGCCCCAACCCCCGCTCATCCTCCAATTTGCGGAAGTAAGCCACGGCTTTGGCCGCTTCAAACCAGGCATTTTCCGGCTGCAGGCCGTTGTTGTAGATCAAGGCCAAGGTGCTGTGAGAGACGGCGATAGGGTTTTCATAGCCCAGCTCTTCTCTCAAGATCAGGGCATCCCGACAAATACGGATGGCCCGGGAGATGACTCCCAGTTCAGATAGAACACGAGCAAGATTGTTACGGGTAATGGCCTCTCGATTTGGAAAGCCGATATCGCGAAAGAAACGTAGAGCTTCGGTGTAAGCTTGACTGGCCTCGCGGTAGTAGCCCAGAGTAGTGTAGCTGTAGCCCAGATTGTTATAGATGAAGCCAATGACCCGCCGCAGGCGATTTTCCAAGGTACGTGATTGGAGACCAAACTCGCCATGTTGGGGAAATCCGCTGGCTAAACGTGGTTCCATATCCTCCGCGAGGTTTTTGAGGATTTTAATAATGTCCTGAATGTCTTGACTAAGGTAGGTTTGGCAAAATTCTCGCCAACAAATTCTATCACTCTGGAAGAAGGGATGGTTGAGGGTGCTGCGGAGTGGTTCCGGCTGCATTTGAATAGCTTGTTCAACCTGATCGGCAAATTTAACCCCACGCAGCCACAGTTTTCTCAACCAGAAGCGCTTGATCCAGCGGGTGGGCTCATCTGCCTTGACCAACAATTCTAGTACCGGCCATGTTTCTGGACTAACTTCAATGAAAGTGCGCCAATATTCATCTTTTTCGTTGTAGTGAATGAATCGCCACATCTCAACCTGGGCCAAAACATCCGCGTTCAGATCACCGGCGCGCCCATACTGTTCGGCCAGGTCAAGGTAGGGGTCGTTGATACCCCCTTCAGGGTCCAATCTGAGTTTATAATGGAGTCTTTCCAATTCCGCTTCAAAAAGCTGCTCCTCCAGTTCGATGCGCCGGTCTTCTTCCTCCCGGCCCAGGTAATGAAAGGTTTTGGAGAGCGCGCGGGCGGGCGATTCCCAGCGCAGCGAGGCTTCATCCTCTGCCCGGTTTTGGCGGCGTTCTTGCTTTAGTTGAGCGATTTCCGCCTCGGCAAAAGCGTACAATTGGCGGTAAAGAGCCCTCCTGGCTTGAGTCTCGTCCTGGCGGGCTGTGGCCTCCTGGGCCATATGCTTATCATAGATGCGGTACAGTTCGTCCTGAAGAATCAGGCGCTCCCCAAAACCACGCTTCACAAAAGAGAGATGGCGCAGCGATTGAGGATTGTCTGCCGCCAGCGCCTGCTCGATTTCCCTTTGCATGACCGGGTCACCCTGCCAGGTTTCGATGGCTTCATCAGGTTTGCTGCCCAAAATAAAGTGCAGCCGGGCTGCATCCAGCCCCCGCCTGGCTCGCACCAAGGCGGTGAGAATGCGAGAACGGATATCGCCGGTTTTGGCAAAAATCAGGTTGATGAAAGCCTCTTCGATTTCAAACTGAATCTGCTCCAGGGAATGCGCTTTTAACCGCGCTTCAGCTTCGTCCGGCTGATCCTGCAAGGGGGCCGGCTCTTCTTTGCCCTCGGCCAGCACGTCGGTGAAGAGAGCCAGCAAAACCGGCCGGCCGCCGGTGTACTGGTGCAGTACCTTGACCCGCTCCTCATCGTCAGCGAGGGCCGTTAAGGCTTCGGCAATAGTTGGATCATAACCTGCCCGGGTGGCATAGGTTTGGTAATCTGCCGCCAACTGTTTGAGGTAAAGAGTAGTATCTGCAAGCTCAAAAACATCCAGTTTGATTTCGGTCAGCGAGAAGCGCTCTGGGGCGGCTTGTTTTAGTTCATCATAAAAGTCCCGGGCACTGGGCCGCCCGGCCAGCAAGATGGTGGTGTTAGGCAATTGTCCTGCTTGCAGCAAGCGCAAAATTTGGTCGCGGGTGCTGAAATCTAAATCAGCGGCGGTTAGCAGCTCGCGCAGCCAGGGGGCGCCGCCAAAGCTTAATTGTTCGGCCGTGTCCAGCCCCCAGACCAAACGGCAGCTTTGGGCGATAGCCTGGTAATCTTTAAAAAAGGCATCATCTGCCGCTGCCGCCGCTGTTTTGATCGCATTGTAATCTACCTGGTCTTTGCGGCGGCGGCGGTAGGCGCTGCGGGCAGCGTCGTAATTGGGAAAGACGGCTTGGGGATGCCAATTAAATGCTTCGCGCAGCCTTTCGGTGAAATCCTCGATCGCTTGCAGGCGCACCTCGGTAAAATCAAGCAGGTCTGAGGCAATAACCCCCTCAGCCCATGACTCTTCGGGTGGAGGGTCACCGCGCAAGGGGAAAATATTAGGATTACCCGCCCGCCACAAGCTCTCGGAGAGGAGGCGGGTCTTGCCCAGACCTCCGGCTGACTCAATGATTACCACGCGGGTATCATCCCCCGGGTCATAGATAGCCTGTTTTACTTGGGCCAATTGCTGTTCACGATTGATCATGCGGCTGGTTTGTTGCGCCGCAGCAAAAGCAGGGGCGGTCATTTTTGTTCCTCCTCCTTCTCTCTCAGTTTGATTTCGGCGCGGAGTAGTTCGCGCAAACCATCAACCACTTGGTAGCGCTGGCCGCCGGCTTGCGAGACGATGCTCAGGGCCATCAGACTTTGCAGATGGTCCAGCGCCTCACCTTGGGCGTATTGGCCGAGCGCTGCAAAGGTTTCCAGAGTCCAGGTATCTTCACCGGCGCTGATCGCTCTTAAATCATTTTCAATAACGTCCTGGCTTAATAAAGCTTGATCTACTTTGTCTTTAATCAGGGAAACCCAGCAGCTTTTTAGCTCGTCGGCGGTAAAAGCCAGCGGCTGGCGATTGGGAGCTTCGCGTTGGGCGATTTCGTACAGGGAAACGTTTATTTGCGGATGGGTCCACAGGTAAGGTGGAAGGAGGGGCAATAAATCTGCGGGTTGAGGGGGAACATTTTCGGCCGCCAATTTTTGTAACTGCTTCTGTCCAGTTTCCGGCTCAAAAATTTGGAGGGGAGTCCGGATTTCGCCCCGACGGAGATTGGGGCTTTTAAGCCCCAAATCATCTCGAAACGCCATAACGATTCTGACGCCAGGGTTGAGCCAAAATTGCTCCAACAAGTTTTTTTCTAACTCCCTCCGTTCGTTGTCAAGCAATTCGTCAAGAGCGTCAACAAGTAGAATGGGACGTAGGGTGGGGCTGCAGTTCTGGCACAGGTCTTCCAGCAGGCGGGCAATAATCGTTTCAGGTGGATCGGTCGGGGCATGGTCACGAATCTCACCGGAGCGGACATCTTGGGCGGTCTTTATGAGGGAGGGCAGCCAGGCTTTAATTTGCTGGCGTGAGATTACTTCCGCAGTCGGAATGCGCAGGAGAAACAGATCGCGCCCGTGCCGGCGGCTATCACGGAAGCGCTTTTCCAGTTGGCACAGCAGCCAACTTTTGCCATAACCGGGCGGGCCAACTATGGTTCTTAAACGGCGGGGAACTGTATCGGCCGTGGCCCAACGGATCAAATCCGCCAATTCGGTCTCACGGCCAACGAATAGATCGGGGGAAAAATCGGCTCGTTGACAATCCGCGTCCATCTTCGACTCCTCGGCAAGCGGTAGACTGGTTTGAAAGCTTGACCCAATCGTCCGGCGCTGGAATAAGCAGACTTTCCCCCATTATAACATAAAAAAATATTCTTTTCATTGCAGTTTCATATCAATATCCCGACAAAATCCTATCATTTTGATGACAAGCGGCAATCTTTTAGATTAGGCTCAATCAACAGGCTTCGAGGAGCAGGGCTGGCGGCCGGGGCCGGCCGTAACTCCAATATTCGCGCATGTGGCGCCAATCGTCAATGGTAATAAGGGGCTGTTTAGGGGCATTCTGAGCGTGAGCATCTATCAGGCTGCTGACTAAACGGAGCAGGCGGCGAGGAGATTTTTGGGCAGCCTGGATCAAAGAATCCTCTAATTTGCCGGCCAGGCTTGAAGCAGCCAGAGCGTTAAAGCCGGGCGTTCGGCTATTGGCTGCCCGAAAGCGCTGCTGTAACAGCGCACTCAACCTGCTTTCATCCCATTCGATAACATGGCTCAGGGGTGGAAAGGGCAGTTTATTTAATTTTTTGTTATAACTATCCAAAATCGGGGTTTGCATATCTGAGGTGAGAAAGAAATAAAAAAAGAGCTTCTCAGCCTGCCAATGAGCCAAATGCTCTAACAATGGTGCAATAAGCGTCAACATGGCCTCAACTTTGCGCTCATAGGCATCTACACCGTCAACTAAAACAAAAATTTGCTTAAAGCCCCAGGCTGAGGCTGCGGCAAGACCGGCCTTGAGCATGGCTTCACCCGAGGGGTAGATCGAGGCAGCAGTCTGCGCAACTGCTTCGGGATTTACTTTTCTTTGGGCTGGCGCAGACTCGCTTAACAGGTTATAGATTCTGGCCGAAGGGTGAATATAACGAATAGCCGGCCGCCGTAAAGACCACCACAAACCGGCCAGGCCATTTTCTGTCTTGGGTAGATCCTCTTTTAAAATCTGGGCGACCACCCGGTGCAGCCGCGGCCAGGCCAGCGCCATTTGCTGCCGGAAACATTGTTTTTGCACCGCGGTGGGAAGGTCAAAAGTATCAAGCTGCTCAATCACCTGAATAAATAGATCTATGGCTAACTCTTGGGCAATATTCCGCCAATGCTCATCGGCTGCTGGCGGTTGAGCCAGCGCATCACTTAACTCATAGGTTACCACCAGGGTACGATCAGGAACGGCGCGGCACTCGGCTTCCAAGGTGTAACGCAAGGTTGTTTTACCACTGCCCGGCTCGCCAAAGATTAAGCCGTTACGAGCCTGCCGCAGGATTTGCGGAATAGGCTGGTCAAAATTTGAAGTTTGAGGATCGGTATAGTAAGCAAAAAAATGCGGCTCTGGTTGGCCGCAATTGATTTCTTGCTCCGCTACCGGATGGGCAAAAGGGTCGTGGGAGAGTTTGAGCGTATTCAGGAGATATACTTGACGGGGACTCTCTGGTGGCATCAGAAACTTCCGCTGTGCGAATAAATTGTTCAAAATGAGTGAGGTCATTAAAACTCCAGTGAGGTTAATCAGACTCGCTTTAGAACTCTCCACCTCACTGTGGTAGTATCAATTTAGGCAAACCTCTTATTCTAACATCTTTTTACAGTACGCTTACTTTACCATTAATCTACTTCCAATTATCGTCTTTTCGTCTAACACTGTCGAGATAAGTAGCTTACATAAACCACCTATTTACCAAACACAACCCCTCGTTTGTCTAACATCAGCCTGACACGTTGGTATCATGCTTCCACAACGTTCTCCAGCCAGTAACCCTGACTACGATTGTTATGAATATAGATTGTTTGCCCAGGAACAGGTTCAATTTTTTTGCGCAAGCGGCTGGCTAACGTATTCAAATTGGCCTTACTATTCTTGAATAGTTCCATCAAAGCCTGGTTTGGATCGCCGCCATTTCGATAAGACCAGAGGGTATCAAAAAATTTGAAGGGTTGATCATCCAGGGCAATCCACTGGAGACCTCGCCAGACCCCCCGGCGCTGGCGATCAAATCGGAGCGGCACATAACGGGCAAAATAGGCACAAACCAGCTCACCATACTGGGCTTCGGTTAAGGGGCGGCCACATTTGGTGTAATAATCCAACAAGAGGGCGGTCAATTTGATCCAGGGCTGAGGCGCAGGTAGGGGGTATACCTCTTTAATTTGCTCTTCCAGCGAGGCAAGTAACCGTGTTGAGACTATCTTTTGCAGCGAAGACAATTGGCCTGCTGTGGCCGCAGCCAGGTAACGCTCACTGACCTCATAGCAGTTTTCAACCGTCCAACGCAGCGAGGCAAAGGTAACCCGCCCGCGGGAACGCTCAACCAGGTTGGCTTGCTCGACCACCTGGGCAGGCAGGGCGGCTTTGATGGCAAACCCCTCGATTTGCAGCGGCGTCAGCCAGCCAAACAGCGCAGCCACCTTTTCCAGCAAGGTGTTGTTAGCTGTCTCTGGTTCGCCTATATCCACAAAAACGGCAACACCGTTAAAACCAAGCCGGCGACTGAGCGTAACCAACTCCTCAAGTTGGCCCTGGGCATCAGCCTGGCTGGTATCGGTGGGGTAGAGATCAACAAAAGGCGAGCCTAGCAAATCAAGCAGAGCCGGGTGTTCCAGGGCATCGGCCCAGCGCCGAAAAGCCCGCGCCCCGCTGTATTTTTCGATCAGCCAGCGCAGAAATTCAAGGTTAATCGGGGTTAAGTCTGCAAGTTTATGGGGATGTTGGGTTAAAAGGTTTTTAATAGCGGTAGCGGCGCAGGCCATCATCTGGCCCAGGTGATGGAACCCGGCTGCCGGCGCATTCGGCTGCCCTGGCCAGTAATCAAAGGGATAATGCAGCCCCAGCAGATCAGCCGCAACGGCTCTTTCCAGCGCCCTCAAAGCCACTGACTTGCCACTGCCCGATGCGCCGGATACCACCACCGAATAAGCCGCGCCTTGCAGCGTCACATCAGGCAAGGTGGGCAGATAACATTCAGCCCACCAGCGCTCATTTTGCTCCGGGGTGCGCTGTTCTTCGGGTAAGAATGGCCAGTTCGCAATCGTCAGGCTCATTGCCGCTACTCCTGCCACAGACAGGGTCAGGCTGCACAGGTATAAGATGATGAAGTGTTGTTTATTCTAGCTTCGGCACAGCCCGAGCCATATTCTCAGTTGAGAAACGGAAGCTGTTCGGGCTGTGGTTGAGATGATCTTCAAATAAATAACGCCACAACTGCGCCAGGCGGCGTGGATTGTGGCAGGCGTGTTCAATGAATTGGTCATAAAGGTTATTGTCAAAGAAGTTTTCCGGTTTTAGGAAGATGTCAGCCAGACCAGCCACGCATTGAAAACGCCACTGAATGAGCTGATGAATATGTTCGCTGGCCCAGGTTAATTCAGAAGTTGGTACTTTGCATAAGATTTCGCGAAAACTTGAGGGCCAATTAAGCGGTAAGAATAATTTGATGATAATGGCATTGGCGGCCCATGTCTGCATCTTCTCCAGGTAGATTTTTGCCCCTCGGCAGTTGGATTGGTTGAAGTCAAGGACCAACAAAAGTTGGTTAAAGCCGAGCGATTCGAGGCACAGTTTAACCTGCTCCGGCCATTTTTTAGGCTGAGGCCGGGTGATCAAGCCAATCTGTTTCATCAGTCCGCCCAGACTTTGGTCAGCTTCCAACACCGGCTTGAGCCGGACTTCAACAGTCTCACTATTAAGGCTCTGCAACCATAGCCGCAGCAAAAATTGCTTTTCAGCCAGATTCAGGGCTAAAAATTTGGATGAATTGACCCGGACAAATTCTAACAAAGCGCCAGCGCATTTGGTCTGCACATCCAATAAAGCAGCTCGATCACCAGTAATGAAAACAGGCAAGGTCTGAGCCAACAAGCGTCCATCCACATTGCCTATTTGCACCAGGGCATTGGCGAAAGCTGTTTTGCCAACCCCTGTACCGGCCAGGATCACTTCGGGCGAACCATTAATCACAATTTCCTCATACTTTGGATGGCCGCTCCAAAACCCACCGGCTTCGCTAAATAAAAAATCCAACTCAGACTTATGCTCGGCCCGATAGTCTGGAAATGGAGTGTATCCCTTCAAAATAGCGCTGATTTGGCTGTTGGGATACCAAACAGGCTGAGGTTTTGGGAAATCCGACTTTTTCTTTCCTGGAAGGTTGAATGTTGGGCCAGGAGTTGGAAGCGCCGCTTCCCCTACCTTTTCTTTCTCGGAAGATGATGTTATCTGGTGGCTGCTGCTAGAAATTTGTTCTTCGAGGTTATCCTCATAATACGGTTGGTGCGCCTCAAATTGAGCCGAATTGCGTTCCTTGATTTCTTTGAGCAATGTATCCAGCAACATCCTTCTTTCGGCGTATTCAATCAAAAAGTCAACAATTTTAGCTTTGCCGGTATTTTCAGCCAATTGGTCATAAACGGGCCTGAACAGCGGCGTCTCATAACAGAGGCGCCGCAGTTCCTCGCTGGTAAAACCTGCAATGAGCAGTATGCGGATATTCTCGAAGTTGTATCTGGTCACACACTCACCTTTCCCTTGACCCAATTATAACACATTTTCCAGTTAAGTTTTAGATAAATATTCAACTTCCGAGTAATTTCTAAAATCTTCTCAATCATGGTATAGTCTGTCTCACACATCCACAGGGCAGGCAAAATCTATGGCCGAACCAACTCAACCCTACGTCCTGGTCGTCGGCGCGGCAGGGATCGACTCGAAGGGCAAAGCGAATGCGCCGCTCACCCTGGGCAGCAGTACCCCAGGGACCATCCGCGTTTCGGTCGGCGGGGTGGCCCGCAACATTGCCGAAAATTTGGCCCGGCTGGGCGTCGAAGCGGTTTTACTTTCGGCCATCGGCGCGGGCGGGTCTGGCCAGCGTATTCTGGCGAATGCGGGCGAGGTGGGGATCAACACCGATTACCTCATTATCTCGGCCCAGCACCACACAGCGGCCTACATCGCTCTGCTTGATGAAAAGGGCAACCTGGTCATGTCGGTAGACGACATGGAAATTTTGGCCCTGATTACCCCGCAGATCATCAACCGGCGGCGCAGCCTCATCAAAAATGCGGCGATGGTTGTTTTTGACGCCAACCTGCCGGAAGCTACTATTGCTGCCCTGGTTAAAGTGGCGCAGCGATATGGCGTCCGCCTGTGCGCCGACCCCACCTCCAACCTCCTGGCCTCACGCTTGAAAACTTATCTACCTGACTTGTTCATGATCATTCCCAACGTGTTTGAAGCGGAAATCCTGTCAGGCAAAACGATCAAGGATGAAAGCGGCGCGATTGCCGCCGCCCGCGCCTTGGTCAATGCCGGGGTCAAGATCGTTATTATCACCCTGGCCGAGGCCGGAGTGGTCTATGCTTCGGCCAGGGCCAGCGGCCACATCCCGGCCATCGCCACCAATATTGTAGACCCCTCCGGGGCCGGCGATGCGCTCACCGCCGCCGTCGTCTTTGGCCTGCTCAACAACATTCCTCTTGACGAGTCGGTTCGGCTGGGGGCCAGCGCCGCCGCCATGACCCTGGCCTGCAGCGATACCGTCTGCGGAGATTTGAGCCTGGATATTTTGTACGATAATTTGCTAATCTGAACCTTGGTACAACAGGAAGGAACTGAGGGAGGTTGAGGGAACTGAAGGAAGAAAAAAGTTCCCTCAGTTCCTATAGTTCCCATCTTTTTCTGACGGAGGATTGGATGAAATTCGCCCCGCGCGGCATGCATTTTGAAGAGTTTGAACCCGGCCTGGAAATTTACACCGCGGCCCGGACCATTACCGAAACCGATATCGTCAACTTCGCCGGCCTGTCGGGCGACTTCAACTTTATCCACACCGACGCCGAGAGTTCCAAAGCTACGCCCTTTGGGCAGCGGGTTGCTCATGGCATGCTGGTCGCCTCGATTGCCAGCGGGCTGGCCGTGCAGCAGGGTTTTATTGACGGCACCACCCTGGCCTTCCGCGAACTGACCTGGAAGTTCACCAAGCCGGTTTTGATTGGGGACACGATTCAGGTGCAAATCAAAGTGATTGAAACCAAACTCATGCGCGGCCTGGGCGGTGGGGTGGTCACATTTGAAGCCCGTGTGCTCAATCAGCGCGATGAACTGGTGCATAAAGGTGAGTGGCGCATGTTGATTAAATCGCGGGAGGAGTGAGGCGAGGACACGAGGAGGCGAGGATTTTTGGCTTGGCGCAAAGCTTGAGAGTAGGATAGGCAGAAGTATGGGCAAGAAAAATCGGGTGCGAAATTTTGTGAGGGAAGTAGGAGGAGGCGAATTGATTTTGAGGAATGGTCAATATGGCTATTTCTTCCCAAGCAAGCGTGAATTTATCCTCCCAAATGATTTAGGTTATAACCAGCTTATTGGAGGCTTTTATAGACTATCGGATTTCCCCAATGTGGAAAATGAGCTAACAGAAGTGATGCTTAAATGGGCAGCAGGTGATCCTGAAGTCCCACGCATTTCCGATGAGGAGAGACAAAAGGCATGGGACGAAGCAATGCTAGACCAACACTTTTTATAAGGATCGGGGTTCAGAGTTCCCGAAGCTATGTCATTCTGAGCGACCGGAGGGAGCGAAGAATCCTCCAGGTCGCCATTGTATAGCCATCTTGTTGGGATTCTTCACTTCGCTACGCTCGTTCAGAATGACATGACACAAAACTCCAAATCGAGTTAACAATCACGTTATTGAAAGTCCATGAAAATCTTCGACATCACCCGCACCATTAATCCTTCCCTGGCCGTCTGGCCCGGCGATACCCCGTTCTTGGCTGAGATCATCACGGCCATCAAAGACGGCTCCTCTATCAATCTAACCACCCTGACCATGAGCAGCCATATGGGCACCCACGTGGACGCGCCCTATCACTTTCTCGACGACGATTTGACGATGGAGGCTGTGTCGCTGGAAGCATACATCGGCCCGGCGACAGTGGTGACGGTGCAGCGCGAAGCTGGCCCGCTGACGGTGGCGGATTTTCCGGGTTTGGATTGGAGCAGAGTCGAACGGCTGCTGGTTCATTCGGTCGCCAGCGATAAGCCCATTGACCAATTTCCGACGGAATTTGTCTATCCTTCGCCGGAACTGGCCGAGCTGATGGCCCAGTATGGCGTCGTACTGTTTGGTTCCGACGCGCCCTCGATGGATGATATGGACAGCAAAACTCTGCCGGGGCACAAGGCCCTCCGCCGCCACCGCATTGCTATCCTCGAAGGGCTGCTGCTGACCGGCGTCCCTGATGGTAATTACGAACTGATCGCCTTGCCGCTCAAAATTGAAGGCGGCGATGGCTCACCGGTGCGGGCTGTTTTGCGCGGTTAACCCCCCTTTCATTTTCTTTTGACGCCCCTGCTGGCCTCTGCTATAATTGCGCATTGGATTTCTAGGGTCATTCAATTTCTATCCGCATGGTTGCCCCCAGAAAGATGAAGGTTTTCCTTTATTTTTAGTATACCTTGTATGTTCTTAAGTTTTGATTTTCAAAATTGGTAATAACCAGGAAGATTGGAAGGCTGCATAATGCCAACCTTCCAGCCTTCCAAATTTCCAGATTACCCGATTTTGCTTGCAGTCAAAAATCATTACAGGGTGTGACAAGAATAAAAGAGATGAAGAGAAGGTTGCTTTTTTTATGGAAGAAAAACAACACGGCGCAGCCACCCAGGTTGGGCCGTCAATGGCTCCTAAATTAGAAGTTGTCCGGGGCGAAAATGTGGGTGAAACATTCAAGGTTAAGCTGACCACCCGCATTGGCCGCGAACAGGACAACGACATCATCATTCTCGACCCCAAAATGTCCCGCTACCACGCCCAAATCTCGATGGAAGCGGGCCAATGGCTGCTAACCGATCTGGGCAGCTCCAACCACACTTACCTCAACGGGACTATCGTCACCGAGCCAACTCCGCTCAAACCCGGTGACCGGATCAGCCTGGGCGAAACGGAGTTAGTCCTCAATGTGCCGGGCGCCGCTGTGACCGAACCGGCTCCGGCCAGAACTGCGCCTATGCCGGTCATCCCCCCCCCGCCAGGCGCCGCAGTTCCGCCGCCTGCACCGGGACTGCCTCGGCTGGCCTGGATTGCCGGTGGTTTTATTTTGTTGCTCTTTTTGGTCGCAGCAGCTATTTTGTACTTCATCTTTAGCCGTCCCCCTGCCGGTGAGGAAACCGTGACCGAGGCCGGTACGCCCACTGCCATTGTGGACCCCAGCAGCGGCGACAGCCAGCCGCCCGCCGAAGCGCCCAACCGCCCGGCCGATTTGGCCCTGATTTACGAAGATGATTTTGGCGATTCCTTCAGCGGCTGGGACGACGCTTTTGATGCTTACACCACCAAACAGTACGGCAACAATCGTTACCAGATTGAAGTGACCACCAGCAACCTGGTCGCCTGGGGGCTGGCCAACCGTGACGTGGCCGATTTTGAAGTCGAGGTTGAAGCCAAGCTGGAAGATGGCGCAGACAGCAACGGCTACGGCCTGCTTTTCCGCTTTCAGGACCGCGAAAATTTCTATCGCTTTGATATTTCCGGCGATGGTTATTACTTGCTTAGTAAATTTGTGAAGGGTGAATGGGCCACGCTGGTTGATTGGACCGCTTCGCCCTTTATCAACAAAGGCAAATCGGCTAATATTCTCAAGGTCTCGGCCTTTGGGCCGCATCTTACCATCTGGGCCAACGGCCAGCAGTTGGCTACCGTGGAGGACGACTCGCTGTCGCACGGCAATTTTGGCTTTTTTGCCGGCACCTTTAGCGAGCCGCTGGTCTGGGTCAGCTTTGATAATTTAAAACTGTGGGCCCCTCCCAATCAAGAAATCACGTTGCTACCCACCGCCACCCGTCCGCGCGGCCTGCCGCCGGCGGCTACCCTACCCGCCGCCACGCCCTTGCCACCAATGGCGACTCCCACGCCCACCGCCGAAACCACAGCCGAGGCTGAAGCAACTATCGAGGCCGAAGCCACAGCCGAACCCACCGAGGAACCAACCGTCACCCCCACCAGTGAACCCACCGCCACGCCGGTTCCTCTGCCCGAATATGCCTCGCGTGACCAAACCCTGGCCCGTGGTGAAAAAGAAGTTACCGGGCGTATTATCTTCCCCGTTTTTGATGCGGCCCGCGGGACTTATGATATTTATATCGCCGACGCCTTCGACGGGGCCGGCAAAGAGCTGGTCCAAAAAGATGCCAGCCAGCCGGCCTTGAGCGCCGACGGGGCCGACCTGGCTTACCGCTCGTGGCAGCCCGATAAACGCGGTCTTTTTGCCCGGCCCTTGAGCGGCGGCGACGCCTGGCAGATTAACCCCTTCTTCGAGTCGGCTCGCCCCCAATTTTCGCCCGTAGACAAAAGCCTGATCTTCCATTCGCGAGTAGGCGGCAAAGAGCCGGCGGTCTATCGCGTGGTCAATGGGGTAGGTGAAGTGATGCGGCGCGAAGGCTTTCCGATCCAGGGTGAGTCGGCCAAATGGTCGCCCGACGGCCAGCAGTTTGTTTACAGCAGTTGCCTGGGCGGCAAGTGCGGCGTTATCCGCAGCAATATTGACGGGGCCAACCCGGTCATTCTGAGCGACCATCCCACCGACACCAACCCGGAAATTTCGCCCGACGGCTCCACCGTCGTATTTATGTCCAAGCGCAGCGGCAATTGGGAAATTTACTCGGTTGGCATTGACGGCGGCCCCATCAGCGCCCTCACCTCAGACCCGGCCAACGATGGCCTGCCCACCTGGTCGCCGGATGGAAGCAAGATTGCCTTTGTGGCCAATCGAGACGGCGAGTGGAGCATTTGGGATATGGACCCCGACGGCGGCAACCAACGCCGTCTCTTTGCCATCGGCGGCTCCATTGACGGGACGGTTCAGCTAGACCCCAGCAACAGCCGGAGCTGGACCGAAGAAAACATTGATTGGGCCCCGTAACAAAAATAAGAAATGAGAAGTGAAAAAGTTGTTTGCCGCTTAACTCTAATTTCTTATTTCTTATCTCTTAATTTCTTATTTCTTACTTGAACCATTCCCCTGGAGACCCCCTTGCTGTTCCCCACCCTCGATAAGCAAACCACCTGGATCGTCCTGGGCGTCACCGTTGGCGTCATCCTGACTGTGTTGGTCATTGTTATAATTGGTGTGAACCAGGCCAACCAGGCTAACGCCCTGGCCGCGGCCACCGCTACCGCTACCAAAACACCCACCAGGCCGCCGACCTCCACCCCAACTCCTACGCCCACCAACACCTCAACCTCCACACCAACCTCGACGCCGACGGTAACGAACACTCCTACCCCAACCCATACGCCGACCACCACCAGCACACCTACCTTTACACCGGAGCCGCCTACACCTACTTTCACCCCCACCGCTACGCCGCTTGTCGTCGAAACGGCCACACTGACCCCGACCGCTCCCTTGACCATCACCCTGGCGCTGACGGATACGACGACTCTGACTAACACCGAGGTTATGACCCCGGCCACGGTCCCCTCACCGACCATTGTGCCAACCCCGCTGCCGCGCACCGTCACCGTTCCCGCCGACATTCCCGATTACCGGCAGGTGAGCGATCACTTCTGGTTTACCCGGCCCTTCACCGAAGCCTATCCCAATTGGGGTAGTTTCTATTATCCTTACGGCACCAACGCCGGGGGCAAATATTTCTGGCACTTTGGGATTGATATTCAAAGTTTTGGCGGCCAGCCGATCATTTCAGTAGGCGAAGGGGTGGTGGTCCATGCCGGGCCGGATACAACCCAGGCCACCCAGCTTGGCCCCTGGCCCGATTTCTATGGCCAGGCAGTGGTGATCGAACACACGCAGCGGTCGCATGACAAGCCGGTTTATACGCTGTATGGACATGTCTCCAAAGTGTTGGTCCAGGTGGGACAGCCGGTCAAAGCCGGACAGCCGATTGCCCTAGTCGGTGGGCTGGGGGTGGCAACCGGGCCGCATTTGCATTTGGAAGTGCGTTTGGGGGGGACAACCTACAACGACACCCGCAACCCCGACTTGTGGCTGCGGCCCGATCCCGGCTATGGGGTCATCGCCGGGCGGGTGGTGGATTATCAAAACTTTTTTGTGCCGGTGCAGCTTGTCACCTTACACCGGGCCGACGACCCCAGCCGCTTCTGGCGGGAAACGTTCACCTATCCCGATCACCAGGTCAACTCCGACGATCAGTATTTTGAAACTTTCACCTTTGCCGACGTGCCCGCCGGCAAATATCTGCTAAAAACCACCTTCGACGGCCGCCAGTTGGTCGTTCCGGTCACGGTCAAAAGCGGCGCAACCAGCTTTGCCCTCATGCAGCAGACCCAGCCCCCCCAAACCCCACTCGCTCCAACGCCGGCGGCGGTTCAATCGCCCGCTACCGAATCTCCATCGAATTAATAGAGAAATCAATCTTCTAAACAAAATTCAAAGGCTGTACTTGAACCACTGGCCTATTTACGTTAGGCCACAAGCGTGTTATTCTATATAACGGGAGATGGATCGCCAATTTATCCAGGGGAGTATGGATAGTTTAGTCGGTCAAGTTGATAATTTGCCCTTGAACAACAGCCTGCACGAGTTAGAACTTGCCTACCAGCAGGCCATAAGCTATGCGCGCGACCTCAACGAGGAGATTATCGAGCGCAGACGAGTCGAAGCGGCTCTGGCCCATCGAGCGGCTCAATTAGCCCTGATCAATGATATTGGCAGCAAAATTGCGGCCGTGCTGGAATTGGACAGGTTGCTGGAACGAGCCGCTTGCCTGGTGCAGGAAACATTTGATTACCACCATGTCGCTTTATTTCTGGTGGACGGCCAGGTAGCCCGCTTAAAAGCTGTGGCCGGCTCGTATACCAGTTATTTTCCGCCGGATCATTGCCAGCATCTAAGCCAAGGGATGATTGGTTGGGTCATAACCCAGGGCGAAAAAATAATTGCTAATGATGTAAGCCTTGAGCCAAGATATATTTCCCTGATCGCCGAGCATACTATTACCCAGGCCGAATTATGCGTACCCATTAAAGTGGGCGATCAAACCTTGGGCGCACTCGATCTGCAAAGTCCTCATTTGGGCAGTTTCAACGAGAGCGACATTATGGTTGTAGAAACTGTGGCCAACCAGATTGCGGTAGCTATTGAGAACGCCCGTTTGTATCAGGCCGTTCAACTGGAATTAGCCGAACGTAAACAGGCCGAGTTAGCCCTCCAACAAGCTTACGCCGAACTGGAACAGCGAGTAGAGGAGCGAACGGCGGCTCTACGCCGGTCAGAAGAGCGCTATCAGGACTTATTTGATAATGCCCACGATCTTATTCAGAGCGTCACAGCGGCCGGGCGGTTGGCCTACGTTAACCGCTCTTGGTTGGAAACTCTGGAGTACAGCGCCGCCGAAGTGTCTGATCTTTACTTTGAGGCGGTTGTTCACCCGGGGCAGCTAACCCTTTGGCGAGATATATTTCAACAAATCAAGGAAGGGCAGCATTTTGTTAACCAGCGCCTGGTTTTTACTACCAAAACCGGACGTAAGCTTGTGGTGGAAGGAAGTTTCAATCCGTACTTTGAAAACGGTCGTTTTGCCGGATGTCGAGGCATTCTGCGCGATATTACCGAACGTGAGCAAGCGGAAAATGCGCTGCGCGAGAATGAGCTGAAATACCGTACCCTGATCCAGCAATCCAACGACGCTATCTACCTCACCTGCGAAGGTAAATTTGAAATGGTCAACCGGCGGTTTGAGAAACTCTTTAATGTGACTCAAAAAGATATGATCGGCGCGCCGGATTTTATTTTTGCTAATTTGGTCGCCCCCCAAAGCCGCCCCCTGGTGAAAGAACTGGTTAGCCGGGCGGCTCAAGGCCAAACCCTCCGGCCTCATTATGAGTTTACTACCCTGAACAAGAGCGGCGATGAGATTGATCTGGAATTAACGGTTTCATATTTGGCTTATCGCGGCGGGTTGGCCACTCAAGGAATCATCCGCGATATTACCGAGCGCAAGCGGGTTGAGGCCGAGAAACGTCAGGCCTACCAACAAGTGCAGCAGTATGCGGTTGAGTTGGCCGAGAAAGTTAAAGAAGAACAACGCCAACGCGAAATTGCCACCATCCTGGCCGAGGTGGTCGCCTCAGTTAGCCTAACCTTTTCGCCGGGTGAACTGCTAGACCACATCTTGAATAAGTTACAGCAACTCATCCCCTATGACTCAGCTACCATCTTCCTCATCAAGGACGATTATTTAATTATAGAAGCCGCGCGTGGTTTTGAGGTAGATGTCATCAGCCACCGTTACGCTTTGGCCGAAGATGTTCTTTTTCAAGAGATGTTGACCCAGAAAAGTTATATCTTGATTGGGGACACCCACACCGATCATCGCTACCAGGCCCGGCCCGGCTCAGAAAAAATCAGAGGCTGGATTGGCGCGCCGTTGTTAGTGGCCCAACAAATTATCGGCTATTTAGCCGTTGATCGCCATCTGCCCCACACCTTTGCCGAAGCCGATGCTAATCTGGTGCAAGCATTTGCCCATCAAGTGGCTCAGGCTATTTATAACGCCCGCCTTTTTGCCGAGCTAAAAGAGACTCAGGCTCAACTCATCCAGGGGGAGCGACTGGCGGCCTTGGGGCAGATGGCGGCCACCGTAGCCCATGAACTGCGCAATCCTCTCATGGCTATCCAAATGGGGGTTGAATATTTACTGCGTGGCGTGTCCGAAACTGACCCGCGCCGGCAGGGCGCAGCTTTGATGCAGACCAGTATGGATCGCATCAATCGTATCGTCGAGGACATCCTTTATGTCGTCCGCGCCCCTCAACCGATTCTAGCACCGGGTTTTCTCCAAACCGTGATCGAAGCCGAAGTGTCGCACTGGCAATTACTTTTGACCACTAAAAAGATTGCCTGTCACCTGGAATTTGCTGCTAACTTACCTCCTTTGCTTTTGGATGCGGACCAAATGGCCCGTGTCTTTTCTAACCTTATCAGTAACAGTGTTGATGTTTTGCCGCCGGGCAGTGAAATATCTATTGGTGTAACTTTGGTGGGTCAAAATCAAGTTGTTACCTTTACCGATAATGGGCCTGGGATGCCGTTGGAACATTTATCCAGAATTTTTGAGCCTTTTTTCACTACAAAAACCAGGGGCACGGGCCTGGGTTTATACATTATCAAGCAAATTATCGAGTATCATGGGGGAAACATTACTGTTTGGAGCGAGGCGGGAGCGGGCACAAAGGTTACCATTAGCCTGCCCCTCCCAGGAGATGAGTAAATGGCCGGCAGAATTTTGATTGTGGACGACGAAGACGCCCTGCGTTTCTTTACAGCCGACGGTTTAACTCAAGCGGGCTGGTCGGTAGATGAGGCCGGCTCGGGCGAAGCCGCTTTGGCCCTGCTGGCCAAAACCTCTTACGATGTCATGCTGCTCGATTTACGGATGGTAGGACTGGACGGACTGGCAGTGATGCGCCAGGCCAAAGAACGCTGGCCCGAGCTAATGATTATCATTATGACCGCTTACGCCTCGCTAGATTCGGCGATTGAGGCTGTACGCCAGGGTGCGTTTGACTATTTACAGAAGCCCTGCTCAGTTAGCGACATTATCGCCTGCGCTAATCGGGCCTTGGCCAAAAAAGCAGCGCTGGCTCAACAGCGCCAATTAGTTCATGCTATAGAAACAAATTTGCCGTCTTCTGCTGACCCCCCTTCTGCTAATGTGGTTCACTCCGGGGCCTTGGTCATCGAGCTTGGCTCTCACGTTGTTTCTTTAGCCGGCCAGCGTCTTTCCCTCACCCCTACGGAATACACCCTCCTGGAGATATTAGCCAGGTCTCCTGGTCAGGCCGTCTCAGTTAAAGAGCTAATCCACACAGGTTTGGGCTATGATGCCAGCGACGCCCAGGCCCAAGAAACACTCCGAGTTCATATCAGTCGTCTGCGGCGCAAACTAGGCTCCGACTATGTCCTCACCGCTCGCGGCGGCGGCTACGCCCTAGCCGACATCCCCCCTCTGCCCCTTAATAAATAGTAACTTTTTGTTACAAATCGTTATCATTTTTGCCCCTATTCCCATTAATATCTCGTAATGAACCTTAATAGATTGTTTGGTTCATGCCGCCTTTTTTGTGTTATGATATAACCAATCAAACAAACATATTCTTTATCAACAAAAACTTATTAAAATTTATAAAAAAGGAGCTTATCATGTTTTCACATCTTTTCCGTATCCGCTACTTTGCTATGCTTGTCCTGATTATGATCTTCGCCAGCAGCGCCTATGCCTTTGCCGCCGCCAACGTGGTCCCCGAAAGCGGCGCCGGCGATGGCAGCAACACCATCAGCGGCTACACCGTCAGCAACGTCACCTATGCCCTGAACGCCGCCAACCCGGCCAATATTGAAACCGTCAGTTTCGACCTGGCCCCCACCGCGGGCGCCGGCCCGGCGACGAAGGTGAAAGCCCAACTGGTGTCGGGTGGGGCCTGGTTCAACTGCACCCCTGGCGCTTCCCTCGATTGGGATTGCAGCGTTGCCGGTGGGGTGACAGCCCTGGCTGCCAACAATCTGCGCGTGGTTGCGGCCCAGTAAGCAATTGGTAGCCTGGAGATTTGGCAGGCTGGAGGATTGGTAAATATCCAGCCTGCCAATAGGATTATTAAGTAAAAGGCGCGGCTACACCTTAAGAGCCGCGCCTTTTTGGATAGTAAATTCGCGATGAAGCCTTACCAACGCCAGCCCAACCCGCTTTTTGCCGCCATAGCCTTTGTGCTGCTAGGTATAGTTTGGGTTCTTTTTGCGCCCACTCAATTTGGCGGGCGAGCAGCCTACGTCATTGTGTCGGGCAACAGCATGGAACCCGGCATGCACCGCGGGGATTTGGTGATTGTACGCCAGGCCACCGATTATCAGATTGGCGATATTGTCACCTACCGCCATCCTGAAATTGGGCCGGTAATCCATCGCATCGTCGCTCAGGAGGGCAGCCGCTTTGTTTTCAAGGGGGACAACAATGACTGGATTGACGCCTACCGGCCCGATCAAGCTGAATTTATCGGCAAGTTTTGGCTTCGAATACCATCTGCTGGTAGAATCATAGAACAACTTCGGGCGCCCTGGTCCATGGCCTTCCTGGCAGCGGTGCTGGGCGTTATGGTCGTAACCTCCGTCAAAGGCGATCAAGCCCTGCGCCAGGGGCGCCGGTATGGCCGGAAAAGCGCTATGAAGGGGCAGTCCTATCCGATGAGCCACCTTAGCCGAAATAAAGCAGACCTGCTCTTTGCCCTGGCTACCCTAACCCTGGCCTCACTACTGCTGGCCTTGTTTGCCTTTACCCGCCCTCTGACCCGCACCCTCTACGATGACCTCACCTATCAACACAGCGGTGTGTTCAGTTACTCTGCCCCGGCCCCACCCGGCATCTATGATACGGACGCCGTGCAGACGGGCGAGCCAATCTTCCGGCAGTTGATCAGCCTGGTCACGGTGAATTTTGATTATCGCTTCGACGCCGACCGAGCCGACCATCTGACCGGAACCTATCGGCTCATGGCCGAAATTAGCAACAGCAGCGGCTGGAAGTGGGCCATCGAACTTCAGCCGGAGACAGCTTTCAGTGGTCCCACCTTCACCACCAGCAGCGTTGTTGACCTCTCTCGGGTGCAAACGCTGATTGACAGCGTGGAGCAGCAAACGGGGCTGCCCCCGCAGCAATATACCCTCACTATTGTGCCGACGGTGGTCATCAGCGGAACCCTGGCCGATCAATCCTTACGGGACACCTTTTCACCCCGCCTGGTCTTTCAACTTGATGACCTGCAAATGCAGCTTGTCTCCAACAGCAGCGGCGCAGCCGATCCGCTCAAACCCTCGCAGCCGGGCATGCTGAAACGCGCTCGTGAAGCGCCAAACACCCTTTCACTCCTGGGCCTCAGCCTCCAGGTCTCGACTGCCCGGCAGGTGGCGGTGCTGGGTGGGGTAATCGCTCTGGCCGGCATGCTGAGCCTGGGGCTGTTGATGTTTCAGGCCGGGCATGGCGACGAATCCGCCCGCATCCAGGCCAAGTACGGCCCCTTGTTGATTGCCGTCCGTAATAACGACCTGGCCGCCAGTGGCCGGGTCGTCGAGGTTGCCAGCATAGATGACCTGGTAAAAATTGCCGAGCGGGATGGCCGCATGATCTTGCATCAGGCCGATGGCTCGGCCCATGACTACTTTATTCAAGACAACAACCTGACCTATCGCTATCAGGCTAAAACTTCAAGTCAGGGGAAGGATGAAGCCCAATGATAACCCGGCTATTCTATCGTTTAACCTGGTTAGGTTTGCTGGTTCTCATTCTGGTCAGCGCCACCCTGGCCCTGGCGGCTACAAATACCGTGCCGGAAACCGGGGCCGATGAAACCACCCTGCCTATCACCGCTAATGATCTCAAACCGCCTGAATGTGCCGGCCTGAACCTGGTGGATGTCCGTTTAGGCGGCAGCAGTGGCGGTAACACTAACTCTTTGATTCTGGGGACGGCCGGCAGCGACAACATTCGGGGCAGGGGTGGTTCAGATTGTATTCTGGGTGGCAGCGGCAATGACACGCTCGACGGAGATCAAAGCAACGACATAATCCTGGGCGGCGACGGCAATGATACCCTCATCGGCGATAGAGGCAATGATACCCTTTATGGCGGCTCCGGCAACGATTTTCTCAACGGCGGCGCCGGTACCGACGATTGTAACGGCCAGAGTGGAACCGACACCTTCCACAATTCCTGCGAGACCCAGGTTCAATAGGAAAAATTAACATGCGCAAAAACCCTCTACCTCAGCAGCTTGAGAAGTGTATGGATGTTCATTACTCTCCCCCAGCCTTGACTCATTGCCCTGCTGCCAGTATCTATGCCCAGGGCCATGAGCAGACCAGTTTTTTGATACCGGGTGGAGAAGTAAACTGGTGGCACTGCTCGGTGTGCCGGGGATGGCATGTCTTGATTGTAGACACCGGAGAAAAAAGTTAGGAACTGGAAACTGTGGATCAATCAAGGAGAGCGAGGGCAGTTGGTGGGCAAGCGCTCCTATGGGGCGGCCTCACTGCCCTGGTTATAGGGGGTCTGGCTTACACCCTTTGGCCGGAGGCTGTATCTCCAGCCTCACCTTCGCCCTCGACCCCGGTAGTTACCCTGCCGACCCCGACGCAAACCTCAGAGCCAACGCCTAAACCCCTGCCTCTGGCTGATTTGCCCACCCCGGCGGCCTCCAGTGCAGCGCCCGATATAGCTGTCGTCTCTACCCCATCTGCTGACAGCGTTACCTTTACCTTAACTCCGGCAGCCGAGAGCGTTGGCTGGGTTTCCAGCCTGGATGGGCGAAGCCACTTTAACGTCCCTAACCTACACGCCGGCTTCTTCAAAGGACACATCTACTACGGCGCAATCCAATTTGACCTCTCCGCCGTCCCCTCTGATGCAACGCTAACCTACGCCGCCCTACAATTGGCTGGCCTTGACGAGCAAAACCTGCGGGCGAGTGGTAGTTGGCAGCTCAACCTGCTCGATCCGGCCATTGACGCCCTTTGGCCTGAGTTAACCTATGAGAGGCTTCACGAAGCCACAGTTGAGATAACCCTCTCGCCCACCCTGACCCCGGCCGACCTGGGCCGGAATAAAGTTAATCTTTTCTCCTTCGACCCGGAGCAACTGGCCATCTTGCAGCAGCATTTGGTGCGGGGCCAGGTCTCTTTTCGCCTGGACGGCCCCACCTCAGCCGGCGACAACCTTTTTACCTGGGACAGCGGCTACCACGGCGAAGACGAAGGGGGCCTCAAGCCGGTGCTGCAATTGGGGGCTGTTTTGCCCGCTGCGCCCGGCTATGTGGTCGTCACCAGCACCCCGACGCCGGAGAATATCATCACGGCAGCGGCGCAGGCCCTCAGCGCCACCCAAATAGCGCAGACAACCGGCACATACACGCCCGTCCCGGCCAACTGGGTCACACCGGTCATCGTCACCCCCCAACCGACCCCGGCCAATGCGGCCACGGCGGCTTACCAGGCCGCGCTGGCCACCGCCGAGGCCATTCTCAACCCTACCCCGGTTAGCATCTGGACGGCTACTGCCACGCCGATTTTCACTAACACAAGACAGTCCAACAATCCCAACGAGCCAGTGCCCGGCTATGTGGTCGTCACCAGCACCCCGACGCCGGAGAATATCATCACAGCGGCGGCGCAAGCCCTCAGCGCCACCCAAATAGCGCAGACAATCGGCACGTACACACCTGTTCCGGCCAACTGGGTTACGCCGGTTATCGTTACCCCGCAGCCAACCCCGGCCAACTCAGCTACGGCGGCTTACCAGGCTGCGCTGGCCACCGCCGAGGCTATCCTCAGCCCTACCCCGGTCAGCGTCTGGACTGCCACCGCCACCCCAATTTTTATTCTCCTGGAGGACGAGATTGCTACACCCTGGGCTACGGCCAGCCCTACGGCCACCCCGCAGCCCATCCCCACCGTGTTGATGGGTAAAATTGCCTTTCTCTCCAACCGCTCTGGCGGCGATAAACCCCTCTCAGACCCATTGGTTTATGTCATAGACCCCGATGGCAGCAATTTAGCTGTGTTGACCGACCGAACCAGTTATGATACAGCCATCGCCCGCGACAGCTACTCCGCCGACCAACGCTTCCGAGCCTTTGTGAAGGATGCCGATGTCTGGTCGCCACAGATAAAGCCGGCCATCTTCTTTTACGATTACCTTTACAACGCCGAAGAACAGATCACCCTTTTTGGGGCCGGCATTGCTTATGATCCGGTTTGGTCGCCTACGCGGGAGCAGATTGCTTTTGTCTCCAACGACAGCGGCAACGATGAGATCTGGGTGATCAATCGTGATGGCAGCGGGGCGCTCCAATTGACCAGAGACCGCTACAGTTGGTGGGACAAGCACCCCTCCTGGTCACCGGATGGAAGCCGAATCGTCTTCTGGTCCAATCGTACCGGACGCAGGCAAATTTGGGTTATGAACTCCGATGGCAGCAATCTGTACAGCCTCAGCCGCACCGGCTACGATGATTGGGACCCGGTGTGGATCAAATACAGTGATCCGGCGCGTGATCCAGTTCCAAATCTGACTAAATGACCACCGACGGCAGACGGCCAACCGCCGAAAAGATAGCGATCAGCGGTCAGTGGTCGGCGGTCGTTTACTGGCTGGCCAGCGGCTCACAGGCAAAATCGGGGCGGCAGAGAGGGGGACGGTCGGCGCAGGTGGTGTTGAGGCGCATGCCCAGGTAGGGCGAAGGGTCAATGGTGTTGGTGATGTCGGTTTCGTTGCGGAAGCGGCCCAGACCATCATCCAGCACGATACTAAAGTGGAGGTGGGTGTCAATGGGCCGCCACGATTGGCCGTTGTAGTCGCCCTGGTAGCCCAGCAGCGTCCCTTGCTTGACCGGCAGTTCAACGGCGCCGGGCGGAATCTGGTCAATGATGTAACTTTCCCCAGAATCGCTGTCACCCATATGGGTGTAATAGGTCCAAATCTGGCGGCCCGGAAGCAACGGGTCTTCAGGATGGCGGATAATCACCGCGCTGACCCATTCCGGCAGGCGGGTCACATAGCCGTCATAAGCGGCATACACCGGGGTGACGCCGTTGCCTTCCAGCCCAAAAATATCAAGACCGGAGTGGTTGACTGTGCCCAAAATACTGTCGCCATAAAGGATACCCACCCATCCGGCGGTCGGCATGACAAAGGGCGCCGCAGAACATTGCGCCAGGCCGGTGGCGCGGGGCAGGTCCACGCTGTCGGGGTCTTGCCGGTGCTGGAGGTAATCCACCATGCCTTTTTCGCGCAGCCGGGGATAGGAGTAGAGGTAAACAAACCCCATGCACAACAACAGCATGATGATGACGGCTAAAAACCACTTAATAAAATCTTTCATGGGGGATTTTACAAGTCTACCGATACTTTATGTATATCTGGTAGTGTACTTGTTTTTGTTGCGGCGTCAATCTCGCCTAAAATAATTACACCAAGAAACACGGAGGAGGCACAGAGATTTCTCTGTGCCTCTTTGTGCCTCCGCTGCGAAACTCTGCGTTCCCAAGTTACGGGATTAGAGTCAAAACCCACTGCCAACCCCAAAAAGCGGCCATGCCCAGCACAATGGTCAACAATAGATTTTGACTGAACCAACTGATACCAAAAGCCGCTACTGCGCCCACCAGATAAGCATTAGTGTAGCTCAAATTCACCCCCTCGCCGGTGGGAATCAGCACCGCCGGCACGATGATGGCGGTGAGCACGGCCGGCGGCACATAGCGCAGGGCGTTGACCAGCCCCGCGGGGAACTCAAATCGCCCGGCCACCAAAAACATCGAGTAGCGAATGGCAAAGGTGACCAAAGCCATGCCTACAATGAGATAGATTTCATTCATCACGACCTGACCTTAGCCAGCGCTCTGACCGGAAACGTACCGACCCCTTTGAACTTGGGCGGCAGGGCGCTAAAGGTGAAGCCTTCGTCGGGAACCTGGTCGAGGTTACACAAATGCTCCACAATCAGAATCTCAGCGCCCAGCAGGGTCGAGTGGACCGGCCTGGACTTGCCCTGCGTGTTGTCAATATTCATCGAGTCAATCCCGACCAATTTCACCCCGCACTTCTGCAAATATTCGGCCGCCTCTCCGGTCAGGTGGGGATGATTTTCAAAATAGCGCTCGGTATTCCAATGCTCGGCCCAGCCGGTGTGAACCAAAACAGCCCGGCCTCTGATCTCTTTATCCTTAAAAAACTCCGGCCCAATCGCCCGGTTTTGGCGATAATCGGCCCGGATAACCAGCCCTTCCAAATCGGCCAATTTATCCAGGCTAACCTCAGAGAGATCCTTGCCGTGCTCGTAGCGATGAAACGGGCAGTCCAGGTAGGTGCCCGTATTGGCCACCATCTCAATCTTGCCGATTTGGAACTCCGTGCCGGGTTCGTATATTTCTCTCGACTTCTCCCGGCTCAGGTAATCGCAAATAATAGGCGCGGGCAGGCCCTTATACGTGACCAGGCCATGTTCGATGACGTGGCTCAAATCCACCAGATTGGTGTGCCCGATTGACTCATTAATAGGCCGGCGCTTGTGCTTCTCGGCAATGATTTCCTTGTTCAAAATACGCACTTCACCGACCATCAGCAAACGCATATCGTTAACCAGGTAATCGGCCAGAGCTTGGTCGCTAATATCGTCGCCAACAATATCCAGCCGAAAATCCTGGCCCTGAATGCCGCCGCCGTTGGTAAAATCAATTTCAAAATCAAATTTAACGCGCTTGTCCATCAGACCTCCTGAAAAATAAAGAGGCGATGACTCGTGAGACGAGGAGGCGAGGAACCTCTTCGCGTCCTCGCCTCATCGCCTCATCGCCTCATCTTTTCTGCCACAATCCCCGCCACAATCCCCGCCACCGCCGCCACAATCAAACCCAGTTTATTCGGCATGGGATAAGCCAGCACCGCCACTACCCCGGAGACGACCACCGCCGCCAGCATGGGCCGGCTCTTGAGATAAGGCACGACCATGCCCAAAAATGTCACCGGCATGGCAAAATCCAGCCCCCAGGCTGCCGCATCAGGGATAAGCTGGCCGACGGTTAGCCCCAGCCAGGTGCAAAGCTGCCAATTAGTATACATAAAAATGGCCGACCCCAGCCAGTACCAATGTTTGTGGGGCGAGGCGTCGCCTCGATTGTAGCGATTGGCGGCGATGACAAACGTTTCATCGGTGAGCCAAAAGGCCAGCGGGATTTGCCACCCCGCCGAGAGATGCTTGACCTGGGGGGCCAGGGTAGCCGAATAGAGCGCATGGCGTAAATTGACCACAAAAGAGGTTAATATGATAAAAGGCCAGCTTGTGGCTGCGGCAATCAACCCCAACGCAATAAATTGAGACGACCCGGCAAAAACAAACGCCGACATCGCCACTGTACCGGCAAACGATAACCCGCTACCGGCGGCCAATGTGCCAAAGATAATCCCGAAGGGAATAGCCCCGACAACCAGAGGGAAAGTATCTCTGGCCCCGGCCCAAAATTCGGAGCGGGGAGAGGTAGCAGTGTTTGGTTTTGAGCGAGCCATGCTGTGCGTTATCATTTGTTCCGACCCTTACTTCGTAAATCTAAACTCATTTCAGCATAGCAAACTCAAGCCGATTTGTCTTGTACATTCTTGCGGTAGAGCCAATATTGCCCCGGCGCCACGCCCACAATGCCTTTGAAACGTTTGGTCAAATGACTCTGGTCGGCAAAACCTGTCTCAGCCGCTACCTGAGCCGGCGGCCAGCCCTGGGCTAACAACACTTTGGCCCGCTCAATCCGCACCTGGTTCAAATAGGCATGGGGCGGCAGACCCGTTTCGGCGCGGAAAGCCCGCAAAAAGTGAAATGGGCTAAGATTGGCGATGGCAGCCAATTGTTCCAGCAGCACATTCTCGGCGTAATGCGCTTCCAGATAATCCCGCACCCGCCGGACGACTTGACGTTCTCCACCCGCCGGAGGCAGCTTTAGCGCAGGTTCCGCGTGCCGGGAAATAAGCCGGACCAGCGTCGAAACAAATTGCGCTTCCCGCTCAAGCGGAGTGGTAGCCGGATTCTCCAGGGTCAGGTGCAGGTGACGGATATGTTCAACCATGTCGTCATCCCGGATAACCGGCTGGGGAAAGTCAGGGATATCGGTAGGCTGGCCGGTCACTTCAGCCATAGCCCGTTGGACCAGGGCAATTTCAGGATAGAGCATGCGGTAAGTCCACCCTTTCTCGGTGGCTGCCTGGCCGGTGTGAACTTCACCCGGATTAATAACCACCACATGCCCTGCCGGAGCCACGTGCTCTGCCCCTCGGTAATAAAATTTTTCCGCTCCCTGCTCGATAACTCCAATGGCAAAGCCACTGTGAATATGCCGGGCAAACGTGTGGGTAACATAGGTGGCATGCAAAAGTTCAAGCTGGCCCAACTCCTGGGCGTGCCAAAATTTGACTCGTTCCTGGCTTGTTTTTTCGCTCATTGTCTCTTTCCTGTCAGGCCGCATCTAACCATTAAACCAGAAATTAGCAGATTTGAACATATCCAATCCGGCTAATTTTGGGAGTCCAATCGGTTTAATAGACTGGAGGAGTAAAGCTGATTGTCCTTATGAAACCGCATCCAAAAACCGATAATAGGCCGCGGCCAGGGGCAAAAACCAGGGCTTGCCGCGATAAAAGAAATACGTTTGATGGGGAATATCGGCAAAGGGGCTGCGCGAGATACGCCCGGAGATGAGGTTGGCGGCTTCCTGGCCCAGGTAGCCCGACAGCGCCACGCCATGCCCGCCGTAACCAAAGGCATAGTAGATGCCGTCAACCCGGCCGAGGTGCGGGGCTAAATCAAAGGTGATGCCCAGCCGCCCGGTCCAGCTATGGGTAACGGGAAAACCGCGCAGTTGGGGAAAGATGTGGGTCATCGTTTCATAAAGGTTGTGGGCGCTTTCGACCAAATCCAGATCGGGTGAGAGGTTGTTGCGCCCGCCCATGGACATGCGGCCATCGGGCGTCAAGCGGAAGTAGTTGAGAAACCATTTGGTGCTGTACATCACCCGGTTTTTGGGGCTGAGTTCCCGCTGTAACTCCGGCGAAAGCGGCTCGGTGGTAATCATATAACTGCCGACCGGAAAGACTCGGCGCTGTATTTGGGGAACCAGCGGGCCGGTGTAGCCGTTGGTTGCCAGCAGGATTTCGCCGGCTTTGAGTGGTCCTTTATTGGTCGTCAATTCAAAATCGCCGCCTGTGGCCGGGCGACGAATGGCCCGGACTTCGGTCTGCTCGCACAGCCTGGCCCCGGCGCGGGTTGTGGCGCAAGCCAGGCCGTAAACATATTTGGCCGGGTGCAGGCCGCCGCCCATATGCTCAACCAACCCGCCGGGAAACACATCCGAGCCGATTTCGTCGCGGATGCGTTCCGGCGGGACCAACTCCAGCTCGTGGAAGTCCACCTCGCGGGCCATCCATTCGACCTCTTCGGCCATGTGGCGGTAATGCGAAGGGCGGTAGGCCAAGGCAATCCCGCCGGCGTTGGTGTAATCACAGTCAATCCTTTCCTCGGCCAGGGTTTGTTCCAGGTGGCGCACCGCCGCCACCGACGCCTGCCACAACTCCCGGCCCAACTCCGGGCCGTACATTTTGAAAGCTTTGCGGATGTTCAGTTTCAAGCCCGGCGCAACCTGCCCGCCATTCACCGAACTGGCTCCCCCGCCGATTTCTCGCTGTTCCAATACTGCCACACTGGCTCCACCCTTAGCCAGCGTCCGCGCCGCCGACAGGCCGGTGTAGCCGCCGCCCACAATCGCTACGTCTACTCGCTCCGGCAGCGGCGCAACCGGCAAATCTGCCGGGCGGGGAAAGTTGTCGGTCCAGAAGGGAATGGTTTTCATTTTTTTCTTAATCCTGTTTATGGGGTCCTAAAAAACGATCTCCGTTGAAGTGAATCAGATGATCTGGAATTTCAGCTAACCAGACTTCTGTCTCCCACGCAATCTCCGTGAGAAAACTCTTAAAAGTGACGAAATCGGGAAAAGCGCTTATATATTCCAGCCACTCTGCTGAACCATAGTAGCGGATGGTGCGAATGGCTGCGTCGGATAAGGCATAATGGGTTCGTGGGCTATTGGTTGCCAGAGTGGGATCATCGGGGTTTCGAAAGACCAATCCGGCCTGCTCGAATTGGTGAAGCACATGGCGGCGAATGGTTTCGCGGGTATTTTCGGCATATTCGCGGCCGTAACGTGCTTTAATTTCAGTAAGCATATCGTGAACGCGAAGACTCTGCCGTTTAGCTTCGGACCAGGGTGTTTCTTCTGAAAGTTGAGCAAGGACGAGTAAGGTTAAAGCCGATATTTCATTTTGCTGCGCGGGCGGCAACCCTAGCGTCTTTAAGATTTCTTGAGCCTCTTGTATTTTGCCCATAGTGATTCGCGTCTCCCTTATCAGTGGAAAATCTGGAAGTAGAAAATTAGCCCGGCGTAATGCAGAAAAGACGATACTTTCAATATCCACCGGGCCATTACTTTTACTCACAGCAAGAACCTCCCGCCCGATTTGTTTAATTAATTCCAGAGGAGGCAAAGGCAAAACGCGCAGTTCAGCCGCGTTAACTTGAGTATTGCCGTTTACAATTCGGAAATAGCGATCAATCAAAGCACTATTCAAAAGAGTTGATAGTCCAACCGCTTCTTCTGTTTCCAGGCCACCCTGTTTTTTGTAAATATAGTTCAGGTGATTTTCTAAGCCAATCCAGGCATAATTGAGCTGGTCTACCAGGAAAGGCGCTGCAATTAAACGGCGAGGCTCTTCTTTAGCACTAAAACGCCGCAGCAAAACATAATTGGTAGCAGGCAGCAAAAGGGATTCAGTTTCTTTACCCAAAACAATGCCTTGCGCTTTGTTGCCGTTGTTTGTCGGCCACTCAACCTGTTGCGCCTTGACATTTTGCATCCATAGGAGTGGAATGGCTTGTTTAGCAAAGACCGACTCAACATCGGTTAACCAAGTTTGGGCGCGGAAGGCGACCACCAGACCTGTCGAGACCTCTAACCCATACTGACCCAACGAACCAGTCCAACTATCAACCATGTCAACAATCTGTTCATCTAATTCACCTGTAGGTAGCCTAAAATAAAGCGCGCCGTGACGCTGCTTGAGAAATTGCGCCAGGGCTACTTTACGCCTATGCGGTATGTCGTTACTTAACTCTAAGCTTCCTCTCGAAGTAGAAATGGTCAAACATGTTTCAGGAGGAATTTTTGTGGAGTAAACTTCACGACGGTGAAATGAAAAAATGATGTTCTCTTGCAATACAGTGTCACTCTTGAAGGTCTCCTGGCGTGACTCAAAAAGATGAACCGCTACAGGCAGCACTTCTTGCATAAGCTCCTGGCGAAAAGCGGAAAAGTAAACGCCAGAGCAAAAGCTGCGAGGGACAATGAAACAAGCGCGTCCCTGGGGAACCAGTTTCTTTACCGCCGACGCAATAAATAAAGTATAAATATTTGTGTGTCCCTTGAGTTGCCCTTGGTTGGCTTTTACGCGAGAGTCATTGCTGTTGAGCTTAAAGTAGGGTGGATTAGCAATAATTTGATTATACAAAGCATCTGGGTGGGGACGGGTCGAACTTTCAGCCAGAAAAAGATAAGGTTGAGATGCGGGAACATTAGCCAGAATAAAATCCGCTTCAGTCACCCGGCCATGAATCACTACCCCTTGCGAAGCTGCATATTCGGCTGCTACCTCTAAAACTTCTCTGGCAGTTTGGCTCAATTCTCGATCAATTTCATAGCCGTCAAGCCAGACTTCAAGCGGGCGGCCCTCACTTATTACGCGCTCGATGACAGCACAGGCCAGTACCCCTGAACCTATGGCCGGGTCCAATATTCTATCCCCCGACCGGATAGGGCCAAGCTGCCGGGCCATAAAACGAGCGACCGGGGCCGGGGTAAAAAACTGCCCGCTTTGCTTGCGACCGGCTTCAGATCGTCCCGCTAAAACGCGCTGGCCAAGCTCAAGGCTGTAACTTACAAGGTCTGGATTTTTTGTTCTCATAAGCATGACGGTGAAAAATTATACTCTCAACCTATCTGAACAGGCGAATGAACATCCTCAATTGATTGACAGGCCCAATTGATAGTGGCATAATCAGCTTTAAAAGAGCATGTTGCCTCTTGGCCGGAAGCAGTAGAGATATGCAAATCCAAATCAAATCGTTAGAAGTAAAAAATTGCGGCCCCTTGCGTGATGTTATAATTGATTTTACAACAAATAACACTCCACGTCCGGTCACTATCCTTGGTGGAGCTAATGGCAGTGGCAAGACGACCGTTCTGGAACTGATTTTTGCTCTGACTCGCCTGTTAGCCTATAAAGATATTCCGTCTGATTGGTCTCAACACGAGGGCATGCATATCCTGACCCGCGCCAAAGAAGCTCGTCTAAATTTGTCGGTTGACAATAGAAATTTAACCATTTCCTATGGTCAATTAATTCCATCTAATCAAGGAGAAAGTATCAGTTTTGTTTTTAGCTTTGGTAATGAAGAACTTATTGAATATGGGGACAGAGCTTATCAAATTCGTGGGTTGATGGATGAACAAAAAGAGGAAAAAGTAGGAGATGTAACCTCTAATAAAGATTCTACTTACCTGCCATCTATCCTTTATTTTCCTGACTATCGGCGACTTCAATCAATCAAGGGCCGGCAAATAACCCGAGAAGACGTACTATATCAATGGACTTATCGGTATGATATAGTGCGCTCATTTGAGGGGTCGCTTGATAGTTATCTGGTTTGGCTTGATTATGCCCACCCTGAGTCATTTGCTGAGGTCAAACAATTTCTAAATCAAACCGTATTAGTTGGTAAAGTCATTGATGGAGTGAACCGTCCGGAACTGGCTACCATGATCAAACTCGCCGATGGGCAAACCCACCGGCTGGATGAATTAAGTTCCGGCGAGCAGAACCTGCTGATTATTATGCTCGAACTTCGGCGGCGGTTGTTGCCGGGTAGTATTGTGTTGATTGATGAAATCGAAAATAGCCTGCATCCAGCTTTCCAACATCTCCTGGCCGAAGCCCTACTCAAGCTACAGCAACAGGTGCCTTTCCAACTAATTGTCACTACTCATGCGCCAAGCTTTTTGGATGCCTTCGGCGCAGAGTCGGCTCTTTTGTTAACGGAGTTTTAGTGTGTCTACTCGCATTATCAGGCCCCTCTTGCCCGATAATTTGACCAGGCTGCTTTTTGATTTGGGATCACGCAAACTTATCTTGGTTGAAGGTGATGATGATGTTGAGGTTTTCCGAATATGGTACCGCGATCGATTGAGTCAGGTCGAATTTTATCCGGCAGAAGGGTATTCTCGCGTCGAGGCATTTCTAAATGAAATACTAGATAACAGCAGCACCAAACAAGCTTATGCCCTTATTGATCGTGATTTCCGAAACGAGACTGAAGTTGAGGCCCCATTAACTGACCCAGAAGCCCATCTTTTTATCTTGCGCCGCTATGCGCTAGAGAATTACCTGCTAGAACCGATAGCTGTATTTGAAGAGTTACGTACCTATTATGGCGAAAACTTTGCTATTGCTGATAGCCAAGCTATGGAAGAGAGTTTACTAAATCTTTGTAATCAACTCAAACCTGTCATAGCTGCAAATTGGATATTTTGGGATGAGAATATTACTGGAGATATTAATAGCATCAGATATTTCGATAACAGTTTTCCTACAGATGATCGAGCCTTATTGATTCGTGAGACAGCCAGGCGATTGCAGTGTTTAGAGGCAGAAGCGGAGCAAAAACTTGTAGCAAAAGAAGCGATTCTCAATCAAATATTGGTAAATCTAAATTCAGCATACACTCGTGTAGATGGAAAACGATTGCAAGCGCGGTTATTCAGAGAATACAGAATTAATACAACTGAGAAACACTTCCGACGATTATTAGCTAGAACTGTCAGACAAATTGGACTCCATCATGATATTAGAACTATTGTGGAGGAGCGTATACTTGGTCAGAATCTCGGAGAATAGTGGCTACAGTGGAGAAAGTCGGGTTTACGGCTCAACGCCAACCCCACTGGGGCTTTATTTTTTTGACCATTTTTATCGTAGCCGCCCTGACCGCCGGCTACTTTGCCCTTCAATTACGCCGCAGCGCCTCTCCCCCTCCCGCCAACTTCCTGGCCGCCGAGAAAGGTTACGGCGTCACCGTTGATTTGACCCAATACGACAATAATACCCCGGCCGATACGCTGGCAGTGTTGGACCGCAGCGGCCTCACTTGGCTGCGCCAGCCGATTATCTGGGCGGACATCGAGCCGACTCCGGGCCAATTCAACTGGTCGAAGCTGGACCGTGCTGTAGGACAAGCTGTTAGCTTGTCCCCCCAAACAAAACTCATCGCCGTTCTTCACACCACCCCCGCCTGGGCCAGACCCGCCGCTACCCCACCCACCACACCCCCCACCGAAGTCAGCGATTTTGGCCGCTTTGCCCGCGCCCTGGCCGAGCACTATGGCGATCAGCTTGACTATTACCAAATCTGGCACGAACCCAACCTCAGCGCCAACTGGGGCAACGCCTTTGTTGACCCCGGCGCTTACGCCGATTTATTACGCGAGGCGGCGGTCAACATCCGCGCTGCCGACCCGCAGGCGGTTATCCTGACTGCCGCCCTGGCCCCCACCCTGGAAAACGGCCCGCTCAACCTCAATGAACTGGCCTATCTCGATCAACTGTATCAGGCCAAAGCTAACCGCTGGTTCGATGTTGTCGCCGGGCAGGCTTACGGCTTTGACGCTGAGGCCGGCGACCCGGCCCGGCCCGACGCGCTCAACTTTCGCCGCCTTGAATTGTTACGTGAAGTCATGCTGGCTCACGGCGACGCTGAAACGCCCATCTGGGCCACGGCCTTTGGCTGGAACGCCCTGCCCGCCGATTGGTCCGGCCAGCCTTCGCCCTGGCAAAGTGATACCGCCGAGGTTCAGGCACAGCGCACCGCCACAGCTATCGCCCAGGCCCGGCGCGAATGGCCCTGGCTGGGGCCGCTGCTGGCCATCCGCTGGGACTCCACCGGCCTGCCCACCGGCGACCCGGCTCGCGGCTTTGCCATCCAGGAAACGCCGCCTGTTTTAGCCGCCCTCCAAACTGCGGCCAGCCTTCCTCTCCTTGCCACCGCCGGACGTTATCCCGCCGATCACCTTAGCGGTCACTACAGTGAGGGTTGGCGCTTCGCCTCAGCTACCGCCGATATTCCCCGCGATGAGCCGCGCACGCTGACCATTCCCTTTGCAGGGACACGCCTCGATTTGACGGTCAATCGCGGCCCGTTTCGCGGCTATTTGTGGGTCACGATTGACGGCCAAGCGGCCAATGCCCTGCCCCAGGACGAGCAGGGGCGCAGCTACGTGGTTCTGTATGACCCGCTCCGCGAGAGCGAAAGCCTGACCCTGGCCCGTCATCTGTCGCCCGGCCCGCATGAAGCCCTCATCGAGGCCGAAGGAGGTTGGGGACAATGGGCTATCGGCGGCTGGACAGTTTACAACGAGGCTGATACTCGACCGGCCCAAACCGGCTTAACTATCGCCGGTCTGCTCGCCGGGTTAAGCGGCCTGGTTTGCCTGGCCTGGCTGGTCCGCGCCCCTGCCGCAGTGGCTCGACTCGCCTGGGCCTGGGCTGAAATTCTGGTGGCTCTTTACGCTATCCTGGGCGAGCGCGGCCAAATTATTGCCACCTTTGGTCTGGCGATTACCTTTTATCTCACCCCCGGCTGGGGCGCTGTCGTTTTATTAGTCCTGCTGGCGCTGGCCCTTTTAGCGCGGCCCGACCTCGGCTTGGCTCTAATCGCCTTTAGCCTTTCTTTTTTTCAAGCTTACAAACCATTACCCTTCGGCAGCGTCTCCCCCGTCGAACTGGCCCTGGCCTTAACCCTCGCCGGCTTCATCTTCCGCGGATTTCTTTCTTGGGGCCGAACCCGCTATGCGCCCTCATCCTCAAATTCTCACCCTTCATCTTCTATCCTCCATCTTCTATCCTCCATCTTCTATCCTCTATCTTCTGACCTGCCCGCCCTCACTCTCGTCGTCCTCGCCTTCGCCTCGACTCTCGCCGCCGAAAACTTCGGCGTTAGCATGCGCGAGTGGCGAGTCCTCGTTTTGGAGTCGGTTATCTTTTATTTTCTCGTGCGCCTGGGCCTGGATTTTAATCCGACCGCAGACCGGAGACCCATTCGACAGGCTCAGGGCAGACCGGAGACCGGGCAGACTATCACTTCCCGACCCCCGACCCCCAACCCCCAACCTCCAACTTGGGCCTGGAGGCTGATTGATGCCTTCGTCGCCGGAGCCACGCTGCAAGCCCTGATTGCCCTCTATCTCTACTTTTTCACCGACCAATCCATCACCGCCGAGGGCGTCCGCCGGGCGTTGGGGCTGGCTTACGGCTCGCCCAATAACCTCTCCCTTTTCCTCGACCGGGCCTGGCCGATTTTGCTGGTGGTGACGGTCTGGCCTCGGCAGTTAAGAATGATACCTGGGAACTCAGGAGAACTCAGGAGAACTCAGGAGAACTTAGCATTTCCCTCCATTCCTACAAGTTCCTCTGAGTTCCCTTCTTCTCGCCGCTGGCTCTACGGTGTGGGCTTGCTCATCGTCAGCGTGACGCTTTATCTAACTTTTTCTAAAGGGGCTTTGCTGTTGGGCCTGCCGGTGGGTTTGCTGGCGATGGGGCTATTTTACCTGCGGCGCAGCGGCGGAACAGAGCGGCGGCAGTGGCAACCTGTCCTGCTGGCGACTCTGGCCGGGTTGATTGTGCTGGCCCTGGCCCTCATTCCCCTTAGCCAGACCGAGCGCTTCCGCACCACTTTTGACTTCAATCAGGGCAGCACCGGCTTTTTCCGGCTGAAATTGTGGCAAGCCTCGCTGGCCATGCTGGCCGATCACTGGCCGCTGGGGGTGGGGCTGGATAATTTTTTGTACCAGTACCGCACCCGCTACATTCTGCCCGACGCCTGGCAGGAACCCAATTTGAGCCATCCCCACAATTTAATTTTGGATTTTGGAACACGGTTAGGCATCGGTGGAATTGCCCTGCTGTTATGGCTGCAAGTCGCTTTCTGGCGCAGCGCCTGGCGGCTGTATCGGCGGTCGCCGGGACCGCTGGTTTTGGGGTTGATGGGGAGTATGGTTGTCTTTTTGGCGCATGGGCTGGTGGATAATTCGTACTTTTTGGTGGATTTGGCTTTCGCCTTCTTTTTGACTCTAGGGATTGTCCAGGGATTAGTGACTACGCACGATTAGTCTACCCTGTTAACCCCATTTTCTCGCTTTACAATATTTCCATTATGTGTCAGAATTAGAGCTAACCTGTCTTGAAATACTCCCTCATGGAAATATTCTATGCTTACCCTGAATCGCTGCTCACCTCTGATTCAATCTCTCACCCTTTTCATGGCCACGGTCCTGTTGGCTGCCTGCGCCACCGGCCCTACGGGGCTGCTACGTCCTAACGGCGTTGTTGTGGCCCCGGATGGCAGCCTCTATGTGATGGACCGGGGCAATTATCGCATCGTACATTTGTCGGCCACGGGCCAATGGCTTGGCGCCTTCGGCCAACTGGGGACGGAACCCGGCCATATTTACTCCGGCTGGGATATTGATCTCGACGCCGCTGGGAATGTTTATATCTGCAACCAGGTTCGGGCCGAAGAAGGCGCCTCTCACTTTCGGGATGGCCTGGAAGTTTTTTCCTCCACCGGCCAATTTCAGCACACCATCGGCGCGCAAACCTATGCTTACGACGATGAAGATATCAATGCTCCCTACGGCCTGGACATAGACGAGCAGGGCCGGGTGTACGTGGCCGATTTCGACGGCGATGCGATCCGGGTCTTTTCGCCCCAGGGCGAACTGCTGGCCCGTCTCGACGGTGGAGCTAACCAGTTTGGAGACCCCACCGACGTAGCCGTAGATGACCAGCGCCAACTCCTCTACATTGCCGACCCGTTTAACAGCCAGGTTCACCAGTTCAGCCTCAACCTGACCGAGACAGGACAACTCACCGCCACCCACCAATTGAGCCTGGGCAGCTATGGCCGGGAACCCGGCCAATTTGCCTATCTGCAAAACCTGGTGGTAGATGACGCCAGCGGTCGGCTTTACGTCAGCGATATGGCCAATCGGCGCATCCAGGTTTTTGACCATCAAGGGCAATACGTCGCCCAGTTCGCCGCCCCCGGCAATTGGCAGGCCATGGGGCTGGACCTGGGGCCGGATGGGGCCATTTACGCCGCCGACGCCTTTAACAACGTCATCTGGGTTTTTGAGCCGGACGGCCGGGTGCGCCAGCGGGTCGAGGTGCGGTCATGAAATTTCGCGTGCCCCTGTTTATAAAAATTATGCTGCCCATCGTCGTCTTGATTCTACTGGCGGTAAGCCTGACCGGCTATCAGGTTTATCAAGCCAGCACCATGCGCTGGCAAACAGAAATGGATACGCGCCTGGAACGAGTGGCGACGCTCCTGGCCGGTACAATTAACATTGAAACCTTAGAAGCAGTGCGCCAACCGGCCGACATTGACAGCCCGGCTTATGTGGCGGTGGCTGGCCAGCTTGAGCAGGCTGTGACCGCCGCTAATCTGGCCTGGGTGGGCATTTACTACCGCGAAGGCGATTATTTTTACTATTGGGTTGACCAGGATTATTCCGGCGTGGGCTATCCTTTTTTCTATGCTACCCCGGAGCATTTTGCTGTTTATGACGACCAGCAGCCCCGCTATGTGCAATATACTGACGAGTTTGGCTCTTATTATGGCTTTGTGGCCCCGATTATTGTTGAGGGCAAAACAGTGGCCCTGGTCGAAGCCCTGGTAGATTTGGAGTCGCGCAACCTGGTTCAGCAGGACACGTTGGCTCGGGTTTTGCCGATCCTGCTGGGTGGAGGCGTCGTGGCGGCCCTGCTGTCGTTGCTTATTACCGTTGTCGCGGTCAACCGGCCCTTGCGCCAGTTGCAGCAGGGCGCCCTGGAACTGGCCGCCGGCCAGTTCGGCCATAAGATTCAGTTACGGGCCTGGGTCAAAGACGAACTCCACGAGGTGGCCGACACCTTCAACCAGATGTCCGGCCAATTGGAGCGACTGTACCGGGAACAGGCCGAACGGGAGCGCATCCGGCGCGAAATCGAAATTGCCCGCACCGTGCAGCAAGCCCTTTTTCCTACCCAAATACCGCAGGTGCGCGGGCTGGAAATTGCTGCCTTTTGCCGCCCGCACCGCGAAACATCGGGCGATTTTTATGATTTATTGGCTTTGGAGGGAGGGCAGTTGGGAGTGGTCATTGGCGATGTCTCGGGCAAGAGCATTCCGGCGGCGCTGGTGATGGTGGCCGCCCAAAGCACCCTACGCGCCGAAGCTTATACCCATGATTCTCCGGCCCAGGTGTTGGATCAATCCAACGTTTTGCTGCAGCGAAATATGCCGCGCGGCATGTTTGTAGCGGCCAGTTACGCCCGCCTCGATGCCTGGTCGGGCGAAATGGTTTGGGCCAATGCCGGGCAGATTTATCCGGTCTTGCTGCATCGGGTGCGCCCGGCCGACCCCCTGGCTTATCCCAGTTACCTGGAGGCCACCGGCGCGGCCTTTCCCTTGGGCTTGAATGCGGCCATCAACTATGATGACCAGCCGCTCAAACTGATTCCCGGCGATACCGTGCTGTTTTACACCGATGGGGTGATTGAAGCCATGAACCCGGCCCATGAGCTTTACGGCTTTGAACGGCTGGAGAGCTTGGTTCGCTCCTTAGCCGATGATTTATCGCCCCAGGCCTTGATCGAAGCTGTCCTGGCCGACGTGTCTGCCTTTGTCGGCCCTGCTGAACAGCATGATGATATAACGCTGGTAGCGGTCAAATTGAATAGTGAGGAGTCGGCCTGACGCTGTTTACTGGCAATACTCTTCTGTATGGGTCACACCCTCAATCTCTATGGTTGCGCCCGTGTTGATGACAAACTCGCTCAGGCCCACTTCGCTGTTGGGATTGCCCCAGTCATAGGTATAGCCTAAACGAGTCCAGGGGTAGCCGTTTTCTCCGTAGGATTGGCTGCTCAAATCATTAAACCAGTTTACATACGCTTCGCTGACGGTCAGAAACTTGGACTGCGGGAAGGTCAGACCGGCTTCTTGATCGCTAATCTCCGGGTCTGGCGCAGGCCGGAAGAGGTCTTGGGGGGCAACCCACATTTCGACAAATCTGGTTTTGCCGTTGTTGGGGGGTAAGCCCAACAGTTGCTCCAGCCTCAGCGTCAGGTTAGCGCCCTCTGCGGGGTAATTGGTACAGAAATTTTTCAACTCAGGGACGGCCGTCACCCAGGTCTCGCGGGTGGTCACAATAGATTGGCCCACCTTATCATCATAGCCGTTCCAGGAAGTCCAGGTTAAAACCAGCACGCGGCGGTGGCCCGGCTCTCCTTCCCAAACCAATTGGGTGTTTGTTTCGACAATTGGGGTCAAGTTTTTTGATATTTCTGGGGGTTCGGCGGTGGCGGCATCCTGGACTGCCTGCAAATAGGCTTGTTGCAGGCTCTCAGGGCTGGCGGGTGTCGCTGGGGCAACGTCTGCGGCGGTGGTCTCGCTGGCAGCGGGTATCCACAATTTTTGACCCACTTCAATCGAATTGGGGTCAGTAATCGGGGCAAAGGTGCTGTCGGTGGCAGCTTTGGCGTTGGTTGCCTCTACAATGACACTCCAAGCCTGGGGGTCGCCATAAAATTTGTCGGCTAACTTGCTGAGCCAATCTCCCGTTTGAACCACATAGGTTTGCCCATCGGTTTGGGGTAGAGGGGGCGCTGCATAAACTTCGTGGCTCAATTGCCAGCATAAGAGAAGCGCCAAAAAAACGGAAACGTATTTCATAATAGCTCCCCTTTTCAAGTAAACAGGTCGAATCTCCGTGGTGCGTAGTGCGTGGTGCGTGATATATTTACGCCACGCACTACAGTTATCCCACCAACCACATAAATTGATACGGTTCCAGCCGGATATCTTCCGCCAGGGTGATGGTCTGCCCGCTGACCAAATCGGTAAAAGTGTAGCCCAGGCCGTGCAGCCGGATTTCGTTGGCGGTGATGGTTTGTGCCTGCTCGGTGAAGTTGGCCAGCGCCAGCAGCCGCTCGCCGTTGTAGCGGCGCACGTAGCCAAAAACATGGTCGTTGTGGGTCGGAATGACTTCCATTTCGCCGTTAGCCAGGGTGACGTGCTGTTTACGTAAATCAATCAGGCGGCGTAGTTGGCCAAAGATGCGCCCCTCGATGGCGTCAGGGTCATTACGGCGGGCCATGCGGCCGGCCCAATCGGCAAAGGGACGGTGGACCCAGCGGCTGTCTTTGGCTTTGGCCGGGTCGCTGCGATAGCCGTAATCGTTCAGCGTGCCGACTTCGTCGCCCAGGTAGATGAGCGGGATGCCGCCGATGCTCAAGATGATGCTGTGCAGCAGCAAAATGCGGCGGATGGCAAGCTCGATTTCAGCGGGGTTGTTCTCTTGCAGCGCCTTTTCCAGCCCGGCCAGGGAGGCCAGCGTGCCGGAAATGCGGGCGTCGCCGGTGCGGGGATTTTCCTGGAAAGGCAGGCCGCGGGCAAAGCTGCCGGGGAAGCGCCCGGTGTAAAAGGCATTCAGAAAACGGCGGTGGTCAAAGCCGTTAATGCCGAGGCTAGCCGCATCCTCGTCGGAGAAAGTCCAGCCGATGTCGTCGTGAACGCGGACGTAATTGACCCAGGCGCAGTGGGGGTCAATGCGGAAACGCTCGCGCATGGAATAGGCCAGCATGCGCACCTCGCGGGTGGCCAGCGCATTCCAGAGCAGGGCCATCAGCAGCGGGTTGTAGGAAAGCTGACATTCGGCGGGGCTGATATATTTGACCACGTCATCGGGGTGAACAATGGCCTCGGATTTGAACAGCAGGCTGGGCGCGGCGATGCGGGCCAGCGCATTAAACCCTTGAATAAGCATGTGGGCTTCGGGCAGATTTTCGCAACTGGTGCCCATCTGCTTCCAGATAAAAGCGACCGCATCCAGGCGCAGCACCTCGACCCCGATGTTGGCCAGAAAGAGCATCTCCTCCATCATGCGGGTGAAAACAACGGGATTGGCGTAATTCAAGTCCCACTGGAAGGTATAAAAGGTGGTCCAGACCCACTTATGGATATCGGGCCAATAGGTAAAGCTGCCGCTGCCCCGGTCGGGGAAGATGTCGCGCAGATTGCGTTGGTACTGGTCGGGTATGGTGCGGTCGTCAAACATGCGGTAGTAGTCCTGATACTCAGGCTGACCGCCCTGGGCCAAGCGCGCCCAGTCGTGCTCATTGGAGGTGTGGTTAAAAATAAAATCCACCACCAGGCTGATACCCTCGTGGCGGAGTTCGGTGGCAAGCTGGCTTAGTTGGACCATCGTGCCCAAAGCCGGGTTAACGTCGCGGTAGCTGCTGACGGCATAGCCGCCGTCGTTCTCTTTCTCCGGGCACAGGAAAAGGGGCATCAGGTGCAAATAGGTCAGTCCCAGCTCTTTGAAGTAGGGGATTTTCTGGCGAATACCGTTCAAATCGCCGGCAAACAAATCTACGTAGCAGACCCCGCCGACCATCTGCTGCGATTGAAACCAGAGGGGGTCACGCTCGCGGGTTTCATCCAGGGCCTTGAGTTCGGCCGGGCGGGCCAGCCACATCCGGGCGGCCACGGTTAGGATTTGCTCCAGGTGGTAGAAAAAATCGTACTGGCTGCCGTAGAGATGATGCAGCAGTTCAAACAGCCGCTCGAAATTGGCCCGCAGGCGCGAGGTAAACATCTGCCAGTGGGCCGGGTTGGCCCTGGCTTCTTTGCGAAAAGTGGTTTCCAGGCGGGGTAGCAGACGGGTTAAAGTCAGGTCGGCTTGTCGTTCCAACCAGAGGGTGTCGGGCATAGGTAATTAACCTCGATGATAGTTTTGTGAATTATTCCTAACTTGGATGTAACAGAGCCAAAAAGGAACACAGAGTTACGCAGAGATTTCACGGAGACACACAGAGAGGTTCTAAAAATTCCTCTGCGAGACTCTGTGATTTCTCCGCGCTTCTCTGTGTAATAGAGCAAAAACCCGACTCGCCAGGCTCTTACTTCAATTTCAGCCAGAAATAATCAAACGGCTTTAATGAAATCGAATACGGCACGGTACTAATTTCAGGCAGACTCGCCGCCAGCCGGCCCAACAAATCGCGGGGAACGCGGCCGGCAAAGTCCGATAGATCAAGGGTGGCCGTTTGTTCCTGGTCGGACAGGTTGTGGATGGCCAGAATAGCCGCCTGATCGCTCTGGCGCAGATTGGCCAGGACGGCTTTGTTGCCGGTTCGCAGAAATTGATAACTGCCTTCGCCCAGCACCGGGTTGGCCTTGCGAACAGCAACCATGTGTTTGAGGGCGTGGAAAAGCGAGTTTGGATCAGCCATTTGGGCGGCGACGTTGATTTTCTGATAGCCGTAGGTTTCGTCGTCAATCAACGGCGCGTAAAAGGTTTCCGGGTCAGCGGCCGAAAAACCCGCGCCGGGTTCGCTGGTCCACTGCATGGGGGTACGGACGCCGTTGCGGTCAAACAGCCAGATGTTATCGCCCATGCCGATTTCGTCGCCGTAGTAAATAATCGGCGCGCCGGGCAGGGCAAACAGGATGGAGTTGGCCAGTTCGATTTTGGCGCGGTTGTTGTCCAACAGCGGGGCCAGGCGGCGGCGAATGCCCAGGTTCAACCGCATGCGCGGGTCGGGGGCGTAAAGCTGCCACATCAACTGGCGGTCTTCTTCTGTAACCATCTCCAGGGTTAGCTCGTCGTGGTTGCGCAGAAAAACGCACCACTGGCTGTTGGCGGGGATGGCCGGCGTGTCGGCCATAATTTGGATGATGTCGCTGGCGTCGCCGAGTTTGAGGGCTTTGAAGATGCGGGGCATAACCGGGAAGTGAAAGGCCATGTGGAACTCGTCGCCGGATACAGACGGGTCAGCCGGATCGCCGCCGAAGTAGGGCCGCAAATCCCCGGGCCACTGGTTGGCTTCGCCCAGCAGAATCGCGCCGGGGTAGTCGGCGTCGAGCGCCGCCCGGACGCGCTTGAGGTAGGCGTGGGTTTCGGGCAGGTTTTCGCAGTTGGTGCCTTCACGTTCAAAAAGGTAGGGCACGGCGTCGGCCCGAAAGCCGTCAATACCCATATCCATCCAATATTTGAGCACCTCGATCATGGTGTCAGCCACGACCGGGTTGTCGTAATTCAAATCGGGCTGACTGGCGTAGAAACGATGCCAGTAATACTCGCCGGTGGTTTCGTCGTAGGTCCAGTTGGAGGATTCGGTATCCAGAAAAATGATGCGGGCCTCTTTGTACTTCTGGTCGGTATCGCTCCAGACGTAGTAATTGCGGTAGGGGTTGTCTTTGGATTTACGCGACTCGATGAACCAGGCGTGCTGGTCGGAGGTGTGGTTGAGCACCAAATCGGTGATGACGCGCAGGCCGCGGGCGTGGGCTGCTTGCACCAGCGCTTTAAAGTCCTCAACCGTGCCGTAATCGGGGTGAATGTTGTAGTAGTCGGCAATATCGTAGCCGTCATCCTTGAGCGGCGAGGGGAACATCGGCAGCAGCCAGATACAGTCTACCCCCAATTCCTTGAGATAATCTAGTTTGGGGATGATGCCCAGCAGATCGCCTTTGCCATCGCCGTTGCTGTCGGCAAAAGCGCGGATGTGCAGTTCATAGAAAATGGCGTTTTTGTACCAGAGAGGATTATTCAATTAATACACCTCCGGCACAAAGGTCTGATCGGTAATCGGCGGGCGGACGTAGCCGCTTTTGTCGGGCAGGGGCGGCAGTTCGATGGGTTCGGGGGTTAGGTCCTCGTAGGGGATCAGGCTCAGCAGGTGGCGGATGCAGTTCAGGCGGGCGCGTTTTTTGTCGTCGGCGTTGACCACGTACCAGGGCGCTTGTTTGATGTCGGTGTACTTGAACATCTCATCTTTGGCCCTGGAATATTCCACCCATTTGGAGCGCGATTGCACATCCATGGGGCTGAGCTTCCAGCGTTTGGTTGGGTCGTGGATGCGGGCCTGAAAGCGGCGCTCCTGCTCTTCGTCGCTGACCGAAAACCAATATTTGATAAGGATAATGCCCGACCGGACCAGCATACGCTCAAATTCAGGGCAAGAGCGCAAAAACTCGCTGTACTCGTCATCGCTGCAAAAGCCCATGACCCGTTCCACTCCGGCCCGGTTGTACCAACTGCGGTCAAACAGGACCATCTCTCCGGCGGCCGGCAGGCGAGCAACGTAGCGTTGAAAATACCACTGCGTTTTCTCGCGCTCGGTCGGCGTGCCGAGGGCTTCAATCCGGCAAACGCGAGGATTCAGACTCTGCGTAATGGTCTTGATCACCCCGCCTTTACCGGCAGCGTCGCGGCCTTCAAAAATGACCACCACCTTCAACCCTTTAAATTTGATCCACTCCTGCAACTTGACTAATTCGATCTGGAGTTTGGCTAGTTCTTCTTCATAAACTTTGGTTTTTAACTTTTTGGGGGCTTCAATCGCTGCCGGTTGATCTTTGCCGTTTTGGGCTGCTACCTCGGCCGACAGCTTCTTTTGCTTTTTGGCCTTTTCGGCTTTTTCTTTTTTTGACATGAGTCCCTCCTCACCGTTGAGAAAGTCAACCATAACCGATCAAACAAAAACTGTTCCAAGAAAATAATTCGCCCGTATTCGTGATGCGTGATTGTTTAGGCTGTAAACCATCATGCAGCATTCCATTGACTGACTTAAATCTTGGAACTGTCTAAAAACCATTATTGGCGATAACCTGCCGATACCATAAGGCGCTGTCTTTGGGCAGGCGCTGCTGGGTGTCATAATCTACCCAAACCAGGCCAAAACGCTGGAGATACCCTCTGGCCCACTCAAAATTATCCATCAGCGACCAGGCGAAATAACCCGCCAGCGGTACGCCGTTCTGGATAGTCCGGTGCGCCACCGCCAGATGGCTGCGCAGGTAAGCTATCCGGCGCTCATCCTTGATTTGTCCCTGGCTGTCCGGACCATCGGCGTAACTGGCCCCGTTTTCGGTGATAACTATTTTGGGCGGGCGATACTCAAAGTGCAGCCGGTTGAGCAGGTTATACAGACTATCGGGGTGAACCTCCCAATTCATATCCGTCCACTCCGAGCGGGGCGCAGGAAAGACGGTTTGGGGCAGATTGCCGGCGGCGTCTTTATTCCGCACGATCTCGCGGGTGTAAAAATTGACGCCCAGAAAATCGGTCTGGACGGCAATGGCCGCCAGGTCTCCGGCTTCGACAAAAACTAGACCCTCCGGCAAAAAGCCCCGAGCGGTAAAGTCGGCCACCATATCGGCCGGGTAATGCCGCCCGTAAAGCGGGTCGAGAAACCAGCGATGCGAGTAGCCATCGTGGTAGCGCCAGGCCTCCCAATCGGCGGCGCTGGGCGAGGCTGGGTCGCCGGGGGTGAAGTTGAGGGTGATTCCGGCCTGTGCGCCGGGACTGTTACGGCGAATCACCGGCACAGTCCAGCCGTGCGAAAGCAGGATGTGATGGGCCGCACGTAGGCTGGCCGGGCCATCCTGCCAGCCCGGCGCGTGCTCGCCGATGTGGTGGCTCAGGAAAGAGATACACCAGGGTTCATTGTGGGTAATCCAATGCTTGACCCGATCCCCCAAGGCGCGGGAGACAACATCAGCATACTCGACAAACGCCTCGGCGGTGGCGCGGGCCGGCCAGCCGCCCTGATCCTGCAACACCTGGGGTAAATCCCAATGGTACAGGGTTACATACGGCTCGATCCCCGCCGCCAGCAGGCCATCAACCAGGCGATTGTAAAAATCCAGGCCGGGTTGGTTCACCTGGCCGCGTCCTTGCGGTAAGATGCGCGGCCAGGCAATCGAAAAACGATAGGCTTGCAGCCCCAGCGTTTGCATCAGGGCGATGTCATCAGTCCAGCGATGGTAATGATCACAGGCCACATCGCCGCTGCTGCCATCCACAATTTTGCCCGGCGTATGAGTGAAACGATCCCAAATAGACTCGCCGCGACCGTCTTCATTCCAGGCCCCCTCAATTTGATAAGCTGCGGTGGCCGCCCCCCAAATGAAATCCCGTGGAAATTTGATAGGTTGATGAGCTGTTTGTGATGTCATGGTCATGTGATTTGGGGACTATTAATCTCCAATCTCCAATCTCGTTACCCCTTAACCGAACCCGCCAGCAAGCCACGCACAAAGAAGCGCTGCAGCGAGAAGAAGACCACCAACGGCAGAACCATCGAAGTGAAAGCACCGGCAGTCAGCAGGTGCCAGTCGGACCCGCGCGAGCCGACCAACTCGGCGATGCGCATGGTCAATACCTGGGTGTCGGGCTTGGCCCCGATGAAAATCAAAGCTACCAGATAGTCGTTCCAGACCCACAGGAATTGGAAGATAGCGAAGGAAGCCAGGGCGGGTACGGACAAGGGCAGGATCAGACGGGTAAAGATAGTAAAGTGAGAGGCGCCATCAATGAAAGCTGACTCCAAAATATCTCGGGGCAGCCCACTGATGTAGTTGTAGAGTAAGTAGGTTGCCAGCGGCAGGCCAAAGCCGGCGTGAGCCAGCCAGACGGCCAGGAAGGTCCCGTTCAGATCGAGGGCCACATAGTCGCGCAGGATGGGGACCAGGGCAATTTGCAGCGGCACAACCAGCAGCGCCACCACCATAATGAAGAGCAGCCGCCGGCCTGGAAAGCGCATCCAGGCAAAACCGTAGGCGGCAAAAGCGGCAATCAAAATGGGGATGATTGTCGCCGGAATAGAAACGGCAATGCTGTTCAGAAAGGCGTTGCTTAAATCAGGCCCTTCTTCGGTGATGGTTGTGCCGTCAGGCTGGGTAACTTCAAAGGTTTTGCCTGCCAGAACATTATTGTAGTTTTCCAGGGTAAAGTTGGCCTTGGTGGTCCAGACCTGGTCCTGGACTTCGATCTTACCCAGCCGGCGATTGCCGATCCAGATCAAACGGCGGCCATCGGGGGCTGTCACTCCTTCCCGGAGTTCTTCAAACGTGGCCGTGACCCCGGCTATCTCATACGGTTGATCGCGGGGCACGTCCTTTGGCGGCTCGATGACCTCAACGGTAGCGTAGTCGCGGTGAGGAAAAATTGTCCACCAACCGGAGGTTAGAATATCATTCCGGGTCCGAAAGGAGGAGATCAATAAGCCAAAGGTCGGAATAGTCCAGAGTAAAACCAGCAGGAGCAGCGCTCCATTTACAATAATATCGCTGATCAGTTTTTGTTGTTTGACCGATGCGGCTTTAGGTATTGTCGTATTGGCACTCATCTTAAAACGCCTCCCGTTCGCTAAATTGCTTTAAGTTGTAAATCATCACCGGGATGACTGCAATCAACAGGATAATAGCAATAGCCGAGCCAAAGCCAAAATTGCGGGCGGTAAAGTATTCCCGGTAAAATTGGGTAGCGATAACCTGCGTGTCGTACTGCGCCCCGGTCATGACCCAGACAATGTCGAAGATTTTGAGGGTGAAGATGACAATGGTGGTGCTGACCGTAATGATAGTGCCCATAATATAGGGGATCATAATCTGGAAGAAAACCTGGATTTCCGTTGCCCCATCAACGCGGGCCGCTTCCATAATTTCGCCCGGAATACCTTTGATCGCCGCCGAAAACAGGACCATGGCAAAGCCGGTTTGCAGCCAGACTACAATCACAATCAGGAAAAAGTTATTCCAGGGCTGGAGTAGTTCGATCCAGGCCTGGGGCTGACCCCCCAGTTGTTGCCAGATGGCGTTCAGCAAACCAATATCCGGGTTGGCCTCGTAGATAAAGTTCCAGATAACGCCGGCCCCCACCATCGAGATGGCCATGGGCATAAAAATCATGGCCTTGGCCGCGGTTTCAAAACGGCTGCGGTCGGCCAATACAGCAATCAGCAGGCCAAAAATAACCGACAGGCTGGAGCCAAAAATAATCCAGAGGATATTATTGCGGAAGGCGGTAAACATGACGCGATTGGTAAAAATGGCAATGTAGTTATCCAGTCCCACAAAATTGGTACTGCTGTTGTCAAGCAAGCTAATCCAGAGCGTGCGTAATGTAGGCAGAGCCAGGTACCAGATGAGGATAGCTACCGCCGGCCCGACAAAAACAAAAGGCTGGATCCAGCGTACCCAATCTTTAGGCAGCTTTTCAACCAGCCAATTTGAAACCCCGTACAGCAGGGCCACGCCGCCAACACCCCATAAAATGGCCACCAAGACAATGACTAATTTGGGCGCTTGGCTATCCCGCAGAAAAATAAATCCCTGCCATAACACCACAAAGGTCAGGATGGGTACAAAAAGCGAAATCAGCACCCGCCCAATGGTACTCATAATCCATTCTACTACGCCCGGAGAGCGATCTTCTATCCGTTCTAAATCCGTCGCTTGTTGCATTGATAGCCTCCTTACTATCGAGTTATAAATTTGTCAGTCAAGTAAGGATGAATGACGCCTATCCCTACCAGCCGCTTTGTTCCCAAATTAATCCTTCAGCTTACACCCTCCCGTTCCCAAACTCCAGTTTGGGAACGAGAGGACGAGATACCTTGTTCCCAAACTCCAGTTTGGGAACAAGGTTAAAACTACATGCTATTTACTGTTCCGGCCAGGAGGCATCAATTTCCTGGAGGGCGGTATCGAGGTCGGTAGCGCCGCTGACCCAGTCGGTCATACCTTTCCAGAAGGAGCCAGCGCCGACTTGACCGGGCATGAGGTCAGAACCATCGAAGCGGAAGGCGGTGCTTTGCTGGACGATGGCGGCAATGCCGCGCTCGACATCATCGCCATACCAGTCCAACTGGACATCGTTGTGGGGCGCAAGCGTGCCGCCTGCACCCAGCCAGCCCTTGACCGACTCGCCGGTGGTGAAGTATTCCATCACCGCCCGGACTTCATCGCGGTCGTTGAACATAGCATAGATGTCGCCGGCGACCAGGAAGGGCTTGCCATACTGCTCATCAATGGGAGGCAGGTAGAAGAAGTCGTAGTTGACGCCGGGTTCAGCCCCCGCCGGGAAGAAGCTGGTGATGAAGTTGCCCTGCTTGTGCAGCCAGCACTTGGGCGGGTCATCAAACATCGGGGCCGGAGCATCGCCAAAGGAGGTGGAGACAATGCCGGCTCGACCGCCGTTGACATATTCATCATTCAACCAGATTTCAGCCATCACTTCGGCGGCGTGCTTGACTTCGGGTGAAGCAAAATCCAACTCACCACGCACCCAGGCATCGTAGTTCTCCAGCGAGGTGGTGCGCAGCATAATCTCTTCCATCCAGTCGGTGGCCGGCCAGCCGGTGGCCGCCCCACTCTCGATGCCGATGCACCAGGGCGTGTCGCCGTCATCGGCAATGGTCTGGGTCAGTTCCATCAACTCATCCCAGGTTTGGGGAATTTCATAGCCGGCGGCTTCAAAGTCGTCTTTGGGATACCAGACCAGGCTCTTGCCGTTGAAGCGGTTCCAGACCCCGGCCACAATCGGACCATCGGGGCCTTGCATCGTACCCATATCCAGCCAGCTTTGGTTGTACTGCTGTTTCAACCAATCTTCGGAGATGAAGCTGCTGACATCAATCACATCGCCGCTGGCGACAAAGTTGGCCAGCAAGCCCGGCTGGGGAAAGTCTACGATGTCGGGGGCATCGCCGGCATCCACCCGCACACTGATGGTCGCCTCGAACTCTTTGGTTCCATCATACTGGATGTCAATCCCGGTTTGTTCTTCAAAGGCTTTGACCGAGTCGTTGAACTTGACCGCGTCGGCGTCCACAAACGGCCCCATCATCGTTACTGCTGTCCCGCTGAACTCCCCGGCCATCGCCCGCGCCAGGTAGCTGTCGGCAGGTAGTTCAGCGCCACCGGCTGCGGCCGGTTCCTCGGCTGCTTCTTCGGTCGCTTCTGCCGCCGGTTCTTCTTCGGTGGGACCTTGAGCGCCTTCTACGCCTTCCGGCCAGGAGGCATCAATTTCCTTAAGGGCGGTATCGAGGTCAGCCGAACCGCTGACCCAGTCGGTCATACCTTTCCAGAAGGAGCCAGCGCCGACTTGACCGGGCATGAGGTCAGAACCATCGAAGCGGAAGGCGGTGCTTTGCTGGACGATGGCGGCAATGCCGCGCTCGACAT